>Ga0102590_1000030_pt1 | contig 487604 bp, 457 predicted proteins | sample AraplaMF_Col_mMF_FD_76859 | JGI IMG/M metagenome (GOLD analysis project Ga0102590, IMG submission 76859) | Arabidopsis root microbial communities from the University of North Carolina, USA - plate scrape MF_Col_mMF | ecosystem: Host-associated > Plants > Roots > Endosphere | place: USA... | reverse complement strand
GCAATGCTCAAAGCATCCGAACAACAATGCCAACCGGCTCCCGAATAACGCGGGATGGAGCAGCCCGGTAGCTCGTCAGGCTCATAACCTGAAGGTCGCAGGTTCAAATCCTGCTCCCGCAACCAACCTTCTTCCTCACCGCATAAACCCAAGCAAAGCGCCCCGATCCTGTGATGGACGGGGCGTTTTGCTTTTGGCTGTGGCCCTGCGCCAATCCTACGGGCTCATCCACATATGTGGCTTTTGTGAGAAATATCGATAAAACACCCTATACTCCGCAATCGGAGCTGGAAAAAACTCCGATGATTGAGCATCTTTCGTAGGCGATTCTAACATTCCGCTGACATGCACATCAATGTGCGGGGCGGTTTGAGCGAAAGGCCCCAAAGAAGGGCCACCGTTTCGAGACCAGGGTGTGGGTGGGGCATTTACTTTGAAGTCCGGCAGCCATCGCGCCGAGCGCGTTGCCGAGGCGCTCCCGATACGGGGAGCCGATCTCCATCGCCTTTTCAATTCTCCAAACAGATTCACCGAACAGTGGAAGGTCCAACCGTGGCCACGAATAAGCGTGTCGACAACGGCCCTCATGATGGCGTCGATAGGGATGCGCCGATTCGGCCCACCGAGACAGCGCAGGAGTCCGATCTCCTCGAGCGGGCTGCGCTCGATCCACGCAGCGGACTGACCGCATTCTGGACCACGGTTGAATACGGAACCTGGCTCCAAGCGACCGATCTCAATATCCAGGTGACGGCACCGGGCAGCGCGGATATGGACGCGTTCAGAGCGCTGGTTACGGCGGTGCTGACCTGGCCCGACGCGAATCATGTCGCCGAAAGCACGCACGGCGAGCAGCGGCACCACAGTTCGGCTGCAAGTTTCCGCGCCGACACCGAGGCGGCGAATGCGCAAACCGACGCGGACGATGCCGCGGCGCCGACCGGCAACGCCGCCAATCATGCGGAGAGCTTCATCTTTGAGGCGGATTCCGCTCGGCCGCATGGCCGGCTCAGCGCAGATGCCGATGATTGGGCGGACGAGCGGCCGATCCATCACACCAGCGCCGGCTCGGAACCGTCTTTCGGCGCCAGGGCCGCGACGGTCGGCATCGGCTCGGCCGAGGAGCATGCGATCAGCGGTGCTTCGCTGCGGGGGCCGGATCCGTCGGGAACCAACAGCCTCGCGTCGCAGACGCTCACCAACGGTCATCCGACCGGGAACATCTATCTCGATGCGCTGATCGATGGCTGCAAATGGACCGGCGGACCCGTCTTGTATTCCTTCGCGGCCGGCGATCCGAATGGCGATCTCGGATTCAACGGTGCCGCCTGGACCAGCGCGGAGAAGAACGCGTTCATCTCCGTCCTGCAGAAGTATTCGTCCGTCTGCAGTCTCACCTTCGCCGAGGCGGCCACCACCGCCGACGCGCAGATTCTATGGTTCAAGGGCACGGATGCCCAGCTGGGCGGCGACCTCGGCTGGCACGATTTCCCGGATGGCACCTATCCGAACCTGTATGGCGTGTTCAACTCCGATGCCAGCTACTGGAACTCGAACACGCTGCAGCCCGGCGGCGATGCCTATGACACGATCCTGCATGAGATCGGCCATGGTCTCGGTCTGGCGCATCCGCATGACGGCGGCACCCAGGGCGACGCGACGATCTTCCCGGGCGCGACTGAATTCGGCACCGGCACGAATGGACTGAACCAGTCCATCTGGACGGTCATGTCCTATAACAGCGGCTGGGATGCCCAGCCCGCCAATTCCCTGAACTACGGTCAGCCGCTGACGCCGATGGCCTTCGACATCGCGGCCTTGCAGCAGCTCTATAGCGCCAACATGACCTTCCACACCGGCGTCGATGTTTATTCGCTGCCGATGGCGAATGCCTCGGGCACCGGCTGGAGCTGCATCTGGGATGCGGGCGGCGCCGACACGATCAGTGCGATCGGAACCGCAGGCAGCGTCACGATCGATCTGCGCGCCGCGCCGCTCACCGGCGCGAATGCCGGCGGCTACGTATCTTGGGTCAGCGGCATTGCCGGCGGCTTCACCATTGCCAACGGGGTGACGATCGAGAATGCGATCGGCGGCGGCGGCCAGGACAGTTTGACCGGCAATGACGCCGACAACACGCTGACCGGCGGGGCGGGGAAGGACACGCTGACCGGCGGCGGCGGCATGGACACCTTCGTCTTTGCGACCGGCGATACCAGCGGAGTCCTCGCCCAGCGCGACATCATCACCGACTTCGCCATCGGCGTTGACAAGATCGACCTCGCCGGCATCGACGCCAACACGCTGCTCGCCGGCCAGGAAGCGTTCCGCTTCAACGGCTGGGCGGGGTTCGACGGCGCCGGATCGTTGCGGCTGACCTACAACAATGCCGGCCTGACGACGATCGAGGGCGACACCAACGGCGACGGTGTGGCCGACTTCGGCATCGGCTTGAAGGCGGCCAGCTGGCTGGACCCGACCAGCGCCGACTTCACGGCCGCGAGCCTGGCGCTGCCGGTGAATCTGACCGGAGACGGCAATGCGAACACCCTGACTGGCGGCAATATGAACGACACGCTGACCGGCAACGGCGGCGACGACATCCTGGACGGCCGCGGCGGCGCGGACCAGATGACCGGCGGCACCGGCAACGACACCTACTATGCCGATAATGCCGGTGACGTGGTGACGGAGCTGTCCGGCGAAGGCACGGCGGACCTGGTTCGGAGCCGGATCAGCTATACACTCGGCGCGAATGTCGAGAATCTGACGCTGGAGACCGGCGCTGGGAATTTGTCCGGCACCGGCAACAGCCTCGCCAACGTGATCACCGGCAACGAGGGTGCGAACACGCTGACCGGCGCGGGCGGTGCTGACACGCTGACCGGCGGTGCGGGCGCGGACACCTTCGTGTTCGCGACCGGCGATACCGGAGCCACGGCGGGCACACGCGATCTGATCACGGACTTCCAGGTCGGCGTGGACAAGCTGGACCTCTCCGGGATCGATGCGAACACGCTGGCAGCGGGTCAGGATGCGTTCCGCTTTCTGGGGAAGGCTGCGTTCGATGGCGCGGCCGGTGCGCTGCACACGGTCTTCGACTCCGGCAACAACCAGACCATCATCGAGGGTGACACCAACGGTGATGGCACGGCGGACTTCCAGATCGCACTCAGCGGCAATCTGACCCTGGGGACGGGCGACTTCACGTCGGCGAGCCTGCTGCTGCCGATGACGCTGACGGGCGACGGCAATGCCAACACGCTGACCGGCGGAGCGATGAACGACACGCTCACGGGCAACGGCGGCGATGACACGCTCGATGGCGGCAAGGGCGCCGACCAGATGACCGGCGGCAGCGGCAACGACACTTACTCGGTCGACAACGCCGGCGACGCGGTGACCGAGCTCGCCAACGAAGGCATCGACCTGATCCGCGCGAAGATCAACTACACGCTCGGTGCGAATGTCGAGAACCTCACGCTGGAAACCGGCGCCGGGAATCTCTCCGCCACCGGCAATGCGCTGAACAACACCATCATCGGCAACGAGGGGAACAACACCATCACCGGCGGGGCCGGGCTGGACACGCTGACCGGCGGCGCCGGCGTGGACACGTTTGTCTTCGGGGCCGGCGATACCAGCGCAGTCAGAGCCGAGCGCGACATCATCACCGACTTCCAGGTCGGCGTTGACAAGATCGACCTCTCGGGGATCGATGCGAACACACTGGTGGCGGGCCAGGATGCCTTCCGTTTCAACGGCTGGGCCGGGTTCGATGGCGCCGGATCGTTGCGGCTGACCTACAACAATGCCGGACTGACGATGATCGAAGGCGACACCAATGGCGACGGTGTGGCCGACTTCGGCATAGGGCTAAAGGCGGCCAGTTGGCTGGACCCGACCACCGCTGATTTCACGGCTTCCAGCCTGGCGCTGCCGGTGACGCTGACCGGAGACGGCAATGCGAACACGCTAACCGGCGGCGCGATGAACGACACGCTGACCGGCAATGGCGGCGACGATGTGCTGGACGGCCGTGGCGGCGCCGACCAGATGACCGGCGGCACCGGCAACGACACCTACTATGCCGACAATGTCGGCGACGTCGTCACGGAAGCGTCCGGCGAAGGCACGGCGGACCTGGTTCGGAGCCGGATGAGCTATACGCTCGGCGCGAATGTCGAGAACCTCACGCTGGAGACCGGCGCTGGGAATTTGTCCGGCACCGGCAACAGCCTCGGCAACACGATCGTCGGCAACGAGGGCAACAACACGATCACCGGTGCCGGCGGCAAGGACACGCTGACCGGCGGCGCGGGCGTGGACACCTTCGTGTTCGCGGCCGGCGATTCCGGCGCCACGGCAGGCACGAGGGACGTGGTCACCGACTTCACCGTCGGCGTGGATAAGCTGGATCTCTCTTCCATCGACGCCAACACGTTGGCGGCGGGGCAGGATGCGTTCCGCTTCCTGGGGAAGGCTGCGTTCGACGGCGCGGCCGGCGCGCTCCACACGGTCTTTGATTCCGCGAACAACCAGACGATCATCGAGGCCGACACCAACGGCGACGGGACGGCGGATTTCACGATTGCGCTCAGCGGCAATCTGACCCTGGGCACGGGTGACTTCACCGGCGCGAGCCTGGCGCTGCCGGTGACGCTGACGGGCGATGCCAATGCCAACACGCTGACCGGCGGCGCCATGAACGACACGCTGACCGGCAACGGCGGCGACGACACCCTGGATGGCGGCAAGGGTGCCGACCAGATGACCGGCGGCACCGGCAACGACACTTACTCGGTCGACAATGCCGGCGACGCAGTGACCGAGCTCGCCAACGAAGGCATCGACCTGATCCGCGCGAAGATCAACTACACGCTCGGCGCGAATGTCGAGAATCTCACCCTGGAGACCGGCGCCGGGAATCTCTCCGCCACCGGCAATGCGCTGAACAACACCATCATCGGCAACGAGGGGAACAACACCATCACCGGCGGGGCCGGGCTGGACACGCTGACCGGCGGCGCCGGCGTGGACACGTTTGTCTTCGGGGCCGGCGATACCAGCGCAGTCAGAGCCGAGCGCGACATCATCACCGACTTCCAGGTCGGCACCGACAAGATCGATCTGTCCGGGATCGACGCGAACACGCTGGTCGCTGGCATGGACGCGTTCCGCTTCAACGGCTGGGCCGGGTTCGACGGCGCCGGCTCGCTGCGGCTCACTTACAACAATGCCGGACTGACGATGATCGAAGGCGACACCAATGGCGACGGTGTGGCCGACTTCGGCATCGGCTTGAAGGCGGCCAGCTGGCTGGAGCCGACCACCGCTGATTTCACGGCGTCGAGCCTGGCGCTGCCGGTGACGCTGACGGGCGACGGCAATGCGAACACGCTCAGCGGCGGCGCGATGAACGACACGCTGACCGGCAATGGCGGCGACGATGTGCTGGACGGCCGTGGCGGTGCCGACCAGATGACCGGCGGCACCGGCAACGACACATACTATGCCGACAATGCCGGTGACGTGGTGACGGAGCTGTCCGGCGAAGGCACGGCGGACTTGGTGCGGGCCAAGATAAACTACATGCTCGGTGCCAATGTCGAGAACCTGACGCTGGAGACGGGTGCCGGGAATCTCTCCGCGACCGGCAACAGCCTCGCCAATGCGATCCTGGGCAATGAGGGCAACAACACGATCACCGGCGGCGGCGGCAAGGATACGCTGACCGGCGGCGCAGGCGCGGACACCTTCGTGTTCGCGGCCGGTGATACCGGAGCCACGGCAGGCACACGCGATCTGATCACCGATTTCAGTGTTGGCGTGGACAAGCTGGATCTCTCCGGGATTGACGCCAACACGCTGGCGGCCGGTCAGGATGCATTCCGCTTCCTCGGCGCGGCGGCGCTCGACGGCGCGGCCGGTGCGCTCCACACGGTCTATGATTCCGCGAACAACCAGACGCTGCTGGAAGGCGACACCAATGGCGACGGGACAGCGGATTTCGCGATCGCGTTCAATGGCAATCTGACCCTGGGAACCAAGGACTTCACGGCCGCGAGCTTGCAGCTGCCGATGACGCTGACGGGCGACGCCAATGCGAACACGCTGACCGGCGGCGCCATGAACGACACGCTGACCGGCAACGGCGGCGATGACATCCTGGATGGCGGCAAGGGTGCCGACCAGATGACCGGCGGCACCGGCAACGATACCTACTTCGTGGACAATGCCGGCGACGTGGTGACCGAGCTCGCGAGCGAGGGCGCCGACCTGGTGCGCAGCCGGATCAACTACACACTGGGCGCGAATGTCGAGAATCTTACGCTGGAGACTGGCGCCGGGAATCTCTCTGCCACCGGCAATGCGCTGAACAACACCATTATCGGCAACGACGGGAGCAACACGATCACCGGCGGCGCCGGGCTGGACACGCTGACCGGTGGTGCGGGGGTGGACACCTTCGTGTTCGGGGCCGGCGATACCAGCGCAGTTAAAGCCGAGCGTGACATCATCACCGACTTCGAAGTCGGCGTGGACAAGATCGATCTCGCCGGCATCGACGCGAACACGCTGGTGGCGGGCCAGGACGCGTTCCGCTTCAACGGCTGGGCCGGGTTCGACGGCGCCGGCTCGCTGCGGCTCACTTACAACAATGCCGGCTTGACGATGATCGAGGGCGACACCAACGGCGACGGTGTGGCGGACTTTGGCATCGGCTTGAAGGCCGCCAGCTGGCTGGAGCCGACCACGGCCGACTTCACGGCCTCGAGTCTTGTGCTGCCGCTGACGCTGACCGGCGACAGTGGACCGAACACGCTGCTCGGCGGCGCGGTGAGCGACACACTGACCGGAAACGGCGGCGACGATGTGCTGGACGGCCGTGGCGGTGCCGACCAGATGACCGGCGGCACCGGCAACGACACATACTATGCCGACAATGCCGGCGACGTGGTGACGGAACAGTCCGGCGAAGGCACGGCCGATCTGGTCCGGAGCCGGATCAGCTACACGCTAGGTGCCAATGTCGAGAACCTGACGCTGGAGACCGGCGCCGGAAACCTGAACGGCACCGGCAACAGCCTCGCCAACGTGCTCATTGGCAACGAGGGCAACAACACTCTGGTGGGCGATGGAGGTAACGACAAACTCGACGGCGGTGCCGGCAACGATTCGCTGGATGGCGGTATAGGTGATGATACCGCGGAATTCCATGGCAAGTTCTCGGACTACCAGATCACCTATACGGCCGGTGGAATGTATGTTGCCGACCTCAATGGCGCAGACGGCAACGACGGGATCGACTGGCTCTACAACACCGAGCACGCGAAGTTCGCGGATTACACGATCGACATCCAACCGCAATCCATCCTGAAAGGCGTTGCCGCAGGCGATAATGCCGGCACATCGGTCGCCGGCATCGGCGACATCAACAAGGATGGATTCGACGACTTCCTCGTCGGCGCTCCGGGCGCGGCCGGAAAGGGAGCAGCCTATGTCGTGTTTGGCAGTGCGAGTGGCTTGCCTGCATCGCTCGATCTCTCCAGCCTTGACGGGACGGACGGCTTCAAGCTGAGCGGTATTGCAGCCGGCGACCGGATGGGATTCGCGGTTGCCGGTGCCGGCGACGTCAACAAGGATGGCTACGCGGATTTCATCATCGGGGCGCTCGGCGCCGACGCGCCGTATGCCGATACCGGTGCCACCTATGTTGTATTCGGACATGGCGGTGCTTTCGGGCCCACCTTCGATCTTTCAACGTTGAACGGCAAGAATGGATTCCAGGTCAACGGCGAAGCGACGGGTGACCTCTTTGGTGGGGCGGTGGCGGGGGCCGGCGACTTCAATGGTGACGGCTATGCCGACCTGATCATCGGTGCCGATGCTGCCGGCTCTACGAATGCCGGTGCAGCCACCATCATCTATGGCGATTCAGCGACCTTCCCAACAAACCACCCTGCCTATTACACCGACTATCTCGTCCTGCCAGGCGCCCAGGCTTACGACCATGCCGGCTGGTCGGTGTCGTCGGCTGGAGATTTCAATGGGGACGGGATCGACGATGTGATCGTCGGCTCAATCCTCGCTGGCACGTCGGGGGCCTATAACGGCGCAGCTTACGTTGTCTTCGGCCAGGCCCATTTGCACGGAGGATTGAACCTCGCAAGCATTAATGGGACGAATGGGGTCAAACTGACCGGCATAACGCAATACGAGCTGGCCGGTTTCTCGGTGTCGTCTGCAGGCGACTTCAACGGCGACGGCTTCGATGACGTCATCGTCTCGGCGCCCTATGCCGACGTGAGCGGCGTTGATTCCGGAAGGATCTACGTCGTCTTCGGTCACGGCGGTGCGTTTCCTATGGAGTTTCAACTCGGCCAGCTCAATGGAACGAATGGATTCCGAATCAACGGTCTCGCCACCGCGGACTATGCCGGCTGGTCGGTCTCCAAGGCCGGTGATGTAAACGGCGATGGACTCGACGATTTGATCATCGGCGTCCCAAATGCCGATGCGAATGACAATGGCGCGGCCTATGTGCTTTTTGGTCAAAGCGATCCGATGGGAGCGACTTTCGATCTCAGCAAGCTCGATACTAAGCACGGCTTCCGGATCGGCGGAGATTTCGCCGGGGACTTGGCTGGCATATCGGTCTCCGCAGCGGGCGACATCAACGGCGACGGTTTTGACGATCTTCTGGTCGGTGCGGCCGGTGCAGATCCCAATGGAGCTTCGTCAGGTGCCGTGGAAGTCATCTTCGGCAGCCGAAGCGACATCCATGCCATTGGCGGGTCCGATAAGGCCGACATTCTGACTGGCACCCAGGACGCCGACACGATCCGTGGTCTGGACGGTGACGACACCCTGAACGGTCTTGGCGGGGACGATCTCCTGTACGGCGGCAAGGGTGCCGACAAGATGGTGGGGGGTGCCGGCAACGACACATATGTCCTCGACAATGCCGGTGACGCGGTTACGGAGGCCGGCGCAGGCGGCATCGACACCGTAAAAGCGGCCGGCATCGACATCGACATGACCAAGGGCAGCTTCGTCGGTCAGGAGATCGAGAACGTCACATTGCTCGGCAACGGCAATAACAAGGTCGTCGGCAATGATCTGAACAACTCCATCCAGGGCAATGACGGCGATAACCTGCTCGATGGCGCCGGCGGCAACGATGCCATGCGCGGCAGCAAGGGCAACGACACGTATGTCGTAGACGTCTCAGGCGACACGGTCACCGAGAGTGCGGATAGTGGTACCGATACCGTGCGTAGCGCTATCTCATACACGCTCGGCACCAATGTCGAAAATCTCGTCTTGACCGGCGCGGTCGGCACCGAAAATTTGTCGGGTACCGGCAATGAACTGAACAACACCATTGTCGGCAATGCTGGAGCCAATGCTCTCAGTGGGGGGGCCGGTGACGACACGCTCACGGGCGGCAAAGGCGTGGATACGCTGACCGGAGGAGCAGGAAGCGACATCTTCGGCTTCGCCACCGGAGATACGGGAGCCGCATCGGGCGCGCGCGATCGTATCACCGATTTCCAGGCAGGGATCGATCGCCTGGATCTCAGCAATGTCGACTCGAACTCGAATGCGCCGGGCGACAGTCTCTTCCGCTTCATCGGTACCCGTGCGTTCGAGGAAGCGGGCGATCTTCGCTTCCGCTACGATGCCGCCAACAATGTGACATTGTTGGAAGGCGATCGAGACGGTGACAAGGTAGCGGATTTTGCGATCGAGATAACAGGCAACGTCGCCTTGACGGACAGCAGCTTCACGAACGGGAGTGTGATCAATCTCGCGCGGCCTGCGTCGGTCACGATTGTAAACGATGATGATCACAGCCTCGAATATTCTGGTATCCGCCCCACCGTGTCCGCGGCAGGCGATCTCAACAACGACGGTTATGCGGACTTCGTGATTGGATTGCAGTCCAGCAGCAGCCCCAATGGCTCGCTGAGCGGAAATGCCTACGTCATCTATGGTACGCGCTCCGGCGTTCCGGAAGGTCTCTCGCTGGCCGATATCGACGGCGGCAACGGCTTCAAAGTGTGGGGTTCCGTGAAGGGCGAGTCGCTCGGTTACGGCGCCGACTCGGCGGGAGATTTCAACGGCGATGGTGTTAGCGACCTATTGTTGAGTGCTCCGTGGTATTCGAGCGATATGGGTCTACTCCCAACTCGCGCGTATCTTATTTACGGAGATGCCGTGGATGATGTCGCGTCACCGCTTGATCTCTCGCAGCTCAACTCGGCGGATGGGGTTCGGTTTCAGGGCCAAACCCAATCTCTCGGAGACATCGGATCGGTGTCCGCGATCGGCGACGTGAATGCCGATGGAATCGACGATATCGCAATCGGTGCTCCGAATGACGGAAGCTCAGGCAGGACCTATGTCGTCTTCGGCACCAGCGGGTCGGCCCCAACGGACCTGACGACGCTGAACGGCAAAAACGGCTTCACTGTCCTCGGCGAATACTCGCTCAGCGAGATGGGCGAAAGCGTTTCCGGTGCCGGAGACATCAACGGCGACGGCATCAATGATCTTGTCGTCGAGCAGACCAAGGACAACAACATCATTCCAACAGTCATCTTCGGTCATAGCGGAGCCTTCGCATCGAGCATTACGCCTTCCACGCTGAGTGGGAGCGAGGGGTTCTCGATCACGGGGATAAAAGGTTCGAATGGCTACTATTTCAATCAGATTGTCAGCTCCGGCGGCGATGTGAATGGTGACGGCTATGCAGATCTAATCATCGGCGCAGTGGGAGCAAGTGCGCTCGGCAGAGACCTAAGCGGTGCGGCCTATGTGGTGTTTGGGCATGGTGGAGCGTTCAATCCGACAATCGACGTTTCCAGTCTCAACGGAACAAATGGTTTCGCGATCTATGGAGCCTATGCGCGACAGTATCTCGGCAACTCAGTTGCGATCGTCGGTGATGTAAACGGAGACGGCTACGCCGATCTGCTTGTCGGAGCTGCAAATCCATACGACTCAGGCATCTTCAGCACCGATCCTGGCCATGCTTATCTGATATACGGATCTGCATCTGGATTTAGCGCTTCACTCGACCTCAGCACAATGTCGTCGACCAAGGGTTTCGTGATCAGCGGGCATTCAAATGGCGATCATACCGGATGGTCCGTTTCCGGCGCTGGCGACATCGACGGTGATGGACTTGATGATCTGCTGGTCGCCTCGCCTAATGCCAATGGGAACGGTTACGGCGAAGTCCAGATCATCTATGGCAAAGCGAGTGCAGGGGCGATCGTCGGAACTGATTACGGCGATACATTGAATGGCACGGCCGCGGCCAATATCATCATCGGTGGGCACGGACACGATACGATCTACGGCGGGGGCGGTGCCGACAGCATCCGCGGCGGTTCGGGCGATGATCAGATCCACGTTTCCGACCGCACCTTCTTCCGCATAGACGGCGGCGGGGGCAGCGACGTCCTCCACCTCGACTTCTCCGGCGCGATCGACTTCGGCAACATCGACAACAACGCGGCGACTTCCGATCGCGGGAAGATCAGCGGTATCGAGACGATCGATGTCGATAACGGCAGCAACAATGCCATGACGCTGCATCTGGCGGACGTGCTGGATATCGATGCCAACGACACCAATGTCGGCGGGGTTGCGACGCTCGACAATGTGCTGAAGATCGATGGCAATGCCGGGGATACGCTGAACCTTCTGACGTCCGACGGCTGGAGCGGCGCCGATACGGGGACGCTCGCGGGCTACGCGATCTACACGCATGCGAACGTCAAGATTGCGGTCGATACCGATATCGCGGTCTCGGTGAGCTAGCGGGAGGAGCGCAAGCTCCTCCCAAGTTGCGCTCCCGCGTCCGCGCTACTCTTCGATCGTCAACAGCCGGCGGATCTCGTCGGTCTTCAAGCCGAGCGCCATGGGGCGCCGGATCTCCGGCAAGGTGACGACGTCATAGAGCTCGTTCACGATGCCTTCGATCTTCAGCCAATGCACCGTCGCGCCGGTCTTGAGGTCGATCACCATCAGCGCGCATTGCGGCGCTGCGCCGCGCTTGGCGAGTGCCTCCTCCAGCGGCAGGCCGGAAAAGGTCTTGCTTTCGCGCGGCTGCGACAGGCCGACGATCGCGAAGCGGTCGTGGAAGGCGAGGCCGCGCAGATAGCCCGGACAGAAGGCCACCGGCTCGAACCGCCCCGAGTTCGGTTCGACGAAGCCGAACTGGCCGGTGCCGGAATCGAGCAGCCAGAGTTTGCCTGCATGCAGCCGCGGCGAATGCGGCATCGAGAAGCCGCGGGCGACGACCGCGTTCTCCTGGACGTCGATGATAATGCCCCCGCCGCTGCGCTGCTCGCGCCAGCCGTCGGCGATGTCGGTTTCGCCGACCGCCGTCACATAACGCGGCCGGCCCGCTTCGACCGCGAGGCCGTTCAAGTGGCAGCGATCCTCGGGGAGCAGCCGGCTGATGAAGCTCGGGCGCCAGACCGGGCGGAAGCTCTTGGTCGCCGATGGGCTCGCCAGGCAGGAGAACAGCGTGTTCACGAAGACCGGAAGTTCGGTGCCGTCGCTGCTGCTGCCACTGATGTCATGGGCATCGATGTCGCCGGTGGTATAGGCGAGCTGCGGCACGTAGAGGCGATCATAGCCCTGGTGGATTTCGCCCGGCTGCAGCGCGTTCTCGAAACGCCAGATCTGATAGAGCGACGTCATCCAGAGCGTCTGACCGTCGCTCCAGAGGCCCATCGAGCGGTTGAACGTGCGTTCGAAGACGGAAAGCCGGCCGTTCGGCTGCAGCCCGATGAAGAACAGCTTGCCGGCCTGATAGGTCGAGAAGGACAGCGACAGCCGGTTTTCCGCCAGCCATTCCGGGAACTGCCGCGACGGCATGAATTCGAGCTGCGGAGTCGGTGCCGCATCGGTCTTGGTGACGATCTCTGACATGGCTGATTCCGTACGCGGTGCGGCACTGTTCCAGAAGCGGATGTGGCGTCTGGTATAAAGTCGCGCACCACTGGAAGTCGAGTCGTGCTCCAGATGGCTTCGCGATGGACTCCAGACACGTTGAATTGTCCGCAAGAGTCGCGGACTGGGAGCAATGCTGTTCCGCTTCTCGACACAACGGTCTCGCAACCGTATACTATTGTGTGAGTAATGCCAACGCCCAGGCAAGCCTTTGAAACAGGCGGCTGATTACGTTCGCCGAGATCATGTAGTGAACCCGGGGGCAGGTGCCGGCTCACGTGAGCGGCACGACCGCGCCGGATCTCAGCACCCAGGATGGCCGAGATCGAGTCATCGACGACGATCACAGCGCAAACACCGCAATGTGCCGGCACTCGCCGATCGCTCGACACTGACCTGCAGAACACGCGTCGGTTCTGGGTCCGATTTTTGAATCTTATGCGCGTGCGGGCAATTTACGCAGGTTCGTAAGCTAACGGCGCGCTTCGCTGCTTGATTGCAATCCCTGCGCGTATCCATAATGACCCCATCGGGGCGGGTTCGGCCAAGACGAGATTGCTTATCTCCGTGGCAGCCAAATTGCATTCCCCGTCGATCATCGCGGTGGCCGAGGTCGCCGCTTAACGTGTGGCGTGGTTGACAATGGCGGACGGCTCGGATTTTCAAGCTGGTTCTGGAACTTCCAAGGAAATCGACGGACCTGAATCGAGCCTGACAATGCCCATGGGTGCCGCCACCGAAGTGGAGGGCGGCGTTCCGCGCATTGAGACCACCCAGGATCTCTCTCAACTTCTAGAGCGGGAATCGGATGCGCCGATTCCGGTAGCTGGCGCCAAAGACGGACAGCCGACGGTCGAATCGGTTTCCGAAGAGCGAGCCGCAACGCTCGAGGCGCCGATCGAAACAGCGGGGCATTTTCATTTCGCCCCGGGCCTGACGGCTCCGAACGCGCATCTGCACGCGACGATGGCGAGCCGCACCGACACGATCGGCGCACATGCAGAGAGCGTGCTGGCCAGAGGTGGGATCAGCCGCGATCTCGACATCGGCGACGATGATCGGACGCTGTTCGCCAGACACGCTTTCACGGATCAGCCGGCCAACGCGCACGGTTTGCCGAACCATGCCGCACCGGACTTTTCCTCGCCGGCATGGTCGGCCGCACTCTATGGCAATCTCGATACGCGGCTCACGTCGCTGGCTCAGTCGCATGGCGAGGCCGGCCCGGCCACGCGCGACGGTGCCGTCTCTGCCGACGGCAAGTACGTGCTGATCGACGCCGCCGCAAAAGACGGCGACGGCGCCGCTTTGCTGGCGCAGCTTCAGGCCTTGGGCCTGCAGAACGGCGCGAGCTTCGGCAACATGGCGGGCGGTGCCATCGCGGTCGACAAGCTCGGCGCGCTCGCCAATGTCGCCGACCTGGCTTTCGCCAGCGCTGCGGTGGCCGTGACGCATGCCGGCAACGTCACCTCGGAAGGCGATCGCGGCATGCACGCCGATACGGCGCGTGCAGATTATGACGTCGACGGGTCCGGAATCACGATCGGCGTCATCTCCGACAGCTTCAATGCGCTTGGGGGTATGGCCACCGATAAGGCGACCGGCGACCTTCCCAACAACACCACAGTCCTCACGGATTACTTTGGAAACGATGCTTCCGACGAAGGCCGGGCCATGGCGCAGATCGTCCATGATGTCGCGCCCGGCGCAGCGATCCTCTTCGAAACGGCTTACAATACCCAAGCGGCATTCGCGAATGCGATCGTCGACCTTGCCAACCATGGCGCGAAGATCATCGTCGATGACGTGACCTATTTCGGCGAGCCGGTTTTCCAGGACGGGATCATCGCCCAAGCCGTCGCGCAGGTCGAGGCGATGGGCGTTACGTACGTTTCGGCCGCGGGGAACAGCGCGGACAACGGATTCGAGTCCGCGTTCATCGGCAGCGGATACAGCGCCACAGTCGTCGGCCGCTTCGAGAATTTCGCGCAGCTGTCAACGCAGTCCGGCCACGAGAAATTTCTCACGGTCACGATGCCCTCCAACACCGGCGCTTACTTCATCCTCGATTGGGCGCAACCATCGATATCGGCGGGCGGCACGAAGGGGGCCACCAGCGACTTGGACCTGTTCGTCTACAACGCGGATGGGACGGCGCTTTCCAACATCGACTACTATTCTTCGACCTACGAGCCGCCCTATGCCGTTCTGAACAATATCGGCGGCAATCCGAAGGAAATTCTCTACTACTTCAACGACACCACGACGACGCAGAATGTCAATCTCGCGGTCGGTCTTCATAGCGGCGCGGCACCGGCCGATTTCAAGATCATGGTGCTCGACAACGGCTACGGGCTGTCCGTGGCAAATTCCGCGCTGAACACGAATATCGGCACGGTGTTTGGCCATGCCGCCGCCCCGGGGGCGATTTCCACCGGCGCCGTTTATGCGCCATTCGCGGTCAACGGGACCGTTTGGCTCGAGAACTACTCGAGCTCCGGCCCCACCAAGATCTACTACGACGCGGCCGGCAACCTGCTATCGACGCCGGAGATCCGGCAGACACCCACATTGCTGGCGCCGGATTACGTTCAGACGACCGTGCAGGGATTTGCGCAGTTCGCCGGAACGTCCGCGGCGGCCCCGCACGTGGCGGCGGTGGCCGCTCTCATGCTGCAGGCCAATCACGACCTCAGCCACGACGAAATCCTGCGCCTGCTGCAAGACACCACGAAGCAAGGCACTGACTACGCCGATCATTCCAACGCCACCGGAGCAGGGCTGGTGCAGGCCGATCTGGCGGTAAAGGCCGCGGCGACCGGAATCATCTCGGTGGACTTCAGCCACACGGTGCTCTTGGGGACGCATCTCAATGACACCTTCACCGGACGTTTCGCCGCGAACTTCATCAACCACAGCATCGACGGCGGCGCGGGGACCGACACGCTCGATTACACAGAGGCGTCCTATTTCGGCGCCGCAGTGGCTGCGGTGAATGTGAACGTGGCCGCAGGTCAGGTTCAGGTGACTTATGGCTCCCTTTCGTACACCGACACATTCACCAGTATCGAAGCCTTCCGTGGCGGCGCCGGGAATGACACATTCGTCGGCGGTGCCGGCAATGACAGCTTCGACGGCGGCGCCGGCAACGACACTTTCACCGGCGGGACCGGCAACGACACCTACTACGTCGACAGTTCCAACGATGTCATCCACGAGGTCAGCGGCAGCTCGGGCGGCATCGACACGGTGGTTGCCAAATACAGCTATACGCTGACGACGGATCTGGAAAACCTGACTTTGCAAGCCGGCGCCGGCGCCATCAACGGCACGGGCACGGGAACCGACAATCGGATCACCGGCAACGACAGTGCGAATACGCTCAAAGGAAATGGCGGTGACGATATCCTGGATGGCGGCGGCGGGGCCGACACGCTGATCGGTGGGACGGGCAACGACACCTACTATGTGGACAACGCCGGCGACGCGACGACGGAGCTGGCGAACGAGGGCACGGATCTCGTGCGCGCGCGCGCCGGCTACGTGCTCGGGCAGAACGTCGAGAACCTGACCCTGGAGGCCGGTGCGGGCAACATTGCCGGGACCGGCAACAGCCTGAGCAACGCGATCCAAGGCAATGAGGGCAACAACGCGCTGAACGGCGGAGATGGGGCGGACACGCTGACCGGCGGTGCCGGCGCGGACATGCTGACCGGCGGTGCCGGGGTGGACACCTTTGTGTTCGCGCCGGGCGATACGAGTGCGGTCTACGCCCAGCGTGACGTGATCACGGATTTCCAGATCGGCGTAGACAAGATCGACCTTTCAAAGATCGACGCGAACACGCTGGTGGCGGGACAGGACATTTTCCATTTCAACGGCTATGCGGGTTTCGATGGGACGGCGGGCGCGCTGCGTCTGACTTACAACAATGCCGGCGTGACCATGATCGAAGGAGACACCAACGGCGACAAAGTCGCGGATTTCGGGATTGGACTCCAGTCCAGCAGCTGGCTGGAGCCGACGGTTGCTGACTTCACCGCGATGAGCGTGCTGCAGGCGGTGACATTGTCGGGGGACGGCAATGCGAACACGCTGACCGGCGGTGTGATGAACGATACGCTGGCCGGCAATGGCGGCGACGACATCCTGGACGGCGGAAAAGGTGCCGACCAGATGACGGGCGGCACCGGCAACGACACCTACTATGTGGATAATGCCGGCGACGTGGTGACGGAGCAGCCGAGCGAAGGCACCGATCTGGTGCGTGCCCGGATCAGCTATGTGCTGGGTGCGAATGTGGAGAACCTGACGCTTGAGGCGGGCGCCGGGAATATCGCCGGGAGCGGCAACAGCCTTGCCAATGTGATCATCGGCAACGAGGGCGCGAACACGCTGACCGGCGGCGTGGGCAAGGATACGCTGACCGGCGGCAGCGACGTGGATACGTTTGTGTTCGCCACCGGGGATACCGGCGCGACCGCGGGGACGCGCGACCTGATCACCGACTTCGTGGTCGGCACCGACAAGATCGACCTCTCGGGGATCGACGCAAACACGGGGGTGGCAGGCCAGGATGCGTTCCGATTCTTAGGGACGGCGGCGTTCGACGGTGCGGCGGGTGCGCTGCACACGGTCTTCGATGCCGCGAACAATCTGACGGTGGTCGAAGGCGACACCAATGGCGACGGCACGGCGGATTTTGCCATCGCGCTCAGTGGCAATCTGACCTTGGGCGCCGGCGACTTCACCGCCGCCAGCCTGATGTTGCCGCAGGTGCTGACGGGCGACGGGAACGCGAACACGCTGACCGGCGGGGCGATGAACGACACGCTGACCGGCAATGGCGGCGATGACATTCTGGATGGCGGCAAGGGTGCCGACCAGATGACCGGCGGTACCGGCAACGACACTTACTCCGTGGACAATGCCGGCGACGTGGTGACCGAGCTCGCCAACGAGGGCACCGACCTGGTGCGCAGCCGGATCAACTACACACTGGGCGCGAATGTCGAGAATCTTACGCTGGAGACTGGCGCCGGGAATCTCTCTGCCACCGGCAATGCGCTGAACAACACCATCATCGGCAACGACGGGAACAACACGATCACCGGCGGCTCCGGGTTGGACACGCTGACCGGCGGCGCCGGCGTCGACACCTTCGTGTTCGGGGCCGGAGACACCAGCGCGGTCTATGCCCAGCGCGACATCATCACCGACTTCACCGTCGGCACCGATAAGATCGACCTTTCGGGCATCGACGCCAACACGCTGGTGGCGGGTCAGGATGCGTTTCGCTTTAACGGCTGGACCGGGTTCGACGGCGCCGGTTCGCTGCGGCTGACGTACAACAATGCCGGCCTGACGATGATCGAGGGCGACACCAACGGCGATGGTGTGGCGGATTTCGGCATCGGCTTGAAGGCGGCGAGCTGGACGGAGCCGTCCACTGCCGACTTCACGGCCTCGAGTCTGGCGCTGCCGGTCACGCTGACGGGCGACGGCAATGCGAATACGCTCAGCGGCGGTGCGATGAACGACACGCTGATCGGCAATGGCGGCGACGACATCCTGGATGGCGGCAAGGGCGCGGACCAGATGACCGGCGGCACCGGCAACGACATCTACTTTGTCGACAATACCGGCGACGCGGTGACCGAACTGTCCGGCGAAGGCACGGCGGATCTGGTGCGAAGCCGGATCAGCTATACGCTCGGCGCGAATGTCGAGAATCTGACGCTGGGGGCGGGCGCGGGGAATCTATCGGCCACCGGCAACAACCTCGGCAACGTGATCGTCGGCAACGAGGGTGCGAACACGCTGACCGGCGGCGCTGGCAAGGACACGCTGACCGGCGGCTTGGGCGCGGACACGTTCATCTTCGCCACGGGTGATACCGGTGCCGCGGCGGGCACGCGCGACGCGATCACCGACTTCCAGGTCGGTGTCGACAAGCTGGACCTCTCGGGAATCGATGCGAATACCTTGGCGGCGGGCCAGGACGCCTTCCGGTTCCTGGGGACGGCGGCGCTCGACGGTGCGGCGGGTGCGCTGCACACGGTCTTCGATGCCGCGAACAATCTGACGGTGGTCGAAGGCGACACCAATGGCGACGGCACGGCGGATTTTGCCATCGCGCTCAGCGGCAATCTGACCTTGGGCGCCGGCGACTTCACCGCGGCGAGCCTGCAGCTGCCGGTGACCCTGACGGGCGACGGCAATGCGAACACGCTGACCGGCGGGGCGATGAACGATACGCTGACCGGGAATGGCGGCGACGACATCCTGGACGGCCGCGGCGGCGCGGATCAGATGATCGGCGGAACCGGCAACGATACCTACTTCGTGGACAATGCCGTCGACGGGGTGACAGAACTCGCGAACCAGGGCACGGACCTGGTTCGGACGACGATCAACTATGTGCTGGGAGCGGACGTCGAGAACCTGATCCTGGAGACCGGCGCCGGAAACATCTTCGGCACCGGCAACAGCCTCGGCAACACGATCGTCGGCAACGAGGGGAACAATACGATCACGGGCGGTGCCGGATTGGACACGCTGACCGGCGGCGCCGGCGTCGACACTTTCATGTTCGCCACTGGCGATACGAGCGTGGTCTATGCCCAGCGCGATATCATCACGGATTTCCAAGTCGGCGTGGACAAGATCAACCTCACCGGAATCGACGCCAATACGCTGGTGGCGGGCCAGGACCTGTTCCACTTCAACGGCTATGCCGGGTTCGACGGGACGGCGGGGGCGCTGCGCCTGACCTATAACAATGCCGGCCTGACGATGATCGAAGGCGACACCAACGGCGACAAAGTCGCGGATTTCGGGATCGGTTTGAAGGCCGTCAGCTGGCTGGAGCCGACCAGTGCCGACTTCACCGCCGGAAGCCTGACATTCGCCGTACACACTGCCAGCGCAGACGCTTCAAGCCGAGCCGCCGGAGTGCTGGATCTCAGCGACGTCACGGATTCTGCGCCGCTCGATGAACACGGCGTCGCGCAGCCGGAGTTGGACGCGCTGTTGAACGGCGTCGGCGACGCCACGGGTGGCATGCCGACTGCGGGCGACGGCGGAGACGGCGCGACGGCGACTGCCACGCTGGGATTGGCGCTTCAGCATCCACCGATCGTGGCCGAAGCCGACCTCGCAACATTGGGATAACAAGCGCTCCGATTTCCAGAAGGACGGTAGCGGGATCAGTCCGCAGCCGCTTGCACCAGCGGCTTGATGCCGTCCGCAATCTCGCCGGCGATCGCGGCTTCGGCCCCAATCAGATCGGGTCCCGCGAGCGGGCGCTCGACATTCCAGGACCAGAGATAGCGACCGGTGCGGGAATCAGCCAAGGAAGCGGAAATGTAGATCTTGCTGCCGATTGTGTAGGCCGAGCCGGACAGAACGAAATCCGGCTTCACCGCCGCATCCGATGTCGCCGGCATCTGTCCCAGCACGGTGAGACTGTCTTGCGGTTCGAGCCGCCCGATCAGCTCGGCTGTGATGCCGCGTGCGACGAAGGCCTGGCCTTCGCTGCCGCCGGTGTCGAACGGCAGAATGAGGAGCGACGGACTGCTCTCTGCAACCTGCGCGCGGCCGATCGCGTGATCCACCAGAGCCGGCAGCATCCAAGCCAGCACCAGAAGCAGCATCGCCGCGGCCGAGGCGATCCACCAGATCGGCGGCCTGCGCATCGGCAAGATCCGCCGTCGCGGCAGGGCCGGCTGTATAGGATCGGCGAGTGCCTGACGTTCGCCGTCGGTCGGTGGCGCCGGCTCGGGCTCGGCGTAGCTGAACGTGGCGACATACGACCCCTTCGGGACCTCGATGCGCAGGGGATCGGTTTTGCCCGCCGTCAGATAGTAGTGCTCAAGGGCACGCCGCAGGCGACTGGCCTCGATCCGCACGATCGGATCGGTTTGCGGGTCGAAATCGTCGGTCCGGTCGAAGGCGGTCAGTGCGACGTTGTAGGCTTTGATCCGGTCGCCGCGTCCGGCCAGAGTCTCCTCGACGATATAGGCCAGGAAGCGCCGGTTGCGGTCGGAGATCGCCAAAGCCTCGTTGTGCAGCAAGGTGTCGAGATGGGCGCGAACCTCGGCTGTCGACGGTTGCGACAGGGCGGAGGTTGCGCTGCGCTGTGACGATCGGGCCATCGCGGCCGGTTCCTACATTACCCAGAATGGGATTTGCCCAGGATGCGTTCCCCGCACCTCTGGTGTGAACTATAGCCCCCGCCTTCCGAAAGCGCCTGATGGGCCAAGGTCCAATAGCCAAAACCGGTTTTCCGGTCTTGGCCCCGGCCTCGGTCCGCCTTGTTACGGTAACGTACTTCGGCCCGCCGCTCCGCCGTTCTTGAATGGCGTCTTGGGGTTAGAGGGGAGGCCGGAGGGACAGCGCGCGTGTCATCGATCGTGCCGCATATCGCCAGAATCCGCAGGTTGTTCCCGGAACGGGCCGAGGAGATTCCACGCCTGGCGCTGTCCAGCGACGCGTTCCGGACCGTCTGCGAGGATTACAGCATGGCGGTGGAGGCGCTGAAGGGGCTCGAGATTCGCAATCATCCCATGGATCTCGAGAGGATTCTCGAATACCGCGCCCTGATCCGGGACCTTGAACGGGACCTGCGCGAGGCGCTCTCACGGATTCCGTTGTCCAGCGATGCGAACGCAAGGAGCGAAGGGAAACCAGCATGACCAGTCTGCTCAGACCGGAAGACTTGAGGAAAATCACCGACGATGAGGACATGGCGAAGGCGAAGAAGGCCATGGAGCATGCGCGCAAGGACGAGGAGGAGCAGTCGGGCCTGCGCGAGATCTTCATGTCACGTGACATCCATCCTGAAGCCGTGGCGCGGGTGAACGCCGCGGTGCGACGCGCCGCCGAGCAGGGCAATCGGCAGCTCCTGGCGGTGACCTTCCCGGCGGCCTATTGCAACGACAAGGGGCGCCGTATCAACAATCTCGAAGCCGACTGGCCGGAATCGCTCGAAGGCTTCGCCAAGAAGGCCTACGAGTTCTACATGGCCCAGCTGAAACCGCTCGGCTTCAAGCTGACCGCGCAGATCCTCGACTATCCCGGGGGGATGCCGGGCAATGTCGGGCTCTATCTCAGCTGGGGCTGATCTCAGTTGGGCCTGATGGGCGACGCGGGATAGAGGGTTTCGTAGGCGACCGCCGCAGCTTCGTTGCTGGCGAACATGAAGTCCTGTCCGATCGTGTCGCTTACTCCGGCGCGGTCCAGTACCTTTCGTGCCGCGCTGTTGAGGTCGGCGATGCCGAAGGTGACCCCCTGGCTGGCAAGATGGGTGCGCAGTTGCTCCAGGATCTCGATTCCCGTGCTGTCCAGCGAATTGACCGCGGCCGCATCGAGGACGAACCAGGCGGCGCCGAGGCGTTGGGCATCGGCGATCTTCAGTAATTTCTGTTTCACGAAATCGGCGTTGAAGAAGATCAGCGGCCCTTCGAGTGCCACAATGGTCATCCCCGGAATGGCATTGGCCTCCGGATAACGATGCAGCTTGTAGAGTCCCGCCTTGCCATGAATGCGTCCCAGCAGTGCCATGCGCGGATGCGAGGTCATCCAGATCATGTTCGCGAGCGTCGCGGCGATGGCGATGAAGACCCCTTGCAGCACGCCGACGAGGACGACACCGAGCAGTGTCAGGATCGCGAAAACGAACTCGGTGCGGCTGATGCGATAGATCGCCCGAAGCTCTTTGATGTCGATGAGATCGATCGCCGCCGAGACCAGGATCGCGCCCAGAATCGCGGTGGGGAGATGGGACAGGAGATGCGCGATGAACAGCACCGAAAGCGCGACCGTTGCGGCGGCGATGAGCGAAGTGAGCTGGGTCTGGCCGCCGATCGCGAAGTTGACCGCGGTCCTGGAATCCGAGGCGGAAACCGGGAAGCCGCCGAACAGGCCGGATGTGACGTTGGCGGCGCCGAAGCCGAACAGCTCCTTGTCGGCGTCGAGATTGCTGCGATTTTTGCGCGCGAAGCTGCGCGCGGTGACGATGCCGGAGCCGAAGCCGACGATGGCAATGGCGAGTGCGCCGCCATAGAGCGAGGGATCGGCCAGCCGGTCCCATGCCGGTGCATTCAGGGAGAACGCGATCTCGGGCAAGGTGCCGACCACGGCGACGCCGCGCCCTTCGAGATCCAAGACGACCGATGCCGCGATCCCGAGGACGATTGCAATCAGCGGGGCGGGCACGCCGGGAGCCACGGCCTTCAGGACGCGCAGCAGGACCAGGGTCGCAAGCCCGGTCACCAGCGTCACCCAATGGACTTCGCCGAGCTGCGCGGCGAGCGACAGAACCGGCAGCAGCAACCCGTTGGTGTCGATGTCGACACCGGTCATGCGCTTGATCTGGCCGATGATCAGGCTGATCGAGATGCCGGCCAGGAAGCCCACCAGCATCGGCCGAGACAGGAAGTTGGCCAGGAATCCGAGACGCAGGAGCCCGGCCAGGACGCAGGCGATGCCGACCAGCAAAGAGAGCGCCACCGTCAGCGCCACACGCTGGTCCGCACCGGTGGCGCCGAGGGTGGTCAGCACGCTGGCCAGCATGATGCAGGTCGCGGTGTCTGGGCCGATCATCAGCTTCCGCGAAGCGCCCAGCAGCGCGTAACCGACCAGGGAGAAGATGGTGGCATAGATCCCGACCTCGGTCGGGAGTCCGGCAATGGCGGGATAGGCGATGGCCGAGGGCAGGGAGACCGCAGCGACCGAGAGCCCCGCCGCAAGGTCGGATTTCAACCAGGCCGGCTGGTAGCTTCGAAGCTGGTCCAGGATGGGTAGAAGCTGGGTGACGCGAAGCATGGGAACCGTCGGCGGAGGCAGGTCAAAACGTGAGATTGTCATGCCGCGGCGGGCTGCACGCAGTCAATTACAGTAACGTTCCTCTCATTGCCTGCGGGGTGGAGAAGAATTAGGCGCCGAAATGCTGCGCAACGCTAAACCGTGAAAATCCCTGGGGGGATCCCGCCATGGCCAAGAGCACCAAGGGCAAGAAGCAGCCCGCAAAGCAGGAAAAGCCGGAGGCCGGAAAGTCGGGCACGGACGGGCCGAGCCGCAAGGAATACGAGGCCGAGCTCTACAAATTGCATGTCGAGCTGGTGAAGGTCCAGGAATGGGTCAAGGCGACCGGCGCCAAGGTCTGTATCGTCTTCGAGGGGCGCGACGGGGCGGGCAAGGGCGGCACGATCAAGGCCATCACCGAGCGCGTGAGCCCGCGCGTCTTCCGGGTGATCGCACTGCCGGCGCCGACCGAGCGCGAGAAAAGCCAGATGTACATCCAGCGCTATCTGCCGTATCTGCCGGCGGGCGGCGAGGTCGTGATCTTCGATCGCAGCTGGTACAACCGCGCCGGCGTCGAGCGCGTGATGGGCTTCTGCACCGAGGACCAAGCCAAGCGGTTCCTGAAGGTCGTTCCCGCGGTCGAGAAGGCGATCGTCGAATCCGGCGTGACCCTGGTGAAGTACTGGCTGGAGGTCGGCGAAGAGGAGCAGACCAGGCGCCTGCAGGCTCGGGTCGATGACGGAAGGAAGGTCTGGAAGCTCTCGCCGATGGACATGAAGTCGTACAGCCGCTGGTACGACTATTCGCGCGCCCGCGACGACATGATCCAGGCCAGCGACACGCCCTGGGCGCCCTGGTACGTCGCGCATTCCGACAACAAGCGGCGGGCGCGGCTCAACATCATCTCGCACTTCCTCAATCTCATTCCCTACAAGGACGTGCCGCGGGAGAAGATCAAGTTCCCCAAGCGCCAGAAGCCTGGCGGCTACCGGGAATCCAACTACACGTTCAAGAACATCCCCGAGCGGTTCTGACGCCGCGCCGTTGCGTGCGGCTCGGTGCTGGATGATTTGACTTTTATAAGACGACCGGTCATATTGAAAATCATGGCGCGGCCGGGCAAGAAGACGGAGCTGGTGGAGGCTGGGCTCGAGCTCCTGCACCGGCGCGGCTTCTCGGCCACCAGCGTCGCCGATATCGCCGAGGCAGCGGGTGCCCCGAAGGGCTCGTTCTACAATCATTTTGAGAGCAAGGACGATTTCGGCGGCGTCGTGCTCGATCGCTACTTCGCCGATGTTCGGGCGGCGCTCGAAGAGACGCTGCAAAACCGGCGGAAGCCGGCCTTGGCGCGGCTGCGCGATTATTTCGTCCGGCTGCGGAAATATGTTGGGCAGGACGGTTACGCGCGCGGCTGTCTGATCGGCAATATTAGCGCCGAGGTCTCTGCGGTCAGCGAGGAGACCCGCGCGCAGCTCTCTCGATTGATCCGCGAGTGGACGTCCAGCCTCACCGCCTGCCTGGAAGAAGGGCAGCGCGACGGCAGCGTGCGCACGGATCTCGCGGCGGATGACCTTGCGAACCTGCTGCTCGATGCCTGGCAGGGCGCTTTGCTGCGGGCAAAGGTCGAGCGCAAGCCGGCGGCCTTGAACACGTTCATAGATGTCCTGCTGCCACGGCTGGCCGAAAAGATTTGATGACCCTGGAGCCAATGCAGGCCGAGGACATCGACCGGCTGGCGCCCTTGTGGCTCGGCCTGCATGCGCATCACCGCCGCGTGGCGCCTCAACTGGCACCTTTTGTCGATGACGAGCTCTCTTGGGCGAGCCGCAGGCGACAGTATTCTGATGTGATGTCCGGCAACTGGTTCGGCTACATTGCGTGTGATGGAGAAGAGGATGTCGGCTACCTGCTCTGCGCCGAGCGGCCGATGCAGTGGAACGCGACCTTCGCCGTGCCGGCAACGCTCTGGGAGTTGGTGACGATCTTCGTCAAGGGTGACCGGCGCGGCCAGGGTGTCGGATCGCGGCTGCTGGCGGCGATGGAAGACAGGATACGGATCAGCGACGTGCAGACCCGACTGATCGGCGTCATACCCGACAACCGCGCGGCCGTGGCGCTTTACAAATCGCGCGGCTACCGCCCAACCTGGCTGATGCAAACGCGCTTCCAACGCGCCGCACCGGACCCGGCCGCGGCAGCCTCGGATGCCATCAGGCGGTTGGCGGCGAATGAGGTCGACCTTCTGGAGCCGCTATGGCTCGCGTTGCATCATCACCATCAAGCGGTCTCCCCGCATCTCGGGCCCTTCGTTCCGGATGCGCTGTCCTGGCCGATCATCCGTGATCTGCTGATCGAGAATGCTCAAGATGATCTGCTGTTCATCGCCGAGGCGGACGGCCGGATCACCGGCCTGGTCAGCGCGGCGATTTATGACATCCGCAAACTTCCGTCCTATTCAGATACCTGGCGAACAGGCGAGCGTGTGGGTGAGATCAAGTTTCTGGTCGTCGGAGCGGAAGAGCGCGGCCGGGGAACCGGGGCGGCCCTCACGGCGGCCGTCGATGCCGCACTGGCGGCCCGCGGCGTTCAGGACCAGTTCGTCGGAGCCATTGCGCCCAACGCAGGCGCCATTCGCTTCTACCAGTCGCGCGGTTTCCTTCCAGCCTGGCTGGAGCTCACGCAGTTCTGAGCTTCGCCAGCAGGATGTGGTCGCAGGCGAGCACCGTCTCGCCGCGCTGGTTCAAGACGCGGATGCTCTCGACGATCTTGCCGAAGCCGGCGCGCTTCGGGTCGGGTTCCTTCGCCGACACCGTGAGCGCGGTGTGGATCGTGTCGCCAATGAAGACCGGTTTCGGGAAGCGCAGGCGTTCATAGCCATAGGTGAAAGCGTGAGGGTTGATCTCGCTCGCGGTGAGGCCGATGCCGATCGCGAAGGTCATTGTGCCGTGGGCGATGCGCTGGCCGAACTCGGTCGTTTTCATGAATTCCGCATCGAGGTGATGCGGGAAGAAATCGCCACTATGGCCGGCATGGACCACGAAGTCGGTCTCGGTGATGGTGCGACCATGGCTGATCCGCTCCTCGCCGATGACGTAATCCTCGAAAAAGCGCGGGCGCGTGTGCATGAGAGATCCTATCCGAAACTCGCGGCGAACAGGGTGTTCAAGTCGGCGATGACGCGGGGCGCCGGTTCGCGCGTCTTAAGGCCGGCGACCAGACGGTGGGACGCCAAGTCCTGGAAGCCCATATATCCGTCGTGGCGCGGCCGGACCCAAGCGCCGTCCAATGTGGCGCGGGTCTTCGCATAGAAGCCGTCCACCGGCGCGTTTACCGTGCTCGAGGCCCAGGCTGCGGCGTGGCCGGGCTGACCGCCGGCGGCGGCGTAGGGGCCGCTTTGCACCGCGGCGCTCGCGACCCAATAGGCGAAATCTATCGCGGCCTCGCGCTCGGCTGAACGCACCGAGACCGCAATGCCGGTGCCGCCGAGCGCCGATCCGATCGGCCCGTTGCTGCCTGCTGCCGGGATATCGGCGAAGGCGATGCGCGAAGGGCGGAACCCTGCGAGAGAATAGGAGACGTAGCCGTAGGTCAGCGGGACGCAGGCGATCTTGGACTCACGCTGGGCCATCCGCTCGTAGATCGCGATTGGGTCCTGCTCGAAGCAGACCGGATCGACGCGCATGGCCAGGGCGGCGAGGTGGTCGTAAGCTTCGACGCCGTCCTTGATGGCGATGAGTTCCGGACCTGCGACCGCGCAGGGGTGGCCGAGATTGCCGGCGATGGTGAAGAAGCTCATCAGGACATGCGGCGGGCGCAAGGGCAGGGCCACTTGTCCGGTCTTCGCGAGGTCGAGCACTTCCGTCCAGGTCCGGAGCGGGGCCGAGAGTCTATCTGCACGCCAGGCCTGGACCTGCGCGGCGGCATCGATCGGGAAGGCCCATTGGCGGCCCTGCCAGTTGTAGCTCGGATAGGATTGGCCGAGGCTGCCGCGCTCCAAGGCCGCCCGTTCCACCTCGCGGCCGGGGACCTCGAGCGGGGCGAGGCAACTCTCCGCAGTGATCTGGCCAACATGCGGGTGGTCGATGACGATGAGATCGTATTCGCGTGCCAAGGTCTCGACCGGGAAGGATTCGAAATCCTGCAGCGAGCGCTTGTCCCAGGTGACGGCAACGCCGGTCTGCGCTTGCCAGAGCCTGGAGCAGGCGACCATCGGGTCGTAACCGCGCGGATGGCTCCAGGTCATGCCTTTCAGCGTGATCGCCATAGCTCAGAGGCCGAACTCGGCGCGGATCTTGGCATTGTGCTCGCCGATCTTCGGCGCGGCGCGCGAGACCGGCGGCCGCGCGCCGTTGATGCTCAACGGCGAGCGGGTGGTGCGGATGCGGACACCATCCTCGCGCTCCACGGTCTGCAGCATGTCGAGGGCGCGGAAGCCTTCGCTCTGGATGAGCTCGTGCCAATCCAGCACTTTGGCGCACCAGATATCGGCCGGTTCCAGGATCGCCAGCCAATGCTCGACGCCATGTTGCGCGATGCGCTGGGCAATGATCCGCTTGATCGCATCGCGTTCGGTGAACCAGCTTTGCGAATTGGCGGCGAAGGGCGCCAGCGCCTCGATCCGCATGAGCTCCATGAGCTTGGCGATTGGCGTCATGGCGATGGCGATGTATCCATCGCTCGCCGCATAGACGCCGTAAGGCGCCGAGAGATAGGCATGGGCGCTGCGGAAGTTGGCGCGCTTCGGCAGGCGGCCGCCGTCGTTCAAATGCGTGGTCAGCACCTCGAATTGGAAATCGACCAGGGCCTCCAGCAGGCTGGTCTGGACATGGGCGCCCTTGCCGCTGACACCGCGGCGCACCAGGGCGGCGAGGATGCCTTGCGCGATGTCGGCGCCGGCCAGCATATCGGCGACCGCGAGGCCCATCGGCACCGGGCCTTGATCATCGTCGCCGGTCAGCCACATGACGCCGGAGCGCGCCTGCGCCAGCAGATCCTGGCCGGGCCGATCGACCCAGGGCCCATGCTCGCCATAGCCGGTGATGCTGGCATAGACGATGCGCGGGTTGATCGTCTCAACCTTTGCATAATCGAGGCCGAGCCGGTCGATCACGCCGGGGCGGAAGTTCTGGATCAGCACATCGGCCTTGGCGATGAGCTGTTTCAGCGCCGTCACGTCTTCCGACTGCTTGAGGTCGAGGGCGAGGCTTTCCTTGTTGCGGTTGATCGCATGGAACAGCGTCGAATCCCCGCCGATCTCGGTGTCGCTGAGATAGAGGCGGCGGCAGAGATCGCCGCCATCGGGTCGCTCGATCTTGATAACCCGCGCGCCGAGATCCATCAGCCGCAAGGCTGCATAGGGCCCGGAGAGGAACTGGCTCAAGTCGAGGACGACAAGGCCGGCTAAAGGGGGATCGTAAGCGATGGGCATGTTCAGACTTTCGGATTGAACGGCACCGGCGTGGCCGGTGCCGCGCTGGAGGCGAAGCAAGCCTCGACCAGCGCCATGGTGTGCCAGGCGTCCTCGACCGCGGTGATCAGCTTCGGATCCTCGCCGGCCGCGAAGCGCTGCAGGTTGGACATGACGCCGACGAAGGCATGCGGGAACCAACCGCCTTGCAGCGGGATCTCGGTCCAGTCGCCGCCGCGTTGCGCGATCCAGAGCTCATCCGGCTCGCCCTGCGGATAATTCAGCAGGATGCCCATCTTCACCACCGCGACACCCTGGTCGCCTTCGAAGCGGAAGGTGGAATCCTGGAACTTGCGGCCGAAATCGTGGTCGTGATTGATCGAGAGCGTGCAGCGGACCTGCCCTCCTGAATCCAAAGGGGCGAAATCGAGGATCGCCGAGGTGCGGGTCTGTGCCATGTCGGACAGGGGATGGCCCATGGTCCTTGCATAGACGCTGGTCGGGTTGCCGAGCAGGGCGCGGATGAAATCGAAATAATGGATCGAATGCACCGCGATCTCGATCCGCGGCAGGCCTTTGAGGAACGGAAAGAGATGCCAGGGCGTCAGGATGTTGAGATGGATCTCCACATCGATCAGGCGACCGAGCAAGCCGCGCTCCAGCGCATCCTGCAGCGCCAGCATCATCGGCGCAAAGCGGAGCTGGAAGTTCACCGCGGCGGTGAGCTTGCGCTCGCGCGCGAGCTTGAGGATGCGCGAGGCCTCGTCGAGGTCGCGGCCCATCGGTTTCTGGATCAACGTCACCGCACCCTCGGGCAGCGCGCTCAGCAGCTCGAAATGCGCGGCCGGTGGTGTGGCGAGATCGAACACCGCGTCTGAAACGGCGGCAGCCTCGGCGAGACTCGCGAAGACCTTCAGCCCCCATTTTGCGGCGACCGCCTCGGCGCGGCTGCGATCGATGTCGAAAATGCCGGCGACCGGGAACTCGGCGAGGCGATAGGCGGGCAGGTGGGCATCGTTGACGATCCCGCCGGCGCCGATGATGACAATCGGGCGCGGCCGGCTTGGTCGCGGCCAGGCCTGACGCAGGTTCGGTTGAGGCGGGGTGCCCACAGAATCCTCCCAGATCGGCCAAGCTCTGCCGTTCTTATTTAAATCATATATTCATGAATGAAATATTCGGGCAAGCGGAAACTGCCTGCCCAAACGCCTCAATCGGTGTGGAAAACGTCCTCCAACTCGGCCCACCACTCGCCCTCCTTGCGGGTCGGGAGCGGGGACTGCATCGGTTCGCAGATCACCCACCATTCCTGGGTCTTGGGGTCGGCGGCCATCTTCGCCATGTCGGCTTTGAAGTCGGTGCCGTGGTACTCGAAGTAGGCGAAGAGCAGGTTCTCCGGCTCTTTGAGAAAGATCGTGTAGTTCTTGATGTTGCAGCGGGCGATCGTGGCCAGCACCTCGGGCCAGACCTTTGCGTGGATGCGTTTGTATTCGGCGATCCGGTCGGCCTTGATGCCGAGGACGAAGCCCATGCGTTTCATCGGAACCCCTCAGTTGAGACGATAGATGCGGTGTGCATTGCCGTTCAGCAGCTTCGCCTGGTTGCTCTCGTTCTCGCCGGCGATGATCGTGCGGGTCGCCGCGACCCAGCGGCCGAGATCGGCGGTCAGGGTGCAGACGGGCCAGTCGCTGCCCCAGACCACGCGGTCCCAGCCGAAGCTTTCGATCACATGCTCGACGAAGGGGCGCAGATCATCGGCGGTCCAGTTCGCATCGGCATAGGCGACGATGCCGGAGACCTTGCAGGCGACGTTGGGCTCGGCGGCGAGCGTCTTGATATCGGCGCGCCAGGGATCGAGCGCGCGGTCCTTCACCAGCGGCACGCCGCAATGATCGAGAATGAACTGCACCTCCGGAGAGGCGCGGGCGATGCGCAGCGCGAGCGGAAGCTGCCGCGCCAGCACGCAGATGTCGAAGCTCAAACGATGCGCGGCCAGGCGTTTCAGGTTCTCGGTGAAGATCGGCGCCTGGCTCAACTCATCGGGCGAGGTGTGCAGGATGCGCCGCAACCCCTTGACCTTCGGATTGGCGGCGAGCTTTTCGAGCTGTGCCGGGAAGTCTTTGCTCTCCGGCCGGCAGGATGAAATCGCCGCGACGATCGATCCGCCCAAACCTGTGACAAAGTCGGTTTCCCGCATCTGATCGGCCTCGGCGACATCGACCTCCATATGGATCGACTGCGTGATGCCGGCCGCTTCTGCTTGAGCTCGATAGGTCTCGAGCGTGAAGTCGCGGTTCAGGGCCGGTACGCCGCCGAGCCAGGGATAGGAGAAACGGTCGAGATAGACGAGATGCAGATGCGTATCGGTGATCGGGATGGGCATAAGGGTCCTATTGCTCGGCACCGCCTGCATTGGCGGAGATGGCCGCGCCGCTGGCGATCAGATGCTTCAGCACCGCCTGCTGATCCGGCGAGTTAGTGTCCAGGCGCTGCACATAGGGGCAGGTCATTGCGGCGATGACGCTGCCATGCGGCCCGAGGATCGGCACGGCGAGATTGACAACGCTCGGCGTCTGGCGGCTTTCCATCTGCTCGTAGCCGCGCTTGACGATGTCGGCGAGACGCGCTTCGAGATCGATGGGCCTGGTCTCGAGCGGCAGCAGTTCGTGCTCCTCGGTCATCAGCTTGCGTTCGGTGGCTGTGGCATAGGCGAGCAAGATGTGACCAGAGCCGGTGTCGAAGAGGCCGACCCTGGCGCCGACCCGCACCGCGATCCCCCAGTAACTCGGCGAATCCACCTGTGCCACGACGATCACCTCGCCGCGGTCATAGACCGCGAGGTGGCAGGACTGGCCCGCCTGCCGCGCAAAGTCGCGCAGGACCGGCATCGACTGCGACACCAGCCGCCGCATCGGCGCATGGCGATGGGCGAGGGCGAAGAGCTTCAGCGTGAGCTCGTAGCGGTCGGTCGTGGTGCGGGCGATATAGCCGCGCCGCACCAGCCGATCCAGCATGCGGTAGATCTCGTTGGGCGAGCGGCTCAGCGCCTTGGCAATCTCGGCTTGCGAGAGCCCTTCCTCGGTTTCCGCCAGCAATTCGAGTATGTCGAGGCCCTTGTCCAGAGCCGGCGCACGATAGCGCTCTTCGACCTCGTCGAAGGCCATCTGTCCCTCCCCGCGGCGGGTTCACTTGCGGCCCCCGCGGTCGACCCTTGGCGCCGTCGGAACCTGCTCTGGTTATTATTAGAGAAAAGAGACTTCAGCTATGAACAGAAGTCAATAGATCACGGGTTCCGGAACGGGCGCCCCGAACGTGGTCTCCAGGAAATCGAAATCGCAGCCTTCATTGGCCTGGCGGATGTGCTTCGCGAACATCCAGCCATAGCCGCGCTCGAAGCGCGGCGGGGGTGGCGTCCAGGCCGCGCGGCGACGGGCCAGTTCCTCGTCGGAGACTTCCATGCGGATCGAACGCGCCGGCACGTCGACCGAGATGATGTCGCCGGTCTTCAGCAGCGCAAGCGGGCCGCCGATATAGGCTTCCGGCGCCACATGCAGGATGCAGGCGCCGTAGCTGGTGCCGCTCATCCGCGCATCGGAAAGGCGGAGCATGTCCTTGACGCCCTGCTGCAGCAGCTTCTTCGGCATCGGCAGCATGCCCCATTCCGGCATGCCCGGTCCGCCGAGCGGCCCGGCATTGCGCAGCACCAGGATATGGTCCGAGGTCACTTCGAGATTCTCGTTGTCGACCGCGGCCTTCATCGACGGGTAATCATCGAACACCAGCGCCGGGCCGGAATGCTTGCGCAGATGCGGCGCGCAGGCGCTCGGCTTGATCACACAGCCGTCGGGTGCGAGGTTGCCCTTCAGCACCGCGAGCGCGCCCTCGTTGTAGATCGGGTTGTCGACAGGGCGGATCACGTCATCGTTGAAGACGCCGGCGCCTTCGATGTTCTCGCCCAAGCTCTTGCCGGTGATGGTCAGCGCCTTGAGATGCAGCTTGTCCTTCAACCGGTTCATCAGGCCCGGCAGGCCGCCGGCATAGAAGAAGTCTTCCATCAGATACGTATCGCCGCTGGGGCGGATGTTGGCGATCACCGGGATGACGCGGCTCGCCTTCTCGAAATCGTCGAGATCGATCGGGATTCCGGCACGGCGGGCCTGGGCGATCACATGGATGATGGCATTGGTCGAGCAGCCCATCGCCATGCCGGTGCGGATTGCATTCTCGAACGCGTCCTTGGTCAGGATCTTCGCCGGGGTCAGATCCTCCCAGACCATCTCGACGATCCGGCGGCCGGAAGCCGCGCACATGCGGATATGATTGGCATCCGCCGCCGGGATCGACGAGGCGCCGGTCAGCGACATGCCCAAGGCTTCGGCGATCGCCATCATGGTGGCCGCGGTGCCCATGGTCATGCAGGTGCCGTGGCTGCGCGCCACACCGGCTTCGACGCCTTCCCACTCTGCTTTGCCGATCCGCCCGGCGCGGCGCTCGTCCCAGTATTTCCAGACATCGGAGCCGGAGCCGAGCACCGTACCCTGCCAATTGCCGCGCAGCATCGGCCCGGCGGGGACATAGATCGCGGGCAGACCGGCGCTGGTCGCCCCCATCAGCAAGGCCGGGGTGGTCTTGTCGCAGCCGCCCATCAGCACGACGCCGTCCACCGGGTGCGAGCGGATGAGCTCCTCGGTGTCCATCGCGAGCATGTTGCGATAGAGCATGGTGGTCGGCTTCACGAAGATCTCGGCGAGGGAGATCGCGGGGAGCTCGACCGGGAAGCCGCCGGCCTGCAGCACGCCGCGCTTCACGTCATCGACGCGGGTCTTGAAATGGGCGTGGCAGGGATTGATGTCGGACCAGGTGTTGATGATGGCGATGACCGGCTTGCCGGCCCATTCCGACGCGGCATAACCCATCTGCATCGCCCGCGAGCGATGGGTCGAGGAGCGGAGATCGTCGGGCGCAAACCAGCGTGCGCTGCGGAGCGACTGAGGCGACTTGGTGCTGCTCATGTTCCTGTCCGGTGTGATCTGGATAACCATCCATAGCACGACACCGGACGGTTACAGCAGGTACTTGATGTCGGCGGAAAAGGTCGGGAAGGCGTAGACCATGTCGCGCAGCCGGGCGGCCGGCGTCCCTTGCGCCATGGCGAGCGCGAAGAAATGGATCAGTTCCTCGCCAGCATGGCCGAAGATATGCGCGCCGAGGATCCGATCGTCTTCCTCGTCAATGATGAGCTTGGCCCAGGCCTTGGACTCGGCATAGGTGCGCGCGGAGATCCAGCTGGACATGTCGGTGGCGCTCACTTTGATCTTGCGGCCCGACTCCTTCGCCTTGGCCTCGGTCAGGCCGACGCTGGCCAAAGCGGGGATCGTGTAGACGCAGGAGGGGATGCTGGCATAGTCCGGCTTCAGCTTCGGCCCTTCGACGATGTTGCGGCCGACCAGGTTGCCTTCATAGGTCGCGAGAGGCGAGAGTTGCGGCGAACCGGTGAAGGCATCACCACAGACATAGACATTAGGATTGGACGTCGAGCGCAGGAAAGGATCCGTCTTGATCCGCCCGTTGTCGGTCTCGACATGACCGGCGGCGAGATCGAGCGCATCCACATCCGCGATCCGGCCGGCGCCGTTGACGACGCGATCGGCATCGGCGCTGTGCTCGTTCCCGTCCTGCTCGAAGACGACCCGGAGCCGGCCGTCCTTCTTTTCGATCCGCTTCACGGTAACGCTCGTGCGGACGGTGACACCGATCCGCTCGGTTTCGGCGCGCAACTGGTCGACCGCGTCGGCATCGAGTGCCGAGAGGAGGCGGGGCAGGGTTTCGAGGATCGTCACCTTCGCTCCGGCGCGGGTGTAGACATGGCTGAATTCCAGCGCGATCACGCCACCGCCGATGAACACCACTGCCCCCGGCAGGGTGCGCTCGGTCAGCACGTCGTCGGAGGTGATCATGTGCTCCGCACCGGGGATCGGCAGGTCGCGCGGCTTTGAGCCGGTCGCGATGACGATCGTCTTGGATTCGATCATGCGGTCGTCGAGCTTGACGCTGTTCGGACCGGCGAAGGCACTGCGGCCGCGCAGCACGGTAACGCCGCGCTCCTGCATGGATTTCTCCAGGTTCACGGGGATCGGCCGGATCATCTCCTTCTCACGGTCGATCAGAGCGGCCCAATCCAGCTTGGGTTGCGCGACCGCGATGCAATGGGTCTTGGCATGCGCGATCTCATCGAGGGCATGCGCGGCGGCGACCAGCACCTTCTTCGGCGTACAGCCGCGGTTCGGACAGGTGCCGCCGAGCTCGCGCGGCTCGATCAAGGCGACCGAGAGCCCGGCTTTGCGGGTCGCGACGGTGACGCCCAGACCGGCATTGCCACCGCCGATGATCACCACGTCGAATGATGGGGATGACACTGGAATCTCCTTCGCTGAATGAAGGGGCGCGTATCATCCTCGCTGCTGCGAGGTCGTGCAAGGCGCTGGTGTGACCAGACCGAAAGCCAGCAGGGCGGCAAGGCCGAGTGCCAGGCCGATGCCGAAGACGCAGGCGGGCCAGCCGAACCGATCGAAGGCCTGGCCAAGGATCGCGCTACCCAGGAGGCCGCCGAGGAAATAGCTGGCGAGATAAAGGCCGCCGGCCGACCCGCGATCGCCCATGGCGGCGCGGCCGACAAATCCCGTGGCGGCGGCCTGTGCGAAGAACGTGCCGACACCCACCAGGGCGAGGCCGATCAAGACCGAAGGCAGTGAACCGCTCAACAGCAAGGGAAGACCCACGGCGGCGAGCGAGAGTGCGCCCCAGAAAGTCGGGCGTGTGCCGAAATTCTGCACCGCACGACCGGCAAGCGGCGTGGTGAGGATCGACGGCAGGAACACGAAGTAGACCAAGCCGATCTGCATCGGGCTGATCGCCAGGGGCGCTTGCACCAGCACGAAGTTCACATAGGTGAAGGTGCCGATGAAGGCGAAGAGGATCAGGAACCCGACGGCGAAGGCGGCGCGCAAAGCGGGATTCCGCAGATGCTCGAGAAGGGAGAAGCGCATGATGTCCGTGGCGGGCATCGGTTCCGTGCGACGGAGGCTGGCGAAGGCCAGAACAGCTCCGGTGAGATTGAGCAGGGCGAAGAGCAGAAAATTCGTCGACAGTCCGAAGTGATCGGCAACCGCTGCCGACATCAGCCGTCCGAACAGGTTGCTGGCGACATTGCCGGTGATATAGGCGGCGAAAGCACCGCCGGCCGCCCGGACGCTGCAATTCTCGGCGAGATAGGCGAGCGTCAAGGTGAAAGCGGTGGACATCAAGAGGCCCTGAACGACCCGAAGCGCTGTAAACGTTGCAAGATCGGGTGCAATCGCGAGCAGCGCGGTCGGTATCGAAAGCAAAGTCAGGCTGACCACCACGCCCTTGTGGCGATCGATGCGCCGGCTCAACAGCGAGACCACGATCCCGGCGACCGCCATGCCGAAGGTGCTGGCATTGACCGCGAGGCCCATGGCAGCCGGGCTGACGCGGTAATGCGCGACGAGCGCAGGCAGGATCGCCTGGGTGGCGAAGAGATCGATCAGGGTCAGGAAGGCGATCACGCCAATGACAAGATTGCGGAAGGCGTCTCGGCGCATGGCGAGGGCTCTCATGTGAGGGGGCGGCGTGATGCCGGATGGGGTGGGGCCGGCATCACGCCTGGGAGAAGGACGCTGTGGGGTGCGCGTCCTTACATGCTCATGTCCATTGGATCGTGCAGGATGTCGGCGGAGATCAGCACCACCGGCTTCTTGCTCATGTTCTTCCACCAGTGCCGCAGATCGGCATCGCGCGAGCTCTCGCCGGCCTTGTGCACGATGCCGATCTTGCAGTTGCTGGCGAACTCCGTGATCTCGCCCGAGACGATGTAGATCAGCGCCGGACGATCCGCATGGTCATGCAGCGGCACGATGCCGCCGGGCTGGATCTCCAGGCGACGGATGCGCAGCTTGTGATCGTCAAGCTTCACCATCTGCTGAGCGAGGTCGACCTGCTCGAGCACGGTGTCGGTGACGCCGACCGGCTTGGCGGGCGCGTTGGAAAGCGCGTTCTCGCCCATCTGATTGGCGGGGCAGCCATTGGCGCTGGCGGCCGTGGCGGCCAGCATCGCGGCGCCGGCGAGGAAAGCGGCGGCGGTCAGGTTTCGCAAGTTATGCGTGGTCATTTTCGTCTCCTTCAACGATGGATCGCCGAGGTCCGAAAGCGGCCGCAGCGGTGGATTGAGCATCGCTGAATGGAGCAGCAAGAACGAATGCCGTTGCGGTCTTGAATCGATAGCGCGCGGCTATCGGCGCTACTTGCTTTCGGCGGTATCCGTGCCGTCCCAATCGACCGCCGGCGCCTGTTCGATATAGCGGCGGCAGCGCAGGATCATGCGGCGCGAAGGCTCGTCGCGGCCGCGGATCCGGTCGGCTTCGTGGAAGGATTCGATGGCGCCGTCGAAATCGCGGTTGAGATAGCGCTCGAAGCCGGCGTCGTACTGCGCAATCCAGGATAGATCGCCGAGCGCGGCGCGGGTCTCGGTCAAGCCCAGCAGCTCATAGACGGCGATCCCGCCGCGCCGCCCGTAGACGGCGACCTTGTCGATGCGGCGGGTGACGATGCCGTCGCGGGCTTCGTGGCGTGTCTCCTCGCCGATCAGGATGTCTGTGCCGTAGCGTTTGTTGAGGGATTCGAGGCGGCTCGCGACATTCACAACGTCGCCGATTGCGGTGTAGTTCAGCCGGTCTCGCGAGCCGATATTGCCGACCAGGGCCGCGCCGGAATTGACGCCGATCCTAAGGCCCACTTGGCCGAGGGTCGAGGCCTGCATGCCCTGCGCCGATTGCAGAAAGGCGGCACGACAGTCCAGCGCCGCTTTGCAGGCGGAGAGGGCGTGTTGCGGGTTGCTGGCCGGCGCGTTCCAGAAGGCCATGACGGAATCGCCGATGAACTTGTCCACCGTACCGGCATGGGCGGCGACGATCCGCGACATGAAGTCGAGGTGATCGCCGAGGATCTCGACGATCTCATCCGGCTTGGATTCAGTGAGGCCGGTGAAGCCGGCGAGATCGGTGAAGAGCACGGTGAGCGGCTGGGTGCGGCCGCCGGGCTTGGCCTCGACACCTTCTCGGATAAGGATCTCCACGAGGTCGGCCGGCATGTATTTGCGGAAGGCGGAGAGGCCGGTGCCCATCCGGCGCAGCGTGCGTGAGAGATCGTCCAGTTCCTTGAGACGCGAGGGCCGATAGGCGAGATTCTCGAGGTGGAAGCGCTCGATCTGCCGCATCTGTCCGGCGATGCCGGCGATCGGCCGGCTGATCAGCCGGTGCGCGACAAAGGCGCCGATCAGCGACACCGCGATCACCAGGCCGATGACCAGCATATAGAGTCGCCGCGTGGCGGCGGGAATGTCGCCTAGAATATCCTCGGCGGGAATCACGGTCACGATCATCCAGTGCCGGAACGGCAGCGGGGTGAAAGTGACGTAATGCGCGATGTCGTCCATCGAACCCATGACCGCCACGTTGCGTGGCATGGTCAGATGCACGAGATCGATCTTGTGCTCGGCGATCGCGCGTTCGATCGCACCGGCCAGCGGATCCTTGACCGCGGCCAGTTCGTGCCAGCCGCCGGCGGTGGTTCCGACTTCGCTGGCGGTCAGCACGCGCTGGCCCTGATCCAGGATGAAGGCGCGGCCATGGCTGGTGACCTTGAGTGCCGTGAGGAAGCGGGCGAGGCGGTCGAGATCGATGCCGACCATCATCACGCCGAGATAGTGCCCGTAGACTGTGAGCTTGCCGGAAATGGCGATGCCCGGCTGGGTCCCGAGCGGCGTCTCCATGTATTCGGTCCAGACCGGCATCTTGGACTGATCTGCGGCCTTAAACCATTCCTGGTCGGTCGCGCGGAACGGCGACTCGCCCAGAGTTCGGTCGAGAAAGTGCGGGTCGCCGACTTCGGGTGCGTAGCTGTCGACCCGCAGCAGGTCCGGCTTGTCGCCGGGCGCGCCGTGTCGCACCTCCACCATGCGGATGCTTTCATCCGCATCCTTGCGGGCACCGAAGAAATTTCCGTCGGGCCAGCCGAAGGCGACCCAGGAAATGGTCGGTTGCGACTGCAGCAGCGAGAGGAAGACGAACTCGCGCTTGGCCTCGTTGGTGATCTCGATCACCTGCTGCAGGAAGACCGTGTGCAGCGCCTCTTCGCTGGCGCTGGCATTGGTCAGGATCTGCTGCAGGTTGCCGGCGACAGTGTCGGAAATCCGGGTGTTGATCTCGCGAACCAGGTCATTGGCGTTCTTGGTCGAGGTCCGCTGCCAGCTGCCATGCACCAGGGCGGCGGTGAGAATGCAGATCGCAGCCAGCAGCAGCGTCAGCGCGGCGCCGATGCCGAGGCGGCGGAAACGCGGCGGTTTCGCCGAGGGCTGTGCCGGATCCGCCATGATGGCTCAGGCGGGTTCCAACGCTTCGGCGATGCTCTCGGCGCGCTCCGGCCATTGATAGCGGTCGATCGCCTTGATGAAGGTGGCGACGGCCGGGGAAAAGCGCCGGCCCGCGACGGTGGCGAGATGGATGGCACGCGTGACCGGCGGGTTCACGATCGGCCGGGTGTTCAACCCCGGCAATACGGCGGAATACTCAGGCATGAAACAGATGCCCATGCCCGCCATGACCATGATCTGGATCCAGTCATCGCGCTCGGAACGGAACACATCCTGCACCTGGACGCTCTGTTGTTCGAGAACGGTCTCCAGGCGCTCGTAGTATTCGCAGTTGGCGCGCGATAGATAAGATTCGCCGGCGATCTCACGGACCGGCACTTCCGTCATGGACTCGTAGCGATGGCCGGGCGGGAAGGCGACGACGAAGCGCTCCTCATAGAGCTTGCGGAAATCGAGCCGCGCATTCGGTTCTTCCGGCGCTGTCGTGATCGCGATGTCAAGCTGGCCTTCCATCAGCATGTTGATCAGCTCGTCGGGGATGCTCTCGGTCAACGACACCTCGATCCCGGGATGATCAGCACCGAAACGGGAGAGGAAGCTCACAAAGCGGACGGGGCCGATGGTGCACATGACGCCGAGGCGCAACGGCGCATCGCGAAGCTGCAGGAAGCTCTGCGCCGTTGAGCGCGCCTGCTCACTCTGCTTCAGAATGATTTCCAGCTGCGGGCGCACCAGATTGCCGAGATCGGTCATATGCGTGAGCTTGCGCTCACGCCGGAACAAGAGGCCGCCGAGCTCTTCCTCGAGCTTCTGGATGGCCCGGGTCAGGGCCGGCTGGGTGACGTTGCACTGCTCCGCGGCGCGCGTGAAGTTGAGCGTGTTGCAGACCGCCAGAAAGTAGCGGATTTGATGCATTTCCATAGGGTTAACCTGGATCTGGTCCCACCGTTCGATAGCGGAATTATACCCGGAAGGCATCGATCCGGCGATGCCGATGCCGCATTGAAACTATAGGGGTCCGGCATTTTCCCTCAGGCCAAGAGCGACGCAGATTGGCATCCATTCGCCCAGCACTACGCCCGACGTGCGCAGAACGTTACAGCGAGAGGATGTGATGATGAACCTCGAGACGAAACCCGAGATCCGCGGATCCGGCAACGCATCGGTCGAGACGCGGCATCTGAGCCTCGCTTTGCAGGGCGGCGGCGCCCATGGCGCCTTCACCTGGGGCGTGCTCGACCGGCTGCTCGAGGACGAGCGGCTAGTGTTCGACGGAATCTCCGCGACCTCGGCCGGCGCCATGAATGCGACGGTCATGGTCTATGGCTATCAGCAGGGCGGACGGGCTGGCGCGCGCGCTGCGCTCGGCAATTTCTGGCGCCGGATCGCCCATGCCCAGGCGCAAACGCCGTTCCAGGCGACCTGGTGGGACCGGCTCACCGGGAATCATGCGCTGGACAATTCGCCGGCCTTTCTCTGGCTGGATTTCGTGACCCGGGTGCTGTCGCCCTATCAGCTCAATCCGACCGACTGGAATCCCTTACGCGACGTGCTGACCGCCTCGGTCGATTTCGAGGCGATGCGTCGCTCGAAGCTGCCGATCCAGCTCTTTCTCTGTGCCACCAATGTCCGCTCGGGCAAGGTCAAGGTGTTCGGCGAGTCCGAGCTCTCGGCCGATGCGGTGATGGCCTCCGGCTGCCTGCCGTTCCTGTTCAAGGCGGTGGAGATCGACGGCGAGGCCTATTGGGACGGCGGATATATGGGCAATCCGGCGATTTTTCCGCTGATCTATCGCTGCGGCAGCCCGGACATCATGGTCGTGCATGTCAATCCGATCATGCGCGAGGCGCTGCCGGTGACCGCCGGCGAGATCCTGAACCGCATCAACGAGATCAGCTTCAACTCTTCGCTGATGCGGGAGATGCGGGCGATCAGCTTCGTCACCCGCCTGATCGACGACGGCGAGGTCGAGATGGACCGGCTGAAGCGGCTTCACATTCACGCGATCTCGGCGGAGGAACGGATGCGGGACTTTAGCGTCCTTTCGAAGTTCAACGCCGACTGGGACTTCCTGCTGGATCTCAAAGAGGTGGGCCGCGCCCATGCCGATGCCTGGCTGAAGGAGAATTTCGAGCAGATCGGCCACCGGAGCACCGTCGATATCAACCAGGCGTATCTTTGAGTGCCAACCCATGCCCGGCCGCTATCGATTTACAAACAAAGCGGCATTTCGACTGTAACCCCGGGAAGCGTAACTTCGAACTGTCCCCGGGGAACGACCCCGACCCTGAACCAGAAACCGTGAGGAGACCTCCGATGAAGACCTCCAATGCCCTGCTGATGGCCGCTGCGTCCGCCGCCCTCGGCCTCGTCGCCATCAGCGCGGCCAATGCTGGCCCGGCCCCGATGCCGAAGTATGAATCCGAGAAGTGCTTCGGCATCGCCGCCAGCGGCTCCAATGACTGCCAGACCGCCACCAATTCCTGCGCCGGGACCGTCACCCAGCCGATGCAGGGCGATGCCTGGATCTACGTTCCGGCGGGCGTCTGCGGGAAGATCTCGAACGGCAGCCTCGAGCCCAAGAAGTCCTGATCACGCAACCTGCGGCGGGACGACTGAGATCGTCCCGCCGTTTCATCAAGCAGTTCCACCATGGCGTCCAGCAACGAATATTCTCAGAGCCGCGTCTTTCGCCAGGTGATGGGTTCGACGGAGTCCGACATCATCGCCGCCGTGCGTGGTGACCAGTGCGGTATCGGTGAATCGATAGACGCCCGAGAGGAGAGGGTCATGACCATGACGATGAAGATGGACGAGACGAGATCGACGACCCTGCTCGGCCGCATTCGAGACTTGTACGGTCGGCTTGGCCTGCTGCCGCTCAGCCTCATCCAGCTGATGGCGCGGGTGAGCCTGGCCATGATCTTCTGGCGCTCCGGCCAGGCGAAGATCGCGAACTGGGACCTCACCCTCCAGCTCTTCGCCAATGAATACAAGGTGCCGATCCTGCCGCCGGAGATCGCCGCACCCATGGCCGCCGCGGTTGAGCTCAGCACACCGGTGCTGCTGGTGCTGGGACTGCTGACCCGCGTCGCCACGCTCCCGATGATCGGCATGACTCTGGTGATCCAGATCTTCGTCTATCCGATGTCCTGGGTCGATCACCTGACCTGGTTGGCGATGCTGCTGCTGCTCCTGAGCCGCGGGCCGGGCGTGTTCTCGTTGGATCACGTTATCGGCAAGGCGTTGCGATGATGGAGACACGCGCCGGCATCGGCTGGCGGTCCCGGCATCATGCCGAACTGCTGGAGCGCCGACCGCCCCTCGGCTTTCTCGAAGTCCATGCCGAGAACCACATGGGCGGCGGCCGACGCATCGCGGTGCTGGAGCGCGCGCGGCGCGACTACCCGATCTCGATCCACGGTGTCGGCCTCTCGCTCGGCAGCGTCGAGCCGGTCGATGGCGTGCATCTGGACTGGTTCGCCGAGCTGGTGGATGCAATCGATCCGATGTTGGTCTCGGAACATGTGGCCTGGTGCCGGCAGGACGGAATCTATCTCAACGATCTGCTTCCCTTGCCTTATACGGAAGAGGCGCTCGACGTCCTCACGCGGAACATCGATCGGGTTCAAGGCCGGTTGAAGCGGCCGATCCTGATGGAGAACCCCTCCACCTATCTCGCCTTCACGCATTCCACGATCGCCGAGGGCGCGTTCCTGGCGGAGATGGCGCGGCGCTCCGGCTGTGGCTTGCTGCTCGACGTCAACAACCTTTATGTCAACGAGCGCAACCACGGCCTTCCGGCCCGTGCGGCGATGGCGGCGCTGGATCCGGCGAGTGTCGCGGAGATTCATGTGGCCGGCCATCACGTCGCCGATCTCGGCGATGCGACCCTGCTGATCGACGATCACGGGTCGACCGTCTCGGATGCGGTCTGGGATCTCTACCGCGAAGCGGCGATCCGGTTTCCGCAGGCCCGCACCTTGGTCGAATGGGACAGCCGTATTCCGCCGCTGGATATTCTGTTGGCGGAAGCGGCGAAGGCCGACGCCCATCGTGCGGTCACGCAGGAGTTTCGCCATGCTGGCTGAGCTGCAGCGCGACTTCGCCCGCGCCGTGCGTGGCGATCCGCTGGCGGTCTCGCATCTCGGTATCGACGCCGGTGCGCTCAACGCCGAGCGTCGGGTCGCGGTCTACCGCAACCACCACCGCATCAGCCTGGCCACCGCCTTGGCCGCGAACTTCCCGACCGTGGTGAAAGTGATCGGCGAAGACGCATTCCAGGCGCTGGCTTTGTCGTTCCTCACGATCGATCCGCCGCGCGAACCGAGCCTTGCCGCCTATGGCTCCGGCTTTCCGGCCTTCCTCGAAAGCGACCCGCGCGCGCAGAGCCTGGTCTATCTTGGCGATGTCGCGCGCCTGGATTGGGCCTTGAACTTCGCCGAGCGCGCCGACGATCTTCCGAACTTCACGGCTGAATGCCTGGCGACGCTCGATGCCGGCCAGCTGGAAACGCTTCGGCTGAAGCCGCATCCATCACTGACGCTGTTGTCGTCGCTCTATCCGCTGCTGCGCATCCGCGACGTCGCGGCAGGTTTGGAGGAGGGCGCTTCGCTCAATGAAGGCGGCGTCGATCTCATGATCTGGCGCAAGGCCGGCGAACCGACCGTCGTCGCTTTGGATCGCACGGCTTTCCGGTTCATCGGCGCGCTCGCGAACGGACGGACCCTGGCCGAAGCGACCGAAGGCCTGACGGCCGAGCGCCTGCCCGAGCTGCTGGCGCAGTTCGTCCTGAGCGACGCTTTCCTTCAGTCGTTCTGATCGAGGAACGCGCCGACGCTTCTCATATAGAGCTCGGTTTCCTCGACATGGGGCATGTGGCTGGAATTCTCGAAGATCTGCCAGCGCGCGCCCTTGATGTTGTCCTTGTAGGGCTGCACCGTCGCCGGGGTCGCCTCGTCATACTTGCCGGAGATCAGCAGGGTGGGCACCCGAACCATGTGCAGACGGTCGATGATCGACCAATGCTTCAGGCTGCCGATCACGTGGAACTCCGAGGGACCGTTCATGGTGAAATAGACGGTCGGATCGGTTTCGATCTGGGCGAAGCTGCGCAGGACTTCATCCGGCATCGGCTGCACGCGGCAGACATGGCGCGCGTAGAACACCATCATCGCCGTCGTGTATTCCTTCGAGGTCGTTGTGCCGGCCGCCTCGTGCTCCAGCAGCGTCTTCTGCACATCGGGCGGCAGCTGGTCGCGGAGCTTGTTCGCCTCCTGCACCCAGAGCTCCATTGAAGCCGGCGAGTCCGAGATGGTGAGGGACTTGAGGCCTTTAGGCTGGGTCACGCCGTGTTCGGCGCCGAGCATGCCGCCCCAGGACTGCCCGAGCACGTGATAGGCGCCGCGGATGCCGAGATGGTCTAGCAAGTTGTCGAGCTCTTCGAGGAAGAGCTGCACTGTCCAGAAATCGACGCCCTTTTCCGGCAAATGCGTGGACTTGCCGCAGCCAAGCTGGTCGTAGTGGATGACCGCGCGGCCCTGATCGGCGATCAGCTTCATCCGGTCGGTGTAGTCGTGCGACGCGCCGGGGCCGCCGTGCAAGATGACCAGCGGCGTCTTCTGCGCCTTGAGATCGCCGGTGACGCGATACCAGGTCTGATGCCCGCGGAACGGTGCAAAGCCTTCGATGGATTGCGGTAGAGCCATGATCGCCCCCTGTTCGGAAAATTGGAGGCGAGCCTAGCGCTGCGGCCGAGCCGCCAGCCAGCTAGCAAAAATTATAGGGCCGGTGAGCTCAACAGGCGCCGTCGAGCAAGCGGTAATGCGCGGCGCGAGCGACGGCTTGCGTCCGGTTCTTGGCGCCCAGCTTCCGGATCGCCAGGTTGAGATGCAGGTTGATCGTGCCGACCGCACGCCCGAGTTTGTGTGCGATCTGCTTGGCCGTCATGCCTTGGGCCGTGAGGCGGAGGCATTCCCGCTCCCGAGCGGTCAGCTTCACGTATTGGCAGGTCTTCAGCGCCGGGTCGAAGTCGGCAGAGACCACGTCGTGGAAGATCTGCCCGATCAGGCTGATGGCGGCGAGATGCGGGTGCAGGCTTGCGTCGAACCCACCCTCCGGGTCGATGCGGATCCCGGTGAAGGTGGCGAAATCCCCGTCGGAGAGATGGATCGGCACCGTCACGCCACAAGTCATCCGGGTGTCCTTGAGGTAGGATACGACCGGTGCGTGCTTCGGGCCCATCACCCGGGCGAGTGGCGAGCCTTCGGGATGGGCGTAGGACCAGACGAACGGGGTCGCGCTTCGGGCCGCCACCAGCTGGACCGGATCGATCTGGTAATAGCCGCCCCGGCACCAGAGATCGGCCATATTGGCCTCGATATTTCGGAGTTTGAGCAGGCTGGGCGTGATCAGCTCGCCGTCATGGGCGAACGGCACCGGGGTGTAGTCGTAAATGATGGAGGTGAAGCCGAAGCCGGCGAGGGCGTCCTGGGCAGCATCCAGGCGGTCTTCCAGCCCATGCGCCCGGTCCAAGGCGGCTTCAAAGCCGGCCCATTCAATTCGAGGGGAGGGATCATGCATGGCGGGTCAGATTACCCGCCCCCTAGTAAATTTGCTAGCTTTGCCGTTCGCAGATGCGGGACGTAACCTGCCCGCTAGCACCAAGGGGTCCGGCGGGCCGCGATAACACGCGGCTTGATCCAAAGCCGCCCCGGGTGACAGGGTCGCACGGACAAAGATTCAGACCGATACAAGAACCGGAACAGGTTGAAACAAGGAGGCTATCCATGAAGCAACTTCGTTGGCTCGGCATATCTGCCGCAGCCCTCTGCTTGACGGCGGCGGCGCTGGTCGCCTCGCCCCAAGCGCAAGCGCAGGATCACCGCGGCGGCACATTGCGCCTGGTGGCCGTTGCGGCCGGCGGGACGATCGATCCGCAGATCAACTACACGCTCCAGTATTGGCAGCTCTACCAGGGTCTCTATGACGGCCTCTTGAACTTCAAGAAGGCGACCGGCGAGGACGGCTTCAAGGTCGTCCCGGACATCGCCGAGGACATGCCGCAGGCGGCCGACGACGGCAAGACCTACGTCTTCAAGATTCGCAAGGGCATCAAGTTCTCGAACGGCCAGGAGCTGACCGTGAAGGACGTGGTCGCGTCCTTCCAGCGCATCTTCAAGGTTTCCAGCCCGACCGCCGGCGGCTTCTACAACGGCATCGTCGGCGCCGATAAGTGCCTCAAGGAGCCAGCGACCTGCACGCTCGAAGGCGGCGTCGTCGCCGATGAAGCGAACAACACGGTCACCTTCCATCTCACCGCACCGGATTCCGAGTTCTTCGACAAGATCGCCGTGCCGCATGCCGTGATCCTGCCGGCCGACGCACCGGCCAAGGACGTCGGCACCGATCCGATTCCGGGCACGGGCGCCTACATGGTCGAGAGCTACGATCCCAACAAGCAATTGAAGATGGTGCGCAACCCCCACTTCAAGGAATGGAGCAAGGAAGCACAGCCGGACGGCTATCCGGATGTCGTGGTCATGGATTTCGGTTTGACCGACGAGGCCGCGGTGACCGCAGTGACCAACGGCCAGGCCGACTGGGTGTTTGACCAGGTGCCCGCCGATCGTCTCGCGGAGATCGGCACCAAGTACAAGAACCAGGTGCATGTCACGCCGCTGACCGCGATGTGGTACGCGCCGATGAACGTCAACATCCCGCCGTTCAACAACGAGAAGGCACGGCAGGCCGTCAATTACGCGATCGACCGCAACTCGCTGGTGAAGCTGTTCGGCGGGAAAGTGCTGGCCCAGCCGGTCTGCCAGATCCTGCCGCCGAAGTTCCCGGGCCATGAACCCTATTGTCCGTATACGAAGAATGCGGACGCGGGGAAGTACAGCGGACCCGATATGGCGAAGGCGAAGAAGCTGATGGAGGAATCCGGCCAGATCGGACAGTCGGTGACCGTCATCTCCGAAGACAGCGCCGTGAACAAGGGGATCGGCACCTATCTGCAGAGCGTGCTGAACGAGCTCGGCTTCAAGGCTGAGCTGAAGCCGATCTCGTCGAACATCCAGTTCACCTACATCCAGAACACCAACAACAAGGTGCAGATCAGCATCTCGCAGTGGTACCAGGATTATCCGGCCGCTTCGGACTTCCTGAACATCCTGTTCGGCTGCGACAACTTCCACCCGGGCTCGGATTCTTCGGTCAACATCTCCGGCTTCTGCGACAAGGAGATCGACGGGAAGATGAAGGACGCGATGGCAACCGCGATCACCGACAAGGCCAAGGCCGACAAGATGTGGGCCGAGATCGACAAGGCGGTGACCGACAAAGCGCCGGCGGCGATCATGTTCACGCCGAAGCACGTTGACTTCGTGTCCAGCCGCGTTGGCAACTTCCAGTTCAATCCGCAGTTCTACTGGATGGTCTTTCAGTCGTGGGTGCAGTGATCCCACATCGTCCTTGATTGCTGACGCAACCCGTCTTTAGAACATGGCAGCGTCAGAAACTTCGATTACCGGTCATACTCCTGGTCAAGCGGATCCGGTCGGCGCGAAGCGCCGGCCGGCCGCGGGGCCCTGGGTCACCGCGTTTCGCAAGCTCGTGCGCGACAAGGCCGCGATGGCGGCCTTGTTGCTGTTCATCGTGATCGTGATCGGGTGCTGCCTCGCGCCCTATTACGCCAGCAGCATCGTCCACACCGATCCCTTCACCTCGAATCTCGACGGCACGATCGTCGTCGATGGTGAAGAGCAGCCGGTTATCCAGGAGTCGACCGAGGGGCTTGGTCTCGGAACGACGCCGATTGGTCCCACCTGGGACATCCATGGCTATTTCCTCGGCGCCGACGAGCAGGGGCGGGACGTCTTTGCCCGCATGCTCTATGGCGGCCTCAATTCGCTTTGGATCGCCACCGCGTCCACCGTGCTCTGTCTGGTGTTCGCGGGAGCGCTCGGCGTAATCGCTGGTTTTTTCGGCGGTATGGTGGATGCCGTCCTGTCCCGGATCTTCGACGTGATCTGGGCCTTTCCGATCTTCCTGCTGGCAATCTCGCTCTCGATTGTTCTGATCAACACAACCATCGAGATCGGGCCGATCGCCATCAAATCCGGCAGTCTCTGGCTGCCGATCTTCATCATCGGGATCGTCTATGTGCCGTATATCGCGCGGCCGATCCGCGGCCAGGTGCTGAGCCTGAAGAACAGCGAGTTCGTGCTGGCCGCCGTCGGCCTCGGCGTGCCGAGTCACCGGATCCTGTGGAAGGATATCCTGCCCAACGTCGCGACCACCCTCATCGTCTTCGTGCCGCTGATGATGGCGCTCAATATGGTGACCGAATCCGCGCTCTCCTTCCTTTCGATTGGCGTGCAGCCGCCGGATGCGAGCTGGGGCACCATCATTCAGGACGGCCAGAACCTGCTGTATTCGCGGCCGATGGTGGCGCTCGCGCCCGGCCTGGCGATCGCCATCACCGTGATGACCTTGAACGTTTTCGGCGACGGCGTGCGCGACGCTCTGGACCCGCGCTCCAAGCTCCGGATCGGAGGCGATTAAACTCCGATGCTCAACACGCTCATTCGCCGCCTGATCCAGATGGCCTTCGTGATGTTCGGGATCAGCGTCATCGTCTTCCTGATCTTCTTCGCCACGCCGGGGTCGGATCCGTCCGCCCGGATCGCCGGCCGCAACGCCTCGCCCCAAGTGCTGGCCGCCGTCCGCAAGGAGTTCGGCTTCGATCGGCCGCTCTATGTCCAGTACGGCATCATGATGAAGAAGCTACTGGTGACCTTCGATCTCACCTCGTTCCAGAATCGCGGGCAGAAGGTGGTGCCGCAGCTTGTGCAGGCGACGCCGGTGACGCTCTCGCTGGTGATCGGCGGTGCGATCCTATGGGTGATCGGCGGCATCGTCGTGGGCATCGCGGCCGCCGCGAGCAAGGGCAGCGTGCTCGACCGCGGATTGATGATCATCGGCCTCATCGGGATATCGATGCCGGTCTTCTGGTTGGGCGAGGTCTTGAACCTCATCACCCAGAGCCGCTTCCACGACACCTGGATGTTCTCCTGGGTGCCGGCTCTGGGTTACAAGCCGCTGCTCGAGAGTCCCTGGGAATGGTTCAAGACCATGCTCATTCCCTGGTTCTCGCTGGCGGTGCTCTATATCGGCCTCTATGGCCGCGTGCTGCGCGCCAGCCTGATCGAGGCCAATGAAGAGGACTACATCCGCACCGCGCGCTCCAAGGGCCTGACCGAGACCCGCATCCTGTTCCGGCATGCGCTGCGAACCTCGTTGATCACTTTCGTGACCCTGTTCGGCCTGGATTTCGGTGCGCTGGTCGGCGGCGGTGCCCTGCTGACCGAGGTGGTCTTCGGACTCCAAGGTGTCGGCAAGCTCACTTATGATTCGCTGAAGAGCCTTGATCTCCCGGTGATCCTGGCTTCGGTTATCTACGCGTCGTTCTTCGTGGTCGGCGCGAATTTCGTGGTGGACATGGCTTATGCAATCCTCGACCCCCGCGTACGCGGCAGATAGCGCCGTGGAGCAGGGGACGGTTCCCCTGCTCGAGGTGAAGGACCTCTCGGTCTCCTTCCGCACCCAGCAAGGCCTGGTGCGCGCGGTGAGCGGCGTCTCCTTCACCATCAATGCGCAGGAGATCGTCAGCGTGGTCGGTGAATCCGGCTGCGGCAAGACCGTGACGCTGCTCAGCATCGTCGGGCTGATCAACGACCCGAATGCGGTGATCGGCGGCTCGATCAAGTACAAGGGTCGCGAGCTGATCGGCATGCCGCAAAGCGATCTCCGGCACGTGCGGGGCGAGGAGATCGCGATGATCTTCCAGGACCCGATGACGGCATTGACACCGGTCTACACGGTCGGCTGGCAGATCGTCGAGCAGCTCCGCGCCCATACCGATCTTTCCGCCAAGGCCGCGCGCAACCGCGCAATCGAGCTGCTACGCGAGACCGGCATTCCCAATCCGGACAAGACCATAGACCGCTATCCGCACCAGCTCTCCGGCGGCATGCGGCAGCGCGCCTTCATCGCCATGGCTTTGTCCTGCAATCCGGCGCTGCTGATCGCCGACGAGCCGACCACCGCACTCGACGTGACGGTGCAGGCGCAGATCCTCGATCTCATCCGGCGCTTGCGGAAGGACTTCGGTTCCGCCGTCATGCTGGTCACCCATGACATGGGTGTCGTGGCCGAGATCGCCGACCGCGTCGTCGTCATGTATGCCGGCAAAATCGTCGAAGCAGGCACCAAGGAGCAGATCTTCCTCGACCCGCAGCATCCTTATACCTGGGGTCTGTTCAACTCGATCCCACCTTTGACCGGCGCGCGGATGAAAAGACTGGTCTCGATTCCCGGCGCACCGCCTTCGCTGCTTAATCTGCCACAGGGTTGTTCCTTCCGCCCGCGCTGCGGCCAGCGCTTTGAGCCCTGCACCGAAATGCCGGAGCTTGAAGGCGGCGAGGGGCATCTGGCGCGCTGCTGGATCCCGCCGGCGCAGCGGGCCGAGGCGCGTTTCCGTGCCGCCCATCCCGACAGCCGCTTGAGCAAGGCGGGGCGGTGAACGTGGCCGGCACACCCCTCCTCAAAGCGCAGAACGTCTCGAAGCAATTCCGGGTCGGCAACAGCATCCTGCCCGGGGGCAACACGATCGTGCATGCGGTCGACAACGTCTCGCTCGATGTGTTTCGCGGCGAAACCGTCGGCCTGGTCGGCGAATCCGGCTGCGGCAAGTCGACGCTCGGCCGCTGCCTGGTGCGGCTCTATGAGATCTCCGCGGGCAAGATCGAATTCGAGGGCATCGACATCTCCACTGCCAAGACCGGCGCCCTGCGCCCGATCCGGCAGCGGATGCAGATGGTGTTCCAGGATCCGTATTCCTCGCTGAACCCGCGCCGCCGCGTCGCCGACCTGCTGGCCGAGCCGTTGAAGGTGCACGGCAAGCGCAGCCGCGCCGAGATCAAGGAACGCGTCGCCGAGCTGATGCGCCTGGTCGAACTCTTGCCCGACCATCTCAACCGCTTCCCGCACGAGTTCTCCGGCGGCCAGCGCCAGCGCATCGGCATCGCCCGTGCGATCGCGCTGGAGCCCAGCCTCGTCGTCGCCGACGAGCCGGTCTCTGCGCTCGACGTCTCGATCCAGGCGCAGATCGTCAATCTCTTCGCCGATCTCCAGGAGCGGCTGGGGCTGACCTATGTCTTCATCGCGCATGACTTGAGCGTGGTGCGGCAGGTCTCGACCCGCACCGCGGTGATGTATCTGGGCTCGATCGTGGAATCCGGTCCCACGGAGGAGATCTTCAAATCGCCGCGCCATCCCTACAGCGAGGCGCTGATCTCGGCGGTACCCTCGGCCGATCTCGACCGCACCAACCGACGCGAGCGCATCGTGCTGCAAGGCGACGTGCCAAGCCCGATCAACCCGCCCAGCGGCTGCCGCTTCCACCCGCGCTGCCGCTACGCCACCGAACGCTGCCGCGTCGAACGCCCGAAGCTCGCGGAGATCGAGCGGGGTCGGCTGGTCGCTTGCCACCATCCGGTGGGCGTCTAGCGCGGTTTAGGCTCGGCGCTGGATCTTAGGCGCTCAGGCTGCAATGCTGGAGAGCTTGCGCAGCGGAAGATCCAGCGCGCGGAGATTACCGCTGGCCGTCGTTCACTTTAATCTCACTCGCCTTCAATCCGCCGCTGCGTTCGTGGACGCGGCCGCCGGTGGCCATGGCGAGGCCGTAGACGATCTCGTCGCGGCGCGGGGCGTCCCAGACCGTCATCTCGGCGACGCCGAAATGGCTGCGGACGTAGGCCGCCTGGGTATGGCCGAGCGGGATCATCAAGCGCGTTCCGAGCGTGCCGACGGTCTTCGCCGCGGGGACGATAGCCTTCGGTTGACCGAGCTCCGCACGCATCGCCCAGCCGCCGGCCTCATGCCAGAGCGCGCCGTGCTCCAATTCGCCATCCTCGCCGACGATGGCGCCTTTGCCATAGGCTTCGACCTTGGCGGCGCCGAGGCGTTCGATGATCGCCTTTGAGAGCTGGGTGCCGAGCTCGCGGAGCTCCGCCATGAAGGGCAGCAGGTCCTTCTCGTAGCGTCCGGCAAAGGGATTGCCAATGACGGCGCAGGCCATCCCGATGCGCAACGGCGCGCTCAGGCGGGGCCCGCGCTCGTGCCAGACTTCCTCGACGTTGACCTGGGTCTTGCGAATGTCGAACGGCATTACTTCAGCACCACTTCATTGACCAGTTTCGCACCGCGCATATGCATGAAATAGAGCCCCATGTAATGCGTGACGTCCTGCGGATGGGCCAGGCTCGCGGGCAGGCCGACCTTCTCGGCGACGGCGCGCGGCATGTCGTAGGTCGAGCAGCCGGCGTCATAGACCAGGATTTCCTTGAGGCTCGGCATCATGCCGTGATTGCGCGCCGAGAGCATGGTCAGCACGAAATCCATGACGCAGATATCGGTGCAGATGCCGACCACAAGGATCTCGGCGAGCTGCTTTTCGTTGACCCAATCGACGACGCGGTTGTTGCCCTGCGGCGTGATCGCGCCGACGAAGCCGTTGATGCAGTCCTTGCGCACCAGCGTCGTGTTCGGATCCTTTTCCAGCCATTCGAGCTGCGGCACCAGATTCTCTTCGCCGGTCCCGGCCTCGCAATGCGGCGGGTAGGGCGGCTCGGCCTTGCCCGGCACATGGGTGTCGAGGAAGGCGAGGATCGGGCGCTGGCCGGCGGTGAAGGCCTTCGCCAGGCGATCCGTCTCGTCGATCATGCGCGCGACCTGGGCATTGGGTGAGGGCGGCGCCAAATAACCGGCGCCAACGGTCGCGAAGCCGTTCACCTCATCGACGACGACCAGGCCGGTCGCGCCGACCGAGGCGCTGCTGAATGCGAGCGGCATGATCTCGTTGAACTGCTTGATCAACGGGTTCTGAACCGGCGTTGCGACGTTCATGGCAGGACTCCTCGCGCGGGATCGCCGCATAATGCCGGTGCCCCTTCGGTGCGGCAATCCGCACTTGACTCCAGGGCGTTCCGACAAGATCATTTGTACACAAACAATCTCACTTACGCGAGGGCCTGCCTCCTGTTCGCGCAACCGACCCGGCTGGATGAAGCTTTGGAGCTGGCGGCCCGCATTCGGCCGCTGGTGCTGGCGGGCGGCACCGACCTGATGGTCGGTGCTTCCGCCGATCTCGGGCCCGGCCCGGTCATGGATATTTCCCGCGTCGCCGAGCTGAAAGGCGTCACGCTGGAAGGTGACTCCGTCGTTATTGGTGGCGGCACGACCTGGTCGGAACTGGTGGCGGCGGATCTGCCGCGCGGCTTCGATGGGCTGAAGGCGGCCGCGCTGGAGGTCGGCTCGATCCAGATCCAGAACCGTGGCACCATCGCCGGCAATCTCTGCAATGCCTCGCCGGCCGCCGATGGCGTGCCGCCGCTGCTGACTTTGGATGCGGAGTTGGAAGTCCAGGCCAGCGGCACGCGCCGAACCTTGGCGGTGGCAGAGTTCATCACAGGCAACCGCAAGACCCTGCTGCAGCCGGGCGAGCTGGTCACCGCGATCCGCATCCCGCGCAAACTGGCGGTGGGGCGCTCGACCTTCCTGAAGCTCGGCAGCCGGCGCTTCCTGGTGATCTCCATTGTTTCCGTGGCGGTCTTGCTGGTGATTGAAGGCGATCGCGTCGCCGCAGCGCGCGTCGCCGTCGGCGCCTGCTCAGCGGTCGCCAAGCGCCTGTCGGAGCTTGAAGCGGCGCTGGTCGGGCGCGCCGCCGATGCCGCATTGCGCAACATCGTTACCGCAGAGCATGTGATGAGTCTGTCGCCGATCGACGACGTCCGCGGCACCGGAGCTTATCGCAAGGATGCCGCCTTGCAGCTGGTTCGCGAGGCCTTGCTGGCCGCGGTCGAGGGACGGGCCGGGGGCATCGCATGAAGCCCGAACCGGCACCGATCCGTTTCAAGCTCAACGGCCAGCCGATCAGCGTCGACGCGCCGGCCAACCGGCGCCTGTCCCATGCCCTGCGCGAGAATCTTGGGGCACGCGGCGTGAAGGTCGGCTGCGACGCGGGCGATTGCGGCGCTTGCACCGTGCTGCTCAATGGCGAACCGATTTGCTCCTGCCTGACGGCGCTCGGCCAGGTGAACGGCGCCGCGGTCGAGACGGTCGAAGGCCAGACGGATTCCCTCGCCGAGAAGCTGAAGCAGTCCTTCCATCGGCATGGCGCCGCCCAGTGCGGCATTTGCACGCCGGGCATGCTGATCAGCGCCACGGCCTTGCTGCGCAAAAACGCGACGCCGAGCGAAGAGCAGGTCGAGCAGGCGTTGGGCGGCGTGCTCTGCCGCTGCACCGGGTATCGCAAGATCATCGACGCGGTCTGCGACGTGAACTGCGTCGCCGCACCGGAGATGACCGCGACGGCGGGGCAGGCGGTCGGTGCGCGCCTCGCGCGATTGGACGGCGTGCGCAAGCTCGACGGCAGCGAGATCTTCGGGGCCGACGACTGGCCGGAGGATGCACTGGTGCTGCGCGCCATTCGCTCGCCCCATTCCCATGCGCGGTTCAAGCTCGGCGATGTCGCGGCTTGGGTTGCAAGCCATGCCGGCGTGGTGCGCGTGGTGTTGGCGGACGATGTGCCCGGCCGCAATATATTCGGCACGATCCCAGCCTTCATCGACCAGCCGGTCTTCGCGCGCGATCTTGTGCGTTTCAAGGGCGAGACGATCGCTGCGGTGATCCTGGAGCCGAATGTCGCCTGGCAATTCGATCTCAAGGACTTCCCGGTCGCCTGGGAACCGCTGGCGCCGCTGACCGCCATGGCGGAAGCGGCCGACCCTAAGGCCGTGCAGCTCCACGAGACCCGCGCCGGCAACATTCTCACGACCGGCTTGGTGCAGCGGGGCGATGCTGTCGCCGCGATGGCGGATGCCGATGTCACCGTCGAAGGCGCGTTCGAGACCGGTTTCGTCGAGCATGCCTATATCGAGCCGGAAGCGGGCTTCGCGCGCCGGGTCGGCGATCGGATCGAGATTCAGGCCTGCACCCAGTCGCCGTATCTCGACCGCGACGAGATGGCTGCGATCATCGGCATCGCGCCGGAGGATGTGCGGATCATCCCGACCGCGGTCGGCGGCGGCTTTGGTTCCAAGCTCGATCTCTCGGTGCAGCCGCTCATCGGCGTCGCCGCCTGGGTGCTGAACCGGCCGGTGCGCATGGTCTATTCGCGCAACGAATCCATGATGTCGACCACCAAGCGGCATCCATCGCAGATCCGCATGAAGGTCGGCGCGTCGAAGGACGGTCTGATCAAGGCAGTCGAGCTGCATGGCGATTTCAACACCGGCGCCTATGCCTCCTGGGGGCCGACGGTGGCGAACCGCGTGCCGGTGCATGGCTCGGGGCCGTATTTCGTGCCGAATTATCGCGCGACCACGCGGGCGATCCACACGCATCTGGTGCCGGCCGGCGCCTTCCGCGGCTTCGGCGTGCCGCAGAGCGCGGTGGCGCAGGAGCAGCTCTATGACGAGCTGGCCGAGAAGCTCGGTCTCGATCCGTTGGAGTTCCGGCTTAGGAATGCGCTGACCGCGGACCAGCCGACGGTCTGCGGCCAGGTGCTGGGTGCGGGCTTCGGTTACAAAGCCTGCCTCCAAGCGCTCGCCCCCCATTGGCGTCGGGCGCGAACTGAGGCGGTAGAGTTCAACGCCTCGGGCATCAGCCGCTATCGCCGCGGCGTCGGTGTCGCGGGCATGTGGTACGGCTGCGGCAACACCTCTTTGGCCAATCCTTCGACCATCCGCATGGGGCTGAAGCCCGATGGGCGGATCGCGCTCTACCAGGGTGCCGTGGATATCGGGCAGGGCTCCAATACGGTCGTTACGCAGATCAGTGCCGATGCGCTCGGCGCGCCGATCGATCGGTTTGATCTCCTGAGTGCCGATACCGACCAGACTCCGGATTGCGGCAAGACCTCGGCCTCGCGGCAGACTTTCGTCACCGGCAAGGCGGCGTACTTGGCGGGACAGAAGTTGCGGCAGGAGATCCTGCGCCTGGCCAATGCCGGCGAGGATGCGCGGCTCGCCTTCGGCGACGGTATGATCGCGGTGGAGGAGCAAGGGCAGAGCCGTGCGCTGGATCTGAAGCGCCTGCCGGTCGATGACCGTGGGTATGTGCTGCTTTCGGAAGAGACCTTCGACCCGCCGACTGCGCCACTCGATGCCAATGGGCAGGGCTCACCTTACGCGGTCTATGGTTCCGGCGCGCATATGGCGGAGATCGAGGTCGATACCGATCTCGGGATCGTTCGCGTCTTGAAGATGACCTGTGCCCATGATGTCGGCCGCGCGGTCAACCCGACCTTGATCGAGGGCCAGATCGAAGGCGGTGTCGCGCAGGGCCTTGGCATGGCCCTGATGGAGGAGTTCTTCCCGGGGCGCGGCGAGAACCTGCATGACTATCTGATCCCGACCATCGGCGATATGCCGCCGGTAGAATCGATCCTGATCGAGGATGAATCGCCGGTCGGTCCGTTCGGCGCCAAGGGGATCGGCGAGCAAGCCTTGATCCCGACCGCGCCGGCGATCCTCAACGGCCTTTATCATGCGACCGGGATTCGCATCCGGCGCATCCCGGCGATCCCCGACCGCGTGCGGGCCGCGCTGCTGGCGCGGAAGGAGGCGAAGCATGGCTGACCTCGATCTGGTGCGCTGCGACGCCTGTCCCGTCACCTGCTACATCAAGCCGGGCAAGGCGGGGGCCTGCGACCGCTATGCCAACGAGGACGGCAGGCTGGTGCGCGTCGATCCGCTGGTGGTGCTGGAGCACACGATCGAGGCCGGTGAGAAGGTGGTGCCGTTCCTGGGTGGCGGCAGCAGCGAATGGGACGGCGAGATCGTCAAATCGCCGAGCACCTTCATCACCGCGATCGGTGCCGGCACGACCTATCCGGATTACAAGCCGGCGCCCTTCATCGTCTCGTCGAAGATCGACGGCGTCGATACCGTCACCGTGGTGACCGAGGGCATCTTCAGCTATTGCGGCGTCAAGGTGAAGATCGACACCGACCGGCACCTTGGCCCCGAGCAGAACCTGGTGCGGGTCGATGGCGAACCGATCGGCCATGTGACGACCGGTGAATACGGCTCGCAGATGCTGTCGCTGGGCGGCGTCAACCACCTGACCCATGGCGGAAAGAAAGAGGGCCGGGTCACCTGCGATGCACTGCTGCGCCTCTGCAACGGCGAGGCGGTGGAGATAACCGTCGATGCCGGTGCCACAGCGATCATCCAGGCCGGCAAGCCGCCGCTGATCAACGGCAAGCTCGAGGAGCGGATGCGGGTCGGCTGCGGCTCCGCGACGATCGGCATGTTCGCCAAGCAATGGTACGGCAAGGTCGATGAGGTGGTGGTGGTGGACGACCACATCACCGGCGTCCTCTCGGAGCACCAGGCCGGCAAGGTGCTGGGCGCGCAGGATAGCGGGATCAAGATCCGCGGCCGAAAATCGACGCCGGGCCGATATTTCCATGTCGCCGAACCGGGCTCCGGCTGGGGCGGCACCAACGTCATGGACCCGCTGGAGATCGTGACGGGCTTCGACCCGAAGCATGCGAAGCCCGGCCTGCGCATGCTGATGGTTAGCACGACCGGCGAGCAGCATGCCTATTACGAACTCAACGACGCGCTGAAGCCGGTCGAGAAGGACCTGCCGTCCAACCTGCAGGAATCCGTGGACCGCATCGCCGAGAATTGCGAGCCGGCCTTGAGCACCGTGCTGTTCATGGCCGGCGCCGGCGGCTCCTTGCGCGCGGGCGTCACCGAGAATCCGGTGCGCCTCACGCGCTCGGTGCGGCAGGCAATCACGCGGGTGACCGCGGGCGGCGCGCCGGTCTATGTCTGGCCGGGCGGCGGCATCACCTACATGGTCGATGTGACGTTGCTGCCGGAACGCGCCTTCGGCTATGTGCCGACCCCGGCGCTGGTCGCGCCGATCGAGTTCACCATGAAGCTCGAGGATTACGCGGCACTCGGCGGTCATGTCGATCACGTGCGCCCCGTCGAGGAGGTGCTGAAGGATTCCTCGCTGCGCCAGGTGCGCGCGGCCGCGAAGGGTGCTGCCTGATGCGGGCGCAGATCCGCCGCATCGACCGCCGCCTGCATCTGCAGGACGGGCCGATCGATCTCATCATCGCGGCGTTCGGTAGCGACGTGGAGGCGGCCTATCGCACGGCGGCGGAGCGGTTCGTCACCATCCTGGATGAGCTCTGTGCTGAGCTGCCTTTGTTGCGCTCCGGCGCGTCGATGCCGCAAGGTGTCGTCGCGCGGCGGATGTGGGATGCGGTGCAGCCTTTTGCCCGCGAGGTCTTCATCACGCCCATGGCGGCGGTGGCCGGTGCAGTGGCGGAAGAGGTTTTGGGTGCGATGACTGCAGCGACGAACTTGCAGCGCGCCTATGTGAACAATGGCGGCGATATCGCCGTGGCTTTGGCTTGCGGCGAGAGCCTGCGGATCGGCATGGTCGATCGGCCGGATCAGCCCGGCATGTTCGGCTCCATGCTGCTTTCAGCGGAGCAGCCGGTGCGCGGGATCGCCACCAGCGGCTGGCGCGGGCGCAGCTTCTCGCTGGGAATTGCCGATGCGGTGACGGTGCTGGCGGATACGGCGGCGATGGCGGATGCCGCGGCGACCATCATCGCCAATGCGGTCGATCTGCCGGGACATGCCGCGATCGAGCGCCGGCCGGCCCGGGACCTCCAGCCGGACAATGATCTCGGCGCGATCCCGGTGACGGTTGCGGTTGGTGCCCTCAGTGACGCCGAGAAGGCGCAGGCGTTGGGGCGTGGCTGCCGTGCGGCGGAGATGTGTCTCGAGCGACAGTTGATCCATGCGGCGGCTTTGCATCTCGACGGGCAGACGCGGCAGGTCGAGGGCGTGCCGCAGATCCAAGCGGCCTAAGGGGAGAAGCATGAAAGCGAAGATCCGCAAGATCGTGACCGTGGTCGAAGAGACGCTGAGCGAGGCGGGGCGCGATATCAGCCCGCCGACCCGCCGCGCCGCGGCGATCGCCGTCATCGCCAATCCCTTTGCCGGGCGCTATCAGGAGGATCTCACCGAATTGATCGATGTCGGCGAGGAGCTGGGTGGTCTATTGGCCGAGCGCGCAGTGAAGGCACTGGGCATCGATCCAACCAAGACTGAGAGCTACGGCAAGGCGGCGGCGGTCGGCGCCAATGGCGAATTGGAGCATGCGGCGGCGGTCCTGCACCCGAAATTGGGCGCACCCTTCCGCAAGGTACTGGGCAAGGGTGCGGCGCTCATTCCGTCCTCGAAGAAACGGGGCGGGCCGGGTGTGGCACTCGATATTCCGCTCGGCCACAAGGATGCGGCCTTCGTGCGCAGCCATTTCGACGGCATGGAAGTGCGCGTGGTCGATGCGCCGGCGGCGGACGAGATCGTGGTCGCCGTCGCGGTCACGGATTCCGGACGGCCGCTGCCGCGGGTCGGCGGCTTGAAGGTCTCCGAGATTAAGGGCGAGGACGGGCTCCGGTGAAGCCCAGCGCTTCCAAGCAGGTGGCCAAAGTCACGCCGGACAGCGGTTATCGGCTGGAGCAGCAGGTCGGCTTCATCCTGCGCCAGGCCTCGCAGCGCCACGCCGCGATCTTCGCCGCGCGCATTCCGGAGCAGCTCACCGCGACCCAGTTCGCCACCCTCGCGCGGCTGCAGGAAGTGGGACCCTGCTCGCAGAACAAGCTCGGGCGTTTGACGGCGATGGATGCGGCGACCATCAAGGGCGTCACCGACCGGCTCATACAGCGCGGCTTCGTCGAAGCCAAAGTCGATCCCGAAGACGGGCGGCGGCGCATGCTGGCGCTGACCCCGCAAGGCCTCGACGCAGTGGCGCGCGCAATTCCCGCCGGGCTCGAGATCTCGGCGGAGACGCTGGAGCCCTTGAGCACAGAAGAGCAGGAGCAGTTCATGGAGCTGCTCCGCAAGCTGCGCTGACCGCTACTTCCCGAGGGTCGGCACCTTGGTCGCGGGCGGGGTGTTGCGGCTCCGCTGCGTGCGAACGATGCCGTCGATGATCGTCATGCCGACGCCCGGCAGATCGCCAAGCCGGATGCTCTCCAAGAGATCCTTGCCGGCGGAATGCTGCGCCTTGTCGAGGAAGACGAAGTCGGCGCTGCGGCCCTTCTCTATGAGACCCACGTCGAGCTTGCGCATGCGCGCGGTGTTGCCGGTCGCAAAGCAGAGCGCGATCTCGGCCGGGACCTCGCCGATCGCGGACAGCATCGAGACCATGCGCAGGATGCCGAGCGGCTGAACGCCCGAGCCCGCCGGCGCGTCGGTGCCGAGGATGACGCGGTGGAGATCGCCGATCTCCCGAGCCGTCCGAAGGGTGTAGAGCGCGGCGCGCTCATTGCCGTTGTGCACGATCTCGAGCCCGCGCTTGCAGCTCTCGCAGAGGCAGCGGATCTGATCGTCGGGCAGGGCGGTGTGGCCGCCGTTGATATGGCCGATCACATCGGGATCGGCTTCCAGGATCACGTCCTTGTCGATGAGACCGGAGCCCGGGATCGAGGGGCCGCCGGTGTGGATCGTGCTCTGAATTCCGTATTTGCGCGCCCAGGCGACCATCTTCTTCGCCTCGTCGCCGGTCTTCACGCCGCCCAAGCCGACTTCACCAAGGAGAGTCACGCCGGCGGCGGCCATCTCCTTGAAGTCGTCCTCGACCATGCCTTGCTCGATGACCGGCGCACCGCCATGCACTTTGACGCCGGCGGGACGGGCATTGGCGAAGATGCGCTGCGAAGCGATGGCGAAGGCCTTCAGGCCAGGGATGTCCTTGGGACGGCCCGGCATATGCACCTCGCCGGCGGAGATCATGGTGGTGACGCCGCCATGGAGGCAGCTTTCGATCCAGCCGAGCTGATTCTGCCGCGGCGTCCATTCGCCGGCAACCGGATGCACATGGGAGTCGATCAGGCCCGGCGCGAGCGCGGTGCCGTTGGCCTCGACCACGACCTTGGCCTCGGCGGTGTCGCAGTCCTTCTCGCGGCCGAAGGCGACAATCTTGCCGTCGACGGCGACCAGGGTGTCGCAACCTTCCGCGATCGGTTTCTCGATGTCGCCGGTCAGCAGCAGGCCTATGTTGCGGATGACAAGCTTGCCGGCCGGTCCGCCTGCGGTGGGTTCGAGCGCCATCGGGAGCCTCCTGGAGTCTGTGTTTTTCTTATTGTTGCACGCGCAGTGCTGGATCTTCCAGCATTGCGATGCGGGAGACAGCACGGCTGCAGTGCCCCCCTCTTCTCCTCCCTGAAGGGAGGAGAAGAGCACAAGCAGACCGCTTTACTCGGTTACAGCAACCACTCGGTGGAAGCCTCCCCCTCTTCAGGGGGGAGGTTGGTGGGGGGCATGCAGCCTGAGCGCTCTTGATCCAGCGCCTGGTCTATCAAGCGATCCGGCGCGGCGTTTCCATATGCGCCATGTTGCCGGCGCGGGGGCCGATGGGTTCGCTGGCGGGGCGGATGGCCAAAGCCGAGCGGATGTCGGGTTCGTCCATCTGTTCCGGATTGAGGAAGCGATACGAGTAGTCCATCCAGACGTTGGATTCGAGGAAGAGATCCAGGAGATCCGGATCCAGGTGGCCATTGCGCTTGAAGGCACCCATGATCTTGATCGCTTCGCTCAGAGGCTTCGCCTTCTTGTACGGGCGGTCGCCGGCAGTCAGGGCCTCGAACACGTCGGCGATCGCCATGATGCGCGCCAGCACCGACATGTCCTTGCCCATCAGGCGGCGCGGATAGCCGTTGCCGTCCATGCGCTCGTGGTGGCCGCCGGCGATCTCCGGCACATTCCGCAGATGCCGCGGGAAGGGCAGGCTCTCCAGCATGATGATGGTCTGCACGATGTGATCGTTGATGATGTAGCGCTCTTCGTCGGTCAATGTGCCGCGCTGGATCGAGAGGTTGTGCAGCTCGCCGAGATTGAACTTGTGCGAAGGAACCTTGAGCTTGAAGCCCCAGGCATTGTCTTCCGGCATCTGGTCGCGCTCTTCGCGGATGACCACGTGCTCCGGCTTGTCGTCCAGCACATGCTCGAGGGTCGGCAGTTCCTTCGGCGGCTGCGCTTTGAGGCGGGTCATCTCCTCGTGGGAGATGCCGATGCGGTCGTCGAGGGTCCGGGTCCAGGTGCGGTTGGCGGCGATCACCTTGATCCGCTCGATGGTGTCCGGCGACATGCCTTCGCCGCCGATATTCGCTTCGGCGACGACCGCGAATTCCTGGTCGATCTCGGCGTTGAACTCGACGATCCGGCGCTCGACGTCGCGGAGACTGGCGCCGCCTTTCAGGAATTCGCGGAGCAGCTTGATCTCGTTCTCGCGCTTCACGACCTCGAAGCGGGTGCGGATCTCGTGGATGCGGTTGTAGAGCGTCTCGAGCTTGGTCGCCTTGTCGACCACGTATTCCGGCGTCGTCACCTTGCCGCAATCGTGCAACCAGCTCGCGAGCTCCAGCGCTTCCCATTCCTGATCCGTCAGGCGGAAGTTGGCGAAGGGGCCGTAGTTCTGCTTCACCGCCGCCTCAGCCAGCATCTTGGCCAAAGCCGGCACGCGGGTGCAGTGGCCGCCGGTATGCGGCGACTTGCGGTCGATCGCGCTCGCCACGAGCTTGATCAAGGAATCCATCAGGTTCTTTTGCGCCATCATCAGCTGCTGATTTTCCAGCGCGATGGCGGCGCTGCCGGCGATTGCCTTCAGCAGGGAGAGCAGGTGGCCGGAGACGCTCTCGTTCTCGGCCTTGGCGGTTGCGGCTTCGGAGACGATCAAGACGACCCCGAGCGCTTCTCCGCGCGGGCTGAGGAGTGGGATCGCCGTCAGATCGACGTGTTCCGACTTGACCGCCAGTTTGTTGGCGACGGCGCGGTCGACCGATTTGATCTCATCGAGCCTGACACGCCTGGTCTCGATCTTGCGGCGTAAGGCGGCGTCCGAGATGACGCTGTTGCGGATCTCGAGGGGCACGCGCATTGCGTACTCCTCATCGAGGGACTCAAAGGTCTGGTCGCCGGCATGACGGCCGATCTCGAAGCGCAGCGCTTTGCCGTCCTCTTCCAGAAGATAGATCACGCCGCCGATGGTGCGGCTGACATCGACCATCTCGCGCAGGATCCGGTTCAACAGCGAATGCAGATCGCGTTCGGCCGTCAGGCTGCTGCCGATCTCGAGGAAGCGGCGGATCGTAGTCTTCATCTCGTTCATGATGATCGAGAGCTCGTCCACTTCCTCGATGCCGGTGTTGACGGCGGCGGCATTCGAAAAGTCGAAGTCGCGGATCGATCCCGCTTCGTCGGCGAGCGAACGCAGTGGCTTCGACAGGCGGCGCGCGAGTTCCCATACGGCGAAGACCGACATCAGAACCAGCAAAGCCGAGCCGCCGATAAGCATCCAGTAGATGCGCTTGCTAGCAGCCTCCATCTGTTCCTGAGGCAAGGACGTCAGGCCATAGATTTGAGAACCGGCGAACAGGCCCAGCGCGATCAGGGCAAGTACGAGAAGCGTCGCGAAGAACGACGTGATGTGGCGCCGCAAGGGATATCTGTTCGCAACCTTACGCAGAGCGAAGTCGTTGCGAAGAACGTTGGTCTCCATCGAGTCTTTGTCCTCAGCGCTCCCCACACGAAGATGTGGGATCTCCCCGGATATCAAATCTGCTACCCATTGTAGTATTGGAGCAAGATCCTTCTCAGACCGTTAATTTGCGACCGCTTTTGTTCTCGCCCGTGACCTCGATCACCAGACCGGGGTGTGCGCGGCCATTCCGCCCCCGGAGAGAGGCGGACGGGACCCGATTTTCGAGGGAAAAAGCTGCTCTGGAAGGCTATCAGCCGCCGGGGTAACCGAGCTGGCGGGAGAGCGACCGGGCGCTGTTGAGGACCCGGGCGCCGAGCTCCGGCAGGCGGCTGCCCCAGTCGCGCGGCTTCAGGCCGGTGACGCTGATGGCACCGGCCACCCCGCCGCCGCGGCTGAAGACGCAGGAGCCGATGCAGGCGACGCCCTCGGTGTCCTCCTCGTCATCGACCGCGTATCCGCGCTCCTGGCTCAGCGCCAGTTCCTTCATCAGTTGCGGCACGGCGGTGATGGTGCGCGGCGTGCGCCTGGTCAATTCTCCGCGCTCCAGGATGCGCTGTGCCTCGTCGCGCGGCATGGCCGCCAGCAGCGCCTTGCCGACCGCCGAGCAGTGCGGCATCTCGCGCCGGCCCAAAGCCGCATCGAAGCGGATCGAGCCCGGCGCATCGACGCGGCCGACCACGACGGCATAACCGTCGTCGAGGATCGCGAGCCGCGAGGTCATGCCGAGATCGGCCGTCAGCTTGCGCAGCTCCGGCATCGCCGCATCCGCGATGGCGATGTTGGCGAGAGCCATGTCGCCGAGCCGCGCCAGAGAGAGCCCGAGGCGATAACGGCGATTGGCGCCTTCGCCGATGTCGGAAAGAAAGCCGCGGGCGAGCAGGGTCTGCAGCAGCGCATAGACGGCGGCTTTCGACATGCCGAGCTCGCGGGCGAGATCGGTGAGGCGGGCGCCGTCTTTGCCGCGCACCGCAACCATTTCGACGAGGTCGAGCGCCCGGCCCAAGCTCTGCACCCGATAACGCTCGTCGATCGCCCGAACTGCTTCATTGGCCGGCTGGTCCATTTCTTCCACTTCCCCCTTGGCGCGTCTCACGCGAATGGTCTAGTGTAGCAATACAAAACATGGTTTGGCTATACCGAAACGTCAGACCGAAAGGCGAGCAGGGTGGGCATGACGAGAAGTCTCTCATGACGGGGGAGCGGCGGAAGCTGCGCTCCAGTGCGTGGTTTGGCGGCGCGGGCAAGAACGCTTTCATGCACCGCAGCTGGATGAAGAATCAGGGCATCCCCGACGACCTGTTCGACGGGAAGCCGGTGATCGGCATCTGCAACACCTTCTCCGAGCTGACGCCGTGCAACGCGCATCTGCGGCAGTTGGCGGAACACGTGAAGCGCGGGGTCTATGAGGCGGGCGGGCTGCCGCTGGAATTCCCGGTGATGAGCTTGGGCGAATCCAACCTGCGCCCGACGGCGATGCTGTTCCGCAACCTCGCCAGCATGGATGTCGAGGAATCGATCCGCGGCAATCCGATGGACGGCGTGATCCTGCTGGTCGGCTGCGACAAGACCACGCCGGCCTTGATGATGGGTGCGGCGAGCTGCGATCTCCCGACCATCGTCGTCTCCGGCGGGCCGATGCTGAACGGCGATTTCCGTGGCCAGAAGATCGGCTCCGGCACCCATGTCTGGAAGTTCTACGAGGATGTGAAGGCGGGGCGCATGTCGCTCGACGATTTCCTGTCAGCCGAGCAAGGGCAGAGCCGGTCGGCGGGAAGCTGCATGACCATGGGCACCGCCTCGACGATGGCGTCGATGGTCGAGGCGCTCGGCATCGGCATGCCGGACAATGCCGCCATCCCCGCCGTCGATGCGCGGCGTGGCGTGCTGGCTCAGTTGGCGGGGCGGCGCATCGTCGAGCTGGTCAACCAGGATGTGCGGATGTCGCAGATCCTGACCAAACCGGCTTTCGAGAATGCGATCCGGGTCAATGGTGCGATCGGCGGCTCGACCAATGCCGTCATTCATCTGATCGCGGTGGCGCAGCGCCTCGGCGTCGATCTCGGCCTTGACGATTGGGATCGGCTGGGACGGGACATCCCGACCATCGTCGATCTGATGCCGTCGGGCCGGTTCCTGATGGAAGACTTCTATTACGCGGGCGGCCTCAAGGCGGTGATGCGTGCAATAAGCACCACCGGCGCGCTGCATCTCGATGCGATGACGGTCGCCGGTAAGACTATCGGGGAGTTGGTCGCCGGGGTCACCAACTACAACGAAGAGGTCATCCGGCCGCTCAACAACCCGCTCACCGCCCAAGGCGGGATCGCGGTGTTGCGCGGCAACCTCGCGCCCAACGGCGCGGTGATCAAGCCTTCGGCGGCGACACCGGCATTGATGCAACATCGTGGGCCGGCGGTGGTGTTCGAGAATATCGAGCATTACCATGCGCGGGTGGACGATCCGGCGCTCGACATCACCGCGGACAGCGTGATGGTGCTGAAGAATTGCGGGCCGCGCGGCTATCCCGGCATGGCCGAGGTCGGCAACATGCCGCTGCCGCAGAAGCTGCTGAAGCAGGGCGTCTCCGACATGGTGCGCATCTCCGACGCGCGCATGAGCGGCACGGCCTATGGCACGGTGGTGCTGCACACCGCACCGGAAGCGGCGGTCGGCGGGCCTTTGGCGCTGGTCAAGGATGGCGACTGGATCGAGCTCGACGTTGCGGGGCGACGGCTGGAGCTCGAGGTTTCGCGGGAGCAGCTCGAAGCACGGCACAAGAGCTGGTCGCCGCCGCAGCATGCGATGCGGAGCGGCTATCAGCAGCTTTATGTCGATCACGTGCTGCAGGCGGATCGCGGCTGCGATTTCGATTTCCTGGTGGGGCAGAGGGGCGCGGCGATTCCGCGGCAATCGCATTGAGTGACGAGAAGATGGGGAGCAATGAGAAGAAAGGCCTGATCGAGCAGCCGGCGGTCTATCCGAGCCTGAAGGACCGCGTCGTCTTCATCACCGGCGGCGGCAGCGGGATCGGCGAGAGCCTGGTCGAGCATTTCTGCGCGCAAGGCGCCAAGGTTGCCTTTGTCGATATCGCCGAGGCGCCGTCCAAGGCGCTGGCTGAGCGGATCGCCGCCAAGGGCGATGCCAAGCCGCTGTTCATGTCCTGCGATCTGCGCGACATCGATGCCCTGAAGGCTTGCGTCGCCAAGGCCACAAAGGAACTGGGGCCAATCCGTGCGCTCTTGAACAACGCCGGCAATGACGATCGCCATGCCACGGCCGATGTGACGGTCGATTACTGGAACGACCGCATGGCGGTGAATGTCCGGCATCAGTTCTTCGCCGCGCAGACGGTGCGCCCGATGATGCGCGATGCCGGCGGCGGCTCGATCGTGATGTTCGGCTCGATCACCTGGCTGGTGGGCGACGGCGATTGCCCGGCCTATGTGACGTCGAAGGCGGCGATCACCGGCATGACGCGGGCACTGGCGCGCGAGTTCGGGCCGGAGCGGATCCGGGTCAATTGCATGCTGCCCGGCTGGGTGATGACCGAGCGGCAGGTGAAGCTCTGGCTCAACGAGGCCGGCGAGAAGCAGATCGCCGAACGGCAATGCCTGCCCGATCGCCTGTTCGCGCCGGACATCGCGCGCATGGCCTTGTTCCTGGCGGCGGATGACAGCCGCATGTGCAGTTCGCAGAATTTCATCGTGGATGGTGGTTGGGTATGAGCAACATGCGGCTCATTCAGTACAAGCAAGACGGCAAGCGCGCCGTCGGCCTGGTCGCGGAAGACGGGGTGCATGCGCATCCCCTGCAGGGCGTCGAGAGCGTGTTCAAGCTGGCCGAGACGGCGATCGCGCAGAAACGTCCGCTGGCGGAATTGGTGAAGGCAGCGGCTTCGAAGGAGACGGTCGACTATCTGGCGCTGCTGAAGGCGGGCAAGGTGCTGCCGCCGATCGAGCATCCGGAGCCGGCGCGGTTCTTCCTGACCGGGACAGGTTTGACGCATCTGGGTTCCGCCGATGCGCGCAACAAGATGCATGTCACGACCCACGGCTCCAACGCCCCGGAATCCGATTCCATGAAGATCTTCCGCATGGGGATCAAGGGCGGCAAGCCGGGCACCGGCAAGATCGGCGTGCAGCCGGAATGGTTCTACAAGGGGATCGGCACCGAGATCGTGGCGCCGGAAGCGCCGATGCCGCTCCCGGCCTTTGCCTTGGCCGGCGCCGAGGAGCCCGAGGTGGTCGGGATCTACCTGGTGGACGCCGATGGACGGCCGCGCCGCATCGGCTATACGCTGGGCAACGAATTCTCCGACCACGTGACCGAGGCGCAGAACTATCTCTATACGCAGCATTCCAAGCTGCGCGCCTGCTCGATGGGGCCGGAGCTGATGATCGGCGAGCTGCCGCAAGATATAAAGGGCGCCTCGCGCATCATCCGGGACGGCAAGGTGCTGTGGCAGGAGGACGTGCTGCTGGGCGAAGCCAACATGTCGCATTCGATCGCGAACCTGGAGCATTTCCATTTCCGCTATCGGATGTTCCGGCGGCCGGGCGATCTCCACGCCTATTTCATGGGCGCGGCGGTGTTGAGCTATGGCGCCGGCGTGAAGACGCAGGTGGGCGACACGTTCGAGATCGACGTGCCGGCCTTCGGCCAGCCCTTGCGCAACCGGATGGAATTGGAGCCCGATGAGGGTCTGGTGACGGTGACACCGCTCTAATAAAGGAGCGGCTGATAACGACAAACAGGGAAGGAGACCACAATGTTCAAATCGGTGATGCGGGCCACTCTGCCCATTCTGGCAGTGGCGGCAACGGCCCTGGCGGCGAGTTGGTCGCCGGCCATGGCGAAGGAACTGCGCGTGCTGGCCTGGCAGGGTTATGCCGACGATGATTGGGTGAAGGCGTTCGAGAAGGAGAGCGGCGCCGACGTGAAGGTCGTCTTCATCGGCAGCGACGACGAGATCTGGGCCAAGATCAAGGGCTCGGAAGGCAAGGACTTCGACGTCATCGCCGTCAACACCGGCCAGCTCCAGCGCTATATCGACGCCAAGTTGGTGCAGCCGATCGACCTTGCGAAGATCCCGAACCAGAAGGCGAATCAGCTGCCGATCTTCAACGATCTTTCCAAGGTGAAGGGCGTGATGCGGGACGGCCAGCTCTACGCGGTGCCGTTCTGCTTCGATTCCATCGGCATCATCTACAACACCGATGAAGTGAAGACGCCGCCGACCTCGATGGATGTGCTGTGGGATCCGCAGTACAAGGGCAAGGTCCTCGCCTATGACAATGGCGAGCACAACTTCTCCTTCACGGCACTCACCCTGGGCATCCAGGATCCGTTCCATCTCTCGGCCGACCAGATGGCGCAGATCAAGGACAAGCTGGTCAAGCTGAAGGGCAACGTGCTGAGCTTCTACACCACGGCGGACGAGGCGACGCAGATTTACAAGAACAACGACGTGGCGCTGATCTGGGCCAATTACGGCCAGCAGCAGGTGAAGTCGCTGCAGGATGCCGGTGCGCATGTCGCCTATGTGAACCCGAAAGAGGGTGCGCTCGCCTGGCTCGACACCTGGGCCGTCACCGTCGGTGCTCAGGACAAGGACCTGGCCGAGCAGTGGATCAACTTCCTGATGAAGAAGGAGATCGGAGCGCAGCTGACCGAGCGCTCCGGCTTCGGCAACACCGTGGCGCCGTCCAACAACGCCAAGCCGGACGACAAGCTGGTCTATGTCGAGACGGTCGAGGACCCGACCAAGCGGGCCGATCTCTGGAACGAGATCAAAGCCGCGCAGTAAGATAGAGTGATGCAGCCGGCCCGTCTCCTGACGTGGGGGCGGGCCGGTTCGATTTTGGGGGCCAGGGTCGGAAGCAAATGGCGGTTCTTCTCGAGCTGAAAGCGGTCAGCAAGGCATACGGTGCGACCCGGGTGCTGGAGCAGATCGACCTCGCCGTCGAGGATGGGGAGTTCATCACCATCCTGGGCCCGTCGGGTTCGGGCAAGACCACGATCCTCAGGATGATCGGCGGGTTCATCCAGCCCGACACCGGCGCCATCCTGCTGGACGGGCGCGACATCGCGCGCGATCCGATCAACCGGCGGCCGTTCAACACGGTGTTCCAGGACTACGCGCTGTTCCCGCACATGACCGTCGCCGGCAATGTCGGCTACGGGTTGAAGGTGCGCGGCACGGCGGGTGGCGTGATCAAGCAGCGGGTCGGCGAGGTGCTGGACCTGGTGCAGCTGGGGAGCTTCGCAGCGCGTTATCCGGCGCAACTCTCCGGCGGGCAAAGGCAGCGCGTGGCTTTGGCGCGGGCGATCATCTGCCAGCCGCGGCTCATTCTCCTGGACGAGCCGCTGGCGGCGCTCGATGTCGAGCTCAGGAAGCAGATGCAGGAGTTCCTCAAAGTCATCCACCGCGAGATCAAGACCACCTTCCTGTTCGTGACCCACGACCAGGAAGAAGCGATCGCCATGGCGGACCGGATCTGCGTGATGAATTTCGGCAAGATCCTGCAACTGGGCTCGCCGACCGAGGTCTACTACCGGCCGCGCTCTGAGTTCGTCGCGCGCTTCTTCGGCGACAACAACCTGATCCCAGGCACGGTGGGTGCCGGCGGTGCGATCGAGACGGCGATGGGGGCGCTGCCCTGCGCGGCCGATAGCGCGGTGGCGCCGGGCGCCAAGGTCTTCGCCGTGATCCGTCCCGAGGCGATCCGGATCGGCGCCGGCGCCGGCACTGCAAACGCCATGGGCACAACCGTGACGGGGCAGGTGAGCCGCGTCAATTTCGGCGGTGCCGCCACGGTCGCGGTGGTCGACGTGGCGGGTGTGCCGCTCCGCGTCAAGCTGCCGAGCCGGGTCGAAGGCCTGCCGGTGCAAGAGGGCGATCGCATTGAGCTCGGCTGGCGCGCCGAAGATTGCCGGCTGGTCGTGGCATGAGCGCGAAGCCGATCGCGGTCGATCGGATCTGGCGCGGCATCGCGCTGCTGGCCGCCTATGGCCTGCCGCTGTTCTTCATCCTGCTGCCGCTCTGCGGGTTCCTGGTCTACTCGCTGTTCTGGGTCGAGGGGACCGAGCTGCATTACGACCTGACGCTCACTAACTACCGGCGCTTCTTCGCCGACGAGATCTATATCCCGGTGCTGCGGCAGACCGTGATCCTCTGTCTCGAAGTGGCGGCGCTCTGCATCGGCTTCGGCTATCCGGTCGCTTATTTCCTGTCCGGCCTCAAGGGGCGAAAGAAATACACGCTGCTGATGCTGCTCCTGGTGCCGCTGCTGATGAGCTATATCATCAAGATGTACGCGATCCGCAGCATCCTCGGCGGCAACGGCTTCTTGAATCGGACGCTGATCGCGCTGGGGATCATCGACCAGCCGTTGACCTTCTTCGTCTTCAACCTGAACGCGGTGCTGCTGACCCTCTCGGTCCTGCTGCTGCCTTTCGCGATCCTGCCGATCTTTCTCTCGCTGGAGCGGATTCCGCGGAATCTGCTGGAGGCTTCGGCCGACCTCGGCGGTTCCAATGTGCAGACTTTCTTCCGGGTGATCCTGCCGCTCAGCCTGCCCGGCGTTGTCAGCGCCGCAAGCTTCGTCTTCGTGCTGGCGATCGGCGACTTCTTGACACCGCAGATGGTCGGCGGCCAGAGCGGCTTCACCTTCGGCCGGGTGATTTACAGCCAGTTCGGCACGGCCTTCAACTGGCCGTTCGGCGCGGCGTTGAGTGTCATCCTGGCGGCGCTGGTGATCGTCGCCATCGTGATCGGCGCCTGGTTCGGCGGCGAGAAGGCGGCGGTGCGGCGATGAAGCGCCATCCGCTCGCGACTCTCCTGCTGTCGTTGGTGACCCTGCTGGTCTTCGTCCTGCTCTATGGGCCGATTTTCATTCCGATCGTCACGTCTTTCTTCACGGTGAAGTATGGCTCGGTCGATTGGAGCCAAATGAATCTCGACGCTTATGCCAAGCTCACCGAGAACGAGGGTGTCATCGAGGCGGTGGAGAACACTTTCATCGTCGGACTCTCGGCGGTCGCCTGCTCGCTGATTCTGGGCACGGTCATCGCGCTCCATTGCAACAGCGGCAGGTCGCGGCTGCGGGCGCTGCTGCAATTCGTGGTCTTCCTGCCGTTCCTGATGCCGCCGATCATCACCGGCCTCTCGCTGCTGATCTTCTTCCGCGAGGTCTCGATCGACCGTTCGATGCTGACCATCATCATCGGGCACACGGTCTTCGTACTGGCGCTGGTCTACCGCACCATCCTGGTGCGCCTGCAGGGGATCGGCTTCAGCATGGTCGAGGCCTCCTACGATCTCGGCGCCAGCGCGCCGCAGACCTTCTTCTATGTGCTGCTGCCGAACCTGAAGAGCGCGCTGATCGGCGCCGGCGTGCTCGCCTTCGCACTGTCCTTCGACGAGACCATGATCACCCTGCTGGTGACGGGGACGCAGAACACCTTGCCGCTCCGGCTCTGGGCGATGATGCGGCTGGGCTTCACGCCGGACATCAACGCGCTGGTGGCGATCATCCTGGCGCTGACCACGGTGCTGGTGCTGGTCGCCGCGCGCTATCTCATCCCCAAGGATTTCGCCGGGGCGGAGGCGTGACGGAAATCCCGGCCGCGCTGGTCGAGGCCTTGCGCGCGGCGAAACGGGTGCTGTTCTTCACCGGCGCCGGCGTCTCGGCGGAATCCGGCCTGCCGACTTTCCGCGATGCGCAGACCGGGTTATGGGCGCAATACAAGCCGCAGGACCTGGCGACGCCGGAGGCCTTCGCCCGTGATCCGGAAACGGTTTGGCGCTGGTATCAATGGCGCCGCCGTGTCCACGCCGATGTGGCGCCCAATGCGGCGCATCGCGCGATCGCCAACTTCGAGGCACAGCGGCCGGAAAGCGTTCTGGTCACGCAGAATGTGGACCGGTTGCACGAGCTCGCCGGCAGTCCTGCCCCGATCCATCTCCATGGCAGTGTCTTCCGCAACAAGTGCGCACAATGTGGCGTGGAGATGCGGGAAGTGCCGCACGACCTCGATACACCGCCGCTCTGCGCGGAATGCGGCGGGTTCTGCCGCCCGGATGTGGTGTGGTTCGGCGAAGGACTGCCGGAGGGCCCGTGGAACGCCGCGGTGGAAGCCGCTCAGGCGGCCGGGATCGTGATCGCAGTCGGCACTTCGGCGACGGTGCATCCGGCGGCGCGAATTCCGCTGCTGGCGCGCGATGCGGGCGCGCTGATCGTGCAAGTCAACCCGGAGCCGACGCCGCTCGACCGCGTCGCGCTCAACTTGCGCGGCGCGGCGGGCGTAGTGCTGCCGGAATTGTTGAAGGCGGTATTGCCGTCCTAGATCGTGACGTTGCCACCAACTCGCTCGTCATCCCAAGGCCAAGCCTTGGCATGACGGCTGAGTTAAGGGACTAGCATAGATCAGTCCGCGCGGACCGTCATCCCGAAGTCTTCGGCGATCAGGCCGATCCAGCGCCAGAGATAGTCCGAGAAGCTCTTCAGCACGTAGATATCATAGCTCGGCGTGTTGTCGGTCTGGTGCAGCAGCACGTTGGTGCGGCTGAGGCTGCTCTGGAGGCATTGGCCGGGGCCGAAGGCGCGCGGGTGGAGATCGTTGCTGAGGCCGCGGGCCAGCACGTCGCGGGCGGCGGGACCGCTCAGGGTGATGACGGTGCGGCTCTCGGAGACGTCGGTCACATTGGTGTGCAGGTCGGAGAGGCCCTGGCGCAAGCCGTCGAGCAAACCGCCGCGGCGGGCGTCGGTGCCGACCACCCACCATTCGTTGGGGCCGAGCCAGAGGATGCGGACATCGCCGGCCGCCGCGACCGTGTTGGCCGCGAGCGGGAGATCGACGCCGGTGGCGTTTCTCACTGCGCTCGTGAAGGCGTTGTCATTCGCATCGCCGCGGATGTTGATGATGGCGCGGTGCGCGCTCTCGCCGAGGACGATCCCGGCGCCGTCGCTCTTGTGATTGGCAAGGGCGTTCAGGCCGAAATGGGCGAGGGCACTACGGCGCTGATAGGCTTCAACCATTGACGCGCGCTCCTTCGGGATCGAAGAATTTCGGCTCGGTCACCTTCATCTTCACCCGGTTGTTCTCCCAGCAGGCATACAGCGTCTGGCCCAGGCGGTTGCGCCCGTTCTTGACCAGGCCCATGGCGATCGAGCGGTCCATGTTCGGGCTCCAATAGCTGGACGTCACATGGCCGAGCATAGTCATCGGCGGTTTGTCCTTGAGATGCTCGATGATTTGCGCGCCGTCGGGCACGACCACCTTCGGATCCTCGGTCAAGAGGCCGACCAGGTGCTTGCGGTCCGGACGCTTGGTGTCGGAGCGCAGCATGGAGCGGCGCCCGATGAAGTCCGGCTTGGCCTTGGAAATGATCCAGTCCATGCCGAGATCCTGCGGCGTTACGGTGCCGTCGGTGTCCTGGCCGACGATCACGAAGCCCTTCTCGGCGCGGAGCACGTGGAGGCCTTCCGTGCCGTAGGGCGTGATGCCGTATTTCTCGCCCGCCTGCATGAAGGCGCGCCAGACATGGAGGCCGTAGGAAGGCGGCACGTTGATCTCGTAGGAGAGGTCGCCGGTGAAGGTGATGCGGAAGACCCGCGCCGGCACGCCGGCGACGGTGCCGTCCTTGAACGAGAGATGCGGGAACGACGCGTCATCCAGCGGAATGTCGCTGCAGACATCGGCGAGGAGCTTGCGCGCCATCGGGCCGACGATCGCCATGACCGCCCATTGCTCGGTCACGCTGGTGAAGTAGACCTTCTTATCCGGCCATTCGCACTGGTGCCATTCTTCCAGCCAGGCCATGACGCGCGGCGCGCCGCCGGTGGTGGTGGTCATGTGGAAATGGTCGGGGCCGATGCGGCTGGTGACGCCGTCGTCGAACACCATTCCGTCCTCGCCGCACATGAATCCGTAGCGGCACTTGCCGACGCCGAGCTTGGACCAGGCGTTGGTGTAGACCATGTCGAGGAACCAGGCGGCATCCGCGCCCTGAACGTCGATCTTGCCGAGGGTCGAGGCATCGACGATGCCGACGGAGGTTCGCGCCGCCTTCACTTCGCGGTTGACCGCGTCATGCATGCTCTCGCCGGGCTTCGGGTAGTACCAGGCACGGTGCCACTGGCCGACCGGCTCGAACTTGGCGTTGTGATCGACATGCCACTGGTGCATCGGCGTCTTGCGCACCGGCTCCAGGAACTCTTCCTTGTCGCGACCCGAGAACACGCCGAAAGTCACCGGCGTATAGGGCGGGCGATAGGTGGTGATGCCGACCGACGGAATGTCGACATTCCTGAGGCCCGCCATGATGGCGAGCGCGTTGACGTTGCTGGTCTTGCCCTGGTCGGTAGCCATGCCCATGGTCGTGTAGCGCTTCAGATGTTCGACCGAGCGATAGCCTTCGCGATGGGCCAGCATCACGTCGCCAGCGGTCACGTCGTTCTGATAGTCGATGAAATGCTTGCCGCCCTGGCCGACCGGTTTCTCCGAAGGGACGATCCAGAGTGGACGTTGCTTCTGTTCCTCCGGCGCGGGTTCGGCGCTGGGTGCGGAACCGGCATTGCCGCCGCTGCCAGCCTCGAGTGCCGCAGAGGTTCCGGCAACATGGCCCTCGGTCAGGCAGCCGGCGAGATCGAACACGCCATGCGCGCCGCCGATCGAGACGAAGTTCTGGCCCGGAATGATGTCGCCGGGAACGAAAGCATTGATCGCATCGTCCCACTTCACCTTGGAGCGGGTCTGGGAGTGGAGATGCACCGTCGGCTGCCAGCCGCCGGAGGTAGCGACGCAATCGCACGAAATTCGGCGGGTCGAGCCGGTGACGATCTTGCCATCGTCGGAGAGGCGCGTGACTTCGACCTCTTTTACGCCTTGGTCACCATGGACCCTGGTGATGGCCTGGCCGGCCAGGATCTCGATGCCCTTGTCGCGCACCGCCTTGGCCAGCGGACCGGTGACTTCGCTGCGCAGATCGACGATCGCGGGAACCGTGACGCCGGCATTGGCAAGATCCAGCGCCACGCGATAGGCGCTGTCATTGTTGGTCATCAAGACGGTGCGGCGCCCCGGCATCACGCCGTAGCGGTTCACATAGCTGCGCACCGCCGAGGCGAGCATGCAGCCCGGGCGATCGTTGTCGAGATAGACCAGCGGCCGCTCGATCGAGCCGGTAGCGAGGATGATCTTCTTCGCCCGGATGCGCCACAACCGCTGGCGCGGCTTGTCCGGCGTCGGACCGAGGTGATCGGTCAGCCGCTCGACCAGGCTCATGGAGTTGTGGTCGTAGTAAGCAAAGGCGGTGGTCCGCGGCAGCAGCTTCACTTCGTGCAGCGCGCCGAGCTCGCGCAATGCATCGGCCAGCCAGGCCGAGGCGGCCTGGGCATTCACCGTCGCAGTGCTCTCGCTCAGCAGCGAGCCGCCCATTTCCGACTGCTCGTCGGCCAGCACGACGCGCGCACCGGTGCGACCGGCGGCGAGTGCGGCAGCGATACCGGCAGGGCCGGCGCCGATCACCAGCACATCGCAGGTGTGATAGAGCTTGTCGTAGCGATCGGGATCGACCTCGGTCGGGCCTTTGCCCAGGCCTGCGGCTTGCCGGATGAATTTCTCGTAGAACAGCCAGGCCTTCGCCGGCCACATGAAGGTCTTGTAGTAGAAGCCCGCCGGGATGAAGCGATGGATCAGGCTGTTCATCGCGCCGATGTCGAAGGTGAGCGACGGCCAGCGGTTCTGGCTTTCGCTGGTGAGACCGTCATAGATCTCGATCTGCGTGGCGCGGGTGTTGGGCTCGGTGCGCGCACCCTGCCCGAGCTGGATCAGCGCATTCGGCTCTTCGGCGCCGGCGGTGACGATGCCGCGCGGCCGATGATACTTGAACGAGCGGCCGACCAGGCGCACGCCGTTGGCGAGCAGGGCCGAGGCGAGCGTGTCGCCGGCGAAGCCCGAATAGCTCTTGCCGTCGAAAGTGAAGTTGACCACACGGCTGCGATCGATGCGGCCGCCGGAGTTCAAACGATTTGTCTGGGCGCTCATTGTTATTTGTTCTCCGTCCCGAGATCGGGTTTCGGCTCGCCCATCTTGTAAACCTTCAGGATTTCATGGGTGACGGTGTGGCGCGCCACGTTGAACCAGCGGCGGCAGCCCTTGGTATGGACCCAGCGCTCGAAATGCACGCCCTTCGGGTTGGTGCGCAGGAAGAGGTAGTCGGCCCATTCGGCGTCGGTCATCGTGCCCTGCTGCTCGAGCGTCGGCCGCGCGATATGGGCCTCGTGGCCGTAGCCGAACTCGTGCTCGTCGCGCGGGCCGCAGTAGGGGCAGTTGATCACAAACATCGGGTGCGACCTTTCAATGCGCGACGCCGGCGGCGCCGTGCTCGTCGATCAGATAGCCGGTGGTGAAGCGCTCCAGCGCAAACGGCAAGGCCAAGGGATGCGGCTCGCCGCGCGCAATCGTATGCGCGAAGACGTTGCCGGATCCGGGCGTCGCCTTGAAGCCGCCGGTGCCCCAGCCGCAGTTGATGAAGAGATTCTCGACCGGCGTCTTGCCGATGATCGGGCTGGCATCCGGGCAGGTGTCGACGATCCCGCCCCACTGCCGCAGCATGCGCAAGCGGCTGAAGCAGGGATAGAGATCGGTGAGCGCGTTGAGCTGGTTCTCGATGATCGGCGGCGAACCGGCCTGGGCATAGGAGTTGAACGAGTCTATACCGGCGCCGAGCACCAGCTCGCCCTTGTCCGATTGCGAGACGTAGACATGGACCTGCGGCGACATGACGACGGTGTTGAGGATCGGCTTGATCGGCTCGGAAACGAGCGCCTGCAGCGGGTGGCTTTCGACCGGCAGCCGGAAGCCGGCGAGACCCGCCATCACGCCGGAATGCCCGGCAGTGACGATTCCGATCTTCTTCGCGCCGATCGGCCCTCTGGTGGTCTGCACGCCCTTGACCACACCGTTGACGATGTCGAAGCCAGTGACTTCGCAGTTCTGGATGATATCGACGCCGCGCTCGTCGGCCTTGCGGGCGAGGCCCCAGGCGACCGCGTCGTGGCGTGCGACACCGCCGCGGCGCTGCAGGCTGGCGCCGAGCACCGGATAGCGCGCCTTGGGCGAGCAATCGAGGATCGGCACCATCTCCTGGACCTGCTCGCGGGTCAGCATCTCGGAATCGATGCCGTTCATCTGGATGGCGTAGACGCGTCGCCGCGTCGCCTGCATGTCATGTTCGGTGTGGCACAGGTTGAGCAGGCCGCGCTGCGAGAACATGACGTTGTAGTTGAGATCCTGGGACAGGCCCTCGAACAGCTTCAATGAGTGTTCGTAGAGATGCGCCGATTCATCCCATAGATAGTTCGAGCGGACGATGGTGGTGTTGCGGCCGGTATTGCCGCCGCCGAGCCAGCCTTTCTCCAGCACCGCCACATTGGTGATGCCGAGCTCCTTCGCGAGGTAATAGGCCGTCGCCAGACCATGGCCGCCGCCGCCGATGATGACGACATCGTATTCGCGCTGGGGCTCGGGGCTGCGCCAAGCCTCCTGCCAGTCCTGGTGATAGTTCAGCGCGTTCCGCACCAGGGTGAAGATCGAATAGGCTTGTTTCATGCGTGTCCCCGGGGGAGCTCAAAGCCAGTCGTTTGATTCGGCGCGGATACTGCCAAGGCGATCGTTGCCGTTCAAATAACCGCGCGGCATCTAATGTCGCGAACCCGCCCTGGGGTCAATCTGGTTTGGGCGCCCAAGTGCTTGAAACGACCGGGATCACCGATGGGCGGAAGCTCAGGGTCTCGGCGGGACCGATTTTGCCTGAGAGCGTCGTTTTCGGGGTCCGGAACAAGGCCGTGGGACCAAAACCGCAACGACATGATGGCTTTTTCTCAACTCGGCCAACGAGACGAACCTAGGCGACGCCGCCCTGAGGCTGGCGGTTATCGATTAGTCAATTGATATTAATCATAAATGTGCACGATATTCCCAACCCGGCGGCCGGTTTGGGAAATGCGTCAGTGGCCCCTGCGATTGTCCTTGGCGGATAGGAACAAGAGGTCTATAAGCGTCGCGTTTATCCTCATGGCGTCGTTTCCAGGCATGCTCGGAGCGGGCGGAAATGGCGCAAATGGGCAAGTCGCTTCAGGTCGCATCAGAGTCCACGCGGAAGGCGGTGTCGTTACCATGTTCGGGGATCTTCCGGCCAAGCTACCGCAGCAGATCGCGTTCCTGCTGGTGCCCAATTTCTCGATGATCGCCTTCACCTCGGCGGTGGAACCCCTGCGGCTCGCCAATCGCGTCAGCGGCAAGGAGCTCTATCGCTGGCACCTGTTCTCGCCCGACGGAAAGCCGGTGCATGCCAGCAACGGCATCCAGCTGACGCCGTCCGGCGCCGTCGACCAGGTCCTGAGCTATCACACCGTGATTCTTTGCAGCGGCATCGATGGGCATCTCTATGAGGATCGCAACGTCTTCGCGGTGCTGCGCCGCGCGGAGCGGCAGGGTGCCGATATCGGCGCCCTCTGCACCGGCAGTCACATCCTGGCGCGCGCCAACATGCTGAATGGCTATCGCTGCACCATCCACTGGGAGAACCTCGCGAGCTTCACCGAGAACTTCCCCGAAGTGGAGGCGACCGCCGAGCTCTTCGAGATCGACCGCAACCGCTTTACCTGCTCCGGCGGCACCGCCGCGCTCGACATGATGCTGAACATGATCGGCCAGCAGCACGGCCACGAACTCGCGGCCGCCGTCTCCGAGCAGTTCATCCATGAGCGGATCCGCGATCGTCATGACCATCAGCGGATGGCGCTGACCGCGCGTCTCGGCGTGCGGCATCCGAAGCTCATTCAGGTGATCCAGCAGATGGAGGCCAATCTCGAGGAGCCGCTCTCGCGCGGCGATCTCGCGGATGCCGCGGGGCTTTCCAGCCGGCAGATGGAACGGCTGTTCGCCAAGTATCTGAAGAAGTCGCCGGCGCGGTATTATGTCGAGCTGCGGCTCAACCGCGCGCGGCTGCTGCTGCTGCAGACCAACATGTCGGTGATCGACATTGCGCTCGCCTGCGGCTTCGTTTCGGCGTCGCACTTCTCGAAGTGCTACCGCGACTTCTTCGGCAAGACCCCGCGCCGCGAGCGCGCCGGCCCGGTGCAGCGCGGCACCGTGGACGCGCCGATGCTGGCAGGCGTGGAGTAGGGCACGCGCCGTGCCGCGTGCGGTTCGCCACTCGCGTGCCATTGAGGCACGCTCGCAGCGCCCCCTCTCCCTGACCCTCTCCCAGTTGGGGCGAGGGGACTCTATTGATGGAGTACCAGGGCTCTAGTAACTCGGCCGCGTCGCTTCGCCGACGTGATCGCCGAACGGCTTGCGGGCGAAGATTCGCCGCAGCGCTGGCTCGAAGGCGTCGAGTGGCATGGTGTCGTAATCCGGATCGAAAGAGTTCTGGTCGTACTTGGCGCAGAAATCCGCGCAAGGCTCGAACAGCGGATGGCCGCGGTAGCGTTCGCGCGCGTTGCGGTCGCCGCCCAGGTGGTGGAAATAATAGTAACCCTGGAACAGGCCGTGATGCTTGATGATCCAGTGCGTCCTGGCGCTGACATAGGGCTGCAGCACGCTGGCCGCGAGCTCCGAATGGTTCTCCGGCGAGATCGTGTCGCCGATGTCGTGCAGCAATGCGGCGACCACCATCTCTTCATCCGCGCCGTCGCGATGGGCGCGCGTCGCGGATTGCAGCGAATGCTGGAAGCGGTCGATCTTGTAGCCCATGAGGTCGCCGGAGAGCAGCGAGAGATGAGTCATCAGCCGATCCGGCAAAGCCGCGGTGAAGGGGCGGTAATGCCGCTCCAGGAGCTCGTATTCCTCGCGCGTACCGTCCGCCATGTTGACGAAGTCGATGGTGCCGGAATCCATTGCGCCTCTCCGCTTGGTCGTCAGTGGAGGGCAGCGTAGAGTTCCGGCCGATGAGCGACAAGGGCAATATCACTGAACTAACGGCGGCTTTGCAGCCGCACGGCATGCTGGTTCGCGGCGGCTTTGCGCTGAGCGACGCGGACGAGCAGAGCCTCGCCGGGTTTACCGATTTGGCATCGCCGAAACGCGGCCGCTTCCTGCTGTTGATCGGCAATGCGGGTGCGCCGCTCTACGATGCCTTCTTCACGGCGGGTGAAACGAGCGGTCGCAATCCGCTGGATGATTGGACGCGCCGCATCGTCCTGCCGATCGCGGCGCGGTTCGGCGCCGCCGCGGGCTTTCCTTCGGACGGGCCGCCCTGGCTGCCGTTCCAGCGTTGGGCGATGCGGGCCGAGGCGGTGAAGCCGTCGCCGCTCGGCGTGCTGATCCACCCGGAGTTCGGCCTCTGGCACGCCTATCGGGCGGCACTTGTTTTCGATCAACCGCTCGATCTGCCGCCCACGCCCTTCCGCGCCCATCCCTGCGACAGCTGCACTGCGAAACCCTGTCTCACAACTTGCCCGGTCGGGGCCGTCACGGAGCAGGCTTACGCTGTGGATAACTGCGCCCCGCACGTCGCGAGCGGGGCAGGGAAGCCCTGCCGATCAATCGGTTGCCTTGCGCGGCGCGCCTGTCCGATCGGGGCGGATCTTGTCTATCCGGACCGGGCGATGGCGTTCCACATGGCGGCTTTTCTGCGCGGCCGAGGGCTCGCGGTTTCACACCCGGAGGATTCGGAGGGTGTCCATTAACACGATGATTTGTTGACACGATTCCCAGATTTGCCTTGTCTTTGCCGGATTCATCGGGGTATCAATCCGGCCTGTAATTCCACCTCTCAGGGGAGTCCTTCGCGTGGGCATCCGATTTGGTCGGCTGGCGCTTGCGGCAGCCATCGTCTTCGCTGCTTTCCCGGCATTTGCCAGCCCCGTAACGCTGAACGCCGTCGATCAGCCGGGCGGCGCCGTTCTCAGTGAACCGGTGCAGTGGCGCATCCTGCGTCTCGACAAGGAAGGCAAGGAAGTCCAGACGCCGGCGGCGGTCGGGCAGGATCCGGTCCTGAAGGCCGAGTTGAAGCCGGGCCACTACACCATCAATGCGATCCGCGGCACCATCAACATCAAGCAGGGTTTGGTGGTCGGCTCCGGTCCGGAGACGCGCAACATCGTCGTCAGCAACGCCAATGCGGCGGTGAAGGCGACCAACCTCGGCAGCGCCGTCGCAACCGCGAGCACCGGCGCGCCCGCCACCGCAGTGGTGCAGCCGCTGGTCCCGTCGAAGTCCGCGAAGCCGGCACAGACCGCACAGACCGCACAGATGATCGTGAAGCCCAATTCCAAGCTCACGATCGGCATGATCCCGAATTCCGGCCGCAGCGCGATCACCGATCCGATCGGCTGGCAGGTCTTCACCTATTCGAAGGGCGTCACCGAGAACGGCCAGCTGGTCGCGCAGAAGACCGGGCCGAATGCGACCTTCAATCTGCCCGCCGGCAGCTATGTGATCCGCGCCGCCTATAAGGGCACGCAGTCGGATCTCGTGATCCCGATGGCGCCGAACCAGTCCTACATCTACACGATCAATCTCTACGCCGGTAACGCGAAGCTCAGCGCCGCCAATGTCGGCGGCACCACGCTGAAGAAGAACGTCGCCTGGCAGATCGTGCGTGCCAAGCCTTCCGCCGACGGCAGCTATCAGCTCGTGACCAGCAGCGCCGATGCGGCGCCGCAGCTGCTGATCCGCGAGGGCAACTACCTCGTGGTCGCGCGCCAGGGCGATCTCTGGGGCGTCGAGAAGCTGGCGGTCGTGGCCGGCCGCACCACCAGCGTGAAGGTGAAGCTGAAGAAGGCCGAAGGCGCGCCGACCGTCATCGCCGACGCGCAGTAACCACGGCCGTCCAAATCTATCCCATCCGGCTATCCCATCCGGGCGACACCCAAGGGTTCATACCCTTGCGGCATCGCCCGGATGAGCTTTTCTGGGGCATGGGGGATCGGGGCGGTCTGCTAGGGTCGCCACGAGTTTCAGCCCAGAAACAAGGCCCTAGTCTCCATGTCCAGAGAACAACGTCCACGGCGTGAACGCCGCGTCTCGCGCGGCCTCAACCAGCTGCCGTGGCGCAACTACCGCAATCCCTATAGCCCCATCCAGGCCGTCACCGCGGACCAGCTCGAGGCCATCCACAATGCCTCGCTGCGCATCCTGGAGGAGCTCGGCATCGAGTTCCTGGATGACGAGGCGCGGGAGATCCTGAAGCAACAAGGCGCCGACGTTGCGCGCGACGGCACGCGGGTCCGCCTGCCGCGCGAGCTGGTGTTGCAGCATGTCGCAAAGGCGCCGCGGGAATTCACGCTGCATGCGCGCAACCCCGAGCACAACCTGACCTTCGGCGCCAACCACGTCAATTTCGGCTCGGTCGCCTCGGCGCCGAACGTGTCCGACCTCGATCGCGGCCGGCGCCCGGGCAATTTCCAAGACTATTGCGACCTGCTGAAGCTGGTGCAGACCTTCAACGTCATCCAGTTCACCGGCGGCTATCCGGTCGAGCCGGCCGATCTTCCGCCCGCGACCCGGCATCTCGACGCGCATTACGCGGCGATCACGCTGACCGACAAGATCTGGCACCCGTATTCGCTCGGCCGCGAGCGCATTGAGGATGCGATCGAGATGATCTGCATCGCCCGCGGCATCGACAAGGCGCAGTTGGCAAAGGAGCCGAGCGTCTTCTCGATCGTGAACAGCAATTCGCCGCTGCGGCTCGACATCCCGATGCTGCAAGGCCTGATGGCGATGGCGCGCCATGGCCAACCCGTCGTGCTGACGCCGTTCACCTTGTCGGGCGCGATGGCGCCGGCGACGGTGGCCGGTGCTCTGGCACAACAGAATGCCGAGGCGCTGGCCGGCATCGCGTTCATCCAGATGGTGAAGCCGGGCGTGCCCTGCGTCTATGGCGGCTTCACCTCGAATGTCGACATGAAGACCGGCGCTCCGGCCTTCGGCACGCCGGAATACACCCGTGCCGCGCTGGTCGGCGGGCAGTTGGCACGGCGCTATGGCTTGCCCTATCGCTCCAGCAATGCCTGCGCGGCGAATGCGGTCGATGCCCAGGCGGCTTACGAATCCGAGATGTCGCTCTGGGGTGCGGTGATGGGCCATGCCAACCTGATCCTGCATGGCGCGGGCTGGATGGAAGGGGGCCTGGTGGCCTCGTTCGAGAAGCTCGTGGTCGATGTCGAGCTTATCCAGTCGATGGCGGAGTTCATGCAGCCGCTGGTCGTCGATGAGGACACGCTCGGCTTCGAAGCGATGAAGGAGGTCGGCCCCGGCGGACATTTCTTTGGCGCGGCGCACACCCTGGCGCGCTATGAGAAGGCGTTCTATGCGCCGCTGCTGTCGGACTGGCGGAATTTCGAGAACTGGCGTCTGGCCGGCGGTCTCGACACCGCGCAGCGCGCCAATCAGATCTGGAAGCAGGCGCTGGCGGATTTCGCGGCGCCGGCACTCGATCCTGGGATCGACGAGGCGCTGCGCGACTTCGTGGCGCGGCGGAAGGAAGCCGGCGGCGTCAAGGCCACCTAAAGAGCAGATCGTCGTCACGCCGTGCCGGCTTATGGCGGCACGGCGTTTGACGGAGCGGATTCTCCTCAATCTCGTTAGCGACCGACCGGTCCCGCGCGGCCACTCGAGCCACCATGCTCGCCGCCGCCACCGCCACCACCACCACCACCACCACCACCACCGCCACCTTCGCCGCCATTGCGGCCGTCGCGGGTGTTGTGGGGCGGTTCGTCCGCGGGGATCACCACTTCCGGTCCGGCCGCGGTCTGGATGCTGACGTCGCATTCACCGCGCTCGATCGCGGCGAGAAACATATTGCCCGACAACTGCTCGCACTCGTCGCTGGTCATCGCCATGGCATCGTTTGCCAGAGCCGCGGCGCCGAAGATGCCGAGAAGGGCCAAGAGCTTCACGCTGTGCTTCATCATGGGAGGTCTCCGTCTCTGAAGAGGATCGGTCATCGATCTTCTGCACAGTTGGTCCCCGACCCATCGAAGCTTGTTCAACTTCGCCGAAATTTCGCGACATCGGTGAAATGTTCAACGCTTTCTGACGCTTGTCAGGTTCCCGGGCCGCAAATCCGCAACATCGAGCAGTGACCGCGATCACGAAAGGCACGCGTGCGCCCTGCGCGGTTACAGAAGCAAAGACAACGAGAAGGGGAGACGAGGGATCGCCGAGGCCAGAAAAGAGGAAGGCGCCCGACGGGGATGAACGTCGGGCGCCTGTGACCTCGAGGCGGGTCCGTGGGGACGGTTGGGTGTAGTTCCCGCCTCGCTTCAGTAAGGTAGTCTGAGCCCGGCAAAAGTTCTGTGACCGCGGTCACAAGGCCGCTCTGCTTTTCGCGACGACTCGAAAACCGTTGAACAACAAGGCGTTTGGCGTCTCGCAAGACGCTGAAAGGGCATGGTTAAATGGCCTGGGCGGCATTGGTTGGCGCTCGGTGGCCATGCTAGGCTTGGCCGTTCGATTTTTGTTGGGATCATTGAAGAGGGAAGCGATGAAGGCGCGTGTTGCGGCGGCGTTACTCGGGGCCGGTTGGCTCGGCGTCGCCGGGAATCTCCCGGCCGGTGCAGCCGATACCAGCGTGAACGTCGGCGCGCTTTCCTGTCACGTCTCCGGCGGCGTCGGCTTCATCTTCGGATCGTCTAAGGACCTCGATTGCGTCTTCAAGCATCCGGATGGTGAAACCGAGCGCTATCACGGCGAGATCAACAAATACGGCGTCGATATCGGCTTCACGACCGAGAGCCGGATCATCTGGGGCGTCTTCGCGCCCGGACAGGTCGGGAGGGGGGCGTTGGCCGGGCATTACGGCGGCGTCAGCGGCGAGGTGGAGCTCGGCCTCGGCCTCGGCGCCAATGTGCTGCTCGGCGGTAGCTCAAAGCAGATCGCCCTGCAGCCGCTCAGCATCACCGGCGGCATCGGGTTGAACGTCGCCGGGGGCATCGCCTCCATCACGCTGGAAGCCGGCAAGTAGTCGATTGCCCACACGGTTGATGATGCGTTTCGCGATTTCATTTTTCATCGCAGCGGCACTTTCGATGCTCGGCGCGCCGGCCGACGCCGAGCCGAAGGATCCCTACCCGGTTTCCGGAACTTGCGGCGGCTTCCCGAAAATCGCGCTCCACACCGCGCCCGGCATCTGCGTCGGGCTGGTCGCGTCCGGGCTGAAGTTCCCGCGCGGCGTGCTGCCGCTCAAAGACGGAACCGTGCTGGTCGCCGAGATGATCGGCTGGGGCACCAGGAACGGCCGGATCACCGCGCTGACACCGGACGGCAAGGGCGGCACTGCGAAGAAGCAGATCCTCAAGGGCCTGAAGCAGCCGCATGGGCTGGTGCAGGGACCGGACGGCAAGATCTATGTCGGCGTCACCGGCGGCATCAAGCGCTTCGAGCTCGGCAATCCGGAGAAGACGCTCGAGGACGTGATCGGCGGCAAGGCCGCGGTCAAGGGGCCGCCGGGCGACGGGCGCCATCCGCTGGTCAACATGATCTTCACCAAGCGCAAGACGCTGCTGGTCAATGTCGGCTCGGCCAGCAACAACTGCGAGCGCGCCAATGGGGATCTGCCGAAGCCCGACCAGATCTGCCCCGAGACCCGCGCGCCCGCCGGCCACGGGCTGGTGCGGGAATACGAGTTCGACTGGGAGACCGGCAAGGCCAAGGGCTGGACGGTCTTTGCCGAAGGCATGCGCAATTCAATGGCGCTGGTGGAGTTCCCCGCGAGCGGCGTGGTGCTGGAGGGGGAAAATTCCCGTGACAGCATCGACGACGTGATGCCGGAGCTTGCCAACGACGACGACCTGCCGCCGGACGAGATCAATGTGCTGGCGGCGGGCGGGCGCTATGGCTGGCCTTATTGCTACGGCGCCAACATCCCGAGCCCGGAATATCTGCATTGGAACTGCACCGGCTATCACCCGCCCTTCGTCCCGCTGCCGGCGCATTCGGCGCCGCTCGGCATGGCCTATTGGGACGACGGTCTGGTGGTCGGCTATCACGGCTATCGCGATACAGGCCACCGCATCGTCTGGTTCCCGATCGACGCCGACGGCAAGCCGAAGAACGAACCGAAGGAACTGGTCTTCGACTGGGTGAATCCGGACGGCGCGCCCACCGATCTCAAGATGGGCAACGACGGCGCGCTCTATGTGACGGAGGACCGCAACGGCACGGTCCTCCGCCTCAGCAAGGAATAGCTACTCGTTCGCCTGGACCGCCATCTGCATGTCGCGTTGGCGGCGCTTCTCGGCCTGGGCCATGTAGATCGTGGAAGCGATCACGCCGGTTGCGACCACCGCGATGATCAGGCTGGCCAAAGCGTTGATCTCCGGGTTGAGCCCCAGGCGCACCTTGGAGAAGATCACCATCGGTAGCGTGTTGGCGCCGGGGCCGCTGGTGAAGCTGGTGATCACCAGGTCGTCGATCGAGATGGTGAAGCCCAAGAGGAAGCCGGAGACGATGGCCGGCGCCACGATCGGCAGGGTGATCACGAAGAAGACCTTGAGCGGCTTGGCGCCGAGATCCTGCGCCGCCTCCTCGAGCGAAACGTCCAAGGTCGAGAAGCGGGACTGCATCACCACCGCGATATAGGACATCGTGAAGGTGATGTGGGCGAGGGTGATCGTGGCGAAGCCGCGGCCTTCCGGCCAGCCGATGATCTGCTGCATCGAGACGAAGAGCAGCAGCATCGAAAGCCCGGTGATGACCTCCGGCATGACCAGCGGCGCCGTCACCATTCCGGAGAAGACGGTCCGGCCGCGGAACGCGCCGAAGCGCGACAGCACATAGCCGGCGATCGTGCCGAGGATGGTCGCCACGGTCGAGCTCAGAATCGCGATCTTCAGGCTGAGCACGAAGGCAGTGATCACCTGATCATCGCGCAAGAGCGCGCCGTACCACTGGGTCGAGAACCCGCCCCAGACCGTCACCAGCTTCGACTGGTTGAAGGAGAACACGACCAGCGAGACGATCGGCCCATAGAGGAAGACATAGCCGAGCAGCATCATCAGAATGATGAACCAGGAGAGGCGCTTGTTCATTTGCCGGCCTCCGCCTCTTTGTTCTGGTAGTACTGGTAGAACGTTATGGGCACAACCAGCAGGATGAGCACCATGATCGCAATCGCAGACGCGGTCGGCCAGTCGCGGTTCTGGAAGAAGACGTTGGCCAGCTCGCGACCGATCATCACGGTGTTGGAACCGCCGAGCAGCTCCGGGATCACGTATTCACCGACCGCGGGAATGAAGACCAGCATCGAACCGGCGACGATGCCCGGGAAGGACAGCGGCACCGTGATCATGAAGAAGGCCTTCAGCGGCTTGCAGCCGAGGTCGTTGGCCGCTTCAAGCAGAGTCAGATCCATCTTCTCCAGGTTCGCGTAGAGCGGCAGGATCATGAACGGCAGATACGAATACACGATGCCGATATAGACCGCGAATTGCGTGTTCATCATCGGCAGCGGCGTATCGATGAGCCCGGTCCAGAGCAGGATGTTGTTGATGACGCCGTTGGTCTTCAGGAGGCCGATCCAGGCATAGACCCGGATCAGGAACGAGGTCCAGAACGGCAGCACGATCAGCATCAGCAGCGCGTTCCTGACCGTCGAGCTCGATCGCGCCATGCCATAGGCCATCGGGTAGCCGATCAACAGGCAGAAGACCGTGGACCAGAACGCGGTCTGCACGGAGTTCCAATAGGCCTTGAAATAGAGCGGCTCGTGGAACAGGAAGCCGTAGGCGTTGAGCGAGGGCTGCAGGTCCAGCTTTCCCGAGAAGAAGCAGGTCCAGAGCGAGGTGATCTCCGGATCCGAGCAGACCATCAGCGCCGTGAACGGCGGTTGGGCGATCGCCAGCTTGGCGAAGCTGATCTTCATGACGATGATGAAGGGAATGAGGAAGAACAGCACCAGCCAGATATAGGGGATCAGAAGCACGGCCAGGCGCGGCCGCACTCCCATGGCGCGCAGCACGTTTCCGATCGATTGCGCGCCCGGCGCGCGGTGCAGGCCTTTAAGCTGTGTTTCTTGGCTCATGATGCGTGCCTTCAGGACATCAGCACGACGGGACTGTTCGCATGCCAGGTCAGGGTGACCCGGTCATCCCAACCGATCTCCTGCTCGGGTGCCCGCATCTGGTTCGGCATGGTCACCTTGACCTCCTTGCCGCTGTCGAGCGCGATCAGATAGATCGACAAATTGCCCATATAGGCGATGCCTTTGACCGCGCCCTTGAGGCAGTTATAGGGCTCGCCGCGCTCGCCTTTGACGAGCGTGATCTTCTCCGGCCGGATCGCGGCCCAGACCCGTGCCCCGGGCGACGAGGAAATCCCGTGATCGACATAGATGCGGCCGCCGGCATCGGGGGAATCGATCAGCACGTGGTCAGGCTCGTCCTCGACCAGCCGGCCTTCGAACAGGTTGACCGAGCCGATGAAGTCGGCGACGTGCTTGGTGTTGGGATATTCGTAGATCTCCTGCGGCGTGCCGATCTGGACGATCTGGCCCTGATGCATCACGCCGATCCGGGTCGACAGCGTCATCGCCTCTTCCTGGTCGTGGGTCACGACGATGAAGGTGATGCCGAGCTTGTCCTGGATGTTCATGATCTCGAACTGGGTCGCCTCGCGGAGCTTCTTGTCGAGGGCGCCGAGAGGCTCGTCCAGCAACAGCAGCTTCGGTGTCTTCACAAGCGCGCGGGCCAGGGCGACGCGCTGGCGCTGGCCGCCGGAAAGCTGGTGCGGCTTGCGCTTCACGAACTGCGTCAGCTGCACCATCTCGAGGATCTGCCGCACTCGGTCCTTGATCTCGCCGGCCGGCACCCTGTCCTGCTTCAAGCCGAAGGCGACGTTCGCCTCGACGGTCATGTGCGGGAAGAGGGCGTAGGACTGGAACATCATGTTGGTCGGCCGCGCATAAGGCGGGATGCCGGCCATGTCGATGCCGTCGATGTAAATCTTGCCGGAGGTCGGCTCCTCGAAGCCGGCGAGCATCCGGAGCAAGGTGGTCTTGCCGCAACCCGAGCCGCCCAGCAGCGAGAACAGCTCGCCGTGATAGATGTTGAGCGACACGTCGTTGACCGCGACGAAATCACCAAACTTCTTGGTGACGTTTTCGATCCGGATGTAGGGCTCGGCGCCCGGCTCGTTCCAGGGCGTGTTGGTGTGGTAATGCGCAGGTTTCTCTGCTGCCATGATGGTTCCTATTGTCCGGTCTTGAAACGGGTCCATTCGCGTGTAACCACGCGCTGCATGTCGACGTCGCGCACGACGCTCGGATAGCCGTTCGCCATCACCTTGGGATCGGGATAGATCGCAGGATTGTCGAGGATATCCTTGTTCACGTATTTCATCGCGGCCATGTTGGCGGTCGCGTAGTAGGTGAAGTTGGTGTTGGCCGCCGCCACTTCGGGCCGCATCATGAAATTGATGAACAGCATCGCATTCTTCGGATGCGGCGCATTCTTAGGAACGACCATGGCGTCGAACCAGATGTTGGTGCCTTCCTTCGGGATGGTATAGGCGAGGTTGATCTTGATCTTGGCGTCGATCGCGCGCTGGGTCGCGGTCGCGTAATCGCCCGACCAGCTCATGGCGATGCAGAGATCGCTGTTCGGAAGGTCGTTGAGATAGCCGGCGGAGTCGAATTTCCGGATATACGGCCGGACCTTCATCAGCATATCGACAGCGGCCTTGATGTCGGCCTCGTCCTGGGAGGTCGGATTCTTGCCGAGATAGGCGAGGGCCAGCGGGATCACGTCTTCCTGGGAATCCAGGAAGGAAATGCCGCAATCCTGGAACTTCGACAGCACCTCGGGATCGAAGATCAGCTTCAGGCTGTCGACCGGCGCATTCTTCATGCGCTTGTTGATCATGTCGACATTGTAGGTGAAGCCGTTGGTCCCATAATTGTACGGTGCCGCGTATTGATTGCCGGGATCGGCCTGCTTGGAAAGCAGGTCCAGGATCCAGCGGTCGATATTGTTGAGGTTGGGGAGCGAACCCTTGTCGAGCTTCGTATAGAGCCCGGTGCGGATGCCGCGGGCAAAGTAGTTGGAGGAGGGGAAGACGACGTCGTAGCCGGTATGCCCGGTCAGCAGCTTGGCTTCGAGAGTCTCATCGCCGTCATAGGTGTCGTAGTTGACCTTGATCCCGGTTTCCTTCTCGAACGCCTTGACGTTCGCCATGTCGATGTAATCTGACCAGTTGGAGACGTTGAGAACCTTCTCGGCGTCGCCCATCTCCGCGCCGCCGGCTGGAAGCATCGACAACAGAAGCCCCGTGCCCAGGGCTGCGGCGAATGCCAGCGCCTTGGGTCCTATGGTCGGTCTCGACATGTCACCCTCCCTGTAGAGAGCCGGCCCGCCGGAACCCCGGTCTGGCCTTAATTACGCGCCCCGAATTGCAACCGGAACGTCATTCTTTTCCCCGCCGACTATCAGACCGCGTCCGAGACCGGCTTGTCAATCACAGGCGGGTGGGCGCGGGTGGACAATGAAAAACCCCGCGCCCAGAGGCTGGACGCGGGGTTGAATGCCGTCACGATCTCGGTGGGCTTACTGGCCGGTCTTGACCGTGGTCCAGGTGCGGGTCCGCAACTGGTCAAGCTCAGGCGATGCGATCTTGTCGCCATAGAGCTTGGACATCACATCGGCCGCCGGATAGATCGCCGGATTGCTCTTGTCCTCCGCGGCGATCAGACCCTTGTCGAGGGCGGTCTTGTTCGGTGTCGCGTAATGCACAAAGTTGGCATTGTCCGCGGCGACCTGCGGATCGAGCATGTTGTTGATGTACTTCAGGCCCTGCTCCACATTGGCCGCGTCCTTCGGCATGGCGAGGTTGTCGACCCAGAGCAGCGCGCCTTCCTTTGGGATGACGTACTGGATCTTCACGCCGTTCTTCGCCTCATCGGCGCGGGACTGGGCGATGCCGAAGTCGCCATTCCAGCCGATCGCCAGGCAAATCTCGCCGTTGGCGATGTCGTTGATGTAGCTGGAGGAGTGGAAGTACTTGATGTACGGCCGCACCGCGGTCAGGGTCTTCTGCACCTCGGCATAGTCTTCCGGCTTCTCGGTGTGCGGGTCCTTGCCGAGATAGATCAGCACGGATTGCAGGACGTCGCTCGGCGCGTCGAGCATGGTGACGCCGCAATCCTTGAACTTGGAAACGACTTCCGGTTTCAGGACCAGGTCCCAACTGTCGGTCGGCGCACCTTCCGGCATCGCGGCCTTGATCTTGTCGACGTTATAGCCGATGCCGACCGTGCCCCAGAAGTAGGGCAGCGAGTATTCATGGCCCGGGTCGAAGGCTTCGGTCGCCTTCATCAGCACCGGATCGATGTTCGCGATGTTCGGCAGCTTCGACTTGTCGAGCTTCTGGAACACGCCAGCCTGGATCTGGCGGCCGAGGAAGGCGCCGGACGGCACGACCACGTCATAACCGGTGTTGCCGGCCAGGAGCTTCGCTTCCAGCGTCTCGTTGGAATCGAACACGTCATAGGTGACGGCGATGCCGGTCGCCTTGGTGAAGTTCTCGTTGGTGTGCTCGCCGATATAATCCGACCAGTTGTAGACGTTCACCTTGCCGCCGCCGCTGCCGGCAGCCGGCGCCGGAGTGGCCGCCGCTTCCTGGGTGTTGGTCGTGGCGGGCGCCGGAGTCGTGGCCGCCTCGTTGGTGGTGGCGGGTGCAGCGGTGCTCGATTGCTGGGTCGTCGTGCTCTCGGCTTGGGACTGTTCCTGCTTCTCTTCCTTGCCGCAGCCGGCCAGCAGAAGCGCCGACACGATCGCGACCGTGCCAATCGAAAATGCTCTCACGATGTCCTCCAGGTTTGGGTCTTAGCGTGTTGGGTCATATGACTCAGTCTTGGGCGTGCGGAGTCGGGTCCGTCGCCGGCAAATCCCATGCGCATTTGTCCTCGCCCATGGCTGAAAAGTCAACCGAGGCGGCTCGAAACTGGCATGACAGTCGGCGGATTCGACTTCTGCCGGAAGGGCTTAAACGCTCGGTCGCTCCGGCTTTGGCCACTGCGTGTCGTCAGGGCGGCATAAAGGTCAAGCCGCCGGTCGTGGAAGAGCTGGACCGAGTGCTGGCGCGCTGTGCTCGACGCGGCGCGGGCCTTCTTCGATCGCCACGAGAATGCATCCGCGACGATGGTCGAACTTGCGAAGCGCCGGTAATTGCGAGAAATTTCCCCTCCAACAAAGCTCCACAGGGAGGACAGGGGATATGGATCGTCGCTCGAATCGTCGTTCGTTCGTCAAAAATGCAGGTCTCGCCGCCGCGGCAGTCGGCGGCAGCGCGACCATAGCGGCGCCCGCGATTGCGCAGTCGGCGCCGGAGCTGAAGTGGCGCCTGACCTCGGGCTTCCCCAAGGCGCTCGACACGATCTACGGCGGCGCCGAGCGCTTCGCCAAGGCCGTGAGCGAGATGACCGACGGCAAGTTCCAGATCCAGGTCTTCGCCAGCGGTGAGATCGTTCCCACGCCGGGCGTGGTCGATGCCGTGCAGAACAACACCGTCGAAATGGCGCATACCGCGAGCTATTACTATTTCGGCAAGGAGCCGACGTTTGCCTTCGGTGCGGCGGTTCCGTTCTGCCTCAACAGCCGCGGCCAGAACGCCTGGTTCTATTACGGCGGCGGCAACGAGCTGATGAATGAGTTCTACGCCAAGTTCAAGATGATCGGCTTCCCCGGCGGCAATACCGGCGCGCAAATGGGCGGCTGGTGGCGCAAGGAGATCAAGACCGTCGCGGACATGAAGGGCGTCAAGTTCCGGGTCGGCGGTTTCGGCGGTGCGGTCCTGGCCAAGCTCGGCGTCGTGCCGCAGAACATCCCGGGCGGCGACATCTATCCGGCGCTGGAGAAGGGCACGATCGACGCCGCGGAATGGGTCGGTCCCTATGACGACCAGAAGCTCGGCTTCGACAAGGTGGCGAAGTACTACTATTACCCCGGCTTCTGGGAAGGCGGCGCCACGCTGCACGTGTTCTGCAATCTGGACAAATGGAACGAGCTGCCGAAGGCCTATCAGGCGGTCATCAAGACGGCCGCCGCCTACGCCAATGTCGACATGCAGGCGCAGTACGACGCGCTCAACCCGAAGGCGCTCCGCGAGCTGGTCGGCCGCGGCGTGCAGCTGCGCGCGTTCTCGAACGAGATCCTCTCGGCCTGCTACGACGCGGCCCAGGAAACCTGCAAGGAGATGGGCGAGAAGAGCGCCGACTTCAAGAAAGTGTTCGAATCGGTGAAGGCCTTCCGCAACGAAGAATATCTCTGGTTCCAGGTCGCCGACGGCACCTACGACAACTTCATGTTCGCGCAGCAGCGCGCCGGCAAGCTGAACCAGTAAGCTGCACCCCGCAACGAAAGGGCTCCGAAGCGATCCGGAGCCCTTTTTCTTTGCTCGCCCCTCTGCCTCAGCCGGAGGGCGAACCGAAGTTCGGCCCGGCTGGTGCTTCGTCACCAGACGCCGGCGGCGTCGGCTGGCTGCCGAAATTAGGTCCATCGCTGGGGGCTTCCGAACCGGATGGTGCGGGTGCGGGTGCCGGTGCCGTGCCGAAATTCGGAGCAGCAGGTTCGCCGCTTTCTGGCGCGGATGCGGGCGGCGCGCCGAAATTCGGCTGTCCGGTGTTGAAATCCGGCCCGCCGGAAGGTTGGGTCTCGATCTGGGCCGGCGGCGCCTGGTGCTCGCGGTCCACGTCCTGATAGCGCATGACCATGCCGGGGAAAGCGATGGTGAGGCCGATCATCACGATCTGGATGCAGACGAACGGCACCGCGCCCCAATAGATCTGCCCGGTCGTGACCGGTGCGGTCATCCGGCCGGTCACGCGATCCTTGTAGGGCGCCTTCGCCGCGACCGAGCGCAGGTAGAACAGCGAGAAGCCGAACGGCGGATGCATGAATGCGGTCTGCATGTTGATGCCGAGCAGCACGCCGAACCAGATGAGGTCGATTCCGAGATGCGCCGCCGCCGGTCCGACCAGCGGCACCACGATGAACGCCAGCTCGAAGAAATCGAGGAAGAAGGCCAGCACGAAGACCAGCAGGTTGACCACGATCAGGAAGCCGAGCTCGCCGCCGGGCAGGCTGGTCAGCAGGCTCTCGACCCAGACATGCCCATCGACGCCGTAGAAGGTGAGGGAGAAGACGCGCGAGCCGATCAGGATGAAGAGCACGAAGGCGGAGAGCTTGAGCGTGGAATCCAGCGCCTGCTTCACGACCTGCAGGCTGAGGCGCCGTTTGAGCGCCGCTAGGACCAGTGCGCCGACGGCCCCCATTGCGCCGCCTTCGGTCGGGGTCGCGACGCCGATGAAGATGGTGCCGAGCACCAGGAAGATCAGGATCAAGGGCGGGATCAGGGCGACGATGACCCGGAGCAGGAGCGCGCCGCCGCGCAGGGTGCGGAACTCCTTCGGCAGCGCCGGCGCCGCCTTGGGACGCACGATCGTCACGATCAGAACATAGCCGGCATAGAGCGCCGAGAGAACGAGGCCAGGGACGATCGCGCCCTCGTACATGTCGCCGACCGACTTGCCGAGCTGATCGGCCATGACGATCAGCACCAGGCTCGGCGGAATGATCTGCGCGAGGGTACCGGAAGCGGCGATGACGCCGGTGGCCAGCCGCCGGTCATAGCCGTAGCGTAGCATGATCGGCAGCGAGATCAGGCCCATGGCGATTACCGATGCCGCGACCACGCCGGTCGTGGCGGCGAGCAAGGCGCCGACGAAGATCACCGCATAGGCGAGCCCGCCGCGGATCGGCCCGAACAGCTGCCCGACGGTTTCGAGCAGCTCCTCCGCCATGCCGGATCGTTCGAGAATCAATCCCATGAAGGTGAAGAACGGAACCGCGAGCAGCGTCTCGTTGCCCATGACGCCGAAGATGCGTTCGGGCAAGGCCTGGAAGAACGTCGGGTGAAAGAGGCCGAGCGAGATGCCGATGACGCCCCAGAGCAAGCCGTTGAAGGCGAGGGCGAAGGCGACCGGGTAGCCGAGCAGCAGCACCACGACCAGCGATGCGAACATGATCGGGGCCATGTTCGCGATGAGGAAGGCTTCCATATGCGCGCCCTGCTACTCGACCGCCAGCGGTGTGTGATGCGTCTCCTGGTATTCCGGGATCGCGCCCGCGATGACCGCGATCCGTTTGATCAGCTCGGAGACGCCTTGGAGGAAGAGCAGGGCGAAGCCCACCACGATGCAGGCCTTGGCCGGCCAGACGATCAGCCCGCCGTAGTTGCTGGAGCCCTCGCCGATCCGGTAGGACTCCATCATGTTCGGCCAGGTCTCCCAGACCATCAGCGCGCAGAACGGCAGCAGCATGCAGACATGGCCGAACAGCTCGATCGCGTGGCGCACGCCGCGCGGCAGGTGGTTCGAGATGATGTCGATCCGGATATGCTCGTTCCGCTGCAGCGTATAGGCCGCGGCGAAGAGATAGGCCGCGCCGAACAGATACCATTGCAGCTCGAGAAAGGAATTCGAGGCGATGTCGAAGGCCTTGCGCGAGACGGCATTGCCCGCGCTGACCAGCGTGGCGGCCAGGATGAGCCACATGACGAGGCGGCCGATCAGGGCGTTGGCCCGATCGATCGCACGGCTGACGGCGAGCAATGCGCCCATGGTTTGGGGTTCCCCTTCTTCTCGGGCCGCGAGGACGGCCTGACTGCCACTCTGATTATCCGGTTATGACGTCAGGTTTTCCGTGGGGCGTGTCCTTCCCAAACATCCTCCGCTGACCGCAAATCGTTTCTTGGTTTGTTGCCGCGAAAAAACGGCGCGCCGCCCGTTTGCGATACCGAACGGCGCGTCAGCAGATTGTGCAGTTTTGTCCGTCAGTTCAAGCCATTTGCTGGCTCGACTCGGAAACCGCGACTTTAGTCGGTAGCGGGCGGTGATCAGCCGGTCGGATAGTCGAACTTTCCGTCCCGCGCGTCGGCAAAGGCCGCGTAGGAGATCCGGGTCCAGGCCATCGCCTGCTTGCGGAACTTGAAGTAGGAGCTGGCGATCTTGCGAGTCGTGTCGTCGCCCTTGTCGTAGAGCTCCTGCATGGTCTCGCCGGCGGCCTTGCCGAAGGCGGCGAGCACCGGCTTCGGATACTGCTTCAGCTGCACCTTGTATTCGTTGACCAGGGTCGTCAGGGCCGCCGGATTGCGCCCGGCATATTCGGCCTGGCTGATCGCGTTCTCGGCGGCGCAGGCGGCGGCCACGATCTGCTTTAGATCGTCGGCGAGCGCGTCATACTTCTTCTTGTTCACCAGGCACTCGATGCCGCAACCCGGTTCCTGGAAGCCCGGCCAGTAATAGAGCTTGGTGACCTTGTAGAGACCGAGCGAGAGATCGTTGTAGGGACCGATCCATTCCGCGCCGTCGATATTGCCGGACTGCAGATTGTCGAAGATCTCGCCGATCGGGAGGTTGGTCGGCTTGCCGCCCAGGCGCTGCAGCACCTGCGCCGCATAGCCGGAGACCGCGAAGCGAAGATCCTTGAGATCCTTGACCGACTTCACTTCCTTCTTCAGCCAGCCGCCCATCTGCACGCCGGTATTGCCGGCGAGGAACGGCTTCACGCCGAACGGGCCGTAGAGATCGTCCCACAGCTCCTGTCCGCCGCCGAACGAGATCCAGCCCGCGAACTCGTCGGGTGCGAGACCGAACGGCACCGAGGAGAACAGGCCCGCGGCCGGCGCCTTGTCGAGATGGTAATGCGCAAAGTCATGCGCCATGTCGGCGCCGCCCTGGGAGACCGCGTCGAGGCACTGCGTCGCCGGCACCAGCTCGCCGGCCGACAGCACCTTCACCGTCAGGCGACCGCCCGAAAGATTGGCGATGCGATCCGCCAGGCGCTCGGCGCCGGAGCCGAGACCCGCCATGCCCTTCGGCCAGGCGGTCACCATCTTCCACTCGATCTTGTCCTGGGCGATGGCAGGCTTGGGCAATGCGGAGGCGACGCTGGCTCCAGCGGCGACACCCGCTCCAGCCAGAAACCCGCGGCGATTCATTCAGTGGCCTCCCCCGGGGCAGTCCGGGATTCGATGAGCGGCGAGCGCGCTCGCCTGATGATGCCGCCCCGCGGCGCGGGTCCGGCTGATGCAGGGCGTAAGCTAACAATCTTCATGGGGCAAAGGAAGGACGACAAACGCCCGGCGGGATTGGGATTCTGGATTAAAATTCCGGGGCGGCCGCGCCTCAGTCGAGTTCTTCGACCGGTGACATGCGCACCCAGCCCTGCGGACCATAAGCCTCGATCGGCCGGAACCGCCGCTTGTAATCCATCTTCTGGCTGCCGGCGACCCAATAGCCGAGGTAAACATAGGAGAGGTTCCGGCGCTGCGCTTCGTCGATCAGCCAAATAACGATGAAACTGCCCAGGCTGTTCCGCGCGAGATCCGGCTCGAAGAAACTGTAAACGGCGGAGATGCCGTCCTGTCCCCAGTCGGTCAGGCAGGCGGCGACCAGCTTGCCCTTGGGATCCCGGAACTCGACGATCCGCGTGTCCACCGGGCTGTCGCCGACCATGCTGGCATAATCCTGCGGCCCCATGCCGACCATCTCGCCGTCATTGTGCCGGGCCTCGAGATAGCGGGCGAACAGCTTGAATTGTTCCTGGGTCGGCACGGCATCGGTGACCGTTGCGCGGAGATCGGCGTTCCGTTTCATCACCCGGCGCAGCGAGCGGTCCGGCTCGAAATCCGCGGCAACGATCCTCACCGGCACACAGGCACGGCACCCGGCACAAGCAGGCCGATAGGCGATCGAATGGCTGCGACGGAATCCGGCATGGCTCAGGATCTCGAACAGCTCCGGCGATTGCGCGCCAGAAAGCTCGGTGATGATCTTGCGCTCCATCCGCCCGGGCAGATACGGGCAGGGGACCTCGGTGGTCACGAGGAAGGGGATAGGGAACCCGCGGCCTTGTACGCTCATGAATCGGAATCTTAGGCGAATCCGGGGCGTTGCGCTAGTCGGGGGAGACCCTTAGCGATGCTTGTTCAAGATCAAGGTCAGACCGCTCGGGCGGCCTCGGCGCGATAGACCAGGATGCCCGCCAGGTGATCGTGCAGCAGCCGGCCGCGCGGATCGAAGAACCCGAAAAGCAGGATCAGGAAACCGGTGGTCGGCACGGTCAGGTAATACATCGCGACCAAGATGATGCCGCGTAAGATTCCGGGATTCTCACCGTTCCAGGCGATCGACCGAAGGCCCATGGCACGCATGCCGGGCGTCGCGGCGCGGCGTCCGCCGATGGTTGCCGCCGCCAGCACGAAATGCACGAAGGGCGTACCGAAGATGAAAGCGGGAAGGCCGAGCAGGCCGAACGTGCCGACCGTCAAGGTGCAGGAGACGGCGAACAGCATCGCGACCAGCACGAAGGCGATCAGCGCGTCGATGATGTAGGCGAAGATGCGGCGCGAGAACACGCCGTCATAGAGCGCCCGGTCGCTGAGCCAGTCCGGCTCGCGCCATTCCAGGCCGGCCGCATCGAAGCTGCTGGTTCCCGCCCCCGCGCGGGATTTGGAGCCAAGAAGAATCAGCGGGGGTTTCCGCTCGCCCAAGTGAAACTCGCTGCTGGTTCACGCCATTCCGCTATATGGCCCGGCGAACCCCCAATGCAAGTGGGGTCACAGCACCGTGTGCTAATGCGTGGTGGCTGGCGCCGCGCTTTCGTTGGTGATGCTTGTCGGGATTCCCGGATCTGCGGGAACGATCTCCGGCGGCGGTGCGCTGGGCTCGGCCGGTGCTGATGCCGGCACCACTGGAGCCGATGTGTCAGCGGGCTCCGGAGCGGGTGCGGGCGCCGGCGCGTTGGCACCCTGCGAGCCTTGCGTCGCGGGCGGTTTGTCGCGCAGCAGCACAATGGAGATGCGGCGGTTCTCCGGCGAGAGCGGATCGTCCTTGACCTTCGGATCGGTGTCGGCGCGGCCGGAGACGTTCTCGACCCGCCGGTCGTCCACGCCGGCATTCACCAAAGCGCGCCGTGCCGCATTGGCGCGATCGGTCGAGAGCTCCCAGTTGCTGTAGTCGGCGCGGCCTTGATAGGGCGTCGCGTCGGTATGGCCGGAGATCGAGAGCTTGTTGTCGAGCGGCGCCACGACATGCGCCACGAGGGACAAGAGCTGCCGGCTGCGCTCGTTCATCGAGGCACTGCCCGAGGGGAACATCGAGACCTTGTCCTTGTCGAGGAGCTGGATCAGCAGGCCTTCCGGCGTCTGCTGGATGTCGATGTTGTTCTTCAGGTCGGCCAGGCCCGGGTCCTGCTGGATCTGCTGCTCGATCTTCTGCTTCACGTCCTCGAAGGCCTGTTGCTCGGCCTTGGCGACGACTTGCTGTGCTTCGTTGACGTCGACCGGCTTCTCGGCCTTCTGCTGCGCTTCGGCGGGAACGGCTTCCTGGTTCTGATCCGAGGATTTGTTCGGATTGTCCGCGGCGTCTTCCTGGGCGTCTTCGACATCGACCTGGGCCTGCGCCGCCGACGCGCCTTCGACCGCCATCATCACGGCAGGCTGGCCGTTCAGGATCGCTTGCTGCGACTGCTGGTTCTGCGGCGCGATGGTCGGCTTGAAGTATTGCGCGATGCCGCGTTTCTGCTCCTCGGTCACCGCGTTCAGCAGCCAGAGCAGCAGGAAGAAGGCCATCATCGCGGTCACGAAGTCGGCATAGGCCACCTTCCAGGCGCCGCCGTGATGGGCGCCGCCCGACTTCTTGATCCGCTTGATGATGATGGGTCTGTCTTCGGCCACCGCCTGCGGCTCCTCGTCAGACCGCCGGGAGGGCGCTCACCGCCTCTTCGACCTCATAGAAGCTCGGTCGATCGGTGGACCAGAGCATCTTGCGCGCGAACTCGATCGAAACCGCCGGCGGATAGCCCTGCATATGCGCGAGCAGGCCGGCCTTGATGCATTGGAAGTATTTGGAATCCGCGTTGTCCACGCCCTGGATCGCGCCGCCGATCGGCGCCACCAGGCCGTAGGACATCAGCACGCCGAAAAAGGTGCCGACCAGGGCCGCCCCGATCAGATGGCCCAGCACTTCCGGCGGCTCGGTGATCGAGCCCATGGTGTGAATGACGCCCAGCACGGCGGCGACGATGCCGAGCGCCGGCATGCCGTCCGCCATCAGCTGCACGGCATGCGCCGCGTTGTGCTGCTCGGCGTGATGGGCTTCGAGCTCGGCGTCGATCAGCGTCTCGACCTCGTTCGCGTTCTCGGTGCCGAGAGTCATCATGCGCAGGTAGTCGCACAGGAACTCGACGGCGTGATGGTTGTGCTGCACTTTCGGGAAGGCTGCGAAGAGCGTGCTCTCGTCCGGCTTTTCGACATGCTGCTCCAAGGCGAGCATGCCCTTGGTCTTGGCCAGGCGGAAGATCTGGTACATCAGGCTCAGCAGCTCGACGTAGTCCGCCTTCTTATAGGTCGGACCTTTGAGCGCCCGCTTGAAGCCGGCGCCGACCGCTTTCAGATTGGTCTTGGTGTTGCCGATGACGAACGCGCCGATCGCGGCGCCCAGGATGATGATGAACTCGTTCGGCTGGAACAGAACGGAGAAATGGCCGCCGGCCATCAGGTAACCGCCGGCAACAGCGCCGAAGACAATAATAGTGCCGACGATGACAAGCATGCGGGAACGGGACCGGGACTTTGATTCGAACCGGCCCAACCATTGACGAATAAAGTTAAAACTTGGTTAGGCTGGTGCCTATCGGTCCGTTGATTGAGATTTTTCCTCGGACCGCGAGGACAGGCGCCGGGTCGGAAAACCGCCGGATTCCAAGGCGGTAATGATCTCATCCACGTGTGCGGCGTTGCGCGTTTCGATCACCGCATCGACATCGGCGCGCTTTACCGGCAGGTCGAAGAACATGCGCTGGTGATAGATTTCGATGATGTTGCCCCCGGTCGAGCCGATCAGCCGGGCCAGATGACCGAGCACGCCGGGCTGGTCGGAAATCTCGACCCGGAGCGTCACCACCCGCCCGTCGCGGATCAACCCGCGCATCAGCACCTGGGCCAGGAGGCGCGAATCGATGTTGCCGCCGCTGACGATCAGCACGACATCGCGACCTTTAAATCGCCAGGGGTCGATCAGCAGCGCCGCCAGGCTGGCACCGCCGGCGCCCTCGGCCACCAGGCCCTGGCGTTCCACAAGGATGTGCACCGCGTTTTCGAGCTGATCCTCGGTGGCGAGCAGCAGGTCGGTGGTGTGACGCTGGATGATGGCCTGGGTGAGGCGGCCCGGCGACTTCACCGCGATGCCGTCGGCGATGGTCTGGCCGCGATTGTCCGGCGCCAGCTGCTTTACCGCATGGTGCATCGAGGGATAGAGATCGGCCTCGACGCCGAAAATCTCGACGTTCGGGCGTTTTTCCTTCACCGCGATCGCGATGCCGCTGATCAGCCCGCCGCCGCCGATCGGCGCGATCAGGCTGTCGAATGCCGGAAGGTCTTCCAGGATCTCCAACCCGATCGTGCCCTGGCCGGCGACGATGAGCGGATCGTCGTAAGGATGCACGAAGACCAGGTTCTCCTTCGCCGCGACCTCGCGTGCGAAGACGGCCGCGGCATCGATCGTGTCGCCTTCGAGCACCACCTTCGCGCCGAAGCCGCCGGTGCGTTCGACCTTGGTGAAGGGTGTCGCCTTCGGCATCACGATCGTCGCCGGAATGCCGAGCCGCTGCGCGTGATACGCCACGCCCTGCGCGTGGTTCCCGGCCGACATGGCGATGACGCCGCGCTTGGCTTCCTCCGGAGTCAGGGAGAGCAGCTTGTTGAGTGCGCCGCGATCCTTGAACGAGCCGGTGAATTGCTGGTTTTCGACCTTGAGATGGACGCGGTTCGCACCGGACATTGCGGCGAGACGGGGCGAGCTGATCAGGGGCGTGCGCACCACCTGACCCTGGATCCGAGCCGCAGCGGCGCGGATGTCATCGGCGGTCGGAAACACGAGATCGGAAGACAAGACTTAGTTCCCCAACGGTTGACCGGGACTCAACGTCAGCTTGTGAACGGACGGTTGCACGATAGAGCGATATTGGCCGTCGCGCCAGTCCAGCAGCCCGTCGGCATAATGCTCCGAGAGCGGATTTCCGGACTGGCCGCCGGCCAATGTCGCCACTGCCTGCATCGGATCGGCGAGATCGACCACGATCCGCAGGCCCGGGCCATGCACATCGGGGAATGACAGCGGGTCGTCGGATTCGACCGGCACGGCGCGATTGAGCGTGTACATGTCGCCGTTGGTGGCGAGCTTGGGGTCCAGCCAATCGCTGAGGAGCGGCACGTTGCTGAACACCGGATGCTTGAAATGCATCTGATGCAGCATGCCCCATTTCCAATCGGCGGCGTCGATCTTGAAATGATCGCGCAGGCGATCGGTCGCCTCTTTCAGGCTCTCGCCGAGAACCTCGCCGCAGCTTTTCGGTGCACAGCGTTTCGGATCGCTGATCAGCTCTTGCAGCACTTTGTCGTTCCAGAACCACCAGTCGTCGAAGGACGCGCCCATGTCCTTGCGCAGCAGCTTGTTGGCGGTGATCGAGACCCAGAGCGTCGCGATCGACGGCTCGGCGCGGTCTAGATTGGCGTGGCCGTCCCAGCGCTGCAGCATGCCGGTGATGACCGGATCGCCGTCTTTCACCAGCGGCAGCCAGGATTGCACGAGATCGCGCAACGGTGCGGAGATCGTATCCATCTGGACCTTCTCCATATCCTCGACGCCGAACTTCGGCTTGGCCTGCAGGAGGTCGGCGATGCGGCGATAGCGGCCGTCGTCGAACCAGCGGCCGGCGATGAAATGCGGATAACCGCCGGGGACGATCTTGTTATTCGCGGTCGCGATCCACCCGGCTTGCGGATCGTTCGACTGCGGCAGCTGGTCGAAGGGCAGGGTGCCGGTCCAATCGTATTCGTCGGTCCAGCCCGGCGCCGGCAGCAGGCCATTGGCGAAGACCTTGCGCCGCACCGGCACGCGGCCGGCGGCAATGAAGCCGACATGGCCTTCGCGATCGGCGAAGACCACGTTCTGCTGCGGCGCATGAAAGTCGGCGAGCGCCGCGCGGAACTCGTCGGCCGAGCGCGCCATGTTCATGCCGAACAACCCGTCTGCCGTGCGGTCATCCGGCAGAAGGAAGGTCGCAGACAAGGCGAAGGCTGGATCGTCCTTTCTCCGATCCTCATTGAGATCGGAGACGACCGGGCCGTGGCGCGTGCTGCGGACATCGATCACGACATCCGCGCCGCCTTTGACCTTGATGGTTTCCTTCCGCACATCGAACGGCGCAGAACCCTCCGGTGTCTGATAGAGCGCCGCGTTTCCGGCGATCGGCCTTTCCTCGAACAGATCCTCGGTATCGCCGCTGGTCGTGGTCAGCCCCCAGGCGACGCGGTCGCTGGCGCCGATGACGATCAGCGGCATGCCGGGGCTGGTGCCGCCGACCCATTGCCGGTCCGGCGTCACCACATGCACCAGATACCAGATCGCCGGCGCGCCGAGACCGAGATGCGGATCATTGGCAAGCAGCGGCGCGCCGCTTTCGCTTTTCTGCGGCCCAACCACCCAATTGTTCGAGGCGACGTTCAGCCGTCCGAACCATGGGGTCGGCAGACCGGCCAGCGACTTCGCCTCCGGCAACAGCAGCTGGAAGAGATCGGGCGGCAGAGTCTTCTTCAAGGTGAGATTGAGCCGTTCCTCCCGCCAGTTCGCCGAGAGCTGCAAGGCCATGATCCGGCCCCAGACCAGGGAGTCCGCGGGCTTCCATGGCTCCGGCGTGATGCGCAGGAGTTGGAATTCCAACGGTAGCGCGCCGCGCCGCTGCTTCAGGAAGGCATTCACGCCGGCCGCATAGGCATCGAGCGCCGCCTTGAGCGATGGACTCGCCGCCGCGGCTTGCGCCTCGGCCATGCGATGGAGGCCGAGCGTGCGCATCAGTTTGTCGGTCGAGAGCCCCGTTGCACCGATCGCTTCCGAGAGCCGCCCTGCGCCGACCCGGCGCATCAGCTCCATCTGGAACAGCCGGTCCTGGGCATGGGCGAAGCCGATGGCAAAGTATGCGTCGTTCGGCGATCTGGCGTTGATGGTCGGCACGCCGCGATCGTCGCGCGCGATCTCGACCGGCGCCGAAAGGCCAGCGACGGTGATCGATCCGTCGACCTGGGGCAGGGAGGTGCGCAGCCAGAAATAGCCGCCGACCACGGCGACGATGACCAGCACCAGCAGCGCCAGGAACCCGCGGCCGATCCATTTGAACACCCGCTGCATGCGGCTCAGGGAAAGTCGGCGAGGATGCGGGCGCGATCGCCATCGAGCTCCGGCGCGGCCGGACGCTTCTCGGCATCGGGATAGGCCGACATCTTGATCGGCATTCCGGCGACCATCAGCGGCGCGACGCTCGGATCATCGACCGGCAGTACCATGTTGCGCGCCTGGACATGCGGATCATGCACCGCCTGCTCGACGTTGTTGATTGGTGCGCTGGGAACGCCGGCGGGCAGCAGCAGATCGAGCCAATGCTGCGTTGTTTGATGCACCAGCATGTCCTCGAGTTCCGCCTTCAGCAGCAGGACATGCTCGCTGCGTGCGGCATTGGTGGCGAAGCGCGGATCCTGCGCCAAAGCCGGGCGGCCCATGGTCTGGCAAAATTTGGCGAAGAGCTCGTCATTGCCGCAGGCGATGACGACATGGCCGTCCTGGGTCTGATAGGGCTCGAACGGCGCGATCGAGGGATGGCGGGCGCCTTGCGGCTTCGGCGGCTTGCCGCTGGCGAAATAGCGTGCGATGGAATTCTCGAGCAGCGCCACCTGGCTGTCCAGCATGGCGACGTCGACCATCATGCCTTCTCCGGTCTTCGCGCGATGATGCAAGCCGGTCAGGATGCCGAGTGCGGTGAACATGCCGGCGCCGAGATCGCCGATCGAGGAGCCGACGCGAGTCGGCGGCCCGCCTTCATGGCCGGTAACGCTCATGATGCCGCCCATCGCCTGGGCGATGATGTCATAGGCCGCGCGTTTGGCATAAGGCCCGGTCTGCCCAAATCCGGAAGTCGAGGCATAGATGAGCTTCGGGTAGCGTGCGTGCAAGGCGGCCCAATCGAGGCCGAGGCGCTGCATCGTGCCCGGCCGGAAATTCTCGATGATGACATCGGCGCGCTTCAGCATCCGGTGCAGGATGGCTATGTCGGCGGCCGCCTTGAGATCGAGCGCGATCGATTCCTTGCCGCGGTTCTGGGAGATGAAATAGCCGGATTTGCCGTTGATGAACGGCCCGTAGTGCCGGGAATCGTCGCCGCCCTCCGGGTTCTCGATCTTGATCACCCGGGCACCCAGGTCGGAGAGCAGCAGGGTGCAGAACGGCCCCGCCAGAACCCGCGTCAGATCGATGACAACAATGTCGGAAAGCGGCCCACGGTTGACCTCGGAAACCATCGATAACCCCAAATGTCTTCGCTCTGTCTTGATAGCCGAGGCGGGTGACAGTGGGAAGCGCCTGGGCTAAGAAGCCTGGAACACGGGCGCCGCAGGAGACCTCATGGCCACCAAGGATTTCGAATCGGTCAAAGCGATGGTGACGGCTCTGCAGCCGAGCTATCCGGTCTATTGCCTGCGGCCCGAGGTCATCGCCCAGACGGCGAAGCGGTTCCTGGATCTCTTCCCCGGCCGCGTGCTCTACGCCGTCAAATGCAACCCGCATCCGGAAGTCCTGAAGGCGCTCTATCAGGCCGGCATCCGGCATTTCGACACCGCGTCGCTCCCCGAGATCGCCCAGGTGCGCGAGAGCTTCGGCGATGCCGCCTGCTACTTCATGCATCCGGTGAAGGGCAGGGCGGTGATCAACACGTCGGCCCGGGTCTACGAGATCGACACCTTCGTCATCGACCATATGGACGAGCTGGAGAAGATCCTGAAGGAGACCGGCGGGGCCGAAGGGCTCACCATCTATGTCCGCATCAAGACGCCGCCCGCCGAAGGCACGCTCTATCACCTCGCGGCGAAATTCGGCGCTGGCCTCTCGGAAGCCGCGGCGATGCTGAAAGAGGCGCAGTCGCGCGGTTGCCAGACCGGCATCGCCTTCCATGTCGGCTCGCAATGTCTGACGCCCGGCGCCTATTCGACCGCGTTGCAATTGGTCGGCGAGGTGCTGGACCAGGCCAAGGTGCAGATCGCCGGCCTCGATGTCGGCGGCGGCTTCCCCGCGGCCTATCTCGGCACCAACATGCCGCCCTTGGAAGACTTCGTCGCCGAGATCGAGGAGGGCGTGAAGAAGCTCGCCTTGCGCCGCGATTGCGTGCTGATGTGCGAGCCCGGCCGCGCGCTGGTCGCGCATGCGATTTCGGTCGTGACCCAAGTCCAGCTCCGCAAGGGCGACCAGCTCTACATCAACGACGGCATTTACGGCTCGCTCTCGGAGACGGTCGATGCCGGCTTGCGCCTCCCCGCGCGCCTGGTGCGGATCGGCGAAGACTCGCGGGCGCCGGCGCGCGATTTCACGCTCAACGGCCCGACCTGCGATTCCCTCGATGTGCTGCCGCATCCGTTCTCCCTGCCGGAAGATGTGCGCGAGGGCGACTGGATCGAGATCGACCGCGTGGGCGCCTATTCCAATGCGCTCGCCACCCGCTTCAACGGTTTCCATCCGGAGACCATGGTCACGGTCCACGACCGGGCGATCATTCCCTCGCTTTAGACCCCTCGCTTTAATGGGCGTTTTGACCGCAACCTGTCACCGAACGGCCCTTGCCAAGCCGCTGGGAAAGCTTATTTGTTGCATCGCAACATGAAGCGAGGCGGCGATGGATAGAATCGCACAGCAGCCCCGGGTCGGCTCCGTCAAGTCCGTTTCCCCCGGCGGCTTCCACGAGGTCTTCTACACCGACTGGGGCGATCCGGCGGCGCAGCGCGTGATCGTTTGCGTCCATGGGCTCACCCGCAACGGCCGCGACTTCGATGCGCTCGCGGCCAGTCTTGCGACCGCCTTACCGGCGCGGGTGATCTGCCCCGACGTCGCGGGCCGCGGGCGGTCCCAGTGGCTGAATGATCCGCTGCATTACGGCTACCCGCAATACATCGCCGACATGACCGCGCTCCTCGCGCAGCTCCGCATTGCACGGGTGGATTGGATCGGGACGTCGATGGGCGGGTTGATCGGTATGTTCCTGGCGGCGTCGTCTCCCCCGATGGCGTCAACGATGTCGCCGATTCGATCGCTGGTGATGAACGATGTCGGCCCCGTCCTTTCGCGCGCCGCCCTTGAACGCATTGCAGGCTATGTCGGCACCGATGCGCGGTTCGGCAATCTTGCAGAGGTCGAAGCCCATCTCCGCCGCATCCATGCGCCCTTCGGGCCGCTCACCGATCGACAATGGCAGCACCTGGTCCTGCACGGTCATCGCTTCAACGCCGATGGTAGCTATGGCCTCGCCTACGATCCAAAAATTGGGGTCAACGTGAAACTCGCGGTGCAGGACTGGGACTTCTGGTCGGTCTGGGACACGGTTGCCAGTCCCACCCTGGTCATGCGCGGTCAGGAATCCGACCTCTTGAGCGCAGACACTTTCGATGCCATGTCGAAAAGAGGGCCCAAGACCGACCTCGCCACCTTCGAGGGAATCGGCCATGCTCCGGCTTTGATGAGCGGCGATCAGATCGAGACCGTGGTGCAATGGCTGGCGCGGGAATCTTAAGAGGGATCATCGAGAAGTTGCCGCCGTTCCGGCCGCGGCTGCCTTGGCTTGGCGGCGATCTCCAGACCGTGCGCAACTTCCTGGTGAAGCCGAGGCCGCCGATCGAGCAATGGCCGGCCGAGCCGATCGCCTTTGACATGGCCGATGGCACCGGCGATCGGCTGAGCGGTTTGCTGCATCGCGCGAAGGGCGAGCGCAAGCGGCCCCTTATCCTGCTGGTCCACGGCATCGGCGGCTCGAGCGAGAGCAGCTATATCCGCACCAGCGCCGTGCATTTGCTGCGCGCCGGTTATCCGGTGTTGCGCCTCAACCTGCGCGGCGCCGGCGGCGTCCGCACCAAGCAATTCTACCATGCCGGCCGCACCGAAGATCTGAAGCGCGTGATCCTTAGCCTCGATGGCAATCTTGCCGCCAACGGCGTGGTGCCGGTGGGCTTCTCGCTCGGCGGCAATCTGCTGCTGAAATATCTTGCCGAATGTGGCGCCATGGCGCCGGTGATGGCGGCGATCAGCATCTCGGCGCCGATCGATCTCGATGCGACGCAGCGCCGGATCCACATGGCACGCAATCGGCTCTATCACCGCGAGATCGTGAAATGGGTTTTGTCGGAGCGGCGCGGAGACTTGCCGCGCGAGATCCGCACCATGCTCGATTTCGACAACCAGATCGTCGCCCCGGCCAACGGTTTCAAGGATGCGCGGGATTACTATCGCCAGTCCTCCGCGGGCCCGATGCTGGGCGCCATCCGCCGCCCGACCTTGCTGATCCACGGCGGCGATGATCCCTGGATCCCGGCCGAGAGCTATCGCGACCTCGCGCCCAATCCGAATTTGATCTCGCTGATCCCGCGCTCCGGCGGCCATGTCGGCTTCCACGCCGCGGGCACGGATGTGCCCTGGCACGATACCGCGCTGGCGAAATTCATCGGCGCGATGGGCTGAACCACCCGAATCCACCGCCACCCGGAACGCACCAACGCAGCACCGGTTGGCGATTCATGAAAGCTCTGCGCGTTCCCTTCGCCGCGGGCGCTCTCGCCGGCGGTCTCTTCGTCGCGGCTCTACTGATCCTCGATGTGGGCGGCCTCGGCACGCTGATCATGCGCGATCAAGCCGGCTTCCTGCCGCTGCTCATGCTGCTGCTGGGTTTTGCCGCGTTGTTCGGTCTCGCGGTGGCGGTCTCAAGCCTGGCTTTTGCAGAACGGCCGAGCGGCCATCCTTTGCGGCTGGTCAGAGCGTCTTCAACAGTGCGCAGGCTTCGACAGCCGAGTACGTCAATATCCCATCCGCGCCGGCGCGCTTGAAGCACATCAGCGTCTCCAGCACGCATTTGTCATTGTCGAGCCAGCCATTCGCGGCCGCGGCCTTCAGCATCGCGTATTCGCCGGAGACCTGATAGGCGAAGGTCGGCATCTTGAACGCCTGCTTCATCCGCCAGAGCACGTCGAGATAGGGCAGGCCCGGCTTCACCATCAGCATGTCGGCGCCTTCGGCGACGTCGAGCGCACCTTCGCGCAAAGCCTCGTCGCCATTGGCCGGGTCCATCTGGTAGGTGCGCTTGTCGGCGCGGCCGAGTGCGGATTTCGATCCCACCGCCTCGCGGAACGGCCCGTAGAAGTTCGACGCATATTTCGCCGAATAGGCCATGATCTTGACGTCCTGGAATCCGTTGGCATCCAGCGCATCGCGGATGCGGCCGATACGCCCGTCCATCATGTCCGAAGGCCCGACCACATCGCAGCCCGCGTCGGCAAGCGCGAGGCTCTGCTTGATCAGCACCTCGATGGTCTCGTCGTTGAGGATCCGCCCGCCGCGCTCCAGCCCGTCCTGGCCATGGCTGATATAGGGATCGAGCGCCACGTCGGACATGATGCCGATCTCCGGCACCGCCTTCTTCAGCGCGCGGATCGCCTTGTCGATCACATTGCCTTTGCGATAGGCCTCGCGCGCATCCTCGGTCTTCTTCTCCTTCGGCACATAGGGGAAGAGCGAGAGCATCGGGATGCCGAGCTTCGCCGCCTGCTCGGCGGCCTTCAGCAAAGCCGGCACAGTGAGGCGGTTGACGCCGGGGAGCGATGGCACCGGCTCCTTCGCCGCACCGCCTTCCTTGACGAAGACCGGCCAGATGAAATCGGCGGGCGAGAGCGTGCTCTCGGCGGTGAGGCGGCGCACCCAGTCATGGCTGCGGTTCCGCCGCATCCGGACGCGCGGATACTGGCCGAAGGGCTGACGCGAATGCTTGGAATCGGACATGGGAAGGGCAGGCGCGTTGTTCTTGTTGTGCCGGGGATACTAGGCCGCTTGACCCGGATCAACAACACCTCGGGGCCGGGCAGAGTGTCGCAAGCTCATTCGAACACCGAGGCTTGGGTCGCGACGGGCAGCTTGGCCGGCCGGACGCCGACCCACCAGAGCAATCCGCCCGAGATCAGCCCGAAGACCAGGAAAACGCCAAGGGAGATGAGGATCCAGGGCGGCGTGAAGCCGGCAAGGGCTTCGGCTGCATCGGCGCCGCCGGGGCCGGCGAAGACCAGCAAGAACAACAACACCGGCAGCAGCAGCATGAGTGCGATCCCGAGCAGCAGGCATTCGCTGCGCCCGATCTTGCCGCGCGTGCGCACTATCAGCAGCAGGTAGGCCCAGCCACCAACCATTTGCCAGCTCACGCCGAAGAAGATGAGGCCGATGATCATGGCGATGATGTCATTGCCGGTGACGCCGGAATCGAACATCTCGATTAGGAAGGTGAGCACCGCGCAGGCGACCGGCCCGAGCACGAACCCGAGGCAGAGCCGCCAACCCTGCAAATCCTGCCACCGCCGCTGGTCCGGTGCGAGCGCAGGCGCCCGCTGGATCGCGTTCGTGGTCATCTTACCCCCGAGGCCGATTGTAGGCGCGGTTCACCTCGCGCTCAATCGAACACCGTCGCCACGTCGATCACCCGCGGCCGCGCCGGATAGACGCCGACCCGCCAGAACACCCAGCCACCCAAAGTGCCGAAGGGGATGAGGATCAGGCCGAGCAGGAAGACCAGCGTGCCGTCCGAGGGGCCATGGAAGGCAAGTTCCTCCTCATCGAATTCCTCGGCGTGGGGCGCGCTGGTGAACGCGTCGATCGTCTTGCTTGTCAGCAACGTCGCGGCGGGCAGTGAGAAGGCGAGGAATGCGCCGAGCAGCAGGCAATGCGCGCGACGCACGCCGCCGCGCCAGCGACAAGCGAGGAGAAAGAGCACGCCACCGAGCATCGACCAGATCTCGGCCGCCGCAAGCACCGGCCAGAGGGCAGTGAAGACGATTCCGGCACCGAACAGCAGCAGGATCATTGCCCCCAGCGCAATCGGCGGCAACGGCGCCAGCACGAGGCCGCTCAGCAGCCAGCGCTTCGAAAGATCGCGCCATTGCCGCTGGCTTGGTCGCTCCCGCTCTACGATGGCTCCACTCAGCACGGACTGCGCTCCGCATCATTCCTCTCCCGTCACTGTAGGAGAAAAAGTGGCGGTGTTATGGCGTCATCCCATAACCATCGCCGCCAGCTTCTTCGGCGCGGTCAGGCGGTAGCTGCGGCGCATCAGCGCCTCGACCTCTTTCCAGTCTGGTTTCTGGTCAAGCCGCATGCCGACCCAGCCCTTGTGGCCGACATAGGGCGGGCGGAAGAAGGTGTCGGGGTCGGCGCCGATCAGCACTTGCTGGCTGCCGGGCGGCGCCTTGAACCAGACCGAGACGCGGCCGTTGCCGCGTTTCTCCATGGCGAAGATCTTGTCCCTCACCCGGAACGTCGGATCGCCCCAGGCCTCTTTCTCCTCCCCTTCCGGGAAGCCGAGGCAGATCTTGCGCAGGCGGTTGGTGATGGCGGCGGTCATGATGCGCAGGAACCTAGAACACTTCGGCGATGTCCTGCAGCGGACGTTCGGCGGGGCGGATGGCGATGCGCCAGAGCATCCAGCCACCGAACATGCCGAGCGGCGTGACGCAGAGGCCGACCAATCCCAGCGCCAGAATGGTCCCCGGACTCCCCATATCCAACTCGTCCGTGAAAAAGAGTGCGCCAAGTGAGATGATCGTCGGCAACAAAAAGGTGAGCGTTGCGCAGAGCGACAGGCAGTCGAACCTCTCGACGATCTCAAGTCGCTTCCCATGCCAGAACAGAAAGAATGATCCCGCGCCGATGAACCAGAACATCGCCAATCCGATCAAATAGAGGAATGGGATGACCATGTCAGAGATGGCGAAATCATCGGCGCTTGCGAAACCCAGCAAAGCCACAAACGGCGCGGCGGGAGGAAGCGAAGCAACGGCCAAACCGAAAACGACAGAGGCCTTTCGCACTTCACGCCAGGCGCGCTGCAGCGAATCCTCGTCCGGCCGCTCGCGCCATTGCTGGCGGCGTGATTTCTGTCTCTGCGGTGCGGTCTCGATCCCCATGCCGCAATTCTATCTGGAATTGCGGGTTGGCGATATGGAGTGTCGTGGTTACTCCGCCGCCAACGGGACCGCGTTCGCCGCGGGCTGCGCCGCGGCATAGCGGCGGGCAAGCATGGCGCAGACCATGAGCTGCATCTGGTGGAAGATCATGATCGGCAGCAGCACCACGCCGACGGTCGAGGCGCCGAACAGAACGGTCGCCATCGGAATGCCGGCGGCGAGCGACTTCTTCGAGCCGCAGAACACCAGCACGATCTCGTCGGCGCGGGCGAAACCGAGCAGGCGGCCGCCCACGGTCGTCACGACCAACACCAGGCCGAGCAGCATCGCATTGACAAGCACGAGCTGGCCGAGCTCGGGCAGGGGGAAGAGGTGCCAGATGCCCTCAACCACCGCCGCGCCGAAGGCGCTGTAGACCGCGAGCAGGATCGAGCCGCGATCGACCAGGCTCAGGATCTTGTTGTGCCGCTTCGCCCAACCTCCGATCCAGGGCCGCAAGGCCTGGCCCGCGACGAAGGGCAGCAGCAGCTGCACGACGATGTTGAGCACGGAATCGATGCCGCCGGCGCTGCCGCTCTTATGCAGCAGCAGCCCGACCAAAAGCGGCGTCACCAGGATGCCGAGCAGATTGGAGGCGGTCGCGGCGCAGACCGCCGCCGGGACGTTGCCGCGGGCGATCGAGGTGAAGGCGATCGAGGACTGCACGGTCGAGGAGAGCGTGCAGACGAAGAGCACGCCGGTCCAGAGCTCCGGCGCCAGCAGATGCGGGAACAAGGCCTGGAGCGCGAGGCCCAGCAGCGGAAAGAGCAGGAAGGTGCTGGCGAGCACGGCGCCGTGCAGCTTCGGCTGGCGCAACCCGCCGATCACCGCTTCGCGCGAGAGCCGTGCGCCATGCAGGAAGAACAGCAGGCCGATCGCGATGCTGCTGGCCCAGCCGAGCACCGTGGCCGCTTCGCCGGTCGCGGGCAGGAAGCTCGCGAGACCGACGGTGGCGAGCAAGGCGAGGATGAAACGGTCGGGCAGGAAGCGGGTCATGGTGGGTGGTCCGGGATGCGGGGCTACTGCCGGGAAACTGGCCCTTCCGCCGGCTATCGTGAAGACCGCTGGTTTTGTTGACTGCTATCGGAATTTCCGATAACCAGGACCGATGCTCCATCCGCAATGGCTGAAGACCTTCGTCACGGCGGCCGCTGCCTCGAGCTTCAGCGAGACCGGCCGGCGCTTGAACCTCACCCAATCGACGGTCAGCGAGCATATCCGCCAGCTCGAAGCGACCCTCGGCCGCCGGCTCTTCGTGCGCGACACCCATTCACTGGCGCTGACCGGCGACGGCGAGACCCTGCTGGTCCATGCCAGGCTGATCCTGGAAGCACATGAGGCCGCCGAGGGGCAGTTCACCGGGCCGAAGCTGCGCGGCCGGGTGCGCTTCGGCACCTCGGACGATCTGGTGCAAGGCCCGGTGCCGGACATCCTGGCCGCCTTCCGCCGCCGTCACCCGGATGTCGATCTCGACATCACCATCGGCTTCACGGATGCGCTCTACCGCCAGCTCGATGCCGGCAAGCTCGACATCATCACCGGCAAGCGCCGCCCCGGCGAATCCCGCGGCCATGCCTTACACCGGGTTCCCTTGGTTTGGCTCGCGCAAGCCGGCGCCAAGTTCGAGCCGGACCGTCCCTTGCCGCTGATCCTGCTCGCCGAACCGAGCATCACCCGTTCGGAAGCGCTGAGCGCGCTTGCCGAAAAGGGCCACCGCTGGCAGGTGGTTTGCAGCAGCGGCAGTTATGCCGCCTGCTCAGCGGCGGCACGTGCCGGCCTGGGCATCACGGTACAACCGGGGCATCTGCCGATGGATGGTCTGGCTCCGCCGCGTCTGCCGAAAGCGCTGCCCGAACTGTCCGACGTGCAATATGTCGCCGTCGGCGCGCGCAAGCTCTCCCCGCCGGCGCAGACTCTGCTGCAGATCCTGAAGGATGTGCCGATCGGGTGAGAGGGCGGAAACTCGAATTCAAACGCCGCGCGTGAAGCATCGCCGGGCAGAGGCGCCGTGAATTCCAGAGAAAATTTCTGCATACTCGCGAATTCAGGCGTTGCCGTGAAGACGCTCGGCGCCGATCGTGATATGATCCGTGTGCTGTTTGACATTGTGTATCCTGCATCGGACGCGGCAACGTTTACCCAGCGTTTACAGAATGAGGGATCGTTGTCTGCGCTCGAACCAGGGAAAGGCGTTCATCGTCAGAAGCTTGATGGAGTTTTTCGCCCTTCGAAAGCAGGAAGGCCGTAAACGTGCGTGCGCGGTTTGCCGGTAAGTGACAGCGTCAATGCGCCCCGCGCTGCTGCAAAGCCAGTCGCAGACCGAGCCCGATCAGCACCGTGCCCAGCGCGCGATCGAGCCAGAGCCCGATCCGCGGATTGCGCCGCAACGCTTCGGTGAAGCGCGCGGCGATCAGCACGATCACCGCCTCGACCACCACGCCGACGGCGATCACCAGCGCGCCATGCAGCACCAGCTGCAGCGGAACGTGGCCCAGCGCCGGATTGGCGAATTGCGGCAGGAAGGCCATGAAGAAGACGGCGACCTTCGGGTTCAAGACGTCGATCATGAATCCCTGCCGATAGATGGCGAAGGCGGACCGCGCCCTCTTCGGCTTGCCGTCGATGCTGAACCCGGAACCCGCGGTCATGAGCGCATGAATGCCGAGATAGATGAGATAGGCCGCGCCGACCCATTTCACGACCGAGAAAGCGAGGGCGGAGGCGGCGAGGATGGCCGACAGACCAAACGCCGCCGCGATCACATGCACGATCGCGCCGGAGCAGACCCCGAACGACGCCGCGAAACCATGCCGTTTCCCCTGCGCCACGGTGTTCGAGACGATGTAGGCGATGTCCGGCCCCGGCGAGATGTTGAGCGCGAAAGCCGCGGTGAAGAAGACGATCCAGTGGTTGAGGTCGTACATGGGGTGCCGCTCGTTTGTTGGAAGGCGATCATGGCAGGCACGGCTACAGATGCAACAATCCGGCGTAAGGCCTGAAATCGCCTGGTAGCCCGGCACGCGCATTCTCTGCTTCCAGGCAGAGAAAGGGGTTGATCGATGAACGACATGGCAAAGAACGTCGCGCCGCCTTCCGAGGTCATCGCGATGGAGAGGATCGAGCGCGATGCTTGGCTCGACATGTTCGCGGCGGCGCCGGGTGGCGTAGCGCCCGAGAAAGTATCGGAGCGGGCGGGGGCCTATGCGGCGATCGCCGATCGGAGCCTGCCCAGCTCGGAATTTAACCGCGGCTTCGGGCTCGGTGTGGACGCGCCGTTCACGGAGGCGGATCTCGATCGGGCGATGGCTTGGCTCGACACGCGCGCCTGCCGGAACTGGTCCATCCAACTGCCGCCGCTCGAGGCTGCCGACAGCATCGCGGATTGGATGCGCGCCCGCGGCTTGGAGCCTGCGGGCACCGGTTGGGCGCGCTTTTTCCGGGGTTCGCGGTCGATCGTCAGCAGCCCGCCGCCGACGGAGTTCGAGATTCGCGAAGTGTCGGCGGAAACGGGCGCGGATTTCGGCGCGGCGATCGCCGCCGGCTTCAGCTTTCCGCCGGCCGTTCGCGCCTGGTTTGCGGCGCTGGCCGGCCGGCCCGGATGGCGCCTCTACGTCGCCTATGCCGATGGAAACCCGGCGGCGTGCGGTGCTCTCTATCTTGATATCGATTCCGGCTGGGGATGGCTCGGCTGCGATGCCACGCTGCCGGCCTATCGTCTCCGCGGTGCGCAGACGGCACTGATCCACCGCCGTGTCGCCGACGCCACGGCTGCGGGCGCGGCCGCGCTCACCGCGGAGACCGGCCAGCCGGCGCCCGGCCAGGAGCTCAACAGCCGCTCCTACCAGAACTACCACCGCGCCGGCTTCGTCAGAGCCTATGTGCGCCCGAACTTCCGCCGGGTGCAGAAGGCATAGCGGAAAGAAAAAGGCGCGCCGGAAACAACCGGCGCGCCACTTCCCGAAAGAGAGAAAACTACTCCGCCGCCGCCTTCTTCGCGTCGGTCGCCTTGTCGAGCGCCTGCCGCAGGTCGCCGAGGATGTCGTCGATATGCTCGAGGCCGACCGCGAGGCGCACATAGGAGTCGCTGACGCCGGTCTTGAGCTGCTCTTCCGGCGAGAGCTGGGAATGCGTGGTGCTGGCCGGATGGATCGCGAGGCTGCGCGCGTCGCCGATATTGGCGACGTGATAGAACATCTCCAGCGCATCGATGAACTTCCGGCCCGCCGCACTGCCGCCCTTGATCTCGAAGCCGACCAGTCCGCCGAGCCCGCCCTTCAGGTAGGTCTGCGCCCGGCGCTTCTCCTCGCCTTCCATCTGGCTCGGATGAATGACCTTGGTGACCGCGGGATGGCTGTTCAGGAAATCCGCCACCGCCTGGGTGTTGCGGCAATGCTCGCGCATCCGCAAGGGCAGGGTCTCGAGCCCCTGGATGAACTGGAAGGCGTTGAACGGGCTCATCGCCGCGCCGAGGTCGCGCAGCAGGGTGACGCGGGCCTTGATGATATAGGCGATCGGGCCCAGCGGCTTGACGGCCTGGGTCCAGACCGCGCCGTGATAGGAGGGATCCGGCTGGTTCAAGCCGGGGAAGCGCTCGGCGTTCTTCTCCCAGTCGAAATTGCCGCCATCGACCAGCGCGCCGCCGATCGAGGTGCCGTGGCCGCCGATATACTTCGTGGTCGAATAGACGATGATCGACGCGCCATGCTCGAACGGCTTGCAGATGATCGGTGCCGCGGTGTTGTCCATGATCAGCGGCACGCCGAGCTTGCGGCCGATATCGGCGACTTCCTTGATCGGGAAGACGCGGAGCTTCGGATTGGGCAGGGTCTCGGCATAGTAGGCGCGGGTTTTAGAGTCCGTCGCCTTCGCAAACGCTTCCGGATCCTTCGGATCGACGAAACGCGCTTCGATGCCCATTTCCTTGAAGGTGTTGGCGAAGAGATTCCAGGTGCCGCCGTAGAGATCGGTCGAGGCGACGAAGTTGTCGCCGGCGCGGGCGATGTTCTGGATCGAGAAGGCGCTGGCTGCCTGGCCGGAGGCGAGGGCGAGGGCGGCGGCGCCGCCTTCCAGCGCCGCGAGCCGCTGCTCCAGCACGTCCTGGGTCGGGTTCATGATCCGGGTGTAGATGTTCCCGAATTCCTTCAGCCCGAACAGATTGGCGGCGTGCTCGGTGCTGTCGAACTGATACGAGGTGGTCTGATAGATCGGCACCGCGACCGCGTTGGTGGCGGCATCGCGCCGGTGGCCGGCGTGCAGGACGATGGTTTCGGGGTTCTTGCTCTTCGCGGTCATGGCGGGCTCCTATCGAACGTCGATTTCAACGGGGTCGGACTATTTTTGATGGGCAGGGCGAGATCAAGTGATCTTCGTCACCCGGCCGGGGCTTCAGCGCGGCTCGCGTTCATCCAACCATGAAATCGGGTCCTTCCCAAAGCCTTTCCCAATGCCTTTCAGTGGAAACGGCAAAGACTTGTCAAAACGGTCAAAAACGTGCCAATCAGGCCCGCCAATTCCGGCCTTCCGCCCTTTCCGTTGTCAACACAGATCCCCTTATGTCCAGCACCGCACACGTCGAGTTTTCCTTGCGCGCCGGTACCGGCGAAATCCGCCTCAATCGGCCGGAGGAGCTGAACGCACTGACACTGGAGATGATCGAGGCGATCGACGGCCAGCTCGCCGCCTGGGCGAAGGATCCGAAGGTCACCGGGATCCTGATCGGCAAGACCGCGACCGGCGATGCCTTCTGCGCCGGCGTCGATCAGCGCGCGCTCTACAACGCGCTGCAATCGGGCGACCGGGAATACGGTGCGGTCATGTATCGTCGCTTCTATCAGCTGCTCTACCGGATCGCGACCTATCCGAAGCCGACCGTGGCTGTGATGGACGGCATCACCATGGGCGCAGGCGTGGCTCTCGGCCAGCATTGCAAGATCCGCGTCGGCACGCGCAACTGCTATCTCGCCTTCGCCGATTGCAAGATCGGCTACTTCCCGGATGGCGGCGCCGCGTTCTTCTACAACAAATGCCCCGGCGAGATCGGCATGTTCCTGGCGCTGACCGGCGTCGCCTTGCGGGCGCGCGGCTTGTTCCATGCCGGCATGCTGACGCACATGGTCCCGGAAGACCGCGTCTCGCTGATCACGCCGCTGCTGATCAACGATCTCTCGATCACGCCGCCGATGTCGACGCTTTACGACATCGAGCCGCATGTGAACCAGGTCTTCGGCCTCGGCAGCGTGGCGGAGATCAAGGGCGTGCTCGCGGCCCGCGGCGGCGAATGGGCCAAGGGCACGGCCGAGCAGTTGAGCAAGCAATCACCGACCAGCCTGGCGCTGACCTACCGCCATCTCCGCGCCGCCAAGGGCAAATCGCTCGAGGAAGTCCTGAAGACCGACTACCGCCTCAGCCAGCGGCTGATCGACGGGCACGATTTCCGGGAGGGGATTCGGGCCTTCGTGATCGACCGGGAAGAGAAGCCGGTTTGGCAGCCGGCGGAGCAGCGCGAAGTCACGGAAGCCGCGCTGGACGCGCTTTTTGCCCCCCTGGATCGCAAGATGGAATGGTCGCCGGCCGCGTAGTTAAAGTTGAATCGTCATGCCCGGGCCCCGCGGACGAATGTCCGCATTCGCGGACGGGGCCCCGGGCATCTGGTCCCGTTGGCGCAAGATCGCTGGGCCCGGCAATGACGCTCGATATGGAAGCCGAATCATTTTATGCTCTTTTTCCGGCAGGTTAGGCGGAATTCCTGCGAAATTAACCCTTTTTTTAGGACGATCGCCTAGTTTCGGCGCTTATCCGCAGTTTTCTGCCGTTTCGAAGTTTCGGGGGCTCAAGGTGAAAAAGGCATATCTGGACACAATCGCGCTCATCGAGCGTCTGCACCGCGAGTGTCTTGAAGTCATCAAGGCGGACCTCGACCGCCAGGGAATCCGCGACCTGAACAACGTTCAGGCGATGATCCTGTTCAATATCGGGTCCGATGTGCTCTCGGTCGGCGAACTCACCAACCGCGGTTATTATCTGGGCTCCAACGTTTCCTACAACGTGAAGAAGATGGTCGAGAACGGCTATCTGGTGCAGGAGCGTTCACCGCACGACCGCCGCGCGGTCCATGTGAAGCTCTCGGAGAAGGCGCTCAAGGTCGTCGAGCGCATGCACGAGATGTACGACCGGCACCTGAAGAACATGACCGCCGAAGTCGCCAACGAAGGCGATCTCGATGGCATCAACGGGACCCTGCGCAAGCTGGAGCGCTTCTGGGCCACCAGCATGGATTATCGCTGAAGCTTCAGCGGTACCCCGTCGTATCCGCGTCTTTTCCGGCTTCCTGCACCTCGACCAGATAGCGCCAGCAATCCGGCCTTGATCCGTCAAGGTCGGTGAAGCCGTAGATCTGCGCCAATTGTCCGCTGGAAACCGACTGGCCGTTCCAGCGCGCTTTGTCCGGATCGGCGGCCAAGGCCGCGACCGCCCGGCCGGTGAAGCGGGGCGTTTCCGAGATCGCGAAATGCGGCTGGTCCTTGGTCGCGTCGCGCCAGTTCGCTTCGGTGACGCTGAAATGCCCCAGCATCATCTCCGAGCGCATCCAGCCGGGCGTGACCGCCACGGCCGTCGCGCCATGTTTCTCCAGATCCTTGGCGTGACCCCAGGCCATGCGGATCGCCGCGTTCTTGGCGAGGTCATAGAAGACCGAGAGCCGGTAATGCGTCGCGTTGTATTCGGCCGTGCCGTCGGTCACCTCGACCATCAGCCCGCCGGGCTGCTGGATCAGCAGCGGCAGCGCGTAATGCGCGGTGATGAGATGCGTGTCGATCGCAAGGCGAAGCAGGCGGAGCCCGTTCTCCAGATTGTGCTCCCAGACCGCCTTGTTCCATTCGAACAGGTTCTCGCCGCCCCAAACGTCATTGACCAGGATGTCGAGCCGTCCTTGCTCGCTCCGGATCCGCCCGACCAGCGCCTCGACCTCGCTTGGGACAAGATGATCGGTGCGCACGGCGATGCCCTTGCCGCCGAGGCTGGAAACGAGTTCGGCCGTATCCTCGATGGTCTCGGGCCGTTTGTATTCCGATTGCTGGCTGCGTGTGGTGCGGCCGGTGACATAGACCGTGGCGCCGGCGGCACCGAGCTCCGCCGCGATGCCGCGCCCGCCACCGCGGGTGGCGCCGGCGACCAGGGCGACTTTTCCTGCAAGAGACGACATGACCGATCCTCCCTACAGTAAGTGGGCCGGTCTTGTAGCAGCGTGTGAACGAGTCGGCGACGCAAAAGTATTCGACGCCGGCCCAAAGAATCTCAGAGGCGGGGCGAACCTCAGAGCTTCAGCCGCACGAGGACGCCGGAGGTGTCCTCGAGATTGCGCTCGATGTTGAAGCCCAGTTCCTCGCAGAGCTTCAGCATGGTCGTGTTCTCGGCCAGCACGTGGCCGATGATCTCGCGAAGGCCCCGACTCTTCGCATAGTCGATGATTCGCTTCATCAGCAGCATGCCGAGGCCCTTGCCGGTGAGATCGTCCTGCACCACGACGGCATATTCGCCGCGCTCGTTGTTGGGATCGGAAATGAGGCGCACGGCGGCATAGATCGGCACCTTGCCTGCGGGACCGGCTTCGGTCAGCACCAGCGCCATCTCGCGGTCGTAGTCGATCTGGGTGAGGCGCGCGCCGTCCAGATGGGTCAGCGTCTTCAGCGGTGCGAAGAAGCGAAGCCGGATCGCTCTTGGTGAAAGCCGGCCGATCAACGCCTGCACCTCCGGCTCGTCCTCGGGCAGGATCGGCCGGATCATGAAGGTGCGGCCGCCCAGATCCTCGATCACCCCCTCGAGCCTGCGCGGGTAGGGCCGGATCGCGAGCCGCGGCATGCCCTTTGCCGGCCGCACCTTCATCCGCGCATCCAGGGCGATGACGCCGTGCGGGTCGGCCAGGAGCGGGTTGATGTCGAGCTCGACGATCTCGGGCACATCGACGATGAGCTGTGAGAGCTTCACCAGGGTGAGGGCGATGGCATCGATGTCGGCTCGCGGCCGGTCGCGATAGCCGGTCAGCAGCCGATAGACCCGCGTCATCTTCATCAGCTCATAGGCAAGCTTGATGTTCAAAGGCGGCAAGGCGAGGGCACTGTCGGCCAGTCGCTCGACCGCGACGCCGCCATGGCCGAAGAGCAGCACCGGGCCGAACTGCTCGTCCTCGGTCATGCCGAGGATGAGCTCGATCGAATCCGTCTTGCGGATCATCGGCTCGATGCCGACGCCGAGAATCCGCGCTCCCGGCCGCAGCTTCCTGGCCCGGGTGATGATGGCTTCGGCCGCCTGTTCGACCGCCTCGGCGCCATCGATGCCGAGCGCCACCCCGCCGATATCGGATTTATGCATGATGTCCGGCGAGAGGATCTTCACCGCGAACGGCCCCGACATTTTTTCCGCCGCGGCCTTCGCATCGGCCGGCGTTGCCGCTGTTGCCGCCCGCGTGGTCGGGATGTGATAGGCGCCGAGGATCGTCTGCGCTTCCGGCCCGGTCAGAATCTCGCGATCCTCGGCGAGGGCGTCGTCGATGAGCTTTCGGACTGGCGCCATTTCGACCTGGAACGAGGTCGGCATCGAGGGCGGGGTCTCCATCAGCATTTCGCGGTTCCGGCGATACTCGGCCACATGGCCGAAGGCGCGCACCGCCGCTTCCGGGGTTTCATAGGTGGGAATGCCCGCCGCGGAGAAATGCCGCCGCGCCTCGGCTGCGGTCGCCTCGCCGATCCAGCTCGTCATCACGCAAAGCCGGCTGCCCGCCACCGCGCCGATCACGGCATCGGCCGCCGCCACAGCATCTGCAATGGCGGTCGGGCAGTTGAGGACGAGCAGGGCGTCCACATTGGGATCCGCGCACAGGATCGCCCCCGCCGCGGCAAAGCGCTCGGGCGACGCGTCGCCTATGATGTCGACCGGATTGCCATGCGACCATTCCGGCGGGAGAACGCCATCCAGCTTCTGCAAGGTCGCCGGGGCGAGCTCGGCCAATTCGCCGCCGACATCGATCAGCGTGTCGGCGCCGAGGATGCCCATCCCGCCGCCATTGGTCATGATCGCGAGCCGGCCGCCGGCAGGGATCCGCGACATGGCCAGGGTCTGCGCCGCGGCGAAGAGCTCATCCAGCTGGTAGACTCGCAGCATGCCGGCGCGGCGGAATGCCGCGTCATAGACCGCGTCGGCGCCGGCCAGCGCGCCGGTATGCGAGGCCACGGCCTTGGCGGCCTCCGAATGGCGTCCGGCCTTGATGGCGATGACCGGCTTCATGCGCGCCGCCCGCCGGGCGGCGGACATGAACTTCCGAGCATGGGTGACCGCTTCGACATACATCAGAATCGCGGTGGTTCTCGGATCGTCGGCCAGATAGTCCAGCAAGTCGCCGAAATCGACGTCGATCAGCTCGCCCATCGACACGAGATGCGAGAAGCCGATGCCGCGCGGCTGCGCCCAGTCGATGACCGAGGTCAGGATCGCGCCCGATTGCGAGAGGAAGGCGAGGCCGCCGGGCTTCGGCATCAGATGCGCGAAGGCTGCGTTGACGCCAAGGCTGGGGACGATGAGCCCGAGGCAGTTCGGGCCGAGCAGGCGCATCGTGTTGCCCTTGGCGGCATCGAGCATGCGCTGCTTCATGGCCGGGCTCAGGGCGGCGGTGATGACGACCGTCGCCTTCACGTCCTTCTCGGCCAGTTCCTCGATGAGGCCGGGCACGGTCGCGGCCGGGGTTGCGATCACGGCGAGGTCGGGCACTTCGGGAAGTGCCGCGATATTCGGGTAAACCTGCGCTTCACCGAGGCTCTGATGCTTCGGATTGACCGGATAGAGCCGCCCGGCGAATCCCGAACCGGTGAGATTCCGCCAGGTCTTCTCGCCCATGCTGCCGGGACGGTCGCTGGCGCCGATTAAGGCGATCGATTGCGGCCGAAGCAGACTGGCCAAGTTGCGCGTGCTCATGACGATCTCTGGACGTTAACCGCGTGGAAAGACATTACCGGCAAAAGTTGATCGGAATCATGACTGACCTCGGGGACGCGGACCAACTCCATGGGAATTAAAGCAAAACTGTCTGGCTTCAAAGTGCGGAGCTGGCTCATCGCCGGCTTTGGCTTGATGGCGGCCATCCTGGTCGTGATCGTCGCCGTCGGACTCAAGCAGATCCAGGCCAGCGGCGCGATGACGGGCGAGATGGTGGCCGAGCGGCTGCCCAGCACGATGACGGGCGACCGCCTGGTCGCCAACGTCCAGGCTTCGACCGCGGCGCTGCGGGATTGGATGATCAGCGACAACGCCGTGTTCAAAGGTGCGCGTCTCGACATCTGGAAGGCGATCGACACCGACGTCGCCAATCTCGACGCGTTTGCCGCGGGTTGGGACGTCAAGCAGGACCAGGACGACTGGCTGCAGGTGAAGGCGCTCTTGGCGAAGCTGCGCGACGTCCAGCAGGAGACCGAGACCATCGCGCACAGCCTGCTAGAACAGCCGGCGCTGACCCTGCTGGAGAAGAATGTGAAATCCGCCGAGGCGCGCCTCAACGGCGGCCTCATCGCCATGGCCAACGAGGAGCGGACCCAGCCCATCACCGAGGAGCGCAAGGAGCTGTTGATGACCCTTGCGGATCTCCGGCAGGGCTTTGCGCTCAGCATGGCCAACATCCGCGCCTATGCCTTGACCGGCGACGACGGCTTCATTTCCGGATTCAAGAAGAACTGGACCATCACCAACACGCGCATGACCAAGCTCGAGAAGTCGCAGGCGCTGTTCACCCCGGGTCAGCGGGTCACCTACGACCTCTTGGTGAAACAGATGGCGATCGTGTCGCCGGTCCTGCCGCAGGTGCAGGATATCCGCGGCGGCGACGACTGGAACGCAGCGCAGTCCAAGCTCAACAAGGAAGTGACGCCGACCTTCGAAGCCATTCTCGACCTGCTGAGCGGCAAGGCCGGCGAGGATGGCCAGCGCCATGGCGGCCTGGTCGAGCGTCAGGCCGATTCACTCAAGGCCAGCGGCAACCAGATCATCGGCGCCTCGCAGCTCCTGGTGCTTGTGATGGGCGCGCTCGGCCTCGGCGGCATCGTTCTGGCGGGGGTGATCGCTTTCATCGTGATCCGCGCCTTGACCCGGCCGATCTCGCGTTTGACCGCGGCGATGGGCAGCCTCTCCGGCGGCGATCTCGAAGTCGTGGTGCCGGATGCGCATCTGAAGAACGAGATGGGCGCCATGGCCCGGGCGCTGGAGGTCTTCAAGACCAACATGATCCAGGCCCGCGCGCTCGATCAGCAGCAGAAGGACGAGCAGGCGGCGCGCCAGGCGCGGGCCGAACGCGTCACCGCGATCACCGGGCGCTTCGACGAAGCGGTCTCCGGGATCCTGAAGGACGTCTCCAATGCGGTCGGCAAGATGCGGACCACCGCGGAATCGATGACCGACACCGCGAGCGGCGCCGCCGAGCGTGCGCAGACCGTGGCCAAGGCCTCGAACGCCGCGACGGTCAACGTCCAAGCGGTCGCCGGCGCCAGCGAGGAATTGGCGGCCTCGGTGCAGGAGATCGGGCGTCAGCTCGAGAACAGCACCAAGATCGCCGGCGAGGCGACCGAGCAGGCGAAGTCCACCAACAAGCTGGTCGAGAGCCTCTCCGCCGCGACCGAGAAGATCGGCACCGTGGTGCGCCTCATCAACGACATCGCCGAGCAGACCAACCTGCTGGCGCTCAACGCCACGATCGAGGCGGCGCGCGCCGGCGATGCCGGCCGTGGCTTTGCGGTGGTCGCCTCCGAGGTGAAGACTCTCGCCAACCAGACCGCCAAGGCGACCGAGGAGATCGGCGCGCATATCACGGCGGTGCAGTCGGTCACCGGCGAATCCGTATCGGCGATCCGTTCGATCGTCGAGACCATCGACAAGATCAACGAGATCACCGCCCAGGTTTCGGCCGCCGTCGTCGAGCAAAGCGCCGCGACCCAGGAAATCGCCCGCAGCGTCCAGGAAGCGGCGCAGGGCACCGCCTCGGTGGACGAGAACATCACCGGTGTCACGCGTGCGGCTGATTTGACCGGTGCCGCGGCCTCGGAAGTGCGTGGTGCGGCGGACGGCTTGGCCGAGCGCTCGCAGGCTTTGCGCGGCGAGGTGGAAAGCTTCCTGGAAGCGGTGCGGGTGGCGTAGTTAGACCGGGCGCTGGATCTTCAGCGCTCGGGCTGCAGTGCCCTCCTCTCACTCCTCCCTAAAGGGAGGAGAAGAGCACCGGCATCGTGTCAATCTCTCCCCTGCTGCGTGTCGGTAAGCGCGATGGCTCTTTCCATCTTCTCCCACCTTCAGGGGGGAGTAAGATGGGGGCATGCAGCCGTAATGCTTCCTGGCTCGCCCTGAATAGCGATCCAGCGTGCTGAACGCCGCTATTCCCCGGTAAACGCCTGAATTCCCGTCTGCGCGCGCCCGAGGATCAGGGCGTGGATATCGTGCGTGCCTTCGTAGGTGTTCACGGCTTCCAGATTCATCACGTGGCGGATGACGTGGAACTCGTCGCTGACGCCGTTGCCGCCGTGCATGTCACGGGCGGTCCGCGCGATGTCGAGTGATTTGCCGCAGGAATTGCGCTTGATCAGCGAGATCATTTCCGGCGCGGCCTTGCCTTCATCCTTCAGGCGGCCGACGCGCAGGCAGGCCTGCAGCCCGAGCGTGATCTCGGTCTGCATGTCGGCGAGCTTCTTCTGGATGAGCTGGTTCGCCGCCAAGGGCCGGCCGAACTGCTTGCGGTCGAGCGTGTAGGAGCGCGCCTGGTGCCAGCAGAACTCGGCCGCACCGAGAGCGCCCCAGGCGATGCCGTAGCGCGCATTGTTCAGGCAGCCGAACGGACCCTTGAGGCCCGAGACGTTGGGCAGCAGGTTCTCTTCCGGGATCTCGACATTCTGCATGACGATCTCGCCGGTGACCGAGGCGCGGAGCGAGAACTTGCCTTCGATCTTCGGCGTGAAGAGGCCCTTCATGCCGCGCTCCAGCACGAAACCGCGGATGACGCCGTCTTCGGTCTTGGCCCACACCACCATGACGTCGGCGATCGGCGAATTGGTGATCCACATCTTGGCGCCGTTGACGACATAGCCGCCGGACGTCTTCTTCGCCGTGGTCTTCATGCTGCCGGGATCGGAACCATGGTCCGGCTCGGTCAAGCCGAAGCAGCCGACGATCTCGCCCGAGGCGAGGCGGGGCAGGTACTTCTGGCGCTGGGCCTCGGTGCCATAGGCGTGGATCGGGTGCATGACCAGGCTCGACTGCACCGACATCGCCGAGCGATAGCCCGAATCGACGCGCTCGATCTCGCGGGCGACCAGGCCGTAGGAGACGTAGTTCGTCCCGGCGCAGCCATAGCCGTCGATCGTGGAACCCAAGAGGCCGAGCTCGCCCAGCTCGTTCATGATCTCGCGGTCGAACTTCTCATGCCGGTTGGCGAGAAGGACGCGCGGCATCAGCTTGTCCTGGGCATAGCCGCGCGCCGTGTCGCGCACCAGGCGCTCTTCCTCGCTGAGCTGCTCGTCTAGGAGCAAAGCGTCATCCCAGGCGAACTCGGGCTTGGAACTGTGGCGTGCGGAACTCATCTCACTCTCCTCAACGTCCGATCGATGCTAGAATCCGAATAATAGGGTCACATCCCAGGGCGGGCATGTCCGAAGAAGAAGGGTATATCATCGAGTTTCACCGCATTGGCAATGCGGTGAAAGTGACCGCCATGGATCCTGCGACCTTGACCGAGGTCTCGATCATGGGACCGCCCAATGCCGGCGACACGGAACTGACGCGGCTGGCGGTTCGGAAGCTCGAATTTGTGCTGGCCAAGCGCGGGACCAATCCTGGGAACAGGTAAGGAACGCATTCCGCGGGCTGCGATATCTCTTGTTCCATCAAGGGGGTTGGTCTAGGTTTCGCGAAATAACGACAGCGCGGTCCGGGCCGAACCATCGGCCGGCCAGCGAAGGTCGAGAGCGGGGAATGCTGAGCGCTGCACAGTGGAGCCCGGTTCCAACGGAACCGGGAGAGACATTTCTTTCAGGTCTGGAAGCCGGCCAACAGGGCGCGCGATCATTCGCGGCGCCGGGAATGCACCGTATCCTCACTCCAATCCGACTCTCTTCGGAATAATCCGGTCAGGCCACGCAATGGATTGGTTTCCGTATTTTTTCCAACAGCTGATCAACGGGCTCACCCTCGGCTCGGTCTACGGGTTGATCGCCATCGGCTACACGATGGTCTACGGCATCATCGGCATGGTGAACTTCGCCCATGGCGACGTCTATATGATCGGCGCCTTTCAGGCGATGATCATGCTGCTGATCTGCGGCGCACTCGGCATCAGCTGGGTGCCGGCGATCCTGCTGCTGATGCTGATCGTCTCTGTCGTATTGACGGCTGCCTATGGCTGGACCGTCGAGCGAATCGCCTATCGTCCGTTGCGCGGATCGAGCCGGCTGGCGCCGCTGATCTCCGCGATCGGCATGTCGATCCTGCTCGAGAACTACGTGCAGCTGGTGCAAGGCCCGCGCCCGAAGCCGGTCGAGCCGATCATTCGCGGCGGCTTCCAGTTGATGGGCGGCGGAGACGATAATTCCTTCGTCGTGCAGCTCGGCTACATGCAGATCGTGATCGTGGTGATCACCATCATCCTGATGGGCGCCTTTGCCATGGCGATCGGCAACACCTCGCTCGGCCGCCAGCAGCGCGCCTGCGAGCAGGACATGAAGATGGCCTCGCTGCTCGGCGTCAATGTCGACCGCACGATCTCGCTCACCTTCGTGCTCGGTGCGGCGCTGGCCGCGGTGGCCGGCATGATGGTGACCCTCTATTACGGCAACAACGATTTCTTCATGGGCTTCGTCGCCGGCATCAAGGCGTTCACCGCGGCAGTGCTGGGCGGCATCGGCTCGCTGCCCGGCGCCATGCTGGGCGGCATCCTGATCGGCTTGATCGAAGCCTTCTGGTCGGCCTATTTCAGCGCCGAATACAAGGATGTGGCGGCGTTCACGGTCCTGGTGCTGGTGCTGATTTTCCGCCCGACCGGCCTGCTCGGCCGGCCGGAAGTCGAGAAGGTGTAAGGCATGACCGACGCCGTCATGAGAGCCGCCGTGCCCGCCAAGAAGCCGAACATCTATATCGAGGCTCTCAAGGAGGCCTCGGTCACCGCGGTCCTGGTCTTCCTGTTGTCGGTCTACATGGTCGGCCTTCAGACCCAGGCCTCGCAGGGCCAGCCGCTGAGCTTCACCACGCGGTTCATGGATGTCGTCTGGGCCTGCATCCTGGTGCCCGCCGGCCGCTTCCTGCTGGCGCTCGATCGCCAGGGCATGCACAAGCCGTCGCTGGTCGGCGGCATCGTTTCCTTCGTCTATCTCTTCTCCGTGGGCGTGCTGGGCATGGTGGGCAGTCTCGCTTACGAGACCTTCCCGCATCCCTTCGACGAGCCGATGGTGAACATCATCTTCGCGCTTGGTGGGGTCTACATCTTCGGCGCGGCCTATCACGGAATGCGCACCCGCCGCCACGGCACGCTGACCATCGACCAGCGCGAGGCGAAAGAGCAGCGCAGCGCCGGCTGGGCGCGCCGCATGTCCAGCATCCTCGGCCCGATGCTGGTCGGCATCGCCGTGGTCATCCCGATCTTCATGCCGTTCTCGCCTTGGGCCGGCTCGACCCGCCAGGTCGTGGAGACGCTGATCCTGATCCTCACCTACGTCATGCTGGGCTGGGGCCTGAACATCGTCGTCGGCCTCGCAGGTCTGCTGGATCTCGGCTACGTCGCCTTCTATGCGGTCGGCGCCTACACCTATGCGAAGCTTTCCACCGAGCTCGGGCTGAACTTCTGGGAATGCCTGCCGCTGGCCGGCCTGCTGGCGGCGACCTTCGGCATCGTGCTCGGCTTCCCGGTCCTGCGACTGCGCGGCGACTATCTCGCGATCGTGACGCTCGGCTTCGGCGAGATGATCCGCATCGTGCTGATCAACTGGCAGAACTTCACCGGCGGCCCGAACGGCATCGGCAACATTCCGAAGATCGACTTCTTCGGCTTGCCGTTCGAGCGCAAGGCGCCGCCGGGAGAGGACACCTTCGCGAGCTTCTTCGGGCTCGACTTCAGCACCGTGCACCGCGTCTTCTTTCTCTACTACGTGATCCTGATCCTGGCGCTGATCACGAACTTCGTGACCATCCGGCTGCGGCGCCTGCCGATCGGCCGCGCCTGGGAAGCGTTGCGCGAGGACGAGACGGCGTGCCGCGCGCTCGGGATTAACCCGACCAACACCAAGCTCACCGCCTTTGCCATGGGCGCGATGTTCGCTGGCTTCGCCGGATCGTTCTTCGCCAGCCGTCAGGGCTTCGTCAGCCCGGAGAGCTTCGTCTTCATCGAATCGGCGCAGATCCTGGCGATCGTCGTGCTGGGCGGGATGGGCAGCCAGGTCGGCGTTGCGTTGGCCGCCATTCTGCTGATCGGCCTGCCCGAGGTGATGCGCGAGCTTTCGCTCTACCGCATGCTGTTCTATGGCATGTGCATGGTGCTGATCATGCTGCTCCGGCCGCGCGGCCTCCTGGCCCACCGCGAGCCGACGATCCAGCTCAAGAAGCGCGGGTATTCGCGATGACCGCGGCTCCGGCAATGGCCGCCGGCCCGGCCGCCAGCACCCTGCTCACGGTCGAGCACCTGACCATGCGCTTCGGCGGCCTAGTGGCGGTCGAGGAAGTCACCTTCGAAGCCAAGCGCCGGCAGATCACCGGCGTCATCGGCCCGAACGGCGCCGGCAAGACCACGCTCTTCAACTGCATCACCGGCTTCTACAAGCCGACCACCGGCCGGCTCAGCCTGCATCAGGAAGACGGCCGCGCACCGTTCCTGCTCGAGCAAATGGACGGCTTTCGGATCGGCCAGAAGGCACGGGTCGCGCGCACCTTCCAGAACATCCGTCTCTTCCCCGGCATGTCGGCGCTGGAGAACCTGATGGTCGCCCAGCACAACAAGCTGATGCGGGCCTCCGGCATGACCATCCTCGGTCTCTTGGGTCTGCCGAGTTATCGCCGGGCCGAAGCCGAGGCAAAAGAGAAGGCGGTGCGCTGGCTGGAGCGCCTGAACATGGTGAACCTGGCCGACGATCCGGCGGGCAGCCTACCTTACGGCGCGCAGCGCCGGCTGGAGATCGCGCGGGCGATGTGCACCGATCCGGTGCTGCTCTGCCTCGACGAGCCGGCGGCGGGCCTCAATCCGCGTGAATCGGCCGAACTCAACCATCTGCTGATCGAGATCCGCGATCAGATCGGCATCGGCATCCTGCTGATCGAGCACGACATGAGCGTGGTGATGCAGATCTCCGACCACATCGTCGTGCTCGATTACGGACGCAAGATCGCCGACGGCACGCCGGCGGATGTGCAGCGCGATCCGGCCGTGATCCGCGCCTATCTCGGCGAAGAGGAAAAAGACGAGTGATGACGGGCGAAACTCTGCTTCAGGTTTCCGGCATCCACACCTTCTACGGCCATATCGAGGCCTTGAAGGGCATCGACCTCACCGTCAATCGGGGCGAGATCGTGACGCTGATCGGCGCGAACGGCGCCGGCAAGTCCACGCTGCTGATGACGATCTGCGGTTCGCCGCGGGCGCGCGAGGGCTCGATCGTGTTCGAAGGCCGCGATCTCTCACGGCTGCCGACCAACGAGATCATGCGCCTCGGCATCGCGCAGTCGCCGGAAGGCCGCCGCATCTTTCCGCGGATGACGGTGATGGAAAATCTGAAGATGGGCGCGCTGACCGCCGATCCGAAGGTGTTCGACGAAGACCTCGCGCGCGTGATGGCGATGTTCCCGATCCTGGACAAGCGCCGCGGCCAGCGCGGCGGCACGCTGTCCGGCGGCGAGCAGCAGATGCTGGCGATCGGCCGGGCGCTGATGAGCCGTCCGCGCCTGCTGTTGCTCGACGAGCCATCGCTCGGTCTGGCGCCGCTGATCGTCAAGCAGATCTTCAGCATCATCAAGGAGATCAACCAGCAGCAGGGCGTCACGGTCTTCCTGGTGGAGCAGAACGCCAACCACGCGCTGCGCCTGGCGCATCGCGGCTACGTCATGGTCAACGGCAAGATCACGCTTTCCGGAACCGGGCGGGAATTGCTGAGCAACGCCGAAGTGCGCGCCGCCTATCTCGAAGGCGGACATCACTGAGGTTGGAGGGCTTGAGTATGGGCGAGTTCAATCTTGGGGAAATCCTCGGCGTCAGCCTCGTGCTGTTCGGCTTTGCCGCCTTTCTGATGGGACAGGCGATCGCCGAGACCTGGCGCCCGGCCTGGCAGAACCTGCCCTACGGTCTGCTGCTGGCGCTCGGCAATCATTTCATCCATTGCGCCCTGTTCGGCGGCGATTGGCTGTCGTTCAGCCGCTATCTGCTGGATGCCGTGATCATCATCGCGATCGCGCTGTTCGCGCATCGCGTGACGCTTGCCCGCAAGATGGTCCAGCAGTACCCTTGGTTGTATGAGCGAGGCGGGCTGCTCTCTTGGCGGGCGCGGTCCGGCGCCGCTGAAAGCTGACACCCCAAGGACGGGCCGTTGCCGCTTGATCATGCATGCGTAACGCAACATTGATGGATTCCACCGCCGTCGGCGCAACCGGTGGTGGGAAGCGGGTTGACCCCGCGACGGTTGGTGCGCGAGACTGAAATCAAGCTCGATCGCAGAAGTCGACCGGGCATAAACGAACGGGAAGAGGCCTACAAATGTACACGAAGCTCATTACCACGACGGCCATGGCCGCAGCCTTGGCTGTCGGCGTGTTTGCCTTCGGCGGCAGCGTCGCCCAGGCGGACATCACGATCGCCGTCGCGGGTCCGATGACCGGCGATCTCGCCGCTTTCGGCGAGCAGCTCCGTCGCGGCTCCGAGATGGCGGTGAAGGACATCAACGCCGCCGGCGGCGTCAACGGCGAGCAGCTGAAGCTCGAAGTCGGCGACGACCAATGCGATCCGAAGCAGGCGGTGCAGGTCGCGAACGATCTGGTGAAGAAGGGTGCGGTGTTCGTCGCCGGCCACTTCTGCTCCGGCTCGTCGATCCCGGCCTCGGCCGTCTACATCGAAGAAGGCGTGCTGCAGATGACGCCGGCTTCGACCAACCCGGCTTTCACCGAGGACCCGGCCGCCAAGGGCGTCACCACCGTGATGCGCACCTGCGGCCGTGACGATGCGCAGGGCGTGTTCGCCGGCCCGTGGCTAGCGAAGACCTATACCGGCAAGAACGTCGCGATCCTCGACGACAAGTCGGCCTATGGCCAGGGCCTCGCCAACGAGACCCAGAAGAACTTTGAAAAGTCCGGCGGCAAGACGGCGCTGCGTGAGACCTACACGCAGAAGGAAAAGGACTTCTCGGCCCTCATCTCCAAGATGAAGGAAGCGAAGATCGACGCCGTTTACATCGGCGGCTACCACAACGACGTGGGCCTGATGGTTCGTCAGGCGCGTGAGCAGGGCTTCAACGCGGCCTTCATCTCGGCCGACGCTCTGAACACCGCGGAGTTCTGGTCGATCTCCGGCCCGGCCGGCGAAGGCCTGCGCTACAGCGACGGCGCTTCGGCGGTGAACCTCGACTCCGCGAAGTCGGTGGTCGAGAAGTTCCGCGCCGAGAAGTACGAGCCGGAAGGCTACACCCTCAACAGCTATGCGGCGATCCAGGCTTGGGCCGCCGCGGCCAACGAGGCGAAGACCACCGACAGCGAGAAGGTTGCGGCCACGCTCCGCAGCCATCCGTTCAAGACGGCGATCGGCGACCTCACCTGGGATGCCAAGGGCGACCTGACCAAGGTCAACTACGCCTGGTACGTCTATCACGACGGCAAGGCGACCCAAGAGCCGCTGAACTGAGCACACGCTCCTTCGGGAGTTGCGTGGAAGGCCCGGGCGAGAGCCCGGGCCTTTTCTTTGCGCGCTGTTGAGCTGCAACCGGGGGCTGCCTAGAATTGCATCGAGCAAAGTTGGGGACTCGCATGATCACCGGAAGACGCGCGCTTCTCGCTGCAAGCCTGGCCGCCGCCGCGATGCTGGTCGCGTGTGCGGCTCCCGAAGCGCCGCCCAGCTCAAACGCCAAGGCGATATCGATCGGCGCGGCCGGTCCGATGACCGGCGATCTCGCCGTGTTCGGCGAGCAGCTCCGGCGCGGCGCCCAGGCCGCGGTGGATGACATCAACGCGAAGGGCGGGGTGCTCGGGAAGCAACTTCATCTGGTGATCGGCGACGATCAATGCGATCCGCGAAAAGCCGTCGGCGCCGCGCAGAGCCTGGTCGATCAGGGCGTGGTCTTCGTGGACGGGCATTTCTGCTCGGGATCGTCGATCTGGGCGTCAACGATCTATGCGGATCAGGGCATTCTGCAGATTACGCCGTCCTCGACCAATCCCGCGCTGACCGACGACGCGACTGCCAAGGGCATCACCACGGTCATGCGGGTCGCCAACCGCGACGACCAGCAGGGCGTCTTTGCCGGTGACTGGATCGCGAAAAATCGCGCAAATAAGAATGTCGCCGTGGTGGACGACGGTTCGGCTTATGGACGCGGGCTGGCCGACATGGCGGCGGAATGGATGGAGAAGGGCGGCTTGAAGCCGCTGGTGCGCACCTCCTATCGGCAGCGCGACCAGGATTTCGTGCAGCTCATTGACACGCTGATCGTCGGTAAAATCGACGTCGTCTATGTCGGCGGCTACCATGACGATGAAGCCAGGATCCTGCGCCAGGCCCGCGACAAGGGCCTGAAGGCAGAGTGGATCTCCGGCGATGCGCTGAACACCTCCGAGTTTCCCAGGTTGGCCGGTCCGGCCGGCGACGGCATTCGCTTCTCGGACATCCCTTCGGCGATCGATCTGCCTTCCGCCCGCGAAGCGGTCTCCAAGCTGCGCAAGGGCGGGTACGAGCCGGAAGGCTATACGCTCAGCGCCTATGCGGCCGTCCAGGTCTTCGCCGCCGCAGCCACGGCGACAGGCTCCACGGACGGCAAGACCATGGCGGCCTGGCTCCGGAAAAGCACCGTCCCGACCGTGATCGGCGACCTTTCCTGGGATGCCAAGGGGGATATCACCCGGCAGCGTTTCGCCTGGTACACCTGGCAGAACGGGCAGTATCGCGACGCCCCGAAATGACGCAATTCCGGCCGGTTAACGCCGGAGGCTGATCCACCATAAGACCGAGCCTCATCCCCTAGATTGTGGTTGGCGCGGGCCCGGCGCCGGAGATATGGTATGCGCCTTCCGGGTTCTGGCACTCCAGACCCGGGGCGTACGGGGCAGCCCCAGGCCCCGATAACCAAGGCCGCCGGCGGAGAATGACGGGTAACCGGGAAACCATCGCGATTGCCAGCGACCACGCTGGGTTCGAGCTCAAGGAGGCCCTGAAAGGCTCCCTGGAAGAGCTCGGCTATTCGCCGTTGGACCTCGGCGCCCACGGACCCGCTTCGGTCGATTACCCCGACTTTGCCGGAAGCCTGGCCGCCGCGCTGGCCGAGGACAAGGCGAAGCGGGGCGTGCTGGTCTGCGGCACTGGGATCGGTATCTCGATCGCTGCGAACCGGCATCGCCACATCCGCGCCGGCGTCGTCCATGACGCCACGACGGCGCGGCTGACCCGCCTCCACAACAACGCCAACGTGCTCTGCCTGGGCGCCAGGATCATCGGGCTCGATGTCGCAAAAGACTGTTTGCGGGTGTTTTTGGAGACAGACTTCGAAGGTGGGCGCCACCAAAACCGTGTCGCGAAACTGGGGTGACGGGCAGCGTGTCCGTCGCAATACGAGGATAGCCAGATGAACGCCTACAAGCCGATGCCCGGATTTTTCACCGCCTCGCTCAAGGATCAGGATCCCGATCTCTTCAAGTCGATCGGCGAGGAGCTGCACCGCCAGCAGGACCAGATCGAACTCATCGCTTCGGAGAACGTCGTCTCCCGCGCCGTCTTGGAAGCGCAGGGCTCGGTGCTGACCAACAAATATGCCGAGGGCTATCCCGGCCGGCGCTACTACGGCGGCTGCGAATATGTGGACGTCGCCGAGGCGCTCGCGATCGAGCGTGCGAAGAAGCTCTTCAACTGCAACTTCGCCAATGTGCAGCCGCATTCCGGCGCGCAGGCGAACCAGGGCGTGTTCATGGCCCTGCTGCAGCCCGGCGACACTTTCATGGGCCTCAATCTCGCGGCCGGCGGTCACTTGACCCACGGCTCGCCCGCCAACCAGTCGGGCAAGTGGTTCAAGCCGGTGCCCTACACCGTGAATCCCGAGACTCTCACCGTCGATATGGACGAAGTCGAGAAGCTCGCGCATCAGCACAAGCCGAAGCTGATCCTGGCCGGCGGCTCCGCCTATCCGCGCTTCTGGGATTTCGCGCGCTTCCGCAAGATCGCGGATGCGGTCGGTGCGATCTTCTTCGTCGATATGGCGCACTTCGCCGGCCTGGTGGCCGCGGGCGTGCATCCGAGCCCGTTCCCGCATGCCCATGTAGCGACCACGACCACGCACAAGACTTTGCGCGGCCCGCGCGGCGGCATGATCCTCTCCAACGACGAAGAGCTCGGCAAGAAGATCAACTCGGCGATCTTCCCCGGCCTCCAGGGTGGTCCGCTGATGCATGTGATCGCTGCCAAGGCCGTGGCCTTCGGCGAAGCGCTGAAGCCGGAGTTCAAGGTCTACTCGCAGCAGGTCATCGACAACGCCAAGGTTCTGGCCAAGACGTTGATCGACGGCGGCTTCGCGATCACCACGGGCGGCACCGACAACCACCTGATGCTGGTCGATCTGCGGCCGAAGAAACTCAACGGCAAGATCTCCGAGGCGAGCCTCGAGCATGCCGGCATGACTTGCAACAAAAACGGCATTCCGTTCGACACCGAGAAGCCGACTATCACCTCGGGTGTCCGTCTCGGCACGCCGGCCGCGACCACCCGCGGCTTCGGCACCGAGGAGTTCAAGCAGGTCGGTCAGATGATCGTGAAGGTGCTGGATGCTCTGGCGGCGAACCCGCAGAACAACGGCGCCGTCGAGCAGGAAGTTCGCAAGGAAGTGAGTGCGCTCTGCAAGCGCTTCCCGATTTACAGCTAGTGCGCTTGGGGAATTGAGGGGAGACGATGCGTTGTCCGTTCTGCGGTAACGAGGATACCCAGGTCAAGGATTCGAGGCCGACCGACGACAACGCCGCGATCCGCCGGCGCCGCCAATGCACCAATTGCGGCGCGCGCTTCACCACCTTCGAACGCGTGCAGTTGCGCGAGCTCGTGGTGGTGAAGAGCAACGGCCAGCGCGAGCCGTTCGAGCGCGAGAAGCTGATGCGCTCGATGCAGATCTCGCTGCGCAAGCGTCCGGTGGACAGCGAGCGGCTGGAGCGCGTGGTCAACGGCATCGTCCGGCGCCTGGAAAGCTCGGGCGAGAACGAGATCCAGAGCAACGCCATCGGCGAGGCGGTGATGGACGCACTCTCCAATCTCGACAAGGTCGCCTTCGTCCGCTACGCCTCGGTCTACCGGAACTTCCGCGAGGCGAAGGACTTCGAGGCCTTCGTCGACAAGCTTGGCGACGGCCAGGACTAACCCCCGAGACATCGAGCATATGCGGACCGCGCTCCTGCTTGCGGAGCGCGGCCTCGGGCGCGTCGCCCCCAATCCCGCCGTCGGCTGCGTCATCACCGATGTAGATGGGCACGTGGTCGGCCGCGGCTGGACCCAGCCCGGCGGACGGCCGCATGCCGAGGCTGAAGCCTTGCGCATGGCGGGCGAGAAGGCGCGGGGCGGGACTGCGTATGTCGCGCTCGAACCCTGCTCGCACCACGGCAAGACGCCGCCTTGCGCCGACGCGCTGGTCCAAGCCGGCATCAAGCGCTGCGTCGTCGCGCTGAAGGATCCCTATCCGGAAGTGAACGGCCGCGGCATCCAACGCCTGCAGGATGCCGGGATCGACGTCGAGGTCGGGCTGCTGGGCGCCGAGGCGAAGGAAGCCAACTTCGGCTTCCTCACCAAGGTGCGCGACAATCGGCCGATGGTGACCTTGAAGATCGCCTCCAGCCTCGATGGCCGGATCGCCACCAAGAGCGGCGACAGTAAATGGATCACCGGTGAGCTCGCCCGCGCCCACGGCCACCGCTTGCGCGCAACCCATGACGCAATCCTGGTCGGCAGCGGAACGGTGCTGGCGGACGATCCCGAGCTGACCTGTCGGTTGCCCGGTCTGGAATATCGCTCCCCTGCGCGCGTGGTCCTCGATGGTCGCCTGCGGACACCGCTGTCGAGCAAGCTGGTCACCAGCGCGGGAAAAGTCCGCACGGTGCTGGTCACCGGACGCGGCCGCAAAGAAGAGCGGCAGCCCTATCAGGATGCCGGCGTTGAAGTCTTGGCTGTCATCACCGACGAGCACGGCCATCCGCACCCGCCCTATGTCATGGCGGCGCTGTCGGAGCTTGGCCTCACCCGGGTCCTGATCGAGGGTGGTGCTGCGGTGGCGGCTGCCTATATGAAAGCGGGTCTGGTGGACCGGATCCACTGGTTCCGGGCGCCGGGGGTGATCGGCGGGGATGGGCTGGCGTCGATCGCCGAAATCGGCTTGGATAGGGCCGAGCACATGAACCGGTTCGAACGCACGGCGCTCTTCGCCGCCGGTGCCGACACGGTTGAAATCTACCGGAAGAAATCCTCTTAAACACCTGAATTTGAAAGCATGTTTACGGGAATCGTGACGGATCTGGGCACGGTACGGCGGATCACGCCGGGACCGGTGACCCGCCTCGAAATCGAGACCGCCTATCCGGTCGGCGAGGTCGCTCTGGGCGCCTCGGTCTGCTGCAATGGCTGCTGCCTCTCGGTCGTGGAGAAGGGCGCGAACTGGATGGCCTTCGAGGTGAGCGGCGAGACGCTCTCGGTCACCACCCTGGGCAACTGGCAGGTCGGAACCCGCGTGAACCTCGAACGCGCGCTGAAGGTCGGCGACGAACTGGGCGGCCATCTGGTGAGCGGCCATGTGGACGGGGTCGGCAAGATCGTCGATCAGCGCCAGGACGGCGGCAGCATCCGCATCACCTTCGAAGCCCCGAAGCCGATGATGCGCTTCATCGCCTCCAAGGGCTCGATCGCGGTCGATGGCATTTCCCTCACCGTGAACGAGGTCACCGACACCACCTTCGGTGTGAATATTATTCCAATAACTCAAGAAGTTACGAGCCTCGGTTCGACCAAGACCGGTTCCGCCGTGAACCTGGAAATCGACCAGGTGGCGCGATATGTTGCGCGCCTCCTAGGCAAGGATGCCCCTGGGGGCAAGGATTCGCAGTGAGCTTCGAACAGTTCAAATCGACGACGGCCGAGCTCATCGAAGAGGCGAAGCATGGGCGCATGTTCGTCCTGGTCGATGACGAGGACCGGGAGAACGAGGGCGACCTGGTGATCCCGGCCCAGATGGCGACGCCGGAGACGATCAACTTCATGGCCAAGAACGGCCGCGGCCTGATCTGCCTCGCGATGGAGCGTCACCGCGTCGAGCAGCTCGGCCTGCCGCTGATGTCGCTCCGCAACGGCACGCGGCACCAGACGGCTTTCACCATCTCGATCGAAGCCCGCGACGGCATCTCCACCGGCATCTCGGCCTTCGACCGCGCGCGGACGATCCAGGTCGCAATCGACCCCGCGCGCGGCGCCGGCGATATCGTGACGCCCGGCCACGTCTTCCCGCTGGTGGCGCGCGACGGCGGCGTGCTGGTGCGCACCGGTCATACCGAGGCGGCGGTCGATGTGGCGCGGCTCGCGGGCCTGACGCCGGCGGGAGTCATCTGCGAAGTCCTGAACGAAGACGGCTCGATGGCGCGGCGCGACGATCTCGTCCAGTTCGCGCAATTCCATGGCCTGAAGATCGGCACCATCGCCGATCTCATCGCCTATCGCCGTCGCTACGACCGGATCGTCGAGCGCACGCTGGAGACGACGTTCGAGAGCCGGTTCGGCGGACAGTTCAAGCTCTATGTCTATACCAACACCGTGGCGCATGCGGAGCATGTCGCGCTGGTGAAGGGCGATCTCCACACCGAGGATCCGGTGCTGGTGCGCATGCATGCAGTCAGCATCCTCGACGACGTCTTGGGCGATGCGCGCTCCGGCCGCGGTGGCGAGCTTGCGGCGGCGATGCGCGAGATCGAGCGCATGGGCCGCGGCGTCGTGGTGCTGATCCGCGAGCCGCTCGCGACCTCGCTCTCTGACTCAGTGCGCAGCCGTGCCGGCGACACGTCGAAGGGCAAGGCCGAGCTGCGGGATTACGGCGTCGGCGCGCAGATCCTGCTAGATCTCGGCGTGCGCAACATGATCCTGCTTTCCAACCACAAGAAGACAATTGTCGGCCTGGAGGGCTACAGCCTCACGGTCGAAGGCCAGCAGGCCATTCCGTTAGATATTTCCTAAGAGGATTTTCGTGGCTGCCAAGAAACCGCATATCATGGTCGTCGAGGCCCGGTTCTATACCGAGATCTCCGACGCATTGTTCGAAGGCGCGGAGCGCGCGCTGAAAAAGGGTGGGGCGACGCTGGAGCGCTTCCAAGTGCCCGGTGCCCTGGAGATTCCGGGCGCCATCCGTCTCGCGATCGAGGCGCAGCGCGAGGAGAAGCTGAAGAAGCCGTTCGACGGTTTTCTGGCGCTCGGCTGCGTCATCCGCGGCGAGACCACGCATTACGAAACGGTCTGCAACGAGAGCGCGCGTGGGTTGATGGAGCTCGGCGTGCGGTACGCGGCCTGCGTCGGCAACGGCATCCTGACCGTCGAGAATGACGACCAGGCCTGGGCCCGCGCCCGGATGACCGAAGGCGACAAGGGCGGTGGTGCTGCCGACGCCGTGCTCGCGATGATCGCCATCCGCAAGAAGCTCGGGCTCACGGCGTGAACGCGAAACCGAAGAGCGGCAAGGCGATGGAGCGACGCGCGGCCCGGCTCGCCGCGGTGCAGGCGCTCTATCAGTGGGAACAGAGCGGTGCTTCCGCGGACACCATCGTCAAGGAATTCGCCGAGCATCGCATCGGGAAGAATGTCGACGGCATTGATTTGCCGGACGCGGACATCCGCCTGTTCGGCAATCTGGTGCGCGGCGCCATTGCCGTGGCGGACGATCTCGATTCCATGATCGCCGGCGTCCTCGCCGAGGATTGGAGCATCGATCGGCTGGAATCGATCCTGCGCGCGGTGTTGCGCGGCGGCGCCTATGAGCTGGCGCACCGCACCGACATTCCGCCCAAGGTGGCGATCAGCGAATACCTGGCCGTGGCCGACGCTTTCCTCGGTGACAAGGAAACGTCGCTCGCCAACGGCGTGCTGGACCGTCTCGCCCATCTGCTGCGGCCGGCGGAGATGGAGCAGGGGCGTGGGAAATCGAGCGCCGCTCCCCGGTGAGTTCGCGCTGATCCGGAAATACTTCGCGCCGCTGGCCGCGGGGTTCTCCGGCGCGCTCGACCTCGAAGACGATGCCGCGACCTACGCGGTGCCAAGCGGCTACGAGTTGGTGCTCACCGCCGACGCTTTGGTCGAGGGCCGACACTATCTTGCGTCCGATCCCGCCGACCTGGTCGCGCGCAAGATGCTGCGTGTCAATCTCTCCGACCTCGCCGCCAAGGGCGCGAAGCCGGTCGGCTATCTGATGACCACGGCGCTCGGCCCCGATATCGACGAGGCCTGGATCGCGAAATTCGCCGCCGGTCTCGATGCGGATCAGAAGGAATACGGCATCTCGCTGATGGGCGGCGACACGGTGGCGACTCCCGGTCCGACCACGCTGTCGTTGACCGCGCTCGGCCTCGTGCCGACCGGCCGCGCGCTGCGACGGCGCGGCGCCAAGCCCGGTGAACGCCTCTATGTCAGCGGCACGATCGGCGACGGCATCCTGGGTTTGAAAGTGCTGAAGGGCGAGCTGTTCGATCTTGGCACCAACCAGCGCGAAGCCCTGGCCGATCGTTATCATCTGCCCCAGCCGCGCCTGGCCCTCGGCGCCGCTTTGCTCGCGAGCGGCAAGGTGACAGCGGCGATGGATGTCTCCGACGGCCTGGTCGCCGATGCCGGCCATATCGGCGAATCCTCGCGTTGCGGCCTGATCATCCGCGCCGATCGCGTGCCGCTTTCCGCCGGCGCGCAAGAGGCCCTGGCGGCCGATCTCGATCTCCTGCCGGTGCTGCTCAGCGGCGGGGACGATTACGAGCTGCTCTTCACCGCCGGCGCGGGATTTGTGGCGCCCAACTCCGTCACCGAGATCGGCGAAGTGGTCTCAGGCAGCGGTGTGCAGGTGCTGGACCGCGACGGTGCGGAGATTTCGATGAAGGCGGGCGGCTGGCAGCATTTTTGAGGATGGGCGCGCTGCCACGTCCAGTAACTAGACCGGCAGCCCCAACGCCCGCAGCTCAGCCGTCGCGCTCCCGTCATTCTTGAACAGCACCGCGTTGATCCCGAGCGCCTTGGCCGCGGCGATGTTCTTCGGCGAGTCATCGATGAACGCACAAGCTTCGGCCGGCTTGCCGATGACGCCGAGCAGGTGGTGGTAGATCTCCGGCTCCGGCTTCATCATTTTGAGGTCGCCCGAGACCGCCGTGTATTTCATGCGATCGAGGAACGGCATCACATCCCGGCTGGCGTGATAAGTCTCCGAGGACCAGTTGGTGAGGCCGTAGCAGGGGATGCCCGCGCCGTGGATCTTCTCGAGGATGGCATTGCCCTCGGCGACCGGGCCGGTCAGCATCTCGGCGAAGCGGTGGCGATAGGCACGGATATGGTCGGCGCGATCCGGGTGGAGCGCGATTCGCTCGGCGATGGCCTCTTCCCAGTCGCGGCCGCCGTCCTGGAGCGCGTTCCACTGGCCGTGGCAGATCTCCGTGAGGAAGTGCTTCCGCTCCGCCGCGTCCGGGATCAGCTTGCGGTAGAGGTTCTCCGGGTCCCAGCCGATCAGCACATTGCCGAAATCGAAGATCATCACCTCGATGCCCCCAAATGCGTTCACGCCCAAGATCACCTCCACTGTTTCTCTCAGCCGCTGGCGTCGTATAGACTGCCGTCCCGCTTGACAAGTGACAGTCGGAGTCGGGCGGCAAGAATGGGGAGACGACGGCCGGCCAAGTCTATGAACCATCCATGAAGAAGCTGCTGATCATCCTGGTCGTCCTGCTGCTCCTGGGCGGCGGCGGTTTCGCCGCCTGGTGGTTCTATCTGCGCGCCGATCCCAACGCGCCGCCGCCACCGCCTCCGCCGCCGGAATATTCGCAGCTCACCATTCCGGAAAAGGCCGAGGACGCCCTTGTCATCAACATCGTCAAGAACGGCAAGGTCGAGAAGCATTTCTTCTTCCGCTTCACCTTGCTGTTCGACGCGCCGGACAAGCGTGACAAGGCGAGCAAGCTGATGCCCGCGCTGATCAACGACTTCAACGCCGAGCTCCACGGGCTGATGGCCCGCAAGCTGGTCGAAGAGAGCAAGTACGACCCCAACCTGATCCAGCAGCAGCTGCAGAAGGTCTGCGACCGCCGCCTCGGCCCCGGCGTGGTCTACCAGGTCTCCGTCACCAACATGGAACAGGCCGAGTGAGCGAGTCCGCGTTTCGGCAGCGCGACGTCGTCCTGCTGGCCCTGGCAACCGCGGTCGCCATGACCTGTTCCTCGATCATGGCGGTGACTTCGGCTCTGGTCGGCGAGATGCTGGCGAGCGACAAGGCGCTCGCCACCTTGCCCTTGAGCCTGCAATTCGTCGGCACCATGGCGACCATGTTTCCGGCGGCCTTCCTGATGCGCCGCTATGGCCGCCGCACCGGCTTCCTGATCGGGGCGCTGTTCGGCACGATCGGCGGCGGCATCATGTTCTGGGCGACGCTCCATGCCGACTTCGTGGTGTTCGCCGTCGGCAACACGGTGATAGGCATCTTCAATGCCTTCACCGCCTTCTACCGCTTCGCCGCGGCCGATGCGGCGACGCCGAGCTTCCGGCCGAAGGCGATTTCGCTGGTGGTGGCGGGCGGCGTGCTGGCGGCGCTGGCCGGTCCGGAACTCTCGAAGCTCGGCTACGATCTGCTGGCGCCCTACACCTTCGCCGGCTGCTTCCTGACCGTGACGATCCTGGCGGGCGCCACGACCCTGTTCGTGCTGCCGGTCAAGTTCGCCCCGGTTGTTCCGAAGGGCGCGGCCGGCAGCGCGCGTCCCTTGCCCGATATTCTCGCCAACCCGATGACGGTCGTCGCCATGGCGAGCGGCATGCTGGGCTACGGCTTGATGGTCTTCGTCATGACGGCGACGCCGCTCGCGATGAAGATCTGCGGCTTCGGCTTCGGTCAGTCCGCCAGCGTCATCAGCGCTCATGCCGTGGCGATGTTCTTCCCCTCCTTCTTCACCGGCCATGTGATCCGCTGGATCGGCGAATTGAAGGTGATGGCGCTCGGCGCGGTCGCGTATGTCGGCACGGTGGCGATCGGTCTGCACGGCGTCTCGCTGCCGCATTTCTGGCTCGCGCTGATCCTGCTCGGTCTCGGCTGGAACGCGCTCTACGTCGCCGGCACCAGCCTGCTCACCAAATGCTACCGCCCGGGCGAGGCGCCGAAGATGCAGGCCCTGAACGATTGCCTGATCTTCACCTCGGTGGCGCTCTGCTCGCTGATCGCCGGCACGATCGAGCATCTCGCCGGCTGGCCCTGGGTGCTGATCGCGGCCGGGGCGCCGATCGCGTTGATCGTCGCGTCCTTGCTCTGGGGATGGGCGCGCGCTGCCGGGGCGGATGCGGGCGAGAAAACCTCGCTGACGCGGCGCTTTCTTCTTGCGCGCCGGGCGCGCTAACATCGCCTACGCAACCGCTCGCCAAGCAGCGGAATCTGGGAGTTCGGAGTGTCCATGGAGAAATACGTCGCCGGGCTCGAGCAGCGTCCGGCCAATTACGAGCCACTGACGCCGATCAGTTTCCTCGAGCGTTCGGCCCTGGTCTATCCGCAGAGCCGTGCGATCATCGATGGCGAGCGCGTGATCACCTATGGCGAGATGTTCCGCCGTTGCCGTCAGGCCGCCGTTGCCTTGCGCAAGGCCAGGGTCGGGGACCTGGACACGGTCTCGGTCTTCGCGCCGAACAGCGTTGCCATGCTGGAGGCGCATTTCTTCGCGCCGATGGCCGGCGCGGTGCTGAATGCGATCAACTTCCGCCTCGACGCGCCGACCGTCGCCTTCATCCTCGAACATGCCGAGACCAAGGTCTTCATGTTCGACGCCGAGCTGGCGCCGGTGGCGCGCGCCGCCTTGGCGCAGGTGAAGCGCAAGCTCACCGTGGTCGAGATCGCCGCGCCGAAACATGCCGCCGGCGGCGACTTCGTCGAATACGAGACGTTTATCGGCGCCGGCGATCCCGACGGCCGTATCGACTGGCCCAAGGATGAGTGGCGCGCGATCTCGCTCAATTACACCTCGGGCACCACCGGCAATCCGAAGGGCGTCGTCTGCCATCACCGCGGCGCCTATCTGAACGCGCTGGGGCAGGGGCTGGCGGGGCGGCTGGGTCCCGACAGCGTCTATCTCTGGACCCTGCCGATGTTCCATTGCAACGGCTGGACCTACACCTGGGGCGTGACGGCGGTCGGCGGCACCCATGTCGTGCAGCGCGCGATCGTGCCGGCGGAGATCTTCGACAAGATCGAGCGCTTGGGCGTCACCAACCTCTGCGGCGCGCCGACCGTGCTCGGCATGCTGGCCTTCGCACCGGGCAGCGAGACCCGGCGCTTGGCGCACAAGGTCCGGATCATGACCGGCGGTGCCGCGCCGACCAGCACCGTGATCGGCGCCATGGAGAAAATGGGCTTCGAGGTGATCCACGCCTATGGCCTCACCGAGACCTACGGGCCGGCGAGCCTCTGCGAGATCCAGCCCGAGTGGCACGAACTCGATCTGCCGGAGAAGGCGAAGCTGATCGCACGCCAGGGTGTTCGCTATGTCACCTCGGCGGGCTTGACCGTGATCGATCCGGAGACCGGCAAGGTTCTGCCGGCCGACGGAGAGTCGATGGGCGAGATCGCGATCCGCGGCAATACGGTGATGATGGGCTATCTCAAGAATCCGGAAGCCTCGGATGCGGTGTTCAAGGGCGGCTGGTTCCGTTCCGGCGATCTCGGTGTGATGCATCCCGATGGCTATGCCGAGGTGAAGGACCGCTCCAAGGACATCATCATCTCCGGCGGCGAGAACATCTCCTCGCTCGAAGTCGAGGAGATCATGTCGCGGCATCCCGCGATCCGCGAAGTTGCGGTCGTCGCCAAGCCGGACAGCCATTGGGGCGAGACGCCCTGCGCCTATGTGGCGCTGAAGGAGGGGGTCGCCGCGCCCAGCGCCCACGAGCTGATGGCCTGGTGCAAGACCAGCATGGCCGGCTTCAAGCGCCCGCATTACATCGTCTTCGGCGAACTGCCGAAGACCGTCACCGGCAAGGTGCAGAAATACGTGCTGAGGGAGCGCGCAAAAAACATCTAGAGAGGAGGAGAGTATGTCCAGCCATCTCTACGTCGCCTACGTTCTCGCCTGTCTCGTCGTTGTCTTGATTCCCGGCCCGTCGGTGACGCTGATCGTGGCCACCGGCCTGAAGCACGGCACGCGACCCGCCTTGCTGAACGCTTTCGGCGGGCAGATCGGCATTGGCCTGATGCTATTGACGGTCCTGATCGGTTTGGCCTCGGTGGTCGATGCGATGGCGTGGCTGTTCGACTGGGTGAAGATTGCCGGTGCCGCCTATCTGATCTGGATGGGCTGGAACCTGCTGCGGGCACCGGTCGAGGCCGCGCAGGATCTCGATGCCCGGCGTCCGCGCGGCGGGTTCGTGCTGCAGGGCTTGCTGGTCATGCTGGCCAATCCGAAAGGCCTGCTGTTCTTCGGCGCGTTCCTGCCCCAGTTCATCAATCCGCACGGGGACTATCAGCACCAGGCCCTTATCCTCGGTCTGACGGCAATGGCGATGGGTGCAGCGACCGACAGTCTCTATGCCGTGCTGGCCGGGCGGGCGCAGAACCTGCTGTCGCGCCGGCGGCAGCTGATCAACCGCACCGGCGGCGCCTGTCTCATCGGCGGCGGCATCTGGCTCGCGTTTACAAGGGCGCGGTGATGAAGGCTCTCACATTCTTCTCCCCCTTTAGGGGGGAGTAAGAGGGGGGCACTGCAGCCGTATTGCTCCGGAGGATGTGCGTCGGATGATCCAGCGCAACAACCACCCGGCGCTGGATCTAGAGCATCACGGCTGCAGTGCCCCACCTACCTCCCTGAAGGGGGAGGAAGAAAGAAGTGGATGCACAAATATCCAAGACGCTGCACAGCGCGCCAACTAACCTGCCACCATGGACCCTGACGCCCTCATCGCCCTGATCGTCGCCGGCCTGGTGCTGGCCGGCAGCCCCGGGCCGAACACGATGAGCCTCGCCGCCGCGGGTGCGGCCTTCGGGGCGCGGCGGTCGATCGCTTACATGGCCGGGCTGGCGCTCGGCATGCTCGCGGTGATGGTGATCGTGGCCAGCGGCGTCGTCGCCATGCTGCTGGCGGTGCCGGGGATCGCGCCGGTCGCGACCGTCGCGGCTCTGCTCTACTTCGTCTACCTCGCCTGGAAGATCGCGAAGGCGCCGCCGCTCTCCGAGGCCGGGCCGGAGCGGCCGGCGCCGTCGCTCGCCGACGGGCTCTTGCTCTCGCTGGTCAATCCCAAGGGCTATGCGGCGATGCTGGCGCTCTTCGCCAGCCACACGCTGGTCGCCGCGAGCCTGGTCCACGACGCGGCGTCGAAGATCGCGGTCACCATCGTGATCATCGTCTTCGTGAACGTGGTCTGGCTCTATGTCGGCGCCGCTTTGGCCCGCACCTTCCGCAGCCCGCGCGCCAACCGCATCATCAACGTCAGCTTCGCGGTGCTGCTGCTGGCCTCAGCCGCGCTGCTGATCCCGCACTAAGCCAGCCGGCTACCGAACAGCTTCTTCACGGGAATGGCGTCGAGATCGACGCCTTCGAGGCAGCGGACATTGATGCTCCATTGCTCCGGCGCCGTGCGCGGGCGGCGGAACGGGAGGATGCCGCAGCTCGGGCAGAAATAGTCCCGCGCCGTGCGGGTGTGGAACTGGTAGAGCGTCAGGTCCTCGAGCGGGGTGAGTAGGCGGAACTGGTCCTCATCGACCCGGTGGAGCAGGGCGCCGCGCTTGCGGCAGATCGAGCAGTCGCAGACCCGGACATGGTCCAGGTCGGCCTCGACCTCGAATCGGACGCGGCCGCAATGACAGGAACCCTGATAGATCTGGCGCATGCTGCGGATGCTAGGCCAAACCCACGCGCATTTGCATCCTTCCAATGATTTCAATATCCTCCGCCGACTTTGCGGTGCGGGGGTACTGCCGATTCACCGCACGGAAAACAAAAAATAATGATAACTTTCAAAGGGATGGAATGATGAGTCCGATGTTGTACTGGCTGGTGATTGCAGCCGGAGTCCTGGCGCTGATCTATGGGTTCTGGGCGACCCGTTCGGTTCTGGCGGCCTCCGCCGGGAACGCGCGGATGCAGGAGATCGCCGCGGCGGTCCAGGAAGGCGCCAAGGCCTATCTCAACAAGCAGTACACGACTATTGGCATCGTCGGCATCGTCGTCGCCATCATCCTGTTCGTGGCGCTGTCCAAGCTCTCGGCATTGGGCTTCATCATCGGCGCCATCCTCTCGGGCGTCACCGGCTATATCGGCATGAACGTCTCGGTCCGCGCCAACGTGCGCACGGCGGAAGCCGCGCGCCAGGGCATGGCCCCGGCGCTGGCCATCGCCGCCAAGGCCGGTGGCATCACTGGCATGCTGGTGGTGGGCCTCGGTCTCTTGGGCGTCGCCGGCTACTACATGTTCCTGCGCGGGCAGGGCATCGAGATGCGTCCGATGCTGGAAGCGCTGGTCGGCCTCTCCTTCGGTGCCTCGCTGATCTCGATCTTCGCGCGTCTGGGCGGCGGCATCTTCACCAAGGGTGCCGATGTCGGCGCCGACCTCGTCGGCAAGGTCGAGGCGGGAATTCCGGAAGATGATCCGCGCAACCCGGCGGTGATCGCCGACAACGTGGGCGACAATGTCGGCGACTGCGCCGGCATGGCGGCGGACCTGTTCGAGACCTTCGCGGTGACCGTCGTTGCCACGATGCTCTTGGGCTCGATCTTCTTCACCGATCCGATTCAGCAGGAGCAGCTCATGCTCTATCCGCTGCTGATCTGCGGCGTCGGCGTGGTGAGCTCGGTCGTCGGCATGTTCTTCATCCGGTTGGGCGCGAGCCAGAACATCATGGGCGCGCTCTATAAGGGCCTGATTGCGACCGGCATAATCTCGATCATCCTGATCGCGGCGTTCACATCGCAAGTGCTCGGCTTCAACACCACCTTCACCAGCGGCACGCTCAGCGTCACCGGCATGAACCTGTTCTCCTGCGCGGTGGTGGGGCTGGTGGTGACCGGCCTGCTGGTCTGGATCACCGAGTACTACACCTCGACCTCGTATCGCCCGGTGAGGAGCGTCGCCCAGGCCTCGACCACCGGCCACGGCACCAACATCATCCAGGGCCTCGCGGTGTCGATGGAAGCGACCGCGCTGCCGGTGATCGTGATCTGCGCCGCGATCATCGTCGCCTACAATATGGCCGGCCTCTACGGCATCGCGCTCGCCGCCACCAGCATGCTCAGCCTGGCCGGCATCGTCGTCGCCCTCGACGCCTATGGCCCGGTGACCGACAACGCGGGCGGCATCGCGGAAATGTCCGGCCTGCCGCCGGAAGTCCGCAAGGTGACCGACGCGCTCGACGCCGTCGGCAACACCACGAAAGCGGTGACCAAGGGCTACGCGATCGGCTCGGCGGCGCTGGCGGCACTGGTGCTGTTCGCGGCCTATACCGAGGACCTGAAGCACTACTTCCCGCAGCTCGCGGAGACGATCACCTTCCAGCTCAACAACCCCTACGTGGTCATCGGCCTGTTCATCGGCGGCGCGCTGCCGTTCCTGTTCGGCGCCATGGGCATGATGGCGGTCGGCCGTGCGGCCGGCTCGGTCGTGATCGAGGTCCGCCGCCAGTTCAAGGAGATCAAGGGCATCATGGAAGGCACCGCGAAGCCGGAATACGGCCGTGCGGTGGCCATGCTGACCACGGCGGCGATCAAGGAGATGATCATCCCGTCGCTGTTGCCCGTGCTGGCGCCGATCGTGCTCTACTTCGTAGTCTATCTGGCCGCGGGTCAGGCCGAAGCCTTCATCGCCGTCGGTGCGATGTTGCTCGGCACGATCGTGACCGGTCTCTTCGTCGCCATCCAGATGACCTCCGGTGGCGGCGCCTGGGACAATGCGAAGAAGTACATCGAGGACGGCCATCACGGCGGCAAGGGCTCCGACGCCCACAAGGCCGCGGTGACCGGTGACACCGTCGGCGATCCTTACAAGGACACCGCGGGTCCCGCCGTCAACCCGATGATCAAGATCACCAACATCGTGGCGCTGCTGCTCCTGGCCGCGCTGGCGAACCTGTCGATGTGATTGCGGTCGGCAAAGACTGAAAGCGAAACCCCGGCGGAGTGATCCGCCGGGGTTTTTGTTTGTTCAGTCGGCCACGCCAATGACCTCAACGCATTCAGGCTCGATCCAAATTGAATGCATGGGCGCGGGCACGCCCATCACCGCGCCGACTTCCAACTCGGCTTGACCGTCGTCGCGGATGTCGATGACAGGAAAGGTTCGGCCCACACAACGGGCAAATACATCTCTTGTTTCAAGGTCGTCCGGCAGGATCGGCGGAGCTGCGATGATGCGGACGATATCGCCGGTTTTCATGCAGTCCTTCAGTTGCGCCGCTCAGAACGGCGTCTTCTTCTTGTCCGGATTGTTGAAGCGGCCGAGATTGCCGAGAAGCTGCTGCACGATCGTGAGGTCGTTGCCGTGGGTCGGCGTGGTGCGGTTGACCATCGCCACCATGCGTCCGTCTTCGAGGCCGTAGACCTTCAAGTCCTGCACGATGTTCTGGGAATCGAAGGAGATCGCCAGGATTTCCTGCTCGACCACCTGGGGATCGAGGAAGGCCGTCTGCTCGGTCCGGCGCGAGATGTAGTACCAGGTGCGGTCCTCGAAGGCTGAGGTCGCCGAAGGCGAGCCTAAGACCTGAGTGACGCGGGTCTTGTCATCGACGCCCGGATTGATCTGCACCACCTGGTCGGCGTCCGGAACATTGCCTTCCTGCTGGATCGTCGGCGAGCAGCCGCCAAGGACAGGCAGGAGTCCCATCAGCAAGAGACCCGAGCAGAGGGCGGTCGCAGTCTTTCGTAAATCCATCATGGCCCCGATTTGCGTCCCGGCGCGATCCGCCCACCAGATCCCAGGGATGCCGAATGTTGCGAATCATGGCACCCGGCGCCTAGGCTTGGCGTTGATGCAGCCGGCGGGGCGAAGATTGCACCCACCCCCCACGCTGTCAAGAATCGGCAGTGTCCGGATTGGGTCGTTAAGGGGCTCAGCAGCAAAGGAAATCCGCCAAGTGGACAACCATCCGTGAGTGTGCTCGGAAAGTTGATTGATCGCGTCCTGAGCGGGCCGGACCGCCGGGAGCTCATTGCGCAACGGCTTTACGCCGCGCTGACGGCACAGGCGCGCCGCCCGGATTTCTACATCGCCTGCGGCGTCCCGGATTCGATCGACGGCCGGTTCGAGATGGTGGCGCTCCACGCCTTCCTGCTGTTCCGCCGCCTGAAAGGGCAGGGAGAGAAGGCCGGCGCCGTGGCGCAGTCGGTCTATGACGTGATGTTCAGCGATTTCGACGCCTCGGTGCGAGAAATGGGCGCCCAGGATCTCGGCGTCGGCCGGCGCATCAAATTCATGACCGAGGCGATGAACGGCCGATTCCAGGCCTACGAGGCGGGCCTCGCGCATCTCCAGACCCAGGGCGGCCAGACCGAGCTGAAATTGGCGCTGAAGCGCAATCTCTACGGCACCACCGAGCCGGTCGATGAATGCCTGAAGCGGATGGCGGAATACCTGAAGCGCGCCGATGCCGAGCTCTCAGCTTTGCCGATCGACCAGTTGATGCGGGGCATTCTGCATTTTCCGCCCCTCGAACCGGACCGGCTGGATTACTAAGTAAGCGCTATGCCGCGGCAACATTCAGATTCCCAGGAATTCTCGCGCTTCGTCGAGGCCGACAGCGTCGGTACGCATCGCATGGAGCGGCGCATCAGCGCCAATCCGGAAGAGCGCGCGGCGCTCGCCAAGCGCTTCGCATTGATCGGCATCGACCGGCTGGAAGCCGTCTTCACCCTGAAGCGGGCGGGCGGGGGCGTCATCCATGTGCAGGGCGAGATCCAAGCCGAGGTCACGCAGGCCTGTGTCGTCACCCTGGCCCCGGTGCCGGCCAAGATCGCCGAGACGTTCTCGGCGGATTTCGCCGATGCGGACGATCGCCGGCGGCCGACGGCCGAAGCCGACCTCGATTTCGAGGCGGGCGACCCGCCGGAACCGATCCGGAACGGGCATATCGACCTCGGGGAATTGGCCGCGGAGCACCTGTCTTTGGCCCTCAATCCCTACCCCCGAGCCCCGGGAGCCGAGATTCCGGTGGAGTTCAGCCCTGATCCGGACGCGGAGGAGGAAACGGCCCGTCCCGTTAACCCATTCTCAATATTGAAGAAATCAAACTAGCCCCGGATCCGGCTTCGAAACGGCGAGCGCGTGATTAACTTGCCACCGCGTCGGTTTTTGGCTAAGAACCCGCCATTCGGTGGCAGCATTGGGCTGCCTTTTCTTTTGTGCGAGCACAATCATGGCAGTTCCCAAGAAGAAGGTCTCCAAGTCGCGGCGCGACATGCGACGGAGCCATCATGCGTTGAAGGTCGTGGCGTCGTTGGAATGCCCGAACTGCGGCGAGCTGAAGCGTCCGCATCACGTCTGCGGTTCCTGCGGCCATTACGACAAGCGCGAAGTCGTCGCCAGCGCGGAGTCCAGCGCCGCCTGATCGCGCCTGCTATCGTGCGCCCAGGGAGGAGTGAACACTCTTGAGCGCCAGCCTGGCGATTTCACTGGATGCGATGGGCGGCGACAACGCGCCGGAGATGGTGGTGCGCGGCGCGGACATCGCGCGGCGCCGCTTTCCGCAATGCCGCTTCCTGTTCTTCGGAGACGAGGCGAAGGTCCGGCCGTTGCTGGATTCGCTCCCTGAGCTGAAGAAAGTCTCCACGCTCCGCCACACGGTCTCCGTCGTCACCATGGACGACAAGCCGAGCCAGGCCCTGCGGTCCGGCCGCGGCAGCTCCATGCGTCTTGCGATCGACGCCGTGCATAACGGCGAGGCCGCGGCCGTCGTCTCGGCGGGAAACACCGGCGCGCTGATGGCGATGGCGAAGTTCGTGCTGAAGACCATGCCGGGCATCGATCGTCCGGCGATCGCCTCGTTCTTCCCGACCTTGCGGTCGGAAAGCGTGATGCTCGATCTCGGCGCCAACGTGCAATGCGACGCCGACAACCTCGTGCAGTTCGCGGTGATGGGCAACGTCTTCGCGCGCACTGTGCTGGGCGTGCGCGAGCCGACCATGGGCCTGCTCAATGTCGGCTCGGAAGAATTGAAGGGCCATGACGCGGTCAAGGTCGCGCATGGCATCCTGCGCCAGGCGACGCTGCCCGGAAAATTCATTGGCTTCGTCGAAGGCGACGACATCACCCGTGGTACGGTCGATGTGATCGTGACCGATGGCTTCACCGGCAACGTTGCGCTGAAGAGCATCGAGGGCGCGGTGAAGCTCTACAGCCATTTCCTGCGCCAGACCTTCAAGAGCTCGTGGATGGCGGGTTTGGGCTATCTGCTGGCGCGGCCGGCGATGAACGCTTTGCGTGCACGGGTGGATCCTCGGCGCTACAATGGCGCCATCTTCATGGGCCTCAACGGAGTCTGCGTGAAGAGCCACGGCGGCACGGATGCGTTCGGCTTTGCCAACGCGATCGGAGTCGCCGTCGATATGCTGACGAATGGCACGATCGAGAAGATGCGCCACGACTTCGCCAACATGACCGCTTCCACCGGCCCCCAGGCGGCGGCGCTCTAACAGGGATAGATTTTCCATGAGACGTTCGGTCGGGCTCGCCGTCGGCGCCTATCTGCCGAAGACCGTCGTCACCAACGACGAGCTTTCGAAGCGCGTCGATACTTCCGACGAATGGATTCGCCAGCGCACCGGCATCACCCAGCGTCATGTCGCGGCCGAAGGCGAGACGACCTCCGATCTCGCGGTGAAGGCCGCAGAGCAGGCGCTGCATTCGGCGGGCCTGCGCGGCGCCGATATCGGTGCCATCGTGCTGGCGACCGCGACCCCGGATCACACCTTCCCGGCGACTGCCACAAAGGTGCAGCACCGGATCGGCATGAAGGGCGGATTCGCCCTCGACATACAGGCCGTCTGCTCCGGCTTCGTCTATGCGCTCGCCATCGCCGACAATTTCATCAAGACGGGCCAGGTGAAGCGCGCGCTGGTGATCGGTGCCGAAACCTTCTCCCGGATTCTCGACTGGAAGGACCGCAACACCTGTGTCCTGTTCGGCGACGGCGCCGGCGCGCTGATCCTCGAGGCGCATGAAGGGCAGGGGACGTCCGCCGACCGCGGCGTGCTCTGCACGCATCTCTTCTCCGACGGCGCCTATTACGAACAGCTCTATGTCGATGGCGGTCCGTCTTCGACCCAGACCACCGGCGTGGTGCAGATGAACGGCAAGGAAGTCTTCCGCCATGCCGTGGTCAATCTGGCGGCGGCCGTCGATGCGGCGATCGCCTCCACCGGGATCACGGCCGAGGAGATCGACTGGCTGGTGCCGCACCAGGCGAATCGGCGGATCATGGACGGGATGGCGCATCGCCTGAAACTGCCGCCCGAGAAGGTCGTCTACACGATCGAGCGCCATGCCAACACATCGGCCGCTTCCGTCCCGCTGGCCTTGGCCGAGGCGGTCACCGACGGCCGGATCCAGCGGGGCCAGATGGTCCTGATGGAGGCAATGGGCGGCGGGTTCACCTGGGGTTCCGCGCTGCTCCGCTGGTAGTAACCATGACGAACCAGCTTCCATCGTAACATCCCTCTCTAATTGACTGATATCAGGGGAATCGATAGGCTTTTCCCCATCGACGACCGGACGCCGGATCAGCGAGAGGCGAGCCATGAAGGGCAATACAGTCACCCGCGCGCACTTGGCCGAGGCGGTTTACCAGGAGGTAGGCCTGTCCCGGAACGAGTCGGCCGAACTGGTCGATAGCGTGCTCAACGAGATTTCCGACGCCCTCGCCCGCGGCGAGAGCGTGAAGATTTCATCTTTCGGCAGCTTCCTGGTCCGCATGAAGGGCGAGCGCATCGGCCGCAACCCGAAGACCGGCGAGGAAGTGCCGATCAAGCCGCGCCGGGTGCTGGTGTTCCGTTCCTCCCATGTCCTCAAGGACCGGGTGAACAAGGGTGCGGGTAATCCGTCATGAGCGCGGCCCAAAGAGCCCGAGGCGAAGCGGGCGCCCGTAGTCAGCAACCGCAGGCCCATCAGCCCGCCGAAGCGCGCCGTCCGGCGCCGCGCCGGGCCGAGAAGTCGGCGACCGCCTTCCGCACCATCAGCGAGGTCGCCGACGACCTCGAAGTTCCGCAGCACGTGCTCAGGTTCTGGGAGACCAAGTTTCCTCAAATCCGCCCGATGAAACGGGGCGGCGGCCGGCGCTATTACCGGCCGGAGGATATCGACCTTCTGCGCGCCATCCGCGACCTGCTCTACGAGCAGGGCTACACGATCAAGGGCGTTCAGAAGCTGATGCGTGAGGGCGGCCTGAAGATCGGCGAGGAAGGCCTCGTCGAGACTCCGGCCGAAGCCGAGGCGTCTGCCGAGCCGGTCGCCGGCTCCGTCTCGCGGGTGAGTTCGGAGGATCTGCCGCTGTTCCGCGCCCACATGGACGACGGCCAGCTCCGCGAGATCCGCGGCATCGCCGCCGAGCTCTCCGAGCTCCGCGACCGCCTCCGCAAGGCCATCGACGGCCGCTAAGCAACTTGCGCCAGCCTTAGGGGCTGGATATATAGCCCTGCCCAGCGTTGGTCCTCTTGGCACCGATGCGGGTCAAAGTCGGAGTGTAGCGCAGCCTGGTAGCGCATCAGTCTGGGGGACTGAGGGTCGTCGGTTCAAATCCGGCCACTCCGACCAATTCATTCGGTTGAGGTCATTCGCCCGATTCGGCGGTCACCCGATTCGGCTCGCAATCGATTAAGCATGAATTTTCGCGATATTCGCGCTAAAAGCTGACCTGCACACACATAAGTATAGGAATGCTGCGCCGCACATCGTGTTGCAGCGGCCCATTCCGTGCTTATGTTGGTAATGGGCGCCCCCGAATCCTCGAGTCACCCTGTCTCGAGTCGGCGGCAAGTCGTACGGATTCTACGTTCGAAGAGTGAAGATCATGGTCGATCAAAACGCAGCCTCTGAAATGTCCGAACCCGGCGACGGCGTGCCTGTCTCCGCTGAACCGGATACGATCAGCCTGCAACTGGGCGACCTGCTGCCGGATAGCGCTGGCAACATCGTCATCGAGTATGACGGCGGCAACTTGGCCGTGCAGCTGATGACCGATCAGTCTGTGGTCGAGCACGGCGTGGCGGTCGAAGCGGTCGATGCCAGTGGCGGCGATCTTTCCGGGATGGCCTATTTCGCCTTCGGCGACGGGATTACGGTTTATTTCCCGACCGATATCAGCGTCCACATCGTCCCGCCGATCGTCTGAAGCGCCGCGGCGCTGCTTTAGGACAGCAAAACTCGAACCGGTTGACGGCACCGCGCGGCACTGCGCGGTACCTGCGATCGTTCGCGCCGGCTAGTTGCTGCCCGTACCGGTGCCTTTGGCGCCGCCGCCGCCATAGCCGCCTCCGCCGCCGGATTGGTTGCCCTTGTTATTGGGCTTTGGCGTCGGGGTGGGCAGTGTCGGGGTGACCGTCGGCAGCGGAATCTTTGGCGTGGTCGTCGAGGGCGGTACCGTGCTGTTCATGGCGGTGTCGTCGGTCGCATCCAGCACGGGTTTGAGCAGCTCCGGCGTCGTCGGCGCCACCGCCGAGAGCGCGCCGGCGCCGTCGATCGATCCCCAATGGCCGGTGTTGATCAGGACCGGCGGCTGGTCGCCGTTGCCGCCCATCTCCACGGTGCCGTTCAGCACGTAGACGCTCATCAGCGCCTTCTGGAACTGGACGATCCACTTGGTGCCGCGCACCGCCGAATAGCCGCTGGCGGTCCTGATCTGATAGTCGAACTTGTTCTCGTTGGACTTGGCCGCCGCGGCGTTGACGATGCCTTCGATCACGGTCAGCACGACGGTGCGCGACTTGTTGGCGGCATCGACCGCGAAGAGATCGATCGAGACCTTGGTGTTCTCGCCGAGCGCCAGGATCGAACCGTCGACGAAGCGCAGCCGCAACCGCGCGCCGGGGCCGGTCTTGATGACGTCGCCGAGCTGCAAGGCCGTGCCCATGGAGCACGTCATGTCGCTGCCGTCGCGGGTGATGCGGATGTCGCCGCGCGTCTTCACCGCCTGCGCTACGAAGGCGGCGGCGAAGGACTGGGAGACCAGGGACAGGATGGAAAGGCAAAGGACCGCAACGACGATGAGCCGTTCAGCGGCAACCCGCGCAGCAACCCCACCGGCAACCCTGGCGTGTCGACGAATCATCTGAAGCCCTGACCCTCCAGCGCATTCAGTCTATGCCGATAGACGCACCGGGCGCCACGGTCGTTCAGGTGACCGCCAGCATCCGGGTGTGTGGAGTGCCGGTTGGCGCCGCTGCGCCCTGCAGATCAGACGTCGAGGTCCTGCGCGAACTGTGCGTTTTCCTGAATGTACTGGAAGCGCAACTCCGGCTTCCGGCCCATCAGCCGCTCCACCAGGTCCGCGGTCTCGCGGGCTTCCGCGCGTTCTTCCTCGTTATAGCGATGCGGCATGCGGACCCGCAGCAGCGTGCGCTTCTCCGGATCCATGGTGGTTTCCTTGAGCTGGCTCGCCGGCATTTCGCCGAGGCCCTTGAAGCGGCTGACCTCGACCTTGCCCTTGCCGGTGAACTCCGCCTTCATCAGCTCGTCGCGATGCGCGTCGTCCCGCGCATAGGCGACCTTGCCGCCCTGGCTCAGGCGATAGAGCGGGGGCTGCGCGAGATACAGCTTCCCGTGCTCGATCAGGCCCGGCATCTCCCGATAGAAGAAGGTCATCAGCAGCGAGGCGATGTGCGCGCCGTCGACATCGGCGTCGGTCATGATGACGACCTTGTCGTAGCGCAGCCGGTCGAGATTGAACTTGTCCCGCGTGCCGCAGCCGAGCGCCTGGATGAGATCTACCAGCTCCTGGTTGCCCGAGAGCTTGTCGGCGGAAGCGCTGGCGACGTTGAGGATCTTGCCCCGCAGCGGCAGCACCGCCTGGGTCTCGCGATCGCGGGCCTGCTTGGCCGAGCCGCCGGCCGAGTCACCCTCGACCAAGAAGAGCTCGGTGCCGTCCTGCGAATCCTTCGAGCAATCGGCGAGCTTGCCGGGCAGGCGCAGCTTGCGCGTCGCGGTCTTGCGCGTGAGCTCCTTGTCCTGCTTCTTGCGCAGCCGCTCTTCCGCGATCTCGATCACGCGCTCCAGGAGATCGCGGGCGCGGCCGGTATCGCCGGAGAGCCAGTGGTCGAAATGGTCCTTGATCGTGGTGTCGACCAGCCTTGTCGCCTCGGCGGTTGCCAGCTTCTCCTTGGTCTGGCCCTGGAACTGCGGATCGCGGATGAAGACCGAAAGCAGCATCGCGGCACCGCCGGTCACGTCTTCCGCGGTGATGATCGAGACCTTGCGGTTGCCGACCAGCTCGCCATAGGCGCGCAGGCTCCGCGAGAGCGCGCTGCGCAACCCTGCCTCATGCGTGCCGCCTTCCGGCGTCGGGACGGTGTTGCAATAGGAGTTCAGGAAGCCGTCGCCATCGACCGGCCAGGCGATCGCCCATTCGGCGCGGCCCTGGCTGTCGGGAAATTCCGCCTGGCCCGAGAACGGCGTCGACGTCACCATCTTGCGGCCGTTGATGGTCGAGGTCAGGTAATCGCCCAGGCCGCCGGGGAAATGCAGCGTATCGCTGGCCGGCGTGTCGTCGCCTTCGGTGACCAGGGTCGGATCGCAGGACCAGCGGATTTCCACGCCACGGAAGAGATAGGCCTTGGAGCGGCACATGCGGTAGAGGCGGGCGGCCTTGAAATGCGCCTGCTTGCCGAAGATCTCGGGATCGGCATGGAACTTCACCGTGGTGCCGCGGCGGTTGACCGCGCCGGTGTTCTTCAGCTTCCCCTGCGGCGCGCCGCGCTTGTAGTTCTGGACGAAGAGCTGCTTGTCGCGCGCGATCTCGACCGTGAGATCGTCGGAGAGCGCGTTCACCACCGACAGGCCGACGCCGTGCAAGCCGCCCGAGGTCTGGTAGACCTTGCCGCTGAACTTGCCGCCGGAATGGAGCGTGGTGAGGATCACCTCCAGCGCCGACTTGTTCTTGTATTTCGGATGCGGGTCGATCGGGATGCCGCGGCCATTATCGCGGATCGTCACAACCATATCCGCCCCGAGCTCGACCTCGATCCGGCTGGCATGGCCCGCGACCGCCTCGTCCATGGAGTTGTCGAGGACTTCGGCCACCAGGTGGTGCAGCGCCCGCTCGTCGGTGCCGCCGATATACATGCCCGGCCGGCGGCGCACCGGCTCCAGGCCTTCCAGGACCTCGATGTCCTTGGCCGAATAATCGCCGCCCTTCTTGGGCGCATTCTCAAACAGATCGCTGCTCATACTGCTCGCTCGGGGAACGCCGGATTTCGTTAACGCTTGACCGGAGTGATAGCCGCTCAAGCGCCCGGTCGCAATCGGAAAGCCTTGTCGAAAAATACCTATTATATTATTGAAAATAAAAGATAAAATATAAAATCCGAAGCGGTGACTCGGGACCTTTTCGAAGTGTATCAAGCCGACTCGGACGGCGGCGAGCGATCCCGCTGTCGGGATGACGACTGGGAGCGGGTGCGTCAGCGCCCTTAATTGACGCCCCCTGGCCCGGCTGATAAGCACCGCATCGAATGATAATTGGGGAATAGCGCGTTGTTCGATTTTCTGGAACCGCGGGCGCAGCTCGACGGGCACAGTATCCTGGTCACCGGCGGCACGGGTTCGTTCGGCAAACGGTTCATTAAGACCGTGCTGGAGCGCTACAAACCGGCGCGCCTCATCGTCTACAGCCGGGACGAGCTGAAGCAGTACGAGATGGGCCTGGAGCTGCCGGTCGCGAAGTATCCGGCGCTTCGCTACTTCATCGGCGATGTGCGCGATTCCGGCCGGCTCGAGATGGCGATGCGCGGCGTCGATATCGTCATCCATGCCGCGGCGCTGAAGCAGGTGCCCACGGCCGAGTACAACCCGTTCGAATGCATCGCGACCAATGTCCATGGCGCGGAGAACGTGGTGAACGCCTCGATCCGGGCCGGTGTGAAGCGCGTGGTCGCGCTCTCGACCGACAAGGCGGCGAATCCGATCAACCTTTACGGCGCCAGCAAGCTCGCCTCGGACAAGATCTTCATCGCCGCCAATCACCTCGCCGGCGCGGACGGCTGCCGGTTCGGCGTGGTGCGCTACGGCAACGTGATCGGATCTCGCGGCAGTGTCATTCCGCTGTTCCGCAAGCTGGTGACCGAGGGCGCCAAGGAGCTGCCGATCACCGACGAGCGGATGACCCGCTTCCTGATCACCCTGCAGCAGGGCGTCAATTTCGTGCTCTCGTCGATGTCGTTGATGCGCGGCGGCGAGATCTTCGTGCCGAAGATCCCGAGCATGAAGATGACCGACCTCGCCGCGGCGATCGGCCCGAAGCTCAAGACCAAGGTCATCGGCATCCGACCGGGCGAGAAGCTCCACGAGGTGATGATCACCGAAGAGGACGCCTGGACCACCTACGAGCTGCCCGATCGCTATGTGATCGAGCCCTCGCATATCCATTGGGAAGCCAAGCGGCCGGCCATTCCGGATGCGCAGCGCGTCGTCGAAGGCTTCCGCTACGACAGCCGCAATAATTCCGAATGGATGCCGGCCCAGAGCCTCGCCGAGATCCTGCAGGCGGAGCCGGCGTGAGCAGCGCCTTCCTGCCCTATGGGCGGCAGGATATCGACGCGGATGATCTCGCTGCCGTCGCCAAGGCGCTGCAATCCGATTACCTGACAACCGGCCCGCTGGTCGGAGAATTCGAGGCCGCGTTTGCCAAGACCGTCGGCGCGCGCCATGCCGTGATCAGCAACAGCGGCACCGCCGCGCTGCATCTCGCCTGCGTGGCGCTCGATCTCGGACCCGGCGACAGTGTGGTCGTCCCTGCGATCACCTTCCTCGCCACCGCCAATGCCGCGCGTTTCTGCGGCGCCGAGGTGATCTTCGCCGATGTCGATCCCGATAGCGGCCGCCTGACCGCCGAGACCTTCGAAGCGGCACTCGCGAAGCATCCGAACGCATCGGTCCGTGCGGTCCTTCCGGTCCATCTCAACGGCCATTGCGTCGACATGCCGGCGATCCGCGCCATCGCCGAGCCGCGCGGCATTGCGGTGATCGAGGATGCCTGCCACGCGGTCGGCGGCCGGCACCAGGCCGGCAACAATTCGCTGGCGACGGTCGGCTCCTGCGCGCTCTCGGAGCTGGCCTGTTTCTCGCTGCATCCGGTGAAGACCATCACCAGCGGGGAAGGGGGTGTCACCACCACCAACGATCCCGCTGCTTACCGGCGTATGCTCTCGTTTCGCACCCACGGCATGGTGCGCGAGCCGGCGGCATTCCAGCGCCCCGAGCTCGGCCTCGACGCCGACGGCGCTGCGAACCCCTGGTACTACGAGATGCAGGCGCTGGGGTTTAACTATCGCATCACCGATTTCGCCTGTGCGCTGGGCCTGAGCCAGCTGAAACGCCTCGACCCCTACGGCAAGCGCCGCCGCGAGCTCACGGCCCGCTACGACCGGATGCTGGCTCCACTGGCGCCAGTGATCCGGCCGGTTCCGCTGGCCCCGGGCGACGATCCGGTCCTGCACCTCTATGCCGTGCTGATCGACTTCGGCAGGATCGGCCGCAGCCGGGCCCAGGTGATGAGGGACCTCAAGGCCGCCGGCATCGGCACCATGGTCCATTACATCCCGGTCAACCGGCAGCCCTATTACCGCCAGCGCTACGGCGAAAGCAGTCTCACCGGGGCCGAGGCCTATTACGAGCGAGTCCTCTCGATTCCGCTCTATCCCTCGATGCAGGACGCGGATGTCGACCGCGTGGTCGCCGCCTTGCAAGGCCTGACCCGCTGACATAGCCTTCGGACGGGACTGTCCACACAAAGGGGGATGCCATGCTCAAGGAATTCCGGGACTTCGCCATGAAGGGCAATGTCATCGATCTCGCCTTCGGCGTGATCATCGGCGTTGCCTTCGGCGCCATCGTCAACTCCCTGGTCAACGACATCATCATGCCGCCGATCGGCTTCGTCATGGGTGGGCTCGACTTCTCGAACCATTTCATCGATCTCACGGAGCCGTCCACCACACTTACGCTTGCCGCCGCCAAGGAGGCGAAGCACGCCGTCATCGCCTATGGTTCCTTCATCAACACGATCATCAACTTCGTGATCATCGCCTTCGCGCTGTTCATGGTGGTGAAGCAGATCAATCGTTTCAAAAAGAAAGAAGAGGCCGCGGCCCCCGCCGGCCCGACCCCGACCGAAGCGCTGCTCATGGAAATCCGCGACGAGCTCAAGAAAGGCCGTTGAGTACCCCACATGGCGAAGCACACCTTCTCCTGCATCGACGCCCATACCTGCGGCAATCCGGTCCGCGTCGTCTCCGGCGGCGGACCGCAGCTCCAGGGCGCCAGCATGAGCGAGCGACGGCAGCATTTCCTCAAGGAGTTCGACTGGATCCGCACCGGGCTCATGTTCGAGCCGCGCGGCCATGACATGATGTCCGGCAGCATCCTCTACACGCCCACGCGTGAAGACTGCGACGTCGGCATCCTGTTCATCGAAACCTCCGGCTGCCTGCCGATGTGCGGCCATGGCACCATCGGCACCGTGACCGTAGCGATCGAGAACGGGTTGGTGAAGCCGAAGACCCCGGGCACGCTCCGCCTCGAGACGCCGGCCGGCCTGGTCATCGCCGAATACAACCAGGTCGGCGAGTACGTGGAATCCGTCCGCCTCACCAACGTCCCGGCCTTCCTGCATTCGGAAGACCTCGCGATCGACTGCCCGGATCTGGGGCTGATCAAGGTCGATGTCGCCTATGGCGGCAACTTCTATGCGATCGTCGAGCCGCAGGAGAATTACCGCGACATGGCGGATTTCACCGCCGGCGATTTGGTGCGGATGAGCCCGATCTTGCGCAAGCGCATGAACGAGAAATACACCTTCCAGCATCCCGACAACCCGACCATCAAGGGCCTTTCGCACATCCTCTGGACCGGTGCTCCGAAGCACCCCGAGGCGGATGCGCGCAACGCCGTCTTCTATGGCGACAAGGCGATCGACCGCTCGCCCTGCGGCACCGGCACCTCGGCCCGCATGGCCCAGCTCGCGGGCAAGGGCAAGCTCAAGGTCGGCGACAGCTTCGTGCATGAGAGCATCATCGGCAGCCTGTTCAAGGGCAAGGTGGTAAAGGAAGCGAAAGTCGGCAACCACGCCGCCATCATCCCCTCGATCGAAGGCTGGGCCCGCGTCACCGGTTACAACACCATCTTCATCGACGACCGCGACCCGTATAAGCACGGGTTCGTGGTGCAATGATTCGCTTGAGCGTGAGACCTATCCAGCTCCAGCGCCTACGCACACGGATGCAGCTCCGACAGCACCTTCTCGATGATCGGCGCCAGTTCGTGGTCCTGCGCATCCGGATGCGCGCGGATCCAGTCCATCACCGCATAGGTGTCGGACAGATCGTCGGGCGGCACCGACGAGCAGATCTTCGATCCGGCCAGCCGCGTGCGCTCGGCGCCGATCACGACCACGCAGAAAGTGCGCCCCGGTCCACCATCGTCGAGACAGGCGCGTGCCGGCGGCGGGCCATCCGAGAAGACCATCGGGGCACGACTGGAAGACGGCCGCGACATCTCGCCACCGCAGGCCGCCAGGATCAACAGCGCGGCCAGGCCGCAGGACAGATTCGATACCTTCAAATGCCCCCCTTATTTTCGGGCGGACTTTACCCCGAGCCGTTCGAGGACGCCATCCGCCGCTGCCACCGCGGAACTGAAGCATCCCTGCAGCAGATAGCCGCCGGTCGGTGCTTCCCAATCCAGCATCTCGCCGGCGACGAAGACGCCGGGCAACGCGCGCAGCATCAACGCCTCATCCAGCGCGTCGAACGAAACGCCGCCCGCCGATGAGATTGCCTCGGCAATCGGCCGCGTGCCTGCGACCTGCAACGGCACCGCCTTGATCAGCTTTGCCAAAGCCGCGGGATCGTCCGGCACGACCGCCGTCACCTCGCGCAGCAGCGAATAGGCGAGGGGCGCAAGTTTGAGTTCCGCCGTCAGCCAGGCCGAAAGCGAGCGCCCCTTGCGCCGCGCCGCCAGACGCCCGGCCAACGCATCCCCATCCATCTGCGGCTTGAGATCCAGCGACAGCACGGCGGGCAAGCGCTCCCGCAAAGCCGCGCTGATCGCATAGACCGCGCCGCCTTCGATCCCATGTCGGGTGACGACCATCTCGCCGAGCACCGGCTCACCACCCAGCGAAAGCGCGATGTTCTTCAACGGCTGGCCCGCGGCCCGCTCACGGAAATGATCCGACCACGCAATCTCGAAGCCGCAATTGGCCGGCTTGAGCGCGCGGATCTCGACCCCGCGCGATGCCAGGATCGGCGCCCAACCGGCATCCGATCCAAGCTTCGGCCAGCTCGCGCCGCCCAGCGCCAGGACTGTCGCTCGCGCCGAGACCGATCGTACCGCGCCGTTGAACAGCAATCGATCGCCGTCAAAGCCGGTCCAATGATGCCGCAGATGGAATGCGACGCCGGTCTCCGCCAGCCGCCGCAGCCAGTTGCGCAACAGGCCGCTGGCCTTCATCGCCTTGGGAAACATCCGGCCCGAGCTGCCGACAAACGTCTCGGCGCCCAGACCATCCGCCCAAAGCCGCAGATCCTCCGGCGAGAACCGCTCCAGCCACGGCGCGACCTGCGCCGCGCGATCGCCATACCGCGCGACGAATTGCGGCAGAGCCTCCGAATGCGTCAGATTGAGCCCGCCGCGCCCGGCCATCAGGAACTTCCGGCCCGGCGTCGCCATCGAGTCGAACACCGCGACCTTGTGGCCGCGGCCTGAGAGGCGCTCGGCCGCCATCAGCCCGGCGGGGCCGGCGCCGATGATGGCGATGTCTGTGGATATCTCGGAAGCGTCATTCATGGCCGGAAATTAGCGGCGTTGCGGGGTCCCGTCGATCTCCCTAATCTCCGGCTCAAGCACACTGCCGCAACGAAAAATGACAGGGACGCGCATGGCCAGCCCGCATAAGGACTTCCCCAATCTCTTCGTGCTCGATCATCCGCTGATCCAGCACAAGCTCAGCATCATGCGCGACAAGACCACCTCGACCACGTCGTTCCGGCAGCTGCTGAAGGAGATCGCGCTGCTGATGGGCTACGAGATCACCCGCAGCCTGCCGATGACCACCATTGAGATCGAGACGCCGATCACCACCTTCCAGGCGCCGACCATCGCCGGCAAGAAGGTGGCGGTCGTGCCGATCCTGCGCGCCGGGCTCGGCATGGCGGACGGTCTCCTGGATCTGGTCCCGGCGGCGCGCCTGGGGCATATCGGCCTCTACCGCGACCACGAGACCAAGCGGCCGGTCGAGTATTTCGTGAAGCTGCCGGATCCCGAGGGGCGCATCTTCATCCTGGTCGATCCCATGCTGGCCACCGGACACTCGGCGTCCGCGGCGGTCGAGGTGCTCAACAAGCGCGGCGTATCCGACGACAACATCCGCTTCATGGCCCTGGTCGCAGCACCCGAGGGCGTGAAGGTGCTGAGCACCGCGCATCCGACGATCCCGGTCTATGTCGCCGCGTTGGATTCCCATCTCAACGAGAATGCCTACATCGTCCCCGGATTGGGCGACGCCGGCGACCGGCTGTTCGGCACCAAGTAGGATGGCCCGTTCCGCGTGGCAGCTCCTGTTGGCTCTGGCGCTGGCCGGATTGCTGGCGGGCTGCCAGCAGCCTGCTGGGGCCGCGCCGCAATCGGCAGCACGATCCAGCGATGCCGGCCAGCTGCGCTTCTTCGAGCCGGAGTTCGCGACATTGCTGGATCAGGTCGTCAATCACCTCAGTGAGGCCTGTTTCCCCAGTGCCGCCGATGAGTCCCGTCTCAACGCCTGCCTGCGCGATCATTTCGCGATGGCCTTCGACGACAGCCGCGAGGGCCGGCGATCCTGTGCGTTTCACGCCGACGTTTCCGCCTATGTCGGCTGCATTGCCATCGGCAACACGTTGATCGACCTGCGCCATCGGCTCGCCGACAATACACCCTTGCCGGCGAATTTTTGGCGCGAGGACAACGCCATGATCGACGCGCTGACCGACACCATCGTGAAGCGCGGTATCGATGCCTGCGGCATATCCGGCGGCAATGACCGCATCCAGGCTTGCGTCCTGGACTGGTTCTCCAGGCAGATCGATCTGCCGCCCGACATGACCGCGCGTTGCGCGGATGAGTCCGCGGAAAAAGATCGCTACAACTGCATCATCGAGGGGACGATGGTCCGCTATTTGCAGGACCATGTCCCGCGCATCGGCGCGATCAGCACCTGAGCCGAAGCGGATATTCCGCGCGCGGCGTTGCCTGCGCGCCTATCCAATGAAGCTTTCGATAGTTGCCAGAAAATGGTCGATGGAAATCGGCTTGGCCATATAAGCTTCACAGCCGCTTTGCAGGACTTTGCTCTCGTCGCCCTTCAACGCGAAGGCCGTGACGGCGATGATCGGCGTCGATTTCAGATTGTCGTCTTCCTTGATCCACCGGCTGACTTCGATGCCTGAGACTTCCGGCAACTGGATGTCCATCACGATGAGGTCTGGCCGATGACGTCGGGCCAGCTTCAGGGCATCCATGCCGTTGGTGGTCTGGAGGATGTTATAACCCTGCATCTCCATGATGTCGTGGAAGAGCCGCATATTGAGCTCGTTGTCCTCGACGATCAGGACGGTCTTCTGACTGTGGCTGTGCCTCTGTTCAGGAGTAAGATCGTCCACCATTCAGTTCCCGAGCCATGGATGGGATGCGCGACTTGTGCGACGTCATACTGGGCCGCGACGTCCGGTCTTGCACCTTAACAGGTTGCGGAAGTTTATCGCCTCATTGAACCCGTCCGAAAGGCTTAGCCCGAATGGAGATGATCTAGGCTAGACCTCCGGCCACAATAGAGTGAGCTGGCGCTGAATTCCTTTCCAACGGGCGTCCAATAGCGTCCATGCTCATAGGCGATTGATGAAATCTTAACTGGATATCGTCGTATAGTCCGACTTTCTGTGCGGGATGGGGGCGGAGCGTGCCGACGGCATTGAGCAGCCGAGCTTTGATTGTCGATGACGACGAGAGCGTGCGATTGAGCCTCGCGCGCATCATGCAGAAAGCCGGCTATCTCGTCGCCTTCGTCAGCAATGCCCGCGACGCCGTCGCCGAGATATGCGCTGCGGCGCCGGACATCGTCGTCGCCGATGTCTTCATGCAGGGGGCGGGCGGTTTCGAGTTGATAAACTGGCTGCGCCGCCGCAAGAGCGCAATCCCGCTCATTGCCATGTCTGGATTAAAGGGAACGCTGACGGGACAGCTTGGCCTCGCGTCGAAGCTGGGCGCTAAGGCGACAGTGTTGAAGCCATTCCAGGAAAGGGACGTGCTCGAAGCGATCGAGGCTGCACTGGGCGACTGCAGGTCTCCCTGGCCCGGTCGGCGATGGGGTTGAGCTGTCCTTAGACTGATGTGTCCGCGCCTGCCTACTGCGGCGGGGTGATCGCCTGGTTGATGCGCGCAATCAGGTCGTCGGGCACTGACTTGCTGCACATCAGGTAGCGGTATTCGCCGGCCGGCGGATTGGCGAGGTGATAGATCGCGAGACCGGAACCGGCGATATCGCTCTGCGTCAGCAGGTCCTTGGCCTCTTCTTCGGCCATGATCATGTAATCGACCCGTTCGCGGCTGACCATGCCCAACATGATACGGTTGTCGCTGGCATCGGCGCGGGCATTGGGCTTTTGGGTTGCGATCTTGCCGTCGATCTCGCCGCCATAGGAATAGCCGGTCTTGGTGAGCAAGGTCAGCGACTTGTCGGCGAACAGCGCATCGATGCTGGGCGTGCCGGCGAAGCGCTGATCGGTGGCGCGGGCGACGACAATGGTCGGGAGATCGTGATAGATCGCCGCGCTGAACTTCGCGAATTCTTCGCGTTCCGGCCGCTTGAACCAGCCGAGCCCGCAAGCCTTGTCCTCGTCGCGCTTCAGCACTTCCATTTGGCGCGCGCTCGGCAATTCCTCCCAGCGATAGGGAATGCCCGCGACCGACATCGCCTGAGTCACGATATCGGCTGTGATGCCCTTGACGCTGCCATCGGCCTGCTTGGCGGAATAGGGCGGCCGTTGGTGGAAGTAGATGACGAGATCGTCCTCGGCGCACACAACGCCGGTCGCAGCGATGAACGCGACGACGGCTGCAAGGGCGGCGCGGATCAAGACGCCGCCGCCAGTGGCGCCGGATCGCTGATCCCGAGCCGCGCCTTCCACGAGGCGAGATCGTCCAGCGCGCGCCGCGACATCGCCGGCTTCCGCTCGGCGCGCCACTGTTTCGCCTGCGCGCGGGTGAGACCCGGCGGGGCGGGGAGTTCGGGGAAGATACCGAAGTTGACGTTCATCGGCTGGAAGGTCTTGGCGTCAGCCGCGCCGGTGATGTGGTCGAGCAGTGCGCCCAGCGCGGTGGTCGCCGGCGGCGCCTCGCTCGCCAGCCCCAGCCGCTGGCGCGCCGCGAACTGTCCGGCGAGCAGGCCGATGGCGGCGCTTTCGACATAGCCTTCGACGCCGGTCACCTGGCCGGCGAATCGCAGGCGCGGTTGCTGCTTCAGCCGGAGATCGCGATCCAGCAGACGCGGGCTGTTGATGAAGGTGTTGCGATGGAGGCCGCCCAGACGCGCGAACTCGGCATGCTCGAGGCCGGGGATCATGCGGAAGATCCGCGCCTGCTCGCCATGCTTCAGCTTGGTTTGGAAGCCGACCATGTTGTAGAGCGTGCCCTGCGCATTGTCCTGGCGCAGCTGCACCACGGCGTGCGGCCGGCGCCCGGTCTTCGGGTCGGTCAGCCCCACCGGCTTCATCGGCCCGAAGCAGAGCGTGCGCGGCCCGCGCTCGGCCATCACCTCGATCGGCAGGCAGCCTTCGAAATAGGGCGTCGACTTCTCCCAGTCCTTGAAGTCGGTCTTCTCGCCCGCCAGCAGTGCCGCATAGAAGGCGTCGTATTCGGCGCGGCTCAAGGGGCAGTTGATGTAGTCGGCGCCGTCGCCTTCCGGGCCCACCCGGTCATAGCGCGACTGGAACCAGGCCTTGTCGAAATCGATGCTGTCCTTGTGCACGATCGGCGCGATCGCGTCGAAGAAGCTCAAGGCGCTCTCGCCGGTCAGCTCCAGGATCGCCCGGGCGAGATCGGGCGAGGTCAGCGGCCCGGTCGCGATGATCACATTGTCCCACTGGATCGGCGGAATGCCGGCGACTTCCTCGCGCCGGATCTCGATCGAAGGGTGCTGGGTCAGGCGGGCTGTGATCTCGGCGGCGAAGCCGTCGCGGTCCACGGCGAGCGCGCCGCCCGCGGGCAGCTTGTGCCGGTCGGCGGAGCCCAGCACCAGCGAGCCCATCCGCCGCATTTCCTCATGCAGCAGGCCAACCGCATTGTTCAACGCATCGTCGGAGCGGAAGGAATTGGAGCAGACCAGCTCGGCCAGGGATTCGGTCTTATGGGCGTCGGTGCGCCGCACCGGACGCATTTCGTGCAGGATTACCGGCACGCCCAGAGAGGCCGCCTGCCAAGCGGCCTCGGCCCCGGCCAGGCCGCCGCCGATAATATGGATGGGCGAGGTTTTATTCGTTTCACGCATTGCATTTACCATCAGTCTTGGCGCTAGAATATCAGGGCGGAATAGCACAACCGACGGGAATCGGCAGGACCCTGCGGCAATCTGCCCTTAAGGATGACATTTGAGGGTTTCTGAGGTTTTTCGGCCGAGATAGACCGCTGGGGTGAGCGGGTGGGAGGGATGCGTGCAAACAATTGCAGTGGAATCCGACCGGCGTCGCGCGAAACGGGCGGGCGCCAGCCCGCGCCGCTCGAACAGCCGCAGCAAGACGCTGAAAAGCGCGAAGATCGTCTTCAACAGGAACCAGAGCGTGATCGACTGCTTCGTGCGCGATCTCTCGCCGACCGGCGCCAAGCTGAAGCTCGGCGACCTCCTGCCGGTGCCGCGCGCCTTCGTCCTCGAGCTGCATGACGGAACGCGCTTCGACTGCGAACGCGTCCGCGCCATGGGCCAGGAAATCGGGGTTCGGTTTCTGAAATAGGGTGCTTTTGATCAGCGTCATCCCTGGGCTTGACCCGGGGATCTCCCGCCGCGTGGACTACGCCGTCTGCTCGATGCCCTGGTCTTTCAGCATCTTCGCGTAAGCCGGCATGGCAAGGCAGTGCTGCACCAGGCGGCTGATTTCCTTGTGTCGCACGGCGGTCTTCTCCATCTTGCGGGTCCAGCGCGCGATCATCGCGAGATAGATGTCGCAGGCGTAAAAACTCTTCCCGCAGAGCCACGGCCCCGAATCCCGCAGCACGCCGTCAAGGAAGCCGAACATCTCGTCGGACCGCTGCTCGGCTTTCTTCGCGATCTGCGCCTTCTGCTCCGCGCCGTCGATGAAGTATTCGCCGTGCCAGTAATGCATCAGCGCTTCCTGCAGCGTGTTGGTGAGATAGGCCATCCATTGCAGGTAGAGGCCGCGGTCGGGATGACCCGGCGCCGGCGCGAGGCCCGCTTCCGGATGCCGCTCGGTCAGGAACAGGCAGATCGCGGCCGCCTCGTACATGACCTGATCGCTGTCATAGACCAGGGTCGGCACCCGGCCATGCGGGTTGAGGCGCAGGTATTCCGCGCCCTTCTGCTCGCGCTTTTCGTCGTCGAGCTTGATCAAAGCGTGCTTCGCGCCGATCGCATTCAAGAGCGCCATCGGCGCCATCGCCGCGCTGCCCGGCGACCAGTAGAGCTTGTACATATTGCCTCCCCATGGTGAGCTTGGTCGGCTCTTCCATAGCACAGGGATCCTGCCATCATGAGTCAGGAAGACAACCGCGCTATCCCCGACCAGATCGAATACTGGAACACCGAGGCCGGTCGCGCCTGGACCGCGCGCCAGGAATCCTGGGACACGGCGATGAAGCCGTTCTCGGACGCTTCGCTGATCCGCGCCGCGGTGGCGCCGGGCGAAAGCGTGATCGATGTTGGATGCGGCTGCGGCGCGACCTCCCTGCAGCTCGCGGAGCTGGTCGGACCGAAGGGCAGGGTGCTCGGCGTTGATGTCTCCAAGCCGATGCTGGCCCGCGCGAAGGAGCGGGGCGCTGGCAACCCGGTGCTGCGCTTCGCGGAGGCGGACGCCACCACCTATGCCTTCGAGCCCGGCGCCGCCGACCTCCTATTCTCCCGGCACGGCGTCATGTTCTTCGCCGAACCGGAGCGCGCCTTCGCCAACCTGCGCAGCGCCTTGAAGCCGAGCGGCCGCGTCGCCTTCTCCTGCTTCCGCACCCCGCGGGAGAACGGGCTCATCACCACCATCCTCAATGCCGTCGCCGAACTCGTCCCGCCGCTGCCGAAGATGAACCCCGACGATCCCGGCCCCTTCGCCTTCCAGGACCCGGAGCGGGTGAAGCGCATCCTCGGCGCCGCCGGCTTCAAGTCGGTGGCACTCGAGCCGGTCGACGTGCAAACCGACGTCAGCAACGGCAAGGGCATGGAAGAGGCCCTGGTCAACGCCATGGAGATCGGCCCCGCCAGCCGCGCCCTTCAGGGCGCCACGCCGGAGACCCGCGCCAAGGCCGAGGCCGCGCTGCGCAGCGTCTTCACCCCGCTCCAGCAGGGCAACAAGGTCCTGGTCGGCGCCGGCATCTGGATCGTGACGGCTAAGAACGGGTGAGCGCCGCGGCCTCGCGCTGTCGGCGGTGCGCGTCGAGGATCGTCGCCGCTTTCGGCGCGGGGATGCCGAGCATGATGCCCGGGATCGTCAGTGAGCGTTTCTCTGCACCGGGCGTCACCTTGAAGTCGAGGAAGGGCCGCTTCATCAGCGCGACCTCGGTCGGGGTCTCGAACAGCAGCATCAGCGCATTGTTGCTCCGGGTCCCGACCACCCGCGCGCCCTTCAGGGCGCTCCAGGGAATGACCGAGCGCCAGAGCCGCGGTGCGGCGATGCCGTCCGCTTCGAGCCGCAACAGGGCGTTGGAGCGCAGCAGGTTGCGCAGGCAGAGCAGGGCAGCGCCCAGGAAGAGTGCGACGCAGAACCAGTAGAAACCGAAGCTCAGCCATTCCGAGGGCGGCGTCTCGATCGCCCAGACGATGGTCATCGGCGTCGCCGCCAGCAGGCCGAGCAGGGTGATGCATTGGAACAGCCGGTCGCCGGGCAGGATCGCCGTTGCGGGATCGACTCTGCGCACCCGCCCGAACCGGGCCCAGAATTGCGGCGCGAACAGTGCGCTGGCGATCGCCGCGTAGTAAGCGCCGAGCGCGATACCGGCATAAGGTTGCGGCAGAGTCGTGGTCGCCGGCGCGTCGAGGGTGAGCCACACCATCCCGGCCACCATCACCACCCGAATAGTGTCGCCGAGATCCCAGCCAGCCAAGAGCCCGCGCTTGACGGCTGCTTCCGTCACTGCCTCGCTCAAGACCGCGCACCGCTCAGTTCAATCACGACGCGATGCAGATCCACGAGGCGGACCGTCAGCTCCAGCGCCGTCAGCTCGATGGCGCCGCGACCGCCACCGAGACCGAAGGTGTTGCTGTTTCTTCCGGCGTGCGAGGCCCGCAGGACGATGCCGGTCGGAATGCCCTTTACAGTGCGGGTCTCCACATCCGTGACCGCCTGCCATGGCAAGACGTTGGCCGAGACCTTCGCATCCAGCACGCCTTGCGAAGTCAGCAGAATCGGGCGCCGAGATTGACGCCAAACCATGATCGCCACCCCGGCGACGACCACCGCGAACCCGAGCAGCAAGGCCGCGACCCAGGGGCTGATATGCGGTCGGGCTTGCGCTTGGAAAGCGAGGCAGAGAACCATCGGCACGGCGCCCATGGCAAACAGCGCAACGCGCGGACTGCGCCCGACCCGGATTGTGCGCCCGGAGCGCAGACCCGCAACATCGATGTCACGCCGCAGATCGACCCACAGCCATGAGATGAAGGCCGCAATGCAGCAGATGAACGTGGCGACGAAGCCGGCTGCCTTGATCCGTTCCGCGATGGGATCGTCCGAAAGAACGACCTCGAGCATGTCCCAGCCGTTCATCGCCATTCCGATGATGAAGAACAGCTTGAACGCTATGCTGATGATCCGCACGAGGCCGCCCAGGAAATCCCCCACGCCGCCGCCTTATGCCCGCTTCTTCTTCGCCTTGGCCGTCAGGTGCGGGGCGAGGTAGTGGCCGGTATAGCTCCCCGGCGTCGCCGCCACCTGTTCCGGCGTGCCTTGCGCGACGATGCGGCCGCCTTTGTCGCCGCCTTCGGGCCCGAGGTCGATGATCCAGTCCGCGGTCTTGATCACCTCGATATTGTGCTCGATCACCACCACCGTGTTGCCCTGATCCACCAGCTGGTGCACGACCTCGAGCAGCTTGCGCACGTCTTCGAAATGCAGACCCGTCGTCGGCTCGTCGAGGATGTACAAAGTCTTCCCCGTCGCCCGCCGCGCCAGCTCCTTCGAGAGCTTCACCCGCTGCGCCTCGCCGCCGGACAAAGTGGTCGCCGCCTGGCCGATGTGGATGTAGCCCAGGCCCACCTGTTCGAGCATGGCGAGCTTGTCGCGGATCGGCGGCACCGCCTTGAAGAACTCGACGCCTTCCTCGACTGTCATGTCGAGCACATCGGCGATCGACTTGCCCTTGAAATGCACCTCGAGCGTTTCGCGGTTGTAGCGCTTGCCCTTGCACTGGTCGCATTGGACATAGACGTCCGGCAGAAAGTGCATCTCGATCTTGATGACGCCGTCGCCCTCGCAGGCCTCGCAGCGCCCGCCCTTCACGTTGAAGGAGAAGCGGCCGGGCTTGTAGCCGCGCGCCTGTGCGTCCGGCAGTCCCGCGAACCAGTCGCGGATCGGGGTGAAGGCGCCGGTATAGGTCGCCGGGTTCGAGCGCGGCGTGCGCCCAATCGGCGACTGGTCGATGTCGATCACCTTGTCGAGATATTCCAGCCCCTCGATCCGGTCATGGGCGCCCGGATGCGTCCGCGCATCGTGCAGCCGCTTGGCGAGCGCGTTATAGAGCGTCTCGATGATCAGCGTCGACTTGCCGCCGCCGGAAACGCCGGTGACCGCGGTCATGACACCCAGCGGAATCTCCACCGAGACATTCTTCAGGTTGTTGGCCTTGGCGCCGACGATCTTGAGGCTGAGCGGATTGCCCTTCTGGTCGGTCGAGCCCGCGCGCCGCACCTCCGGCACCGGAATGCCGCGCGTGCCGTTGAGATATTGCGCGGTCAGCGAGTTGCCCTGCATCACCTGCTTGGGCGTGCCCTTGGCGACGACCTGGCCGCCATGGATACCGGCGGCGGGTCCCATGTCGATCAGGTAATCCGCCTCGCGGATCGCATCCTCGTCATGCTCGACCACCAGCACCGTATTGCCGAGGTCGCGCAGGCGCTTCAAGGTCGCCAGCAGCCGGTCATTGTCGCGCTGATGGAGACCGATGGAAGGCTCGTCCAGCACATAGAGCACGCCGGTTAGCCCCGAGCCGATCTGCGACGCCAGGCGAATGCGCTGGCTCTCGCCGCCGCTCAACGTGGCGGAGGCGCGGCTCAAGGTCAGATATTCCAGCCCCACCGAGTTCAGGAACCCGAGCCGCTCGTTGATCTCCTTCAGGATCCGATAGGCGATGTCCTTCTGCTTCGCGCCGAGCTTGCCGTTGAGCGATCCGAACCACTCGGCCGCCTGCAGGATCGAGAAATCCGTGACCTGCGCGACATTGAGCCCGTCGATCTTCACCGCCAGGGCTTCGGGCTTGAGGCGTTGCCCGTTGCAGGCATCGCAAGGCGAGCTCGCCTGATAGCGCCCGAGCTCCTCGCGCATCCACGATGAATCGGTCTCGCGGAAGCGGCGCTCCATATTGGTGATGACGCCCTCGAACGGCTTGGTGGTCTTGTAGCTGCGCGTGCCGTCGTCGAAGGTCAGTGTCACCGCCTCGTCGCCGGAGCCGAACAGGATCACGTCACGGATCTTCTTCGGCAGGTCCTTCCAGGGCACGCCGAGGCTGAACTTGTAATGCCGCGCCAGGCTGTCGATGGTCTGCTGGTAATATTGCGAGGAAGAATGCGCCCAGGGCGCGATCGCCCCGTCGCGCAGAGTCTTGCGCTCATCCGGGATCACCAGCTCCGGATCGAAATAAAGCTTCGAGCCCAAGCCGTCGCAGACCGGGCAGGCGCCGAACGGGTTGTTGAACGAGAACAGCCGCGGCTCGATCTCGTCGATCGTGAAGCCCGACACGGGACACGCGAACTTGGCCGAGAACAGGATCCGCGGCTCATAACCCTTGGGCGGCGTATCCGCGAAATCGACGAACAGCAGCCCTTCCGCCAGCCCCAAAGCCGTTTCCACGGAATCCGCGATGCGCGTCTCCAGTCCCGGCTTCACCGCCAGGCGGTCGACCACGACCTCGATATCGTGCTTCAGCTTCTTGTTGAGGTTCGGGAAGTCGCCGATCTCGATGATCTTGCCGTCCACCCGCACGCGCTGGAAGCCGCGCTTCTGCAGCTCCAGGACTTCCTTTTTGTACTCGCCCTTCCGCCCGCGCACGATCGGCGCCAGCAGGTAGATGCGCGATCCCTCCGGCAGCGCCAGGATGCGATCGACCATCTGGCTGACCGTCTGGCTCTCGATCGGGAGACCGGTGGCGGGAGAGTAGGGGATGCCGATCCGCGCATAGAGCAGGCGGAGATAATCGTAGATCTCGGTCACCGTGCCGACGGTCGAGCGCGGGTTCTTCGATGTCGTCTTCTGCTCGATGGAGATCGCGGGCGAGAGTCCCTCGATCGAATCCACATCGGGCTTCTGCATCAGCTCCAGGAACTGCCGCGCGTAAGCCGAGAGCGATTCCACATAGCGCCGCTGCCCTTCGGCATAGATCGTGTCGAAGGCGAGCGACGACTTGCCGGAGCCCGAAAGCCCGGTCAGCACCACCAGCGCGTCGCGCGGGATATCGACGTCCACGTTCTTCAAATTGTGCTCCCGCGCCCCCCGCACGGAGATGATGTGATCCCCCAGCGGAGAGGTTGCGTCCAGAGCGCCGGATTTCGCCGAAGAATCCCGCTTTGTCGAGCCGTTAGCCATGTGTTTTCAACCGGAAAATCAAGATGTTACAGGGCGCGGCAGACCCTCGCGCCGGGCCGCCACTATAGCCGGACCCGCGCCGGATCAAAGCGCTTTGTTCTATGATCGTTCGGTGCTAAGTGTGCCTCCTGACAAGGGTTGGCAAGAGCCTCTCGGCGAACTGGCGAGAGTCTTCGACCCCTCACCCAACTCTGGCTAACCGTGGCTCCGCCCCGCTAAGCCTGCGTATCCCTCTCCCGCTAGGGGAGAGGGGAAGTAGACGGAGTTCCGGATGACAACCGAGCGAACAAGGTTGTCAAAAATCCCCCTCTCCCCTTGCGGGAGAGGGCAGGGGTGAGGGGTCGAAGATTCTCTCCAAATATGCTCAAAGACCGCCTCAGACTCGAACGACCACCACAAACCAGACACAGACAAATCGGAAAGACACGGGGACATCATGGCAGGCAGCGTGAACAAGGTGATTCTGATCGGCAATCTCGGCCGCGATCCGGAGATCCGCACGACCCAGGACGGTACGAAGGTGGCGAACCTCTCGGTCGCGACCTCGGAGAACTGGCGCGACAAGAATTCCGGCGAGCGCCGCGAGAAGACTGAATGGCACCGCGTCGTGGTGTTCAACGACCGCCTGGTGGACGTGATCGAGCGCTACCTGAAGAAGGGCGCCAAGGTCTATCTCGAAGGCGCGCTGCAGACCCGCAAGTGGACCGACCAATCCGGCGCCGAGAAATACACCACCGAGATCGTGCTGCAGAAATACCGCGGCGAGCTCACCATGCTCGACGGCCGCAGCGGCGGCGGCGGCGGCGATGAAATGGCCGACGCGGGTGCGGGCGGTGGCTATGGCGGCGGCAGCGGAGGCGGCTACGGCGGTGGCGGCTCGGGCGGCGGTTATGGCGGTGGCTCCGGCGGCGGCAGCCGTGGCGGCGGCGGGGATCTGGACGACGATATTCCGTTCTGATCGCCAGCCCGACCAAGCCGAACCGACTTTCTCTACCACCTCTCTCCCAAGATCACTCCAGCTGATCCCCTCCCCCAAGATTGGGGGAGGGTTAGGGAGGGGGTTGATGCAGCCGCCCTGCTCAAGATCCAGCGCGACGCCGCCACCCAGCAAGCAACGCGATTTAGCGTTGGACACAATCTGCAATCGCTGGTTTCATTCCGCGCACCAAATATCGCCGGGACCGCTACTTGTCACCTTTGGTCTGCCAAACGGTCTCCAATCGCATCTGAGCGCGAGTGGTAAGCGTGAGGTTTATCTATCTCGATGAGGCTGGGACTTCAGAGAATGAGCCAGTTGCCGTCGTGGCTGGTGTGTTTGTAGACGCAGATCGAAGATACAAAATTGTTGAGAAGTACATTGCCAGTTTGATTGAGAAACACGTGCCCCCGGAGAAAAGGCGCGGTTTTTCATTTCATGCCAAAGAGCTTGTGGGTGGCGGGGGAAAGGTCTTCCCGCGTTCAAATCCGCCTGATCCTGTACAAGATCAGCGCAGGCTCGATGCCCTATGGGATGTGGCTCGTATCACGAGACAGTTTAGCTTGCCTATTGTTATTGGCTGGTGCCGCAAAGATGCTCCTGTGGTGGAGCAGGTTATGGCGAACTTCCGGCGGACTCACGGCAACAACGAACGCAAAGCGAGAATCAAGAAGGCGGTCTTCACTCACCAAATGGCATATACTCAGTGCTTAATCGCTGCCGAACTATACATGCGAGACATAGCGAAACCGGGCGAGGTGGCCGTTTGCGTAGCTGAAGACGGCAGCGCTGCTAACAATGCAATAAAGGCCTCGCATTACATCGCGCAAGATCCAGAGTTGGTGCCATTCCTCCCGCGCGGTGCTGAGAAGATTTATCCCATCAGTTTCGTTGTCGACACTGTTCATTTCGCAAAGAAGCATGAAGCAAAGATGCTGCAGATTGCCGACGTATGTGCCTATGCCGTTAGGCGTTACCTGAACGGGCAGAAACTTGGCGCTGAGTTGATGGAGGCCTTGTCAGGAAATCCTGAAGGATTGGCGGAAGATTATGCTGCCTATCCAGTAGGCTACATGGGCCAGCATCCAAGATTTGCCTCTAAAGTCTCGTCGGGAGACGCTTGGTTCGTATCCAATGTTCATTGAGGGGAGTCCGAATGGTAGATGCTTCCGAACGTTCGAATCCACCTCCCACCGAAACAGAGGCGAACAAGATAGCCGGGCCGGACAACGCGCCTACGATCTTCGTCGATGGGATGGAAGGATTTATCTATGACGAGGCTTTGGTCAAAACGAATCTATTTGAGGAGGTCTATTATAGAATAGAAAACAACCAAGCTCTCATACAGAGGCGCGTTACTGCTCACCTTGTGATGTCTCACCGCGCAATTGATACACTATATGATTGGCTAGGTCGCCAAATTGCAGCACGCAACGAGCATTTCGCTGAAATGCATCGCGTAAGCAATTTCGCTTCCTCAGAAGCCAAACCCAGTAAAGCCTAGATCGCCAGTGTGTTGCATCTTGGAAATCTTTCGCTAAGGGACCGGACGCTTTGTAGTTTCCGGGGACACCATGCTTATCTTCGCTCCAGGCCCGGTTTGCCGTTCGACAATCTGTATTGTGTCATCGGAATTGCCAGGAAACTGGAGCCGTCGCGCCACGCGCCGCCCTACTGCCCAATAATCTTCCGAAACACCGGCCGCAGCTCCTCCAGCGTCATCGCGCTCGTATGCCCCGGCGTCAGCGGCGGATCGACATCCGCCACCCGCAACACCCCTGACATCGGCGCGCCCGCACCTTGCTGCTGCAGCTCGGCGATGAGCTCCCGCGTCGCGTGGTCGAGGGTGTCGGCGAAGGCTTCGCATTGCCGCTCGCTGGCGGTGAACGCCGCGGCGTAGTGCTTCCAGAAGCCGCGGCAGACATCGAGATGGGATTGGCGCTCGGATTCCGGATGGGAGAGGGCGTTCAACGCATGCAGATGCGCGATGCTGATCAGCCGGTCCACTTCGACCTTCAAGTCGTTGCTCATGGCTTCCCCCATCTTTGAGTGCCGATTTTGCCGCGTCTCGCGCAGCGCCGCCTTTCTGATCGCCGGTTCATTCCCGAGTCGCGGCGCAGACCGCAACTGCGGAATTTTCAGCGATGCACTGCAACGGAGCTCGCCCGCAAAAGTTCCGGCGGCAAAGTTCCCGTGGGGAAGTTCCTGGGGAAAACTCCGCAGCGACGTCTCTTCGTTGTAACAATCGCCGCCCGGCCCGCACCCTCCCTCACCGCTGCGCTATCCCGCCGCCACAAATCGTGCGACGATTGCCCCCGGCGTTGCGAGCCAAGCGAGGCGGCTGCGAACTATGTCTTCCATCCTGGAGCGATGCCAAGGCTTGCCCGAGCGCGCAATCGACGCCGGCGCCGTTCTGCTGGCCGAAGGCGAGACCTCCGGTCTGCTCTTCGTCCTGATCCAGGGCGAGGTCGAGATCCTCAAAGGCACGTTCCAGATCGCAACTGTCGCCGACCCCGGCGCCATCTTCGGCGAGATCTCGTTGCTGCTCGACAAGCCGCACATGGCGACGGTGCGGGCGGTCTCGGACTGCCGCGTTCATGTCATCGAAGGCGGCGCGGCGTTTCTGAAGGAGAACCCGGAGATCGCCTTCGAGCTCTCGACGCTGCTCGCGCAAAGGCTGCACGGGCTCACCACCTATCTGGTCGATCTCAAGCGCCAGTACGAGCATCATGAGGACCATCTCGGCATGGTCGATGACGTGCTGGAAACGCTCTCACACCAGCAGCGCCACACCTTCACCCCCGGTTCCGATCGCGATCCGGAGATGTGACGGTTGCCGCATCCGCGGTCGTCATCCCGGGACCAAATCCCGGCATGACGGCGGAGCTAAATTGGCGACCCTCGGACTCAACATCGGCTTGACCTAGACGCGCGCTGTCCCAGCCACCTGACCTGGCAGCACCGGCAACCAGGCTGGCGGCGCCGTCAGCGCCGCCAGCGGCCGCGTGAGCGGCTGGTCGAGCTGTGCGCCCTCGGCACCTTTCAGCGAGAACCACGCAGCCTCGCGCGCCGCGGTATCGACCACGATATGGGCCGGCTGTGGCCCCGGCTGGCGGCCGCTGTTGAAGATCCAGGTCTTGCCGATCCGGTCGACCCAGGAGCCCGCGGCGCAGAACGGCGCCTGGTGGATATGCCCGGTGAACACCAGGTCGGGCTGGTAGAACTCGATCCATTTGATGAGCGCGGCGTCGCCGTAATGCTTCTTGCCGTCCCAGCAGGTCGGCGAGCCGGAGGGCGGCGCGTGATAGACCCAGGCCCAGGTCCCGATCGCCCGATCCTCCCGCTTGCGCGCGAAATCGCGCGAGATCTGACCGCCGACTTTCTTCCGCGCGCATTCTCCGTCCCACCAGGGGCAGACCGTCACCAGCGTGTCGCGGAGCGCCGGCGGGCCGAAAGGATCGATCTCTTCGCCAGGGCCGCGCGTGCCGGGCAAGACCAGGCTGTCGCCGTCGGTCGCGATGCCGAGGGCCCGCACCTTCTCCATCCAGCGCGCGACGCGTTCGCCGCCGCCGTCGCGGGAGTCGAGATCGTGATTGCCGGAGGAGACGAAGAGGCGGGTGCGGCCCATCATCCGCTGCAGGACTTTCAGCAGCACCACGATCTGCACGCCGCCATCGACGCTGCTATGTCCGTCGAGATGATCGCCGGCGATCACCACCGCATCGAATTCCGACGCCACCGAAGCGGTCCAGTCGTATTGCTGGAGCGCATAGTGCAGATCGGAAACCAGCAGGAAGCGCATGGAACGGCCGGTCCCCCGGGGTCGAAACAAGGGCTCGCGATGATGGCAAGGAACGATCGATCAGCTTAGCACGGCTTCACCAACCCCGTCTGCTCCCCCGATCGATGCCGCTGGCAATGCCGCCGGCACGATGAGCGCTCACCGCCCGAAGAGCGACTTCAGCGTGAGCGCGACAGGCCCATTCAGTGCTATGTCTGGAGCCTCTCGATGGATTTGATAAAGGAACCCCTCGGTGATCGTGTTGCGGCCGATGCGAGACGGCGAATACGCCGCTTATCTCGACTATTTCATTCCCGACTATGCAGTGGAGATCGCATCCAACTACGGGCTTTCGGCCGATCAATCCCTGGCGCAGGCGAAGCGGGAAATTGCGGACGACCTGCCGGATGGCGTCCATACCAGCGGCCAGAGCCTGCTCTGTCTGGTCGAGCCGGCCGCAGATCCTGAAGCGGTGATCGGGTACCTGTGGTACAAGCCGGACGCGGCGATGCGCGCCGTCTTCATCAACGATTTTCACATCTTGCCGGCCTATCAGGGCAAGGGCCTCGGGAAGCAGGCCTTGGCGGTTCTCGAAAACGAGCTGAAGCGCCAAGGCTTCGCGGAAATCAGGCTCCGCGTGGCCGAGGACAACAGCCGCGCCCGGCACGTTTATGAAGGCACCGGCTTTCGGGTGACCGGAATCAATATGAGCAAATCGCTCGCGTCGAAGTGAGCGTTGGAATTCCGCCGATCGCTACCGGCGGATGATCTGCCGCAAGATGGGGCGCAGTTCTTCGATCGTGATGATCGTGGTCGTGGCGTCCGGCGGCGGCGCAGGATGGCGCTCCGCACCCGTCGCGGACGATGAAGCGGCGGATTTCTGCTGCGCCGCCATCAATCGGCGGGTCACGTCCTGGAGCTCGTCGGCGAAGCGCGTTTGCATCGCCGGCTTGGCGCCGAAGGCCGCGGCATAGTAGGTCCAGACCCGGCGGCAGGCGTCGAGGCGGGATGCGCGCGTTTCGACGGGACTGGCCAGCGCGAGGGCGGCGTGCCGGCGGGCGATGGCGACCAGGGATTGGGCATCGTGCCACAGCTTGTCGCGCGGATCGCCGCCCGCAGGCTTCGCGTGGGCGGTGCTTCGATCGGCGAAGCGGGATGCGATGGATTCGACGCCGGAGGAGTCCGGGTACAAGGTCAGCTCGGAACTGTCGCCTTGAATTTCCTCGTACAGCGCATTTCTGGCGTGGAATCCGTTGGTCATTGCATCCCCCCAAAGACCAAAGGCGTCAGCATCTTTTCATCCCCAGGTGGAATATTGTCTTATTTGCTGATCGCCAATGGGTTGGAAAGATCGTCTGATCAACCCCCGACGGCAAAGCTCCCAATCGGAAGGAGGGACCTACGCCTTTCGTGCAGTGTCGTGGGATGCTGTTTTACCCATGCGGCGTGAATCCCCGCCGTGTCTCACTCCGCCTCAAACGCTGTCTTCCACTCCGGCGGCAGCGTCAGCCACGCGCACTTCGTCTCGTTCCCGACCGTCAGCGTCGGTTCCGGCAGCGGGTCGGTGAAGCAGCCGCCGGCGATACCGGTCAGCCCTGCGTAATCGATGTTGCGCCAGAATAGGCTCGTGCCGCAGGTGCCGCAGAAGACGCGCTCCTGTGTATTCTCGGCGCCGGCATTCCCACGGATCGAGTAGGTGCGGAAGGCGCCGATCGTCGCCGTCACTGCGTGGTTCGGGAAATAGGCCGACCAGCCGAAGGCGGATCCCGTCCTGCGCTGGCAATTGCGGCAATGGCAGATTGCGTTGATCTCCGGATCGCCCTGCACCTGGATCGCGCAGGCGCCGCAGCAGCATTTGGCTTCGCGTGTCATCTCTCGCCGACTCCGCCGTGAATTCGTCGCATGCGTGAGTGGATCGTATCGCCATCAGAATTCAAGAATCTTCGCGGCGCCGCAGCCCACGCCGTGCGTGTGCTGCGTGAATAGAGTACAATTCCTGGCCTCGACCATGGCCAACGTTTACCGGACGTTTACAAGCGGCGGGGGCCTTTGCTCACCTCGACAAGGACATTTGATCGACCCCTCAAAAGCTTATCGGACGGAGAGAGGGCTAAAAGCGGGTGCAGGTCGTAAAGGTTGCGGCACGACGATGGCCAGCGCCAACCCCGACAGGACCCCGACAAAACAGGGGCATTGCTCCGCACCCGTTGATAAGGACATTGGCTATGCCCCTCAAAGACTTGTCCCGGCTCGACAGGTTTGAAACGGGGCAGGGGCCGTCAGGGTTGATGCGCGGATCCGCTGCTGATGCATTCGATCTCTAATTTCAGGTGAAAGCTTCATGCCGAAGAAGTCGACCGATCCGTTCATGGGCGGGCTGTGGGAAGCGCTGATTGCCGACAAGCTCGGGCCCGGCGGCAACGAGACCAGCTGGGACGAGACACCGGTCCGGATCCGCAATCGCTTCATCAAGGCCGTGCGCCAGGTCCTGCAATCCGGCGCCGCGTTCGCGGCCAGCACGATGGAAGTGCGCGCGAGTGAGCCCCGCAAGGCAGCGAAGACCGGTGCGCGCGGCGGGAAGAAGACCGCCAGAGGCAAGCGCCGCGATGAGAACGAACTCCAGCTGCCGCTCATGGCCAGTGTGCAGGCGGCCGCCAAGAAGCGCGCGCGGTGACGTGCGGTGCGCCTATTGCCGGATGATCTGCTGCAGCAGCGGGCGCAGTTCCTCGATGGTGAGGATCGGCGCTTCGGCGGGAAGCTGAGTTTCCGCGGGCGCGGCCGGCGCGGTTCCGGAGCGCTGCTGCTCATCCATCAAGGCGCGGGTCACGTTCTGCAGATCGTCAGCGAAGCGCGAGCGGGCCGCCACGCCGGCGCCGAAGGCCGCGGCATAGTTGAGCCAGACCATGCGGCAGGCGTCGAGCCTGTCGGCGCGCGCATCCGGGGGCGTGGCCAGCGCCAGGGCGGCGTGGCGCCGCGCGATCGTGACCAGGTATTCCAGGTCGCGCGGCTGCGAGGGCGCGGCCGGGACCTCGGCGCGGATGAACTCCGGGCGGATTATTTCCGGCCTGTCGATCGTTTCAACCGGAACACTCTGTTGCGCGATCACCGCGTTGACAGCGTCCCTGCGCGTTGTGCGCCCCCTCTTGGCCATGGCAACCCCCTTTGCCTGGCGAGAGACCCGACCTTATCCCCAAGCGGCCACCTGCCGCGCGTGTGGGTCTGCCCCAATCGCCAGCCGACCTCCCGCAACGCAATACGCCTCCGAAAAGTTCCATGACAAATTAACCATAAAAATTAACCATAAGATACGCGATATTGCATAGGTTTTTTCAAATCAGCGCTTCGAAAATTAATATTTTTCCTATGCAGTGCGCTTCACTAGGCTGATCGCGAAACTTCGAAAGCGGAGCAGGGCGGCCATGTCAGTAGAGACTATCGACACACTGGTGATCGGCGCCGGCCAGGCTGGTGTCGCGATGAGCGAGCATCTCTCCAAGGCCGGCGTGCCGCATCTGGTGCTGGAACGCGGGCGGATCGCCGAGCGCTGGCGCTCCTGGCGCTGGGATTCGCTGGTCGCCAACGGCCCGGCTTGGCACGACCGCTTCCCGAACCTGGAGCATGGCGGCGACCCCGAAGGCTTCCCCGGCAAGGAGAGCGTCGCCGATTACTTCGCCGCCTATGCCGAGAAGTTCAAAGCCCCGATCCGCTGCGGCGTCGAAGTCACGTCGGTCTCCGCCTTGCAAGGCAAGCAGGGCTTCCGCGTCGAGACGTCTGAAGGTGTTGTGGAAGCCACCCGTGTGGTCTGCGCCACCGGCCCGTTCCAGCGCCCAATCGTTCCCGCGATCGTTCCCGATACGCCGGGCCTGCTGCAGATCCATTCCACCGGCTACCACAATCCCGCACAGCTTCCGGAAGGTGCGGTGCTCGTGGTGGGCGCCGGCTCCTCGGGCGCGCAGATCGCCGACGAGCTGCTGCGCGCCGGCCGTCGCGTCTTCATCTCGGTCGGTCCGCATGGCCGTCCGCCGCGCGCCTATCGCGGCCGCGATTACTGCTGGTGGCTGGGCGTGCTCGGACTCTGGGATCTGACCACGCCGCCGGCCGGCGCCGAGCATGTGACGATCGCGGTCAGCGGTGCCTATGGCGGCAGCACGGTCGATTTCCGCCGCCTCGCCGCACGCGGCATGATGCTGGTGGGTCGGGCGGAGGGCTACAAGAACGGCGTCATGAGTTTTGCCGGCGACCTCGCCGCCAACATCGCCAAGGGCGATGCCGATTATCTCGCCGTGCTCGACGAGGCCGATGCCTATATCGCGCGCAACGGCCTCGATCTGCCGCCGGAACCCGAGGCCCGGGTGATCCTTCCCGACCCCGCTTGCGTCAGCGATCCCATTCGCTCGCTCGACCTCAAGAAAGAGGGCATCACCAGCATCATCTGGGCGACCGGCTTCGCGCTCGATTACAGTTGGCTGAAGTTCGATCTTCTCGACCAGGAGGGCAAGCCCAAGCACAGCCGCGGCATCTCGACCGTGCCGGGCCTCTATTTCGTCGGCCTGCCGTGGCTGTCACGCCGCGGCTCCAGCTTCATCTGGGGCGTCTGGCACGACGCCAGATTCATCGCCGACCAGATCGGCATCCAGAGGAGCTACGAAGGCTACCGCCCACCGTCGACCCAAGCACAGGCGAAGGGCGCTTGAGCTCGCTGGATCCCGATGACTGGTCCGCCTTCCGCGCGCAAGCCCATGCGGCGCTCGACGCCTGCATCGATCACTTGAGCACGGTTGCCGCCGGTCCGGTCTGGCGTCCCGTTCCGGACGCGGTGAAAGCACACTTCAACGCGCCGCTCCCACGCGACGGCTCGCCGCTCGATCAGGTGCTCGCCGAATGCGCGACGGCGGTGATGCCGTACGCGACCGGCAATCTGCACCCGCGGTTCTTCGGCTGGGTGCATGGCGCGGGCACGCCGGCCGGCATGGTCGCGGAGATGATCGCGGCGACGCTCAATGCGAACTGCGGTGGCCGCGACCATGGCGCGATCTATGTCGAGCGCCAGGTGATCGAATGGTGCCGCGAAGTCTTCGCCCTCCCGGAGGGCACCAGCGGCGTCCTCACCGTCGGCACCTCGATGGCCAGCGTCATCGCCATCGCCGCCGCGCGCGGCCAGCATGAAGACGCAGCAGACCTCACCGCCTATTGCTCGTCGCAGGTCCATGTCGCGCTGAAGAAAGCGTTCAAGCTGATGGGCTTCGCCGCCGATGCCTTGCGCGTGATCCCGGCCGAGGCCGATTTCACTCTGTCACCGGCGAAGCTCGCCGCGGCGATCACGCAAGATCGCGCGGCCGGCCGCAAGCCGTTCCTGCTGATCGGCACCGCCGGCACGGTCAACACCGGCGCCTTCGACGATCTCTCCGCGCTCGCCGAGATCGCCGCGCGCGAGCAGCTCTGGTTCCACGTCGATGGCGCCTTCGGTGCCTGGGCCGTGCTCACGGATCGTGACCTCGTGCGCGGCATCGAGCGCGCAGATTCGCTCGCCTTCGATTTTCACAAATGGCTCTCGGTGCCTTATGACGCGGGCTGCGTGCTGGTGCGCGACGGCGCGGCGCATCGCGCCGCCTTCGCCGAGCGGCCGGATTATCTGGCGCGGGGGCGTGCGCTCGCCGCCGGCGATCCCTGGCCCTCGGACCTCGGCATCGATCTCTCCCGCGGCAACCGCGCGCTCAAAGTCTGGATGACCTTGAAGCATTTCGGGCTGGAACAACTCGGCCGCATGATCGCCAAGAACTGCGAAAGCACCCGATACCTCGCCGCGCGCATCGCACAGTCCGAAGTCTTCGCGCTCGCGGCGCCGGTAACGCTCAACATCTGCTGCTTCCGCCTGAAAGGGCAGGGTGGGCAAGACGACGATCGCCGCATCGCCGAAATCGTCGCGCGCCTGCAAGAGAGCGGCATCGCCACACCCTCGACCACCCGGATCGCCGGCCGGCTCTGCATCCGCATCGCGATCTTGAATCACCGCACCGAACCGGCGGATCTCGACCTGACCTTGCGCGCCGCGGAAGAGCTCGCGCGCGCCTAAGATTGCGTACCGAGGGCGCCCTGCCGCGCCTTGTTCCGTTGCAGCGCGCCGCGCAGGGTCTCGGCCGCATGGGTCAGCGCCGTGACCATGTCCTGTTTCTGCGCATCGTGACCTTCGAGGTTTTTCCAGAAGTCGATCTGCGTCAGCAGTCCATGGAGAACGTGATTGGAACCTTCGAAGATATCGTCCTCTTGCATCGGCGACTCCTTACGGCATCTTGGTGGCCGCGACGGCGGCCTCGCGTTTCGCCGCGTCGTATTCCTCTTCGGTGATCGTGCTCTCGCCCGACTGGCAGGCCTTGGCCGCGGCTTGATAGACGATGCCGGCGACCTTGGTGCGGCAGTAGGTAGGCTTCGTCGCCTCGGCTTGCGCGGCGGCGTGGAGCTTGTCCCAGGTCTTGGCGTCGTTCTGGGCGACGATCTCGTTGTAATCGTATTCCTTGAGCGCGGTGTCGCCCTCGGCACATTCGCCCTTCGTGACTTTGTAGACCGGGATGAGTCCGCCGCCATCCGTGCTGGTGCCCGAGCCGCCGGCTTCCTTGCGGCAGAAGCTGTCCGAAGGACCGGTCACCCAGTCGACCGCATCGGCAATCGAGCTGGCCGTGCTGGCGGCGTCGCCGGCGCTGTCCGCCGCCTTGCTGCTGAACAAGCTGCCGGCAGCGCTGCAACCGCCCAGCAACAGCAAAGCCGCGCCGAACGCCGTCCATTGTCCGCTTCGGTTGTGTCGCATAGCGGATTGCTCCACCGGTCGTGCGTCCTGAATCAGCGATTTCCGGCGCGCTTGGTTCCTTCTGGAAACGCAGTGCGGCCTGGGAGTAAACTCCTTCTTCGAGGTGGAGATCATGCGGCTGCTTTGGCGTCTGCTTTTTGTCCTCGCCGCCCTGCCGGGCTCATGGCTGGCGCCGCTGCCGCATGCCGCCGCCGATCCCGAGGTGCTCACCTATCCGAAGCGGCCGGACAGCCCGCGCTGGAACTACGCGCTGGGGCTGATCGAGCTCGCACTCAAAGAGTCCGGCCGCGACACCGTGCTGAAGCCGACCGGCGAGGTGATGTCGCAGACCCGGGCCGCGCGCGAGCTGGAACTGGGCGGCGTCGATTTCATCTGGACCGGCACCTCGGCCGAATACGAAGAGCGGTTCCGCGCGGTGCGGATTCCGGTGATGCGCGGGCTCGACGGCTATCGGATCTGCATCATCAATCCGAAGCGCCAGGTCGCCTTCAGCGCGGTGAAGTCGCTCGACGACCTGAAGCAGCTCTCGATCGGCCAGGATCCAGGCTGGTCGGACGTCAAGGTGCTGGACGCCGCCGGCTTCAAGATCGTGACCGCGCCTTCGGATTCCCTGCTCGAGATGACCGAGCGCGAGCGCTTCGACTGCTTCCTGCGCGGCGTGCACGAGGCACCGGCCGAGGTCGCCAAATATCCCGGCCTGGCGGTCGAGAGCGACCTGATGATCGTCTATCCCTTCACCAGCTTCTTCTTCGTCAACAAGGACGACACCAAGCTTGCCGAGGATCTGGAGAACGGGCTGAAGAAGGCTTATGCCGATGGCAGCTTCATGGCCTATTTCCAGAATCACCCGGCCATCAAGGCGATCTTCGAGCAGGCGCGGATCGCGCAGCGCCGCCGGTTCGATATTCCGAACCCGCTGCTGAGCGAAGCCACCCGGGCCATTCCCTCGGAATACTGGGAAGGGCAATAGGAACGCCAAAGTCCCTTGCCGTTCGCGCCGAGATTGTACAGTTTGCTGCGTCGATTTTGCGCGACGCCGATTCCGCGCCAGGAAAGGTCCGTCTTTGGCTTCAGCAAGCCCCACCGCGGCCGAGATCGAGGCGCTGATCGCCCAGTGCCATCCGGAGGTGCGGGCGGTGGTCGCCTATTGGCGGGCCAAGGCGGGGGCGCGGCGGATGCCGGCCCGCAGCGATATCGATCCTGCCGAGTTGAAGCCTTATCTGCCGCGGATCAGCCTGATCGACGTGGTGTCGGATGAGCGGCGCTTCGTCTACCGCCTGGTCGGCACCGAGGAAGCGGCGTTGCGCGGCTATGACCCCACGGGGAGGTCCGTGGGCGAGGGCTTCTTCGGCCCCAACCGCGATCTCGCCTTCCAGCATTACAGCTATCCCGTCGAGCACCGCGCGCCGTTCTGCTACCGCGGCGATTTCGAAGTCTCGGACGGCTCGATCGAGAACGAGGATGTGGTGTTCCTGCCGCTCTCAGAGGACGACGACACGGTCAACATGATCCTGCTGTTCTATCACGACTACAGCGATCACCTGCGGGTCGAACCGTCCTCCGTGCTGCTGCAGATGCAGAACCGGAAGAGCGACGACGAGATGTGACGGGGATCGGCGGCGGCTTAAGCCGCGCGCCAGTTCTTCGCCTCGGGGAGGCCGCCGGTCACATCGATATGCGCGGCATCGTCGCCGGCATGGAGCTTCTTGTCGGAGAAACGAAAGGCGAGGGCGCGGCCGTTCTCGGTGACGAGTTCCAGGTCGCGGCGGCCGAACACCTTCTTCAGCACTTCGGGAGTCATGCGGATCTCGCCGCTGCCGGTAACGCCGGCCGGCGGGATCAGATAGCCGTCCAGCGCGTAATCCGCTGGGGCCACATCCTGGCCCTTGCAGCGCAAAGTGCCCGCGCCGCGCAGGCCGCCCAAGTAGCGCATGCTCTGTCTTCCTCGATTCATCATGATGCCAATCCTTCGTTAAAGAGTGGCCTGCCCAAACAAAAAGAAGTAACGCACGAAAAACCCCGCGACTGACCCTGGCGGGTCCGCGCGCGGGGCTCCCATGGTGGAGCGCCTCAACCTTGAAAGGTCTGGGCGCGCACCCTCCGGATCAGGTCACCGTCCCAATCTTCAGCTCTGCCGCCAGTACATCCGTGGTCGACGCGAGCGAAAGACAGCCGGTTGTGCCCTTCCGGAATCTCGGATGGTTAGTCCAAGTCCTGCAGGTTGTCGGCCGACATCTTGCCGGTCTTGCGGTCGGAGACCAGCTCGTAGCTGACCTTCTGGCCCTCGCGCAGGCTGCCAAGCCCGGCGCGCTCGACGGCGCTGATGTGGACGAAGGCATCCTTACCACCGTCATTGGGGGTAATGAAGCCGAAGCCCTTCTGAACGTTGAACCACTTCACGGTTCCCGAAGCCATATGGGAAACCCTTTCTCAAACAATTGTGTCACGTGCTGCCAGCTCCCCTTCAATTCGATGAGGTTTGCCGGCCGTCGAATTTGCGTTTTTCAGGGAGAAGATATCAGCGTGGCGTGAAGCAGCTTCCCGAAAGAAGGACGTCTTCAGCGCGGGCCCAAATCATTCTGGCCGTCTATCGACAGGCGTTCATATAAGGCGAAACCGCTCCGATTGCAAGGGGCGGGGCAAATATCGCCTGCGGCAGGTTGAAGCGCGGGTTTGGAGCCCTCCGAGGTTCTAGTACCGGCGCTTCATCTTCTTGTAGCCGGGCTTGGCTTCTTCCTCGGCGATGCGCTTGTTGTCGTCGCTGTGGATCACTTCCGCCCGCGCCAGCTCATGGGTGCGGTTGAGTTCTTTCCAGCGCGCCTTATCCGCCTCGAAGGCCTCGGGCGTGGCCCAGGGCTTGGAGACACCGAGCCGCTGCGCCAGCTCCTTCTCGGTGTATTCCTCGTACCATTCGGTCTGCTCTACGGTCAGCCCGCGCAACACGCGCTGGCCCTGTTCGTCCGTGGTCCAAAGTCGGAGGTCGTCGCTCAAGATCACTCCAATCGAGATTTCAGCGCCGGGTTTCAGAGGAGGTCTCTAGCACGGGCCACCGGCCGGTGAAAGACGATTGCGCCCAACCCCTTAGCAAAGACCGCGGATGGGATGATAAGGTCTTGGTAATACGATTTTAACGCCCCACACGGTTAATGGCGTTGGGATGGTCCTCCGACACCCGAAAATCGCGGAGTCGGGCCGCGCCGGAGAAGGCATGCAATACGAGGAAGCAAAACGGCTGGCCGGCAGCGCCGACGTCGAGGCGCGCTGCGCCTTGGCCGCTCGGGACGACGTGGCGCCCGAGATCCTGTTCTTCCTCGGCCGCGACGAGGATGCCGCCGTGCGGATGGCGGTCGCCGGCAATCGCCACGCCCCCCGCGAAGCCGATCTCGAGCTCGCCCGCGATCCGGAAGATGCGGTGCGTGCCCGTGTCGGCGAGAAGCTCGGCGAGGTGCGCCCGGTCGAGCTGCCGCCATTGAGTGCCAAGAAGCAGGCGCTCACCATCGAAACAATCGAGGCCCTGGCGATCGACAATTCCAGCCGCGTCCGCGAGGCGATCGCGCGCGCCCTGAAGCAGTCGATCGACGCGCCGCCCCACGTGGTCCAGGCGCTCGCCCGCGACATCGAGATCAAGGTCGCGGCACCCATCCTGCAAAACTCGCCGATGCTCGGCGATCGCGATCTCTTCGATATCATGAGCAGCGGCCCCATCAAGGGCGTGCTCAACGCGATCGCCAAGCGGCGCAACGTGAGCCAGGGCGTCAGCGAGCTCCTGGTCAACCGCGCCATCGCGACACCCGGCGAAGAATCCGCGGTCGCCGATCTGCTGTCGAACGAGACGGCGAAGATCGGCGCCGGCACGATGGACAAGATCATCGATGTCGCGCCCGAATACGGCAACTGGCACGGCCCGCTCGCCGCGCGCAGGGATCTGACCTCCGCCAACTTGAGCCGCGTCGCGTCGATCCCGTCGGACGCGATCGCCCAGACCATGTCGGCGCGCAGCGACCTCGACGATGCGGCGATGGCGGCGCTCTCGCACATGGTGGCAAAGCGCATGGCGGAGCTGACCAAGAAGCGCGAAGAAGAGGCGCCTTCGGCCAAGCCCGCCGCCGACCAGCTCCTGATGTCGATGATGCGGGGCGGGAAGGTCGGTCCCGTCGGCGCCGCGATCTCGATCCGGACCGGGATCCCGACCGAGGTGACCGGGCGCATCCTCAACTCGAAGAATCCCAAGGCGGTCGTGGCCTTGGCTTGGAAGGCCGGACTCTCGGCGGCACAGGCCAAGTTCCTCCAGACCCATGTCAGCGGCATCTCGCAGCAGAGCGCGCTCGGCCCGACGATCAACGGCGACTATCCGATGCCCCAGCCCGATATGGAATGGCAGCTCGGTCTCTATCTCGGAAAGATATAGATCGGCTTCAGGACTCTTCGTCCGTTTTCGCCGCCGCCGCCGCGGCGCGCGCGCGGAGCATATCCCGCACCTTGCGCTTGAAATCCGGGTCGGCCTCCGGCACCGGGGCGGACTGCAGAGGCTGTGGCCGTTCGAGACCGCCGAAGCCGAACTTGGCGGCTTGTCGATCTTCATCCTCGGCCGCGATCGCCTCCTGATGTTCGACCGGGGCCTCGATCGGGACGTGGAGCCGCTCATGGTCCTGGCGGTAGAGCTCTTCGGCGACGACGAGGGCACTCCGGACATTCTCGGGCGGCGCTTCCTCGGGCGGAGGAGGAAGAACGGGCTCGATCGCAGCCTCATAGACGGTGACGGAATCCAAGGCACCTTCGACTGCATCGTCGCGCAACGGAAACCACGGGGAGACGATCTCCGGCCGTTCCGCCGTCCCCGCCTGCATCTCGGCCATGATGTCCCGCGTCGCGAGGTCCAGCGCCGAGGCGAAACGCTCCGCCTCCGCGGGACTGCGGGAGATCCCGGCGGCATAGCGTTTGAAGTTCAGCTTGCAGAAGGCGAGGTAGGATTCCCGCTGGACTTCCGGCTTCGCCAAAGCGGCTCGCGCATGCTCCCGCGCGAACCCGAGCAACCGCTGTACTTCTTTCTTATCAGGCATTCTTATCGACAGAGTCTTCGCGCCCTTGCGCCGAATGAAATCCTTTCGGTCCCCTAGATAACGATCGTCGGCCGGTTTTCCAACGGCGAGAAAGCCCCTAAAGTTAACGACAATTTCGCGCCGCGTCGGACTCATTGCGCCGGTTCGGCGCATGAGACAAGGGCAGAACATAGTGAATAGCGATTCCGCGACCCCGTTAAAGTCTTATCTGGAGCCGACGCAGCCGGCCGGCCGGCCGGGCTTTTGGCAGCGCGGGATCGCCGGTCCGCTCGCGGAACTACCGGTGCAACGTTGACCAGTCGCGCTTGGTGGCGGGATCCATCGGCGCGACGCGTCCATCCTCGCGCTCGTTCAAATCGCCGTAATCCTCGATAGAGACGCACTGCGCGATGACGCCGTTCACTTTCAACGGGAAGAGACCGGCCCAGATCACCCTCTTGTTCGGATTGTCGCCGGCCCAGGGATAGTTGAAGACATAAGGGCGCCCGGTTCGGCTCACGTCTTCGTAGAAGCGAAGCATGTTGCGCACGACGTCATCGTAGGCGCCCCCCAGGAATTCCTCGAGATAACGGCCGGCGAGATTCATGCTCGTCATCGCGTCGACCTTGGTGCCGGAGAGCCGATATCGCAGTCGGAACGGGTTGAACTCGAAATCGCAGAGCATGAGATAGGGCAGCAGCGGCTGAACATCCTCGATCCGGAACTGCGAGCGCTCCGGCGTGGCGCCGGCGGCGAGCCCGTGCCAATAGTCCGAAAGCAGGGCGATATTCTTGGGCATCCACTGCATGGTCGTTTCTCCCGCGTCGCCTCAGCTCGGCGCCACGAATTGCAGCACGGCCACCACGCGCTGGACTGCACCGCTGCGATCGGCGAAGGGCGCCGCGAGGGCGGTGAGCTGGATGAAGTCGCGCTCGGCGGCAGGCACCTGTCCGTGCGCGATGTAAGGCTGCCGGTGTTTGACGCCCCAGGACAGCCGGGCGTGCAGCGTCGCCATGACGCCGAAGGGCTCGACCATCCGGCCGGTGAGATCCTGCCCGGTGCGATCCGCGACCGCGGTTCCCATCAAGCGTATGCGCAAGCCACCATCCGGCTCCACGGCATAGACCGCCATGAACGGCAGAATCTCCGGCGGCATCAGCAGCGGGTCGATCGCGGACACGTCCGGCAAAGCCCCGGGCCGGGCCGCCGACAGCCAATAGGCATAGAAGGCCGGAATGCGCGCACCGGGCAAAGCCACGGCCGCGACCGTCCCTACGGGCTGACCGGCTTCATCGAGGAGGGGGAGATCCGGAAATGCGCGCGACGCTGTCGGCGCCATCAGATCGCCGATGGAACCTATCCGAGGATGTCGAAGATCCGGTGGATCGGCTGGCGTCACGGGTTGCTCCGTTTAGGCGCCCAGGATAGCAACCGCACCGGGGCAAGTCATGGGCTCAGTTGGTCGCCAATTCCGACTTTGGCGCACTATTGGGGGGCTTCCTGAGATGGGCGATGCCGCGCTGCTCGATGAATTGGGTGGTCGCCTCCCAGAGATGGTCGCCATAGGCGACGGGCGCAAAGCTCTCGCCGAGGCCGATGGGCGCGATAACCGCATCGATTGCCGGCTCGTAGAAGAACGGGATCGAAAAACGCTCGGCGCCGGAGCCGACCACGCGGTGCCGCGTCGCGCGCACCTTGCCGCCGGTCCAGCGTTCGAGCAGCTTGCCGAAATTGACCACCAGCGTGCCTTCGGTCGGGGTGACGCCGATCCAGTTTCCGGCACGGTCCTCGACCTCGAGGCCTGCCACGCCGTCTTGCGCCAGCAAAGTCACGAAGCCGGAATCCACATGCGGCGCGCCCAGCATGTACCCGCTGCCGATGCGCAAGGCCGGATCCAGATCTTGCACCCGTCGGACCGGATAGCGGATCAGCCGCAAGGTCGAAATGCCGTTCCGGAACGCCGCGTCGAACACCGTTTCGGAAAGGCCGAGACCGCGTGCCAAAGCCTGCATCAGCTTCGCGCCGAGGGATTCCATCGCGCGATAGTATTCCGCCGCCGCCGCGCGCCATTCCGGCAAGTCCGGAAGCGGTGTCGGCTCGGTCAGCGGATCCTCGGGATCTGGACGCCGCGCGCGCACCAGGTCGGGTCCGATATCGATGCCTTCCTTGTACGTCGGATGCCCGTCCTGCAGCGGAAACCAGCCGCGATAGACGTTCGCATTCTCCGGCACGAAGTTGCGGCGACTGAGCGCGCGCTTCCCGGCGTCGCTGAGGGCGAAGACCGCGAGCAGACGCTTTCGCGTCTCTGCCGCGAGCACGTCGCCGGGCAGGCCGGTCACGGTCATGAACCCGGTCTCGCGCGCGGCGGCCGCGAGCGCCGCATCGACCGAATTGCGTGCTGATGAAGGACCCCCGAACAGGGCGCTGGCGTCAATTGCGGGTATCATGTTGCCGATCCTAAAGCGGATCGGCTTCCGGTGGAAACCCGTTGCTGGTTGCCAATGAGCCAGTGCCTGCGGCGTGTTACAGCAGCTATTGCGCAGCCTGCCCGGCCTGGAACCTTGCCACCCAGGCGCCGACGTCATTGGCCGGCAGCGGCTTGCTGAACAGGAAGCCCTGCGCCTCGGTGCATCCTTGCTGGCGGACGAGCTCCAGCTGCGCCTCAGTCTCGACGCCTTCCGCGGTGGTCACCATGCCGAGGCTCTGTCCGAGGCCGATCACCGCTTTCACGATCGCCTTGGCGTCACCATTGTTGGAGGAATCGCGGACGAAGGACCGGTCGATTTTGATCTTGTCGAAGGGGAAGGAACGCAGGTAGCTGAGGCTTGAATAGCCGGTGCCGAAATCGTCCATCGAAAGCTTCACCCCGAGATCGCGCAGCCGGTGCAAGGTGGCGAGGGTTAGCTTGCTGTCTACCAGCAATACGGATTCCGTGATCTCCAGGTCGAGCCGGCTCGGTTTCAATTTCGCCTCGCTGAGTGCTGCTTGAACTTGCTCGACCAAGCCCCGATTCTTGAACTGCACCGGCGAGAGGTTGACTGAGACCTCGATCTCGCCCGGCCAGCTCGCGGCCGTGGCGCAAGCCTCGCGTAGCACCCATTCTCCGATCTGCATGATGAGGCCGGTGTCTTCCGCGACCGGGATGAAATCGGCCGGCGAGATCGGCTCCATGTCGGGGGGATTCCAACGCAATAGTGCCTCGAAGCCGCGCACGCTATGCTCGGCGACGTTGATCAACGGATGGAAGGCAAGGGAGAGCTCGTTGCGGGTGAGGGCGCGCCTGAGGCCGGCTTCGATCCTGCGCCGGCGCTGCTGCACCGCATCCATGCCGCTCTCATAGAAGTGGAAAGTGTTCCGGCCCTCAGCCTTGGAGCGATAGAGCGCAAGGTCGGCAGCCTTCATCAGCGTGTCCGGATCGTTTCCGTCCAATGGCGCCACGGCTATGCCTATGCTGGCGCCGATTACGAACTGATGCTCCTGGATATCGAACGGCTGGGCGATTGCGCTGACGATGCGGCGAGCCAGGATCGAGCCCGATGTCGGCTGGTGGATCGCGACCTGCAGGATGGCGAACTCGTCACCGCCGAGACGCGCCACGATGTCGGTCTCGCGGCAGCAGCCTACCAGCCGGGCCGCGACCTGCTTCAACAGCGCATCGCCCGCACCATGGCCAAGCGTGTCGTTGACGTTCTTGAAATGATCGAGATCGATCGCCAAGACAGCCAACTGCTCGCCGCGCGAGACCCGCGCCCGCAGCTCCTCGATGTGCTCCTGGAACAGCGTCCGGTTGGCGAGATCGGTCAGCGCATCGTGGCGCGCCAGATACTGGACCCGCTCCTGGTTGCGCTGCTGCTCGGTAATGTCCTGATGGGTCGAAACCCAGCCGCCGCCCTGCATCGGATGATGCATGATCGCGATGACGCGGCCATCCATGAGTTCGACGATGTCGCCGTCGTCCCGGTTGTTGACCACGAGGTCCAGGCGGCGCTGCAAATAGCCGGCATCGCCGGTTTTCGGCTCATTGCCGTGCGCAAGACGAAGGGCGACGATCTCCTCCAGCAGCATTCCGGGCTGGATCTCTTCAGGTGCGATCCGGTACATGGTGGCGTAAAGCCGGTTGGAAACGATCAGGCGCCGGTCTGCATCGAACATGCAGAGTCCCTGCGGCGTGTTGTTGATCGCTGCATCGAGCTGGATGAACTGCTCGGTCAGCTGCTTCTCGCGGAGCTTCTGCTCGGTGATGTCGAGATGGGTTGCGACCCATCCCCCGATCGGCAGCGATTGATGCGCGATCCGGATGATGCGGCCGTTGCGAAGCTGCACGATCTCAGAGGCCGGCTTCATCTGCCTGATCAGCTCTTCATGCCGCTTCTGGAAATCGTTGCTGGGGTCGAACGGCTCCATACCGTGGGCCAGGCGATAGGCGACGATCTCGGCATGCGGCGTGCCTGGCCGCACCATTTCCGGCGGAAGAGCATAGATCTCCGCATATTGCTGGTTGGCGATCACCAGGCGGCGCTCGGCATCGAACATGCAGAGGCCCTCGGCCATATGCGAGACCGCGGCTTCCAGACGCACCTTCTGCGCCTCTTCGGCGCGTTCCTTGCACCGCGCTTCGGTGACATCTTCGTGCAGGATCACCCAGCCCATGCCCGGTAGGCGCGCGCGCTTCACATGAATGGTGCGATCGTCGACCAGTTTCTCGTCGATCGAGACCGTGCCGTGCTCCGCATCGGAGGCCAAGCCTTCGCGATAGAGCCGATAGAGCTCCTGGGCGGAGCGGTCCTTGTGGCATCCGGCGGCGACAATTCGCGCCGCGACCATCTCAAGGCTGGCGCCTTCGGCGATGTCTCCAGGCTTCAGATTGTAGATTGCGAGAAACCGTCGGTTCCAGAACACGAGGTTCAAGTCGGCCGTCCAGATCGACAGTCCCGAGGGAATGCCGTCCAACGCCGCATCAAGAAATGCGACCTTGGCATTCGCCAAGTCGCGCCGAGGGTCGTTCATGACTGCACCCCGAGCTAATCGGAGGTTGCAGAGGTACTTTCCGCCAAGGCGGTTAATGCAATGTTAAAAAAACGCCTACACGCGGCCGAAGTTCATGCGTAGAGTGATCGAATCTTTCGGCATGCCGCGCTGTGATTCGTTCCCATTCCCATGAAGCTTCTGTTGATCGGTCTGGGCCAGCTGACCGGAGCCCTGTTGGATGCCGTCGCCCGCGACGGCCGGTTTGCCCAGATCGTTCTTGCTGCCCGCGACGCCGAGCGGGGTCGGGCCAAGGTGCTGGCGGCGCGCGTGGGTGCGGCCCTCGAAGGCGAGTTCCCGCGAATCGAGTTTGTCCCTTTCGACTTCAACACGGCGGCCGCTTCCGAGACACTGAAGAAGATCGCGCCGGATGTCGCCTTCGCGGCGCCGACGGCGCTCTCGCGCCGGCACATTCGCGCCGCCGATCCCAAGATTCGCGCTCTGCCCAGCGGCCTCTGGCTTGCCTGCCATCTGGCGCCGATGCTGCGCCTGCGCGATTGCTGGGCCAAGTCCGGTCTGAGCGCACCTTGGGTCGCGGCCAGCGAGCCGGATCTGGTCAACGCGATCCTGCACCTCACCGGCACCGGACCGACCGCGGGCAGCGGCGGCATCGCGACCTGCGTGCCGCGCATCCGCATGCTCGCCGCACAGCAGGCGAAGGCGCCGGTGCAGGAGATCGCCGTGCGCCTGGTCGCCGGCGCATCACTTGCGGATTATCTGGGGGGCGAGGGGACCGCGAAGGAGCTTCCGCCTTTCATGCTGAAGGTCACCTGGCACGGCCAGGACATCACGCTTGCGGTGCGCGACAAGCTCAAGGCGAAAGTGCCGCCGCTCGCCGAAGCCGACCACGCACGCATCGCCGCCTCGGCGACGCTCGATCTTCTGGCGGCGCTCGGAGACGATCGGCTGCATGATCTGCACGTGCCGGCGCCGAATGGGCTGGTGGGCGGCTATCCGGTGAAGATCAACCGCCGCGGCGCGGAGGTCGATCTGCCCGCCGCCTGGGATCTCGAGCACGCGCTCGGCATCAATGCGACCGCGCTCGCTTACGACGGCATCGCCGCCTTGGACAAGGACGGCGCCGTCACCTACACCGAGCGCGGCATCGCGGCATTCCAGGCGTTGCTCGGCGAGCGCATCGAGCGCCTGCGGCCGCAGAACGCGCAAAGCCTCGCCGAGAAGCTGGTCGCGACCGTCAGGTAAGCTGATCCCCGATGTGCTGCCGAGGGGTCGATTTGGGGATGCCCTGGCTACCTGGTTTCATGGTCTTGGTCATGACATCCCTCATCCCAGGCTCGGCGAGGATTTGTCGTATTGCTTGGTGAAAGGAATGTCGCTGATGCTGACTTTGCCGCCGGACACTTTCTCGAGGTCCGCTTCAGGCATTGGCTTGTCGGTCCTCTGGGTCGTCTTCGGCTGCTTGGCCGTCGGCTTGGCTGACTGAGACATGGCTCCTCCAGTTTGTTTCAGAGTCGCTCGCCCGGGTTCATACCGGTGCCGTCCCCGCGAGGAAGTCTACGCGGAAGTTGTTGCGATTTCCACGCGAACAAGATGCTCGTCGCCGTTATAAATCCTACCGAAGCAATATATGAATGTGTGCATAAGCCATGAAAAAAACGCGCCTGCAGTATCCAGCGGCAGCAATCTGCCGAGCAATGGGCGTCAGAGTTGAATTGTGTTTCTGTGGGGATCTCCTAGCCTCGGCATGTGGGGCGGGAAAGGGAGAACCAGCATCATGCCGAAGATTTCCAAGAACCAGCCGCAGCGTGGCAAGCCGGAGGCGCTCGTAAAGGCCGGCAAGAAAGCACAGATCGAGCTCACGGAATCCGATTTGAAGAAGGTCTCCGGTGGCCTGAAGTTCGACACGCACAAATGAACGTACCACCGCCGGGCGCACGCGCGCCCGGCGGTGGCTTGGTCATTATGGCTGCGTCAACGCATCCTGTGCCTTGGTGACTTGATCCATGCAGGCGGCCTGATCGCCGGCCTGGTCGAACTTCTTGGCCTGTTCCAGCGCCGCCATGGCGGATTGATTGCCGCCAGCCGTGGTCGCCGCCGTGGCATTGCTCGCCTGGTCGGCCATGGTGCCTGCGCCGGTGTTCTGGTTCTGCACGTCCTGCGACGAGGTCGCCTTGTTCTGGCTCGCCTGGTTCATCGTGCCTGTCGCCGGCGTGGTGGGCGTTTGCGGCTCGGCGCTCGGGCTCACCGGATTGGCGGTGGTGCTCTGACCCGTCGTGCCGACACCGACGCCGCCGTTCTGGGTCGGACCCATGCCGGCATCGGTCGCCGCCATTTGCTTGCTCAGCGCATCAATCTGCGCACTGCACGGTCCGGCCAGTGCGGAGCCCGTCATCAGCAGACACCCAACACCGGCGCCGAGCGCAATCATCGTGATCTTCATCTTCATGCCTCTTCCTTGTCAGCGCAGAACCGCGCCTTGCGCCGCGGCGTGCGGAGGATCCCGCTTTTCGGATAACAGGGGACTCCGGCGAAGGTTCAGACCCTCGGCAAAAATGCGAACCTCCCCGAAACCGGCTATCTTCGTCCTCGGCTTATTTGGGAGAAACTCGTGCTGCAGGTGAACGCACGCGCCGATCTGACACTCGATCTCGTCCACCGCGTCGCCTGGCGGAGCGAGCCGATCGAGCTCGGCACTGCTGCGCGGGCGCGCATTTCCGAGCGACGCGCGGATTTCGAGCGGCTGCTCAAAGACCCGCAGCACGGCGTCTATGGCGTGAACCAGGGCCAAGGCGAGATGATCCGCTATCGCCTCACCGAGAAGCAGATCGCGCGGCTGGCGCAGCTGAAGCCCCTTCCGGCGGCCGTTTCCTTCGGCGAGCATTTTCCGCCGCGCGTCGTGCGCGCGATGGCGCTGGCGCGGTTCGCGAACATTCTCGACGGGCATGCGATGGCTACACCGCGGCTCGCCGATGCGCTGATCGCGCTGCTGAACGCCGACACGCTGCCCAAGGTCCCCTGCACCGGCCAGGGCGGGGCCGGGGAGATCCTTGCGACCTATCCCTTGTTCGCGGCGCTCTCGGAGCGCTTCGAGCTTCTACCCGGCGAGCGCGGCGCGCTGATCAACGGCGCGCCTTGCGCCGCGGCTTTGCTCGCCGATGTGGCGCTTGCCGCGCGCCGGCGGCTCGATCTCGTGCAGCAGGTGCTGGCGCTCGCCATCTTCGCTTTCGGCGCGCCGCGCGAGCATTACGACCCCGCTTTGGGCGCGCTCTGGGGCGGGCCCTATCACCCAATGGCCTTCGAGGCGCTCGACACATTGCTCGGCGCACCGGAAGCGCTGCAGCGCAGCCATCAGGCGCCGGTCAGCTACCGCATCGTTCCCGCAGTTCTGGCGCAGGCCCATTGGGCGGTCGGACAAGCCGAGGCGATCGCGCGGACAGCGCTTTCCTCGGTCACCCACAACCCGACCTATCTCGAGGCGGATGACGAACACCCGCTGGGCCGCTGCATCAGCACCGGCGGCTTCCACAATGCATTGGCGGCGCCGGCGATGGACAACGTGACTGGTGTCTGGGCCGATCTCTGCCTGCTCGCCGAACGGCTCGTCGTCGGCTTGCTCAATGGACGCGTCTCCGGCTTCTCCGATTTCCTGCTGGGCGATCGCGATCCCAGCGAGAGCGACGGCCATGGCGCGCTCGGCTACCTGCCGATGGCGATCGCCGGCTTCGTCGAGGAGGCGCGGGCTTTGGCGCAGCGCAGCTTCATTCCGGCGGTCGATGCCTCGGTGTTCGGCCAGGACGATGTCGCCTCGCCGGTCTTCCTCGCCTGGCCGAAAGCGGAGAAGGCGGGCGAGACGCTCGACCGGGCGCTGGCGGTGCTCGCCGTCGTCGCATCCCAGGCGCTGCATCTGACGAATCGGACACCCCAGTCCGGCGCGCTGCGTAATTTGCTGGGCAAGGTGCGTGAGACGGTTCCGGTGGTCGTCGCGGACCGCGTGCTCGGACCTGAGCTTCAGGCCCTCAGCGCCTATTTTGGCGTCTCAATCTTTGGGATGACGCTACGCATCTAACCTATTGTGATTGCGGCTCTTGCTGCGGCGCACAAATCAATCCATATTTAAGGGGCTGCGGGCTATCCTTTTCGGAGCCGTCAGGGCGCGGCGGACAACAGAGAAAGGGTATCCACGTGCTGTACACTGCAGTTCTGGTCGCCTGCCTGGCCTCTGCCCAGGGAGCATCCGCATCGGATGCATCAGCCCCAGGCGATTGTCACACCCATGAGATGCTGATCAACGGCGGCGCCAATCCGATGTCGGCCTTCGTCGAGGCGCAGAGCCGCGCGGCGGAATGGCTGGCAGAGCATCCCGGCCTGGCGCAGCGCTCGCTGATCATCCGCGCCGGTCGCGGCGTCTAGGGCTTCACCGCGGCAAGCTTAGGCGGGCGTCGTTCATCGCTCCGCCTCGGCCTTGAACAGTTCCAGCATGGCGGGCCAGCCGCCGTTGACGGATTCACGCGTCTTGGTGCCGCCTTCGAGACCCAGGCGCTCGAACAGCCGATGCTCGAGCTCGATGCGGGTCGCTTCCGCGCCTTCGGGGATGAAGAGCACTTCGACTTCCGAGCCGACGTCGGATTCGATTTTCCAGACACAGGTGTATTCCCAGCTCATCACGAAGCGATGCGGCGGCTCCCAGGTGAGGATTGCGCCGACGGTCTGCTCGCTGCCGTCTTCATAGACCTCGTACCAGCGGCCGCCGACCCTCGGCTCCAGGATCACGGTCTTGATCGGCGCCGGACGGTTGTTCCCGTGCCTCGGCCACCAGCGGCCGAGGCCTTCGGTGAAGACCTCGAAGGCGCGCGCTTGGCGCGTGTTGACCCGGATCGATTTCCTGACCGGTGCAATGGTGATGGGGCGGGGATCATTCATCGCTCACTCCTGTCGGTTGGGCCTGATTTCGATTCCGCCTCCACGCGGAAGTTCTCCAGCGCCTCGTCCCAGAACTGGTCCAGCCAGGCGCGCAACGCGCCGAGACCGTTCGGGTCGATGTAATAGATTCTGCGCGTGCCTTCGGGCCGGTCGCTCACCAGCCCGGCCGCCTTCAGCACCTTCAGATGTTGGGACACCGCCGGGCGGCTGACTGCAAGGCCTCGGGCGATCTCCGAGACGGGCTTCGGGCCGGAACCCAGCCGCTCGAACACCGTTCGGCGGGTCGGGTCAGCCAAAGCGGCGAGTGCAGTTCCGTAAGTCATGACTAACAGTAAGTAACTGCTTACGAAAATTCAAGCCCGAAAAACCGGTCAGTCACAAGATGCATGCTGGACGTAGGTGTGCTTCTGTTGCCAAATAGTTCTCAAGAACCCATATGCAGAGATCACCGAGCCCCGCCATGGAGCTTCGATTCCCGACAATGCTGCCGCCCGATCTCTTCCATCCCGCTGTTGCGGACTGGTTTTCCCGCCACTTCCCGGAGCCGACCCCCGCCCAGGCCCAAGCCTGGCCGGCGATCAAGGCCGGGGAGCACACGCTGATCGCGGCGCCGACCGGCTCGGGCAAGACGCTGGCCGCCTTCCTCGCGGCGATCGATGGGTTGGTGCGGCAAGGGCTCGAAGGCACGCTCACCGATCAGACGCAGATCGTCTACATCTCGCCGCTGAAGGCGCTCTCCAACGACATCCAGAAGAACCTCGAAGCGCCGATCGCCGGCATCCGCGCCGCATTGAAAGAACGCGGCTTGCCCGATATCGAGATCCGCACCTGGGTCCGCACCGGCGACACGCCGTCCTCCGAGCGCGCCAAGATGGCGAAGCGACCGCCGCATATCGTCGTCACCACGCCGGAGTCCTTCTACATCCTCTTGGGCTCGGAATCCGGCCGCAAGATGCTGGAGACCACGCGCTGGGTGATCGTCGACGAAATCCACGCCATGGCCGCGAACAAGCGTGGCGCGCATCTCTCGCTCTCGCTGGAACGGCTCGCGGCGCTCTGCGGCGACAATCTATTGCGCATCGGACTCTCGGCGACGCAGAAGCCGATCGATGCGGTGATGAACCTGCTCTCGGGCACGGGTGGAGCAGGCGGCACGCCGAAGATGCGCATCGTCGATACCGGCCATCAGCGCCACCGCGAATTGGTGATCGAGGTCCCGGGCCAGCCCTTGGAAGCGGTGATGTCGGCGGAATGCTGGATCAACGTCTACGACCAGCTCCAGCAGCTGATCGAGGCGCATCGCACGACGCTGGTCTTCGTGAACACGCGCCGCATGGCGGAGCGCGTCGCGCGTGCCTTGTCGGAACGCCTCGGCGAGACGGCGGTCACCGCACATCACGGCAGCATGGCGAAGGAGCACCGGCTCGCCGCCGAGCAGCGCTTGAAGTTCGGCCAACTCCGCGCGCTGGTCGCCACGGCGTCACTCGAACTTGGCATCGACATCGGCGATGTGGATCTCGTCTGTCAATTGGGCTCGCCGCGGACCATCGCCGCTTTCCTGCAGCGGGTCGGGCGTTCGGGTCACGCGGTCGGCGCCACGCCGAAGGGCCATCTCTTTCCTTTGTCCCGCGACGAGTTGGTGGAATGTTCGGCGCTGTTCGACAGCGTGCGCCGCGGCGAGTTGGACAGGCTCGAGATCCCCTCGAAGCCATTGGATGTCATTGCTCAGCAGATCGTTGCCGAATGCGCGGCCCAGGACTGGACCGAGGACGATCTCTTCGCGCGCTACACCCGTGCCTGGCCTTATCGCGATCTCACGCGGCCTGAGTTCAGCGAAGTCCTGAAGATGTTGGCCGAAGGCTTCACCACCCGTCGCGGCCGGCGCGGCGCGCTCATTCACTGGGACACGATCAACAAGATCATTCGCGGCCGCCGTGGCGCGCGCCTGACGGCACTCACCTCCGGCGGCACCATCCCGGATACCGCCGACTACCAGGTCTTGCTGGAGCCGGAGAACCATGTCATCGGCACGGTGAACGAGGACTTCGCCATCGAGAGCCTCGCCGGTGACGTGTTCCAGCTCGGCAACGCCTCCTACCAGATCATCCGGGTCGAACGCGGCCAGGTGCGCGTGGAAGTCGCGCATGGCCTGCCGCCGACCATCCCGTTCTGGCTCGGCGAGGCGCCGGGACGGAGCGATGAATTGTCGGATTCCGTCTCGCGCCTCAGGAAGGAGATCGCGCAGCGCCTGGAAGCGCGGCCGGATTCCGTCCTGCCCTGGCTGATCGAAGAGGTCGGAATCGCCGAAGCGGCGGCCGAGCAGGAGGTCGAATACATCGCCGCCGGCAAAGCGGCTTTGGGCGCCGTGCCGAGCAAGGACACGATCGTGCTCGAGCGCTTCTTCGACGAAGCGGGCGGACAGCAGCTCGTCATCCACACGCCCTATGGCAGCCGGATCAATCGCGCCTGGGGCCTGGCGCTTCGGAAGCGCTTCTGCCGCAAGTTCAACTTCGAGCTCCAGGCCGCAGCGACCGAAGACAATATCGTTCTCTCGCTCACCTCAGCACACAGTTTCGATCTCGCCGAGGTCGCGCGCTATCTTCATTCCTCCAGCGTGCGCCAGATCCTGACTCAAGCGGTGCTCGATGCGCCGATGTTCAACGCGCGCTGGCGCTGGGTCGCCGGCGTATCCCTCGCATTGCCCCGCTTCCAGGGCGGCAAGAAGGTGCCGCCGCAATTCATGCGCATGCAGGCCGAGGATCTCGTGGCCGCGGTCTTCCCCGACCAGATCGCCTGCGCCGAGAATCTCGTCGGCGAGCGCGAGATCCCGGATCATCCGCTCACCAACCAGGCGATCTATGACTGCCTGCATGAGGCAATGGACATCGAAGGCCTCGAAGCCTTGCTGAAGCGGATCGAGGCGGGCGAGATCCGTATTGTCGCCGCCGATCTGACGCAGCCTTCGCCCTTGGCGCTCGAAATCCTCTCGGCGCGTCCTTATGCTTTCCTGGACGACGCACCGCTCGAAGAGCGCCGCACGCAAGCCGTCATGTCGCGCCGTTGGCTCGACGCCGACAGCGCCGCTGATCTCGGCCGCTTGGACGGCGAGGCGATTACCAGGGTCAAGGAAGAAGCCTGGCCCGAACCCGCCAATGCCGAAGAGCTGCACGACGCGCTGCTCTGGCTCGCCTGTGTCAGCAATGACGAAGCGCGGGAGAAGCCCGATTGGCTCCATTGGCTGAGCGCCCTTGCCGCGGATCGGCGGGTGACGCGGCTCGAAACCGGCAATGCAAGGCTGTGGATCGCCACCGAGCGGCTGAACCAGTTCCGCCTGGTCTGGCCCGATGCGCTGATCGTTCCGGCGGTCAGCAGCGGCGAGGCCTTCGCGCAGACCCGCGAGGAAGCCCTCGTTGAGATCATCCGAGGCCGGCTCGAAGGTCTCGGCCCGGTGACGGCGACCGCGCTCGCCATGCCGCTCGGCCTGGAAGCCGCCGATGTCAGCGCGGCGTTGATGGCGTTGGAGGTCGAAGGCTTCGTCATGCGCGGCCGCTTCACCGCCGGCGGCAATGAAGAGGAATGGTGCGACCGGCGCCTGCTCTCGCGCATCCATCACTACACGCTGCGGCGCCTCCGCGCCGAGATCGAGCCGGTCGCGGCGAAGGACTTCCTGCGCTTCCTGTTCCAATGGCAGCGCGTCGCCACGGATGCGCGTCTGGAAGGCCCGGATTCCATGACCGTCGCGGTCGCCGGTCTCGAAGGCTACGAAGCACCGGCCGGTGCCTGGGAGACCGAGATCCTGCCCGCGCGCATCAAGGCCTACGAGCCGAGCTGGTTCGACGATCTCTGCCTCTCCGGACGTCTCTCCTGGGCGCGCCTGACGCCGGCGAATGGCGGCAAGGACAAGGACCGCGTCGCCTCTCCGGTGCGCACCACGCCGATCGCGGTGATGGAGCGGCGGTCGGCGCCGCTCTGGATGTCCCTGGTGGGGGAGAACAAGTCTAACCTCGAGCCGAGCCCACGTGCGCTGGCTGTGCTCGATGCGCTGAAGGCGCACGGCGCCTCGTTCTTCGACGAGCTGGTCGCCGAAAGCGGCCTGCTGCGGCCGCAGGTCGAGGACGCGCTCGGCGAACTGGTCAATCTCGGCCTGGTGAATTCCGACAGCTTCGGCGGGCTGCGTGCCCTGCTGGTGCCGGCCGACAAGCGCAAGCCGCTGGGTGGCGGCCGTCGCCGCGGCCATGTTCTGCCCTTCGACATGGACAATGGCGGCCGCTGGGCGCTGATGCGCCGCGCCACGCAGTCCGGCGATCCGAAGCTCCGCGAAGCTGCCGTCGAGCATATGGCACGCACGCTGCTGCGCCGCTACGGCGTGGTATTCTGGCGCCTGCTCGGTCGCGAAGCGGCCTTCCTGCCGCCCTGGCGCGAGCTGCTCAAGGTCTACCGCCGGATGGAAGCGCGCGGTGAGATCCGGGGCGGCCGTTTCGTCGCCGGCTTCTCCGGGGAGCAATATGCGCTGCCGGACGCGGTCGGTGCTCTGCGCGAGATGCGGCGCAAGGCGCCAAGCGGGGAGTGGGTCTCGATCTCTGGCGCCGATCCGTTAAACCTGATCGGCATATTGACGCCCGGGAACAAGCTGAGCGCGCTGACCGGCAACCGCATCCTGTTCAAGGACGGCGTACCGATGGCAACGCTTTCCGGGGGCAAGGTCGAATACACCGCGAGCATCGAGCCCGCCGAACAGTGGGAGGCCAAGAAGAAGCTGCTGCGCTCCGCGGCCCCGCGCCACTTCGCCGATCTCGGATAGGAAAGGACGCAAGCTTTGGAGCGCGACGAGTCCACGGCGAAGGCTCTTGCCGATATCGCCGCCGGCAAGCCGGGATCGCTCAAGGGTCGTTTCTTGTCGGAAGACAAGTCGCACCGCTACCAGCAGCTCGCCGAGCTGCTGGCGGTGCTCGATGGCAAATTCGGGTTCGCACGCCTCAGAATCGATGCCTGGGTCAACCGCATCGACCACCACCGTCAGCTCCTGCCCGAATCCAAGACGCATGACCTGCAATGGCACAATTCGCCGGAAATTGCGGTCAGCACCTTCGAGTTCCACATCGGCCCGCCTCGCTAACCCCCGATTTTCTCGTCATTCCGGGCGATATCGATCTTTGGTCGAATTGACGGCCCATGAAAACGGATTGGTAAACTTTCCCAACGAAAATGGCGTCATGGGAATGGCGCAAGTATTGTTCTTTGGGAGGAAGCATGACCGCAGCCGCGCCATACCGGGCGATGCCCCCACGGGCAATGCAATCATGAAAGGCACGCGGTCCAGCCCCAAGCCCTCATCGGAAAGCGCGCCGTCGGCCGAAAAGCAGCCGGCAGCGGAAGTGTCTGCGGCGGCGACCAAGGAAGTCGACAAGGATCGGCTCATCACCGAAATGGCCGACCGGATCGGCACGCTGGGTGTCGAGATGGCCGATATCGCCGGCAATGTCGAGGACGTCGCTGGCCGCGTCTCCGACCAGGCCGACAAGTTCAAGGCGCTCGACCAGACCGCCAAGGCCATGGTTGCCACCAACCACGAGATCGACCGAGCCGCCAAGGCCGCCCAGTCGGCGGCGTCAATCGCCGGCGCCGAGGTTGCGGAATCGCGGAGCGCGGTCAACGGCGCGGTCTCGGATATTTCCGAGCTCATCGCCGCGGTCGGCCGCATCGCCGAGCGCTTGAACACCGTCAACACCGTGCTGGAGCAGGTCGCCGGCTTCTCCGGCACGATCGAGACTATCGCCAAGCAGACCAACCTGCTCGCCTTGAACGCAACGATCGAGGCGGCCCGCGCCGGCGCCATGGGCCGCGGATTCAGCGTGGTCGCGAGCGAGGTGAAGAGCCTCGCCGAGCAGACGCGCAGGGCCACGCGCCAGATCAATGAGACGGTGCACGACCTCACCAGCCAGATCGGCAATGTCATCACCGAGAGCAGCACCGCGTCCTCGCGCGCAAAGCAGGTGGGGCAGAGCACGAGCCAGATCCAGGGCGTAATCGAGCGTGTCCATGACGGCTTCACCGCGGCGGAAGGAGAGGTGAACTCGATCGCGTCCACCGCCGCCGACAATCTGCAGCATTGCGACACCGTGATCCTGGCGCTGGACGATCTTACCAAGGGCGTTGAGGCCTCGTCGGTCAATCTGAAGCAGGCGGAAGAGCGCGTAGAAGGCCTGCTGAAGCTCAGTGAGACCCTGATCGAATACATCGCCGAGAGCGGGGTCGAGACGCCCGATACGCCGCTGATCCGCGCCGTGCTGGAAGCCGGGCAGAAAGTGGAAGCGGTTTTCGAGCAGGCGCTCGCGCGCGGCGAAATCAGCTTCGAGGACATGTTCGACGAGAACTACCGCGAGATCCCCAACACCAACCCGAAGCAATATCTGACGAAGTTCACCGCTTTGACCGACCGCCTGCTGCCGCCGATTCAGGATCCATTGCTCGCCCTCGACCCGCGCATCGCCTTCTGCGTCGCCTGGACCACCGGCGGCTATCTCCCGACCCACAATCCGCAATACAGCAAGCCGCAAGGCTCGGACCCGGTCTGGAACACCGCGAACTGCCGCAACCGCCGCATCTTCAAGGATCGGGCGGTGCAGAAGACCGCCGCCAACACCAAGCCCTTCCTGCTGCAGACCTATCGCCGCGACATGGGCGGCGGCAAGTTCGTCCTGATGAAGGATCTCTCCGCGCCGATCCACATCAGAGGCCGCCGCTGGGGCGCGTTCCGGATGGGCTTCCGGCAGAGCTAGGCAGCGCTCACCCGCACCGGCACGCCCACCTTCAGCGAGTTTGCGACCGTGCTGATCCGCTCCGCCTCGGCGATCAGAGCCATTGCGTCACCGCCACCCGGAAGATCGCATTCGACGAAGATCGCGGCGCGGGTCGCCAGCAGCGGCTCGCCGGCGAGCTCGAGCGTCACCTTGACGGCGATCCCATCGAGCGCAATCCCGCGCGCATGGGCGACATAGCGAAGATCGTTGCAGAAGCAGCCGCCGATCGCGAGCGCGAGCAATTGTCCGCCGTTAAAGCCCAATCCCTTGCCGCCGGCCTTGCCTTCCGGTCGATCGACGACCAGCGTATGCGCGCCGGCCCAGCCGAGTGCTGCTTCGGTGCCGGCGATGTTGCGCAGCTCCACGGTCATCTGCGCCATAGACCTGTCCTCTAGAGAAACTTGCCGGTATCCAGGATCACCGAGGTGTAATCGCGGTAGCTCATGCCGAGTTCCTCGGCCCGCGCCAGCCGCCGCAGGGCGATTTCGCGCGGCGGCGTCTTCCACGCCTCATTGTGCGCCTTGGTCCAGCAATAGAGTCGCCACGATCCATTGGGATCGAGATCGTCGGGCAAGGGCCCGCCGTTGTGGCCGATCCAGGGATTCAGAACGACGGCAGGCGGTGTCGTGATGGAATTGCCGCGCAGCAGATGCGCCACCAGGTTCGAACGCTTGCGCTGTGCCATGGAGCTCCCACGTTGCCGGCGCGGCGACTCATGCCGCAGCGGGAAGGTTATCGGTCGGAACGGCGCCTGTCAGCCGATGCGCGGCGCGCTACCCATCAGCGGTCAATCCTTGACCGCTGAATCGTTGACCGACCGGTGCGCGTATGAAATATTTCGAAAAAGTATTACCAATAGGAGAGGGGAAAGTCCCGATGTCCGCACGCCTTGCCACCATCCGCACCGCCGCCGTTCTCGGCGCGATTCTGCTGCCGACCGCTGCCTGGGCGCATCCCGGACACGGTGAAGCCGTCGGTCTCGTGCAAGGTTTCATGCATCCGGTGACCGGGCTCGACCATGTGCTGGCCATGATCGCGGTCGGCCTGTTCGCGGCCAATCTCGGCGGCCGGGCGCTTTGGGCGGTCCCACTCAGCTTCGTCTCGGTGATGGCTTTGGGCGGTGCGCTCGGCGTTGCCGGTATTGCGGTTCCCTTCGTCGAAGCGGGCATCGCGATCTCGGTGATCGTGCTCGGCCTCGCGGTGGCGCTGCGCTGGAAGGCGCCGGTCACAGCGGCCATGGCGCTGGTCGGGCTCTTCGCGCTCTTCCACGGCCATGCCCATGGCGCCGAGATGCCGGTCGATGCCGCAGGCTTCGAATACGGTCTCGGCTTCATCCTGGCGACCGCGCTGCTGCATGGTGCGGGCCTCGGTCTTGGCCTTGGCTTCGCGCGCTTCGGCCGGGCGATGGCACCGCGCGCGATTCAGTTCGGCGGCGTTGCCATGGCGGTCGCCGGCCTCGGCATCCTGACCGGGGTCATCTGATGAAACGGATGGAGCGGGGCGACCCGCTCCATCTCTGACTTTCGGCCGACTCCCCCTGGTCTGCCGAATGGCCTAGGCTCATCCCGGTATTCCGGGAGAAAACTCTGTCCGCCATCGGCAATCCGGCCCTCGCGGCCATCGAAGCGACGGATCTGCGATCGCCGGTCACGCGCGCCGGCTATGAATACTGGCTTTCGAAGAAGCTTGACCGGCCCTTTCCAGCCCGCGCCGATTTCGACCCGTTTCTGGAACAGCCGAAACTCTCGCGCAACATGGTGCTGGTCCAGGTCGAGCGCGACCCGATCGACTTCCGCTATCGCTACATCGGAACCAAGGTGCGCGAGAATATGGCGGCCGAATGGACCGGCAAGCGCATGTCCGAGATCCCGATTCAGCGGGCACCCAACCCGATCTGGCAGCACCATCTCTGGGTGCTGGAGCACCGCCAACCGCGCTTCTACCGCCCCGCCTATCTCGGTCCGTTCAAGGAATTCAAGTTCATCGAATCCGCGCAGCTCCCGCTGGGCCCGGAAGGCGGCGAGATCGACATGATGATGGTGTTCGTGGACTTCCTGCGAAAGTCGGCTTGACCGCCGCTCTAGCTCGCGTGCGCTTCGCCGACGATCCAGTCGCGGAACAGCACGACTTCCGGGCGCTGATCGGCACCGACCGGATAGACCAGGTGATAGCGGAACCCGGTCTTGAGGCGCTTCGGGATCGGCGCCACCAATTGCTTGCTCTTGAGGAAATCCGCGACCAGCGACGTCTGGCCGAGTGCCACGCCCTGGCCGTCGACGGCGGCGCGCAGCAGGAGATTGCTGTCGGGAAAAGTCATGTCGCGTTCGCGTTCGCTTTCCGAGCCGACCTCGGAAACGCCCGCCGCCTCGAGCCAGGCCGGCCAATCCGGCCATAGGCCTTCGCGGCTCGACCAGTCGAGGCGCAGCAGGCGATGCTGCACCAGGTCTTTGGGCTTGGAGATCGGGTGGCGTTTCAGATAGTCCGGCGCGCAGACCGGCAGGATCTCGTCCTCGAAGAGGTCGATCGATTCCAGGCCCGGATAGTGGCCGCGGCCGAAGCGGATCGCGAGGTCGGCCTCGTTGCCGGCGAGATCGACCACCGCCTTGGTCGGATCGAGCAGCACGTCGAGCGCATTCGGCAGCTCGCGATAGCGGGGCAGGCGGCTGATCAGCCAGTTGACGGCGAAAGCGGGCTCGACGCTCAAGCGCAGCCGCCGCGGCGGGGTGCGGCGGCGCATGCGCTCCACCGCCTGCTGCATCTGGCGGAAGGCATTGATCAGCGGATCCTTGCCCCGGAGCCCGGCTTCGGTCAGCTCCAGCGCGTTGCCGCGCTTGCGCACCAGCGGCAGGCCGAGATCGGCTTCCAGCGCGCGGATCTGCTGGGTGACCGCCGCCGGTGTCACATGCAGCTCCTCGGCGGCGCGGCGCACCGAGCCCAGCCGTGCCGCCGCCTCGAAGGCGCGCAGCGCCGCCAGGGTCGGCATCCGGGTCTGCGGTGATGTGGCCAATGGTCGCTCCGTAGAATTACCTGTTTAGCTGAGCTTAACAGAAATCACACCCGAACTCAGTCGAAAATCCGGGCAAACCGGCTAAATATGCAAGCTATGGAGCGAGGGCAAGACGAGACCGCCCCGCCGACTGTTTAGAAGGAGTGCCATCATGAACAACCGGACCCTGGTGCGCGAGCTTGCCGATCACGACGACCGCCAGCTCATGGATATCGGCCTGGTGCGCGGCGGCGACGGAAGCCTGCGCCTGGCGACCGACCCGGCGCTGCCGGCCGGCTATGCCGTTGCCGATCAGCCGTTCTCGGGCGTGATGGCGACCGTCCGTGCCATCCTGCGCGAAGTGCGCGCCGTTCCCTTCCACACCAGCGCCAGCGGCCCCGTCATCCTCACCCAGGACGCGGCCTAAGCCTCTCTCGCCTCCGGCCTCTCGCGTTGCGGGGCGGCCGGAAGGCGCACTTGCAGCGACCAAGTCTCCATCCAGCGCCGGGTCGTCCCCCCGGCGCTTTTTTTCATTCCGGAATTGCCGGTGCCAGCCGGCGCGCCCGGCTGCGGCGGTCGATCAGGATGATGCCGAGCCCGCTGGCGACGATCGTCGCGATCCCGACCAGCGCCAGCGGATTGGGCAGCTCCCCGAACACGATCAGTCCCGACAGCACCGCCCAGACTGCGAAGCTGTAGAAGAACGGCGCGATGACGCCCGGCGCGCCCAGGCGATAGGCCATGAAGACGCCGAAATGTCCGAGCGTCACGAAGAAGCCCGAGCCCAGCAGGAAGAGTGCATGCTTGGTGGTCGGCATCACGAAGGTCTCGGTCGCCACCATGCCGATCCCTGAGACGACCAGCACGACAATGTTGGTCGCGAGCGTCGCGACCAGCGCCGGGATCGCGGCCGACACTTTGCGACCGGCCACGTCGCGGAACGCGAGCCCCAATGCACTGGCGAAGGCAAGCAGGGCGGCAGCGGAGAAGCCGCTCGCATCCGGCTGTGCAACGAGAAGCGCGCCGACGAAGCCCGCGGCGATCAGTGCGATCCGGCCCGCCCCGATCCGTTCTCTCCCGATCGTCGCGACCAGCAGGATGAAGAGCAACGGCGCGGTCTGGACGATGGCGATCACATCCGCGATCGCCATGGCGGAAAGCGCCACGATGTAGCAGAGCACGCTCGCCGTTTCGAAACCGGCGCGCGCCAGGGATGCCGTGCTGAAGCCGCGATGCACGTTGCGCCATTGGCCGAGCAGCAGCACCAGCGCTGCGCAGCAGATGACCGCGAAGATGCCGCGCACGAACAGCACCTCGAACGGCGGCAGCGCCCCTTGCAGCATCGCGAGCTTCATCAGCGTATCGCAGACCACGTAGGATGCCGTCGCGAACAGCATCGCGGCGATGCCGCGGGCACTCGAAGTTGCGGTTGACATGAAAGCGGCCGGCGGGATCCCGCGCGGACTCCGTTGTGATTGTCCCCAGTGTTCGAATCGTAGCGGAGGCGGGCGGGATTGTCAGGTACTTTGGCCCAACTTGACCCGGTCGAAGCGGCCGACACCAACTCAAGGTGGGGGAAAGTGAAGATGACGAATCAAGGCGGCTGGATGCGATGGGTGCCGGGGCTCGCGACCCTGCGGCACTACCAGCTTGCCTGGCTGACGCACGATCTCGTCGCGGGTCTGGTGCTGACGACCATGCTGGTGCCGGTCGGCATCGCCTATGCGACGGCCTCGGGCCTTCCCGGCATCACCGGCCTCTATGCGACCATCGTTCCGCTGCTCGCTTATGCGCTGTTCGGCCCGAGCCGCATCCTGGTCCTGGGTCCGGATTCATCGCTGGCGGCGCTGATCCTCGGCGTCGTTCTGCCGCTCTCCGCCGGCAGTCCGGAGCGGGCGGTGGCGCTCGCGGGCGCGATGGCGATCGTCTCCGGGGCGATCTGCATCATCGCCGGCGTCGCCAGGCTCGGCTTCATCACCGAGCTGCTCTCGAAGCCGATCCGCTACGGCTACATGAACGGCATCGCGTTGACCGTGCTGATCAGCCAGACGCCGAAGCTGTTCGGATTCAAGATCGAGGACGCAGGTCCGCTGCGCGACATCTGGCTGATCGTGCGCTCGATCCTCGACGGCAAGGCCAACTGGACCGCCTTCGCGATGGGCGCCGGCACGCTGGTGGCGATCCTGGCGCTGAAGCGGTTCAAGCGCGTGCCGGGAATTCTGCTGGCCGTCATCGCCGCGACGGTGATCACCGGCCTGCTGGATCTCGACACCACCGCGGGCATCTCGGTTCTCGGCCCGCTGCCGCAAGGACTGCCGGCGTTTGCCATTCCCTGGATCAACACCGCCGACATTGTTCCGATCCTGCTGGGCGGTGCCGCCATCGCCATGGTCTCCTTCGCCGATACCAGCGTGCTTTCCCGCACCTATGCTGCAAGGCTGAAGAGCCCGGTCGATCCCAACCAGGAAATGGTCGGCCTCGGCGCCGCCAATCTGGCGGCCGGATTCTTCCAGGGCTTTCCGATCAGCAGCAGCTCCTCGCGCACGCCGGTGGCGGAAGCCTCCGGCGCGCGCACCCAGCTGACCGGCATCGTCGGTGCGGTCGCCGTGGCGCTGCTGCTGGTCTTCGCGCCGAACCTGCTGGAGCACCTGCCTTCGGCGGCCTTGGCGGCGGTCGTCATCGCTTCCGCGATCGGGCTTTTCGAGATCAACGACCTCATTCGGATCTATCGCATCCAGCGCTGGGAGTTCTGGCTCTCGATCGTCTGCTTCGCCGGCGTCGCCGTGTTCGGCGCGATTCCCGGCATCGGCCTTGCGGTCGTGCTCGCCGTCATCGAATTCCTCTGGGACGGCTGGCGGCCGCATTCGGCGGTGCTGGGCCGCGCCGAGGGCATCAAGGGCTATCACGACATCACGCGCTATCCTGACGCGCGGCTCATTCCGGGCCTCGTCCTGTTCCGCTGGGACGCGCCTTTGTTCTTCGCCAATGCGGAGCTGTTCCGCGAGCGCGTGCGCGAAGTGATCGCGGCGGCACCGACCCCGACCCGCTGGTTCGTCATCGCCGCGGAGCCGGTCACCAGCGTGGACGTGACCGCCAATGACAGCCTCGAGGAATTGCGCAAAAGCTTGAAGGAATCCGATATCGAGTTGCGCTTCGCCGAGTTGAAGGACCCGGTGAAGGACAAGCTGAAGCGCTTCGGCTTCTACGCGGAGCTGGGTGACGACGCCTTCTTTCCCACCCTGGGCGCCGCGGTCAACGGCTACCTCAAGATCCACGACGTCGAATGGGTCGATTGGGAGGATCGATAGCGTGCAGGAGGAGCGGGGTCACTGACTGGTGCGCCCCGCTTCCCTGCTTCGTCCTGTCTCAGAACGCGAGCGGATCGCCGATCACCGCGTTCATCAGCGCCATCCGCATCGGCACGCCGTTGGCAGCCTGCTGGAAGTAGACCGAATGCGGGCTGGTGTCGAAGCTCGGCGGGATCTCGCAGCGCCGGTCCAGCGGATGCATGACGATGAGCTCCGGCTTGGCGCGGGCGACGCTGGCGTGATCGACCAGGAACTGCGGCTTCACGATGTAATAGGCGTGCTCGCCCATGGCGTTGTGATAGATCACATCCACGTCCGCGGCGACATCCTGCACATCAGCAACGCATTCCCAGTCGAGTCCGGCGGCGTCGATCGCCTGCCGCTCGAGGTCCGGCAGCCGGCCCGGCGCATCCGAGAGCAGATAGACCTTCACCTGGTCGAAGGCGCAGAGCGCGTGGAGCAGGGAATGTGCGGCGCGGAGATGCAACCCGCCGATCATCAGGATCTTCAAGCCGTCGATCCGTCCCAGGCGCTCCTGCATGGTGAAGAGATCGATCATGGTCTGGGTCGGATGCTCGGATCCGGCGCCGATCCCGTCGCCGCCGTTGATCACCGGCACGTTGCAATGCTCGGCGAACAGCTTCGGTGCGCCGACATCGGTATGGCGCATCACGGCGATGTCGCAATAGGCGGAGATGCAGGTCGCGGTGTCCTCGAGGCTTTCCGGCTGCAGCGCGCCGAGGCGTGATGCCTCCTTGGTGCTGAAGCCGACCACGCCGCCGCCCATGCGGATCATCGCTGCTTCGAAGCTCAGGCGCGTCCGTGTGCTGGTCGAGAAGAACAGGCTGCCGAGAATCTTGCCGGCGAGCGGCTTTGCCGCGACCACGTCCTGGAACTGCGCCTTGATTGCCGCGGCGCTCTCGATCAGCGCCTCGATCGCACGCCGCCGTACGCCGCGCATGCTCAAGATGTCGGCGGATCTGAAATCATCGAGCGCGCGGTCGGGATGGAACTGTGGTTTGACCCAATGGGGATCGCGCAGAATGGGGGCATCGCGCATCGTGATGGGCGAGAAAGCTGACTGCGCACGATTGGAGGAATGAGCCGTCATGATTTGACCTCATCGATTTCGGTTTGGGGATTTCTCGGCGCGCGGCGACGCGGCTGCGCGTTGCTGCAGCCTTGCGTTGCGCCGGTTCAAAGTATCTGCCCTGCGCTTGCGCGAAGTGACCCCGGAATCTTGCGTATTGCCCGTGAAACGTCCTTAAGTAGGACTCGGGTGCTGGGGATTACGTGGATAACTTCCGCTTCTGGTGCAGCGCGGGAAGCGGCCCTAAGCTCCTGCGATGGATGAAGTCGAAACAACGCGTTCGGCGAAGTTCTTAATCGAGCGTCGCGGCGCCGAGGCCGCGAAGCAATGGGCGGCGCAACGCGCGCTCGAAACCGCTGATCCCGAAGGTCGCGCTGCCTGGCTGCGCATTCTCCAGGCGATCATCGATCTCAGCCCATCGTCGGAAGCGGAGACGCCGCTCAACTGAGCGGCGTGGGCCCAAGTCCAGCTCGCCTCATTCGCATCGGATGACGAGATCGGAGCTCGGGCCTATAGTCGAGCCATGGAATCAGAGCACACATTGCATCGCACACGCCGGCAGGCGCTCGGCCTGGGTCTGGTGCTTGCCGGCCTGCTGCTGGCGGGCTGCGCCCCGCAACAGCCACCCGCGCCGGGCAGTTGGGCCGAGGAGTATCAGCGTCGGCGTGAGAAGTACCGGCAGTGGGGCCAGGGCCATGACAACAAGTCGCTGTGATGACCAACGACCGGCTGCGCTAAGGACTGTTCAGAGGTCGGGATCGCCCAGCAGGCGATCGAGCGTGCTGCGCCCGAGCGCGCTCATCGCCGGATTGCTGCGCACATAATACCAGACCAGCCCCATCGCCTGCTCAAAGGCCCAGGCCGCGCCGCGCCGCCATTCGATCGCGCTCGACCCGAGTTCTCGGCGCAGGACCTCCCTCCGCTCGCGGTCGAGCAGATGCCAGGCAGCCACCAGGTCCAGCGCCGGGTCGGCAGGTCCGAAGCGGCCGGCATCCAGCACACCGATGAGACGCTCGCCCTCGATCAGCAGGTTCGCCGGAATGAGATCCCGGTGGCTCATGACGTCGGGGCCGGAGGCGGGCAGTACCCGCAGCTTCGCCCAGAGCGCGCGCAGGCGCGCAACGTCCAGCAGCCCCACGCTGTTGGTGAAGCAGGTTTCCATCCAGGTGTCGTGATCGGGCAGATGACCGCCGCGGCCCTCTCCATCGAACCGCCGGCCGCCGGTCGCCACCGCGCGCAGCGCTGCGATCAGGGTGACGAGATCGTGGGCGAACTGCGTCGAGCGCGCGAACCCGTCCGGTGCCGCAACCTCACCCTCGATCCAGGTCTGCACCGACCAGGGCATCGGATAGAGCGGCCCGGGTCGGCCGATCCCGATCGGCTTCGGCGTTGCAAACGGCGCGCACCCGGCAAACGCCGTCATGGCGGCGGCCTCGCCGCGCAGCTTCTCGGCGCAGGCGATCGGATCCATGGCGCGCAGCGGAAACCGCGCCGCGGCACCGGAGCCGATCCGGAAGATCGCGTGATCGGTGCCGGCACCGCGCAGAGCCGCAATCGGCTGGTCGCGAAACTCCGGGAACTGCGCCCGGATCATCGCGCTCGCTATTGCGGCATCGATTGCAACCTGATCCTCGTGCAAGGAAATCGGCCCCTGGATGCGGTGACGCGGCGACTCGAAGGAACACAACATACCGTCGCGGTTTATTTCGCCAAGGCGGATCGCCCGCCCGAGGAGGATTGGATGAGCCCGAGCAAGACCCAGTCGCAACCCTCGCGCCCCGAGCCGCAGGCTGCCGCCAGCCGTGCAATCCCCACCTTCATCGCGACCGACCTTCTGGAGAAGCTCATCGCCGATCGCGATGCCCGGGCTGTGGACCGGGTCGTCAAAGCGCCCCGGCGTCACTGAGGCCTGCCGGCGCGCCCATCGACGGCGGGCAGCTCCGCCGATTATCATTGGGCATGACCGTACAGACGCTGGATTCCATCCGGAGCTATCACGCCCATATCTATTTCGACGGAACGGGGCAGCGCCGCACCGCCGAGCTGCTGCGCGCGGAAATCGCCGAACGGTTCTCGGTTCGGCTCGGCCGCTGGCACGACCGCCTGGTCGGTCCGCACACGCGGCCGATGTATCAGATCTCCTTCGCGGCCGCAGAATATCCCCGCCTGGTGCCCTGGCTGATGCTCAACCGGCGCGGCCTTGCCGTTTTGGTCCATCCCAACACCGGCCGGCCCAAGGCGGATCACTTGGAGCATGCGCTCTGGCTGGGCGCGATCCTGTCCGTCAATGCCGCACCGCTCCCGGACCGCGACGACGCGCCCGAGCCCGAAATCGAGCTCAACTCCGTGCCGCGGGTCAAACCTTAGCGGTCGCTACTGGACCCGCTGGTTGCGGGGCTCGACTCTGGTGTCGAGTGGCAGCACCCGCCGCCCGGCTCGTTTGTCCAGTGCATCCAGAATGTTCTGCAGGGAGTTTCCGGTGACCGGGGCAAGATCGTCTCCGGTCGCCACGCAAGTCTCTCCGTTGCAGGTGATGTTGCCTCTGCGCATATGGCAGCCATAAGCCGCTCCGCCTGCGAAGGGCACGGTGCCGGCCGCCTGACACGCCCGCGTGATCGTTCCCTGATTTACGTAGCCCATGTCGATGGTCTTGCCGGCGGCTTCGGCGCCGGTCGCGGCCATCAATGTCGGGACAAGCCCGAAGAGGGCGATCGAGAAAGCTTTCCACATGATGACACCTGCGCAAAAGCCCAGGGAGAAACGCTCAGGACAAATGCCGGACGGAGCGTGGCGTTCCGGACTCGGTCCGCAGGGAAGGGGGCTTGCGCCGCCGGCGCTGGATCCATATTGTCCGCCCCTTTTCCTGACCTCGCCCAATTTCCCTAGGCACAGCCACGGACCCGCCATGGCAATACGGTATTGCGGACTGGATTTCGGCACGTCCAATTCGACCCTGGCGTTGCACGCCGAGGGGCGGGTCTATCTCTGCCCGCTCGAAGGTCAGTCGGTCACCTTGCCGAGCGCCGTCTTCTACGATGCCGAGGACCATTCGGTCCGCTTCGGCCGCGATGCGGTCCGGCACTATGTCGAAGGCGTGGAAGGCCGGCTCTTGCGCGCGCTCAAAAGCGTGCTCGGCAGTGGGTTGATCGAGGAAACGACGCTGATCCAGCGCAAGCGCGTGGCCATGCGGGCGATCATCGGCATGTTCATCCGGCATCTGAAGCGCACGGCCGAGGCGCATCTCGCCGCGATCGATGAGCCCAAGGGTTCGGACGATGGAACGCTCGACAGCGTCGTGCTCGGGCGCCCGGTCCATTTCGTCGATGACGACGAGGAGGCGGACCGGCGCGCCGAGGCCGAGCTGATCGCGGCGGCGAAGGCGGAAGGCTTCCGCCATGTCGAGACCCAGCTCGAGCCGATCGCGGCAGCCTTGGCCTATGAGCAGAGCTTGAGCCGGGAAGAGCTCTCGCTGATCGTCGATCTCGGCGGCGGCACCTCGGACTTCGTCGTGGCACGACTGTCGCCGGAACGCGCGAAGCAGGCCGATCGGACGGAAGACATCCTGGGGCGCAGCGGCGTCCATATCGGCGGCACCGATTTCGACCGCCGCTTGAGCATCGACAAGGTGATGCCGCATCTCGGCACCGACGTGCTGCTGGGCGAGAAGCGCCTGCCGATGCCGCAGTTCCTGTTCCACGACCTCGCGACCTGGCACAAGATCCCGTTCCTCTACACCTCCGAGAACCTGCATTATCTCCGGAGCATCGTCTTGACCGCGGATCGGCCGCATCTGTTGCGTCGCCTGATCGACATCCTGGCCCACCGCAACGGCCACCGCATCGCCGGCGAGGTCGAAGCCGCCAAGATCGCACTCTCGGATGCCGGGGAAGCTTCCTTCGCGCTGCCGCTTGATCCGCCGGTCAACGTCGATATCAGGCGCGCCGATGTCGATCGCGCCGTCCACGACGACACCAACCGCCTGCTCGAAACCATCAATCGCTGCACGCAAGCGGCGGCGGTCAAGCCCGAGCAAATTCAATCGGTCTTCCTGACCGGCGGCTCGACCGGCATCCCCGCGGTCCGCAACCGGATCCTCGCGCATCTGCCGAATGCCCGCGCCGTCCCCGGCGACATGTTCGGCAGCGTCGGCACCGGCCTCGCGATCGACGCCGCGCGCCGGTTCGGCTGAGCCTGCGTTCTTAGAAGGCGATCTGGCTGCGGACGGCCACGTCCCAGAAATCCTGGCCGATCTCGGTGCCGGCGGCGCTTTCACGATCGACGTCGACATAGTCGCCCTGGAGGATGAAACGGAGCAGGGCATTGGGATACCAGCTTACGGATAGGCCGTAGACCTTCTGGTTGCCGCCATGGATATCGTCGGAGTCGAGGTCGGTGAGGCTGTAGCGCGCTGCCAGCTCCCAGGCGCCCCAGCCGCGCTCGCCGTTGATCGGGTCGAAGGGATGCGCCGGCACCGGGCGGGCAAAGGCGGCCGAGCTTGCGCTGTATTTCCGCTGCTCGCCGGTGATTACCCAGCTGCCTTCGACATAGCCGCCTTGGAAGTGCACGTTGCTGTCCCCGCCGCGGCGATCGACATCGATGCGGATGTACTCCCCCTGGAGCAGGAAGTTGCGCCAATTCCCGCCGAGCTCGAAGCCCCAGGTATCGGCGTGGTTGGTGTCGATCAGGCCGGTATCGATCAGGCGGTTCATATCGATCCGGAGCTCCGGGCGGTCGCGAAGCTGGGTATTGTGCAGGCTTTCGCCCGGCTGGTCGACGTTGCTCTGCGGCGGCTGGAACATGTAGGAACCTGAGAAGCCCACATGCAGGCTCCAGTCCTCGCCGTAAAGCGGACGCCCGGCGAGACGCCCGACGACGCCCAGCTGCTCTTCGTTTAGCAGAGTGACACCCTGGTCGCCCCAGTTGCCGCCGGTGAGATAACCCGAGGCGAACCATTGATCGCCGTTTGCTTTGGCGCCGATCGAGGCGCGGGCATCGCCGGCTGCGACGTTGCGCGCGATCTCGACGATGCTCGGTCGCTCCATGAACAGGAAGTCGTTGGAGCTCATGGAATCCTGCAAGCTGTACCACGGCTTGAAGAAGCCGATCGTCGCGGTCACCGGCTTGAAGGTGTAATTGATGTTGGCTTCGTAGAGGCTGACTGTGCCGTCCGGCGAGCCGCCGAAATCCGGCGTGAGGTTCACGGTCCAGTCGTAGTACTTGCCGACGACGAACAGCCGCGCCCGGCGCAGGTTGCTGCCGGTGTTGAGCTCGCGCGCGCCTGCGGGGATGATATCGTCGTTGTCGCCGTTCTGGAAATAGCCGCCCATGTCGAACTGCACCTGCGTGCCGATCGCCAGCGACGCGGTCTTGTTGCCGATGGTCGGCCGGTTGTTCGGGAAGGTGACGATCGGATCCGAATCCGCGGCCTTCTTCACCTCCGCCTGGGCCTTTTGCGCGCTTTCCTGCGCCTGCTTGGTCTGCGCCTGCGATTCCTTGAGCTGCTGGTTGGTCTGGTCTAACTGGCCCTTCAACTGCTGCAACTGGTTCTGCAGCGCGTCGATCTGCGTCTGGATCGCCTGGATCTGGGCGTTGGGCGCCGTTGACTGGGCGAGCGCAGCTTTGGTGGAGAGCGCAACGAGGATTCCGCCGCCGACGACAAGGCCGGCAACACGATGCAGTCGCATGGTCCAGCACCCTTGCTTGGAGCTGAGCTAAGTCAACGCAGTTCGATTTTTGTGGACTTGACGTCGATGGTCGGGTGCGATGTTAAGCAAGAATGCTGCGCGAAAAGAAGTGACGCTTCTGTTCTAATGCTGCGGCGCTTTGACGTGCGCGGCGGTGTCGGTTAGATGACCATCGAAGATTGGGGAATGAAGGTTAGGGGACGACGGTTGGAAGCCAAACCAAGACCGGGGAAACTGATGTCATCTGCGTTCACTATCGTCGAGGCGGGGATCGCCGAGATCCGTCGCGCGCTGGAGAGCGGCATCGTCACCAGCGTGGAGCTGGTTGCGGCCTATCTCAACCGCATCGCCTTCTATGATCGCTCCGGCATCCAGCTCAACGCCGTTCCCGTACTCAATGCCGAAATGTTCGTGGAAGCCTCGGCGTCGGACCAGCGCCGCGCCGCCGGAAAGCCACTCGGTCCTCTGGACGGCATTCCGTACACCGCCAAGGACAGCTACAAGGCGCGCGGCCTCACCGTCGCCTCGGGTTCGCCGGCCTTCGAACATCTGGTGGCGAGCGACGATGCCTTCACCATCGCGCGGCTGCGCGCGGCCGGGGCGGTGCTGATCGGCCTCACCAACATGCCGCCCATGGCGAATGGCGGCATGGAACGCGGCGTCTATGGCCGCGCCGAGAGCCCGTATAACGGGGACTTCCTCACCTCGGCCTTCTATTCCGGCTCGTCGAACGGCTCCGGCACGGCGACCGCGGCCAGCTTCGCGGCGTTCGGCCTCGGCGAGGAGACCTGGTCTTCGGGACGTGCGCCGGCCTCATGCAACGCCCTCACGGCCTATACCCCGTCGCGCGGGGTCATCTCGGTGCGCGGCAACTGGCCCTTGGTGCCGACGATGGATGTCGTGGTTCCGCATGCCCGCAGCATGGCGGATCTGCTCGAGATTCTGGACATCATCGTCGCCGACGATACCGAGCCGCGCGGCGATTTCTGGCGCATGCAGAAATGGCTGGAGATTCCCGCCGCCACCCAGAACCGCCCGAAGAGTTACCGTGACCTTGCCGACGGCGCGGCACTGAAGGGCGTTCGCCTCGGCGTGCCGAAGATCTATATCAACGCCGACCCGCAGGCGGATGCATGGGAACCGGTGCGGACCCGCGAGAGCGTCGTGGCACAATGGCGTGCAGCGCGCGCAGCGCTGGAAAACCTCGGTGCTGAAGTCATCGAAGTCGATTTCCCGGCCGTGACGGAATATGAGCGCGACGGCGTCGGCGGCGAGGCCTTGGCACGGATGGGTGTCGTCCCCGAGGGCTTTTCCCGAGCGGAGCTCTGGGATCTGGTGATGTTCACCTGGGATGATTTCTTGCAGGCCAATGCCGATCCCAAGCTCCACGCGCTGGCCGACGTGAAAGGCGAATGGATCTTTCCGCATCCGACCGGCGCACTGCCGGACCCGACGCATCAGCGCAACATCGAGATCGACCTCGGCGAATACGCACGCCTCGCGAAGGCGAAGGGGATCGAGCCGCTGGCGCAGATCCCGGATCTCGCCGAAGGCATCCGCGGGCTGGAGCGTTTCCGCCAGACCCGCTACGACGCCTGGCTCGCCGAGAACCGGCTCGATGCGCTGGTCTTCCCGACACTCGCGGATATCGCTCCCGCGGATGCCGACACCAACCCGGTGTCGGCCGGGATCGCCTGGCGCAACGGCACCTGGGTTGCCAACGGCAACCTGGTGATCCGCCATCTCGGCATCCCGACCGTAACCGTGCCGATGGGCAATCTCGCCGATATCGGCATGCCGATCGGCCTCACTTTCGCGGCGCGGCCTTACGAGGACACCAAGCTGCTGCGCTACGCCTATGCCTTCGAGCAAACCGGCGCCTGGCGCCAGACACCGCCAAGGACTCCGGCGTTGCCCGGTGATGTCTTTTCGCCGCGCGCTGCGCTCGCGCAGGCCAAGCCGCATGCCCTTGCGCTGAAAGCGACCGCCGTCACCCAGCCGAATGGCTGTGTCGAGATTGAAATCATCGGCGAAACCGACGCGGTGGATGTGGAGCTCACCATGAACGGCGCCCCGCTGGACGTGACCCGCAGCGGCCGAGCCTTCAGCGCCCGCCAAATCGCGCCCGCCCAAGACCAGCGCCGCCGCCACAGCGAATGGCGCGGCGCCTATGGCCACATCGTTCTCGCCATCGCCAAGGGCGGTGCGGGGCTGCCGGTGGCGGAATTCCGGGTGGTTGACGGCGTCGCCTAGATTTTTTCTCGGCTAGCCTGTCGAATCCCGGCGCGGCCGTTCGACGGCCTAGGGAAGGGAGGGCATCCGGTCCGCCCGAAACCCACGCCAGGAGACGTCATGACCCAATATCTGGTCGCCATCCACCACGCCTGCGACTTCGACCCGGCCAAGGAGACCCCGGCGACACGCCGCGAGATCAGCGCGCTCAACGAGGAGATGATCGCAGCCGGCGTGCGGCGCTTCGCCGGCGGATTGCAGTCGGTCGGCCAGGCGCGCTCGCTAAGGGCAGAGGCCGGCGATAAGGTGCGTGTCACCGACGGACCCTATCTGGAAACCAAGGAGCATATCGGCGGTTTCTGGATCCTGGAATGCGCCGACCTCGAAGCGGCGCTGGAATGGGGCCGCAAGGCCGTGATCGCTTGCCGGGCGCCGGTCGAGGTGCGCCCGTTTCACTGAGGAGCCGCCAGCATGTGCCGCAATATCAAGACCCTGTTCAATTTCGAGCCGCCGGCGACCGAGGCGGAGATCGAGGCCTCGGCGGTGCAATTCGTGCGCAAGCTCTCGGGCTTCTCCAAACCCTCGCAGGCCAATACCGAGGCTTTCGACCGTGCGGTGATCGAAGTCACCGAGGCAGCGCGACGGTTATTGACCTCGCTGCACACCACGGCGCCGGCGCGCGATCGCGAGGTCGAAGCCCAGAAGGCCAAGGAGCGCACGCGGCTGCGTTTCACGGCACCGACCGGTGCCTAAGCCGGATAGCGCAGACTGTCACCGGTCGAAACCGCGGCATCCGTCATCTTGGCGGGATCGACGTCGTGCTTGCCCATCAGGTGGTAGACGGTCCGGCCGGCGTTGATCAGGTAATCGGCCACGATCCGGCGATGGCACCGCCACCACAGCGTTTCCGCGCACATGATGGCCGTGCGCTTCTGCGCCGAGATATCGAGCAGCTCCGCGAGCCCGGCGTGAAACTCCGGTGACAAGGCGTAGTCCGCATAATTGTGAAAACTGGCATTGTTCCAGAATCCGTTGACCTCGGGCCCGACCGTCGACTTCTTGCGCAAGCCGCCGAGCGCGGCGATGCGCATCGCCTCGATCTGATACGGTGCCAGTTCCTCCGGGAGCGTGTCGAGATTGTATTGCGGGTTGGTGCGCGAGCGCGGCACGGTCCGGATATCGACGACCACCTGCACCTCGCCCGCCCGCAGCAATTCCACGAATTCCGGGATCGTCCGCGTGGAATGCCCGATCGTGAAGACGGGTGTTTCCGTTGATTTCGTTCCGCTGCGTAGCATTACCCACCAACCCGGAAATCCCAAGTCGGTTCAATCGAAATCAATGCAGCTTCAGCCGCGGCCGCACCACGCGGTTCACATGGCCGATGACGATCAGCGCCATGCCTTTGATCCAGCCATGGATGCTGATCAGGTGCAGGCGGTAAAGCGAGAGATAGACCATCCTGGCCAGACGGCCCTCGATCGCCATGCGCCCGCCGATGAGATTGCCCATGAGACTCCCGACGGTCGAATAGCGGCTTAGTGATACGAGCGAGCCCTTGTCGCGATAGACGAAAGTTCGGAGCGGACGGTTTCCGATCAAGGCCAGGATGTTGCGATAGGCCGTGGTCGCCATCTGATGCGCGGCCTGGGCGCGAGGCGGGACCGGCTTCTCCTGGCCTTCCGGCACGAAGAAACAGCAATCGCCGATCGCGAAGATCCGCTCGTCGCGCGTGGTCTGCAGGGTGGGGCGGACCACCAGCTGATTGCCGCGCGTGGTCTCGAGCCCGGCGATCTCCTTCAAGATCTCCGGCGCGCGCACGCCGGCGGCCCAGACTTTGAGGTCGGCGGGGATGGTCTCGCCGGACTTGGTCCGCATCGCTTCGGCGGTGACTTCCACGATCGCGGTGCCAGTCAGCACCCGGACACCGAGCGCCTCCAGCTCCTCATGGGCCGCCTGAGCCAGCGTCTCCGGCAGAGCGGGGAGGATGCGCGGACCGGCCTCGATCAGGGTCACCTTGAGCCGGCTCTCGTCGAAGACTTCGAGACCGTAGTGCCGCAACGCCGCGGCGGCGTTGTAGAGCTCCGCCGCCAGCTCGACGCCGGTGGCGCCGCCGCCGACGATGGCGATCTCGACCTTGGCGTCCGAGTTCGGGTTCTCGCTCAAGATCCGCGACACCCGGAGGCAATGATTGAGCAGGCGCTTCCTGAAGCGGTCGGCCTCGCTGCGGTCGTCGAGGAACAGGCAGAATTCCTTGGCGCCTTTCGTGCCGAAATCGTTGGAGATGGCGCCGATCGCCAGCACCAGATAGTCGTAGCGGATCCGGTGCCGCCCGATCAGCTCGCTGCCATCCTCGTCCAGGATCGGCGCCACGAGCACCTGGCCGCCCCCACGGTCGGAAGCTGTCCGGTCGATCCCCTCGAGGCTGCCGGAGAAGAAGCGATAACCCCAGCGGTGACCGTGGCTGCGATAGCCGACTTCGTCGAGATTGGCGTCGAGCGAGCCTGCCGCGACCTCGTGCAGCAGCGGCTTCCAGATATGCGTGCTGTTGCGCTCGAGCAGGATGACGTCGAATTCCGTCCGCCCGAGCTTCGCCCCCAGCCGCCGCACCAGTTCCAGCCCGCCGGCCCCGCCGCCGACCACCACGATCTGAGTCTTCAAGATTAGCTCCGGATTCCGCGTAGCTCCGAAGCTCTAGCACATTCGGGGATGACGCAAGATGAACCTGAGCAGGCCGAGCTGGCTCCGACCAAAGTCGGAGCCAGCACATGGCGGCTTTAGAGCGGCGCTTCGACCAGGCCCCAGCCCTTCGGCAGCTTCGCCTTGTCGAGCTGCAGCTTGTCGCCATTGAGCGGGATGATGATCTTGTGCTTGGGGTCGAGGGTCATCTGCACGCTGATGCCGGTAAAGACCTTGGCGGCATCGGTGTCCGCCGAATCGCTCCAGATATGATCCGAAGGCTTCGGCTGGGTCTTGTTGAAGATCTCCAGCTTCGGATCCCAGTCGATCGGGCCCGCGTCGCTCTCGCGCACCTCCTTCGGCACCGTGACCAGCACACGCTGCAGCGGCGCGCTGGTGCTGGCATAGGAAATCACGATGGCGGCGTTGGGCGCGCCTTTCAGTACCGTGTCGTCCATCTCGGTCGGCGCGGCATGATAGGCAAGGATGCGCTGGAAGTTGTGCGAATTCATGGTCGCCCACTGACCGGACTCACCGACGCCGGTGGCGTTGAACAGATACCGGCCGGTTTCCAGGCTGTAGACCGCATTGGTCGCCTCCGAGGCGCAGCAGCCCCAGCGGGTGATGGTGAGGTAGGGGCCATCGACCGTCGACTGATCGCCCTCGGCTTCGATGGTGAACTTCGCCGCACCCTTGCCGTTCTTGTCGAGCGGATAGACCGTCGCCTCCACGGTGCCGGAAACCCGCTCGCCGTCGGAATAGGGGCCCTCCTTGTTGACATGCGTCTCTTCGATCTCGACCAGCTGATAGATATCGATCCCTTCCTTGCCGACGTCCGGGCCCACGGTCGGCAGCAGCTGGTCGGTCTCGAACCGGGTGTTGACCGTGGTGATCTCGAACGGCGTGTCCGTCCCGGGCTTCATCGAGAAGGTGGTCGTGGCGGCAGCTTTCATCGGGTCTTCATCGGCGCTGCCGAGGGAAGCCGAAGCCAGCAGGAAGACCGGCGCCAGGAAGCTGGCCCCGAGCAGAGCGAAACGCGACATCATCACACCGAGCGTTGAGATAGATCCCCAAATGGGCGGCCTCCCGACGGGGAGGGTCCCATTGCGTCGCCGGACCATGTCATTCCGTTCACGGCGCGGCAATGGAAACGGCGGTGACGCCGCTCACAGCTGCTGCAGTCTCCCCCACCCGTTCACGGCAATATGCAGCGGCGTTATGATCCTGATCGCGGCACCAGCAGGCAGCGGAGCTCACCCGTGCCGGCGCCTTTCGGGCCGTCATTGCGGCAGATCCAGAAGCTGCCGTCGATGCTGTCGCGCAGCCGCGTCGTGATGCCTTCCACATGCTCGCCGGTGGCGACGACGGTCCAGCCGCGTCCCTCTTCGACGACCTCGCCGGGCGCCATCCGCCGGCAGTCGTCGGGTCCGCAGCAGTTCCGGGTCTTCGGGTTGAGCATGATCCAGGATGCATCGCCATGCGCGACGGCAGGCGGTGCAAAGCCCGCGCCGGCAGAGACCAGCGCCAAGCTCAATGCGGAAACCACCAAGGCCTTCATCATGCGCCTCCCGGTTGCTGCCAGATTACAATGGTCACGCAAGGTGCGGAAGGCGCAGCGTCCGAGCATTGCTGCGCCGCAATGTCGCCGCGATTTCCTTTCTCTTTCCGACGGCAAGCACGGCATGATGGCGGCACGCCGTCCTTCTCCCTTAAGGAGCCGTGCCATGAAATCCAGCTACCGCCAGCGTTCGATCGGCAACCGGAAGCTCAACCCGGAAACGCTGATGACCAGTTACGGCTACGATCCGTTCCTGTCCGAAGGTTCCGTGAAGCCGCCGGTATTCCTGACTTCCACCTTTGCCTTCCGCTCCGCTGAGGACGGCAAGGATTTCTTCGACTACGTCTCCGGCCGCAAGACGCCGCCCAACGCGCAGGATGCCGGCCTGGTTTACTCGCGCTTCAACCATCCCAACCTGCAGATCGTCGAGGAGCGCCTCGCGGTGCTGGAAGGCGGCGAGGGCGCGCTGATGTTCGCCAGCGGCATGGCGGCGATCACCGCGGCGATCCTGGCCTTCGCCCGGCCGGGCGACACCGTCCTGCACAGCCAGCCGCTCTATGGCGGCACCGAGACCTTGTTCGTCGGCACACTGGCACCGTTCGGCTTGAAAGCGGTGGGCTTCACCGACGGCTTGAGCGCCGGCGCGGTCGAAGCGGCGGTCGCCAAGACGGCCGGCAGCAATGTGCCAATCATCTATATCGAGACCCCCGCGAACCCGACCTGCGGGCTGGTCGACTTCGACCTCATGGTCAAGGCCGCCGACGAGATCGAGAAGCGCCAGGGTACGCGGCCACTGATCGTCGTCGACAACACCATGCTGGGCCCGATCTTCCAGGCGCCGTTGCAGCACGGCGCCGACATCGTGGTCTATTCGCTCACCAAATATGTCGGCGGCCACAGCGATCTCGTGGCCGGCGGTGTCATCGGTCGCAACAGGGATCTCACGGCGATCAAGAAGATCCGCAGTGCCTTCGGCATGCAGCTCGACCCGCATTCGAGCTGGATGCTCGGCCGCTCGCTGGAGACTTTGCATCTCCGCATGGAGCGCGCCAGCCAGAGCGCCTCGAAGATCGCGCGCTGGCTGAAAGATCATCCCAAGGTCGCCGCGGTGCATCATCCCGAGCTCATCGAGCGCGGCAGTTACCAGGCGGTCTACAAGAAGACCTGCAAGGCCGGCGGCTCGACCTTCGCCTTCACCTTCAAGGAAGGCGGCGAAGCGGGCGCGTTCCGTTTTCTGAACGACCTCCATCTCTTCACGCTGGCCGTGAGCTTGGGCGGCTCGGAATCGCTGATCTCGCATCCGGCCTCGACCACGCATTCCGGCGTCGCGAAAGCAATTCGCGACAGCGTCGGCGTCACCGACAGCCTGGTGCGTGTCTCGGTAGGATTGGAAAACCCCGACGACCTGATCGCCGATCTCGCGGAAGCGATGGAGAAGGTCTAAGCGGCGTTGCGCGACGGCGTGTTCAACGCCATCAGGAAGTGCTGCAGCATCGCAACCAGGTGACCGCCGCCGCCCGGCTGCATCGTGACCGCCGTACCACCCGCCTCGAGCGAGACCTTGAGCGCGCTCTGGCGCGAACCTTCGGCGACGAGGATTTCGATGGTGGGTGCATCCGTCGCGCCGCTCATGGCGGTCTGCATCTGTCTGGCGAGGCCGATCGCCTCGCTCAGGAACTTCGCGATCTCATTGTCGCCGGCGCCAAGCGGCAGGGCACCGGTGGCCGATCCGCCGCCGACCGAAATGCAGAACGCCGCGGCATTGCCCTCGGCGGACAGCGAACGCTCATGAAAAGCCGGCATTGCAATCACGGTCACCAAGAATCTCCCCGATTCAGCCCATGACGGCAGCCTAAGGCCGAATGCTTGAGCAAACGTAAAAGCAGGACCGAGACGCCGGTCCTACGGGGTATTCCCTAGCAATTGGCGCAAAAGCAAATCTCCGTTCAGGGGCGCTTGCGCCGCCACTTGTTCGTTGCTGCGCTCCGCAAGCCGAGGCCGCCCAGACCAAGGAGTGCCGAGGCGAAGAGTGAGATTGCGGCCGGGATCGGCGTCGTTGCAACGGCTGAGGGCGTCTCGAGCGTGATGCCGTCCACGCCGAACGTGTTCGCCCCGCTTATTCTGAATGCGGCGATACCGGCTATGGAGATGGAAAAAGTCGTCCGGCCATTCGGCCCCAACGGGTTGCCGTTCAAGACGGACTGAAGAATATTCCCTGCGACATCGAATACGGTGAGGGTCAAAGCGCCGGGCGGCGAAAGTCCGGCTTCAGCCGAAAAAAAGTTGGTGCTGCCTTGGGTCGTGGTGCCGGGCAAGACAATCCGTCCGTCGACCGGGGAGACAAGATCGATAATGTTGCCGCTGTTAACGCCGGCAAAGGCTAGAGGCGGATCACGAAAGATTCCCTCCGTTCCGCCATAGCTGAAATCGACACCGAACGCGATGTAGTTGGCGCCGGCGGTTCCACCCGGCACGACCCCGCCAAATGTCGTGCTGACCGCTACGGCTGGAACCGAGCTCGGGGTGAAGGATATCGTCGATGCCGTCGAGACCCCCGTCGAGAGCAAGAGCGCGAGGGCGGTGGCGGAGATCAATGTTGCTGCGCGCATGATTCCTCCAGGGATTGCTTCGGCGGCTCTAGTCGTCGCCGGTCTGCGGTCGCTCTGGCGTCGATGCCGATGCCGATGCCGGCTTAGCCGTTGACGTAAAACGCTTGCTGGGGTCACCGACGGTCGTGTCATTGCTGTTGTTTCCGTCGCCCACGAATTCACCCGGATCGACGGGGTCACCGGTGTCGCCATGGATGCCGGTTCGATCCGAGACCTGCTGGTCGCCTGGACCCATGACGGAATCGGTATTGGTGAGGTCGTTGTGGTTGTGGACGATGCCGTCATAGACAGTCGTGTCGGTGGTGCCGTCGGGATGCACGTGGACAGCCACATCGGTGCCACGCAGGGTCAGCGTCGCGGTGGGCGTCTTGATCACGGTCTGGCCCTTGGGCATGGATCCGGTGACCCAGCGCAAAGTACCGGTCGTGATCTTGATCAGCGCGTTTCCCTCGACCGTTGTGGGATCGAACACGAATTCGTCGATGACCACCTCGGAGCTGGCGCCGAGCGTCAGCTTCGAGCCGTCGACGAAGTGGAGCAGGGCGGCACTGTCGCGCCAGGTCTGGATCTTCTCCAGGAAGACGACCTTGTCGCCCTGATGCTTGGCCAGCGCCTGGCTGTTGGGTTCCGTCCCATAGACGGTTTCGTGCACCCGCTGCACAGCGCCGACCTCGCTGGCCTGCGCATGGCAGGACAGTCCAAGCACCCCGGCCAGAGCAGCCGCCACAATTGGAAGCCCCCGCAACACCGCAGTCTCCAGATTTCGTGTCACGTTAGATTAGCCGGATTGCGGTCGTTCACTCTCAGCCCAAACGGTGCATCCGCCTACCGCTTTGGAGCTAATTTCGCCGCCTTGCGGCGGCGATGGGTAGGCAAAACTGTGGTGGAACAAGCCGCTACCGCGATGCGATCGGCCGCCTGTATGTTGCGCCGATGACCCGAGCCAGACCTCCCAGGCTGATCGTTTTCGCGGGCCTCCCCGGCAGCGGAAAATCCACCCTGGCGCAACGCCTGGCGCGGGAAACCGGCGCGCTCTACCTGCGGATCGACGCCCTGGAGCAGGCCATCCGCGACGCCGGTGTCCTGCGCGACGACATCGGATCCGCCGGTTACGCGGCCGCCCATGCCGTGGCCGAAGCCAACCTCCACCTCGGCCGCGACGTCATCATCGACGCCGCCAACACGGTGGAGATCGCCCGCCAATCCTGGCGCGACCTCGCGGCCTTTACCGAAGCGAAACTGACCGAGATCGTCATCACCTGCTCAGACCCCGAAGAACACCGCCGCCGCGTGGAGACCCGCGCGAACGATGTGCCAGGCCTGATCCAACCCAGCTGGGCCGAAGTCGTCGCGCGCGCATGGGAACCCTGGCCGGGCGCACATCATGTCATCGACACGGCGCGTGTGGCGCCGAATGATGCGTTGAAAGAGATCCGGCGGTTGATGGGTATGTCAGCGCCACCGGCGTGACGCGTCGACTGTCCAGAATTCTGCCGGCGCGTGATAGAATGGCGGATGCCGTTCACCCCTTCTTCGCCTCCGCCACGATCCAATCCCTGAACACCTTGATCTCCGGCCTCGCGTCGGCGCCGTGCGGGAAGACGAGGTAGTAGCCGAAGCCGGTCTTCAGCCTTGGCGCGCAGGGCGCCACGAGCTTGCCGTCCTTGATCATGTCGGCGACGAGCGAGTCCTGGCCGAGCGCGATGCCTTGGCCTTCGACGGCGGCGCGCAGGAGCAGGCTGCTGTCCTGGATCTGGATGCCGCGGCGTTCGGCTTCGACGGCATCGTCCTCGGGGTCGATCAGGCCTGCCGCTTCCAGCCACTCGCGCCAGTCGGGCCAGGGGTAGGTGACACGCCAATCGAGACGCAAGAGATGATGGTTCTTCAGATCCTCCAGATGCTCGATCGGATTGAGCAGCAGATATCCCGGCGAGCAGACCGGATAGATCTCGTCCTCGAAGAGGTTGATCGCCTCCAGGCCGGGATAACGGCCCTGGCCGAAGCGGATGCCGATATCGGCCTCGCCGCGCGCGATATCGACCAGGTGCTTCGCCGGATCGAGCAGCACGTCCTGCGCGCCGGGCAGGGCGCGATAGGCGGGCAGGCGCTTGATCAGCCAGTTGGCGGCGAAGGCGGGCTCCACGGTCAGCCGCAAACGCCGCGTCGGCGGCCGCACCCGCATCCGCTCGACACCCTGCTGCAGCAGGCGCAATCCGCCGGTGAGGTAGTCGCGGCCGCGCAAGGCCTGCACGGTGAGCACGAAGGAATTGCTGCGGCGCTCGAGCAGTTGCACGCCCAGATCTTCCTCCAGCGCCTTCACCTGCTGGCTGATGGCGCCCGGCGTCACATGGAGCTCCGTGGCGGCGAGCGAGATGCTCTGCAGCCGCGCGACCGATTCAAACGCCCGGAGCGTGCTCAAGGGCGGCATCCGGGTCGGATGGGCGAGGACGGCCTTGTGGGCCGGGGCGCCCGCTGGGTTTTTAGGGACCCGAGGCTTGTATTGGCCGCGGGCCTTCTTCGCTTTGGGATCGGTCATTTCCGCCATGCCAAAACCCTCTTGCCCCGGAAAGGTGTTTTAGTTTTCCTAAAGCACGGTCTCAGGACTTCTGGGGCGATTTCGCGCCAGGAGCCGCCAATTATCCAGCTTATGGACCGGCGATCAACCATTAACGCCCGCCGGTGTGTTTTAGCTGGAGGCTCAGATGCAATCGATTCTCAGCAGTTTCACCATCAACTCGCCCGATCGAACGCTGGTGCAGGAACTCCGCCACGCCGACGCGCGGCAATTGCTGGATATCGGCCTGATGCGGGCCGCGGACGGCTCCCTGCGGCTGGCGGAGGACCCGTCGCAGCCGGTCGGCCCGGCTCTACCGGAGCAGGCCTGGAGGGCGGTTTCCGCGCCGCTGATGGGGCTCTACCGCTGGCTCCGCAGCCTGCCTCTGCGGAGCGCCGATTGGCATCCGCACTTCTTCCTCCGGGAGTAGCTTTTGCGGGGCTAAAACAGGCGGAAAAACGCCTGCGTTATCAAAGAGTTATGGCCTGCGATTCCGTCCCCGATTTCCTTGTTGGCGGGGGCGGAATCTGCTATCTTTTTTCCGTCGATTCCCCTGCCGTCCTGGGGTACCAGGACCCAGCCATAACTCATTGATTTTGAAAGCGTAACCCGCAAGTGTCCGACGCGCCTACGAACCCGCCCGCAGTACCCCCCGGCAACCCGCCTTCAGACATCGCGCCGATCACGATCGAAGAGGAGATGAAACGCTCCTACCTCGACTACGCGATGAGCGTGATCGTTAGCCGTGCGCTGCCCGATGTGCGCGACGGGTTGAAGCCGGTGCACCGCCGCATCCTCTACGGCATGCGGGAGAGCGGCTTTGCCTCCAACAGCGGCTACAAGAAATCGGCGCGTGCCGTCGGCGACGTCATGGGTAAGTACCACCCGCATGGCGACAGCGCGATCTACGACGCTTTGGTGCGCATGGCGCAGGATTTCTCCATGCGCGTGCCGCTGATCGACGGGCAGGGCAATTTCGGCTCCATGGATGGCGATCCGCCGGCGGCGATGCGCTACACCGAGAGCCGCCTGAACAAGGTTGCAGAAAGCCTGCTGGAGGACATCGACAAGGAGACCGTCGATTTCCAGCCGAACTATGACGGCGCCTATATGGAGCCGTCGGTCCTGCCGGCGGGCTTCCCGAACCTCCTGGTCAATGGCGCCGGCGGCATTGCGGTCGGCATGGCGACCAACATCCCGACCCACAATCTGGGCGAAGTCATCGACGCCTGCTGCGCGCTGATTGACGATCCGGCGCTCAACATCGAAGGCGTGATGCAGCATATCCCGGGCCCGGACTTCCCGACCGGCGGCTTGATCCTCGGGCGGAACGGCATCCGCAGTGCCTATCTGAACGGCCGCGGCTCGATCACCATGCGCGGCCGCGCCACGATCGAGGAGATCCGCAAGGACCGCGAGGCGATCGTCATCACCGAGGTCCCGTACCAGGTGAACAAGGCCCGCATGATCGAGCGCATGGCCGAATGCGTGCGCGAGAAGATCATCGAAGGCATCGCCGACCTCCGCGACGAGAGCGATCGCGACGGCGTGCGCGTGGTGGTCGAGCTGAAGCGCGACGCCATGGGCGACGTGGTCTTGAACCAGCTCTACCGCTTCACGCCGCTGCAATCCTCGTTCAGCGTGAACATGCTGGCGCTGAACGGCGGCCGGCCGCAGGTGATGTCGATCCGCGACGTGCTGGTCGCCTTCCTGGAGTTCCGCGAGCAGGTCATCACCCGGCGCACCATCTTCGAGCTCGCCCAGGCCCGCAACAAGGCGCACACCTTGCTCGGCCTGGCGCTGGCGGTCGCGAATATCGACGAGGTGATTGCGCTCATTCGCGCCGCACCCAACCCCGACGTGGCCCGCGAGCAGTTGCTGGCCCGCGCCTGGCCGGCTTCGACCATCGTGCCGCTGGTGCAGCTGATCGACAATCCGGACTTCGCCGATGGGCCGGACGCGACCTACCGCCTCTCCGAGGCACAGGCCAAGGCGATCCTTGATCTCCGCCTGCAGCGCTTGACCGGGCTCGAGCGCGAGAAGATCGCCGAGGATCTGGGCGAGCTCGCGAAGCTGATCGGCGATCACCTGGAGACATTGGACGACCGGGTGAAGCGCCAGGGCATCATGCGGGCCGAACTGGTCGCGATCAAAAACCAGTTCGACACGCCACGCCGCACCACGATCCAGGACCTCGAGTTCGAAGAGGATGTCGAGGACCTCATCCAGCGCGAAGACATGGTCGTCACCGTGACCCATGGCGGCTACATCAAGCGCGTGCCGCTCACCGCCTATCGCGCCCAGCGCCGCGGCGGCAAGGGCCGCGCCGGGATGTCGACGCGCGACGAAGATTTCGTCACCAAGGTGTTCGTCGCGAACACCCATGTGCCGATGCTGTTCTTCTCGACCCGCGGCATGGTCTACAAGTCCAAGGTCTGGAAGATGCCGGTCGGGAATCCTCAAGCGCGGGGCAAGGCGCTGATCAACCTGCTGCCGCTGGAAGAGGGCGAGACCATCTCGACCATCATGCCGCTGCCAGAGGACGAGAGCAGCTGGGGCCAGAGCAACGTGATGTTCGCGACCTCGAGCGGCGACGTGCGCCGCAACGAGCTCTCGGACTTCGTCGATGTGAAGGCCAACGGCAAGATCGCGATGAAGCTGGCCGAAGGCGAGCGCCTGATCGGCGTCGCGGTCTGCACCGATGCCAACGACATCCTCCTCGCCGCCAAGAGCGGCAAGGCGATCCGCTTCCCGGTCGATGACGTCCGCGTCTTCGCCGGCCGCGCCTCGACCGGTGTCCGCGGCGTCAAGCTGGAAGAGGGCGACGAGGTCGTCTCCATGTCGGTGCTGCACCATATCGACGTCGAGACCGAGGAGCGCGACGCCTATCTGCGCTACGCCGCCGCCAAGCGCCGCAGCATCGGCGAGGAGGGCGAGGCGCCCGAGGAATCCGCGGAGACGGGGGCTGAAGAGACGCCGGAATCCAATGTCGCGCTCTCGGTCGAGCGCATCGCCCAGCTCGAGGCGGCCGAGGAGTTCATCCTCACCGTCACCGAGAAGGGTTACGGCAAGCGATCCTCTTCGTATGAGTATCGCACCGCCGGCCGCGGCGGGCAGGGCATCGCCAATATCGAGGTCTCCAGCCGCAACGGCAATGTGACGACGTCCTTCCCGGTCGAGGAGAGCGATCAGATCATGCTGGTGACCGATGCCGGCAAGCTGATCCGCACCGAGGTCCACGACATCCGCATCGCCCGCCGCCAGACCCAGGGCGTCACCATCTTCAAGGTGGCCGAGGACGAGCGCGTCGTCGCTGTCGCGCATCTGAGCGGCATGGCGGAAGAGAGCGACGAGGCCGAGAACGGCAACGGCGAAGAAAACGGAAACGACTCTGGGTCCGGGGGAGAAGGCAATGGCGGGAAGTGACCGCATCGGCGTCTATCCGGGTACGTTCGACCCGATCACCAACGGCCATCTCGACATCATCCGGCGGGCGAGCCGCGTCGTCGATCGCCTGATCGTCGCGGTCTCGACCAATGCCGGCAAGGGCCCGCTGTTCTCGATCGAGGAGCGGGTCGCCCTGGTGCAGGACGAGATCAAGGATCCACAGAACGGGTTGAATGGCGGCAACGTCCAGGTGGTGCCTTTCGACAATCTGCTGATCCAGTTCGCGGCCAGCGTGAAGGCGACCTTCATCATCCGCGGCCTTCGGGCGGTCTCCGACTTCGAATATGAGTTCCAGATGGCCGGCATGAACGCCCGTCTGGACCCGGCGATCGAGACCGTGTTCCTCATGGCCTCGGAGCGGCACCAGTTCATTTCTTCCCGCTTCGTCAAGGAAATCGGCAAGTTGGGCGGGGAAATCAGCCAATTCGTCTCGCCCCGGGTGGTTCAGACCCTGAAACGCAAGTTCGCCGAGGAAGCTCGCAGTTAGCGGTGTTGCGCGATGCCCGAGTTCCAGGGGATTAAAATAACCCAAGCGGAGTACAGCTCCCGCCTTAGATACCGTAAGGCGCTCGTCAAAGCGGTGCGTATCGCATCCAAGGGCAGTAGCTGGCGCTGCAAGGACGGCGTTCTGTTCTGTGAAGCAGCCGGCTGGACTTTTAGCGTCTCACCCTCGGTCGCGATCTACTCTCATGCCACGAGCGCGGAGCTCCGGGCCAAACCGATGGGCGTGGATCCGATCTTCTGGCAGATCAACGATCTGGTGCAGAACGAGACGGAACCTCTTTCCTTTCGCTGGTTCGGCGTCTGGACCTGCCCGGTTCCGGAGATCGATGCGCAAACGATCGACGAGGCGGGTGATGTCGAAGCGGTCGCACGGCGGATCATCGAATGGAGCAACGTTGCCTGCGCTTCGTGCAGGAGCCTGATCACGCAGGCGAAGTTGATTGAGGTCATGCAGCGTCCGGAATATCTGGAGAACGGTACGTACCTCCCGACCATTGTGTGTTGTCTGGTTCTGATGGGCGAGGAAGCTGAAGCGCTGGAACTCTGCAGGACCGCCACCGCCCGGAAATGGACCGGTGGGTTCCAGGTTTCAAAGAACCCTTTTACAGACCTTGCCTTCGCGTGGCTGGAACGGCGTTCCGCCGGGGCCCGGCTTCACTAACATCTTGTTTTTACGATAGGAGCCGATAGGTTTCGTGAGGTCGCCGTAGGATATTACGCTTGCAATTTGACCCCTTATCTGGGATTTCAACGCCCGCGAAGGGCCGGTAGCTCAGTGGTAGAGCAACTGACTTTTAATCAGTAGGTCGCGGGTTCGAACCCCGCCCGGCTCACCATCGCGGCGCGGCACTCGACCGGCATGCTGTAACCTCCGGGATCATGCGCGACTCTCTTTTCCCGCCACCCCAATTCTCCATCGCCAAGGACGCCGCAACTGCGCCGGCGGCGCGCCGGGTGCATGAGATCTGCAATACGGCGGTCTGGCGCTCGCTGGGCTTTGTCGACCGCCTGAGCGCGGTCTTGCTGGCCGCGACGTGGCCGGTCACAGCGGTCGCGATATCGCTCCCCTGGCTCCGTCGCAACGCGAAGGCGGTGGCGGCGATGACCGGTCGAAGCGCGATCCGGCAGTTCCGCGAGATGGTCGCCCTGGCCGTGCGTCACCGTATCCAGCCCAGATACTACTACATGTTCGAGTTCTACCTCGATGGGCGGCTCGAGCAGGCCGGCGACTACATGATGCGATACGAGACCAAGCAGATCGCCTATCGCATGTTGTACCCGAAGGTCCTGACCACCGGCCTTCCGATCAAGAACAAGATCGCTTTCGCCGGTTACTGCCGGGATCATGGCCTCGCCGCATTGCCTCTGGTCGCTGCGTTCGACCAGGGCGCGCGGATCGCCGATCTCGGCGACGGCACGCTGCCGGAAGGCGACCTGTTCGTGAAGCGCGTGTTCGGAAAGGGCGGCGTCGGCGCGGAGCGGTGGAACTGGATCGGCAACGGCGTCTATCGCAGCACCCAAGGGCCGGAACTCGCAGGGCCGGCCTTGCTGGAGCACGTCGCCGCGCTGTCGCAGAAGAAGGGCCCTTATCTGGTCCAACCGGCCGTGGTCAATCACACCGACCTGCGCGACCTCTCGGTCGGCGCACTTTCGACCGTGCGGATCATGACCTGCCGCAGCGACCGTGGCGGGCATGAAGTGACCAATGCCGCTTTGCGCATGTCGATCAATCCGAAGTCCGCGGTGGACAACTTTCATGCCGGCGGAATCGCCGCGGCGGTCGATCTCAAGACCGGGACTGTCGGCCCGGCGAGCGATCTCGGCCTCGGCCCCAAATTCGTCTGGCACGACACGCATCCGCTGACCGGCGGCCAAATCACAGGGCGCGTGCTGCCGCATTGGCAGGAAGCGATGGAACTCGCCGTGCGCGCCCATGCCGCCTTCTCCGAATGGGCGGTGATCGGCTGGGATGTCGGCATCCTCGACGGCGGGCCGAAGCTGATCGAAGGCAACAAGGGTCCGGATGTCGACATCATGCAGCGCACGTTGCGTGGACCGATCGGCAACGGCCGCTTCGGCGAGCTGCTGGCCTACAATCTCGAACAGCTCCGCCGGTGAGCGGCGGGCGGCGAAGCTGTCCGGAGGCTGACGACAAAATGGCGCGTGGCGCCGATACCCGGAAATCCTGTATCTAGATCCGCGACGAGACTCATCTGAGGCAATGCGTGCTTTGACGGAAGCGGCAGTCAGAAGCGACGGCGCGCAGAACCGCGTTCCGATCAAGGTTCCGCAGTTCCCGCCGCCGCATCTCATCTTGTGGCCGGGCCACCGCGAAGGCTGGGCGATCTCGCGGCTGCGGCGGGCCTATCGCATCGCCTGGCGCCGCAGGTTCGGCCCGCGCGATTTTCTGCGCACCGCGATCGGCTGGTTGCTCTGGCCGGCGATCAGCCTCGTCCTGGCGGTTCGCGAAGCCCTCAGGTTCGGCGGGCCGGTCGCGCGCGCCGGCGGACCCGGCGTCGTGCGGCAGATCCTGCAGCAGACCTGGCTCTCGATCGGTTACCGCATCTTGCCGCGCTACTACTATGTCTTCGAGCTGCATCGACCCGAGCTGCGCCGCCGCGCAGCGGAATACCTGACCCGGATGGAGACCAAGAGCGGGGTCTACCGCGCGCTGAAGCTGCGCGGCGATCGATCGAGCTTTGTGCGCATCAACGACAAGCTTTCGTTTGCGCTTTTCTTCGGGCGGAACGGATTGCGCGTCGTGCCGGTCTTCGCCGCGTTTCGCGCCGGCCTGCGCGTCGGCAACATCGGCAACGGCACCCTGCCGGAGGATCAGGATCTTTTCGTGAAGAAGATCGAAGGCCGGGGCGGCATCGGCGCCGAGGTCTGGCTGGCGCAGCCGCATGGCCGCTATCGCAACCCCGAAGGTGAAGAGTGCACGGGTGAGGATCTGATTGTCCGCGTGCTCAACCACTCGAAACAGGCTGATTGCCTGATCCAGGCGCGCGTGGTGAATCACTCCGAGATCATCGACCTGACACCAGGCGCGCTGTCGACCGTGCGGCTGCTGACCATCCTCAACGAGCAGGGCGAACCGGAGGCGGTGAATGCCGCCTTCCGCATGGCGGTCAGCAAGACCTCTCCGGTGGACAACTTCCACGCCGGCGGCATCGCCGCGGCAGTGGACATGGCGACCGGCACGCTGGGTGCTGCGACCGGTCTCGGCCTCGGCGGCGATTTCCGTTGGTACGAAACCCATCCGCTGACCGGAGGCCAGATCCGCGGCCGCCGCCTGCCGGATTGGACGCGAGCGGTGGCTTTGGCGATCGGGGCGCATCGGCTGATCGCACCGCGCGTCATGGTGGGCTGGGATATCGGCTTCCTGCCCGACGGACCGTGCCTGATCGAAGGCAATACCGGTCCCGATGCCGACATTCACCAGCGCACCGAGCTCCGGCCGATCGGCAATGCGCGCTACGGCGAGCTGCTCGCCTGGCACATGGAGCGTCGGCTGGGCCTCACGTCACTCGGCTAGGAGCACGATGCCGAGCAGGCGTCGCCCAGCGGCGCTGCTGCAGATCTAGGCATGGGTGGCCGCCGCGATGCTGAGCCCGACGCTGCCGAAATAGCGCTCCAGGGATGCCATCTGGTCCGAGCTGACGATCGCACCGACATAGCCGTCCGGGCGCACCAGGATCCAATCGCCGGCCTCGGTTCCATAGGTGGCGCGGAAATCGCCGAAGGCATCGGCACAGTCGCCCTGCGGTCCAATGACATGGACGCGCAGGCCAGGGCGCGGCCGTGTTCGCGCGCGCGCCACCGCGTCGCCCAGCAAGGTCCAATGCGGGCCTTGGAACAGCTCGAAGAGTCGTACGGAACGATCGGGGCCGATCCGGAGCCGGGCATCCGGCGCGCGATCGCCGGCGCGAAGGCCGGCTTTCCGGTTCGGTTCCTCCAAGCTCAGCGATGAATCGCGATAGCCGAGATCCAGCTGACGGACCTCTCGGCCGCGCCGGATATCGCCCTGCTTGGCGGCATCCAGGAGTTTCGTGGAAAGGCCGAGCATTTCCGCCGCTATTGGTTGGCGTTCTGCCTCATAGGTATCTAGCAAGGCATCGGGAGCGCCGCGCAACGCCGCTTCCAGCTTCCAGCCGAGGTTATAGGCATCCTGAACGCTGGTGTTGAGGCCCTGTCCGCCCGTTGGCGGGTGAATATGGGCGGCATCGCCGATCAGGAAGACACGGCCGACACGATACCGGTCGGCCAGGCGCGCGTTCATCGAATAGGCCGATGCCCAGGAGACCGACTGGATCCGAATATCGTCGCGTCCGGTGCGCACGGCCACCATGGTGGAAAGTGATCCAGCGGAGAGATCGATTTCGCCATCGGCCGGGATCGGCGCCTGGATTTGAAACAGATCCGTGCCCGCGAGCGGACAGATCATGATCTGCTTGTCCATATCTCCGTCATTGAAACGGTGCCAGGCATCGCGCGCGAGGCCGGTCAGCGCCACATCGGCGACCAGACCGCGCACACCGAGCGTCTTGCCTTCGAAACCGATGCCGAGCGTTTTTCGAACCAGGCTGCGGCCGCCGTCGGCGCCGATGAGATAGTGAACGCGAACACTCTCCGCGCCGAGATGGGCGGTCACACCATGCGCGTCCTGTTCGAATCCGGTAAGCGCGCAGTCGAACTGCGGACGCTGCCCCAATTCCAGCAGCCGCTCGCGCATCACGCCCTCGGTCCGGAACTGCGGCACCATCAGCGGCATCGGATAGGGTTCCGCGGGCGTCGGATCCTGATGCGCGATGATCGCATGGTCCGCGAAGCCGCCATCTCCCCGGTACTTGCGTTCGACGGGATAGGGCCCGCCGGCGGCGAAGAGGCGGTCGAGGAGGCCGAGATCCTCGAACACTTCGAGCGAGCGGGGCTGGATGCCCTTGCCGCGCGAGCCGGGGAAGGGCACGGCCATGCGCTCGATCAGGCGGAACGAGATGCCGCGCCGCGCCAGGTCGATGGCGAGCGTCAGGCCCGCGGCGCCGGCGCCGCAGATCAGCACGTCCGCGGAAAATACCGTTGTCACCATTTCCTCCATATGTGTATTTTGCACATATAGGAGGAGTGCCGGATGCCGTCAAGAAAAAGAGTGCAAAATACACATATGTCGGATCAGGTCCGGGCCCTGCACCTGGCGCTGATCGAGATCGTCAGCGTCATGAACCGCCCGCAACGCGATGAGCAGATGGTGCGGGAGGCGGGGATTGCGCTCGATCGCGCGCTGTTTCCACCCCTGGTCCTGATCGAGCGGCTCGGCCCGATCGGCATCGTCGAGCTGGCGGATCGCGCGGGCCGCGACTACACGACCCTGAGCCGGCAGGTCGCCAAGCTGGAAAGCCTCGGCCTGGTCAAGCGTCACGACCATCCAGGCGACAAGCGGGTCCGGGCGGCCGTGATCACCGCGAAGGGCAAGGCGATGACGGATCGCATCGACGCGGCGCGTGAGCGCATGGCCGGCGCGCTCTTCGCCCGCTGGGAGGCGCGGGACATCGATGCGCTGGTCCGACTGATGACCAAGTTCGCGGAGGATCTGAGAGACGCACCGGACAGTTGAGCCGGTCGCCGCTCGACTCAGGTCGCGGTCGCCTTATCGCGGCCGCAGAGCAGGATCGCACGCTCGGCGCGGTGCCAGTTGTCGCGGCCGAAATCCTGGAAGACGCCGCTGGTCACCCGGTTCGGCCAATAGAGCGCGCCGTCGTAGAAGGTGATGGCGGAGCCACCCGAGGCGATCGGCTCGACCGTCACGAAACCCACCACGGCGCCACGAGTGGCATTGATGGTGATCTCGCGGGAGCCCGGGGTGTTGCCATGCTCGATGACCGGGACGGTGTCCTGGAACTCTTTGCCGAGGTTGTTGGCGATGCAGGGTGTCAGCTGCGCGGTGGTGCCGGGCAGCTTCATCGCAATCGGGTCGTTGTTGATCCAGGAACAGCCTGCAAGAGGCTGAATTAACAGCAAAAATGTAAGATAAGCCGAAGGCCGTCGCATGGCCGATCTCCAGTGTCCGGGCGCCGTTAAGGTCTGTCTATGCAAGTTTCCGGCCAGCCTGAGAAAGGTAGGCGCAGATCAGGGTGACCAGCTCGCGCCTCAGGTCCGGTGCCTGCAGCCGGCCGAGGCGAGCCGCATTGTGGATTGCGCCTTCCACGGCCGAGGACAGGACCTCCGCGATCAGTTGGCGCTTGGCGATGGGTCGATAGGGGGCGATGGCGGCGGCATACCGGCTGAGATATTCCGCGCGGAAGGAATCATGGGCGAGCCGCGAGCCGGCCTGGCCCGGCACCTCATCGAGCATCACGCGATGAAGGGCCGGATGCTCGAGATGGGCAGCGATCATGCCATCGACCAGGGCTTCGGCGAATTGCCGGACGGGTTTCTGTCCGTCCATCGCCTTGCGGATGACCCGCAGCACATCTTCGAAGTGGTGGCTGCGGACCGCCTCGATCAGCGAGAGCTTGTCCGGAAAATACTGGTAGAGCGAGCCGATGCTGACGCCGGCCACCTCCGCGACCTTGTTGGTGGTGAAACCGGCCCACCCCTGGTCACCGAGAACGCGAGCCCCGGCCTGGATGATCGCGTCGACCGTGGCTCTGGAGCGCGCCTGACGTGGCTCTTTGCGCATCGCGAGGCGTGCCTTGGGAATGCGAGTAGACACGAAAGCGGGCTCCCTGCAGAAAATATGAAGAAATTACTCGCATTTCGACCGACCGAGAAGGATACCCGATCATGAGCTCCATGCCGCTGCTCCGCGAAATGTTTCGATACAATGCCTGGGCGAATGCCGCGTTCTTCGAGAAGCTGGAACTGCTCGATCCCGACCAGCGCGGCGAGCAACGGCATATCGCGATCCGGCAGCTCAATCACTGCCTGGTGGTGAACCGGATCTTCGCCGCGCACCTGACCGGCCGCTCGCATGGCTATACGGCCGACAATACACCGGAGACGCCGTCACTGCGCGAACTCGCGGCCGCTGCCGCAGAAATCGACCGCTGGTATCTCGATTATCTGGAAGATGTGTCAGAGGCGGATCTAGCTGAAACGATTGCCTTCGATTTCACCGACGGCGACCGAGGCCGCATGTCGCGGCAGGAGATGCTGACCCACGCCGCCATTCACGGCGCCTACCATCGCGGCGAAGTAGGGCGGATTTTGCGGCAGCTTTCCGCCGAGCTGCCCTGGGATACGTTCGCGGTCTATCTGCACCAGACGCAGCCGGAACGGCGCGAGCGCGTTCCGGCTGCCGCCGTGGCCTAGGCGGCGAAGGCCTGCTCGAGCGTCGCGAGGTCGAGCTTGCCCATCTTCATGACTTCGGCGAAGACGCGCGCGGATTTCTTCTTGTCCGAGGCGGTGATCCAGTCGCCGATCTTGGACGGCGTCACCTGCCAGGAGAGGCCGAACTTGTCCCTGAGCCAGCCGCATTGGCTGGGCTGCCCGCCATCGGCGGTGAGCTTCTCCCAGTAGTAGTCGATCTCCGCCTGGGTGTCGCAGTTCACGACGAAGGAGACCGCTTCGCTGAGCTTGAATTGCGGGCCGCCGTTGAGGCCGATGAACTTCTGGCCTTCGATCTCGAACTCGACGACCAGCACTTTGCCTTCGGGTTGGCCATGGACCTCCTGGCCTTCGCTCGGATAGCGGCTGATCCGGCCGAGCTTGGCGTTCTTGAAAACCGTAACATAGAACCGCGCGGCTTCCTCGGCATTGCCGTCGAACCAAAGGCAGGTTGTCAGTTTCTGTACAGTCGCCATTTCTGTTTTCTTTCCTGGTTGTCTTGCTCGGTTTTCGTCACTCGGCGGCACAGCAGCTCGATTGAGCTGTGGCACCGTATTCGTCGTGGCGCTTCACCCAATCCATCAGGTTGTTGCGCGGCCCGTCCTCGCGACGACCTTTCGGCGTGAGATCGAGATAGAAGTAGCTGCTGACGGCACCTTCATCACCGCGGCTGAAGGTGGAATAAGTATGGAAGACCTGACCCGTCTCGTCCTTGACGAAGACGCTCACGCCGGGCTGATCCTCACCCATGAACTCGACTTGGCGGTAGTTGTAGAACATCGGCCCGTCTTCCTTGCGGAAGGCGACATGGAAATCGTAGTTGAAGTCGCTGCCGTGGGAAGACACCCAGCGGCCCTTCCAGCCCATGCGCCGGTTGTAGGCCTGGATCTCCGGCAGGGGCGCGCGGGAAATCCGTACGAAGCTGACGTCATGGTTGGTGAGATGCACCAGCGCGCCTTCGTCATGGTCGGTGGCGAAGGAACAGCCGGTGCAGCCGGCCTTCCAGCCCGGGCCCAGCATGAAGTGGCGGATGATGAGCTGGCTGCGGCCGTCGAACAGATCGGCGAGCGTCGCCTTGCCCGTCTCGGTGTCGAAGCGGTAAGGCTTTTCCACTCTCACCCAGGGGAGCTTGCGCCGTTCCGCGGCGAGGTGATCATGCAGGCGGGTGAGCGCCTTCTCTTTGTCGAGCAGTTCCCGGCGCGCTTCGAGCCATTCTTCGCGCGAGGCGATCTTGTGCTGTGGCATGACGGATTCCTTGGCTGCAAACGTCAGGCGGCCGCTTTGGTTGCGGGGAACGGATCGCGCCAGGCCGGCAGTTCGTTCAGCCGGTCGGCCCAGCGGGCGATCTCGGTGAAGCCGTCCAGCGGAATCTTGGCGCGCTCGGCATAGGGGAGGGCGGCGCCCACGGCGAAGTCCGCGACGGTGAGCGCATCGCCGACGACGTAGCGCCGGCCCTTGAGGTGATCGTTCAGGATTGCGCCGTACTTGCGGATGTAGCCGTTCGCTTCCTCGACCATCGCCGTGTCTGCAGGGCCGATATTGAAATGCGCCTTCACCAGGTTCTCGAAATAGACCCGGCTGGTGTAGCGGTTGAAATGCTCCGAGCTCCAGGCGAGCCAGCGGACGATATCAATCAAGCGATCGTCGGAGGGGAGGAGATCCGAGCCGGCCTGCCGCGCGAGATAGGCCATGATCGCGTTGGATTCCCACATCGAGCCGGTCTCGGTTTCGAGAACCGGCACCCGGCCCATGGGATTGAGTTTGAGAAAAGCGGGCGTTTTTTGCTCGCCCTTGCCGAGATTGACGTGCACGAACTCGACCGGTGCGTTGAGATGCTTGGCGGCGACGCAGGCCTTGCGGCCATTGATGGTCTCGAAATAGTGCAGCTTCATGGCGTTCACTCCCAGTTGCACGGCCGTCCCTTGACAAATAGGTTGATATCAAACTAATATGCATCATGTCAAACCGCAAAGTCGTGTCTCCCGAAATCGCGCGCTCCGTGGCGGAGGCCTGCCTCTGTCTGCATGTGCAGCGCGCGGCGCGGGCGCTGGCGCGGCATTTCGACGAGGTGTTCCGGCCGCTCGAGATCACCAGCGGGCAGTATTCACTGCTGATGTCGCTCAATCGCCCGGCACCGACGATGGGCGACACGGCGGAGTTTCTCGCCATGGACCGCACCACGCTGACTGCGGCGCTGAAGCCCCTGGAACGGCGCGGGTTGGTGCGTGTCACGCCGGATGGGAAGGACCGGCGGATCAAACGTCTTTCACTGACACCGACCGGCAATGCTGTGCTGTCGAAAGCCTATGCGCGCTGGCAGGAGTCCCACGGCGCGATCGAGGCCGAGATGGCCTCGCCCAGCGCCGAGGCCATGCGCAGCGGCCTGATCCGCATGGTCAGAAAGCTGGAACGCGGAAACGCCGACTAGGCTGCAACGGGTGCATGCTGCGGCAGTGCGAGATGGCCGCTCTTGATCCAGACCTTGGCGCCGGCCGCGCCCACTTTCGCATCGAGATGCGCGCCGGCCGGAAGGCGCAGCCAGGATTGTGGCGCGAAGCTTTCGCCGCCTTCCTCGAATCTGCCTTCGAGCACCAGCACTTCGATCCCGCCGGGAAGATCGAGCGCGATCCGGCCATTCGGGGCCCAGCGTTCGAGGCGAACGTTTTCGCGTGCATCGTTGAAAAGCGGTAAGGCTTCGACGCCGCTGCGACCGGGCGCCGGGGCGAAGCTGCGCGTCCCGGTGTCGATCCGGACTTCGGTCCGGTCGTCGAGATCGAATTGCCAGAGCTTTACGAAGATGGTGCAGCCGGGCGCGGAGCCCGGCTTGTGCCGGGTGGTCGGCGGATTGCGGACGTAGGACCCGGGCGGATAGTCGCCGTGCTCGTCCTGGAACACGCCTTCGAGCACCAGGAACTCTTCGCCGCCGCCATGGGTGTGTGGCGAGAAATGGCTCTCCGGCGCATAGCGGACGATGGAAGTGGCGCGGGCGACCTCCTCGCCGATGCGGTCGAGCATGCGCCGATCGACGCCGGCGATGGGCGAGGGGATCCACGGCAGCGACGCGGCATGCACCGCGGCGCGCTCGGAGAAGTCGGCGTTCAGTTCCAAGGGCAGGCTCCCGCCGGTTCGGTCCGTTTATGTTGGCCGAACCGGCGGGAGATTCAAGTCTGCGTCAGTCGCCGAAACTAAAGCATGAGACGGCCTTGCCGCCGAGCAGGTCGCGGAAGCTGCGGCGCCCCGGATCGGAGCCGGCGGCACCCGCGGCAACCATCAGCGGAATGAGATGGTCTTCGCGCGGATGGCAGGCGCGGCCGCCGGGCGCCTTGGACCATCCGGCGAGGCGGGCATTGCGCGCGTCCGGATCCGGCGCGGTCACGGTTTCGTTGAGCCAGTCGTCGAAAGCGAGCGCGGCCTCGGCGCCGCGGGCGCCGAAGAACTCACGCAGATTGTGATAGGAACTTCCGCTGCCGATGATCAGCACGCCTTCGTCACGCAACGGCTCGAGCGCCTTGCCCATGGCGATGTGCGCCGCCGGGTCGAGATCGTGGCGCATCGAGAGCATCACGACCGGGATCTCTGCCTTGGGATCGATGATGAGCTGCGGCACGAAGACGCCGTGGTCGAAGCCACGCGCGCTGTCGGTGTCGCAGTCGATCTTCGCCGCCTGCAACAGGCTGCGCACGCGCTGCGCCAGGTCCGGCGCGCCGGGCGCCGGATAACTCAGGTGGTAGGTGTGCTCCGGGAAGCCGTAATAGTCGAACAGCATCCCGGGCTTGGCCGCGGTCGAGACCGTCGGCCGGTCTTCCTCCCAATGGCCGGAGATCACCAGGATCGCCTTCGGGCGTTCCGGCAGGCTGGCGATCAGGCCGGCGAAATAGGCACGCAGTTTGTCGAAAGCCTGCGGCCCGAAGGGCGGCCCGAACTCCATCCAGAAGCACGGGCCGCCGCCATGGGTGATGTAGAGGCTGGGCAGGCGCGCCATTTAGGCGCCCTGCGTCGCGACTCTCGGCGTCTTGCCGAAGGGCAGGCCCGGCTTCAGGGCGAGCGCGCCGTCGCCGGTCAGGGCGAGCGCCACCTGCGCCGCGATCCAGAAGGCGAGGTATTCCCAGCCGCCGTTCGGGTTGCTGAAGAAGAAGCCGTTGGCGAGATGCACGGTGAAGAGCGCGCCGAGCAGGACCGGCACCATGGCGAGGGCGACCAGGCGCGGCCAGACGCCGAGAATCATGGCGACCGCGCCGAGCACTTCCCAGGCGATGGTGACATAGGCGAGCGCGGGCGGGAGGCCGATCGATCCGAAGAACTGGGCAGTACCCTCAGGCGTGAAGACGAAGATCTTCAGGCTGGCATGGGCCAGGAACAGCACGCCCAGGGTCAGGCGCAGCAGCAGGGCGGCGTAAGGGGCGGTCTTGGTGTCGATCATCGTCAAGGCTCCATGGTGCAGACTGGGAAAGTGGCCACAGAGATGCCCGCCGGGCGTCCCGAATAAAATAGATATAGTTTCGAATATCTCGTTCAGATAATCTGAAGGTATGGACTCCCTGACCCTGGACCAGTTTACGGTCTTCGCTGCCGTTGTCGCGGAGGGAAGCTTCGCGGCGGCGGCGCGGCGCATGAACCGCGCCCAATCGGCGATTACCTACGCGATTCAGAAGCTGGAGGAGCAGAGCGGGGTGCAGCTCTTCGACCGCTCGGCCTATCGGCCGGAGTTGACCGAAGCCGGTCGTGCGCTGCTGCCGCGCGCGCGGCGCATCCTCGCCGATGTCGATGACTTCCGGCTGCAGGCCGCCGGTGTCACGCAGGGCGTGGAGGCCGAGCTTTCGCTGGTGGTGGATGCGTTCGCGCCGGACTTTCTCGGCTGTGCGCTGAAGGAGTTCCGGGAAGCGTTTCCGCTGGTGACCCTCCGCATCACCGTCGAGTTCTTCCAGGCGATGCGTGCTGCCTTGCTGGAGGGGATGGCCGACCTCGCCTTGATGACCGCTTCGACGCCGCTGCCGGTGGAAATCGAGCGGCGGCAATGCGCGGAGATCGAGCTCGTCGCCGTCGCCGCGGCGGATCATCCGCTGGCCAAATTGAAAGGACCCTTCGCGCCGGAGCTGCTGCGTGATCATCTGCAGCTGGTCCTGAGCTCGCGCAGCGAGGTGCTCGATCGGCGGGATTACGGCGTGCACGCGATGCGGCATTGGCGCATCGCCGATATGAACCTGCGGCACAAGCTGCTGCTGGCGGGGGTGGGGTGGTGCAGCATGCCGCGGCAGCTCGTCGCCGCCGATCTCGCCGCCGGGCGGCTGGTGGAGCTGAAGCCGCTGCGCTGGGAAGGCTCCGACAAGATGCCGCGCTTCCCGCTGGTGATCGCACATCGCCGCGACAAGGCGCTGGGACCGGCCGCGCGCTGGCTGGTCGAGCGTCTCGCCGCGGGCGCGGCTAACGCACCTCGTTCCCCTAAGAATCCTCGTTCAAAGCCACGTCGTCGGAGGGCCCGGTAGCCTCGCTGCCCATGCGCAGGCGATGGCCGTCGAGGTCGGCGACGTTCATCTCCCGGATGCCCCAGGGAAAGTTGGTCGGCTTCTGCTTGATGATGGCGCCGCGCCGCTTGTAATCGGCGTGGAGGGCGTCCACATCGCGCACGAAGATCGAGATCCAGGCACCGGGTGACCCTTGCGCGCCCTCGCAGAGGAAGATCTGAACGCCGTCATGGCGGACGCAGCCGAAGGTCGCCGGCTCGCCCCAGTCCCATTCCTTTTCGAAGCCGAGCTTCTCGACGTAATAGGCGATCGAAGTCGGGACGTTCTTCACGTTCAAAATTGGAATCGCGTAATCGAAGCGGAGCGGGCTGCTCTCCTTGGGATCGGCGCCGGCCGCGACCAGCGCTTTGGCGACCTTGGGATCGCTCGCCGGTGAGGCACAAGCTAGTGGGGTGCGGCCGCGGCTGTCGCGCTGGCCGATATCGGCGCCGAGCTCGAGGAGTGTCGCGACGCTCGCCGGCCGGTTCTTCAGAACGGCGAGATGCAGCGGCGTCCAGCGATGCTCGAAAGCGCTCATCCGCGCGTGCAGCAGGCGCCGGTCGGCGTTGACGAGGCGTTCGATCAGGTCAGCGCGACCGAGCGCGACCGCGGAGAAGATGGTCGGCTTGGCGCCTCGGGCCAGCAGGTATTCGGCCACCTTGGCCTGGACGTGCTCGAAGCAGGTCGCCCAGCCGAGCACGCCGATTTCGTGATCGTCACCTTCGCCGTCGAGATCGGCGCCGGCATCGGCGAAATGCTTCACCACATCCAGGTGGCCAGCGGAGGCCGCCCAATGCAGCGGCGTCGCGTGGTCCAGGCGATCGCGCAGGTTCACATCGACGCCCCGTTTCAGCAGCAGCTTCACGACGTCGAGATGGCCAGCCTGGGCGGCGAGATGGAGAAGCGGCGTGTTCCAGCGTCCGCCGGTGATGGTGAGCTTGGCGGGATGTTCGGAGAGGAAACGCCCGAGCGCATCGACCTTGCCCTCGATCGCGGCGGCGATGATCTGGCCGTCGAGGCTCAGGGCATCGACATGTGCCTTGAGCGCACGCCAGCTCGGGAAACCGTAGTCGCGGGCGATCTTGAGCTGCGCTTGATGGAGCTTCGCTTGCGGATCCTTCTTGCGCAGGCGCGCAAGGCTTTCCTTGGCGGTCTTCTTGAGCCAGGCGAGATCGGGGCGTTCTGGGAGTGATTTGGCAGCCATATGACACCTTCTTTCAAAAGGCCCGCTGTCCGCATGCTCGGGCCGGAAAGAAGATGTGGCGCAGTCTGGCTGGAGGTGGGTTCAACCCTTCACGCGGACCGTCGGCCGCCTGCTCGGCCATCGTCAAACTAGCAACGGCCAGCAGGCGGTGTCAAACATGGGTCGTCAATTTTCGGTATCGGCGAAGGCCTGCGCCAGCACCTGCATCAGGTGGTCGGCGTTGGCGCGGCTGAAGATCAGGCCCGGCCGCAGCTTGATCACGTTGTCATAGGGCCCGTCGGTGCCCATGAGAACGCCGAGGTCGCGACAGCGCTCGACCACGCGGCCCGCGCGCTCGGTCGCGGGCGCCTTGCTGTTGCGGTCGGTCACGAGGTCGAGGCCGAGCATCAACCCGATGCCGCGCACATCGCCGATCACTTCGTGCTTCTCCTGGAGCGCGCGCATGCGGGTGAGGAGGTCTTCGCCAATCTCGGTCGCGTTGCGCAGCAGGCGATCGCGTTCGATGATTTCCAGCACTTTCAACCCGACGGCGGCGGAGACCGGATTGCCGCCGAAGGTGTTGAAGTATTCCATGCCGTTGGCGAAGCTCGCCGCGATCTCCTCGGTGGTGACGACCGCCGCCATCGGGTGCCCGTTGCCGATCGGCTTGCCCATGGTGACGATGTCCGGGGCGACGCCCTGGGTTTCGAAGGCCCAGAGATGGCTGCCGACCCGGCCGAACCCGACCTGCACCTCGTCGGCGATGACGACGGCCCCCGTGCGTCGTGCGGCGGCGTAGGCTGCTTCCAGATAGCCATCGGGCAGCACGATCTGGCCGGCCGAGCTCGGGAAGGATTCCGCGATATAGGCGGCCACGCCGCGACCTTGCTTGGCGAGTGACGCGGCGATCTCCGCCACCGGCTGCGCATAGCGCTGCCCGATCTCCGCCTTCGGCCAGTCAGCCGGCACGCGATAGGCGTCGGGCAAAGGCGCTTCCCAGGTGGTGTCGGGCCGGCCCAGGCCGCCTTTGCGCTTGTACTTGTAGGGGCTGATCTCGATCAGCGCCTGGGTGTTGCCGTGATAGGCCCAGTCGAGGGTGATGATGTCCCGTGCCTTGGTGTGGGCTCGGGCCATGCGCAAGGCGAGTTCGTTGGCCTCGCTGCCCGAGCAGCAGAACGCGGCGACCTTGAGGTTCTTCGGTAGCGTCGCGGCCAGCGCTTCGGCATAGGCGATGATGTTGTCGTGCAGATAGCGGGTGTTGGTGTTGAGGATGGCGGCCTGCCGCGCGGCGGTCTCGACGATCTCCGGGTTGGAATGGCCGAGCTGCGCCACGTTGTTGTAGCAGTCGAGATAGGCGCGACCGGTGTCGTCGATCAGGTAGACGCCCTCGCCGCGGACGATCTTCAACGGCTTCTGATAGGAGATGCTGAGATTGCGGATGAGCTCGCGCTTGCGCTTGCTCAGCAGATCTTCCTTGCTGCGGCCCTTGGACCGCAGAGTCTCGGGCGGCAGGCCGACAAACTGCGCCGGATCCGGGAATAGCTGGCTCCAGAGCGAGATGTAGTCCTTTTCGCCTGCACCGATCACGTCCGCCGCCTTCGGTCCCGCATAGGTGATCAGCTGGATATGGACATGGGGCTGCCAGTTGCCGTTCTCGCGCGGATTGCCGAACTGGCCGATGACGTCGCCGGCCTTGAGCCGCTCGCCGAGCTTGCGGTCTTTCACCGTCTGCGCCGAGAGATGGCCCCAGAGGCTGTAGAAGACATGCTCGTCCGGTTCATGCTGGAGCAGCACGGCATGGCCGTAATCCAGCGGCACATCGGTTTCGAAGAGGTCGACCACGGTGCCGTCAAGCGGCGTGCGCACGTTGGTGCCCGCCGGCGCGAAGAGGTCGAGGCCGAGATGCAGCTTCCGCCGCAGGTCCGGCGCGAACACCGATTTGAAAGCGTCCGAGGAATAGACCGGCCGTTCCTCGCCCCAGGCGCCGATGCCGAGGGTGACGCCTTCCTGCGCCGCGATGGCATCCCACAGACGCTCCGCCTCATCGGGCTGGCGCGCCGCCGAGGCCTTGGCGATCGGGTGATCCGGATCGCCGAACGGGACGATGGCTTTGGCGAAGAAGGCGGTCGGCTGATCCAGAACCGGCTTCAAGGACCTCCGGTTTTCATCGATCCAGCGCACCACGCCGCCGGCACCCGGTGCCGCTTCGAAGCCGCAAGCATGGCGCAGCAGGCCGGTGGCGAGGGCAGGATCCATGGCGCGCATGCGTTCCAGCATCGCCCAGGCAGGGGCTTCGCTGATGTTGAGATAGGCGTTGTCCTTGACCCGGTCGCGGCGTGACGCGGAGAGCGTGACGCTGGTGACAAGGCGCATCGCCATCAGGTCGAACAGCAGGTCCAACTCCTCGGATTGCAGCGGATAGGCGCGGTGGTAGCCGGCGGCGATCGTACCGGCGACATCCATCGGCGCCGGCTGGTCGAGCATCGCATAGGCGCCGGCCACGGCGAGCTCGCCGATGGTCGCGCTGTGGATCGCGTCGCCGAAATCGATCAGGCCGACGATCCGCTGCCCGACGGGACCCTCTACCAGCAGGTTGTTGTCATTGGCATCGCCATGGATGACCTGCGCCCGCAAACACGCCAGCTTCGACGCGATCTTGGTTTCGAAGCGCTCGAGGAAGGTTTCGACCAAAGCACGCTGCTTGGGATCGATCAGGAAATCGAGCCGCAGCCGCGAGCGGCCGGCTTGCTTGATGTCCCAGTCAAATTCGCGATGGGCGCCGGGATGGCCGAAGCTCTGCAGCGCGCGGTCCAGCCGCCCGAGGCATTCGCCGAGGCTGCCATGCAAGGCCGCTGAGCGCTTGCTCCCGGAATAGAGCTGGCCCGGCAGCCAGCTCACCAGCCGCACGAAATATTCGGCACCGCCGCGCGGACTGATCTTGCCGAGATCCTCGCCGGCGAGTGTCTGCCGCAGATGCGGCAAGGGCAAAGCGGGATCGACGGTCTGGATATGGCGGAGCAGGGCGGCCTGGAAGGCGAGGGCCTGGTGGTCCTCGGCGGCATTGGCGATCTTCAGCACCCAGCTGCTGCCGTCGCTCGCGGCCAGGCGGAAATTCTGGTCGCGCTCGCTGTCGAGCGGGGTCAAGTCGCCGGAAAGGCCATACAGCGTGTCGGCGATGCCGGCCACGTCGGCGGCGGAGAATTGCGGCGGCAGCGTCGTCAGGACCGACATCGGGCGTTCTTTCTGGGGAATCATTGACCTAGGGCCCAATTTGCGGAGGATGGGGGCCACAACACAACCGCCCTTTTGGCTCCCCTTTCCGCCACTTTGATCGGCCCAGCCGCCTGATGCGCCCAATCGATGAAAAGGACCGGCAGATCCTCGACTTGCTGCGCGCCGATGCGCGGCTGCCGCTGAAGACCCTGGCCGCCAAGGTGGGGCTGGCGCGCTCGACCCTCAGGGACCGGCTGTCCAAGCTGGAGGTCGACGGCATCATCCGCGGCTATCGCGCGGAGATCGTCGAAAGCGGGCCGGCGGTCTCGGTCTATCTGTTCGTGCGGTTGAAGACCACGCCGGCGCCGGGTTTCATCGCGATGCTGCGGAAGATCGCCGAGGTCAAGTCCTGCACGTCACTCACCGGCGATATCGATCTGCTGGTCGAACTCTCCGCCGCCAGCACCGAGCGCGTGAATTCGTTGCGCGACCGGATCTCTTCCCATGAGGCAGTCGCCGATCTCACCACGTCGATCGTACTCAATCGGGATATCTGAGAAGCCCACTTCGAGCGATTTTGGTGCATACTCCCGAATTCACGCGATACGACAAGCGACGCGCCGCGCCGATTGTGATATGATCGCTGCTTGCCCTCCGAAGCGTGTGCCTCGTAGGGGAGCGCTGTTTGAAATCGTAAACGCTGCGGGATGTCGCGTGACGTTAACGCTCGGTCTATCCACCCCTGGGTCGTCATGCCAACGCTTGGCCTTGGCATCCACGAGTTTGTTTCTGCGTGACTGGTGCTGCCGATCTAAACTCGTGGATCCCAAGGCCAAGCCTTGGGATGACGGCGGTGTTTGCGGGATGCGGACGATTTGCTGCTCTGCAACGCAGACCAGACGCAGACAGAATCGAGCAACGCAGACCGGACGCAGACAGAATCGAGCAACGCAGACCGGACACAGACAGGATCGAGCAACGCAGACCGGACGCAGACAGAATCGAGCAACGCAGACCGGACACAGACAGAATCGAGCAACGCAGACCGGACGCAGACAGAATCGAGCAACGCAGACCGGGCCTTTACAGAACGGCGCAACCTTGACCCAGCCTTTACAGGATAAGAAGACCTTGACCCAGCCTTTACGGAACGAGGGTCTGCCTTAACCTTATCTCTCAGGCGCGACCTTCGATCTTCAGGTCGCCGAACATCACGGCGCGGGTGAGCGGGCGGGTCAGCATCGCATGCGGGAAGCCGAGCTCGATCGCGCTTACCTGATCGAGGCGCTGCTTCTGCGCGTCGGTGAAGGTGACCGAGAGGGCGCCGAGATTGTCCTCGAGCTGCTTGGCCGTGCGGGCGCCAATGATCGGTGCGGTCACAGTCTTGTCGAGCAACGTCCAGGCTAGAGCTACCTGGGCCGGTGACTTGCCGAGCTCGGCGGCGACCGATTTCACCGCATCGGCGATGTCGAGGCCGCGGGCGTTGAGCGCCCCTTGGGCGGCGGCGATGTCCTTGCGCGTGCCTTCCGCGGCGGCGGTGCCGCTGCCGGCATCGAGATCCTTGCGTGTGTACTTGCCGGTGAGGACGCCACTCGCCAGCGGCGACCAGGGGATGACGCCGAGGCCCAGTTCCTTCGCCATCGGGATGAGATCGCGTTCGACCGTGCGTTCGATCAGGTTGTATTCGACCTGCAGCGCGATCAACGGCGACCAGCCGCGCAGGTCCGCAATGGTTTGCATGCGGGCAACCTGCCAGGCCGGTGCGTCGGAGATGCCGACATAGAGCAGCTTGCCGGCACGCACCAGGTCGTCCATGGCGCGCATGATCTCCTCGACCGGGGTCAGGAAATCCCAGGCGTGGAGATAGAGCAGGTCGATATAGTCGGTCTGCAGCCGCTTCAGGCTGGCTTCGACCGAGCCGACCATGCTCTTGCGGTGATTGCCGCCTGCATTCGGATCGTTTGGGCGCAGCGGCAGGGTGTATTTGGTGGCGATCACCAACTGGTCGCGCTTCTCGGCGGCGAACTCGCCGACGAATTTCTCCGAGGTCCCATTGGTGTACTGGTTGGCGGTATCGATGAAGTTGCCGCCCTGATCGACATAGGTGTCGAAGATCCGACGGGCTTCCTGGGCGTCCGCGCCCCAGCCCCAATCGGTGCCGAAGGTCATGGCGCCCAAGGCCAGCGGCGAGACGCGCAGGCCGGAACGGCCGAGCAGGCGATAGGTGTCGAGGGTCGAGGTCATTTCCGGGTTCCTCCTGTTGGATGAACCGAAGATGGGGCAGGACGCTCTTCCGATCATCGGATATGATCTGAACTGGTTATGAAGCTGGGAGTATAGAATGCGCGGCAGCGAGTTTGCCGACCTGCGGTGCTTCGCGGCGATCGTCCAGCATGGCAGCTTCGCCCGGGCGGCGGCCAATCTCGGGGTCTCGCCCTCGGCCCTGAGCCAGACGATCCGCGGCTTGGAGACGCGGATGGGGCTCCGACTCCTCAACCGCACCACCCGGAGTGTCGCGCCGACCGATGCCGGGACGCGGCTGCTGGAGCGGCTGCTGCCGGCGATGGCCGAGTTCGACGCGGCGGTGGCCGAGGTGAAGGCCGAGAGCGGCCGGCCGTCGGGCACGCTTCGAATCAATTGTCCGCGCACGGCGGCGATCCATGTCCTGGGACCGCTGATCGGCCCGTTCCTCAAAGCCTATCCGGACATCACCCTCGACATCGTCACCGAGGAGAAGCTGGTCGACATCGTGGCGGGGCGCTTCGATGCGGGCATCCGGCTCGGCGAGAAGGTCGAGCAGGATATGGTCGCGGTGAAGTTCGGCGGCGAGTTGGAAATGCTCGTGGTCGGTTCACCGGCCTACTTTGCAGAGCACGGCAAGCCGAAGACGCCGCGCGACCTCCAGGCGCATCGCTGCATCAACACGCGCTGGCCGACCGACGGCAGTCTTTATCGCTGGGAGTTCGAGCGCGGCGCCGAGAAGCTGGAAGCCGCGGTCACCGGGTCGCTGATCGTCAACGAGCCGGAGATCGCGGTGCAGGCGGCAGTAGACGGAATCGGTCTCGCCTATCTCTTCCGCTATCAGATCCAGGCGGCGCTCGCGGCGGGCAAGCTGATCACCGTCCTCAAGGATTGGACGCCGCCGTTTCCGGGCTTCTACCTCTACTACCCGAGCCGGCGGCAGATGCCGCCGGCGCTCCGCGCCTTCGTGGACTTTATTGGCCGACCTTCTCGATCTCGAACGGGGTCGTCTGGTAGATCTCGTTGATCCAGTTCGAGATGAAGAGATGGCCGTGCGGGCGCCAGCGGTTGAGCGGCGCCTGGGCGGGATCGTCGCCCGGGAAGTAGTTGTGCGGCAGCTTAATGGGCACGTTGGCGCTGACATCGCGCGAATACTCGTCACCGAGCGAGGTCGCGTCGTACTCCATGTGATCGAGCACATAGAGACGGCGCGTGCCGCGGGTCTGCGCGATGCAGACGCCTTTGCTGTCGGAATAAGCCAGCACGTCCACCTCCGGGCAGGCCGCCACATCGGCGGTTCGGATCTCCGCCCAACGCGAAATCGGAATCTGGAACTCGTCGGAGAAGCCGATCATGAAGGGTGAAGACGTCTTCGTGATCTTCTGGCGATAGACCCCGAAAGCCTTCTCGGCCAGTTGATGCTTCGGTATGCCGTGGAAATGATAGAGCGCCGCCATACCCGCCCAGCAGACATTGACCGTCGAATGGACGTTGGTCTTAGTCCAGTCGAAGATCTGCTGCATCTCCGACCAATAGGTCACTTCCTCATAGGGGATGTGTTCGATCGGCGTGCCGGTGATCAGCAGGCCGTCGAACTTCTTGTGCCGCACGGCTTCCCAGGGCTGATAGAAGTTCAGCAGATGCTCTTCCGCCGTGTTCTTGGAGGTGTGGTTGCCGATCCGGATCAGCGAGAGCTCGACTTGCAGCGGGGTAGCGCCCAGCAGCCGTGCAAACTGCAGTTCCGTCTTGATCTTGTTCGGCATGAGATTGAGCAGGCCGATCTGCATCGGACGGATGTCCTGACGCACGGCCACGGTCTCCGTCATGAGACGAACGCCCTCGTTCACGAGGGTCTGGAAGGCGGGGAGCTTGTCGGGAATCTTGATCGGCATAGTCGGTCACCCAGTGAGCGGTCTAGTGACTCGCCTCGGGGTCCGCAGCCTTGGATTTCTCGTTTGGGAATCCGCAGGCGGCCCTTTAGCGAGTTGTTTAACGTGGCTGCAAGCCGGCCGGCCAAATCACCACGGAATGTCTTTCATGTAGCCCAACGGGCGCGAAAGCGCCAGTGTCAAATATCACCCTAAGGCCCTGCGAAAGGTCAGGTTTATCCGCTTTCGGCCGAGCAGAGGGTGTTCCCCGTCCTTCAGTGTGGCGACCCCGTGGAAGAACAGGCGGGATGGGCCACCCCAGACGGCGATATCGCCATGCAGCAGGGGGTATCTGGCGGTCGGATCGCTGCGCTTCAAGCCGCCGAACAGAAAGGTGGCGGGCAGGCCGAGCGAAACCGAGACGATCGGCTGGCTCATGTCCTGCTCATCCTGGTCCTGGTGCAGCGAAAGCTTGGTGCCCGGTCCGTAGCGGTTGATCAGGCAGGAGTCCGGGTTGAAGCCGGGATAACCGGCTTCCGCCGCCGCCTCGGTTGCAAGCGTCCGGAAGGAGACCGGCATCGGCGGCCAGGGCTTGTTCGTCGTCGGATCAATCGGGCTGTAGCGATAGCCTTTGCGGTCGGTAACCCAGCCGACCTCGCCGCAGGTTGTCATCGCGACCGACATGGTGTAGCCGCCGGGGGTCATCATGTGCCGGAACGGCGCCGCCGTACTCACTGCGTCGATTGCGGCGAGCAACTCCGTCTCGCGCGGCTGGGCGTAGCCGCGGAGCAACACGGCGCCTTTCGCCATGACCTCGCGCGGCTCGGTGAAGAGATCCTGCATCATGCCTCTGCGCTCGCATGCAGCACGGGACGATAGCCGGCGCGCAAGGCGGCGAGGGTCGAAGGCGGCGTCAGCAGGCCTTCGGGGCGCGGCGCCTGGTGGACGGGTTCATAGCCCGACGGCGTCCAGCGCAGCGTGCGTCCTCCGAAAATCACGAAGGCATTCTCGGCGGCAGTGAACATCGCACCGTCGGGCAGGCGCGAGATCGGCGCAGGCATCGGATGGATCCGCTTCTGGCGCCGGTGCAGGCGTTCGCGGTGCAGAACGGCGTCCATCTCCGGCGCGGCGAGGATCGGCCCGCCATTGCCCTCGGCCCAGGCGGCACGGAAAGCCTCGATCCGCTCGCGGCTGCAGAAGAAGCAGGGCCGGTGGCCGGCGGCAAGCGCCGTCGCCTCGTCGAGAAAGAAGAGCTCGGTCCAGCTCCGCCGCGCCATCGGCACGCGGTGTAGGTTCTTGTAGCGCAGCTTGCAGATCAGCCAGCATTTGAGGCTCCAGCGCTTTTTGAGCAGCGTGCGAGTCTCCGGATCGTGGATGATGCCGCGATTGCCGGTAAACATCCCGCGCGCCGGGGTCGCGATGATCTCGCCGAAGGGGGTGACGCGGTTCTGCAGCGGCATGACAATGCGGTCCCGGCCGAACTGAAAAGGAGAGCCTGGGGATAGTCTAGCGCCTATATCTATCCGGAACATGCTTCTGGGAGTGAGCGATGTTTGCCGTTCTGTTCGAAGTCCAGCCCAAATCCGAGAAATGGGACGAATATCTGGGTGTCGCCAAAATGCTCAAGCCGGAACTCGAGGGGATCGACGGGTTCGTGGAGAACATCCGCTATCGCAGCCTGACACGGCCGAGCTGGCTGTTGTCGCTCTCGATCTGGCGGGATGAGAAGGCGCTGGTGCGCTGGCGGACCCAGGCGGTGCATCATAGCGCCCAGGAACGCGGCCGGTTCGAGATATTCGGCGATTATCATCTGCGCGTCGGCGAGCTGACGGGGACGGGATCAACCGAACGCTCCGATGAAACCCAGGTTGGTCTGGGCACGACCGTGACCCTGGTTGACGGGAAGCGAGCGGTGAAGGACGCGGCTACCGATCAGGTCGCCGTGTCCCTCGGCTTGCAGGCCGATGCGCCAGGGCTAGTCGCCTGGGATGTTTTCGAGGCGGTGCTGACGCCAGGCGACGTCATCCTGCTAATGACATCGCGGGATCAGAAGACGGCCGAAGCCTTGGAGCGCGGAATCTCGCCCAACGACGGCGCGCGGTTGCGCCAAGTGCGGATCCTGCGCGATTACGGGATGTATGATCGGCGCGAGGCACCGCAATACTACGCAGATATCGAGCGGCGCTAAGCGGCCTTGAGTCCTTCGCCGATCGCGGTGGCGAAACGGCGGGCGATCGAACCATCCTTGTCGAGCTTCGGATTGAAGATCGTGATGTCGATGCCGAGCGCCTTGCCGCTGGCAAGGGCGGTGCGGAGGATCGTGCTCAGCTCGTCCCATTGCAAGCCGCCCGGCATTCGGTAGTCCACGGCCGGCATGATTGCGTCGTCGAGGACATCGGCGTCGAGATGGATCCAGAAACCGTCGAGCTCCGACGTGGTCAGGCGTTCGAGCGCGCGCTTGGCGCTGGCACTGGCGCCACATTCACGCAATGCATGGAGATTGATGATGCCGATGCCGGTATCCTCGACCCGCTGGCTGCCATGGCTCTCGGCATCGGACGTGTCGCGGTGGGCGAGCAGGGTCACGTCCTCATCGCGCACCAGCGGAGCACGGCCTTCGAGATCGGCCACGATATCTGGCCCGCGCCCGGTGACCAGCGCGAGATCCATGGAAGCGGCCTCGCCATTGGGCTCGGCCTCCGGCTGATAGAAATCGGCATGGCCGTCGAGAAACAGCAGGCCGGCGCGCCCGCGTCGTCGATTGGCCAATGTGCAGCCGAGCAGGATCGAACAATCGCCGCCGAGCACCACGGGAAACTCGCCGGCTTCGAGCAGTGGTTCCAGCCGATCGGCCAGAGCGACGGCATATTGCGCGAGGCCGTGCGGATTGAGCAGCCTGGTCTCCGCATCGCGCCGTGCGTCGTAAGCGGGCGGCTCGACGCGGCCCGCGCGACGCGCATCGAGACGTTCCGCCAGACCCGCGCCAAGCAAGGCATCGGGCAAGGTCTCCACGCCCTTCGGAAAAAGCCCAAGTACTGAAGGCGCTTCGACGATGGCAAAACGGGTCATGCGCATTTCTCCCTGACTGCAAAAGAGATAGGGAGAGACCCTGCCGACTGCAATGTTTCTGTCTCAATTTCGGTGCTAGGCCGCGTAGCGGTCGAGAATCTCGGCGAGTGGAATCTGTCCGCGCATGGCGCCCGAGCCCGCCGGCTGCTCTCCGTTCTCGATCGCAATGGCGAATTGAACCGCCGGATCGGCTTCAAGGCGCCGACGGAGGGCGGCGAGCTTCGGATAGGCTGAGGAATCGATGGCCTGGTGGAACTCCGCCCAGCGGGCGACACCGATCAGAACCGCATCGGCCAGAGTGGGCCGGTCACCAATGAGACAGCGCGTGTTCCCGATCATCGCTTCCAGCTTGGCATGCCGTTTGGCGACGGCGGTGCGGCCGTAGGCACGCAATGTCTCCTGATATTCCGGTGCCACAGTTTCGCTTTCAAGCGCAACCCAGAGCGGGGAGAAGGCGCCGGTGAAGCCGGTGTTGAGGAATGCCATCACCTGATGCATCCGGTCGGCTTCCGGCGTGCCGGGCGGGAAGCTGATCCGTCCTTCGGTGTCCCGCAATTCCAGCCAGCGGGCGATCGCCATGGTCTCGGTGAGGACTCGACCCTGGTCGCTGATCAGCACGGGAGTCTCGCTGCGGTCGTTGACCCGACGGTAAGCCGTGGAGGTCATATCCTTCAGCATATCGACGCGGCTCAGGCGATAAGGCTGGCCCAGCCATTCCAGTGCGGCGACGAGGCCCATCGAGCTGCCGAGCGGATGGCCATAGAGGAGGATCGGTTCCATTGCCTTGACTTTCCTGATTTCGGTGTCGTCGCTTCTGGAATTAGGCGGTCCGATGCCTTAGGTAAATTACGCACAAATATGTGACCATGAACTGGTGAGGCGCCATGAAGGACGTCGTATCCCGATGCCCGATCGAAGAGGCGATGCGGTTGCTGAGCGGGCGCTGGCCGACGCTGGTGCTCTACTATCTCAAGGATGGCACGAAGCGCTTCAGCGATCTCCGGCGCGACAATCCCACGATATCGCACCGCATGCTGACCCTCGAATTGCGCAAGCTGGAAGAAGCGGGCGTGGTCCAACGCACCGTTTATTCCGGTTATCCGTTGCGCGTGGATTATGAGCTGACGGCGGTGGGACGCCGCCTGGTGCCGCTGATCGATGCCATCGGAGACTGGTGGGAGACGCGCGGCAGTTCGGACAGCACGGCGCCAACCAACGATGATTCCGCCAGACCGGTGCGGGTCAACGCGTAGATCCAGCGGTAAAGTTCAGGTCCGGAGGGTTTGCGCAAGTCGACGCGCTTCGCGCTTGAATATTTGAGGCCGAGCTCCGGGACGAAGCCGATGCCCAGGCCGGCGGCCACCATTTGCAGCATGAGCTCGTAGTCATCGACCATGTGGGTAATGCGCGGCGCGAAACCGGCTTGCGCACAGGCGCGCTCGGCCAGTTGGAGATCATCCGCCCCACGCGAACCGACGATCCAGTCTTCATCGGCGAGCTGCCGAAGGTCGAGCGGTTTGCGGTTTCGACCGCTCGGTATCGGCAATGCGAGCAGGATCGACTCTCGGAGCAGCGGCGTGGCCGTGAGGCCGGGCACATCCGGCCGCGGCACCAGGCTGTAGGCGAAGCTCACCGCCAGATGGCAACGGCCGCTGCGCAGGGCTTCGATGCTGTCGGCCGGCTCGAGGTCGTGCAGCACCACGCCCAGTTCAGGATAGCGCTTGCGAACGCGAATCACCGCCGGGAGCAGATGTGCTTTGGCGAAGCTTGGAAAGCAGGCGATTTCTAAAGTCCCGCGCGGTTTCTCACGGCTCGCTTTGAGATCGAGCTCGGCGGCCTCGACGGCGCGCAGGATCTCTTCGGCATGGGCGGCCAAGCGTCTGCCCTCGGTGGTCAAGCGGACGCGCCGGCCGACGCGCTCGAACAGCTTGGTCCGCGCCTCGCGCTCCAATGTCGCCAATTGCTGAGACACGGCCGAGGAGGTCAGGCGAAAAGCCTCAGCCACGGCCGTCATGGTGCCGCGATGGGCGAGTTCGCGCAGCAGGCGCAGGCGGTCGAGATCAAACATACAGATGAGCTTAGCAATATTATTAGATCATGTAAGTAGACCTATGGAATTCGTCGGCCTAAAGCTTGGGCATCTGAACAGCGTCCAGGCTCGAGAACCCATGCAAAGCGTGTCACTGATCGGTATTCCGCACGACGACAACTCCTCGTTCATGAAAGGACCGGCCGAAGCCCCGCCGCTGATCCGGCGCGAGCTCAACTCCGACTGCTACAGCAACTGGACTGAGACGGGAGTCGATCTCTCGGTGGAAGGCCGGCTGGTCGATCATGGCGATATCCGTTTCGATGCAGGCGGTGATCCTTGGGATGTGGTGACGGAAGCCGTCGGACGCGCGCTGGAATCAGATGCGCCCTTGATCTCGCTCGGCGGCGATCATGCCGTGACCTATCCGGTGCTGCGGGCGATGCGGCGCCGGCATCCGCGGCTGACCATTCTGCATTTTGACGCGCATCCGGATATCTATGACGCCTACCAGGGCAACCCGCGCTCTCATTCCTCGCCTTTCGCGCGGATCATGGAGGCGGGGTTGACCGACCGGCTGATCCAGGTCGGCTTGCGCGCGCTTAACGACCATCACCGCGCGCAGTTCGAGCGGTTCGGCGTCGAGGTGATCGAGATGGGACGGTGCAACGGGCCGCTCGCACTCGACCTCGCAACGCCGGTTTACGTTTCGCTCGATCTCGACGGGCTCGATCCGGCCTATGCACCCGGTGTCTCGCATCGGGAGCCGGGTGGGCTCTCGCCGCGCCAGATCATCGACTGGATCCATAAGATCGGGCAGCCGATCGTCGGCGCCGACGTGGTCGAATACAACCCGCGCTGCGATTTCTCCAACGTGACCGCGACGGTGGCCGCGAAGCTGGTCAAGGAGATCGCCGGAATGATGGTGAAGACGGCGGCGTAGCGCCTCAGCGCCCGTCGCTCCAGGCGCGCGCCATGAAGCGGGCTTTGCCGCCGGCGAGGACGTGCAGCGCTTTCTCTAGATTGCGGGCGCGGGCGTCTTCGGATTTCAGCCGCGCGAAATAGCGCAGGATCTCTTTCTGGCGGCTGGGCGGCAGCGCGGCCCAGCCCTTCTTGGCCGCTGGATTGCGTTTGAGGGCGCTGCTGAACCAGCCCGGCATCGGATCGGGGCCGCCACGATAATCCGCGTCGAAATCCAGCCCGACGCGCACGACGTCGCCCACGTTCGTGGCCGAGGCTTCGCGGACCTTCGCATCGAGATAGAGGTAGAAACCGCCGTCGCCGGCCGGCATCAGGTGGATGCGATGGGGCGGCGCCGGCTGGCCGTTGATCTGCACCAGCACCGGCATCGGGCCACGCCAGTCCGATCTCAGCTTAATGACCCGCGCCGCGCTGACCGAGACATACGGATTGATGCCGCGGATCTCGATCCGACCGCGGAAATTGAGCTTCATGCAGGCTCAACGCCGAAGGTTTCGACCACGCCCTTGCCCGCGGCCAAGCTCTTGATCCAGCCGTCTTCGCGGGCGAGCCGCGCTTGGGCATCTTTGATGCGAGTGCGGACGGTTTCGGGCGAGAGCGAGACCAGCCCGTCATCGTCGCCGATGACGAGATCGCCCGGCGCCACACGACGGCCACCGATCGTGACCGGGGCGTTGATTGTACCGTCGGCCGCCGAGGTCGGCCCGCGCGGCGTGATCGAGCGCGTGAACACGGCAAAATCCGACCAGCCGCCGATAGTCGCGACGTCGCGCACCGCGCCGTCGCAGACCACCCCGGCCGCGCCGCGGTTGCGCAGATGGCCGCTCAGGATCTCGCCGATCATCGCCGTCCCGGCATTGCCGCCGGCCGCGATCATCAGCACCTCGCCGCGACCGACATGCTCCAGCGCATGTACCACGGCACCGAAGTCCGGCGGGGTGCAGGAGACGGGGACCGCGCGTCCGAACAGCCGCGGCTGCCTGCCCGGCGGGTTGATCGGACGGATCGCGGGATCGATCTGGCTTTCGTGCGAGAGATCGACCGCGATGGCGACCGGGATATCCCGCCAAGCGGCGATCTCGGCTTCGGTCAGGTCGGTCTTGGCCGGGTGAACGGTGACAGACATTTCAGTTCCTGTTGGCTTGCATGGCCTTCACCGCCGCTGCCAGGCGCTTCACGCCCTCGCGCAGCTTTTCCGGCTCGTTGCGGGTGAAGTTGATGCGGATCGCCCGGCGGTTCTCACCCGAGGCGTCAAACACGCTGCTCGGGCTCACGCAGACGCCGGCCTCCATGCCGCGCTTCAGCAGCACGTTGGTGTCGAGCTTGGGATCGCGCGCCGTCGCCCAGACGAACATGCCGCCGGACGGCACCTCCCATTCGAAGAAGTCGGTGAGGTGCTCCTTCATGGCGGCACAGAGCGCATCGCGGCGGAGGCGGTAGAGGTCGACGACCGCCGGATGGATCAGCTCAATGAGACCGGCTTCGAGCGCGCCGAGGGCGATCCGCTGCGTGACGCCGCTGGTGCACATGTCGGAGCCCTGCTTGGCCAGGGTGAGCGCCTCGATCATCTCCGGCGCAGCGATGACCCAGCCGATGCGCAGACCCGGCGCGATCTCCTTCGACAGCGTGCCCATGTAGAGGACGGGCCCATCATAAGGCCCACGCGAAAGTCGGCGGCCCGAGAGCGCGATCAGGCGCGGGAGCGGCGCGTCGTCATAATGGAGGCCGCCATAGGGATCGTCCTCCACCAGCCAGGTGCCGGTGCGATGCGCGGCATCGACCAGAGCCTCGCGCATCGCAAGCTCGACCAGCTTGCCGGTCGGATTGGAGAAGTTCGGCACGGTGTAGGCGAATTGCGCGCCGGTGAAGAGCGCCGCGATATCGAGGCCAGGCTGGTCCAGCACCAGATTGCGAAACGTCGGCAGTCGCGGCCGCCAGGCGTCGAGCGCACCGAGATAGGTGGGAAACTGGCCGGCGATGACGCCGCCTTCCTCCAGCAGCACCTTGCCGATGAGATCCAGCCCCTGCATGCCGCTGGTCGTGACCAGCACGTTTTCACGGCTGAGCTGCAGCGCGTCCGAATTGAAACGCTGGGCCAGGGCATCGCGCAATTCCGGCAGACCCTCGATCGGACCGTAGCCAAGCGTGTCGCCCGGATACTCGGCGATCGCCCGCCGGGCGATCTCCGCGACGGCTTCCGCCGGATAAGTCTCCGGCGCCGGCAGGCCGCCCGCCATATTGATCAGGCCGGGGATTCGCCCGGCGGCGAGAAAGGTGCGGGTGACATCATTGGTCGCTCCCAGCCAGCGGGCGAAGGCGGGGTGGGTCTTGGCGTGGGAATCCATGTCTCGGTTCTTCCAGTGGTCGTCCGCGCGCATCTTACCTGCTTGGCGCGGAATGACATGCTGAAAGGATTGGCTATCCCGTCCCGTCCAGCACCGCGCGGACCTTGGCGGCGAGCTCGGCGCGGCGGAAGGGTTTGGGCAGGAACTGGACGCCGGGATCGAGCTTGCCCTGGTGATCGATCGAGCTCTGGGTATAGCCGGAGCTGTAGAGGATCTTCAGGTTCGGCCGCAGCCGCTTTGCGGTGTCGCCCAGCTCGCGGCCGGTCACGGCGCCGGGCAGCACGACATCGGTCAGCAGCAGGTCGATCGGTTCCTGGCTCTCGAGGATCCTGCGCGCACTGCCGCCCTCGGCCGCTTCCAGGACACGATAGCCCAATTCGATCAGGCGCCTGGTGACGAGGCCGCGCACCATGTGATCGTCCTCGACCACGAGGATGGTTTCCCTTCCGCCGGCGTGATAATCGGGCGTAGCGCTCGCGGCGGGTGCGCTCGCCGCCGCATCCGCCAGGTGCCGCGGCAGATAGAGACGAATGGTCGTGCCGTGGCCGACCTCGCTGTAGATCTTGAGATGGCCGCCGGACTGCTTGGCGAAGCCGTAGATCATGCTGAGGCCCAGGCCGGTGCCCTTGCCGGTCGCTTTGGTGGTGAAGAACGGCTCGAAGGCACGTTCGACCACCTCCGGCGCCATGCCGCTGCCGGTATCGGTGACCGCCAGCATCACATAGTCGCCGGGGGCGACTTCGGGGTTGATGCGGACATAGTCGTCGTCGAGATGGGCATTGCGGGTCTCGATGGTGAGCTTGCCGCCGGGCGCCATCGCATCGCGCGCGTTGATGGCGAGGTTGAGGAGGGCGCTCTCGACCTGTCCCTTGTCGGCCAAGGCGCGCCACATGCCGGGCGCAGGCTTTAGCTCGATCTCGATCTCCTCGCCCAGCGTGCGCCGCAGGAGATCCTCCATGCCTTCGGCCAAAGCGCCGAGATCGATCGGCTCGGGCGCCAGGATCTGTCGCCGCGAAAAGGCCAGCATCTGCCGGATCAAGGCGGCGCCGCGTTCGGAAGCGCCGAGCGCCGATTGCAGCAAGGGGCGCATCTCGGCGGGCGACTTCTCGAGCGCGGTGTCGAGGCTGCCGATGACGACGGTCAGCAGGTTGTTGAAATCATGCGCGATGCCGCCGGTCAGCTGGCCGACGCTTTCCATCTTCTGGGAGTGGTGGAGCTGGTTCTCGGCCTCGCGCAAGGCGGTCACATCGAGGGCGGAGGCCATGACATGGATCTTGCCGTCCTGCAGGAAGGAGACGGCATGGACCGCCGCGGTCCGAACCTTGCCGTCGAACGCGATCAGGCGCATCTCGGTCACCGGGACCGAGCAAGGCGAGGCCGTCAGCTGCTGGGTCCGCGCGGCGGCGCGCTCGCGATCGTCGGGATGGACCCAGCCGATCGAGGGCCGGCCGATCAGGTCTTCGACACGACCGGCGCTGAAGAAGCGGACCGCGGCGGGATTGGCAAAGACGATCTTGCCTTCGGAATGGACCCAGATCGCCTCCTGCATGAGGCCGACCAGGTCGCGGTGTCGCTGCTCGGTCGCGGCGAGTGCTTGCGCGCGCTCGCGCACCCGTTGTTCCAGGGTCTCGTTGACTTGCCGCAGCTCGTCCTGGCTCTCGCGGAGCTGTTGGGCGCGGCTCTCGGCGGCGGCCCGCGCGGTTTGGGCCGAATGCACCAGGCCGGAATAGAGCGTGCGCGTTTCCAGGAGCAGCACGGAGAGAATGAAAGTTGCGGCCAGCAATCCGTAAATCCGCCCCGAATACCAGCCGAGGTCGTAGCGCGCGTTGTTCAGCACGGCGCCCAGCGCCATGTCGAACAGCCAGGCGCAGACAACCACCATCAGCCAGGCGTCGAGGACCGAGCGCGGCTTGCGCCGCCAGAGCACAATCAGCGCCGCGAAGCTGAGCAGCCACGCGATGGAGGTGGCGAACATCTGAATCGGGAGGAAAGTGTTGCCCACCACGAACGTCGGCAGCAGCGCCTGTGCCTGGGTCACCAGCAGCGTTATGGCGATGACGGCCAGCAGCACGATGCCGACCGTCGCGAAGATGGTGGAGAGGCCGGCGCCGGGCGTGGCGCCCGTCGTCCGCGCGCGCGCATAGGCGATGAGGAATAAGGGGAAGCCGCCATGCCAGAATACATAGAGCCAGGCGGCGGTCTGCGGCCCGGCGCCGAGCAGTCCGGTTGGCGAGAAGGCACCGGGGAAGGAGAGCGTGTGCACCAGGACCATCAGCGCGGTGAAGAGATAGCCGCTGGCCAGATAACAGAGCCCGGGTGCGCGCAGGATGCTGTACTGGCCGAACAGCAGGACTGCGGTGATCAGATCGGCCAGCGCCAGGGCCGACTGATAGGCCGGGATGAAGGCAACGAGCTCCGGCAGCGCGGTGCGGGCGAGCGGCGCCAGGATGGCGAAGGCGCCGGCGGAAATCAGGACGACGATGAGCGCGATGTTGCGATCGCGTGCCGTGGCCGGGAGGGTGGATAGGAAAACGTGTCGCGGCGGCGCGTCCGGCTCGGCGGAAGCGGCGAAGTTTCTCTGTGCAACCCTCAAAGCATCCGGTTCGGGCAGCGATCCAACCGGCATCTCCATCCGCCACCTCCGGAGTGGAGTCCAACGGCGCAGCGTTGACCGGGATCAAGCGCGAGCGCCGTTCTAGGACTTTGCGTCCGAGCGGGGCGCACCGCAAGCGCGGAAGTGGCGCAAGCCGCAAATGCGGATGAAATCTGCCGGGATCGCGGTAGTTGAGGGCCGGCAGCGCGGCTGCGGGCTGGAAAATTTGGCTCCTCGGGTTGGACTCGAACCAACGACCTGCGGATTAACAGTCCGACGCTCTACCAACTGAGCTACCGAGGAACAGGGCCGTATCTCTGGCGGCGCTGCTTATAGCAAAGGCGAACCGTCCCTGCAAACCCCTTAATCAGGTTTGGATTGGAGGCTAAGTGGCTAGATTTCAACGATTATGCGGATATCCAACGGCTTGGCGGCTGCCGATGACGATCACGGATGCCAGGGCCATTTGCCGGATTCGCCGTCGGCTTCGGCGCGTGTAATACCGATATCCTGGAGGCCCCAGTCCGACAGCTGTTTCAGGGCGCGCCGCTGGTCCATCCGCGACCGGCTTTGCTGCCACCAGGCCAGGATTGCCGCGAAGGCTTTCGGCACGCGCCGGCGCAATGTGCCGGCGCGTATGGTTTGACGGGCTTGGAGGGATTGCACGGGTTCAGCCCTTCCGGCCCAGCCGTTGGGTTTCCGTCGTGGCGGCGGCTTCCTTGAGCGCCGTCGCGCATTGCTCGCAGCAAACCTCCACGGTGTTGCCGCCGATCTTCACTTTGATCGTATTGGCGTCGAGCTCGCAGTCGCAGGCGGCACAGGTCTTCGCGGTCATGGCTCAATCTCCCTATGGCAATGTGGCTCGAAGACAGGAAAGCAGGTTCCGCCCCGCGGCCGCTGTCGAAATCTTTAGCGACTTCACCGATGTCGCTTGGCATGGCGCTCGTCGGCGCGGCCGGCGATGAGCAGCGTCGGGTCGCCGAACAGGCCGACCGCCGTCGCGTCGCGCAGGTCGCTGCTCCTGAGGCCAAGGTCTTTGAGGGCGCTTTCGTCCATCTGGCAGAGCAGCCGATAGTCGCGCTGCGCGCGAAACCAGCGGCCGATCCCGATCACGCGCCGGCCCACGGCCGCCGTGATCGCCGCAAAGGCGGATGAACCGGTGGTGATGATGGAGGTTGTCATGGAATTCATGGCGGATCTCCTTCCGGGGTTCGTCCCCTGGAAGGAGAGGTAGGCCGTTCAGCCGGCCGTCGCTGTCGAAATCTTTAGCGACTTCATTTCCGGATCGCGCGCTGAAATTCCGCGGGGGTGCGGCCGTAGACCTGGCGGAAGGCGGCGCTGAAATGGCTGTGGCTGGAAAATCCGAGATCGAGGCCGAGCGCGGTCAAATCCTTGTAGCGTCCGAGCAGATCGAGGGCGCGCGCCAACCGCAGGCGCAGGTGATAGCGATAGAGCGGCATCGCCTCCACCTGCTGGAAGACCTGGGTGAGATAGACCGGTGAGACGCCGACCTCGGCCGCGATCTCGGCCAGGGTCCAGCGCCGCGCCAGGTCGCCGGAGAGAACGAGCTTGGCCCGGTCCACCAATTTCTGTCGCCCCGGACTGGCGCCCGCCGCATGGGAGGTGCGCTCTCCGAGCGCGCGTCGCACCAGGGTCAGGATCAGGGTTTCGGCTTCGAGGGTCTCGGCGATGCCGCGGCTCAGGCTGTGCCGCAGCAGCGCGACCAGCGCCTGGGTGCGCGGATCGATCCGGCGGCGCTGGCGATGGAAGGTGAGGATTTCGCCGTCGCGCAGCTCGTCCTTCGGGGCGAGCTCGCGGAGATGGGATTCGTCGATCAGGAGCGACAGGCAGGAATCGCCGCCGGCAACCGGATGGCTGATGCGATAGCCTTCATCGCGATTGAAGAACAGCAGCTGGTTGGCCTCGGCCACGGCGTCGTTGCCGCCGAGATGCCGCACGAAGACGCCGCGATAGGGAAACACCAGATAGGTGCCCTGCGTGCATTCCTCCGCGCTCTTGTGCCGGCAGGCACCGTCGCAGACGATGTCGCGAAGCGAGACCGTCTCGGTGTCGAGCAGCGCCTGGATGGCCAAGTGTGACATGGCGCCAGCATAGCCTTTGCCAGGGCAGGGCGGCTAGGCCGCGACTTTGGCGCCTCGGCCGTAGAGTAGCAGCATGGCGACGATGACCGCGCCGAAGATCAGCTGGCGGTACGCCTCCGGAATCTGCTCGACCGAGAGAATCGACTGCAGCAGGGTAATCAGGATGACGCCGGCCACCGTGCCGAGATAAGTGCCGCGCCCACCCAGGATCGAGGTGCCGCCGAGCACCACCGCCGCGATCGACGGCAGGAGATAAGGGTCACCCATGCCTTGATAGGCCTTGGTCGAATATCCGGCGATGAGCGCGCCGGCGAAAGCCGCGAGCGCGCCCGAAATTGCGAAAACCGCCAGGACCACGCGCTGCGTCCGGATGCCGGAGAGATAGGCCGCGATCTCGCGGTTGCCGATGGCATAGACGGCGCGGCCGAACACGGTGCGCCGCAGCAGGAATACAGTTGCGCCACCGACCGCGATCCAGACCCAGACGGGGTTGGGGATGCCGAGGATCAGCCGCCCGGTCGCGAGGTCGTGCATGCTCTCGGTCGCCATGTCCTGCGGCGCGAAACCGCCGGTCCGGACCACCATGAAGCCTTGCGCAACGGCGTTGATGCCGAGGGTGAAGATCATTGACGGCACGCGGAGATAGGCGACGCCGATCCCGTTGACCAGGCCGAAGATGAGGCCGCAGAGGACACCGATCGGAATGGCGAAGGTCGCCCCCCAAGGTCCCCAGCCGACCGCTGCGGTCGACATCATGCCGCCGACGCTAATGATCCAAGGCACCGAGAGGTCGATCTGGCCCAAGAGAATCACCAGCATCATACCGGTCGCGACCATGGCCAGGAAGGAACCGACCTGCAACTGCAGGAGCAGATATTCAGGGGAGAGGAAATTTGGATTGCGGATGGCGCCGAACAGCAGCAGCAGGATGATACAGCCAAACGCCGTCAGCACCGCCGGATCGAGCCGACGCAACAGGGGAATTCGAGTGAGGGGATTGCTCATGACGGCGTCATCCGAAGAGATCGAGTCGGTTGCGGATGCGGAACAGGCGGACCGAGCCGAGGCAGACCGAGATCAGCAGCACGACGCCGAGAAACAATGGCTGCCAGAGCGGATCGAGGTCGAAGACGAACAGCAGATCGCCGATGGTGCGGAAGATGAGCGCGCCGAAGATCGCGCCGACCGCGCTGCCTCTTCCGCCGAACAACGAGACGCCGCCCAGCACCACGGCGGCGATCGAGTTCAGGGTATAGGTGTTTGCGTTGGCCAATGAAGCTTCGCCGGTATAGGTGACGAAGGTGATGAACAGGCCGCCGATCGAGGCCAGCAGGCCGCCCAAGGCATAGGCCACGAACTTGGCGCGCCGGATGTGGAGTCCAGACATATAGGCCGCGGGCTCCGAGGAGCCAACCGCATAGACCACGCGTCCCAGCATCGATTTGCGGAACGGAACCCAGATCACCAGCACCACCACCAGCAGCGAGACCGCGCTGGCCGGGATGCCGCCGGGGAACTGGTTGGTCAGGAAATCGGCGAGGTCCTCGTTGACGTCGCCGCCGGGCTGCTCGCGCAGCAGCAGGGCGATGCCGTAGAAGGCAGCACCCGTCGCAATCGTGGTGACGATCGGCTGCAGGCGGCCGTAGATCACGATAGCACCATTGAGCGCGCCGCAGGCGAGGCCGGCCAGGAGGACACCGATCACACCCAACGTCGTCTCGATCGCCGAGCCGATCACGATATGCGAGGCGAGACAGTTGCAGAGAATGAAGATGAAGCCGACCGAAAGGTCGATGCCGGCCGTCAGCACGACAAAAGTTTGCGCCATCGCGACCAGCGCCAGCAGGACGCCCTTGTTCGCCGCGGTGGTGACGACGTCGGCGCTGAAACCGGCCGGATGATTCCCGGTATAGATCGCGAACATCAGGATGAAGACGGCAAGCGCCAGCAGGGTGCCGCGCTGCTCGCCGAACCAGTAGCGCCAGTCACTCGTCTGCGGGGGGGTGAGGGCCTGGTCGGTCATCATACGGCTCCTGCACCGACCATCGCGGTCGTGCCGGGCTCGGCGTCGGCGCTGCCGAGATTGAGCGCGCTGGAGACCAGCGCGCGTTCGGTGATCTCGGCGCCGGCGAGGACACGACCGATCGCGCCGTCGTAGAGCACCAGCACGCGGTCACAGCAACCGACCAGCTCGTCGTAATCGGTCGAGTAGTAGAGGATCGCGGCACCCTGATCGGCGAGCTTGCGGAGCAACTGATAGATCTCCGCCTTGGTGCCGACGTCGATGCCACGGGTCGGATCGTTGAGCAGGATCACCTTCGGCCGGGTCATCAGCCATTTGGCGATCACGATCTTCTGCTGATTTCCGCCGGAAAGCGTGCCGACCGGCACCGCGGTGCCGTCAGTCTTGATCGCCAGCAGCCCGATCATCTCGTCGATCGCCTTGTTCTCGGCGGCGCGATCGACCAGGCCTCCTTTGGAGAGCCGGCCGAGCGAGGCCATCGAGAGATTGTCGCGCACCGACATCGGCAGCATCAGGCCCTCGGTCTTGCGGTCCTCAGGAATGAGAGCCATGCCGCAATTACCGTGCTTGGCATCGCTGGGACCGGAGAGCGCGACCTTCTGGCCGTCGATCAGGATCTCGCCGCTGGTGCCCCGGAGCACGCCGAAGAGCGCCAGCAGCAATTCGCGCTGACCCTGCCCGTCAAGGCCGCCCAGGCCCACGATCTCGCCGGCGCGTGCCGTCAGCGAGATGTCCTTGAGGCGGTTGTTCCAGGAGAGATTCCGTACCTCCAAGGCGGGCGTTTCCGTGTTCGGCTTCGGCGCCGGCTTGGGGGGGAAGGCGTGGCTGTATTCGCGGCCGATCATCAGCTCGACGATCTCGGTGTCGGTCTTGGTGCCCGATTTGAAGGTGCCGACATTGCGGCCATTGCGGAACACCGTACATTCGTCGGCGAGCTCGGCGATCTCCGCCATGCGGTGCGAGATGTAGAGCAGGGCGAGGCCTTCCTGCCGCAGACGCTTCAGCACCGCGAAGACCTTGCGCACATCGGCCGCAGTCAGCGCCGAGGTCGCCTCGTCGAGGATCAGGATGCGCGGGTTGCGCACCAGGGCCTTGGCGATCTCGACCAACTGGCGGCGTGACAGCGGCAGGTCCTTGATCGGCGCCAGTGGATGAATGTCCTCGCCGCCGGCGCGCGCCAACGCTTCCTCGGCGATGCGGCGCTGCGCCTTGCGATCGATCAGGCCGAAGCGCTTCGGCGGATTGCTGATGCAGATGTTGTCCGCCACGGACAGATCGGGCACCAGCGAAAGTTCCTGGAAGATGCAGACGATGCCCGCGGCGTTGGCCGCGGCGGGACCGGCGAACGCGACGGCATTGCCGTCCAGCGTCATTTTGCCTTCGTCGGGCTGAACCACGCCGGCCATGATCTTCATCAAGGTCGACTTGCCGGCGCCGTTTTCGCCGAGCACGCCGTGAATGTGACCGGCCTCGACGATGAGATCGGCACCGGTCAAGGCTTTCACGCCGCCATAGCGCTTGGAAACGCCGTCCATGCGGAAGAGTGGGGCGAGTGCTTGACCGTCCATGGGCTTCTCAAATCATGCCGGTGACAAACCGGCGCCGTCGGGAAGCTTCCCCAGCGGCGCCGGCTGTCGTCAACTTATTCCAGCGGTTACTGGTTGCCTTCCGACTGGCCCATGATTTCCGTGGCGCTGAAGTTGATGCCACAGGTCGGGAAGGAGTTGCCGACGAAGAAGTTGTCTCCTTCCTTCGCATAGAAGTTCTCGCCGTCCTTGAAGTTCGGATCCTCGGCGGTCGCCAACGGCAGCTTCACCGATTGCGGAACGACTTCGCCCTCGAGTGCGGCGATGGCGGTCTTGATGGCCACGGCAACCTGCGCCGGGCCGGTACCGCCGGAGGCGCATTTCAAGCCATCGCCGCCATGCGCGGCGCAGAGCTTGCGGAAGCCGTTCTCGGTCTCGCCGCCGACCGGCACGAAGGGATGGCCGGCATCCATGAAGGCGCGGACCGTACCCGTCGAGCCGCCCTGCACGGTGATGCCGTCGAAGTGCTTCTGCACCGCGATCGCATCGGCCGAGACCTTCTGCGCCGTGCCGTCATCCCACTTGCCGACGACCTCGACGACGTCCCACTTCTTGCCCGAAGCATCGAGCACTTCGTGGATGCCGTTGTGGCGGTCGGTGTCCACCGAGGTGCCGGCGACGCCGCGCACTTCGAGGATCTTGCCGCCGTTCGGGATCTCTTTCACCAGCCAGTTCGCCCAGTATTCACCGAGGCCCTTTTGATCGACGTTGACGTTGATCGCATCCTCGGTGTCGAGAATATTGTCGAACGCAACCAGGACGACACCTTTGGCCTTGGCGCGCTTGATCACCGGCGCGAAGGCCGTCGGGTTCTGCGCGTTCACGACGATGGCGTCATAGCCGGAATCGATGAAGTTGCTGACTGCGGCGATCTGGGCGGCGACATCCTCGCCGGTCGAGACCACCTTGAACTCCTTCAGCTTCGCCTTGACGTCAGGCTGCTCGGCATAGGCCTTCGCAGTCTTGATCATTTGAATGCGCCAAGTATTGGCAATGAAGCCGTTCGCGAGCGCGATGCGATACGGACCTTCCTTCTTCGGGAATTTGAAGAACTTGGTCTTGTCGCTCCAGGGCACGAAGCACTTGGCATCGGCGGCGGGTCCGGAAACGACTTCCGGTCCGGCGGCGACGGCGGAGAAGGTGAAAACGGAAGACAGCAGCACAGCAGCAGCAATGCTCGCCTTCCGGCGCGTGAGCGTCCGGTACATAGGCATCCTCCCAAGGACAGTTCTTATGTTTCTTTCCCGGTCGAACGCTGAAGGGTGCTCTGTCGTTGTCCCCCGCGACGATGCCAAACGTCACCGCGCAAGCGAGTTCCCCATCCGACGTTGACCTAGCATCAATATGGGTATTATAGGATGAAAGCGCTGTCAATGCTGGCCGTAGTAATGCTTCAGATATAAAGCACGGCCCATCAGGGGAAGCTCTCGTCGCATGCCGCAACGCACCGGTCGCATATCCGGAAAGTCACGCCCCGTGAAATCAGTTCGCCGCGCCAAGCTGTCGGATGTGGCAGCCCATGCAGGTGTTAGCTCGGTCACGGTTTCGCGCGCGCTCCGGAAACCGGAGATGGTGTCCGATGATGTGCGGCGGCGCATCGATGCTGCGGTGCGAGAGCTTGGATATGTTCCAAACTACCTCGCAAGCGCGCTTGCTTCCTCGCGGACGCATATCATCGGCGTGGTGGTGCCGTCGCTCACCAACGGCGTCTTCGTCGAATATCTGAAGGCGTTGCACGACGCCTTTCTGCCGAAAGGTTTCCAGGTCCTGGTGCTGAACAGCCGCTACTCCCAGGAAGAGGAGGAGCGGGCGATCGCGACCCTGATCGGCCATCACGCCGAGGCGATGATCGTTGCCGGCATCGACCAGACCGAGCGCGCAAGGAAGCTGTTGGAGGGCTGCGGTGTCCCGGTGGTGCAGACCATGGAGATCGCCGAGAAGCCGATCGACATCAACATCGGCATGTCGCAGCGCGGCGCCGGTTATGCCGCGACGCGCTTCCTGCTCGATCTCGGTCACCGCAAGGTGGCGCATATCGCCGCGCGCGTCGATTTCCGCGCCCGCCGCCGCATGGAGGGCTACCAGAAGGCGATGGCCGATGCCGGTCTCGACAATGAGGGCATGGTGATCGCGAATCTGCAGCAGTCTTCGGTGAAGCGCGGCGCCGAGCTCTTCACCGAGATGCTGGAGAAGGTGCCGGGCCTCGAGGCGGTGTTCTGCTGCAATGACGACTTGGCCCTGGGCGCGCTGTTCGAATGCCAACGACGCGGCATCAAAGTTCCGGAAGATCTCTCGATCATCGGCTTCAACGACCTCGACTTCTGCGCCAGTTCCTATCCGGCGCTGAGCTCGGTTTCGATCCCGCGCTACGAAATGGCGCGGATCGCCGCCGAGATTGTGCTCGAGATCATCCGCGGTTCGGGGAAGAGGCCGAAGCAAGGCCGGATCGATCTCGGCTTCGAGATCGTCACGCGCGGCAGCACGGCAAAGCGCAGCCGGGCCGCGGCGCGCGGTGTTCGGGCTCGGGCGCTCGCCAAGTAAACGCCTGATCGGCAAGGCGAAATGTCTCAGGTTTGGGTGGGTGTTCTGGGTTGACAGGCTGGGGCTTCCCCACCATTCTCGCGCCCCGAAACGCCGATTTCCGGCCGGATTCCGGGGATTTCCCCTGCTTGGTGATTAAATGAGAGCCGTGATTTTGAGCGCGGGCCAGGGCTCGCGTCTTCTTCCCCTGACCGAAGGCCGCCCGAAATGTCTGCTGCCGCTCGGGGCGCCCAATCTGGGGCCGCGGACCTTGATCGAATGGCAGATCTGGGCCCTCACTCAGAACGGCGTCGATGACATCGCTGTCGTCACCGGCTACCACGCGCCGGACGTGACCGCGTTGCTGAACAAGACGGCGCATGCCAATCTCGCGATCCGCACGGTCTACAATCCGTTCTACAAGCTGGCCGACAATCTCGCGAGCTGCTGGATGGCCCGCGCCGAGATGGACCGCGACTTCATCATCCTGAACGGCGACACCGTCATCGAGCCGGAATGCGTGAAGCGGTTGCTCGCCAGCCCCGCCGCGCCGATCACCGTCACGGTCGACGTGAAGGAGAATGGCTACGACGCCGACGACATGAAAGTGCACCGCAAGGGCACGCGCCTTCAGGAGATCGGCAAGCACCTGCCGCCCGAGCGCTCCAACGCGGAATCGATCGGCATGCTGTACTTCCGCGGCGAAGGTCCCAAGCTCTTCACCGATACGCTCGAGGCAATGATGCACACGCCCGAGGGTCTGAAGTGGTGGTACCTCAAGGTCATCGGCCAGATCGCCGAACGGCACCAGGTGGAGACTTGCTCGATCGAAGGCCTGCGCTGGGGCGAGGTGGACTTCCCCGCCGACTTCGAGCGCGTCAATGCGCTGGTCGAGACGTTCTAGCTAACGCCGTTTCAGAATCCCTTCGACCAGAGCGTGGTCGGAGGGCTTGTCGACGTCCGTCGCGGCTTCAGCAAAAGGCAGGATCACCGGGCTGATCCGGGCCGCGGTCAGTTTCGACACATGCTTGAAGGCGCCCTCGAGGCTGAGCATGCCGAGCGCGTAGCGAATGAGGGCGCCGATGCCGATCTCGCGCACCAGGCGCAGCGGGTTCTTGCGATGCCCTTCCATGCGGCGCCAATACTCCGCGACGCGCACCGCGCCGGGCCTGCGGGCGAGGAAGAGATTGCAGCCGCTATAACCCTGCCCGGCGAGGCGGTAGAACGTGCGCTTGCCCTCGGGAAAGGCCTTGGTGACGGTCTCCGCTTCGGCGAGGCCGACGCAAAGATCGGCATCCTGCGGCGTGTTCTTCAGAAAATGCGCGACGATCTGGGGTGTCAGCAGCGGATGGTCGGCCGTGGTGATTAGCAGCGGGCGGTCGCCGTCGATCTCCTGGAGCGCAGCGGCGACGCTGGCCGCCGGGCTGTTCGCGGGCGGAATACGGTGGAACGGCGTTCCGTTGGTCACCGGGCGGAGATCGGTCGCCGCATCGATGCAGATATAGATGCGATCGACTTCCGGCACGCCGCGAACGGCATCGAGCACGAAGGCCAGCATCGGCCGGCCGGCGATCAGCGTCAGCGCCTTGTGCTCGACCTTGCCGAGCGCTGCGACCGGATCGTGCGGGCCTCGGCTGCCGGCGAGGATCAGCGCATCGATCGCGCTCAAGCCAGCGCCTTTTCGTAAACACGGTGAGTCTTGTAGACCTTGCCGCCGATGCCTTCGAGCACGCGCCGCATGGCGGTGTTGTCCTCGAGGATCCAGGACATCTCCAACTGCTCCAAGCCGCGCTCCAGGAAGCGCGTGCGCAGCTTCTCGAACATCAGCGGCAGCAGCGTCGCGCCGAGCACGGTGCCGTGATGCTTGCGCCGGATGCCCATCAGCGGGATGCGGCCGGAGCGCACGCTGTTGGTCTTCAGGCGATAGAGCAGTTTCGCGATGCCGAAGGGGAAGAGCTTGCCGTCGAGATCGCGTGCGGCTTCCAGGAGATTCGGCAGGCAGACCATCATGCCGGCGGCCTCGCCGTTCTGCTCGGCCACGACCACCATCTTCGGGTCGATCAGCAGCTTCAGGCCCTTCGCGGCCGCAGCCATCTCCTTCTCGGTGAACGGCACCATGCCCCAGTTCTGCGACCAAGCGTCGTTGAAGATGTCGATCACGGTCTCGATCTCGGCCGCGAAGCGCTTCATGTCGATGTTGCGCACCACGACGCCGCTCTCAGCGGCCGTGCGCTCCAGCATGCGCTTCGAGGCGAGCGGCTTATAATCGTCCTTGTTGAGGTGATAGGAGAGGACGTTCTTCACCTTGGCATAGCCCTGCGCTTCGATATGCGGCGCGTTGTAGGGCAGGTGGAACGGCATCATCAGCATCGGCAATGAATCGAAGCCGTCAACGAGAACGCCGATCTCTTCGTTGGTGGAGAAGCTCAACGGGCCGACGGCGCGCGTCATGCCTTTGCTCTTCAGCCAAGCCTCCGCCTCCTTGATCAGCGCCGCGAAGATCGCCGGATCGTCCTCGGCATCGAGGAAGCCGAAATGGCCGGTCTTGTCACCATATTTCTCGAGATGCAGCTTGTCGATCTGGGCCGAGATGCGGCCCACGACCTTGCCGTTGCGGCGCGCCAGGAAGAGCTGGATCTCGGCGTGGTCGAAGAACGGGTTGGTCTTCGGCGAGAGCGCTTCGCCGCGCTCCATGTCGAGCGGCGCGACGTAGCCTTTCCGGCCGCGATAGAGCCGCTTGGGGAGCTGGATGAACGCCGCCAGATCCGACCGGCCGGCGACCGGGGAAACCTCGATCGAAGCGCTCATGGAGGGCTAGACGCTTTCTCCGGGGGCGGGCTCGCTGCGGAAGCGCCGCGGATTGCCGTCGCCGCGGGTGTAGTTGGAAAGCTTGTTCACCCAAGGATACTTCGCGGCCATCTCTTCGGTGTAGCCGATGTTGAAGACGGTGGCGCTCTTCGGCACGTTCTTCGCCTTGGCGTAGAAGGTGCCGAACAGGCGATCCCAGACGTAATTGGTGATGCCGAAATTGCCCTGCTCATTATGGAAATGGTGGGCGAGGTGGAGCTGCTTGATGCGCTTCATGAACTTCGTCTTCGGCGCCGTGTTCAGGTGCTGCATGCAGTGGCAGAACTCGTAAAATAGCGTGATGACGATGCCGGCGCCGAAAGCCATCGCCGAACCCGCCGGCCCGCCGATCAGGTAGCCGATCGGAAGGGTGACGATGCCGATAGTCGGCAGCGTGGTGTAGAGCGCGCCGAACAGCACGACGAGGTTGTGCGGATCCTGGTGATGGTCGAAATGGATCCGCTTCCAGACCGCGGCGGTGAGCGGCGAGCGATAGAGGTACTGGCCATGCAGCACCCAGCGGTGGAGCATGTACCAGACCGCCGGATAGACGAGACCGGTCGCGACCCAGGCGACCACCAGCGGCAGCGGAGATTCGTACCAGCGCGCGACAAAATAGAAGCTCGCCAGGGCGACGACGATATAGGCCAGGACCGAGGGATAGGTGAAGAAGGCGCGGAACAGATCCTTCAGGGACATCCGCGCCAGATTATGGGTCCGGTTCTTCCAAAAGCCCGACATCATCCCGCCGTAAGTGCTTGTGATTTGGCCGTTAATCTATGCGGATCAAGGCATTGCTTCAAGCGCCAAACCGTCGCAACCTTCACCCATAACGCCTTGTAAAACCGCATTAAACCGCAATTCCCGCCTTCCGCAGCCCGTCGACTCGATGCTCGAAGATGGCCGGGTCCTTGAACGGCAAGACGCGGCGTCGGCGCTCGATCGAGTAATGCGGCGCCAGTCGCATGACCTCAGCCCAGGCGGCGCGGGCTTCGTCCGGCCGGCTGAGATGGCCGTAGCAGGCGGCCAGCAGAGCATAGGAGGTCTCGGAATTGGGATTGCGCTCAAGGCGCAGTTTCAGGGTCTCCACTGCGGCCTCGAAGCGTCCAATGCTCGCCTCGGCATCGGCGAGGAAGTAGAGGGCCAGATCCGGGTAGTGCGGATCGAGGCGACGATAGGTGTCGAGCACGGTGATCGCTTCTTCAGCGCGGCCGCTATAGGTAAGAATATTGGCCATCACCATGTGTCCTTCCGCCGAGTTCGGCGCCATCGCCAGGCAGCGACGCGCTATCTCGAGTGCCTTTTCATGCTCGCGCCGAAACAGCATGCCGACCGACAAGGAGAAATGCCCCTGCATCTCGTGCTCGTCCATTTGGATCGCGCGTTCTGCGGCGGCGATGCCGGTTTCGAGTGACCGTTCGGGATCATCCGACCAGCCGTTGACGTAGTCGTTGATATGAGAGAAGCCGATGCCGGCATGGGCGGCGGCGTAGTTCGGATCGAGACCGAGAGCGCTCGCGAACAGATGGCGGGCGTCGATGTTGCCGCGCTTGGTCGGCATCCAGGTCAGTTCGCGCCCACGCAGGAAAAAGCTGAAAGCCTCGACGTTGAGCGTGCCCTTGTGGGTCAGCCGCCCTTTCTCTTCAGGCGTGAGCTTGACCTTCAAGGCGCCGATGATTTCCCGTGTGAGCTCGTCCTGGACAGCGAAGATGTCGGTAAGGTCGCGATCGTAGCGCTCGGCCCAGATATGGCCGCCGGTCGTGGAATCGATCAGCTGCGCGGTGACGCGGACCCGATTGCCGGCTTTGCGGACGCTGCCTTCAAGCACGTACCGGACACCGAGATCGCGCGCGACGTCGGGGAGCGAGACCGCCTGCTTCTTGTAGACGAAGGATGAGTTGCGGGCGATTACGTGCAGGCCGGGCAGCTTCGAGAGATCGGTGATTATGTCTTCGCTGATACCGTCGGAGAAATATTCCTGCTCCGCGTCGCCGCTCATGTTGTTGAAGGCGAGGACGGCAATTGAAGGCTTGTCGGAAGGGCCGGGCACGTTCGCCGCCGCGGCGGTTGTCACTGCGATCGGTGCTCGACCGTCGGTCACGATGCAGAACACTTCGATCGGGCGGGCAATGTTCTTGACCGATTGCTCGCCGCGCGTCTCGATCGTGATCGGCACCTTGTCGCGCACCTGATCGGCCGCCGCGCGCGAGATGTAGATGCCACCGGGGTCGGCCAGCGTCTGGATTCGAGCCGCCACGTTCACACCGTCGCCGTAAATATCCTCAGCATCGACGATGACATCGCCGACATTGATGCCAATGCGAAACTCGATGCGGTCGTCTTCGGGAATGCTGGCGTTGTTCTCGCGCACCGATTTCTGGATTTCAATCGCGCAAGTGACAGCATCGACTGCACTGGCGAACTCGACCAGAGCGCCATCGCCCATCAGCTTCACCATCCGTCCGGAATGCGCGGCGATCTGCGGATCGACCAACTCGCGCCGCATTGCTTTCAGGCGCGCCAGGGTTCCCGCCTCGTCGCGGCCCATCAGGCGCGAATAGCCGACGACATCCGCGGACAGGATGGCGGCAAGCCTGCGTTGGACCCGATCCGTCATATGCGGATATCCCCGCAACGTCCCCGGAGAGACCTTATGGAGCGGCGCGGATGGTGTCTATCCAGCTCGTCCCGAATCCGCGGAAGGCGCTCAGGCCGGTTTCTGCGGCCGGGCACGCTCGATGCAGAAGATCCAGAACGTCCGCCCGCCGTGATAGAGGCAGGTCAGTGCCTGCCACACGACGATCAGATACAACGTCGGCACACCGAGCCCGATGTAATAACCGACTGTAAATAAAGGAAGGTTGATGTTGCGGCGGGAGATGAACGTGCGCACGAACCCATCCATCGGCGCATGGGTGTGCAGGCCCTTATGGAAGCGCCGCGGATAGATCGCCAGGATCAGCCGGTCGAGGATGTAGAGCCCCAGCATCACCAGCCCGGCATTCCAGGCTGGCGATGTCGTGTCGCCGCCGGTCAGGCCCCAGGCCCAGGCCAGATACCAGAACGGCGGATGCACCAGGTCGAGTCCATGGTCGAGGATATTGCCGAGCCATGAGTCGGTGAAGGTGAGGCGCGCGAGCTTGCCGTCCACCGAATCGAGCACGCTCATGCCATAGGCGCAGAGGAAGCCGAGCCCCCAATAGCCCTCGGCGAAGAGCGGCACGGCGATCAAGGTCAGGAATATGCTGACCGCCGTCACCAGGTTCGGATGCATGCGGGCGCGGGCCAGCGGCGGCACCATGAGCCAGACCAGCGGCGGATAGACGTATTTGGTGAAGAAGTCGGTCGAGCCTTTGTAGTTCGACCAGAACAGGAAGCGCTCGACCTTGCGCGCCTGCTCGGCGGCCGCGACGTGGAAGAGGTAGTAGGGCGTGCTCCGCCGGAGCTTGCGGATGAAGGACGGGAACTCGGCCTGGGTCAGCGGCGGCAGCGGCGCGACGGCGTCCGAGAGCCGTGTCGCCGTGCGGTCGATCCGCGGGACATCGCCGGGTTCGATGCGGGCGATCACGGCGTCGCTATCCGGCGCATCGCCACGCGCGACCTTGCTGCCGGCATTCTGGCCGAGATAGCCGTAGAGCCTTGCATCGGCGAGGGTCGCAGCATCGGTCGCGAGCACCGGCTCGTTTGCAGCCGCCGCTGCCAGACGTTCGCCGCAGGTGCCGGACGATTGCACCACGCGCACCGGCGCCTTCAGGCGCGGCTCGAGCACGAACTGCGTCTCCGCGGCGCTGCCGCAATCGACGATGACTTCAGTGATTTCGATCTTCTGATGCCGTGCCGCCTTCAGATGGCGTTCGATCAGGGACATGCCGAAGACACGCTGCGACGAGGCTTCCGCAGCGTCGATCCAAAGCTTCATTTTTTCTAGTAACCTTCGAGACGGATGAGCCAAGCGCCGCCGACGCTGGCAAAGACCAGGATCGGCATCCAGGCGGCGACCACCGGCGGCACCGCGCCGGTCTCTCCCAAGGACATGACCAGACCATCGGAGATGAAATAGAGAAAGCCGAGGCCGAAGCCGATCGCCATGCCCGCGGCAAGGCCGCGGTCGCGACGATAGAGGCTGTGCGCCACCGGTGCCGCCAGCAGGATCATCAGGATCGAGCTCATCGGCAGGGAAAAACGCTTTTGCAGCCAGGCCTCGTAGAAATAGGTCGGACGCACACCGACATCGGCGGAAGTGGCAAAGGACCAGATCTTGGCAAGCGTCATCGCCTGCGGCAGCTCGATCAGATTGGAGAACTCCGCCGGCGTGAGGGTGGTTTTCCAGATCATGGCGTCGTTATGGACTGCCTGGGAAGGATGGTCGGGCACGATGGAGGTGCTCCAGATATCACTGAGCGCCCATTGCCGCTGCTGGGTGTCGTAGTGCGCTTCGGCAGCCTGGAGCAGGCGGACCAGGATGCCGTCATCGCCGCGCTCGAAGATCCGCAGGGTCTTCAACGTCGCGCCGTTCTTCCCGACGGTGGTGACTTCGACTACGGCGCGGCCATCCTGGATGAAGACTGGCTCGTCGTCGTCCTTTGAGCTCCGGTCGACATAGATGTCGCGCTGGACCATCGCATTGATCGCCCGCGGCACGACCTGGTCGGCCAGCACGAAATGCGCGGCGCCGACCAGGATTACCGCTGGCAGGAAGGAGAGCAGGACGGCGTTGTAGGGCGCGCCCGAGGCCTTGAAGGCGAGGATTTCATTGTCGCGCTCCAGCCGGCCCAAGGTCATCAAAGTCGCCAGCAGCACGCCGAACGGCGTCAAGAAGCTGACGATCTCCGGAAGGCGCAGGCCGGCATAGAGCAGCAGCGCGCTGAAATGCCCGCCGCCGCGGTTCAGCACGTCGATGCTGTTCGACAGAAGGTCGAACACCTGCAGCAAGGCGGTGAAGCTGATCAGCAGCAGCGCCAGCTGGGCGAAGAAGACGCGCATGACATAGCGGCTGAAGGTGCTCATTCGGCGGCCTTGCGCAGCCGTCGCGGCACCAGGCGCTTGAACCAGGCGCCGATCGCGTTCAATCCGTCGAACAGATGGACGAGGGGATCCTGGCCGGGCTTGCGATCCGCCACCCAAAACAGCCAGAGACTGCAAGCCGCGAAGATGGCGCAGGGAACCCAGAGGGCGGGGATCGCGTCCAAGACTTTGCGCCGGACCATCGCCTCGCCGAATTGCAGGACCTCGTAATAGAAGATCAGAAACAGCACGCCGACGATCATCCGCACGCTTTTCGACGTTCGCCGCGACGATATGCCGACGGGAAAGGCGAGGAAGGGCAGGAACAGGATCGAGACCGTCCGCACCATGCGCTCGTGCAACTCGGCGCTGATGTCCTCGATATCGAGATAGTCCGGCGTGTTGAAATAGAAGCGCACCAGCTCGGTGAACGTGAGCTCGGTTTCCTTCTCGCCGCGCGCCCGGAATGGTTCCGGCGCGATGGATTCCAGCGGCAGGTCGAGCTGATCGAAGGTCATCGCCCGCGTTGCATCGCCGTTGGGCGAGGTTTCGGATCGGATGCCGTTATGCAGGCGCAGCGTGAGGGAGAAGTCGGACTGTTTCTGCAGGTCGCCGCGCTGGGCGGTGAGAATGATGCTGCGGCCGGTGTCGTCCTTGTCGTTGACGAAAATCTTGGTGAGCGTTCGGCCGCCGTCGGAGATGTCGCCGATGAGAATTGTCTTGCCGCCGAACCCGGTGAAGAAGGCGCCGCGTTCGATCGCGGAATCCCACTGCGTGTCGGTGACGAGATGGACCAGGGCGCGATAGCCGAAGCGGGTATAAGGCTGCAGCCAGCCGAGCAGATAGGAGCTGATCATCACCAGCACGACGGCCAAGGCGAGGACCGGCACCATCAACCGCAACAGCGACATCCCGCTCGCCCGCATGGCGTCGAGCTCGCTCTCGCTGGAGAGGCGGGACCCGGCATAGAGCACGCCGATGAAGAGTGCCGCCGGCAGCGCGATGCCGAGATAGAACGGGACCAGGTTGCCCAGCATCTTCAGGATGATAGAGAGCGGGCTGCCGCGATTGGCGAAGAGATCGAGGAGGTGGATCAGCCGCTGCATGAGCAGGGCCGCCATGGCGATCCCGACCGCCGCCAGCAGCGGCATCAGTACCCGGCGCAGGATATAGACGTCGATCAGGCGCATTATGCGGCTGCCGATGAAGAAGGCGCCGGCGGGTTGACCTCGCCCAGGAGCACGATCTCGCCGATTGGCCGGAAGCCGGATCCGTCCGCGGTCAGCTCCCGCATCGAGACGGTCAACGTCCAAGCACCGTCCCCGCGCTCGCCGCGCGACAGGCGATAGATGTGATAGCGCGAAGGATCGCGATGATCGGACGGCACCGCGGAGGCCGAAGGCACGCCGATCACCGGCACCGAGGTGTTCGGTCCCTTCATGCGGCCGAGCTGGGACATATGCGTATGGCCGTGCAGCATCAGCTCGCAGCCGCGCTTTTCGATGATCTCCGCCAGCGGCCCGGAATCGCGCAGGCTCTTGCGCTTATAGGCGCCGCCGCCGAACGGTGGATGGTGGATCATGACGATGCGGAAGGCGCCGGCTTCGCCGAGCGCTTCGAGCATGGTGTCCAGGCGCTGCAACTGATCGGCGCCGAGCTCGCCCGCGGCGCTGAAGGGCCGGGTCGGGAGTGCGGTCGAGACGCCGATCAGCGCCATGCCGCCGACGCGGCGCACGAAAGGGAAGTCGCGCACGTCGCGCGGCGGACGATCGCCGCCGTCGGCATGGCGCCCGGTCATATAGGCGTCCCAGAGCCCGGCGGCTTTCGCCCAGGGCAAAGCGACATAGGCATCGTGATTGCCGGGGACCACGGTCACCCGCTCGGCCGGACCGATGCGCTTCAAAAATTCGTGGGCCTGGGTGAACTCGGCGGGCAGGGCGATGTTCACGAGGTCGCCGGTGACGGCGATGTGGTCGGGCCGCTGGGCGGCGAGATCCTTCGCCAGGACATCCAGCACTTCGATCCGGTGGATCTTCGAGCGCTTCAGGCGCCAGGAGAAGAAGCCGGTCACACGCTTGCCGGCGAGCGCTCGCAATCCGGCGCGCGGCAGCGGCCCGATGTGGAGATCGGAGATATGGGCGAGAGTCAGGCTCGGCACGCCACCGCCTCGGTTCTGGTCGTCTGTCAGGTCTTCCGGCGGTACATGGTCCTGAACCCGAAATCCGGTCAAGCCTTGATTTTCCTGCGGTAATTCAGGTGGACGCTTGGCGGGAGATAGGGCTATTTCAGGCCGTGACCGAGGCCAGCGGGCCAGATTCGTTAACGTTTTGCCAAATCGCCAACGTATTGAATGAGCGACAGGATTTCCGAAGGACCGAGCGTCCGGATCGTGGCCGGCCCGGCCGGCGGAACCGCCGGCGCCGCGCCGCGCCGATTCTGGGGAATGACAGCGCGGCAGCGGCTGGAACGGGCTTTGGCGCGGGCAGGTGCTGCCATCGGCACGAGCGGCCCAATGCTGATCCGGGACGATTTCATTTTCGATGAGGCGCTGATTCCGGCCCTGCTCAAGCAGCGGGGCCTGGTTCTCACCGGTGCGGATGGCGAGCCGGTGGCGGCGCATCTTTCCGATCCAGCGCAGGCTGCCGGCGTGGCGGCCGCTTTGGCTTCCGGCAACGGCGCGAGCCTGCCGGCGGAGCTGCGCCGGGTCGACTCGGCGGGCCTCGCCACCACCTACAACAAGTCGCTGCGCCGGCGCTCGCCGCCCTATCTCATGCGGGTCGACTCGATGCCGGCGGTCAAGATCGAGCGGCGGATGTTCGACGGAGCCTATAAGGGCGTCACCGATTTCGTGACCAAGAGGGTCTGGCCCTGGCCGGCCTTCCATGTGACGCGGTTCTGCGCCCGGTACGGGATATCGCCGAACATGGTGACCGCGGTCAGCCTGATCTTCGTGCTGCTGGCGATGTATTTGTTCTGGCAGGGGCAGTTTGCGCTCGGGCTGGTCTTCGCCTGGGGCATGTGCTTCCTCGACACGGTCGACGGTAAGCTGGCCCGGGCCACGCTGCGCTCGACGCCCTTCGGCAACATCTTCGACCACGGCATCGATCTCATCCATCCGCCGTTCTGGTACTGGGCCTGGTACGAAGGATTGGTCGCCGCGAATTACGGAATTGCCGATTCCCTGCTCAATCTGTCGCTCTTTGTCGTGATCGTCCTCTATGTGGGCGGACGCTTGCAGGAGGGCCTGTTCACCTGGCTGCACGGGATCGAAATCCATATCTGGCGGCCGGTCGACTCCTGGTTCCGCGAGATCACCGCGCGCCGCAATCCCAATCTCTTCATCCTCACCCTGGCCGTGATCTTCGGCGCGCCGCGCGAGGGCTTCGTGCTGGTCGCGATCTGGACCATCTTCTCCTTCGTCTTCCATTCGATCCGCATAATCCAGGCCTCGGTCGCGAAAGCGGTGGGCCGCCCGCCGGTCTCCTGGCTGGCCGAGCCATTGAAGTCATGACCGCCAAGATTGGCGTCGTCAGCAACGCCCACAGCAACCGCAACAAGACCGGGCTCAAGGAGTTCGCCGCGCTGCTGCACGACCATCCACAGGTGAAGCATCTCGCATTCCACGATATTTCGGATCTGAGCGAATGCCTGCGCGAGATGGCCGCGGCCGGCGTCACGCATCTCTGTATCAGCGGCGGCGACGGCACGGTGCAGGCCTCGATCAGCGCGCTGATCAACGACAAGCCCTTCGCGGAGATGCCGAAGCTGAGCCTGCTCTCCGCCGGCATGACCAATGTCATCGCCCGCGATCTCGGCGAGACCGAACTGCCCGCGCCGCATCTCAAACGCCTGATCGAGCGGGTCGAGGCCGGCGATCCTGGCTCGATCGTCGAGCGCCATGTGATGACCCTGGATCTTTTCGACGGCGGGCCGCCGATCCATGGATTCTTGCTGGGTGCGATCGCCTTCTACCAGGGCACCATCCTCGGCCGGCGCCAGGTGCATGGGATGGGCTTCACCCAGAGCCTCGCCAGTAAGATCGGCATCCTGCTCTCGGTGCTGCGCGTGCTCTGGTATGGGCCGGGCGCCAAATCCGGCTTCCATGGCGAGCGCGTGGCCTTGTCGCTTGATGGCAAGGTGGAAGCGCCGCAGGAATTGTTCCTCCTGGTCGCGACCACGCTGACGGGGATCCTGCCCGGCATCAAGCCGTTCTGGGGTAAGGGACCAGGACCGATCCGGGTGACGACGATCAGCCATCCGCCGCGTCGCTTTGCGCGCGCCGCCTTGCCGGCCTTGCGCGGTAAGCCGAAACCCTGGATGGAGGCCTACGGCTATTGCAGCCGGCGTGCGGACCAGCTTGAGTGCGATCTGATTACCCCCGTCGTGTTCGACGGCGAGTTCCTGGAGACCGATGGCGGACCGGGTTTCAGGCTCTCGGTCGGCCCGAAGATCACCTTCACCCGCTACTGAGGGAAGATGGCGCAGGCATTGCGCGAGGTGTTGAGCGAGGAGCTGAACCGTCCGGTCGCCGTGACGGTGCAGGCGATCGCCGACGTCTTGCAGGCGCGTTACGAGCGCGCAGCGGTCGCGGTGCTGTTTTACGGCTCCTGCCTGCGCTCGCCGGAAGCCGAGCTTGCCGACAACCTGCTCGATTTCTATGTGCTGGTGGACGATTACGCCCAAGCCTATGACAAGGCCTGGCTTGCGGTCGCCAACCGCGTCCTGCCGCCGAACGCTTTCTATTGCGAGACGGTATGGCAGGGGACCCATATTCGCGCGAAATACGTGGTGATCTCGCTCGACGATTTCGCCCGCTTCTGCCGGCCGGAGACGCAGAATGTCTCGGTCTGGGCGCGTTATGCCCAGCCGGCGCGGATCGTCTGGACCCGCGACGCGGCAACCGTCGATGATGTTGTGACCGCCTGCGTCGATGCTGTAAAAACGATGCTGCGCCGTGCCTGGCCATTGGAGCCTGCGAGCCGCGATGCTCGCACCCTCTGGATCCGTGCGCTCCGCGAGACCTATGCCTCCGAGCTGCGCCCGGAAGGCGCCGATCGCGCGGTCAAGATCTTCGAAGCCGATCAGGCACGCTATGAGCGCCTGACTCCGCTGGTGCTCGCGGAACTCGGCCAGCCTGAAATGTCACCGGAAGAATCCGCCGCGAGCTGGAAGCGCCGCCGCCGGCTCGGCAAGACCCTCAATCTGCTCCGCATCGTCAAAGGCATCTTCACCTTCGATGGCGGGCTCGATTACGCGCTGTGGAAGATCAAGCGCCATTCCGGCAAGACCGTGCCGGTTACCGACTGGCAGCGCCGGCATCCGCTGCTGGCCGCACCGGGGCTCGCTTGGCGGCTCTACCGGATGGGCGCGTTCCGATAGCTACTCGGCGGCCTGCTTGTTCGGGACCGATTGGTTGTGGATGACGCGGCTGTAGGCCGACATCTGCGGATTGAAGATGAAGCCCAGCACCACGGCGACCCAGGACCGGTAGTAGAACCGGTTGTCGTAGAACTCGCCGGCGACCTTCTTGAGCTTCGGCAGGTTGTTCCAGGGCACATTGGCGAAGTCATGGTGCTCGACATGGTAGCCCATGTTGAAGCACAGCTTGTTCAGCGGGCCATAGTAGGAGTGCGTGTCCTGCTCACGGGCCACCGAATAGTGCTCCTGGATCCAGCGGCCGCCCATCGGGTGCAGGCCGAGGGCGAAGAAGGTCGAGAGCACGAGATAGAGCAGGGCATACCAGCCGAAGAAATAGACCAGCGCCGCATCGACCGCGATCTGGACCAGCATGTTGGTGGTCATCCAGCCGTCGCCGATCGGCTTGCCGATCAGCATCTTTACCTTCAGCGGCCGCAGCATCTGCGAGATCGAGAGGCCGGCGATCCAGAGCGCTTTGCGCCACCAGGAATTGCCGACGAGCTTGGCCTCGCCGTGCAGCACGATGTCGGGATCGCGCTCGTACTGGCCGAGATACTTGTGGTGCATCAGGTGGTACTTGCGGAACGCCATCGCGCTCGGCAAAGCCAGGGCGAAATCGCAGACGATGCCCAGCACCCGATTCCACACCGCCTTCTCGAAGACGGTGTCGTGGGTGCATTCGTGCATCAGCACATAGAGCGCGTGGTTGATCACGGCGCCGACGAAATAGGCGACCAGCAGCATCACCCACCACGGCGCCTGTGGGATGGTGGCGGCGATCACGAACTGCGCCGCGCCCAGGCCGACCACCCAGGCCGCCGTCCACGGGTTCTTGGCGATCAGCTGGCGCACCTCGGGATGCGCCTTCAGGATGTCCCGGCGGCGCTGGAAGTGCTCGTTGACGGCATCCGAATAGGTGAAGTCCAGGCTCTGCATGTCCAAATCTGCTTTGCGCGGCCAAGCCGCCAATTTCCAGGCTTCTTTACCAGAAGATGGGTGATTCCGGCCACCCATGATCCGGGACGCAACGTCGCGGCTGGAAACGTTAACGTGAGCGCATTCAGGGTTCGCGAAACCCGGAAAAAAAGTCGGCCAGCGCAAGGCTGGCCGACTTCCCCCTAAGCTCGGCTGGTCCCGGCTATTCGGCAGCGGCCCTGACTTGGCCTGCGCCGTCCTCGGCCGGGATAATGCCGAGCTGACGTCCCACATCGGTCAATGCTTCGATAACCTTCTCGAGCTGCGCCGTCGTGTGTGCCGCGCAGACCGAGCAGCGGAGGAGGGCGGTGCCGCTCGGGGTCGCCGGCGGCAGCGCCAGGTTCACATAGACGCCGTTCTCGAGCAGGCCGTGCCACGCCATGGCGGCGAGCTCCGGGCCATTGATGTGAACGGCGACGACCGGACCGCGCTGCTTGCCGAGGCGGAAGCCCTTGGCCTGCAGCCCGTCATAGAGCGTGTCCACGTTGTGCCAGAGGCGGCTCATCATCTCCGGCTCGGCGCGCAGGCGCGCCAGCGATGCACGCACCGAGGCGACGATCGACGGCGGCAGCGAGGCGGTGAACATGTACGGGCGGCAGGTGACGCGCAGGATGTCGAAGTCCGGATGATCGGAGATCAGGAAGCCGCCGATCGCACCCATCGACTTCGAGAAGGTGCCGGTGATGAAATCGACATCGTCATCGACGCCGTCATGCTCAAGGCAGCCGCGGCCGGTCTTGCCCATGACGCCCATCGAATGGGCCTCGTCGACCAGCAGATAGGCGCCATGCTTCTTCTTGACCGCGACGAACTCTTTCAGCGGTGCGTGATCGCCCAGCATCGAATAGATGCCTTCGACCACGACGATCTTGTTGCCGGGCTCCTTGGAAAGGCGCGCCAGGCGCTTGTCGAGATCGGCCGGATCGTTGTGCTTGAAACGGATCACCGTGGCATGGCCGAGGCGGCAGGCGTCGTAGATCGAGGCATGGCTGTCGGCATCGACCAGCAGATAGTCGCCGGGGCCGGCCAGAGTCGAGATCGCGCCGAGATTGGCCTGGTAGCCGGTGGTGAAGACCATGCAGTGCTGCTTGCCGTAGAAGTCGGCGAGATCCTGCTCCAGCGCCTTGTGATCTTCGTAAGAACCGTTGGCGATGCGGGAACCGGTCGTGCCGGTGCCGTATTTATCGAGCGACCGCTTGGCGGCCGCGAGGCTTTCGGCGTCGAAGGTCAGGCCGAGATAGTTGTTGCTGCCGCAAAGGATAGTCTTGCGACCCTCGATCTCGGCTTCGGTCGACGACAGAATGCGATCCATCTTCACGCCGAACGGATCGGCGCCGCAGGCCTTGATCTGGCCGTGCGCCGCGCGCAACTCCTGGAACCGGTCGAACAATCCCATTTCTTTAGGCCCCCGCCTTTTCATCGCGGACGGCCTTCGCCAGCTGCCCGACCGTGGTGATCTCCGCAACCATGTTCAGCGGGATCGACACGTCAAATTTGTCTTCGAGCACCATCAGAAGGTCCATCACCGCAAGTGAATCCAGTTTCAGGTCCCGGGCGATATCGGTCTCGGCCGTGATTGCTGCATCCGACTTCTTGAAGGGCTGAAGCGCGTTGATGATCTCGGCGAGGAATGGATCCTCGTTCGTTGCTTCCGTGCCCATGATTGCGACTGCAGCCAAAATGCTTTCCGATATTCTCTTTGTGCCTGGGGACTTCGAAACTGCCCCGCGCCCGCGTCGACGCATGTGACGATGGCGAGGCCACTTGTCACCCAATTGAGGCGATTTGGTGAAATGACATTTTGTTACTAAATGTAACAATCGGCTCGAATCAATGACTTGCGAGCCGCATTTCGTATTGAACTTGGTTAACGGAGCCAACCTATAGCGCGATACCAGGCGAGGGTGTCGGCAAAACCTTTCGTGATATCGAAGGCCGGCTTCCAGCCCGTCTGGGTCTCAAGCCGTGGACCGCGGGCCGCCCAATCGGCGTGGTAGAGCTCCGGCACCTTGGCGAGGGAGAGCGCGGTCAGCGATCCGGCGACCCGGCGGTGCAATTCCACACCGGCGGCGATCGCGGTCAGGACAGGACGCGGAACCCGGATCATCCGCACCGGACGCGCCAGCGCAGCGGACAATCCGGTGCCGATTTCCGGCCAAGTGTACCCGCCGGCATGGCCGTCATCGAGTTCGTAGACCGGGTCGAGATTGGGCGGCGCCTCGACGGCGGCGACAATCGCCGCCGCGAGATCCGCGCCGTGGATCAGCGAAACCCGGCTCGTCCGCGTGCCCGGATAGGTGCAAAGGCCGAGCGCCGCGGCCTTGAACATCGGGAAGATCTCGGCGTCGCCCGGCCCGTAGACGGCGGGGGGACGGACGATCGTCAGCCGGGCCGGATTGGGCAAGCTCTTGATGGCATCCTCGCCGCCGCGCTTGCTGGCGCAATAGGGAGAAAGCCCGGGCTCCCGCGCGGCCAGCGATGAGACATGGATGACGCGGACGTCGGGGGAGACCTCCGCGAGCGCCGCAGCGACATGGCGCGTGCCTTCGACATTGACCTTGTGAAATTCGTCGGCGCGGCGCGCCTTGATGATGCCGGCCACATGGATGACGGCGTCGACCCCGCTGACGAGGCGGCTCAGAGCCGGCTGGTCGTCGAGATCGCCGAGCACGACTTCGAGCGGTTTTTCCGGGGTGAGCGCCGTGATCGGCATCCGGCGGGCGAGCATCCGGACCTGATGGCCCGACGCCGTCAGGCGGCGGATGACATGGGAACCGACAAACCCGGTCGCCCCGGTGACGGCGACCCGCATCAGGCCCTCAAGCGGAAGCCGCCTCGGCGCGGGCATAGACGCCGCCGAGGAAGTTGGCTTTGGCCTTGGCCCGGCTGAGCTTGCCGGACGAGGTCTGCGGCAGGCCATGCGGGGGCACCAGCACCACGCTCGCCTCGACCGCCATGGATTTCTGCAGCACCGCGGCGACCTCGCGCTGCAACTTGGCGCGGGCTTCCGGATCGCTGGTGCGGCATTGCACGAGGATCACGATACGCTCGGCATCTTCCGCGTCCGGATTCTCGACCGAGATCGCCGCCACGTCGCCGCGGCGCAACTCGGCGACGCCGTCTTCCGCCGCCCATTCGAGATCCTGCGGCCAGATATTGCGGCCGTTGAGGATGATGAGATCCTTGGCCCGGCCGGTGATGACGATCTGACCGTTCAGCAGATAGCCGAGATCGCCGGTATCCAGCCAGCCCTCCGGCGACAAGGTCTCGCGCGTGAGCTCCGGCTGGTTGTAGTAGCCGCGCATGACGCTGGGGCCGCGGAAGAAGATGCGGCCGATCCGGCGCTCCGGCAGTGGGTTTCCGGCGGCGTCGCGCACCTCGATCTCATGGCCGGGCAAGGCGGGGCCGTTGGCGATGAAGCCGCGGGAACCCGGTCCTTCCGCGGCCGGTTCGGCGCGGTCGCGCTCCAGCGCGTCGCGCGATACGGTGTCCAGCGTGTACAGGTCCTCGAGCGGCGCGAAGGTCATGGCAAGCGTGGTTTCCGCCATGCCGTAGCTCGGGCAGAAGGCGGTCTCGCGGAAGCCGAACGGGCCGAAAGCATCGGCGAAGCGTCGCAACACTGCAGGCTGCACCATGTCGCCGCCGATGCCGGCCGCGCGCCAGGAGGAGAGATTGCCCTTGAACTCCGTTCCGTCGCGGAGCCGCCGGACGCAGAGGTCGTAGCCGAAGCTCGGGCTGTAGGCCAGCGTGCCGCGATGCTCCGAGAGCAGATTCAGCCAGGTCAGCGAGCGCCGCGCAAAATCGCGCGTCGTGAGGTAGTCGACCGAGAGCTGGTTCAGCATCGGCGACAGCATGAAGCCGACCAGACCCATGTCGTGATAGAACGGCAGCCAGGAGGCGCAGCGATCGCCGCCGCGCACCTGGAGGCCGTGATTGCCGATTCCAAAGGCATTCGCCATCAACACGGTCTGCGGGATGTCGATTCCCTTCGGGAAGCGGGTGCTGCCCGAGGAATATTGCAGATAGCTCGGCTCGTGCTTGGCGAAGGGCGCGAGATCCGCGCCGCTGGTCGGGAGCCCGGCGAACTCAGCGCTGGTGCCCACCAGCTTCAGCCCAAGCCCTTCCGCCGCTTCCCGCAGGAAGGAGATGAGATCGTCCGGCGCCCAGGCGAGCTTGGCGCCGCAGCCTTCGATCTGGTGCCGCAATTGCTCTACATAGGCGGCGCGGCCGCCGAGGCTGGTCGGGATTGCGACCGGCACGGGGATGACGCCGGCATATTGGGTCGCCATGAAGGTGACGCAGAAATCCGGCGTCGTGTCCGCCACCATGACCATGCGCTCACCGCGCGGGAGGCCCAGGGCCGCCAGGCGTTGGGCCAAATCGCGGGCGCGTTCGCGCAGCTCGCGGAAGGTCAGGACCTGCTTCAGCTCCCCGCGCGCCGTGAAGAAGTTGAATCCGGTGTCGCCGCGGGCCGCGTAGTCCAGGCCTTCCCAAAGCGTTTCAAAATCAGCCCGCCGCAGCGCCAGGCCTGCGCTGCTCGTGGGCGTTGCCGTCAGTGTCATTGGGACCTTCGGTCGCACCGATGATAATATGCCGCACAAATGGTAGATTGCGGAGGGGCGGCACGGCCCCTAGGATTTGTGTGTGCATAGCAAATGTCCGATGCGATCTCAAGGCGCGCGAGCAGCCCTGGATCGCGCCTGACGCGAGGGGAGGGCCGCGCCCGGCGCGGCCGAATTGGCGGATGAAAACGTCGGATCTGCATATCGCCGAGGGTGGCGGCAACGGGGCGGGCGGGACGCTCCGCGCATTCTTCAGCCTGGACTGGCTCGGCGCGAAGTCCAAGAAAAAGGGGAAGGGCAAGTTCAAGGCAGGGACGCATCCCTCGGCCGGCGGACAGCCCGATTCCAAGACCAAGGTCAGCCAGCAGCCGACCGACGTGCTGAAGTTGCTGCGCGCCGACGGCGCGCGCCGTATCGGAGTGTTCGGCGATCGCGGCTTTGCCGACCTCATGGCGGCGCAGGCCGCCGACTTGAGTCCGGTCTGGATCTCCACCGACTTCGTCTCCGATATCCCGGCGGGCGCGAAGCGCTTCGACCGCCAAGTGCTGAACGGCCTCGATGCTGTCGTGGTCGGCGGCGGCGACGTGGCAACCCGCTTCCGGTTCGCCGTGCGCGAGGTCGGGGCGCACGCGCCGGAGCTGCCGGTGCATTGGGTCGCCGACAATTGGGAGTTCTGCGGCGGCACCGCCGCAGTCCCGGTCGAGATCGACGATGTCGATGCGCTCGTCTTCAACCACTTCGAAGAATTCTTCGGCATCAAGGACAATCTGCAGTTCCGCTTCGAAGTGATTGCCGAAAGCGGCATCAAGCGCAGCTATCGCATCCTCGGCCCGAACCAGTCGGTCGCGCTCAACCTAAACCAGCTCGCCGGGGTCGGCGCCGACGGGCGGCGCGAGGGGCCGGTCTGCCTGAAGATCTGGGTCGCGCATCCGTTCCTGACGCGCGGGCGTCACTACCGCTTCCGGATCTGCGGCGACGTGTTCTGGAAGGACTCCTTCACGATCATTCACGGCTCGCATCAGTTCTTCAAGAATCCGAACCGGCTGCAGGAGTTCCGCCTGATCGATTCCGTGGTGCGCGACCGCGGCCACGTGCTGATGACCGTGCCGAACTACGATCTCGACATGGGATCGAACGACGCGATCTTCGTCGGCTCGGGTGACGGCAAGGCGCAGCACCGCCGCTCGCGCAAGCGTCCGGTCGAGGTCGTCGATTTCGAGCGCCGGCCGGCGAATGACGATGCCCGGCACTATTTCGCCGCGGCCTATCACGGCTACGGCACTTCGTTCTGGTATGCGCTGGAAGAAGGCCTCAAGCAGAAGCAAGGCAGCATCGCCGCCAACCATCTCTGCCGGGTCGGCGTCGATGACAAGAGCGACATCGTCTTCAAGCCGGAAGAGCGCGAGATCGTCGAAAAGGCGATCGCCGCCGGCTTCCTGATCAATCCGGTCGCGCTTCCGGTCCGCTGGGGCAAGGACGACCTGAGCTTCGGCTTCAATTTCGACGCCTCGAACCCGCCCTTCGCCGATTATCTGGTCCGCTTCTACGACAGCGCGGGCAAGACGCTCGGCGAATATGCCTATCACAAGGATTTCATCGGCGCGGCGTTGATCGAGGACGTGGTGCGGCAGTGGAACGGCGCCGACGCCGCCAAGGTCGCAACCGCTCTGGTGGCGCCGGATCACCTGAAGATCGGGCTCGCGCCGCAGCGTCTGGTGACCACCTCCGACATGCTGGTGCGGCACCTGAAAACCGGCGACCAGGATTATACCGAGTTCCAGAATTCCTGGCGCAACCTCGGTGCCTTGGTGCCGACGCTGCCGCATTGGCTGCATCCTTCGATCGGCGTGATCGGCCGCACCAACGTGATCGGTCGTGTCCGCACCCAAGGCGGCTATCGCACCGGCGTCTATGTGGTGAATGCCAGCGGCAATCTCGCCTACGACATGTCGGCCGAGGTCGAAATCAGCGCGATCAACAATGCCGGCCGCCGGCTCCCGCACTATCTGACCTTGCCGGCCTTCGGCTCGCAGGTCGTCTGGCTGGACGACGTGCTGCCGGATCTCGCGGGCCATCTCGGCGCGAGCGGTATCGGCACGCTGCAGGTGAAATCCGCGGATGCGGATCTCAACGCGCATGTGATCGGCGTGTCGCCGCAGGGCGCCGTGGGCCTGCAGCACCTTTGGGGCTACTGATCGCGCGATGAGCGATCTGGTCGAAGACTTCCGGCGCCGTGCGGCGCCGGTTTCGTTAAGGCTGTGGCCGGGCCTCGGCAATCCCGCCTGGAACTCGGTCGGCGCCATCCGGCTGTTCGGCGAACGGCTGAAGATCGCCGTCGATCCCGCACGCGTGACCCGAAAGATCGAGGGCGATTCGGCGACCAGCCTGCGCGGCCGGTTTCTGGTGGACGGGCTCGATACCCTGCCGGCGACGCCGGTGGCCGCGCTTTACACCCACCGCGACATGGAGGATATCGCACGATATGGTGCCGACTGGCGGGCGACTCGGCTGGGGCAGTGGCTCCTTGCCTGCCTCGCCGCCGGGCGGCCGCCGCTGGTACGTGGCAGCGTCATCACCGACGAAGCCGGAATCGAAGCCTATTATCGTGGCTATTTGACGATGTTCGAAAGCATGCGCGACCACGGCTATCGCTATGACGGCGACGATCACATGTGCTTCGGGATCGGTGCCGAAGGCGATTTCGTGCTGGTCCGGCGCGGCACCCACCGCTTGGCCGCGGCGCATATCCTGGGGTTGAAGCAGGTGACCGGCCGGGTGACCAAGATCGACCGGCGCTTCGCCGAAGCCGCGCGTCGGCAGGCGCCGAACCTCCCGGTGACCGAGGCGATCCTCGGTGCGGTCAGCAGCGCGGCGGCGGCATGAAGAACGCGTTCCGCATCTTCTTCTTCAATAGCTGGAAGCGCGAGATGCTGGTCGTCGGCCTCATGCTGCTGACCGGCGCGGTCGATGGCGTCGGCGTCGCCAGCCTCTGGCCGCTGGTGGGGCAGGTCTCCGGCGGCACCGGCGAGACCACGCATTCCATGGGCAACGCCATCGTCGCTGCCTTGACTTGGCTCGGCTTGCCGCTGAGCTTCGAGGTGCTGCTCGGCGTCATCGTCGTGGTCTCGGTGCTGCACTTCGTGCTTGCGGCCACTGCGACGATCTTCATCGGCCGTTCGGTGGCCCAGGTCGCGACCGAATTGCGCCTGCGGCTGATCAATGCGGCGGTGCGCGCCCGTTGGTCGTATTTCACCACCCAGCCCAACGCGCGCTTCACATCTGCAATCGGCGCCGACGGCACCCGCGGTTCGCAGGCCTACCGCGTCTCCGGCCAGGTGATCGCACAGTCGGCGAAGGCGCTGGTCTATCTCTGCATGGCGTTCTGGGTGTCCTGGCAGTTCTTCCTGGCGGGAATCGCCGTCGTCGCGCTGCTCTGGCTGACCGTCAGCCGTTTCATGAAGATGGCGCGCAACGCCGGGCGCGGAAAAACCAAGCAGACCCTGGCGCTCAACAAGGGCATCACCGATGCGCTGACCAATATCAAGGCGCTGAAGGCGATGAACCGCCACGGCTTCATCGCCCAGTCCTTCCGGCGCAACATCGATGCTTTGCGCGAAGCGCTCGCCGCCGAGACCTACAGCGAGTCCATGGTCCGCGCCATTCAGGAGCCGATCTTCATCTTGTTCCTGATGGGGGGCATCTACGCCCAGCATGTCGTGTTCGGCATGTCGATCGAGCAGATCCTGGGCTCGATCATGGTGCTGTACTTGCTGTCCCAGGCGATCGGCGACGTGCGCGGCGCCATGCAGCGGATGATGGTCGAAAGCTCGGCGTTCTGGTCGGTGATCCGGCTGATCGAGGAGACCGAGGCCGAGGCGGAGCCGATGCATGGCGGCCGCGAGCCGCGCATGGATCAGGGCATCCGTTTGCGCGACGTGACTTTCGGTTATGGTGAAAAGGCGATCCTCAATGACGTTAATCTCGAGGTGCCCCCGCATGCCGTCACCACGGTGATCGGCGCATCCGGTTCGGGAAAGACCACGATCGCCGATGTGCTGGTCGGATTGAACCGTCCCGACAAGGGCAAGGTACTGATCGGCGACACCGATCTCGAAGAAATCGACACCGTCGCCTGGCGGCGCCAGCTCGGCTATATCCCCCAAGAGACCGTGCTGTTCAACGACACGATCGCCAACAACGTGACGCTGAGTGACGAGTCGATCAGCCGCGACAGCGTGATCGCCGCGTTGAAGGCCGCCGACGCCTGGGACTTCGTCCAGGCCTTGCCAGGCGACATCGATTATGTGATCGGCGTGCGCGGCAGTCTGCTGTCCGGCGGCCAGCGTCAGCGGCTGTCGATCGCGCGCGCGCTGTGCAACGACCCGCAGTTCTTGATCCTGGATGAAGCGACCAGTGCGCTCGATCGCGAGACCGCGGTCGAGATCGCGAACGGGATCCGCAAGCTGATCGGCGAGAAGACCATTCTCGCCATCACCCATCAGCCGATCTGGGTCGATGCCGCGGATCGCGTCTACGAGATGCGCGCGGGCGTCGTGAAGGAGGCTGATCCTACAGTTTCGCGTAGGCCAGGCTAGGCGCACCGGCGCTGTCGCTGGTTTCGACCGATCCTTCGACGACGCGATAGACCCGATCGGCGATCGTGACCCAGGCCGGTTGGTGGGTGATCGCCAGGACGGTCAGCTTGCCGGCCTGGCGCCGCACCGTCTGGCAGATCTCGGCCTCGGTCTCGGGGTCGAGTGCGCTGGTCGCCTCGTCGAGGATCAGCAGGGCGGGGCGATGAACCAGCGCGCGGGCGAGCGCGATGCGCTGCCGCTGGCCGCCGGACAGCATCGCGCCGCGCTCGCCGACCGGCGCGTGCAATCCTTCCGGCAGTTCGTTGATGAATCCCATGCAGCCGGCATCTTCCAGCGCGGCCTTCACATCGGCTTCGGTGATCGCCGGGTCGCCGAGCGCCACATTGTCGAACACCGTGCTGTTGAACAGCAGCACTTCCTGCGGCACATAGCCCACCATGCTGCGCCAGCGCAGCAGATCGATCTCGTTGAGCGGCACGCCGTCGAGCGTGATCTTTCCGGAATCCACCAGGAACAAGCCCAGCAGGAGATCGGCGATCGTGGTCTTGCCCGATCCGGATTCGCCGATCAGCGTCGTGATGCGCCCGGCCGGGATTTCCAGCGATACGTCCTTCAGCACCGGCTTCACGCCGTAGGAGAAGGTGACTCGGTCGAAGCGGCAGGCATCGTTGAGCGTCGGGGGCGTGTGCCCGGAGAACGTTTCCGATGCCTCGCGCGCCTCGTTGATGGTGGCCTGCAGCGACCAGTAGAAGCTCTCCGAGGCGGCGTTCTCCTGGATGGACCGCTGCACGGTCGAGACATTGGACATCAGGCGGATCACGATGATGCCGGAAACCAGCATGGCGTTGAGATCGAGGCCGAGGATGCGGAAGCAGATCCAGGCCGCAGCCACCATGAACAGGTTGATCAGCAGGTCCGGCACGGCGTTGGCGATCTGCTGAAAGAACACCAGCTCGTACATGCTGCGCCGGATCAGTTTGGTTTCCTTGGTCAGGCTCTTGATCAGCGTTTCGTGGCGCGACATTGCCTTCAACGGCTTGAACCCGGTGATCACATCGCCGAAATCGCTGAGGAGACCGCGCAGGGCGAGCTGCTGGTTTCGTCCGGCCCGCCGCCCGGCGCGGGTGAAATAGCGGTTGAGCAGCCCCAGGCTGAGGCCGAGTACCATGGCGATGATCGCCGCCCGCCAGTCGATCAGCAGGCCGATCGCGCAATAGATGAAGGCGCGGATCAGGGCGGCGAGCACGGTCAGCGAGGTGCGGTAGACATAGGCGCTCCAGATCGCCTCGATCGTGACGGCAGAGGTGAACCGGCCGATCGGGTTGACCGTGAAGTAGGACCAGCGCGCCTGGAGCAATCGGTCCAGCACCTCGTTGCGGAGCTCGCTGGCGATTTCGGCGACCATTCGCCCGATGACACGCGAGGTCTGCTGCGAGATCGCGGCGCGGACCAGCATGCAGATTGAAAAGACGATCACCAGCGCGCCAAGCGTATGCGGCAGGTGCAGGAAATCCAGCACCGAGAAGACGACTTGTTCCGGCTTTCCGAGCTTGCCGGGATCGGGATTGTCGATGACCTTAAGGATCGGCAGGAGCGTCGTGATGCCGAGGCCCTCGATGAAGCCCGCTGTCACCAGAGCGAGGCTGAGCGGAATCTGCCGCCAAAGACCATGCTTCCTGAGCACCCGGAAGGCGTTGGCGAGGGCCGAGGCGCGAAGGACTTCGTCTTCAGTCATTTGGCGGCGAATCGTCGCCGGACCTTTCGGGACATGCCGGTTTGGCGGGCAGGCTTACTTAACACCGGGCGTCCGCTTGTCAACCTGGACGGGCTACCGGCCTTCGGGGCGGTTTTGCGACAAAACCGCGCGTTTTCCGTGGGTTGGATTGCGCTTCCCGCGCCACGAACCTATCATGCTCCTCGACGGGGCCGATGCCTGCCTTGAGTGTCCGTCGGAGAAAGGACGGTTGGGGTGGAATACAAAGTCTTTATCCAGACCAACGACGAGCAGTATCTCGGAGCGTTGATCGCAGCTTACGCGCTCAAGCGGAACAGCCGCCATGCCGATAAGTTCGGCGTCGAGATCATGCATTCCCGGGACTATCCATGGCTGCAGAGCCATATCGGGGAGAAATTCCTGCGCGGCGCCGAGCATCGGGTCTGGGAGAAGGACGATCTGCAATCCTTCACGCCGCTGCGCTTCACGCCGCCGAAGTCCATGAACTATCAGGGCCGCGCGGTCCTGATCGATCCGGATTGCTTCGCGGTCGGCGATGTCTGGGAACTGCTGACCCGCGACATGCAGGGTAAGGCGCTGATGTGCCGCTGGCGCCCGCCCTTCAAGGATCTCGAGGGCTACCGCGCCTCCAGCGTGATGCTGCTCGACAACGCCAAGCTGACCCATTGGGATGCCGAAAAGACCTTCCATGAACTATTCACGTTCAAGAAGGACTACATGAAGTGGATCAAGCTTGAATACGAGCCGGAGGACACGGTCGGGTTCTTTGAGCCGGAATGGAACGACTTCGATAACCTGACGCCGGCGACCAAGATCCTGCACAACACCTATCGGCGCACCCAGCCGTGGAAGGCCGGCCTCCCGGTGGACTTCACCGTGCGCCTGAAGCCGAAGAAGGCGAAGCCGTTCCCGGCCAACATCGTGAAGGCGGTGAAGCGTCTGGTGAAGGAGACGAAGCCCGACGTCTATCTGCGCCATCCGGATCCGAAGCAGGAACAACTGTTCTTCACGTTGCTCGGCGAATGCCTGGAGAAGGGCATCATCGACGTCGATCTGGTGAAGCGCGAGATGGCAGCCAATCATGTTCGTCACGACGCCTTGGAACTGGTCCAGCGCCGCGCGGCTTGAAGAAATAAGGTGACGAGAATGTCAGCGGCAGCAGCGAGCACAGCAGCGAACGCCTCAGCAGACCATGTGTCGGCGCCGCGCCTGCTGTCGAATCTCCAACCCGGTGACGTTCTCGATGCGCCTTACGCGCATTACGCGACCGCGAATGTGGTTCCGGCGGAGGTCTATGCCGCACTGGAAGCCGACTTCCCGAAGCTCGATATGATCCTCAACGGCCGCGCGGCCGGGAGCAATCAAGCCGTCCGGATGACGGTGAAGCAGGTTCTGAACGACCGCCGAATCTCGCCGCTCTGGCACGAGTTCTTCGAGTATCACACCTCCGGCGACTATTGGCGCAACGTCGTTCGCCTGTTCGGTGACCGGTTCCGCCGCGCCTTCCCGAACCTGGAGGAGCGGGTCGGGCGGCGCTATGAAGATTGGCGCGTGGTGCCGCGCGGCTTCGCCGGCGAGGCCGACATTCATCTCGACTGCCAGTTCGTGATGAACACGCCGGTGACCGAGGTCAGCAGCGTGAAGACCGCACATGTCGATCTCTGCGACAAGATCTTCAGCGCGCTGTTCTATTTTCGCGAAGCCGGAGACAACACGCCGGGTGGCGACTTCGAGATCTACCGCTGGCGTCGCGAGCCGCGCTTCATCAAGCATCGCAGCCTCAGCCGCGATGTCGAGATGGTAAAGATCGTGAAGTACGAGGCCAATTCCTATGCCTGCTTCCTCAACTCGGAACAGGCGGTGCATGGGGTGAGCCCGCGCGGCATCACCAACGTGCCGCGGCGCTACATCAACTTCATCGCGGAATTGCCGATCAAGGCGTTCGAGCCGAAACAGCTCAATGCCTGGCAGAGGCTCTGGTACGGCAGCGACGTGAAAGCCGCGGCACAGGACGAGCGGTACTAATCCAGCTTCACCTTCTTCGCCGCGACCTCGACCGGCGCGTGGTTCTTCATCTGCGCCTTCTCGATACAGAGGATCCAGAAGGTGCGGCCGGCGTGATAGAGCGTGGTCGCTGCCTGCCAGGCGACGATCAGGAAGAACGCTTCGCGGCCCAGCCCGAGCAGATAGCCGACGGTGAAGAGCGGCAGGCTGATATTGCGCCGCGCGATGAAGCTCCGCACCACGCCATCCATGCGCGAATGGGTGTGGAAGGCGCGCTTGAAGACGTAGGGATAGATCTTCAGCACCAGCCGATCAATCACGTAGAGCGCGAAGATGGCGATGGCGCCTTGCCCGAGCGCTGAGCTCCAGCCTTCGGTGGCGATCCCGAGCCCGTAGGCCCAGGAGAGATACCAGAGCGGCGGATGGACCATGTCGAGGCCGTGGTCCAGATAGTTGCCGCTGACGCTGTCGGTGAAGGTCAGGCGCGCGAGCTTGCCATCCACCGAATCCAGGACGCTCATGCCATAGGCCATGACGAACCCGGTGATGAACCAGCCGTTCACCCAGAGCGGTATGGCGCCGAGGGCCAGGACGATGCCGACCGACGTTACCCAGTTCGGATGGACGCGCCAGCGCGCCAGGGGCCCGACCATAAGCCAGACCAGCGGCGGATATACATAGCGGGTGAAGACGTCGGTCGAACCCTTGTAGTTCGACCAGAACAGAAATCGTTCCAGCCTGGCGGCGCGCTCGGCGCTGTCCACTGTGAAGAGATAATAGGGCAGGGTGCGGCGCAGCCGACGCACAAAGCCGTTGAACTCTTCGTCCTTGAAGGCGGGAACGCTGCCGGCTTCCACCAGGCGCTTGCCGAGCGCCGCCGTGTTCGCCGGGTTCGCGGCAAGCGCGGCGGTGACCGGCGCAGCATCGCCAGCGACGAAGAGGACCACCGAGCGGTCTTGCGCCTCGCGGCTCAGAACGACGGTCGAAGTCACGCGTGGCGCAAGGGCGGCCGGAAGGCGGGGATCCGACAAAGTCGCCGCGTCGAGCACGAGCAGGGACTCCCGGCCGCAATCGGCGAGGATCTCGCCGAGGCGCGCGGCATAGGGCTCGCCGCTGCGCCGCCATTCCAGTGGCAGGCGATAGAGCCGCTTGTCGCCGAGCTTAGGTTCAGCGGCGCCGGCGGCGAGATCAACGATGACGTGCGACGGCGCGGGCTTCAGCGCGCGCAGGCCGTGCAGATGCCGTTCAAGCAGAGACAGGCCGAAAATGTGAGGTGCGGAATCCGTGGTGACCGCGTCGATCCAAACGATCATAAGTCAGCTCTGCTGGGCGGCGCGCTTCGCGGCGAAATGATCGCGGATCTTGGCCACCACCATGTCGCGTTCCTCCTTCGGAACGCGACGCGGGCTCCAGACCCGCTCGCGCACCATGTCTTCGACCCGGCCCAGCGGACGAGCGAGACCTGCTTGGTAAAGGCGGCGCTCGAAGGCATCAACACTGCGCCGCGGCCGGGCATGGCCGAAGCGGGTCATGAGATCATAGAGACGATCCGCCAGATCGGGGGTGACGCCGGCGATCCGACGCTCGTTACGACGACTGCGGAAATACCAGCGGATAGCCTGGAACAGTCCCATGTTGCGGCGCTTTTCGCGGCGCGGCACCTGGAAGATATAGAGCGGCTTCATCATATCGACCGCCTCGGCGATCATCGAAGCGCTGTCGTTGGTGACGATGAAGTCGTCCGCCAGCCGAAGGAAAGCCTGGTAGGGATTGGGCGTGTGTCGCGACCAGCGGTGCAGGAAATGCGCGCGGCCGATCTCGTTCTCGAAGAGATCGGTCACATCCATCGTGGTGCGGGGGCTGGTGGTGACCAGCAGCGAGCCCTTGGCGGCAGCGACATGGGCTTTGGCGCGGGCCAGGAAGTCGCCGCCGACCTCGCGGTCGAAACGGAGCTGCGACGTCGGGCCACCGACGAAGACCGCGGTCCAGGGCCGCGGCAGATGGCGGAGCTTCGGCTCCCATTCCCTGGCGACCTGATCCAGTGCCGCATCGTCATGCATGATGATGGGCAGGGTGAGTGTGGTGACGTTCTCCGCCGGCGGCAGCCCGTATTGCGGCGTGGTCACGATCAGGTCGAAATGATGATAGGCGATGCGCGGCCGTCCGAGGTGCACGTTGAGCAGCTTTCCGCCGGTCTGCTCCTTCAGCCAGCGCGAGACCGGGGCCAGGCGCCGGCCGATGGCGACGATCACGTCAGGCCAGGGCGCGGTCAGGACATCGCTCTGGCCGACATCGACGCCGACCAGGCTGGCGCCGCGCTGGTGAAACGGCACCTCGCAATTCGCATCGAAGCGGATCTGCTTCACCGTGCAGGCCCAGCCGAGGTCCAGGGCCAGCGTCCGGCCGAGCGCCAATACCTGCGCGTTGTCGCCCTGGCGCTCGCCCAGCAGCAGCCAGACTTGGGGAGCGTCTGGGGCCGGTTCCTCGGTGGTATTAACCACCTGCAGGTGACGTCTAGGCGACTCGCTCATTTCTTAAGGACTCTGGATGGAACGGCGCGGGAACCTATCAGAGCAGTCCTACAGCGCCAAGGGACTGAAGGCCAGCAGCTGGGATCAGAATTTGGGGTTTGTGCGCCAATTCACAAGACCCGTGGATTTGGGGGCCATCGCCATCGAACGGCCCTATAATTCTCCGCGCTAGAATTGCCGCCAAAGAATTGCCTCGGTCTTCAGCGAACCTGAAGACCAGCTGCCGCGACAATGACTCGACCGATTGCCGTCTCAGCACATCAACACCCGGGATCCGACTTCCATGAAATGCCTTCAGCGCGTCCTGCTCGCTGCCATCGTTCTGATGTTCGGCTCGATGACCCTTGGCGGGGCGGCCTCGGCCGCCGACCTCTCGGACATTGAAAAGAACGCCCAAGCCTATCGCGACCGCATCGTCAATGCGGCTGTCGGACTCGACCCGCAGTTGATCGACAGCAGCGCGGCACAATCCAGCGAAGCAGAGCAGGCGGGACGCTTTGCCGAAGCGGCCGGCAAGCTGAAGCAGGCGATTGGCTTGGGGCGTGAGAGCGCCGCCGGCTGGTGGAAGCTCTCGGAGCTGGAGGAGAAGGCCGGCGCTCTGGAAGATGCCGCCAGTGCCGCGTTCCTTGGTGCGCAATCCGCCTATGGCGAGCAGCGGGGTAAGGCGCTGATCCGGGTCGGGCAGTTGCTCGAGAAGGCGAACCGCGTGGAGCTCGCCATTGTCGCCTATACCCAAGGCCTGCGCGACTCCTGGGACTCCGATGCTAACACGCGCCTGGAGCAGCTTCGCGATTCGCAGGCCTTTCATCCGGTGAACAGCCGGCTCGAAATGGCCGGCGAGACGCCGCGCGCCTGCATCGAGTTCAAGGGCGTACTGCAGGAGCCCGAGCGCATCCACTATCAGGATTACGTGAAGGTCGAACCCCAGGTGGATGCCAGTTTTGCGCTGTCCGATGGCGGTGTGACGCTCTGCATCTCCGGCCTCGCCTTCGGCACCGATTACCGGGTGAAGCTGCTGCCGGGCCTGCCTTCGGCCGAAGGCGAAACCTTGGCGCAGGGCGAGGACCTCCACTTCACCGTGGGCGATCGCGAGCCCAGCATCGGCTTCCGCGAGAGCGCCTATGTCCTGCCGAAGGTCGGCAGCACCGGCGTGCCCGTCATCACCGTCAACACCGATGAAGTCGCGTTGCGCCTGCTGCGGATCAACGATCGCAACCTGATCAATCAGATCGTCGACCAGCGGTTCCTGGTCCAGCTCTCCGGCTACAACGCCGAGGAGGTCGCCGAGCGCTCGGGCGAGCTGATTTGGAAAGGCTCGATGAAGGTCGAGAACCAGCGCAACAAGCGCGTGGTCACTGCATTCCCGATCCAGGACGTGGTGAAGCAGACCGAGCCCGGTATCTATGTGCTGATGGCCTCGCCGTACAAGCCCGGTGAGGAAGGCGGCGTCGCCGAGGATTTCCGCTGGAACTATTCCGCGACGCAGTGGCTGGTCGTCTCCGATCTCGGCCTCACCACCTTCTCCGGCAGCGATGGCCTCACCGTCTCGGTGCATTCGCTCGAGAGCGGCACGCCGTTGAACCGGGTCGAGCTCCGGCTGGTCGCCCGCAACAACGAGATTCTGGCGACCACGACCAGCGACCGTTCGGGTCTGGCGAAATTCGATCCCGGCCTGCTGCGCGGCGCGGGCGGTCGGACCGCGACCGCGGTGATGGCCTTCCGCAAGGACGGCGATTTCAGCTTCCTCGACTTGACGCGCGGCGCCTTCGATCTTTCCGACCGCGGCGTCGGTGGTCGTTCGATGCCGGGCGACACCGATCTCTTCTTCTACAGCGACCGCGGCGTCTACCGCCCGGGCGAGACCGTGCATCTCAGCGGCCTGCTGCGCGATCAGGGTGCCAAGGCGATCACCGGCATTCCGCTCATCTTGAAGCTGCTGCGCCCCGACGGGATCGAGAGCGTGCGCTTCGACAATCTCAAAGATGAAGGCGGCGGCTATCAGATCGATTTGCCGATCGCGGACAGCGCGCGCACCGGAACCTGGACAGTCGAGGCTTACGTCGACCCCCAAGGCAGCCCGATCGCCGATATGAACTTCCTGGTCGAGGACGTTGTCCCGGCTCGGATCGAGACCGAGGTGAAGCCCTCCGTCGCGGCCTTGGCACCGGATACCGAAGCCACGGTCGATGTGAAGGCGAAGTTTCTCTACGGCGCGCCGGCGGCCGACCTGCCGGTGAAGGCTGATCTCACCATCGCGAGAGACGACGATCCCTTCCCCGATCTCAAAGGCTACCGCTTCGGCCTCGCCGATGAGGATGTCGAGCCGACGCGCAATCCTCTCGATGACAGCAAGACCGATGCACAAGGTGCGGCGTCGTTGCGGCTGTCGCTCGGCGATCTGCCGGACACGGCGCAACCGCTGGCGGCGACGCTCCGGGTCGAGGTCTATGAGTTCGGCGGACGGCCGGTGATCAAGTCGCAGAAGATCGCAATCCGCAATCGGCCGTTCAGCATCGGCATCAAGCCGGTGTTCGACGGCGACGAGGCACCCTCGGGCGCCGCGGTCGATTTCGAGGTCCTCGCGGTCGATGCCGAAGGCAAGCCGATCGACCACGCCGGTCTCGCCTATCGCTTCGTCCAGGAGGACTGGGATTACCAGTGGTTCTTCGCAAACAATGCCTGGGACTATGATGTCGTCGTGCGCGACAAGGGCGTTGCCAACGGCAATCTGAATGCCACTGCGGCGGCGCCGGCCAAGCTCACGGTCAACACCGATTGGGGCCACTACCGGCTCGAGGTCTATGATGCGGCGAGCGGTACGGCAAGCTCGGTGCGCTTCTATGCCGGCTGGTGGGCCAAGCCCGGCACCGCGACGACGCCGGACCGCATGCAGGTCGTGGCCGACAAGCCGCTCTATCAGGTCGGCGATACGGCCGAGGTGCGACTGGAGGCGCCGTTCACCGGCCAGGCGCTGGTGACGATCGCGACCGACCGCGTGCTGGAGACGCGGCTGGTCGACGTGCCGGCGACCGGCAGCAGCATCAATGTGAAGGTCGATGGCGCCTGGGGTGCCGGCGCCTATGTATTGGTGAACGCTTTCCGCCCCGGAAATGCCGATCAGCATGGCCCCGGCCGCGCCATCGGCACCGCCTGGCTCGCGATCGATCCGAAGCCCCGGCAGCTGCAGGTCGCAATGACCGTGCCGGAGAAGGTGCTCCCGCGCCAAAGCGTGAGCATCCCGGTCAGTATCACGAATCTCTCGGGCGGCGCTGCCTATCTCACCGTCGCGGCGGTCGATGAGGGCATCCTGCAGCTCACCGACTTCAAGTCGCCGGACCCGCTCGGCCATTACTTCGGCAAGCGCCGGCTCGGCATCGAGATCCGCGATCTCTACGGCCAGCTGATCGACGGCAAGGAAGGCAAGCGCGGCGACATCCGCGAGGGCGGCGACGACGATGCGCTCGGCAATCGCGGCGCGCCGCCGGAGCTCAAGCTGGTCGCGCTGTTCTCCGGCCTGGTGAAGCTCGACGATGCCGGCAAGGCCACCGTCAAGTTCGACATCCCCGACTATAACGGCCGCCTGCGGCTGATGGCGGTCGCCTGGGACGGTGCCAATGTCGGCGCGGCGGAAGCGGGGCTGGTGGTGCGCGATCCCGTCGTGGTGCTGAGCTCGACGCCGCGCTTCCTGGCCCCGGGTGACCAGAGCGTCTTCTCGCTCTCGATCCAGAACCTCGATGCGGCGGCCGGTCCCTATCACGTCGTCCTCAATGCGTCGGATGCGGTGCAGTTCGGCGACGGCTCGGTGTTCGATGCCGAGCTGAAGGTCGGCGACACCGTGAACAAGGCGATCCCGCTGCTGGGCAAGAAGCTCGGCACCGGCAAGGTGACCATGACGGTCACCGGACCGAACAACTTCAGCGTTTCTCACGACATCAACGTGCCGGTGCGGCCGGCGCAGACGCCGATGTCGCAGACCCTCTCGCGGGTCCTGCGGCCGGGGGAGAGCTTCACGCTCTCGAAATCCGCGCTGACCCAGTTTCTGCCGGAGACGGCGGCGTTGCAGGCCAGCATGAGCGCGCGGCCCAACCTCGACGTGCCGCGGGTGCTCGCCGACCTCTCGCATTATCCCTATGGCTGCCTGGAGCAGACCACCAGCGTCGCCTTCCCGATGCTCTACGTGAAGGAACTGGCGGCGACCTGGGGCATCGACGATGCGACGGTCGCGGGTGACAAGGAGCGGATCCAGGACGCGGTCAACCGCGCGCTAGAGCACGAGGGCAGCAACGGACAGTTCGGTCTCTGGAGCGCGTCCGATACGCCGGACCGCTGGCTCTCGGCCTATGCGATGGATTTCCTGACCGAAGCCAGGGGCAACGGCTATCAGGTCTCGGAGATCGGCTATCGTAACGGCATCAAGGGCCTCCAGCTCATCATGAGCGGCTATAACCAGGAGGACCCGGAGACGCTGAACGCTCGCGCCTATGCGCTCTACGTGCTGGCCAAGGCCAAGGCGACCAACTTGAGCGATCTGCGGTATTTCAACGACACCTATCTCAACCGCCTGCCGACCCCGATCGCTGCGGCGCAGATCGGTGCGGCTCTGGCGATGACCGGCGACATGGAGCGGGCCGGCAAGGCGTTTGCAAAAGCCAAGACCGATGCCGAGCGGGCGCTGCGCGGCTATTGGGACTACAGCTCCGAATGGTACGGATCGGGTCTGCGCGACAGCGCGGCGATCGTCGCGTTGATGGTCGAAGCCAAAGCGCCCGGCGCAGATCTCGCTGTGCTGCTCGACAAAGTGGCGGGCGAGATGTCGGCCCGGAGCTACTTGAGCACCCAGGAGCAGGCCTGGATCCTGCGCGCTGCCCATGCCACCGCCAATGATCAGGCGAAGCTGAAGCTCGCGCTCAGCAACGGCCAAGCCGCCGATCAGACTAAGCCCTATCTGGTGAAGGCGGGGCTCAATGATCTCGACCAGGACGTCACGGTCACCAACCAGGGCGACCAGGTGGTCTATCTCCGCGCCACGGCGAGCGGCGTGCCGACCGAAGCCCAACCGACCGCGTCGCATGGCGCCGAGGTCGACCGGCAGTTCTTCACCCTCGACGGCAAGCCGGCCGATCTCACCAAGCTGAAGCAGAACGACATCGTCGTCGCGGTCATTACCGGTCAGTTCAACGATCAGACCAACCACCGGGCGATGGTGATCGACCTGCTGCCGGCCGGCCTGGAGATCGAGAACGAGCGGCTGACCAACACGCGGCGGACCGGCGACCTCGCCTGGCTGCCGGAGCTCACGGAGGGCAATTACAGCGAGTTCCGCGACGACCGCTACATCGCGGCCTTCGACACGCGGCCGGACCAGAACAGCTTCACCTTCGCCTATATCCTGCGCGCCGTGACGCCGGGCCAGTACAAGGCTCCGGCGGTCGAGCTCGAGGATATGTACAAGCCGGAGCTCCGCGCCCGCGGGGCGATTGGCGCGGCGAGCGTGGCGGCGTATCGATGAGACAGCTCCGCCGCATCGCCTTTGCGGCGGGAGCGCTGCTCGTTGCGGCGCTCGGCAGCGGGATCATGCTGGATCGGATCTATCCGCCCGATCTCGCGCGGCTGCAGTCGCATTCGGTGATGGTGCTGGCGCAGGACGGGCAGATCCTGCGCGCCTTCTCGGCCGCGGGTGGCGCCTGGCGCTTTCCGGTGAAGCCGGAGGAGGTGGATCCGAAGTATCTCCGCTTCTTGATCGCCTATGAGGACCAGCGCTTCTATTACCATCCCGGCGTCGATCCGATCGCGGTGATGCGCGCCGCGGGGCAGGCGATGGCGGCGGGGGAGATCGTCTCCGGCGCTTCGACCCTGACCATGCAGACCGCGCGCCTGCTGGAGCCGCGGCCGCGGGTCATCGCCTCGAAGCTGATCGAGATGGGGCGCGCGGTGCAGCTTGAAGCGCGGGTCGGCAAAGATGCTATTCTCGGCATCTACCTGACCCTCGCGCCCTATGGCGGCAATCTCGAAGGCGTGCGGGCGGCGAGCCTCGCTTATTTCGGCAAGGAGCCGGCGCATCTGACCGAGGCGCAAGCGGCCTTGCTGGTGGCCTTGCCGCAATCGCCGGAAACACTCAGGCCGGATCGCTTCCCAGCCGCGGCCAAGGCGGCGCGGGACAAGGTCTTGGCGCGGATGCAGGGTGCCGGTGTCATCGATGAAGCCACCTATCGCATCGCATTGGCCGAGCCTGCGCCGAGCACGCGGCTGCCGGCGCTGAACGAGGCGCCGCATCTCGCCTTGCGCCTCCGGCTGCAATCGCCGGGCGATCTCATGGTGAAGACCAATATCGATGCCGATCTGCAGCGGCGGATCGAGGTGATGGCGGCGCGGGTGCAGGCGGGCTTGGAGCCGGGGGCCGGTGTCGCGGCGCTGGTTGTGGACAACGCCGAGCGGCGCGTCGTCGCTTATCTCGGCTCGGCGGATTTCTTTGACGACCGGCGGTTCGGGCAGAACGACATGGTCGATGCCGTGCGCTCGCCGGGCTCGGCGCTGAAGCCGTTCATCTACGGCATGGCCTTCGAGGATCTGATCGTGCATCCCGAGACCGTGGTGAAGGATGTGCCGATGCGCTTCGGCGATTACGCGCCGCAGAACTTCGACCATCTCTATCGCGGCGAGGTGACCGCAAGAGAGGCATTGCAGCTCTCGCTCAACCTGCCGGCGGTGGCGCTCTTGGATCGCGTCGGTCCGGCGCGTTTTGCGCAGCGGCTCAGTGATGCCGGCGCGCCGTTGATCCTGCCGGACAAGCATGCGCAGCCGGGCCTGCCGATCGCACTCGGCGGCGTCGGCACCAGCCTGGAGCGGATGGTGACGCTCTATGCCGCGCTTGCCGAGGGCGGCATTGCGCGGCCGCTGCTCTATCGCGCGGACGAGAAGGTGGGCGAGGGGCATATACTGATCTCGCCGCTCGCCGCGTGGTACGTGACCAAGATCCTCGACGAGACGCCGCCGCCGGCGCGCTGGCTCGCCGCCACCAACCGGCGGAACGCGAGCACGGTCGCCTATAAGACAGGCACGTCCTACGGATTCCGCGATGCCTGGGCGATCGGCTACAACGCGCGCTACACCGTCGGCGTCTGGGTCGGGCGGCCGGACGGCGCCTTCTCGGCCGGGCGCATGGGCCGCGAGGCCGCGGCGCCGGTCCTGTTCCAGATCTTCGACCAGCTGCCGCATGGTGAGAGCGCCGCGCCGGTGCCGCCGGAAGGTGCCATCATCGGGAGCACCAATGACCTGCCCGTCAACCTGCGCCGCTTCGATCCGCAGCCGGGATTGGAGAGCGGGGCTTCGCCACAGACGCTCGCGGGACCGGCAATCCAGAGTCCGGTCGATGGCGCGACGCTCGATCTTGCGAGCGCCAGCCTGGTGCTGACGGCGCGGGGCGGCGCGCTGCCGCTGCGCTGGCTGGTGAACGGGAAGCCGATCGAGTCCGCGCCGTTCCGGCGTCAGGCGGAATGGGCACCGGACGGGAAGGGTGCCGCTCGGGTCACGGTGATCGATGGCTTGGGACGCAGCGCCAGCACGGAAGTCTGGCTGAAATAGCGCCGGCGGGCTCAATGCTCTCGATTGAGCATCGAGAACAAATGCGGTACAATCTGTCCATGGAAGATCGCCAACCCCGACAGGACCCCTACAGAATGAGGGGTGCCACTTTGACAGGGTATGGCGAGTTTATTCTGAATAGTGAGTGGGTTGACAGGCTTTCTTCAGCGAAAAACGGGCAGGGGCGTAAGGGTAAGCCCCCGCCCGCTCCCAGCCTATCGAGCTGGCAACGTCCGCCGGAACGCGGTCAACAGCGCCACCGCCAGCACGGTCTTCAGCAGATCGCCGAGGATGAACGGCATTAGGCCGAACTGGACGGCTTTATCATAACCGATCACCGCGCCGAGATAGGCGACACCCAGGGCGAAGCAGATGACCTCGGCGACCAGCAGCACCAGGAAGGCCGGGATCGGGCGGGCGGTGAAGCCACGCTCGGCCATGTATCCGACGAAGGCGGCCATCACCACGAAAGCGGCGAGATAGCCGGATGTCGTCGCGACCATCGGCAGGGTCTTGAACTCGGAGAGGAGTGGGAATTGCACCGCCAGGGCGAGCCAAGCAACCACCGTCGCGGTGCCAAGGCGCCAGCCGCAGAGCGCGCCGACCATCAGCACGGCGAAGGTCTGCATCGTCATCGGCACCGGCCACATCGGCACCTGGACCCAGGAGGAGGCGGTCAGGAAAGCGATGCCGAGCACCAGCACGATGGCCTTCATGGCCAGCGGCCGGCCGGCGAGCTTGAGCGGCACATAAGCCTGGCCGGGGGCGATCGGGTTCTCGATGCTCATAATTTCTTCTCCACGTTGCGAATGGTTCAAGCCTTCGGACGGAATCCCTCGCGAGTCAAGTCGTCGAAGACTTCCTTGATGCCCTGTTTCAGCACCTCGACCGTCTCGTCGATCTGGGCGCGGGTGATGACCAGTGGCGGCGAGAGGATGATCAGGTGGCTCAAGGGGCGCACCATCAGCCCTTTCGGGCGGCACTTCTCGAAGATGCGCCAGGCGACGTCCCATTGCACCGGCGGGGCCAGCTTCTGCTTCTTGTCCGCCGTGGTTTCGACGCAGACCATGAAATGGCTGCCGCGGACATCGCCGACGATGTCGAGCTCCAGGAGCTCGGCCATGCGCTTCTGGAAATAGGGTCCGTTCTCCCGCACCCGGCCGCAGATGTCCTCGCGCTCAATGATGTCGAGATTGGCCATGCCGGCGGCGCAGGCAACGGGATGCGCCGAGTAGGTATAGCCGTTGGCGAAGAACTGGCCCTTGCCCGCGCTCTCGGTCAATTCGTCGAACAGCCGATCGGAGACCAGCATGGCGCCAAGCGGCACGTAGCCGGAGGTCAGGCCCTTCGCACAGGTGATGACGTCGGGCTCGATGTCGAACACCGGCTTCGAGGCGAAGACATGGCCCAAGCGACCGAAGCCCGTCACCACCTCGTCGGAGATGTAGAGCACGTCGTACTTGCGGCAGATCTCCCAGGTCCGCTTCTGATAGCCGGGCGGCGGGACGATCACGCCGCCGGAAGCGAGCAGCGGCTCGGCGATGAAGCAGGCGACGTTCTCCGGCCCCAATTCCAGGATCTTCTTCTCGAGATCGGCGACCTTCTCGTCGCAGAACTGCTCGAGCGTCATGCCTTCCGGCCGGCGATAGGGATTGGGCGCCGGCAGGTGATGGATGATGTCGGTGATCAAATCCATGTTGCCGCGATCGGCCGGCTTGCCGGAGACCGAAGCCGAGAGCAGGGTGCTGCCGTGATAGGCGTACTCTCGGGTGATGATGTGCTTCTTCTTCGGCTTGCCGAGGAAGTTGTTCCGGAACGAGACGAAGCGCAGCGCTGAATCAACGGCGGTCGAGCCGCCGGTGGTGAAGAAGACATGCTTCAGATCGCCCGGCGCGTATTGCGCCAGCCGCGCGGCGAACTCGATCGAAGGCGGCGTCGCAATGATGCCGAAGGGCGAGAAGTAGCAGAGCCGGCGTGCCTGCTCTGCAATGGCCTCCGCGATCTCGTTGCGGCCGTAGCCGACATTTACGCACCACATGCCGCCGATACCGTCGATCATGCGATGCCCCTTGGCATCGGTCACGGTCGCACCTTCGCCCTCGACCACGATCAAAGGCTCGCGCGTCCTGGTGAGACCGAGATCGACCCAGGGATGGATCATGTGATCGCGGTCTTTCTCGGCAAGCGCGTTGAAGTCGAAGCCGAAGTTGTTGGTGTCCATGATGCGGTCCCAGCGTGAATCGTTTTTGCGGATAGGGTCTTCGACCCCTCACCCCAGCCCTCTCCCGCAAGGGGAGAGGGAGATTCTTTTCGCTGCTGCGTATGACGGTTTTCTCGAAGGCTGTCGTCGCAGCGTTCCCTCTCCCACCAATCTTGTCGGTCTACGCGGCGGGAGAGGGACAGGGTGAGGGGTCGAAAATTCTAGCCGAATGTTGCGCGAAACGTACCAGCCGCCGTGTCGCGCTGTCGAGCCTCACTCGGCGATGTGGTGCTGCTCGTTGTATTGGCGAACCATTTGCGAGGCTTTGGTTACCTCTTCCTGGGACATCGCGCCTACGATGTCGTTGAGGCCGGTTTCGATCTCCATGCGGCTGGCCTTGCCGGTCTTGCCTTCCTTCGCGTTGGAGAGCGACTGCATGGCAATGGTGAGCCACTTATAAGCCTGCACGCGGTCGATCGGCACGCCGGTGCCGCGGGTATAGGCGCGGCCCACCTTGTATTGTGCGTAAGGATCGCCATGCTCGGCGGCCATCATGTACCACTCCGCTGCCTTGGCGTAATCCTGCGGCATCGGCTTGCTGCCGAACTCGTACATGCCGGCGACGTTGACTGCGACACCGGTATCGCCCGACTTCGCGAGCGGCTCCCAGATCGACAGGGCCTTATCGACATTGCTGGAAGCCAAGGCCTCTTCCGCGAGTTCCTGCTGTGTCGCCGCGAGTGCCGGCGAGGGCGGCGTCACCGCGGCTTCCTGGGTCGGCGCGGTCGCGGGTGTGGTCGGCTCGGTTGCAGTCGGCTCAGTGACCGTTGGCTCCGCCGACGGTTCGGCCGGTGCCGGTTCAGGCGCGGGCGTTGCCTCGGCCGTGGTTTCGGCAGGCGGCGTCGGTTCCGGGCTGGTCGTCGCCTCGGGCTCAGGGTTGGATGCTGCCTCCGGCGCAGGATTGGATGTCGCCTCCGGCGCAGGATTGGATGTCGCCTCCGGCGCAGGATTGGATGTCGCCTCCGGCTCCGGCGTGGCTGTTTCTGAAGTCGCTGCCGGTTCGGCCTCGGCCTTCGCCGCGGCTTCAGCCGCAGCTTTTTCTTCTTCGGCTTTCTTCGCCTTGTCCTCGACGCTTGCAGGCGTTGTCGACTTCGGCAGCGCGGGCGCTGTCGGTTCGGCAGGCGCTTCCGCCGCCGGCTCCGCGGCCGCTTCGGTTGTTGATTCTGGAGCAGCTTCCGCCGTCGGTTCCGGTGCGGCTTCCGCGCGGTTCGTTTCCGTTGTCGCCGCCTCAGTTGTCGCCGGCGCTGCGGCGGCCGGCGCTTCAGCGGCCGGCGTCGGTGCCGCCGGTTCCGCGATGCTCGGCGCCTCGGCGGTTTGCACCGGCGCGGCATCCTCGGGCTTGAGCTCGGGGATGAGAGGCTCGTTCTTGGTGGTTGCCGCTTCGGGTTCCGGCGCGGGTGCAGGCTCCGGCTCGGGCTGTGCCGCGGACTTCGTCGTCTTTGGCAACTCGGCGATGGTCTGCGCCGCGGCCGGCGCGCCGGCGATCGCCTGCGCATCGGCATAGCTCTTTGCGGATTGTTTCGGCGTCGGCTGGTTGTCGCTGACTTCCGGCGTCGAATCCGGATAAACGGCGGCGGGGCCCATGAGCTGCGCCTGTTCCGTCTTCGCGACGCCGCAGCGCCGATGCGCGGCGCCCAACAATGCACGCGACATGTTCGGCGGAATGCCGACGATGATCATGCTGTTCGTGCCGGTCTTCTGATAGACGAAGTCCTGGGTGATGCCATCGGGGCCGACGGTCGAGACCGTGACGCTGCCGGGCTCGACGCGATAAGCGACCGGGAAGGTCGCATCGACCTTGCCCCTGGAATAGACGGTGGCCTCGCTGTCTTCGAACGTGACGCCGCCGTTCGGCGGGCAGCCCTGGGTCGGCCCTTGCCACTCGCCGAGCAGCCAGTTCGGCAGCGCAGGTTGCGGTGCCGGCGGCGCAACGACCGCAGCAGTTTGAACCGGCGGTGCCGTGGGCGTGGTCGGCGCGGGCGCCGGTGCGCTCGCGGGCTCGGTGGCCGGCACGGTCGCGGCTGTTGTCGCGGCGGCCGGCGCGGGCTGTGGCTCGGCGGCGGCGACCTTGGTGCTCGGTGCGGGCGTCGTCGACGTAACTGCCGTGGTCGCGGGCAGCTTGGTCTCGCCTGCAGGCGGCATCGTCTCCATCACCGGCTGGGCTGCCGAAGCTGGCGCCGCTTTTACCGCCGGCGGCGGCGTGGTTGCCGCAGTGCTCGGTTGCGGCGTCGGTCCCGTTGGAGTCGGCGCTGCAGGCGCAAGCTGCAACGGCTCGGTCTTGGTCGTCATCGCCTGGGTGGTCGGCGAGGCCGGCGTCATCGAATCTGAACTCGATGTCGTCGGTTCTGGCGCAGGTGTCACAGTGGTTGTGGTGGTTGCGGGAGCAGGAGCGGGCGCCGGCGTTGCCTCGGACTTCTTCTTGTTCTTGTTGGAATCCGGTTGCGCCGGTGTCGACTTGGGCAGCCCGCTCTCATTGGTCGCGACCGCGGGAGCCGGTGCAGGGGCTTCCATTGTCGCAGCCGCCGGAGCCGTCGCTTCGGGAGCCGGTGCCGGTTCGCTCGTCGGTGCCGTTGCTTCGGCTGCTGGTGTCGCGATCGGTTCGCTCGTCGGCGCCGATGGCTCGCTCGCGGTGACGGGCGCTTCCGGCGGCGGCGTCGTGCTGTCGGTGATTGGCGAGACAGCAGGCGGGACTTCGGTCAGTTGATCGAAGCTGCCGGGCGCGACGCCCGAAGCCGGCGGCGCACTCGCATCGGTCGATGCTGCGCCGGCATCGGCGGGCGTCTCCGGTTGCGGCTGCGCCGGCTGGACCACAGGTTGCGACGGTGCTTCCGCAGGGAAGCTGGTCGCCGCGCCGCCGGTCGCGGCGGCTGGCGCCGGCGCAACCGATCGGGTCAGCGCAGCGAGCCGCTTGCCCGCCTGTTCGTCGCCGGCATCCGCGGCCTTCTGCAGCCAGACCTTTGCCTGATCGAGATCCATGGGCACGCCATGGCCGTTGGCATAGAGCGTGCCGAGGTTGCGCATTGCCAGCGGGAAATTCTGCTTCGCGGCCTTCTCGTACCAATAGGCCGCCTTCACATGGTCTTCAGGGACGCCAAGACCATGGTCGTAGAGAGCGCCGAGCGCGTTCTGGGCGGTGGCATCGCCGGCCTGGGCCAAGGGCTGCCAGGCCTCGTAGGCGGAGCGGAAGTCGCCCGACTGATAGGCGACCACACCCTGCTGGTAGTCCGCCTCAGCCGGCACGATGCCGAGTCGGATTGCCCCCACCATGGCGCTCAGCAATAATGCCGACGCGCACACCTGCTTGCGCAAGTTTCTCCCCGAACCCATAAGACTTCCCTGCGACGATCTTTTACTATTCCCGGCGGGGATTTTGACCACCGAAGGGCCTATGCGCAAAGCGATTCTTGCATTTGTTCTCGCGGTTTGCGGGGCGGCGGGCCTTATTGTGGCCGGTTCCTGTGCACAAGCTGACGGGGTTAAGCCGGCGGGCCTCGTGGTCGATGCCGAGAGCGGCCAGATTCTGGTCGCCAACCGGGCAAGTGCGGCTTGGTATCCGGCGTCCTTAACCAAATTGATGACGGCTTATGTGGTGTTCAGCGAAGTCGCGGCCGGGCGACTCGCGATGGATACGCAAATCACCGTTTCCGCCGCCGCTTCCGGGCAGCCACCGACGAAATTCGGTCTGAAGAAGGGCCAGAAGCTCACGGTGAAGCAAGCGCTTCAGGCGATGCTGGTCACCTCGGCCAATGATGCGGCGGTCGCCTTGGCCGAGCAGGTTGGCGGCAGCGAATCCGGATTCGTGCAGCGCATGAACGCCGCGGCGCAGAACCTCGGCATGATCGGCACGCGCTACCAGAATGCGACGGGGCTGCCCAATGACGGCCAGGTCACCACGGCGCGCGACATGGCGGTGCTCGCGCTGCATGTGATCCATGACTTCCCCGACCGCTATGCGCTGTTCGGCGAGCGCCAGGCCTCGGTCGCAGGTCGAACCTTGCCGACGGTCAACGCTTTGCTCACCGGCTATCCCGGCGCCGACGGCATGAAGACCGGATTCACCTGTGGCTCCGGCTACAACGTCATCGGTTCCGCGTTGCGCGGCGATCGGCGCCTGGTGGCCGTGCTGCTCGGCGCCCATGATCGCAACGACCGCGCCGCAAAGATCAAGAAGCTGCTCGACAGCGGCTTCGCCGGCGGCGAGACGGTGCCGTCGACCTTCTCCAACATCGCGATGATCCCGGCGGCGCTCGATGCCGGCACGCCGCCGGTGGTGCTGAACGGCTCGGAATGCGCCGCCACGGATTCGGTCGACAGCGACGGCAACGCGGGGCCGAGCAAGCTGCCGGGCTGGGGCATCATCTTCGGCGCCTTTGCCGATCCGAAGAAGGCGCAGCAGGTCATCGGCGACATGAAGCAGAAGATGAAGGGCGACCTCAAGGGCCGGCCCGCGGTCGTGCTGCGCCAGGTCGAGGGTTCGAAGAAATACGCGGCCTTGCTGGTGGGGTTGAGCGGCGACGATGCCGGGAAGACCTGCCGCATGGTCTGGCATCGCGGGCAGTATTGCCTGGCGCTCAATCCGGTGGTGCTGAACGACCCCAACGCTTTGTGGCGTTGATCACCCGAGGCTAAAGTCACACTAGCGCCTCAAGCGCCGGATGCCTAAGTAAAGGGTGTAGAGCTTCAGGACCTGAAAACATGCTGCGCGTCGTTACCGCAGTTTTGCTGATTTCCCTGGCCGCCTGCGCCGCACCGGCGCCGCCCAAGCCCGCCATGGTGGCGCTCGGGACCAGCGGCGATTTCGGATATTCCTCCAAGGATCTCGGTTCCGATCGCGTCGAAGTGCGCTATCGCGGCGACGCGGTCAAAGTCTCGGTATCAAATCCGCGTGAAGACGCCCGCACCCAGATGGAGCTCGACAAGGCCCATGACTTGGCGCTGTGGCGCGCGGCGCAGATCGCCGAGGAGCGCGGCAAGCCCGGTTTCAAGATCGAGAATGAGAAGCGGGACAGCGATGTCGACGTGCAGAACCGCTCCTATTATCGCCCGAGCCCGTTCTACGATCCGTTCTGGGATCCCTATGACGATCCGTTCTATCCGGGCTATCGCCGCCGACCGCTCTTCTACGGCGGCTATGGTCCCGGTTTCCCATACTCCTATCAGCAGGTGCGCACCGCCACCGCGCGCGCCGAGATCACGCTGACGGTGATCCTCTACCCGGAATACGATCCGAAGGCGGAAGGGGTGCTGTCGACCGCTGAGACCCTGTCGAAGTTGAAGGCGGCAAGGGCGGGCGCGGTTTATTAGTCCGTCGTGCCGTTATCCGTGCCGTCGTCCGTGCCGTCCTGCTTTTTCTTCTTCTTCGGACTGACGGCCATCAGCTCGATCTCGGCGGCTTTGATCTGGTCGCCGTTCATGCCGGATTTGACATCGTCGAAGAGATCCTCGGCCTTCTTCACGTCGCGGCCCTTGGCATTGTCCTTGGCTTGAGCGGCCCAGACATAAGCTTCGATCGGGTTCTTGGCGACGCCGCGGCCTTTCCAGTAGCAGTCGGCGATCAGGATCTGGGCCTTGGCGTATTTCTGCTCCGCGGCCTTCAGCACGAGGTCGGTGCCCTTGGCGGGATCTTCGGCGACGTCATCGCCGAAGATCAGCCGGCGGCCGAGCTCGTGCTGCGCTTGTGGCAAGCCCTGGTCCGCGGCCTTCTGCAGCCAGGAGAAGCCGGTCTCCTCGCTCTCATCGACGCCGTCGCCGTCGAAATACATCTGGGACAAATAGAACTGCGACATGGCGTGGTTGCCTTTGGCGGCGGCGGTGTACCAGCGCGCGGCCTGCTTCTTGTCGCGCGAGACGCCCTGACCATCGTAGTAGAGATTGGCGAGGTTGAACTGGGCGATGACGAAGCCGAGCTGTGCCGCCTTCTCATACCACTCGGTGGCCTTGCCGAGATCGCGCTTCGTCCCGTAACCGAGCTGATAGAGTTGGGCGATCTTGGTCATCGCGTCGGGATCGCCCTGGTTGGCTTTACCCTCCCAGGCCTGGAAGGCGGCGCCGTAATCGCCCTGGTTGAAGGCGTCGGTGCCGGGGTCGCTCTCATCGTCCTGGGCGTAAACCGTCTGTGCACCGAGCAACAGAACCGCGGCGGAGACGGCCGCGAGAATTAGACGCATAAGGATCCTTTCGCGCGCTCAACGCAGCAGATGGGTTCGCGCGGCAATCGCCGTGAAGTCGTCCACGCTGAGGCAACCGTTGATGTCATGACCGTTTTCAGATAGCGGAAACAAACCCCATTCGAAACTGTAATCTTCCCGGTTCTCCCAATCGACCAGGGAGAGGCCGAAGACCGGTTTCCGGGTCTCCCAGACCCGGCGGTAGAGTGCCAAGTTGACCGCGATGATCTTCGGGCGCCAGCCGGTCTCGTCCAGCCATGTGTTGCTGAAATCCTCCTGGGCGAAGCGCGCGACCTCGGTGCCGACCAATCGGTAGCGGACGCGGAAGTTGTCCGGAACCGCGTCGGTGTGGATCTCGACCAGGGAGAGATAGGGCAACCAGGCCTGGAACGCGACCGGATCAATGTCTCGGCGCGTGGGAAATTCGCGCGTCCCGCGCACCGCATCCCACTTTGCCTGGACTGCGGAGATCATGCCGGAGGTGATCTCGGCGCGGTCCACGAAGCAAACCACGCCTTCCATCCACTCGCGCTCAGCCATCGTCTCGCTGTCGTCGCCCTGCTCGACAGGAATTATTGGCTAAGTTGCGCCGGGATGACCAGTGATGTTTCATGACCCGGCCGTGCCTGGGTTCGAATTTGCGAGTCGGATTCGGCATGCGGTTCAGGAGATGGAATGGGCAAGGTCTTCGCGCATGATCCTCGTCGTCCCGGCGTGCCGCGTGTCGGCATCGGCGGGCGGCTGCGAAACTATTTCCTGGCTGGCATCCTGGCGACCGCGCCGCTTTGTCTCACGGCCTATATCGCCTGGCGCTTCATCACCTGGGTCGATGAAGGCGTCTTTTCGCTGCTCCCGCCGGAATACAACCCCGAGACCTATCTCCCGTTCAGCATTCCCGGCATAGGGCTGATCATCGCGCTGGTCGGGGTCACGCTGATCGGCGCCATCACCGCCGGCCTGCTCGGGCGCCTGATGCGGCAGCTGCTGGAAGCGGTGGTCAACCGCCTGCCGATCATCCGCACCATCTACAACCTGATCAAGCAGGTGACCGAGACGGCGCTGGCCAACCGGGCGCAGGCGTTCCGCGAATGCGCCTTGGTCGAGTATCCGCGCAAGGGGAGCTGGACCGTGGGCTTCATCACCGGAACCACGGCGAAGGAGTTCGAGACGCTGACCGGCGAGGAGATGGTCAACGTCTTCGTGCCGACCACGCCGAACCCGACCTCGGGCTTCCTGATGTTCATCCCGCGCCGCGAAGTGCATATCCTCGAAATGTCGGTCGAGGACGGGATCAAGCTGGTGATCTCCCTGGGGCTGGTGCTGCCGCCGGCGCCTGGGGTGGAAACGGATCAGCCGGAGCGCAAGGTCCTCACGACAGAGTCGCGCTCGAACAAGTAGAGCAGGACGCGCAAGGCGCGGCCGCGGTCGCCGACCAGCTCGGGATCCTGTTCGAGCGCCAGTTTCGCATCGTCGCGGGCGACCGGGATCAAGTCGCCATGGGCGGCGAGATCGACCAGCTTGAAATCGGGCAGGCCGCTCTGGCGCGTGCCGAGCGCCTCGCCGCCGCCGCGCAGCTTCAGGTCCTCCTCGGCGATGCGGAAACCGTCATCGGTGTCGCGCATGATCTGCAGCCGTGCCTTCGCGGTCTCGGTCAGCGGGCCCTGATAGAGCAGGAGGCAGCTCGACTTGGCTTTGCCGCGCCCGACGCGGCCGCGCAGCTGGTGCAGCTGGGCGAGGCCGAAGCGCTCGGCATGCTCGATCACCATGACGGTCGCTTCCGGCACGTCGACGCCGACCTCGACCACGATGGTGGCGACCAGGATGTCGATGCGGCCGGCCGCGAAGTCGGCCATGGCCTGGTCGCGGTCCTGGGCTTTCTGCTTGCCATGGGCGAGGCCGACCCGCTTGCCGAAGATCTCCGAGAGCGCGCGGTGCCGCGCCGTGGCGGCGGCGAGATCGGATTGCTCGGATTCATCCACCAGCGGGCAAATCCAGTAGACGCGGGCGCCGGTGTCGATCGCACGCTTCAGCGCCGGGATGATTTCTTCCTGGCGCTCGACCGGCAGAACGCGGGTGTCGATCGGCTGGCGGCCGATCGGTTTCTCGGTCAGGCGCGAGACGTCGATATCGCCGTAAGCCGTCAGCATGAGCGTGCGCGGGATCGGGGTCGCGGTCATCACCAGGAGATCGACGCCCTTGCCCTTTTCGGCCAAGGCGATGCGCTGCTGCACGCCGAAGCGATGTTGCTCGTCGATCACCGCAAGCCGGAGGTCGGCGAAGGCGATGTCGGATTGCACCAGCGCGTGGGTCCCGATGATGAGCTTCAACTCGCCCTCGGCGAGGTCTTTCAGGATCGTGTCGCGCGTCTTGCCCTTCTCGCGGCCGGTGAGGAGCACGATATTGACTCCGGCCGCGGCACAGAGCGGACGCAGCGTGGCGAGATGCTGGCGGGCGAGGATGTCGGTCGGCGCGAGGAGCGCAGCCTGGCCGCCGGCCTCGACCGCGACCAGCATCGCCATCAGCGCCACCACGGTCTTGCCGCTGCCGACATCGCCTTGCAGCAGGCGCAGCATGCGGTGCGAGCCCGCCATGTCGCCCTCGATCTCCGCGACCGCCATGGTCTGCGCGCCGGTCAGGCGATAGGGCAGGGCCTTCAGCACCTTGTCGCGCAGCTTGCCATTGCCGGTGCTTGGCCGGCCCGGAAGGCGGCGGTTGTGCTGGCGCGTCAGCGCCAGGGCGAGCTGGTTGGCGAGAAGCTCGTCATAGGCGAGGCGGGCGCGGGCGGGCGTTGCGGGATCGAGATCGCCGTGGGTCTTCGGATTGTGCACGGCACGAACCGCGTCGTCCCAGTCCGGCCAGTCGTGACGCTTCACCAGATGCGGGTCGGCCCATTCGGCCGGGTCGGGCACGCCTTCCAGCGCGGCGCGCACGGCCTTGACCACGACCTTGGGCGGCAGGCCGGTAGTCATCGGATAGACCGGCTCGAAGCGCGGGATCTCGTTGCGGCGGTTGACCGGCAGGATGTAATCCGGATGGACCATATTGGGCGTGCGGCCATAGCGATCGATCCGGCCGCTGACCACGCGGAGCTCGCCGACGGGCAAGATCTTCTTCAGGTAGTCCGCCTTGGCATGGAAGAAAACCAGGTCGAGGTCGCCGGTGTCGTTGACGCAGGAGATGCGGTAGGGCTGGCGCGGATTGTTGGGCGCCATATGGGCCAGCGGCTTCACCACCGCGGTGATGATCGAGCCTTCGACCGCATCCGTGAGCGCGGGCTCGGCGCTGCGGTCGATCAGGCTGGTCGGCAGATGCCAGAGCAGCGAGACCACATGGGGCCCGCAGAGCTTCTCCAGGAGCTTGCCGAATCGCGGGCCGATGCCCGGGAGGCTGGTCACCGCGGCGAACAGTGGAAACAAAATCTGCGGCCGCAAGGGCTTCTCCCGGTGGGATCTCAGGGTGGCTTCTCAGGGTGGGCAAGGTATAACGAAACCATGACCGGAGACCAGATTTCAGCAGAAGAAGCGGGTTTGCGGCGGCGCCTGCTGTTCCAGAGCAAGCACCGCGGGGTCAAGGAGCTCGACCTGATCCTCGGCCGGTTCGCCGAGGCGCATCTGGCCGAATTCCGCATGGCGGAGCTGCAGCAATTCGCCGTGTTGCTGGGGGAGCCCGACCCCGATATATACGACTGGCTCGTCGGGCGCGTGCCCCTGCCGGCCCGGCTGCAAAACCCTGTCACTGGACTTCTCCTCGACTTCACCAACCGTGAAAAAACTGCCCTTTGAATTGCCGGATTCCGGTCGCCTCAATGCCACTCTTCAAAATGTGGGAGGTGTGCCGGAAGGCCGCGACGCCGAACTGATCGCCAAGCTTGCGGAGACGCATGCCGGCGGCGTGCTGCATGTCGCCGTCGATGACGTGCGGCTGCAGCGCCTGACCGATGCCCTGGAGTTCTTTGCCCCGAAGCAAAAGGTCGTCGCTTTCCCCGCCTGGGACTGCTTGCCTTATGACCGGGTCTCGCCCCATCGCGACATCCTGGCGCGGCGGGTCGATGCCCTGACCGATCTGGCCCACCTGCCGGAGGGGGCCGCGCGGCCGATCGTGGTGACGACGGTGGCGGCGATCCTGCAGCGCGTGCCGGCGCCGGGCACCTTCGCCGCGGCGGCGCAGGAGCTGCGGCGCGGGCAGACGATCTCGCAGCAGCAGCTGATCGATTACCTGCTGGGGAACGGCTATCTGCGTTCCGGCACCGTGGGCGAGCCGGGCGAGTTCGCGGTGCGCGGCGGCATTGTCGATCTCTATCCGCCGGGGGCACCCAGCCCGCTGCGGGTGGATTTCTTCGGCGACGAGGTCGAGGAGCTGCGGCTGTTCGATGCGCTCTCGCAGCGCAGCCAGGAGAAGCTCGAGCGCTTTGTCCTGAAGCCGGTCAACGAGGTGACGCTCAATCCGGCGGCGATCGAGCGCTTCCGCACAAATTACCGCAACACCTTCGGCAATGTCAGCGACGACCCGCTCTACGAGGCGATCAGCGCCGGCCGGCAATATCCCGGCATGGAGCATTGGCTGCCGCTGTTCCTGCCGGAACTGGTGCCGCTGACCGCCTATCTGCCCGATGTCGTGCTGACCCTCGACCATCAGTTCGAGGAGGCGAAGAAGGCGCGGCTGGAGATGATCGCCGACTTCTACCAGGCGCGCACCGATCTGCAGCGCGCGGACCGGGAGAGTGGGGCAGCGCCCTATAAGCCGCTGGAGCCGGCACGGCTCTATCTTGCCGAGAACGGCTGGCACCAGATGCAACAACGCCGCTCGGTGCTGGGCTTCAACCACCATCGCCATCCGGAAAGCGCCGGCTGGGTCGATGCCGGCGGGCGCCCGGGCCTCTCGTTTGCGGAAGCGCGCACCAATCCGGACATCAACCTTTATGACGCGGTGGCGCAGAAGCTGCGGCCGGAGCTCGCCGCCGGAAGGCGCGTGCTGCTGACCGCTAGCAGCAATGGCGCGATCGAGCGGCTCTCAGGGCTGGTGAAGGATCACGGTCTGCCCGCGCCGCAGGCGGTCGAGCATGCGGATGACCTGGACCGGCTGGAGCCGGGCGTCATCGCCCGCGCGGTGCTGAACCAGCCGACCGGCTTCTCGACCGACGACCTGCTGGTCGTGACCGAGCAGGACATTCTCGGCGACCGCATGACGCGGGCGATCAGCCGGAAGAAGAAGAGCGAGACCTTCCTCGCCGAGCTCTCGAACTTCCATGCCGGCGACTATGTCGTGCACAACGACCACGGCGTCGGCCGCTACGAGGGGCTCGAGACGCTGGATGTCGGTGGTGCGCCGCATGACTGCCTGCGGCTGATCTACGAAGGAAATGACAAGCTGTTCGTGCCGGTCGAGAACATCGAGGTGATCTCGCGCTATGGCGGCGAGGACGCGATCGTCGCGCTCGACAAGCTGGGCTCGGCCGCCTGGCAGAACCGCAAGGCGCGGGTCAAGCAGCGGATCAAGGACATCGCGCAGCAGCTGCTGAAGATCGCAGCCCAGCGTTCGATCCGCGAGACCGAGCCGATGCAGCGCCCGGAAGGGCTCTACGACGAGTTCTGCGCCCGCTTCCCCTATGCCGAGACCGAGGACCAGCTCAAAGCCATCGACGAGGTGCTGACCGATCTCGCCTCGGGCAAGCCGATGGATCGCCTGGTTTGCGGCGATGTCGGCTTCGGCAAGACCGAGGTCGCATTGCGCGCGGCCTTCACCGTGGCGATGGGCGGGCGACAGGTCGCGATCGTGACGCCGACCACTTTGCTCTGCCGCCAGCATTTCCACAACTTCACCGAGCGCTTCAAAGGATTCCCGGTTCAGGTGCGGCAGCTTTCGCGCCTGGTCACCACCAAGGAAGCAAACGAGACCAAGGCCGCACTGAAGGAGGGCAAGGTCGATATCGTTGTCGGCACCCATGCGGTGCTGGCGAAGTCGATCGAGTTCGGCGACCTCGGCCTGGTGATAGTGGATGAGGAGCAGCATTTCGGCGTGACGCAGAAAGAGCGTCTGAAGGAGATGCGCGGCGACATCCACGTCCTCACGCTGACCGCAACCCCGATTCCGCGCACGCTGCAGCTGGCGCTGACCGGCATCCGCGAGATGAGCCTGATCACCACGGCGCCGGTCGACCGGCTGGCGATCCGCACCTTCGTGCTGCCTTACGATCCGGTGATCGTGCGCGAGGCGATCCTGCGCGAGCAGTTCCGCGGCGGCCAGGTCTTCTATGTCTGCCCGCGGATCGAGGATCTCGATGCGCTGTCCGCGCGGATTCGCAAGCTGGTGCCGGAGATCAAGCTGGTGGTGGCGCATGGCCGCTTGTCGCCGACCCAGCTCGAGAAGGCGATGACAGCGTTCTACGACCGGCAATACGACATGCTGCTCTCAACCAACATCATCGAGAGCGGGCTCGACATTCCGAACGCCAACACGATGATCATGCACCGCGCCGACATGTTCGGCCTGGCGCAGCTCTACCAGCTGCGCGGCCGCATCGGCCGGGCGAAGCTTCGCGGCTACTGCTACCTCACCACGCCGCCGGGCAAGGCGCTGACCGCCGATGCCGATCGCCGCCTGGAAGTGATGCAGACCCTGGATCAACTCGGCGCCGGCTTCAGCCTGGCGAGCCACGATCTCGACATCCGCGGCGCCGGCAACCTGCTGGGCGACGAGCAGTCGGGCCATGTGCGCGAGGTGGGCGTCGAGCTCTATCAGCAGCTGCTGGAAGAGGCGGTGCGCGAGGCCCGCGGCGATCGCCAGGCGGCGCAACGCGACTGGCAGCCGCAGATCAATATCGGCACCTCGGTGCTCATCCCGGAGAATTACGTCACCGACCTCTCGGTGCGGTTGGGCCTCTATCGCCGCATCGCGGTGCTGGAGAGCGACGAGGAGGCGGAAGCCTTCGCGGCGGAGCTCATCGACCGTTTCGGGCCGCTGCCGGTCGAGGTCGAGAACCTGCTCGGCATCGTCGCAATCAAGCGGCTCTGCCGCCGTGCCGGCGTCGAAAAGGTCGAAGCCGGGCCGAAGGGTGCGGTGCTGCAGTTCCGTCAGAACCGCTTCGCACAACCCGAGAAGCTGGTCGGCTTCATCACCAAGCATGCAAGGCTGTTCAGCATCCGCCCCGATCAGCGCTTGGTCTGCAAGCAGGACTGGCCGGAACCGAAGGCCCGCGTCAACGGCGTCGAGAAACTGGTGAAGAACCTGGCGGCGCTGGCGGCGTGACGGTTCCACTCCTCTGCGTTGCGCGTGAGGAGCTACACCCGCACCAGCGCGTCGTCTTCGCGGGCGAGATCGAACATGTGGTACAGCGCTTCCGGCTCCTGGGCGCCGGAGAGGCCGAAGCGGCCGTTGAAGACGAAGTAGGGGACGCCGTTGATGCCTTGGCGGCGGGCGAGGAAGTCTTCCGCCAGAGTCGTGCCGATCGGGCTGTCTTCGGCGAGAGCGGATTCGATCTCGGCTTGCGGCAGGCCCGCGGCCAAGCCGACGTCGAGCAGAACCTCGGCCGAGCCGGTGTCGCGGCCTTCGTTGAAATAGGTGGCGAACAGGCGGTCGAGCAACGGGCTCTGGATGCCGTGTTGGCCGCCCAGAGCCAGCAGGCGGTGCGAGCGCATGGTGTTCGGCGTGCGAGCGATCCGATCGAAGCGAAAGCGGATGCCTTCGTCGGCCCCGACCCGTGTCACCGTGTCGTAGAGCCGGCTGGCGCGCTCGGCGCTGCCGAATTTCGCCGCGAGGTATTGCTGGCGGTCCATGCCGCCGCTCGGCATGCCCGGATTGAGCTGAAAGGCCCGCCAGCGAATTAAAAGGCCCGGCATCGGCCGCGCCTTTAAGGCGCGCTCCAGCCGGCGTTTGCCGATGTAGCACCAGGGGCAGATCGTGTCGGAGAAGATTTCCAAATGCATTCTAGCCGTTCCTGGTGGGGATTCTGCGCCGAGCCCAGGACCTCTGCAAGGCGGAAATCGGCCTATTGCTCGGCGACAGCCTATTGTTCTGCGACGGGGCGCAGGGCGTCGAGTTCGACCACATTGAGGTGCTCGTAATCTTCGGCCGCGATGCAGCGGTCGATGACCTTGCCGTCGCTGGAGAGCGGGCAGATGATGAACTCGATCCACCGCTGCAGATTGCCGGCGACAGTCCAATAGGAGATTCCGATGCCGGGCCGGCGCGCCTCGACGGCGGCGCGATAGAACTCCGCCCAGTCCGCGCCTTCCGTGTCCTGGAATTGCAATGAATCCGCATAGCGGTTGGTGAAGTCGAACTTGGCGAACCGGACGAGCTCCGTCCCCACCAGCCGATAGAAGACGCGGAACGGATTGTACTCGATGCCGGTCAGCAGGATATGCGGCAGGATGCCTTTGATCGCGCCGGGATCGATATCGTGGCGGCTGGGGAGGGGACGATCGCCGCGCAGGCTGTTCCAGTATTTCACCAGCGTCGCGCAGCGCGCCGAACGCATTGGCGGGAGACCCGACGCAGGGTCGAAGGTCTCGAAGCCGTCGGGCATACGCACGCCTCCCCACCGCCGAATCAGCGTCTTCCCCCGGCGACGACCGTAACATGCCGGAAAGCCGCCGTCCTACCGGGATGTGCAGCGCTATTGTTCCGAGACGGGCGGGAGGCGGTTGAGTTCGACCGAGCTGGTATGCTCGTAATCTTCGATTGCGATGCAGCGGTCGATCACAACTCCGTCGCTCGAGAGCGGGCAGATGACGAACTCCATCCAGCGCTTGATGCTGCCGCTCACCGTCCAATCGGTCTGGCCGATGCCCGGCCGTCGCGCATCGGCCACCGCGCGATAGTAGATCGTCCAGTCGGCGGCTTCGTCATCCTGGAAATGGAGGGAGTCGGCATAGCGGCCGGTAAAATCGAATTTGGCGAAACGCACGATCTCGGTGCCGACCAGCCGATAGCGGACGCGGAATGGACTGTATTCGAGCCCGACGACCATGATGTGCGGTAGAACCGGAATGAGGTCGGTTGGCTGGATCTCGTCGCGGATCGGGAAGGGGCGCGCGCCGCGTATCTTGTTCCAATGCTTCAGCAGGTAGGTGCACCGGCTGGATTTCAGCCGCGGCAGGTCCGAATCCGGATCGAAGGTCCGGAAGACGTCCGACATTCACGTCTCTCCCCAGGCGCGTCCCTCAACGATCGACGGAACGTCGTCGCCCCCGCAAGGAACAGTAACACGGGAGGCTCCCGCGCGTCCCGCCGGATCAGATCAGAGAGGCCGGGGATCGACGAAGCGGCGCAGGACATTGCGGGTTATGCGCGCGACATTGTTGTCGTAGCCGTTGTGGCTTAGCGATGCGGCCCAGGTAATGGAGCCGGTGGAAAAGACGCCGCCGCCGTTCGGCGTCTCGAAGAAGACCAGCTCGCCACGGACCTTCGGATTCTCGATCGCATCCGCGCCGGGAAAGCCGGCGAGCATTTCCTCGGGCGTCAGGAGATACACATTGGAATGCTCGACCGAGCGGGCCAGCACCAAAGCATGCGGCGGCGTGCCGAGCTCCGGATCGGCGGCGTCGAGCTCATAACCGGCGGCACCGCCGAGGACGCCGAAATTGCCGATCTTCTCGTCAGGGCCGATACCGTCGAAGATGAAGCTGGCGCGCGGATCGAAGCTCTGCTCGGTGCGCACGAAGTGGGAGTTCTCGTCGAAACCCTCGGCGACGAAGCCAACGCCGACCAAAGCCTGAGGGGCGCGGCCGTTGGAGCGCCAAAGGCCGCCGAACTCGCCGTTGAAGCTGTGGAAGCGCTCGCCGGGCGGCAGCTCGAAGCAGCGCGTGCCGGCTTCGCCGCGGCGGACTTCGATGACTCCGGGCAGGTCGGCATGGGTGGCCACGCGCCAGTAGAAGCCGTTGCCGCCGAGATACATCAGGCGGCCGCCCCGCTGCAGATAGGCGTCGAACGCGTCCAGCATCGCGGTCGAGTGGTATTCGGGATGGCTGCCGGTCACGATGCAGCGGTAGCCGCGCAAGAGTTCAACGCCTTCCGCATGGATGCGGTCGTCGGTGATGACGTCGAAATGCTGGCCGGTCTCGGCCAGCCAATCGACCACATGCAGATCGGCATTGAAATTCCAGAGCGCGCGTTTGGGTCGCGTGTTCAGGATCGGCCGATGCCAGGACGAATAGACGCCGCCGCTGCCGTCGCGGTGACGGTCGTAGAGCGAGATGCCGAAGTCACGGCGCTCTTTCAGGAACTGCTCGGCCGGCCCGAGCTCCAGCAAGGCGCCATAGCAGACTTCGGAAAGCGCATCTTCATAGCCGTGATGGCTGTTGGCGTAAGCGAGGAAGGTGAAGGTCGAGGCGAGGAAGGCGATCGACGCCTTGGCCGCCGTCCTGGCCGGCAAGACGAAGAAGGGGAGATAATCTTCACCACTGCCCGCACAGCTCACGCGCGCGGCGTAGACGCCGCTCTTGAGGTCGGCGGGAACGGTCCATGCGAAATCGGTCTCCCATTGCATGTCATGGAGATCGTCGCAGTGGAAATGGATGGCACCGTAAAGATCCGGCTGGTCCGTCCAGCGCAGCGTCTGGCCCTTCCAGTTGTGCCCGGTGACGGCGCGGGTCGGCAGATTGACCAGCACGCCATCGTGACCGTTGCCGGAGGCATCGACGATGCGCTGGCTGTCGATGGCCACGGCGAACGTCCAGCTCGCGTGGGCGACGTCGACAAGTTCGTCGAGGGTCGCATGCTCGATATCGGCGACGGCGGGGCGGATGACCGGCGCCTCGATCTTGCCGTCGAAATGCCGCCTGGTGAAAAGCCGAGCGCCTTCGATCGCCTCGAGCTCGGCGGCGATCGTCACCGGCGTCGCGACGAGATGCGCCGGACGAAAATCGATCGAGGCCGTTGCCGTCGCAATCTCGGCTTCGCGCGGCAGGGGAGGCAGCAGGCGATGGGCGAGTTTCAGCGTGCCGCCTTGCACGGTGGCGACCAGCAGCGACCAGCGTCGTTCCGGGACCGGCCGATCGATGGTCACCGCGGACTGACGCTGGCCGTCGGAGATTTCGAAGCGCGCGCGTCCGGCGGCATCCAGCAAGAGCGACCAGCCTTGGCCGGGAAGCGGCGCCAAGGTGCGCGACGCGACGATGGCTTGATCGGCTTTCTTGGCCAGCCAGGTCGGATAGACCAGAGCCGCCACGGTGAAGCCGGCACCGTCGGGGACTTGCACGCCTTTGGCCACATAGCCGAAGGAGCCGATGTTGATGCGCTGCTTCCGGCCGGGATAGCGGCCATTGACCGAGGCTGCGATCGGCTGGGACTTGAACCCGGGCCCGTGGGGACTGTCATCGCCGCAGATGAGGCGGACGATCTCGGCGTCGTATTCTGCAGCGCCGCCTTCGCAACTCACCTTGAACGTGAGGCTTTCTCCGGGACGGACCGAGGGCCGATCGGTATATCCGACGATTTTCAACATGTGTTCAATCCAGCGGCAGGTCTCGGCCGGTCAGTCGCTTCCAGCGCAGCTTGAAGACGACCCATTCGGCTTCCCGCACGGTCTTGAACACATGGCCGGTCGGCATGATCGGGTCGGCCGGCGTCGCGCCGAATGTCCCCAGGCGATAGGGTCCGAAGCGTCCATCGCGCAGCAGCACGTAATGGCCTTTGAAGGGCTCCGTGCGCATGCGGTTCAAGACGCGCTGCAGCTCTGCGCTGTGGCGGCCGTAGGGCTTCCTGCGAAACTCCTCGGCGAGATCCAGGCGGGTCGGATCGATTTCGTACATGGAACTCCCCTGGGGCCGAGGCTAGCAAAGAACCTGCGCTCGCGCGAGCCACGTCAAAACAAAAACCCCGCCGGGATGCGGCGGGGCTTTCGGGTCGCGAGCGCGTGGCTATCGTCTAAGGTTGTTGCTGAATGATGATGTTGTTCTCGACGCTGTCGACGCCTTTGACGCCACGCGCGACGCTCTCGGCCTGCGCCTTGTGCGCGGCTGAGTCCACGAAGCCGCTCAATTGGACCACGCGGTTCGATGTCTCGACGTGGATCTGATTGGCCGGCGTGAGGCCGACATCCGATGCGAGGCTGGTCTTCACCCTGGTCGTGATGCTCGCATCATCCATGTAGGCTTCGCCGGACTGCTTGCCCTCAACGACCGAACAGGCGCCGACCGCGACTGCGAGCAGTGCGGCGCCGGCGAGCCGCTGGAAGTAGCTCCGATTCCGCAGCACGAGTCCCTCCATAGATAATCCGATTCCTCGGCACTGCAGGGGAGAACAGCGGGGCGCAGCGTTGGTTCCGAAAACCCGCACGGCGCGCGGCGGCCGGAACCCTGCTTGCCCGCTTGGCATTGACGGAACGCGGCCCGACTTGGCCGTGCATTTTGCCCTCCCACCCGACTTGGAATGGGGGAGCCGCCGTCGAGCCGCGCGGTTGGGACGACCGTCGGGGAACGACTCGCCGTCTTGCTCCACCAAATGAAAGAGCAGGCACGCGATGATCGAACGATGCGTCCAATGGGCATTCCGCCGCCGCGCCTCGCGCGCAATCTTCCGCGCCGGTGCAACGCTCCTCATCCTGCTTCCAGCGGTCGCGCTCGGCCCCGGCCTCGCTTGGGCGCATGGTGCGGCGCAGTGGATCGCGGACGGCGCATACAAATCGCCCAGCGGCTCGACATGCTGCGGTGTCAGCGATTGTCATCGGGCGGAGGGCGCAAAGACGACGCGCGTGCTGAACGGCTACAAAATCGCCGTCGTGATCGACGGCAATGCCTATGATCTTTTCGTGCCCAAGGCCGCGGTCTTCGGCTCGATTGATGATGCGGTCTGGTACTGCGCGCTGCCGCAGGATTATCTCAACGGCCAAGCACGCTGCCTGTTTCTCCCGGGCACGGTCTGACGCGGAACAGTTCTCCGAACAGCGCATTCTCTCCCGTCTGCCTGCCCAGGTTTCGGGGAGATCCTGCATGCCGCTTCGGTTCGTGCGCGACGTCGTCTACCTGCCGGAACGCGATGCCGTGAAGACGACGGCGATCGACGGAAGCCGTGTCGTGCCCTGTCTCGCGACCCGCTCCGCCCTGATCGTGCTCGGCTGCACCGATCGTGACGGGCCCGAGCGCATGGTGGAGAAGTTCGAGCATCACCGGCCGATGATCGAAAGCGCCGCTGTCTTCAAGCACCGCCAGGGGCATCATCGTCATTCCGGCGCCGTGGTGATCGAGGAGGGCGATCTCTGCGCCCTGTTCGGATTCGAGGGCACGTAAGGCACCCGGCGAATTTCGATTGTTTCATGTGAAACAAATAGGGAACGCGGCTAGATGACCTGGAGCTGCGATGCCGTGTCGCCCCCGCCGATGTTGCGCCCGTGGATCGGCTGGTTTATGCGAACCGCGCCGGGAATTTTCTGCGATAGAGGCGAGACGTGGCCGACGAGAACGATGAATACGTGTACGACGAAGCGACCGGCGAATGGCGTCCGGCCTCGGAACTGGCGGCGGCCAAGAGCGAGCAGGCCGTGGTTCGCGATGCTTCCGGGAACGTGCTGGCGGACGGCGATTCTGTCACCCTCATCAAGGACCTAAAGGTGAAGGGCGCCAATCAGACCCTGAAGCAGGGCACGATCATCAAGTCGATCCGTCTCACCGACAATATCGAAGAGATCGACTGCCGCCACGACACGATCAAAGGTCTGGTCCTGCGGACCGAGTTCGTGCGCAAGCGCAAATAGGCCGAGCGCAACGCAGCCCCCCAAAGACACCTGACCCTTAGATGTTCCGGGTGGCGGATGGGGTATCCGTCCAAACGACAGGGTTCATCCGGATTAATTCTGGCGCGCCGTCATCTACCTATCATGGCGCCCCATCGTTGAGGCCCTAACGTGCCGGGCCACTGAACTTTCGGTCAATCGATGGATTCGGGGGGAACCAAAGACCGCCAATTAACCCTTTCTTAAACTCTCACCGACAGGCTGGATTTGGTCATGACCAGACTTGCGAAGATTCCAGCCCGAGGGGTCTGCTAATGCTCATGGATGTCGATTATTGCCGAGCGCGCGCGGCCACGTGCCGCGAAAGTGCAGTTCGTCCCCGCAAAGGTGAGCCGCGCGCGGGATGGCTCTACCTTGCCGATCTCTGGGAGAGACTTGCGGAAGCGGCCGAACAGCAATCCACCGTCCACTAGGATCCGCCTTATCAGCGGCAAACGCGTGTCAAGCTGAGGCCGGCTCCCGAAGCACGCAAGGCTCCCCAGCCGTTCACCCTGAATGAGAAAGGGCGCCCGCCGGCGTCTTCCAATACCCGCGAATAGAGTTTGGCGGATGGGGTGAGATTCGAACTCACGGTGAGCTTGCACCCACGCCGGTTTTCAAGACCGGTGCCTTAAACCACTCGGCCACCCATCCCAAGGGACCTCGCATTGCGCGCCTTTCCTTAAAGGAGCGGACAGGCGACGCCAACCCGCTTGTCGCCTGGGGCGGTGGAACGGCGTGACTCACGACATAGTGAATCCAATCGATTCAAAGCGATTCTTGAATTGGCTGAACCAGAACCTTTATCTTCTGCACCAAGTTATTGTCCGTCCGAGTCGACTGTTAATGGAGTTTAAGATGACCGTACGCGTTGCCACGGGCTCGGCCCGCTTTGGTTTGGCCGCCGTGGCGCTTTCCGCCCTGCTCTTGTCGGGTTGTGCCGGAATGGGCGACACCGAGCAGCGAGTGCTGACCGGTGCCGCGATCGGCGCGGGCGCGGGCGCAGGCCTCGGTGCAGTGACCGGGGGCCTGAGCATTCCGGCCGGCGCCATCATCGGTGCGGGCGCGGGCGCGGTCACCGGCCTGGGGGTGGATCTGCTGAAGAAGCAGCAGCCGTAAGATATCGGTCTCGGCTCTCGTCGGCCCGTCGGAAGTTTCGGGGCGCGCAATGCGCGGCAGAATCGTTTGATGCCGCGGACCCTATTGGTTAGCCTACCGCGGCCTTGAGATGGGGATTGAGTTTCAACAAGATGACGCGTCTGCGTAGGGTATTGCTGGCTATCGGTGGGATGATTCTCGCCGCCGTCACCCTTGCCGGCTGCGCGGAAACCACCCTGGTCACCAATACGTCTAAGCTGGCGACCGAGGATCAGAACGGCATCCCGCCCTACAAGCTCGGCAGGCCGTATCAGATCGAAGGCGCCTGGTACTACCCGAAGGTCGATTACGACTACAGTGAGACCGGCATCGCCTCATGGTACGGGCCGGACTTCCACGGCAAGAGCACGGCCAACGGCGAAATCTTCGATCAGAATGCGCTGACCGCCGCGCATAAGACTCTGCCGATGCCGACCATCGTGCGGGTCACCAATCTCGAGAACGGCCGCTCGATCGAGGTCCGGATCAACGATCGCGGGCCTTTCAAGAACAACCGTGTCATCGACCTCACGCGCCGCGGCGCGCAGCTCCTCGGCTTCGAAGGCCAGGGCACCGCGCGGGTGAAGGTGCAGGTGATGAAAGAGGACAGCATCCTGCTCGCCAACAAGGTCGGCGGCGCGCAGCTCGCCTATGCCGGCGAGCCGGAACCGCTGGCAGGCGGGCCGAAGCCGACCGCCGCGCCGGCTGGAACCGTCGTCACGCAGAAACTGCCGCCGGGACAAACCGCGCCCGCGGTGCCGGTGCGGCCGCAAGCCTCGAACTCGGTCGTCGGCCTGCCGAAGCCTTCGGCGGCGCAGGCGGCGGCGAGCATTCCGTCACTCAATGGCTCGGTTTCCTACGCGCCGGTGAAACCGACTAACATCTTCATCCAGGCCGGCGCGTTCCTGCAGCAGAGCAATGCCCTGAAGCTGACCCAGCAGCTCGCCTCGCTGGGGCAGACCCGTGTCACCCAGGCACGGGTCGGGACGCAGACCTTCTATCGGGTGCGACTCGGGCCGATCCAGAAGATCGAGGATGCCGACACGCTGCTACAGAAGGTGATTGGCACCGGCCAGCCCGACGCCAGAATCGTCGTCGAATAGGCGGGGAATCACGGCTTTTCGCAACCGGGTTCCATTCACTGCTCGACGCTTGACGGCTTCGCTCCTTTGCCGCAAAGGTCCATTATGACTCACACGAATTGGCGGCGAGGAACGTTCATGTCGCGTCGACTGCTGACCGGGGGGCTGGCTGCTGGCCTGGTGGTGGCATTTGCATTGGCGGGACCCCTTTGGGTTTCCGGCGCCCAGGCGGTGGAGCCGCCCAACGTGCAGGCGCAGCACGTCTATATCGTCGATTACAACACCGGCTCGGTGCTGTTCGACAAGGCCGGCACCGAGAAGCTGCATCCGGCGTCGATGAGCAAGCTGATGACGCTCTACATGCTGTTCGATGCGGTGAAGCGCGGCGACGTCAAGCTGAGCGACAACTTCCATGTCAGCAAGAAAGCCTGGTCGACCCAGGGCTCGAAGATGTTCGTGCCGATCGACGGCGACATCAAGGTGGAAGACCTGATCCGCGGCATCATCGTGCAATCCGGCAACGATGCCTGCGTGGTGGTGGCCGAGGGCTTGGCCGGCAGCGAGGAAGCCTTCGCCGAGCGGATGAACAAGAAGGCGGCCGAGATCGGGCTGAAGAACAGCCATTTCATCAACGCGTCCGGACTGCCGGACCCGAGCCATCTGATGACCGCGCAGGATCTGTTCATCCTGGCCGAGCACCTGTTCGAGGATTTTCCGGAATTCTACCACTATTTCAGTGAGAAAGAGTTCGTCTACAACAAGATCAAGCAGGGCAACCGCAACCCGCTGCTCTATCGTCCGAACACCGGCGTCGACGGGCTGAAGACCGGCCACACCGAGGAGGCGGGCTTCGGCCTCACCGCTTCGGCGATCCGCGACGGCCGGCGCATCTTCATGATCGTGCACGGCATGACTTCGATGCAGGATCGCGCCGACGAGACCGGGCAGTTGCTCGATTGGGCCTTCCGCACCTTCGGCGATTATACGGTGGCGAAGAAGGACACGATCCTCGCCCAGGCCAATGTCTGGATGGGCCAGCAGAAGACAGTGCCGCTGACCGTTGCCAAGGATCTGCTGGTTACCCTGCCGGTGTCGGACCGCGAGAAGATCCAGGTCAAGGCCATCTATGACGGGCCGATCGCGGCACCGGTCGCAGCCGGCCAGCCGATCGGCGAGCTGGTGATGACGATCCCGGGCATGCCCGAATTCCGCGCGCCGCTGGTCGCCGCGCAGGACGTGCCGCAGCTCGGCTTCGCCGGCCGCGTGACCGCCATGCTGCAGCAGATGATCTTCGGCGCCGAGCAACAGGCGCAGCAGGAACCGGCGCCCGCACAGCCGCAGCCGCAAACCCAAACCAACTGAGGCGGGCGACAGACCGATGTCGACGCCGGTGCGCCCGCCGCTGAAATTCGTCACGTTCGAAGGCGGCGAGGGTGGGGGCAAGTCGACCCAACTGCGCCTCCTGGCCGAGGCCCTGAGCAAGGCCGGCGAGGCCGTAGTCACCACGCGCGAGCCCGGCGGCGCGCCGGGCGCCGAGGAGATCCGGCGCCTGCTGGTCGAAGGCGAGACCGGGCGCTGGCCGGCGGATGCCGAGGCACTGCTGCATTTCGCGGCGCGGGCCGAGCATCTGGTCAAGGTGATCCGCCCGGCGCTGGATGAGGGCAAGTGGGTGCTGTGCGACCGCTTCGCGGATTCGACGCTGGCCTATCAGGGTTACGGCCAGGCCCAGGATCTCGGCTGGCTCCAGCAACTGCGCTCGCAGATCGTCGGCAAGACCGAGCCCGGGCTCACGCTCATTCTCGACCTGCCGGTGGAGATCGGCCTCGGCCGGGTCAGCGAGCACCAGCGCTACGAACGCATGGGGCGCGCCTTTCATGAGCGGCTGCATGCCGGCTTCCTGGCGATCGCGAAGGAGGAGCCGGATCGCTGCAAGGTGATTGACGCGACGCGCCCGATCGATGCGGTCGCCGCGGACGTGCGCGCCGCCGTCGCCAAGCAATTTCACGTAAAGCTCTGATGGCGCGCCGGCCTGCCGCCGATGCCGATCCACGCATCCTCCCGCCGCCGGCCGCAGCATCCGCGACGCGGCTGATCGGGCATGAGGGCGCGGAGGCGGCCTTTCTCAACGCGCTGGCGTCGGGGCGCATGCCCCATGCCTGGCTGATCACCGGGCCGAAGGGTGTCGGCAAGGCGACGCTTGCCTTCCGCATGGCGCGGGCTTTGCTCTCGACCCCGGCGAAGACCGAGGATAGCGGCGGCCTGTTCGGCGAGGCGCCGAAGGTTGCAGCGATCCTCGACATCGGACCTGGGCATCCGATTTTCCGCCGCGTGGCGGAGCTGGCCCATTCCGACCTCCGGCTCTTGCGCCGCTCGCTCAATGACAAGGGCAAGCTGCGCAGCGAGATCGTCATCGACGACGTGCGCGCGGCGATCGACTTCCTGCGCCTGACACCGGCCGAGGGCGCTTGGCGCGTCCTGATCGTCGACGCCGCCGACGACCTCAATCGCAACGCTGCGAACGCGCTGCTGAAGATCCTGGAGGAGCCGCGGCCGCGGACGGTGCTGATCCTGGTCAGCCACGCGCCGGGACGGCTGCTGCCGACCATCCGCTCGCGCTGCCGGCGGCTCACGTTGTCGCCGCTGCCGGAAGCGGTGATGACGGCCGAGCTCAAAGCGCGCGCGCCGGAGCTCGAGGGCGAGGATCTGCATCTGGTGGCGGCGCTCGCCGAGGGCAGTCTCGGCCATGCTCTCACTCTGGTCGAGACTGAGGCCATGGGGCTGTTCCATGAGATCGCCGGGCTGCTGGTGCAATGGCCGCGCGCCGATACCGCCGCCCTGCACAAGCTCGCCGACCGCTTGAGCGGGCGCGGCGCCGAGCAGGCCTTCGAGCAGGCGGCGGAGTTGCTGGAATGGATCGGGGCACGGTTTCTCAGAAACGCCGCTTTAGGCGGAAATGTAACGCCGGAGCGCTTCCCGGGCGAGGCCGAATTGACCCGGAAATGGCTCGGGGCGGCCGGACTTGATCGCTGGCTGGAGCTGTGGGAAAAAGTCGAGCGGCTGTTCGCCCGGGTGCTGAGCGTCAATCTTGATCGCCGGCAAGCCTGGCTGACGGCTTGGCTCGCCCTCCAGACCGTGGAGGCGGGTGGTCTCGGCGACGGATAGGCCGGGGCCAACAGGCGAAACGCTCGCCGCTTTCCCCATAGCCTCAGGAAGCCCCAACCAGGACCCAAATGGCCGATCGCAAGAGCTACTACGTCACCACGCCGATCTATTATGTGAACGATTCACCGCATATCGGGCACGCCTATACGTCGCTCGCTTGCGATGCCTTGGCGCGGTTCATGCGGCTCGACGGCTATGACGTGCACTTCCTGACCGGCACCGATGAGCACGGGCTCAAAGTCGAACAATCGGCGAAGGCGGCGGGCAAGGATCCGCAGGCCTTCACCGACGAGGTCTCGCAGCGTTTCCGCCTGCTCGCGCAGGCGATGAACTTCTCGAACGACGACTTCATCCGCACCACGGAACGGCGGCACATCGAGAGCTGCCAGGAGCTGTGGCGGCGCTTGAAGGAGCGTGGGCAGATCTATCTCGGCTCCTATGCCGGCTGGTACGCGGTCCGCGACGAGGCCTTCTACCAGGAGGATGAGCTGGAGACCCGGCCTGACGGCAAGAAGATCGCCAAGGCCTCCGGCGCCGAGGTCGCGTGGGTGGCAGAGCCGAGCTACTTCTTCCAGCTCTCGCAGTGGGCGGAGCCGTTGCTCGAGCACTATGCAAAGCATCCGGATGCCATCGGCCCGGATTCCCGGCGCAACGAGGTGATCAGCTTTCTGAAGTCTGGATTGAAGGATCTCTCGATCTCGCGCACCACCTTCAAGTGGGGCGTGCCGGTTCCCGACGATGCCGACCACATCATGTATGTCTGGCTGGATGCGCTGACCAACTACATCACCGCGGTCGGCTTTCCGGATACCGAGCAAGAGAAGTACATCAAGTTCTGGCCGGCGGACCTGCACATGGTCGGCAAGGACATCCTGAGATTCCACACGGTCTACTGGCCGGCCTTTCTGATGGCGGCCGGCCTCGAGCCGCCGCGTCGCGTCTTCGCCCACGGCTGGTGGACCAACGAAGGCCAGAAGATCTCGAAGTCGCTCGGCAACGTGATCGATCCGCATGAGCTGATCGCGCGCTACGGCCGCGACCAGGTGCGCTATTTCCTGCTGCGCGAAGTGCCGTTCGGCAATGACGGCGACTTCTCCCATCGGGCGATGGTGCAGCGGATGAACGGCGATCTCGCCAACGGCATCGGCAATTTGAGCCAGCGCGTGCTGTCGATGATCAACAAGAACTGCGAGGCCAAGGTGCCGGCGCATGGCGTGCTGACCGATGCCGACCAGAAGCTGCTGGGTGCGGCCCATGCACTGCTGCCGGCGCTGCGCCCGCTGATGACCACGCAGCAGTTCCACAAGGCACTGGAGGCGATCTGGTTAGTCGTGACCGAGGCCGACCGCTATGTCGACGAGCAGGCACCCTGGGCCTTGAAGAAAACCGATCCCGCCCGGATGGCAACGGTGCTCTATGTGCTGGCCGAGACGATCCGGCATCTGGCGCTGCTGATCCAGCCCGTCATGCCAGAATCCGGTGCGAAGATCCTGGACCAGCTCGCGGTGAGCGGCGACGACCGCAGCTTTGCGGCGATCGGTCCGGAGCACGCGCTGAAAAGCGGCACCGATCTGCCGAAGCCCGAAGGCGTGTTCCCGCGCTTCGTGGAAGAGACGGCGGCGTGACAGCTGTGAACCGGGGCGCTCGGCTGATCGACAGCCACTGTCATCTCGATTTTCCGGACTTTGAGGGGCAGGTGCCGGAGGTGCTGGCGCGCGCTGAGGCCAACGGCGTCGCGCATCTGGTCACCATCTGCACCCGGGTCTCGGAATTCGACAAGGTGCTGGCGATTGCGGAATCCGATCCACGGATCAGCTGCTCGGTCGGCATCCATCCGCATGAAGCCGCCGACGAGCCGGCGATCGATGCCGAGCGGCTTGTCGAGCTCGCCAAGCATCCGAAGGTGGTCGGGATCGGCGAGGCCGGGCTCGATTACTTCTACGACAAGAGCCCGCGCGAGCGGCAGCGCCAGGTCTTCGCGACCCATATCGAGGCATCGCGCCGTTCCGGTCTGCCGCTGATCGTGCACAGCCGCGATGCCGACGACGACACGATCGAGGAGCTGAAAATCGGAGCAGGGAAGGGCGGCCTCACCGGCGTCATCCACTGCTTCACCTCGACCCAGAAGCTGGCGGATGCGGCGCTGGAGATCGGCTTCTACATCTCGCTCTCCGGCATCGTCACGTTCAAGAACGCCGAAGAGCTGCGCGCGGTGATCAAGACCGTGCCGCTGGACCGGCTGCTGGTGGAGACGGATTCGCCATATCTGGCACCCGTGCCGAAGCGCGGCAAGAAGAACGAGCCGAGTTTCGTGAAGCACACCGCAACATTCGCCGCGCAATTGTTCGGAATGTCGGACGAGGCTTTCGCGGCGAAGACGACCGAGAACTTCCGCCGCCTGTTCTCGAAGGCACGCGTCGCGGCATGAAAGTCACCGTCCTCGGCTGCGGCGGTTCCGGTGGCGTGCCGCTGATCGGCAACAATTGGGGAACCTGCAATCCGGACAATCCGAAGAACCGGCGGCGCCGGGTCTCGGTCCTGGTGCAGCATGAAGGCGCCGACATCGTGCTCGACACCTCGCCGGATTTCCGGCTGCAGATGCTGGATGCAAATGTCGGCAAGCTCGATGCGATCCTCTACACCCACGATCATGCCGACCACACCCAGGGCATCGATGATGTCCGGTTCATGCGCGGCCCCGACAAGAACCAGCGGATCCCGGCCTATGGCGCGGCGGAGACGTTGCGCACGCTGACCGAGCGGTTTGCCTACATCTTCACTCAAGGCACCGAAGGATCGGGGCATCTCTACAGGCCGTTCCTGGAGGCCAAGACCGTCACCGGGCCGTTCGAGATCTGCGGCCTCAAAGTGACGCCGTACGATCAGGAGCACGGTTTCGGCTCGAGGACGCTGGGCTATCGCGTGGGACCCATGGCCTATTCGACCGACGCGGTCGATCTGCCGGAAGAAGCCTTCGAGATATTGCAGGGCCTCGATCTCTGGATCGTCGATTGCCTGCGCTTCGAGCCGCACATGACCCACGCGCATTTCGACAAGGCGATTGCCTGGATCGAGCGCGTGAAGCCGAAGCACGCGATCCTCACGCATCTCAACCACCAGACGGACTACGACGCGGTGAAGGCGAAATGCCCGCCGGGCGTCGAGCCGGGCTATGACGGGCTGAGCGTCGAAATATGAAGGGCAAAGTCGTCGCGGTCAGCCGCAGCAAGTCCCACAGCTTCAGCAAATCGACCGAGATGAGCATCCGCCTGCTCAAGGGGCTGGGCGTCGAGGGTGATGCGCATATGGGCGAGACGGTGAAGCACCGATCGCGCGTGCGGGTCGATCCGACCCAGCCCAATCTCCGCCAGGTGCATCTGGTCCAATCGGAGCTGTTCGACGAGTTGAAGCAGAAGGGCTTCACCATCCATCCCGGCGATGTCGGCGAGAACATCACCACGAGCGGGATCGATCTCCTCGGCCTGCCGACCGGCGCGGTCCTGCATCTCGGCGACAGCGCCGTGGTCGAGATCACCGGCCTGCGCAATCCCTGCAGCCAGCTCGACGGCTTCCAGAATGGCCTGACCGCCGCCGTACTGGACCGTGATGCCGCCGGCAATCTCATCCGCAAGGCCGGGATCATGGGCGTCGTGCGCGCGGGCGGCGATATCCGCCCCGGCGATCCGATTCGCGTCGAACTCCCTGCCGAACCCCACCGCCCGCTCGAACGGGTTTGATCCTCAGAAACCAGTAAGGCGGAAACCCCGAAGACCATCTTGACGTCGCTTCGGGCGTCTAGTAAAACCGTTTACGCAATCGATTTACTGAATCGGTTTACCAGCGAAGAGACAGGGCGTTGGTTCGAAACAACAAAGCAACCATCAATGACGTGGCCCGCATCGCGCGGGTTTCCACGACAACTGTCTCGCGCTATCTGAACAAGAGCATCCGTCTGCCGGGCGAGACCACGGCTCGGATCGACCAGGCGATCGCCGATCTCCATTACCAACCAAGTGTCCTCGCCAAACGCCTGTTGAAAGGCGCCACCGAGATCATCGGTCTCGCGACACCGGATATCGGCAACCCGTTCTTCGCCGAGCTCGCCGCCTCGGTCGAGGCGCGCGCGGCGTCGCTCGGCTACAGCGTCATTCTTTGCAGCACCGGCAACCGGCTGGAGCAGGAACTGGTCTACCTGGGGCGCCTGGCCTCCCGCCATGCCGATGGCCTGATCTTCCTGACCAATCACGGCGATGACGGCACTTTGCGCCGCGCCTTCGAGGTCCGGCGCAACATCGTGCTGCTCGACGAGGATATCCGCGGTCTCGACGTGCCGAAGGTCTTCGTCGAGAACGAGCGGGGTGGCTACATGGCGACCCAATGCCTGATCAACGCCGGGCATCGCCGCATCGCGCATATCTCGGGCCCGCCCAACCTGTTCAGCGTCCGGGAGCGCGTCGCCGGTTTCCGCAAGGCGCTCGGCGAGGTCGGGGTCACGGTGCCCGACGACCAGATCATTTTCGGCCGCTACGACCGTGCCTTCGGGCATGAAGCGGCCGCGCGGTTGCTGCAACAACCGGAGCCGCCGACGGCGATCTTTGCCGCCTCGGACTATCTGGTGATGGGGATCCTGGACGCGCTGCACGAACTGGGACTGAAGGCGCCGCAGGATCTCTCGCTGGTCGGTTTCGACGACATGCCGTTCGCGAGCCTGCTCGACCCGCCGATCACCACGGTGCGGCAGCCGATCCGGCTGATGGGCGAGCATGGCGTGAACGCCTTGATCGCCCGGATCAAAGGCGACGACCACCCGGCGACCGTCGAGCGTCTGCCGGTAAAGCTGATCGAACGCGCTTCGGTGGCGCCGCCCAGAAACGCTGCAAGCAGGGGTGCGGCGTCGACCAAGCGTGATCGCAAGATGCCGCCGGAATAGGGCGGTGGATTACCGCCGGGCAATCGGGCCCGGAAAAACAGGGAGAAGGAAACCAAACAATGACGATGATGCAGATGTTCAAACGGACCGCGGCGGCGACGGTGATCCTCGCCGGGATCGGCTTTGCGGCCTCGGCTCAGGCAGAGACGGTGGCGTTGGTCACCATCAACCAGCAGGCGCTGTTTTTCAACCAGATCAATGACGGCGCGCAGGCCGCGGCCGACAAGGCCGGCGCCAAACTGGTGATCTTCAACGCCAACAACCAGGCCGCGGCGCAGAACAGCGCCATCGAGAACTACATTGCGCAGAAGGTGGACGGCATCGTGCTGGTCGCCATCGACGTCAACGGCGTGAAGCCGGCAATCACCGCTGCTAAAGCCGCGGGCATTCCGGTGGTCGCGATCGACGCCCGGATTCCGGACGGCGATAACGCCGCGTTCATCGGCGTCGACAACGCCGGCGCCGGCGAGCTGATCGGCAAATACTTCGCGGACTATGTGCAGAAGAACGGCGGCTCTGCCAAGGTCGGCATCGTCGGCGCGCTGAACTCCTTCATCCAGAATCAGCGGCTCGACGGCTTCAAAAAGGCGGCTGGTGTTTCCGGTGTGACGTTCCTCGACACGGTCGATGGTCAGAACGTGCAGGACATCGCCCTGACCGCCTCCGAGAACTTGATGACGGCCAATCCCGACATGACGGCGATCTATGCCACGGGCGAGCCGCAGCTCGTCGGTGCGATCTCGGCCGTGACCAGTCAGAACATGACCGGCAAAGTGAAGGTGTTCGGCTGGGACCTCACCGCCCAGGCGATCAAGGGCATCGACGAGGGCTGGATCGCCGCCGTCGTGCAGCAGGATCCCTATAAGGAAGGCGAGGCCGGCGTGAACGCCATCCTCGCGCTCAAGAAGGGCGAGAAGGTCGCGCCGAGCATCGACATTCCGGTCACCATCGTGACCAAGGAGAATGTCGGCAAGTTCCGCGACCTCTTCAAATAAGTTCCCTCCCGACTGGGCCGGAGATCATCCCGTCTCCGGCCCGCTCTTTTCCCTTTTTCCAGGCCGCGCGATGCCGAACGATTCAAGACCGATCCGCGTGAAGATGGAGGCCATCACCAAGTCCTACGGCGCCATCAAGTCGTTGGACGGCGTGAACCTCGAACTCAAGGCCGGCGAAGTGCTCGGCCTGGTCGGCGATAACGGTGCCGGCAAGTCTACATTGAGCAAGGTGCTTTCCGGCGCGGTTATCCCGGATTCCGGGCGGATCACGCTCGACGGCCATACGGTGCATTTCAGCTCGCCGGCCGATGCGCGGCGGCAGCGGGTCGAGATGGTCTATCAGGACCTGTCGCTGTGCGACACGATCGACGTCGCCGGCAATCTGCTGCTGGGGCGAGAGCCGAAGCGGCGTATCCTGGGCCTGCCTTTCCTCAACAAACCGAAGATGCATGCCGACGCGGCTGCGATGCTGCAGAAGCTCGACATCCGCATTCCGAGCACGCGGCTCAAGGTCGAGAACCTATCCGGCGGGCAGCGCCAGACCATTGCGATCGGCCGTGCGGCCTCTTTCGATCCGCTGGTGCTGATCATGGATGAGCCGACCGCGGCATTGGCCGTCGCGGAGGTCGATGCCGTCCTGCAGCTGATCAAGACCGTCAGCGCCAAAGGCGTCAGCGTCATCCTGATCACCCATCGGCTGCAGGACCTGTTCGTGGTCTGCGACCGGATCATGGTGATGTATGAAGGTCGGAATGTCGCCGAGCGCAACATCGCCAACACGAACATCGAAGAGATCGTCAATCTGATCGTCGGGCGGAAATTCCAGTCCGTCTCGGCCCGCGGCCGGACGGAGGCGCAGCCATGAGCTCGAGCGCCATGAGTCCAAGGCTGCGCCAGTTCGTCCATGACAATGACGGCGTCATCAGCATCGCGGTTTTCTTCGCGATCGTGGCCGTGTTGTTTTCGTTCATGACCGATACGTTTTTGACCGAGACGAACCTGCTCAACATCATGCGCCAGATCGCGCCGCTGATGATCGTCGCCGTCGCGATGACGTTCGTCATCACCACCGCGGGCATCGATCTCTCCGTCGGCTCGGTTCTGGCGCTGGTCAACGCTCTGGCGGCGATCTCGCTGCAGGCGGGGATTCCATGGCCGATCGTTGTCGTGCTGATGCTGGCCTTCGGTGCTTTGGTCGGCGCGATTCAGGGCTTCTTCATCGCCTATGAGGGCATTCCGGCCTTTATCGTCACGCTGGCGGGATTGAGCGCCATCCGCGGCACGGCCTTGCTGTTGACCAAGGGCTATTCGATCCCGGTCGATCCCAACAGTCTATTCAACGATATCGGCCGCGGCTGGGTGCTGGGCATCCCGATGCCGGCGATCATCGCCGTGGTCATGCTGGTGATCGGCTATCTGGTCTTCAGCGAGACCGCCTTCGGGCGCTATGTCACCGGCGTCGGCGCCAATGCCGAAGCCTTGCGGCGCGCCGGCGTGAACACCAGGCGGACGATCTTCAACGTCTATGTGCTGAGCGGAACCGCGGCGGCACTGGCCGGCCTCATCCTCGCGGCCCGGCTCGGCAGCGGTTCCTCCAATGCCGGCGTCGGCTTCGAGCTCGACGTGATCGCGGCGGTCGTTCTCGGCGGTACGAGTCTCTTCGGTGGGCGCGGCACCATGATCGGCACCATGCTGGGCGCGCTGACCGTGGCCGTAATCGGCAACGGGCTCATCCTGGCGCATCTCTCGCCCTTCCTGACGCCGATAGTCACCGGTATCATCATGTTGATTGCCATCTGGCTGAACTTCCGGCTGTTCAAGACCGGGCGGAAAGCCAGTTGAGGGGGAGGTGATATGGCGGCTTCGATTGGCGTGCAGTCCGGCAAGGTGATGACGGTCCTCGGGTCCATCCCGGTCGCGGAGATGGGCATCACCCTCATGCACGAGCATATCGTGCTCGATACCTCGAGTTGGTGGAAGCGGCCCTGCTGCGCCACCGATATCGGCATGGCGGAGAAGCCGCTCCATGTCTCGATGCTGGGCGACCTGCGGCAGAATCCGTTCCTCAACAAGGACAATTGCGGTCTCCTCGACGCCGACGTGGCGGCCGAGGAGCTGATGAAGTTCGTCGAATACGGCGGCCGGACCGTGGTCGATCCGACCAATCTCGGCATCGGCCGCGATCCCTCGGCCTTGCAGCGAATCAGCCGCCGCACCGGCCTTCATATCGTGATGGGCGCCGGCTACTACCTCGAACCCTCGCATCCGGGCGAGGTGAAGGAAATGTCGGTCGAAGCCATTGCCGAAGCCATCGCCAATGACTGCGGGCATGGCAAGAACCCGCCCGAGACCTGCGCCGGCCTGATCGGCGAGATCGGCATCAGCAAGGACTTCACAAAGGCCGAGGAAAAGGTGCTGCGCGGCGCGGCCCGCGCCTCGAAACTCTCCGGCGTGCCTTTGTCGATCCATCTGCCGGGCTGGGAGCGCCACGCCCACCGCGTGCTTGACGTGATCGAGCAGGAGGGCGGCGACCTCAAGCACACCGTGCTCTGCCACATGAATCCCAGCCTGCGCGACACCGCCTATCAGCGTGAAGTCGCCGATCGCGGCGCCTTCCTGGAATACGACATGATCGGCATGGACTATTTCTACGCCGACCAGCAGGCGCAGTCGCCTGGCGACGAGGAGAATGCCGAAGCGATCGCCAAGCTGATCGGGGACGGCTATTTGAACTCGATCCTGATGTCCCAGGACGTGTTCCTGAAGATGATGCTGACCCGCCATGGCGGCTTCGGCTATGGCTATATCCTCAAGCATTTCGTGCCGCGCCTGAAGCGGCACGGGCTCGATCAGAAGACCATCGATCACATGCTGATCGAGAATCCGCGCCGGGTGTTCTCGGCCGACCATCGCAACCGCAACTGAGATCTCTCATGCCAAAGACCCGCAAGATCCTGCTCGCCGGCGAATCCTGGGCGAGTGCCGCGACCCACTACAAGGGCTTCGACCAGTTCGCCTCCGTCACCTTCCATCTCGGCGCGGAGCCTTTGGTCGCGGCCTTGAAGGGCAGTGCCTTCGATCTCCGCTACATGCCGGCGCATGAGGCGCAGCAGGACTTTCCGCAGACGCTGGAGGCCTTGTCGGCCTATGACGCGGTGATTCTCTCGGATATCGGCGCCAACACGCTGCTCCTGCATCCGGATACCTGGATCCGCAGCAAGCCGACGCCCAACCGCCTGAAGCTCCTGAAGAGCTATGTGGAGCGAGGCGGCGGCCTGATGATGGTCGGCGGCTATCTGAGCTTCCAGGGCATCAACGGCGCCGCGCGCTTCCACGGCACGCCGGTCGAAGAGGTGCTGCCGGTCGCGATCCTGCCCTATGACGATCGCGTCGAGGTGCCGGAAGGATTCGCCGCGGTGCTGAAGAACAAGAAGCATCCGATCATCGACGGGTTGACCGGCAAGTGGCCGATCCTGCTCGGCTTCAACGAGGTGAAGCCGAAGGCCGGAGCCGACGTCATCGCCTCCGTCTCCAGCGAGTATGGTTCGAAGCCGCTGCTGGTTTCGGGGACTCATGGCAAGGGGCGAACGGCTGCCTGGACTTCGGATATCGGCCCGCATTGGCTCCCGCCCGAGTTCGTCGCCTGGAAGGGCTATGGGCGGCTCTGGAAGCAGGCCCTGGGCTGGCTGTGCGGCGATGCCTAGCGGATCGCGATGATCCATGTGATCGGCAATGCCTCGATCGACACCGTGATCCGCCTCGCACGCTTTCCCATGCCCGGCGAAACACTGGTGGCGGAGCAGGGGGCGGAGGATCTCGGCGGCAAAGGCGCCAATCAGGCGATCGCCATGGCACGCTGCGGCGCGCCGGTGCGTTTGGTGGCGGCGGTCGGTCGCGATGAAAGCGGCAAGCGCATCCGGGCCAATCTCGAGGCGGAGGGCGTCGCGACCGACGGCCTCGAGGAATGGGATGGCGCGACCGACCGCTGCATCATCTATGTCGACGCCAAGGGCGAGAACACCATCGTCAGCCTGATCGAAGCGGCGATGGCCTTCGATCCGCAGGCGCAGGGCGCCGACGCCCGGATCAAGCCCAAGGATCACGTTGTGCTGCAGGGCAATCTGCGTCCGCGCGTGACGCACGAATGCCTGGTGGCCGCGCGGCGAAAACACGCGATCACCGTGCTCAATCCCTCGCCGGCCTATCAACCGAGCGAATACGACTGGTCGCTGGTCGACATCGCCATGGTCAACCGCCTCGAAGCACAGCAGCTCGGCGGCAGCGATGATCCGCAGCGCGCGGCGCGCAACCTGATTGCAAGCGGCGCCGGCTCCGTCGTCATGACCGAGGGGGCGCGTGGGGCGACCTGGTTCAATGGCAAGCGCGCTTTGCATGCTCAGGCGCCGGCCGTGGCATCCGTCGATACGGTCGGGGCCGGAGACGTGTTCTGCGGTGCTTTCGTGGCCGGGCTCGCGACCGGGCGCCACGCCGATACGGCACTGCTTGCTGCAACGGAAGCCGCGTCGCTCGCGGTCACGCGCCGCGGCGTGCTCGCGGCTTTTCCGTCTCGTCTCGAGTTTAAAGCGATCTGGGCCGGTGCGGAGAGATCCGACGTGGCCCTCAAGGAGGTCAGCTCATGAGCGTTGCCCGCAATCGGGGATCGGCGCTGCGGGATGTCTTTGGCCGCGCCGAAGACGTCCTGATCGGCGTCGTGCACCTGCTGCCATTGCCGGGTTCTCCGGAATATGAAGGCGGGGGAGCAGGGGCGATCTATGAGCGCGGCCTCGCCGATGGCCGTGCCTATGCCGAAGCCGGGTTCGACGGGCTGATCGTCGAGAATCACGGCGATATCCCGTTCTCCAAGCCCGAGGATATCGGGCCGGAAACTGCCGCGCATATGGCCGTGGTGACCGATCGGATCGGCCGCGAGACCGGATTGCCGCTCGGCATCAACGTACTCGCCAATGCCGCTCTGCATGCCCTAGCCATTGCATCCGCGGCGGGCGCGAAGTTCATCCGCGTCAATCAATGGGCCAATGCCTATGTGGCCAATGAAGGCTTCATCGAAGGCGCCGCGGCCAAGGCGCTGCGCTATCGCAGTCAGTTGCGAGCGGCCGAAATCCGGGTCTTCGCCGATGCTCATGTGAAGCACGGCGCGCATGCCGTGGTGCAGGACCGGCCGGTCGCCGAACTGGTCAAGGACGTCGAGTTCTTCAATGCCGATGTCGTCATCGCCACCGGCCAGCGCACCGGGCATACGGCGGATCTCGACTACATCCGCTCGATCAAGGCCGCGACCAGTCTCCCGGGTCTGGTCGGGAGCGGGGTCACGACGGAGAACGTCCGGGACATCCTCGGCATCGTCAACGGCGTCATCGTGGCCAGTGCACTCAAAGCGGATGGCGTCTGGTGGAATGCCGTCGACCCGGCGCGGGCGAAGAATTTCGTCGCGAAGGCACGGGGCAAGTGACCTTCACCGAAGGAATGCGCACCGCCGCCGGCGCGGTCTGGGACGCGTCACTCGATCACCGGTTCTTCCGCGATGTCGCCGCCGACACAATTACCGACGATGTCTTCCGACGCTATCTCCGGGTCGAGTATGGATTCGTCGATACGGCGGCGCGCTGTCTGGGCTTTGCAGTCGCCAAGGCGCCGAGCTTCGCCGAGCGGCGGCGGCTGGCTTTGGGTCTCCACGGATTGGTCACCGACCAACAGGACTATTTCAGCGTGGCTTTCGAGCGCGCCGGCCTGCCGCCGGCCGAACGAACCGCCGTGGCGCCGAATGCATTGTCACAGGGACTTCACACGCTCTTCCTCGGCACGGCTGAAACGGCGGGTTATGAGGAGATTCAGGCCTGCGTGCTCGGGGCCGAATGGATGTATCTCACCTGGTGCAGCACCGCCCACCGGACGCCGTCGCGCCGTTCGGTGATCGCCGACTGGGTGGCGCTCCATGCCGGGGGTCCCTTCGCCGAGCACGTGGCCTGGGTCCGTGCCGAGCTCGATACAAGAGGGCCGCACTTGGGGCCGGAACGCCAGGCCCGGCTTGGGCAGCTGTTCAAAGCGACGCTGGAGGCCGAGATGGCATTCCACGACGCGGCCTATCAATCCCGCTGAGGGCGGGCTCTAGCCCCGGGCCAAAGCCCCGTTATTTCAAGGGGTACGGGGCGTGTCCGAAGGTCACAGCTTGACCGAATGGTTGCTCCGGCGCTCTCTTTGGTGCATTGATCCAGGGGCTGAAGAATCCGGACAGGGTGGGGGTCCTGTTCTGGATTTGAGCGGAGATGTGGGCGTGGTTGCTGGTTTTTCGAAGGACGGCAAGAAGAAGACGCTGCTGCGGCGGGCTCGGAAGGCCCGTCGGCGCTTCGTGAAGCGGATGGGGCGGCGATTCATCCTGGGCGTCGCGAACTTCATTGGCCGCCAGGGCACGGTTCCGGACCGGCCGGTGCATGACCGCAGCCTCTATCCGTTCCTGACCCCGATCGAGGCCAACTGGACGACGATCCGCGGCGAGCTCCAGGAGCTGTTGAAGGATCGCAATAGCCTGCCGGCGTTCCACCAGATCTCGCCCGACCAGAAGAAGATCTCCAAGGCTGATCGCTGGAAGGTCTTCATCCTGTTCGGCTTCGGCGTGCCGAGCCAGCGCAACTGCGCGCGCTGCCCGGAAACCGCACGGATGCTGCGGCAGATTCCGAACCTGCAATCCGCCTGGTTCTCGATCCTCTCGCCGCGCTACCACATCGCCCGGCATCGTGGCGTCACCAAGACGGTCCTGCGCTCGCATCTCGGCCTGATAATCCCGCAGGAGCGCGAAAGCTGCCGGATGCAGGTCGGCGAGGACATGGTGGTCTGGGAGCAGGGCAAGTGCGTGGTGTTCGACGACTTCTTCCCGCATGAGGTCTGGAACGACACCGAGGAAGAGCGGGTGGTCCTGATCTTCGACTTCGACCGGCCGATGCACCTGCCGGGCCGGATGGTCGGCAAGCTCCTGACCTGGGGCATCAAGCGCACGGCCTATTTCAAGGATGCCGAGCGGAACCTGAAAGACTGGGACGACCGCCTCGAGACGGCTGTGACCACCGCCGAAGAGATGATGGAAACCCACCACTAGAGCCTCGGACGGCGCGTCCGCGCGCCATCCAAAGACCCTAAAGGCCAATACCCGCATGCGCTTCGGCGCGTTAGCGTTTGCCGCTGACACATTGGGGCGGTGCGCCATGCAGGTGGAATCCGTGCGCCACGACCTGGCGCAACGCACGCTGGGAATTGTCTTCATCGTGGGATTGCTGGCGCTCTGCCTGTGGATCCTGCGCCCGTTCCTGCCGGCCATCGCCTGGGGCGCCACTCTGACGGTCGCGACCTGGCCGGTGCTGCTCCGGCTCCAGGCGAGGCTAGGGGGCCGGGGGCGGGCGGTCACCGTCATGACCCTGGCGCTGCTCCTGGTGCTGGTGGTGCCGATCTGGCTGGCGATCGAAACGATCGTCGATCAATCCGGCGAGATTGTGCGGATCGCGGGCTCGGCTTCCGATCTCCAGATTCCGCCGCCGCCGGACTGGCTCTCCGGCGTGCCGTTGATCGGTCCACGGCTGCAGGCGGCTTGGCAGAACGCCGTCGACAGCGGCGCGCGCGATCTTCTGGTCAAGGTCCGGCCCTATGCCGGCATGGTCACCCAGTGGTTCATCGGCGCGATCGGCAGCTTCGGCAGCCTGTTGGTCCAGTTCCTGCTGACCGTCGCCGTATCGGCGGTGTTCTATGCCCGTGGCGAGGCCGCGGCGGCCTATGCGATGCGGTTCGGCGGCCGGCTCGCCGGCGAGCGTGGCCGCCAAGCCATCGTCTTGAGCGGCAAGGCGATCCGGGGTGTGGCACTCGGCGTCGTGGTGACGGCGTTCATTCAAGCCGCCTGCAGCGCTTTGGCCCTGGTTGTCACCGGCGTGCCTTACGCCTCGATCCTGAGCGCGCTCATTCTGATGCTCTGCGTGGCGCAGCTCGGGCCGGCCCTGGTGATGCTGCCGACCGTCGGCTGGCTCTATTGGAGCGGCGAGACCCTGACCGGAACGATCCTGCTGGCTTTGACCCTTCCATGCATGCTGATGGACAACTTCCTGCGCCCGATCCTGATCCGCAAAGGCGTGGACCTGCCGCTGCTGCTGATCCTGGTCGGCGTCATCGGCGGCCTGGTGGCGTTCGGGCTGATCGGCCTATTCCTCGGCCCGACGGTGCTGGCGGTCGGTTACACCTTGTTCGATGCCTGGGTGGCCGAAGCGGCGCTGTCCGACGAAGACCGCCAGCCGGTCACGGCGACGCAGACTGCACTCCTGGCGGCTGGCGAAGCGCCGCAGCCCAGCCTGCGCCCCCTAGAACCCTAACATCATATTTTCCATAATATACATTATGCGAATAAAGGATTGAGATTTTACCGTACTTTCATCTTATTAATGAATGTTTCCTGTTCTATATGATCAACCAATCTTGCTGACCCGCTGACCGCCTTCACTCTCTCCGGCTCCGGCGGCCGTCTGCATGGAACCTTGCGGACGCGCCCAGGTTGACCGGGACGGATTGTTGCGCCTTTGGGCTGGTTCGACACGGCTCCTTTCGTTTCATCGCTGTGGCGCAGCGTGTGTAGCGGGACGAGGACGCGCCATGAGTGCCGAAGGAATTGTTGCCCGGGTGCCGGGGACTCTTGCGCAGCCGGGATCATCGCACGCCATCCACCCTCTTCCCGAGTTCGTCGGCGAGTTGGCTTCGGTACAAAAGAGTCAACGTCTCTCCCCAACCCTCGACCATGCGGGCGTCGGTATTGCTGAAATCGACGCTGACGGGCGCTTCTTACGAGTGAACGCGCATCTCAGCGGGTTGATGGGGTGCGGCCCAGAGGAGTTGATCGGCAGCTCGCTGTTCGATGCGACATTTCCAGAGGATGCCGAAATCGACCGGGCACAGTTCCGCCGTCAGGTGGCCGGGGAATTCGACCGGTACAGCCTGGAGAAGCGGATTCGGCGTAGGGATGGCGGCTATTTCTGGGCGGCGATTACGTCTTCCAGCGTGCTCGATCCGGTCGGGCGCTTTCTGTACGCCGTCCGCGTGCAGATTGAGATAACCGACCGCAAGCGGGCGGAAGATGCGCTGGATCGCCGGATGGACGAGCAGAGCGCCCTGTTCGCTTTCACCGAGGCCATGCAGCATGCACGGTTGCCGGACCAGGTCCACGAGGCGGCGCTCAACGCTATTTTGCGGGGACTGCGCTGCAATCGGGCGGCAATTCTGCTTTACGACCGTGCCGGTAAGATGCGTTTCGTGGCCGCGCGCGGCCTCTCCGAAGACTACCAGCGCGCGGTCGAAGGCCATTCGCCCTGGGCACCCGATGCGGAGCGGCCGGAGCCGGTTTGCGTGGCGGATGCCGCGGCGGCCGATTTGCCCGAGGCGCTGAAGCAATGCATCGCGGCGGAGGGAATTGGCGCCTGCGCCTTCATTCCGCTGCTGCAGAACCGGCGCCTGCTCGGCAAGTTCATGGCCTACTACGATGCGCCTCACGCCTTTACCGAGGCGGAACTCGATGTCGCGGTGACCCTCGCCCGCCAGCTTGGCTTCGGGCTGGAGCGGATGCAGGCGGAGCGTGCCGCGCAGCATCTGGCGGCGATCGTCGAATCCTCGGACGACGCCATCATCAGCAAGGACCTCGACGGCATCATCCTGAGCTGGAACGCGGGCGCCGAGCGGATCTACGGCTACAAGCCGGAAGAGGTCATCGGCCAGCCAGTGAGCATCCTCATTCCGGACGATCGGCAGGACGAGGAACCGCAGATCCTGGCGCGGATCCGGGCCGGCGAGCGGGTTGATCATTTCGAGACGATCCGCCGGCAAAAGGACGGTCACCTGATCGATATTTCGCTCACGATCTCGCCGATCCGCGACGAATGGGGTCGGATTGTCGGTGCCTCCAAGATCGCCCGCGATATCACCGAGCGGAAAGAGGCCGAATTGCGCCTGCGCGAAAGCGAGCAGAAGTTGAAGGACCTGCTCGCTGCGATCCCGGCCGCGATCTATACGACCGACGCCGAGGGCCGCATCACCTATTTCAACGAACAGGCGGTCGAATTGGCGGGCCGCGTGCCGGTGATCGGCAGCGATGAATGGTGCGTCACGTGGAAGCTTTATTTGCCGGATGGGACGCCGTTGCCGCATGACCAGTGCCCGATGGCCGTAGCGCTGAAAGAGGGCCGGGCGATCCGCGACGCGGAAGCCGTGGCGGAGCGGCCGGACGGGACGCGGGTACCGTTTATCCCCTACCCCACGCCTCTGCGCGATGGCAAGGGCCGCATCACAGGCGCGATCAACATGTTGGTCGATATCAGTGAGCGGAAACAGGCCGAGACGCAACAGCGCATCCTGCTCAATGAGCTCAATCATCGCGTCAAGAACAACATGCAGATGCTGCAGTCGCTGCTCGCCAGCGCAGCACGGAACACGCAACATAGGGAGGCCAAGCAGGTCCTCGGCGAGGCCAGCGACCGCCTGGCGGCGATGGCGGCGGCGCAGCGCGTGCTCTACGGCACGACCGACGCCACGCGGTTCGATGGACAGGAATTCCTGAGCGCGGTCTGCAAGACGGCGCAGCATGCTTTCCCGGACGGAATCCGGATCGACTGCCGCTCGGATGTCGGACCGATGTCGAACGATGCCGCCATGCCGTTGGCGCTGATCCTCAACGAGCTGCTGACCAATGCCGTGAAGCATGGGATGAAGGGGCGTTCCGGCACGATTGGGGTCGCGTTAGAACGCGCCGAAGACGGCTTCGCCCTCACCGTCCAGGACGAAGGCCCGGGTTTCGATCTGGATGCCGTGGTTCGCCGATCATCGGGCTTGCAATTGGTCCAAGGTCTGGCGCGCCAGCTCCGCGGCCGCTTCGAGACGCGGCGTAATCCCGCCCGCTGCGTGATCCTTTTTTCGTAAGGCCAATTCATGTCGCAACGGACCCGATTGACCTGGCAGACCAACCCTAGTTGCGCGCCCGCCGCCCCGCCCCAGCCGGTGCAGCGATTTGCCGAGGCCGATCGGACGGGCGCCGAAAAGCCGGCCGAGACGAAAGCAGCGATCCTGGTGGTCGAGGATGACTTCCTGGTGGCGATGCAGATCGAGGCGGCGCTGACCGAGGCTGGCTTCGCCTTGTCCGGCACGGCGGCCTCGGGCGAGGAAGCAGTCGCGATGGTCGCGGCCGTTCGGCCGGCGCTGGTACTGATGGATATCCGGCTCGCCGGGAAGATGGACGGCGTCGAGGCGGCGCTGACGGTGTTTCGGCAGTACGGAATCCGCTGCATCTTTGCGACGGCACATTACGATCCGGACGTGCGGCGCCGGGCCGCACCGGCCGAGCCGCTCGGCTGGCTGCAGAAACCCTATACGATGCCGGCCATGCTGGCTGCGGTCCGCCAAGGACTGGCCGACCTCAAGGCGGATTCCGCCTGATCTGAGTCTTGTAGTCTCGGCCCCTCGGCGGGCATTCTCACCGGCGAGCCCTTCCTCGCAGTGAGCCTTCCATGAACAATCCCCTCGAATCCGCCACCCCCAGCCCCGCCGCCTTGGCCCTGGATCGGCTGCTCGGCATCATGGCGCGGCTGCGCGATCCGAAAGACGGTTGCCCTTGGGATCTGGAACAGAGCTTCCGCACCATCGTGCCGCATACGATCGAGGAAGCCTATGAAGTGGCCGATGCGATCGAGCGCGACGATATGAAGGCGCTGCCGGGCGAGCTCGGCGACCTGCTGTTCCAGGTCGTGTTCTATTCGCAGATGGCGGCGGAGGCCGGGTATTTCCGGATGGAGGACGTGCTCGCCGCGATCAACGACAAGATGATCGCCCGGCACCCGCACGTCTTCGGCTCGGCCAGCATCGAGACCGCGGAGGCGCAGACGGTCGCCTGGGAAGTGCAGAAGGCCGAGGAACGCGCGGCCGAGGCCGCCGCCGCGGGCCGTGCGATCAGTGTGCTCGACGGCGTCGCCGCCGGCCTCCCTGCCCTCACGCGCGCCGAGAAGCTGCAGAAACGGGCGGCGCGGATCGGCTTCGACTGGCCGGAAGCGGCGCCCGTCATCGACAAGGTCGAAGAGGAGATCGGCGAGTTGAAGGCTGAATTGGGCGAGGATCGGAAGCCCGAGCGGCTGGACGAAGAATTGGGCGATCTCCTGTTCGCTTGCGCCAATCTGGCGCGGCATCTGGGCATCGAGCCGGAAGGCGCCTTGCGCCGCGCCAACCAGAAGTTCGAGCGCCGATTCAAGCGCATGGAGGCGCTCGCCGCTGCCGATAGCGGGTCTGGCCCCGTTGGGACAGGAGGGGGTCAGGTCAGGATGCCAACATCGCTTGAGCAGCTCGAGGCATTGTGGCAGCGCGTGAAGGCCGAGGAAGGCAAGCCCGCGCCGCGCTGAGATCGCTCCGCCGTTCCGGCCGAGCGCAAGGCCTCGGCGATCGGAGCGGAATGAACAGATTGGTCCCGCCTGCCCGCGGCGCGACAATGCCGACGATGATTTCGGCCGGCATCGAGCACGACGACGACACGCGGCCGCTCGGCCTGCTGGCGCGCCGGCTGGAAGCCCGCGCGCTGCGACGGCGCCACCCGCTGGTCAGGGTGGCGCGGATCCTGGGCATTCGCCTGCTCGATCTCTTGCGCATTCTCTGGTACGCGCCGCGTCTTGCGCCGAGGCTGCGCGCGGAAACCGGCCTCTCGCTTCGGCGCCAGCTGCGCGATCAAATCCGGCTCGCTTTCCGCCAGGGCATCGATCCGTCGGTCTATTACTTCGAGCAGCTCTACGAACCCGGGGCCCTCGACCGGATCGACCAGTATTTCTGGCGCCGCGAGGTGAAGGGCGAGCTGCTCGCGCACCTGCACCGCCTCCAGCCGCCGGCGGCGGAGCGGCGCATCAATCTCGGCGACAAGCTGCAATTCCTCGCCTGGTGCGCGCGGACCAACCTGCCGCACGCCGCGCCTCTGATGCTGATCGAGGACGGCCAAGTGATCTGGCAGACCGGAAACCTGCTCGATCTGGACCAGGATCTCTTCGCCAAGCCGCGAACGGGCCGCGGCGCGGTCGGCGTGCGCATGTACCGCCGCATCTCGGCGTTTCGCTACGAGGATGAAGATGGGCGCCGCCTGACCTTGGGCACGATCGCCACCGATCTCATCCGCCGCTTCGGCACGCGGAACATGATGGTGCTGCCGCGCCTGCGCAACCATCCGGACCTGGCGCCGCTGGCCAGCGAATCCCTTATCACGATCCGCGCCGTCACCTGTCTCGACGAGCGGCAGCAGCCGGAGCTGGTGCTCGCCTATCTCCGCGTGCTGGCGAAGCTCGAGCCCGACTGGCCGGTCATGAAGCCGATCAGCGAATACGCCGCCGCCGTGGATCTTACCGATGGTACGCTCTCCGCTATGACCGGAGACAAGCCGGAATGCCTGTCGCAATGGCACGAGCGTCATCCGGTCACCGGCGTCGCGATCGCCGGACGCAGCGTGCCCTGTTGGCCCGCCGTCGCGGCCCTGGCGGAACGCGCACATCGGGTGACGCGGGACCGCGTGCTGGTCGGCTGGGACATCGCGATCACGCCCGCAGGCCCGCTCCTGCTGGAGGGCAACTCCTATCCCGACGTGCACTATCCGCAACGCATCCACCGCCAGCCTTACGGCGAGATGCGGATCGGCACCCTGCTCCGCCACCATATGCAGCGGCTAGAGCGGCTTTGGGACGTGGAGAAGAACGCTAAGCCGCGCTGAAGAACCGCTGGATGAAGTTCGAGACGATGAACTCGACCACCCAGTTGGAGACGTGGCGGCTGTTGCCATCATCGGCGCCGTAGATCCTGGTATCGGTATAGGCCGAAAGCCAACGCACGATCTCGAAGGCGGGGAAATACGTGAGCTTCGGATCGGCGGTGACGACCTCGTGCACGACCGCGCGCAGTGTCATCTTGCTCACGCAGTCCGCGACAACGACCGAACGCATCTCGGTGGTTGCGCCGAGCGGGACGGGGCTTACCGTGACGATCTTCCGCGCCTGGGGCGCCACCCGATCCATCAGCGCCAGGACCCGCTCCAGGTTCTCGGCATTCTCGTCGAAGGTCGTCGTCCGCATATGGATCGTCCCGGCCTTGAGCATGTCGCGATAATGCTTGGCGAAGATGAAGGACTTATCATCGTTGCGGAAGAAGCTCGGCGCGACCCCGACCGTGAGCACGATATGCGTGGCGCTCCGCAGCTTCTGGCGAACTGCGTCGAAGAAGACATCGCCGAAGGCTTCGCGCATCTCGGCATGGGCGTGGTTGCCGGCTTCGTCGCAGACGACCTCCATCAGCACCCGGTTGGCGAAGGTCGAGTTTACAGTCTCCTCGATCAGCAGGCTGGTCGCGTTCATGCCCTGGTCGGACAACATCCGCGCGAGGTTGGCCGCGAAGCAGGAGCCAAACGTACAGATCGAGGCGGAACCGCGGTTGAACGGTTTGTCCAGGGGGAGCGCGGTATCCAGGAAGCGCGCGGCTTCGTCCTTGAATGCATCCTCGCCCGCCAGCTTGGCCGGCACGATCCAGCGCGCGGTGTTGATGGGTGCGTCGACACCGCTCTCGCTCCCCTGCCCGCTGCGCAGCATGCTCATGATCCGGCCGTCGCCGAGCTGGTCGCGATAGCGGTCCACGACCAGGGCAAAGGGACCGGCCCGTTCGGCCAGGTTGGTCTTGTAAGACTTGAGGCTGGCGAACTCCGCATCGGCCTCCTCAGGCCGACCCAGCGCGATGAGCGCCTGGATCAGGAAGAGATGCGGAAGGTAGTGCCGGCCCCCCGCGAGCGCCTGGCGCGACAGGTTCGCGACCTCCGGCCAATCCTTGCGGTCCGCGGCGGCCTGGAGGATCGGGGCGAGCTTCTTGAGCGCGTCGATGCTCATTGGGCGGTCTCGTGGCCGGCGAAGAGCCGCGCGATGAAGCTGGCCACGATGAACTCGGTGAGCCAGTCCGAGACATGCCGGCTGTCTCCGTCATCGGCGCCATAGACCTCGGTACAGGTATACCCGGAAAGCCAGCGCACGATCTCGAAAGCCGGGAAATAGGTCAGGCTCGGATCGGCCGAAACCACTTCATGCACCACGGCGCGCAAAGTCGCCTTGCTGACGCAATCCGCGATGACGACCGACGGCATTTCCGCGGTGGCGCCCAGGGGAACTGCGCTCACCGTGATGACCCGGCGCGCATCCGGCGCGATCTTCTGCATCAGCGCGAGGGTGCGCCGCAGGTTCTCGGCATTCTCCCGGAACGTGGTCGTGCGCATGTGGATCTCGCCGGCCTTCAGCATCTCCCGGTAGTTCTTGCCGAAGACGAAGGACTTGTCGTCGTTGCGGAAGAAGGTGGGTGCGACACCGACGGTCAGCACCAGATGCGTCGCCTTGCGGAGTTTGGCGCGGACCCCCTCGAAGAAGGACGCACCGAAGGTTTCCCGCATGTCGGCATGCGGCCGCCCGCCCGGCTCGTCGCAGATCACCTCCATCAGCACGCGGATGGCGAAGGTCGAGTTGACCGTCTCCTCGATCTGCAGGCTGGTGGAGGGGACGCCCTGCTTCGTCATCAGCCGCGACAGATCGGCCGCAAAGCCGGATCCGAAGGTGCAGATGGACGCCGCAGCGGGATCGGCGGGTGGCTGCCTCGGCAAAGCGTTGTCGAGCAGCCGCTTCGCCTCGGTCAGGAATTCTTCCTGCGTCTCGGTCCGGAGCTTCGTCGCCCAGCGGGCCGTGCCGCTCTGGGCGTCGAGAAATCCCTCGAAGCCGTATTCGGGCCGCATCATGTCGAGAATGCTGCCGCTTTGAAGCTGCGCCGCGTAACGCTCCTTGACCAGCGGAAAGGCCGCGAGCCGCTCCGCGAGATTGAACTTGTAGGATCTCAGGATCGCAAATTCCGCATCGGCTTCGGCGTATTGCCGCAAGCTGAGCAGCGCATGGATCAGAAACAGATGGGTGATGTAGTACCGGATCTGCGAGAGCGCTTTTCGGCAGAAGCGCTCCAGCTCCGGCCAGTCCTCCCGTTCCGAGATCGCGCTCAGATGCGCGATGAGCCTCTGGGTCGTCTCATCGCGCGCGTCGGCCATGGCTAGGGCCTCTCGGCCAACTGGTTAGGCGAGAAGAAACGCTGGATGAAGCTGGAGACGATGAACTCGACCACCCAGTTAGAGACATGCCGGCTGTTCTGGTCGTCCGCGCCGTAAACCTCGGTGCCGGTATAGCCTGAGAGCCAGCGGACGATCTCGAAGGCTGGAAAGTAAGTCAGGCTCGGGTTTGCCCGGACGGTCTCATGCACGACCGCCCGCAGCGTGGACTTGCTGACACAGTCGGCGACGACCACCGAGGACATCTCCGCCGTTGCCGAGAGCGGAACCGGGCTGACCGTCACGATCTTGCGCGCTTCGGGCGCGACCTGATCCATCAGCGCCAGGATGCACGCGAGATTCTCGGCGTTCTCCGAGAAGCTCGTGGTGCGCATATGGATCTCGCCCTTCTCCAGCAGGTCGCGATAGTTCTTGGCGAAGACAAACGTATTGTCGTCGTTGCGGAAGAAGCTCGGCGCGACGCCGACGGTCAAGACGATGTGGGTTGCCGCCTCGATCTTCGACCGCACCGTCTCGAAGAACGGCGCCCCAAATGTCTCACGCATGTCGGCATGGGCCTGGCTTTCACCCACACCGGCTACGATCTCCATCAGGATCTTGTTCGCATAGGTCGAGTTGACGGATTCCTCGATCAGCAGGCTGGTCGCCTGCATCTTCTGCTCGACCATGATGCGGGCCAGATTGGCCGCAAAGCAGGAGCCGAACGTGCAGATCGAGGCGTTCGCCCGGTCGAATGCGGGCTGTGGCGGTAAGGCGGCATCGAAGACGGCGGAAGCTTGCGCGAGGAAATCCTCGCGCGTGCGGGTCATGTAATCGACGTCCCAGCGCACCACGCCGCGCGGCACGTGCGGGCCTTCGATACTGTGCGTGGTCCGCATGGTGTTGACCACGTAATGCGCGCTCATACGGTCCTTGTATCGACGGGCGATCGCCGGGAAGGCGCTGAGATAATCCGCAATATTGAACTTGTAGCTGATCAGTTCGTCGAACTCGGTGTCGGCTTCCTCGCTTCGACCGGTCTGCAACAGGGCTTGAATCAGAAACATGTGGGGGACGAAGAACTTCTGATTGGCGAGCCATACGCGCGCCAAGCGCTCGAGCTCGAGCCAATCGCCCTTGCGGGAGGCGCTGTTCAGCCTATCGAGTTCGGTCGCCATCCCCCATTCGCTCCCAACTCCCCCGGGTGTATGTGCCCTAAGGCCGCGCGACCAGGTCCATGAGGCTCGACGTGTCCCAGCGATTGCCGCCGCGCTGCTGGACTTGAGCATAGAACTGGTCGACCAGGGCCGTCACCGGCAGCCGCGCGCCGTTGCGCTTGGCCTCGTCGAGGCAGATGGCGAGGTCCTTGCGCATCCAGTCGACCGCGAAGCCGAAATCGAATTTGCCCTGGACCATGGTATGGGCGCGGTTCTCCATCTGCCAGGACTGCGCGGCGCCCTTGGAGATCACCTCGACCACCTTGGTGGTGTCGAGCCCGGCCTTCATCGCGAAGTTCATGGCTTCCGAGAGGCCCTGGACCAGTCCGGCGATGCAGATCTGGTTCACCATCTTGGTGAGCTGGCCGCTGCCGACCGGCCCCAGGAGGACGCAGGCCTTGGCATAGGCGTCGATCACCGGCTTGGCGCGGTCGAAGTCCTGTTGCGCGCCGCCGCACATGACGCCGAGTTTGCCGTTCTCCGCACCGGCCTGGCCGCCGGAGACCGGCGCATCGACGAAACCGATGCCCAGCTTGGCGCCGGCCGCGGCCAGCTCGCGCGCGACCTCGGCGGAAGCCGTGGTGTGGTCAACGAACAATGCGTCCTTGGCCATGCCGGCGAAGGCGCCGTCATCGCCCAGCACCACGCTCCTGAGATCGTCGTCATTGCCGACGCAGGCAAAGACGATCTCGACGCCCTTGGCGGCTTCGCGCGGGGTCGCCGCGGCGCTGCCCTTGTGGGTCTCGACCCATTTCGCCGATTTGGCGCCGGTGCGGTTGTAGACGATCACATCGTGGCCGGCCTTCTTCAGATGGCCAGCCATCGGGAAGCCCATGACGCCGAGGCCGAGAAACGCAACCTTCATATTTCTTCCCCTGCTTAGTCGGCGCCCAGCAGGCGCTTGTAGACTTCATCCCAGGTCGCGCGATCGCGCGCCGCAAGAATTCCGCCGGCCGTTTCCGCGCCGCTCGGCTGATAGCCCTTGCCCTCGAGATAGCTCACATAGCCGCCAACCTCTTCGACAATGACGGCGCCGGGTGCGTGATCCCAGGGCATGACACCCCCGAACACCAGGAAATCCACCTCGCCACTGGCGAGGCGCAGGTATTCGAGCCCGGCGCAGCGGATGCTTTTCACCTGCTGCACGCGGTCGCGATTCTTCTGGATCTGCTGGACATGCACCTTGCTGCCCTTCATGCCGACGGCAAGGATGCCGCGATATTGATTGGCCGTCTTCGGTGCCTGCAAACGCTTGCCCGCACTCCAGGCGCCGGCACCCTTGACTGCATAGCTGGTCGTGTCGGTGACCGGGTCGTAGATCCAGCCGCCCAGCACCTGGTCGCGCTCGACCAGGGCCATCATGGTGCAGAACTCTTCCTTGCCCTCGGCGAAATTCGCCGTGCCGTCGACCGGGTCGATCACCCAGACCGGTTGATCCGAGGCGAGGCGCTTGATGACGGAGGGATCGCGGGCGCAATCCTCCTCGCCGACGAGCAACGATCCCGGCAGCAAAGCGGCGAGCTTCGGCGCCAGCGCCGCCTCCATCGCCTCGTCGGCGACGGTTACGAAATCGCCCGGGCTCTTCTCGCGGATCTCATGGTTCTTCAGCTGGCGAAAGCGCGGCAGCACCTCGACCCGCGCGATGTCGCGCAGCAGCTTGGCGACCAGGCCCGGCTCCGGGACTTCGGTGACGGCGGTGCTCATCCCCGCCCCTCGATCCAGTCGCGGATGGTCGCCTCGTCGTGGAGGTAGTTCTCTCCGGATTTGACGTCGAGGCTCGCGGCCAGCCGCAGCAGATGCCACATCTCGGGGTCGATGGCGTCGGTGTCGAGCTCCTCGATCTCCTCCTGCACCTCGCTCGCCCATTCAGCGGCCGCCGTGCGGCTGGTGGTGCCGTCCAGCACCGCCTGCAGCAAGGCGACGATCTCTTCGCGTGTCGGAACCGCGACTTCAGCCATGCCCTCGCCTCGTCTCCTCGTTTGCATCCTGGACCGGCGTCAGGCCGAAGCGGCGCTCGAAGCGCTCGCTGTCCTCCGGCGAGAGGCGCACGGTCAATTCATAATAGTCGGATTCGTCCCGCCGTTCCTGCACGTCGCCATGTTCGTAGAGCCAGGCCCCGGCGGCACCCTGCTCATGGGGCAGCCGGTAGGTCAGCGCGAACAAAGTCTGGCGCAAGCGGGATTCGATCATGGCGATCAGCCGGTCGCAACCCTCGCCGCTGATGGCCGAGATCGCGACCACCGGGTCATGCCGTTTAGCCTGCTCGAGCGGGGCTTCGCGCGCCTCGGGCTCGATCCGGTCGATCTTGTTCAGGACCTCGATCATCCGTTCCGCGATGCCTTCGACGCCGAGGCTCTGCAGCACGGCCTCGACATCGGTCTTCTGCCCCTCGGTCTCGGGATGCGAGGCATCGCGGACATGGAGCAGCAGGTCGGCCTCCAGCACCTCTTCGAGCGTGGCGCGGAAAGCGGCGACCAGCTCGGTCGGCAGGTCGGAGATGAAGCCGACGGTGTCGGAAAGGATGATCTCGCGGCCGTCCGGCAGTGTAATGCGCCGCATGGTCGGATCGAGGGTCGCGAACAGAAGATCCGCCGCCAGCACGCCGGACCCGGAGAGGCGGTTGAACAGCGTCGACTTGCCGGCATTGGTGTAGCCGACCAGCGCCACCACCGGGTAAGGCACGCGGCGCCGCGCCTTGCGATGCAGGCCGCGGGTGCGCTTCACGTCCTCGAGGTCGCGCTTGTTGCGCTGGATGCGCTCGTCGATCAAGCGGCGGTCGATTTCGAGCTGGCTTTCGCCGGGACCGCCGAGGAAGCCGAAGCCGCCGCGCTGCCGCTCCAAGTGGGTCCAGGACCGCACCAGGCGGCTGCGCTGATAGCTCAAGGCCGCGAGCTCGACCTGCAGTTGGCCTTCGCGGGTCCGGGCGCGTTCACCGAAGATCTCCAGGATGAGACCGGTGCGGTCGATCACCTTGGTCTTCCATTCGCGTTCGAGATTGCGCTGCTGGATGGGCGTGATCGCCGTGTCCATGACGACGACCGCGATCTCCTGCTCGGCGATCAGCGCGCCCAGGCGCGCGACACCGCCGGAGCCGATCAGGGTTGCCGGCTTCGGTTCGTTGATGCGGATGATCTCGCCCGCGACGACGTTGAGGTCGATCGCGCGCGCCAGCCCCGCCGCCTCCTCCAACCGGCTTTCCGGCGAGCGGCCGCCGGAATAGACGGAGCGCGGGCCGGTCTTGAAGGATGGATGCAGCACCAGCGCGCGGTCGTGATGGCGCAGGCCGTCGCCGTCCACCATCGGCCGGTTGCCAGGCTCTGATTTGCCGGAATGCGGTGAGCCGGTCATTGCAGCCTCTGGTCAGAGGCGAAGGTGCGACGGGGAGGCGTCAAGCCTCCTCCGCCTCCTTGGCACCTTCGAACAGCTGCAGCGGACCCGCCGGCATGATGGTCGAGATCGCGTGCTTGTAGACCAGCTGCGAATGGGCGTCGCGGCGAAGCAGCACGGAGAAGTTGTCGAACCAGGTGACGATGCCTTGGAGCTTCACGCCGTTCACCAGGAAGATGGTGACCGGCATCTTGTTCTTGCGGATGTTGTTCAGAAAGACGTCTTGGACGCTTTGGGATTTCTCGTTGGCCATTATTATCTCCGTCCATTGTTCTTGGGGCAGCCGGTTCTGGGGCCGGACAACCCAGCGATGACGGTCAGGGGTTAACCGCCAGACTGACGAGTAACATAATTCCCGATCGGTGCAAACAGGCCGGATCGACGGGTGGATATGCTGCAAATGCTTGGCAAATGAGGACTATTCGCTTGCCGCAACCCACCTCACCGCGGCGCCCCGGCTGATCAACACCGCGGCATTCCCGATGTTCCGGAGTGCCAAAAGCATGGGCCCCCGCCCTGCCGAGGCGACGGCCGCCGCTCCACCTGCTCCGGACTGTTACAGCAGGCCGATCAGCGTGTTGGTCTTCATCGCAAGGGTCTGGGGAGCCCTGCGTAAGGTTGCTGGGGCTAGAGGCGCCGCCAATGGGCGGCGAAGTCGCGCAGGTCCCGGAAATAGAGATCGGGCGCGGCGGCATCGAACTCACCGGCGGCGGGCGCCGAGGGCCGGATCAGCACGGCATGGCAGCCGGCATTCTTGGCGCAGAGCATATCGACATCGGCATCGCCGACGAACCAGACGTCCTGCCCGGCCAACGGTCCGGGACTTTCGCTGCCGAGGCCCAAAGCATGGTCGACATGGTCGCGGTGCGGTTTGTCGCGGGCGCAGTCACCCGCCCCGGCGAGGCACTTGAAGTGGTTCTGCCAGCCTAGACGCTTGGCTTCGAGGCGCAGGAAGTGCCCGCGCTTGTTGCTGACCACGCCAAGATAGACGCCGGAATCGCTGAGCTCGCGCAGTAGATCGGCGGCACCTGGCAGCGGCGTCAGCGCCTCGAGATGCATCCGGCCGAAGGCGTCGTAGAAGATCTTCTCCGCATCCTGCCAGCGGGCGCCGAACATGTCGGGAAAAGTGTCGCGGAGCGATCCCCGCACCTTTGCCTCGGTCTCTTCCCGGGTCCAGAGCGGCCGATCCATGGCGGTGAAGCATTCGTTGAGCGCGGCGTGGATCACCGCCCAGCTATCGACCAGGGTGTTGTCCCAGTCGAAGAGGATGGCGGTCGGTCGCCGCAGCGCACTCATGCGGCGCTCGCCTGGCGCTCCGCATGGTCGAGGTAGAGCTGGCGGAGCTTCTTTGAAAAATCCCCCGGCTTGCCGTTGCCAACCTTCTTGCCGTCGATCCGGGTGATCGGCAGCAGGAAGACACTGCTGCTGGTGAGGAAAGCCTCGGACGCGGCAAACGCTTCGTCCAAGCTGAAACTGCGCTCTTCCAAGGTGAAGGCGGTCGCCTCCAGCAGCGCCAGCAAGGCCCGCCGCGTGACACCGGGCAGAATCTCATGGCCGAGCGGACGGGTGACGATCTTACGGTCCTTGGTCACGATCCAGGCATTGGTCGAGGTACCCTCGGTGACATTGCCGTCCGGATCGATCTGCCAGGCCTCGTAGGCGCCCTCCTCCGCCGCGCGCTGCTTGCCGAGCACATTGGCCAGCAGTCCGATGGTCTTGATGTCGCAACGCTTCCAGCGGAGATCCGGCAGCGTGATGACGCCGACACCCTCTTCAAGATACTTCGCCGGCACCGGCTTCAGGCGCTTGCAGGTGATGACCAGGGCCGGGCGCGCCATCAGCGGGAAGGCGTGATTGCGCGGCGCAACGCCGCGGGTCACCTGCATGTAGAGGATGCCGCGCTCGATGCCGTTGCGGCGCAGCACTTCGCGCAAGACCAGCTTCAGCGCGCGGCGTTCCATCGGCGCCGCGATTTCGAGCTCGCCCAGGGAGAATTCCAGACGGTCGAGATGCAGGTCCTCGTCGATCAGCTTGCCGTTCTGGACCGGCACGACCTCATAGACGCCGTCGGCGAATTGATAGCCGCGATCCTCGATGTGAACGGCGGCGGTGCGGTGCGGCTGATACTTGCCGTTGACGTAAGCGATCCTGGACATGGTGGGGAATGATCCTGAGAGAGACGGGGAATCAGCCGTCGGGAACTAACCCTCGGGCCGCTCGCCCTTGTCGGAAGTGGTGATGCCGAGCGAGCGCAGCTTGCGGTGCAGCGCCGAGCGCTCCATGCCGATGAAGTTGGCGGTGCGCGAGATGTTGCCGCCGAACCGCGTCACCTGGGATTCCAGATAGCGGCGCTCGAAGATCTCCCGCGCCTCGCGCAGCGGCAAGGACATGACTTCACTGCCGTCGTTCATCTGAACGGGCGACAGCGAGACCGCGCCGATATCCGGCGGCAGCATGTCGCCGCGGATCGGGTCATCGGGACTGCCCGGCGGCATGATCAGCAGCCAGTCGATCACGTTGCGGAGCTGGCGCACGTTGCCGGGCCAGTCATAGGCCTGAAGGATCGCCAGCGCGTCGTCGCCCAAACGCCGGACCGGCAGGCCGGTCTGGTCGGCGGCGCGCCGCATGAAATATTCCAGCAGCGGCACGATGTCGTCGCGTCGCTCGCGCAAGGCCGGCAAGCGCATCGGCACGACGTTCAGGCGATAGAACAGATCCTGGCGGAATCGCCCGCCCGACATTTCCGCCTGGAGATCCTTGGAGGTCGAGGCGATCACCCGGACATCGACCTCGACCCTTGTCTTGCCGCCGACCCGCTCGAAGGTCTGCTCCTGCAGCGCCCGCACGATCTTGCCCTGGGTCTCCAGCGGCATGTCGGCGACTTCATCCAGCAACAGAGTCCCGCCATGGGCTTGCTCCAGGAAGCCGACCTTGCCTGGCGCGTCGACATTCTCGCTGGTCCGCTCGACGCCAAAGAGCTCGATCTCCAAGCGATCGGGATGCATGGTCGCGCAATTGACGACGACGAAGGGGCCGGTCGCCCGTTTCGAACGACGGTGCAGCATGCGCGCGGCGACTTCCTTGCCGCTGCCGGCCGGGCCGGAGAGCAGGACGCGGCTCCCCGTGGGTGCGACGCGCTCGATCGCCTGCCGCAATTGCGTGACGACCGGAGAGACACCGATCAATTCGGTCTCGGTACCGGAGCGAGCGCGCAACTCGTCGTTCTCGCGGCGGAGACGCGCCGCTTCCAGGGCGCGCTCGATGATGACCAGGAGCCGGTCGGCCTTGAACGGCTTCTCGATGAAGTCGTAGGCGCCGTTCTTGATGGCGTTGACGGCGGTTTCGATATTGCCGTGGCCGCTGATCATGATGACCGGCAGTTCCGGATAATCGCGCTTCAAGATCTCGAGCAGGCCCATGCCGTCGAGCGCACTGTTCTGCAGCCAGATGTCCAGGATCAAAAGATGCGGGCGCCGATGCCGAAGCTGTGCCATGGCGGCGTCGCTCTCGGCGGCCTCCCGGGTCTGATAGCCCTCGTCTTGCAGAATACCGGCGATCAGATGCCGAATGTCGGCTTCATCATCGACGATCAGGATGTCCTGCGCCATGCCCGTCTACTTACTCTATGCCGACCCGGCGGCGGCGTGCGCCTTGCCGGAGTCTGCGACATTCAATGCGGCCGCGTCCAACGGAAACGACACCAGGACAGCGGCGCCGCCGCCTTCCCGGTCGCTGAGCAACAGAGTGCCGCCGTGATCCTCCAAGATCTTCTTCACGATTGCGAGGCCGAGGCCGGTGCCTTTGCTGCGGGTGGTGACGTAGGGTTCGGTGAGGCGATCGCGGTTGTGCTCGGGCAGACCGCGGCCGTTGTCGTCGATGCCGATCAGAAGATGATCGTCCGTCGGCTTCATCCATAGATGGATCTCGCCCGGCGTCAAGTCGGTATCGCCGCGTGCCGTCTGCTCTTCGAGCCGGTCGTTGATGGATTCCGCGGCATTCTTCATCAGATTCGTGATCGCGCGGTTGAACTGCGAGGCGTCGCAGATCAGCTCGATCGGCGCTTCCGGGATGTCCAAGGTATAATGGATATTCGGATGGGCGTGCTGCTGCAGGAAGGCGGCCTGCTTCGCCAGCTCGGCCGCGTCTTCCAGCCGCAGTGACGGCGCCGGCATGCGCGCAAACGCGGAAAACTCGTCCACCATGCGGCCGATATCGCCGACCTGCCGCACGATCGTGTCGGTGCAGGCCGTGAACGTATCCGGATCGTCGGTGATCTGGCGCAGGTACTTCCGCTTCAGGCGCTCGGCCGAAAGTTGGATCGGCGTCAGCGGATTCTTGATCTCATGCGCGATCCGCCGGGCAATGTCGGACCACGCCGCCTTGCGCTGCGCCGAGAGCAGTTCGGAAACGTCATCGAAGGTCACGACCAGCTTGGTGCGGCCCTCCTCCTCCGCTTCCAACACGACCCGGACATGGAAGGTGCGGTTGACGGTGCCATGGCTGAACACGATCTGGCCGTCGGCCGTCCCGGAATTGCGGCTGCGCGCCTTCTCGACGATCTCCGCCATGTCCGGTGCGATCACCGCGAGCGGCTGGCCGATCAGGTTTTGCAGATTGACGCCCAGCAATTCGGAGGCGGAACGGTTCGGCAGATTGATCGTGCCGTCGTCGGCTAGACCGATGACGCCCGCAGAAACACCGGACAGCACCAGCTCGGTAAACCGCCGGCGCTCGTCGGATTGCCGGTTGGCGGCGATCAGCGCGTGCTGCTGGCTCTGGAGCTGAATGGCCATCACGTTGAAGGTGCGGCTCAAGGCCGACAGGTCGTCTTCCGCCAGGCCGATCTTGACCCGGGCACTGAGATCGCCGCCGCCGATCTGCTCGGCGGCCGAAGCCAGACGGGAGATCGGCTTCACCAGCTGCGTGGCATAGACGATGGCGACCCAGATCGCCGCGGTCAGGACCAGGAGGGCGAGGACGGCGAAGATCAAGCCCACGGTGATCTGCAGCTTGGAGCGCGCGGTCTCGATTTGATGATAGAGCTTGACGGCGTTGCGGTTCTGCTCGACGGCGATCGCGATCCGCGGATCGAATGCCTTGCCGACATAGAGATAGAGGCCGGTGCCTGGCCCGAGCGATATCAGCGCGCGCACGCCGGCTTCAGTCTGGTCCGTTTGCACAGTGCCGAGATCGACATTGTCGAACATCGCGGAGGTGAGATCCGAGCGCTGCAGCAGATTGGGGCCGAACCGGCCGCCGCCTGCCTGCACATGGCCGAGGCGCGTGATCACCAGCGCCTGGGTCAAATTCCGGCTCCAGACCTCGCGGCCGATAATCTCGTTCAAGCCGGCTTGATCACCGGAATCCACGACACCGGAATCTTGCAGCACGTGGACCATCTCGGTCGCCTCGCGCCGAATCTGCGACTGTTCCTCGGCGCGATAGGATTCCACCATGATGACGGAGCTGCCCACCGCATCCTGGATGCGCTGGCTGAACCAGGAATCCAGGCCGCGGTTCAAGAACGCGGTCGAGAAGATCGAAACGACGAGTGTCGGGATGACGGCAATGAGGGCGAACAGCATGACCAGGCGGGCATGCAGTTTGGCACCGGTCTGGCCGCGGCGGCGGCTGACCCACAGCATGAACAGACGCCGGACCACGATCGATGCGAGCGCCACCGTGATCGCGACGTCGGTCACGAGCAGGTAGGTGGTGACCTTCTCCGCCTGGACCTGGGAGCTCCAGCTGTGAAACAGCGCGAAGATGGTCGCGACCGCGCAGGCGCTTCCCAACGCCATCAGCACCGCGGCAAAGCGCCGCTCGATGCTGGCCGCGGCGATGCGCGCAACGGCCCTGCGCAGCAATCCGGGTTCGGTGCTCTTCGTGATCGCGTTCACCGATCGGGCCCCATCACTTCGCGCCCCGGTTCGGCTGCAGATCGAGCTCGCGGAGCTTCTTGCGCAAGGTGTTGCGGTTGAGGCCCAGCAGCTCGGCCGCCCGGATCTGGTTGCCGCGCGTGGCCTGCAGCGACAGCGCCAGCAACGGCCGTTCCACCTCGCGCAGGATCCGGTCATAGAGGCCGCTCGCCGGCAGGCCGTGCGGATGCGCCTTGAAATAGCCGTCGATATGCCGCTCGACCGATTGCGACAGCGTCTCCTCGCCGCCATTGGCGCGCGCGGCCGGCGACGGCTCCTGGTCGGCCAACGCGGTATTCACGATGCGCCGGTCGATCACGGATTCGCTGTAGAGCACCGCCATGCGGCGCATCAGATTCTCGAGCTCGCGGACATTGCCGGGCCAGGAATAGGACTTCAGCCGCTCGATCGCGGACGGATCCAGGGCCTTCGGCATCAGCCCGTCGCGCTGGGCGAGATTGAGGAAGTGCCGCGCCAGGTCGGCGATGTCTTCGGGCCTCTGGCGCAAAGGCGGCAGGCGGATCGGCACCACGTTCAGGCGATAGAACAGGTCCTCGCGGAAGGCCCCCTGCTGGATCATCAGCCGGAGGTCGCGATGGGTCGCGGCAACGATCCGCACGTCGGCGCGGATGGCCTGGCGGCCGCCGACCGGCGAGAACTCGCCGGATTGCAGCACGCGCAGCAGGCGGGTCTGGGCTTCGAGCGGCATGTCGCCGATCTCGTCCAGGAACAGCGTTCCGCCGGCCGCTTGTTCGAAACGGCCGATGCCGCGGTTGACCGCGCCGGTGAAGGCGCCCTTCTCATGACCGAACAGCTCGCTCTCGATCAGCTCCCGCGGGATCGCCGCCATGTTCACGGCGACGAAAGGATTGGAACGGCGGCGGCCGAAATCGTGCAAAGCGCGCGCGACCAGTTCCTTGCCGGTGCCGGACTCGCCGTGGATCAGCACCGTCATGTCGGTGTTCACCAGGCGCGCGATGACGCGGTAGATCTCCTGCATGGCGGGAGATCGGCCGATCAGCGGCAGGGCTTCCGGACCGCTTGCCGTATGCTCGATCGCCGGCGCTTCGGGTTCGGCCCGCGCGGGTTCCTTGGTTTCGGCCAGTGCGCGCTCGACCGCGCTGACCAGATTGGTGAGGTCGAAGGGCTTCGGCAGGTATTCGAAGGCGCCACGCTCGGTGGCGCGAATTGCCGTGACCAGCGTGTTCTGCGCGCTCATCACGATGATCGGCAGATCGGGCCGACGCTCGCGGATGCGCGGAATGAGATCGAGCGCGTTCTCGTCGGGCATCACGACGTCGGTGATGACGACATCGCCCTCGCCTTCCCGCACCCATTGCCAGAGTGTGGAGGCATCGGACGCGGCCCGCACATTATGGCCGAGTTGCCCCAAAGCCTGGGAGAGCACGACGCGGATGGCGCGATCGTCGTCGGCGACGAGGATGGTGGCAGCCATCGGCTCAGCTCCTTGTTCCAGGGGTTGAAGCATCAGCCGCTCCCGGCTCGGCATTCGCGAGCGGCAGCGAGATCAAGAACACGGTGCGGCGCGGCTGGCTCTCGAACTCGATGACGCCGTCATGCTCGGCGATGATCTTGGCGGCGAGCGCCAGGCCCAGCCCCTTCCCGCCCACGCGGCCGGTGACGAAGGGATCGAACAGTCCGTCCCGGATGTGCGAGGGAATGCCGGCGCCGTTGTCCTGGATCCGCACGGTCAGCGCCAAGCGCGGCCGCGGGCCGGAGAAACGATCGCCGAGACGCAGCCCCGGCACAAACTGCGTTGCCAGAACGATACTGCCGCCGCTTTCCGGGCAGGCTTCGGCGGCGTTCTTCACGAGGTTGAGGAAGACCTGGATCAGCTGGTCGCGGTTGCCCCAGACCGGCGGCAAGGACGGGTCGTACTCCTCGCGGAAGCCAACGTGGCTCGCAAAGCCCGCGGTCGCCAGGCGACGCACGTGGTTCAGCACTTCGTGGATATTGACCGGCGACATCGGCGCCGGCCGCTCGTCGCTCAGCATCTCCATGCGATTGACCAGGCCGACGATGCGGTCGGTCTCGTCGCAGATGAGCTGGGTCAGGATTCGGCCGTCGGTCTCGACGCGCCGTTCCAGAAGCTGTGCCGCGCCGCGTATGCCGGAGAGCGGGTTCTTCACCTCATGCGCCAGCATCGCGGCCATCGCCTTGGCCGAGCGCGAGGCATCGCGGCTCAAGCTCTGGCGGTTCAAGCGGCGCTCGATGCTGCGGTCCTTGACCACCAGGACCACATGGCCGGGCTGTTCGGCGATCGGCGCGGCGTCGATCGCGACATGCGCCGCCTGCAGCTTCGGTCCGGACAGCGCCAGGTCCGGCTCGGCGACGGCGATGCTGCCGTTTCGCGCCTCGGCGATCAGGGTGAAGACCGGGCTGTCGGCGGCGACGTAGTCGCTGAGCGGCTTGCCGTTCAGCAAGGTGCGCCCGGCACCCAGCAACTGCTCGCCGGCGTGATTGGCGGTGACGACAAGGTCTTTGGGATCGAGGACGATCAGCGCGAAGGGCACGGCGTCGAGCAGGATGGACCAGGCGAAAGGCATGAGATCCGTCGCCCGGCGCCGCTCCGGCTTATTGTCCGGTTGGGCACGCGTGGCGGCGGTCACAAGGTTGGTCATATCTAAGCTGCGGCTCGCTCGATCTGCGGCGTGTAGAAATCCAGGATGGCGGCTTCTACGGCCTTCGGATCGTCCATGAAGTTGATCTTGGTGCGGAACTCGTTGGAGCCGTAGAGGCCCTTCGAATACCAGGCGACATGCTTGCGCGCGATCTTCACGCCGTGCTGGACGCCGTAATGCTCCAGGATCGCGCGATAGTGCTCGAGCAAAGTCGCGAGTTGATGCGCCAGCGACGGATCCGGCAGGCGCTCACCGTCCCGGAGGTACTGCATCACCTGCTTCAGGAACCAGGGCCTGCCATAGGCGCCCCGCCCGACCATCACGCCGTCGGCGCCGGATTCTTCCTTGGCCTTGGCGGCATCTTCGAGCGAGACGATGTCGCCGTTGACCACGACCGGCAGCTTCACCGCCTCTTTCACCTGACGCACGAAGCTCCAGTCGGCGGAGCCGTTATACATCTGGCAGCGGGTGCGGCCGTGCACGGTGATCATCTGGATGCCGCAGTCCTCGGCGATCTTCGCGAGGTTCGGTGCATTGCGGTTGTTGTGATCCCAGCCGGTGCGCATCTTCAAGGTGACCGGCAGCTTCACGGCCTTCACGGTGGCTTCGAGAATCTTCGCGGCCTTGACCTCGTCGCGCATCAGGGCGGAGCCGGCCTCGCCGTTCACCACCTTCTTCACCGGGCAGCCGAAATTGATGTCGATGATCGCGGCGCCGCGGTCTTCATTGAGCTTCGCGGCTTCCGCCATGACATGGGGTTCGCAGCCGGCCAGCTGGACCGACATCGGGAACTCGTCGGCACAATTGGTCGACATCTTCATCGACTGCCGGGTCTGCCGAATCATGGCTTCGCTGGCGATCATCTCGCTGACCACCAGTCCCGCGCCCTCGCGCTTGACGAGCCGGCGGAACGGCATATCCGTGACGCCGGACATCGGCGCCAGGATGACCGGGTCGCTCAGGGTAACGGGACCGATTTGGATGCTCATTCTCTAAGCACTGATGCCGCGCTGCACAAAATCCAGGCGATAACATCGCAAATATGGCACGGATGCAACAGTTTTATCGCCATCTGTTGCGCTGCAAAGCTCAGCCGATCAGCACATCCTTGACGAACTTAACCCCCGGATAAGCCAGCAATAACAAGAGGTAGCCCGCCAGAAGCCAACGCGCAGCCTGGCGGCCCCGGAGTCCGGTCCGGTGGTGCAGGAGCAGGAGTGCGACGATCAGCGCGAAGGCCAGGAAGGCGAGCAGGATCTTGTGGGTCAGCGCCAGGAGTTGGCCGGTCTCGATGACCTCATTGGCGGCGCCGGTCGCCAGGGCCGCGGCCATGAGCCCGGCTGACCAGCTCAGGAGCCGGATCTGCAGCCCCTCGGCCTCGGCCAAGGGCGGCAGGGTCTGGCCGGTCCACCCCAAGTGGGCGCGGCGCTTCAAGGCGCGCTCCTGGAGCAGCACCGCGGTTCCAGCAATCGCCGCCAGGGTCAGCGTGGCATAGCTCGCCACCGCCAGCACCACATGCAGCGAGAACCAGGTGCCGCTGAGCGCGACCGGGGTTCCCTCGGCATTGGGCGCGCTGGAAAAGGCGATTGCCAGGATGGCGCTCAAGGCCAGGTAAGGCAGCAGCAAGGCGCCCAAGCGATAGGCGCCCGGCCTGGCCAAGCAGAGCGCGCCGAAGGCCAGCAAGGTGGCGGCGACGCTGGCCCAGAGATTGGCCGAGAGGCCCGGCTGCCAGCCGGCGCTGATCTGCGAGATCACCAAGGCCGCCGGCCCGGCGATGGCCGCGGCCAGCAGCAGCCAGAGCAGCAGATTTCGCCCCAGCCGTGCGGCGACGGCCGCGGCGGTGAGAGGCAACAGGGCCACCAGGGCGGCCAGCTGGGAGATGAGAGTCGTTTGCATCTGACTATTATGGTTATCGGGCCCTGCCTTGGCAAACCGGGCGGCTTGGCAAATTGCCGCTACCTCACTAGGTTGCGCGCCAATTGAGGATTCCCGAATGACGAATGTTGTGGCTTTGGTCGTGGCCGCGGGCAGCGGACTGCGCATGGGCGGCGAATTGCCGAAACAGTTCCTGCCATTGGCGGGTAAGCCCCTGCTGCGCCATTGCCTGGAGACTTTCGCCGCGCATCCCCGGATCACCGGCGTCAAGGTCGTGATCAACGACAGCTACCGGGAGCTCTATGAATCGGCGAGCACCGGCCTCCCGCTGCTCGTCCCGGCGCTCGGCGGCGAGACGCGCCAGGCCTCGGTGCATAACGGCCTCGAGAGCCTGACCGGCAACCCGCCCGACCTGGTGCTGATCCACGACGCGGCGCGGCCCTTCATCGACGCGCCGACCATCGACCGCACGATCGATGCGCTCCATGAACACGACGGCGCCCTGGTCGCGGTCCAGGTGGTCGACACCTTGAAGCGCGCCGATGGCAAGTTCAGCGGCGAGACGGTCGATCGCACCAGTCTCTGGCGCGCCCAGACGCCGCAGGGCTTCCGTTTCCAGCCGATCCTGGCGGCGCATCGCCAGGCGGCTGCGGGGCCGGAGATGACGGACGATGCCGCGGTCGCCGAGGCGGCGGGAATCAAGGTGGTGCTGGTGCCGGGAATCGTGAACAATTTCAAAGTGACCACCCGCGCCGATTTCGAGCGGGCCGAGCATATGATGGCGGAGCAGCGCGCCGTGGCGCCCTTGGAATACCGCACCGGCAGCGGCTATGACGTGCACCGGCTGATCGACGGTGACGGCGTGACGCTCTGCGGCGTCGTGATCCCCCACGACAAGAAGCTCGAAGGCCATTCCGACGCCGACGTCGCGATGCATGCGCTGACCGACGCGATCCTCGGCGCCATCGCCGCGCAGGATATCGGTGCGCATTTCCCGCCCTCGGATCCGCAATGGCGGGGTGCTGCGTCCTGGAAGTTCCTCGACCATGCGATGAAGCTGGTCGCCCGGAAAGGCGGCCAGGTCACCCATTGCGACATCACCATCATCTGCGAGAAGCCGAAAGTCGGCCCGCATCGCGAGGCGATGATCGCCAGGCTCGCCGAGATCATGGGGATCGATCCGCACCGCATCAGCGTCAAGGCGACCACCACCGAGAGGCTCGGCTTCACCGGCCGCAACGAAGGCATTGCCGCCCAGGCGATGGCCACGGTCGCACTGCCGCTCACCTGAGATGGATGTTCCAGCACTCCTGCAGCGCTATCGCGATCTCAAGCTGAAGATCGCCACGGCGGAGAGCTGCACCGGTGGGCTGGTCGCCGGCACGCTGACCGCGGTCGCCGGATCGTCCGATGTCTATGACCGCGGCTGGGTCACCTATTCCAACGAAGCCAAGCGCGAGCAGCTCGGCGTCTCATTGAGCCTGCTCGAGGCCCATGGCGCGGTCAGCGGCGAGGTCGCCGAGGCGATGGCCAAGGGCGCGCTGCACCGCTCGCAGGCCGATGTCGCGATCTCGGTCACCGGCATCGCCGGACCCGGCGGCGGCTCGGCCGAGAAGCCGGTCGGCCTGGTCTATATCGGGATGGCGCGCAAGGACGGCTGGTCGCAGGTCGAGCGCTGCCTGTTCGACGGCGACCGCGATTCCGTTCGCGCGCAGACGGTGATCCGCGCCCTCACCCATCTCTATTCCGCCACGGTGTGATGCCGAAACGGGTCCCCGGGCGAATCCTGGGCGTCGATTTCAGCGGCGCCAACGACGCCGGAAAAAAGATCTGGATCGCGGAAGGCAAACGCGGCCGCGGCAATCGGCTCGAGCTCCTGGATCTCCGGCCTGCTTCCGCGCTTCCCGAGAGCGGCAAGGCACCGGCCATCGCGATCGCTGCGCTTGCACGGCATGTCATCGGGCAGCCGGACACGATTGCCGGCCTCGACTTCCCGTTCACGCTGCCCAAGGCGGTGATCGACACGCCGAACTGGGAAGACTTCGTCACAAGTTTCGCAGCGCGCTTCGGCGATCCGGACGCGTTCCGGCAATGGGCCTTGCGCCGCGCCGATGGGCGCGAGATTCGCCGCGCCGCCGATCGCGCGGCCAAGACCCCGTTCAACTCCTACAATCTGCGCATCTATCGCCAGACCTGGTGGGGCATTGCGCATTTGCTCGGCCCGTTGCTGGTTTCCGGCGCAGCGGTCATTCGTCCTTATCAACCGCTGCCGGCAAGACCTCACCCGATCTTGATCGAGGCTTGCCCCGCCAGCAGTCTGAAAGGGATCGGCTTCTATCCGGCCTATAAGGGCCGCAGCGGCGCCCATCGGCTCGAGCGCAAAGCGGTTCTGAAGCGGTTGATCGATACCGGCTTGATCGACCGTCCGCCGCCGCGCATCCAGCGGATCCTGCTGGACAACATCGGCGGCGACGCGCTCGACGCGGTGATCGCCGCCATCGCCACCGCCCAAGCCGGGATCGAGGTTGAGCCTGATCCGGATCAACGGATCGAGGGAATCATCTACGCATCGCTGCATGGGCGGCGTGCATTATTCTCGTGATTGGGTCAGCACGGCGTCAGTGAACCGCGCTCATGATCGCCTGTTGCGGACATGAATTCCGCGCAGCCACTGGGAAAGGATTCGAACCATGAAGAGACATTCGGTCGCCGGCATCGTGCTGGCGGCAATGACGGTTGGCGCCTTTGCAACGGAGGCTCTGGCCACCAATCCAACGCTGGTGCAGGTCGATCTCTGGAACAAGGCGGATGGCAGCCAGGGGCTGACCCTCAGCACCGATCATGCGAAGTCCGGCAAGGTCGAGTTCAAGGTGAAGAATTCATCGACGTCGATGGTGCATGAATTCTTGATCTGGAAGACCGACCTTGCGTTCGAGCAGTTCCCCAAGGATCCGGACAACCCGGCCAAGGTCGACGAGGACAAGCTCAAAGGCGTCAAGGAACTCAGCAGCGATCTCGACCCCGGCAAATCCGGCAAACTCACCATGAACTTGACGCCGGGCCGCTATGTCGTGTTCTGCAACCAGCCCGGCCATTTCGACGCCGGCATGCATCTGACCTTCACGGTGACGAAGTAACCGCGAAAGAGCGCGAAGCGGCGACCCGGTCCGGTCGCCGCTGCATCTTCGTTTTCAAGTTGCACGGAAATTGCTTACTGGGGCCGGTCCAGGGCTGTTTCGTCGCATCATGTCGCAAGAGAGAGCTGTTTCCGTCGAGACGCTGAGCCGGTTGCAGCGCACCTGGACGCGCCTGGTGATGAGCGGGAAGCCCAATGGGCTTGCGGAAAAGCCGGGTTTGCTGGCGTCTCTGGAGCAGGTCGGCGGCGAGTTCGACAAGCTGCGCGCGGAGCTCATGGAGGCGCTGGCGGAATCCCAGGGCCGCGAATCTGCCGTCGAATTGGGCACCCGTGCTCAAATTTCCATCGACATCCTGATCCGCAACCTGTTCGAACGAACCGCCGATGTCGGCTTCCTGGCCGAAGACGGCGCGATCATCGACAGCCTTTCCGCCGCCGAGGATTCGGAACTCGATCTCGACGGGCTGCGACAGCGGCTGGACGAGTACGTCGCCAAGTATTCCGTCTATGACGATATCGCCGTGTTCCGTGCTGACGGCGCGCTGCACGTGACCCGCCTGGGGCCTGCGAGCCGCTTCGCGCCCTATGATGCCCTGGTCGCCGCGGCGCTCGGCCAGCCCGGAAGCTTTCGCGAAATCTTCCGCCACGCGGCGGACGGGACAGCGCACCTTCTCTATGTCCAGACAATCCCCGATGCCAATCGGGTGCCGATCGGCGTCCTCGCCCTCTCCTTCAAGTTCGACGACGAGATGCGCGGCATCTTTGGCAGCCTGCTGAAGGGCGCCACGCCGGGCCTCATCCTCGGCATTGTCGATCGCGAAGGCCGGGTGATCGCGAGCAGCGATCCCCTCGGCCTGGGTATCGGTTCGCAATTGAGTATTACGGCGGAAAATTTGGTCACCCTCACGCTCGACGAGGAAGAGCATCTCGCCTTGCGGCGCCCGACGCGTGGCTATCAGGGCTTCTTCGGCCTCGGCTGGAGCGGCATCGCCTTGCGCCCCGCTCTGCTGCGGCAGGAAGTGCCGGAGGCGGAAGCGTCGGAGGAACATGACGAGCGCAGGATTGCCGCTTCGGCAATCGTATCGGATACGCTGAAGCAGATCTCGCGCCGGGCCTATGCGATCGATTCCGATCTGCATCTGATCGGTCTCAACGGTAAGATCGCCGCCGACCGTGAGAACAACCGTGTCTTGCCGGCCGTCCTCGGCAGCATCCGCGAGGTCGGCGAGCAGATCCGCAATGCGGTTCATGGCGTGATCGGCACCCTCTACGACCAGACTCATGACAGTCTGCGCCGCGAAGCGGAACAGATGGCGGCGCTCGGCGTGGATATCATGGACCGCAATCTCTATGAGCGGGCCAATGACAATCGCTGGTGGGCGCTGACCCCCTATTTCCGCGCGACACTCGCCGCCGGCAATCCCGGCCCGAGCGAAGCCGTGGAGATCGGCCGCATCCTCGCCACCATCAACGGGCTCTATACCGTCTACAGCACGCTCTTCGTCTTCGATGCGGGCGGCCGCGTGGTGGCGGATTCCCGCAACGGCGCGAGCGGCATGGTCGGCGAAAAGCTCGGCGGCGCGCATATCGCGGAAGCGCTGGCGGGCCGCAGCACCCAGGCGTACTCAGTCTCGGCATTCGAACCGACGCCGCTCTATGACGGTCGGCCCACCTATATCTACTGCGGCTCGATCCTGGCGCCGGATTTCGCGCGGACAGTGGGCGGTGTCGCCATCGTCTTCGACGGCGAACCGCAGTTCCGGCAGATGCTGCTGGACGTGCTGCCGGTCGATGACAGCGGCGCGCCCTATGCGGGCAGCTTCACGGCCTTCGTCAATGCGGCGGGAACGATCGTCTCCTCAAGCGATCCATCGCATGCGCCGGGCACGAAGCTCGACGAAGCCGCATTGGACGGATTCCAGATCGTCGCCCGCGGAAGATCGCCCGGCTATCGCGAGTTCAAAGTGTCGGACGGCTACAGCGATCCGATCACCTGCATCGTGGCGATCCCCGGCTAGAAAGAGGCGATTAGCCGTAGAGCTGTTTCGCCCTTGCTTCGAAGGCGGCGACCATGCGGCGGACGGCTTCGTGGAACAGCACGCCGATCAGCTTTTGCAGCACCAGCGAGCTGAACTCGAATTCCAGGAAGAACTCGACCCGGCAGCCATCCGGATCGTCATAGAACGTCCAATGGTTCTTCAGCTGGCGGAACGGGCCATTGATGTATTCGACATCGATGCGGCGCTCGGCGCGGTGCAGCCAGACCCGGCTGGTGAACTTCTCCCGCACCATCTTGAAGCCGATCATCAGATCGGCGAGCAGCATGTCCTCCTGCTGCTCCCGGATCCGCGCGCCCAGGCACCAAGGCAGGAACTCCGGATAGCGCGAAACGTCGGCCACCAGGTCGAACATCTGCTGCGGCGTGTAAGGCAGCCGCCGGGTCTCAGTGTGGGTCTTCATCGCCATGAGCGCTGACCTACCCTGACACCGCACTCACCCCACTCTCGCTCGTCATCCCAAGGCTTGGCCTTGGCATCCACGAGTTTGCTACGGCTGCAGAGAAACTCGTGGATCCCAAGGCAAAGCCTTGGGATGACGACGGAGAAGAAACTCACCTCTGAGACTCTCCGTCACCACGAAGCTTCGCCGCGCGCGCCGCCTGGAGGCGCTTGAAGTCGTCGCCGGCGTGATGCGACGAGCGGGTCAGCGGCGAAGCGGCGACCAGCAGGAAGCCCTTGCCCAGGCCCTGCTGCTTCAGCTGGCTGAACTCGGCCGGCGTCACGAAGCGGTCGACATGGTGATGCTTGCGGGTCGGCTGCAGATACTGGCCGATGGTCATGAAGTCGACCTCGGCGGCGCGGAGATCGTCCATCACCTGCGCGACCTCGTCCAAGGATTCGCCCAACCCCACCATCATGCCGGACTTGGTGAAGATCGTCGGCGACAGCTCCTTCGCCCGCTGCAACAGGCGCAGCGAGTGGAAATAGCGTGCACCCGGACGGACGCTGCGATAGAGCCGCGGCACCGTCTCGAGATTGTGGTTGAGGACGTCGGGACCGGCTTCGACCACGATTTCGAGCGCGCCGGGCTTCTTCAGGAAATCCGGCGTCAGCACCTCGATAAAGGTCTGCGGCGAAGTCGCGCGGATGCGGCGGATGGTCTCGGCGAAATGCCCGGCCCCGCCGTCCTCGAGATCGTCGCGATCGACCGAGGTGATGACGATGTGATGGAAGCCCAAAGCCGCGCAGGCTTCGGCGACATGCGCCGGCTCATGCGGATCGAGCTGGTCAGGCCGACCGGTCGCGACATTGCAGAAGGCGCAGGCCCGGGTGCAGCGCGAGCCCAGGATCATCACCGTCGCGTGCTTCTGCTTCCAGCACTCGCCGATATTCGGGCAAGCCGCCTCCTCGCAGACTGTGTTCAAGCCCAGCTTGCGCATCAGCGCGCGGGTCTCGGCGAACTCGGTCGACATCGGCGCCTTGACCCGGATCCATTCCGGCTTGCGCAGGATCGGCGTGTCCGGCCGGTTGGCCTTCTCGGGATGGCGCAGGAGGGCGGGACTATCCAAAGACATCGGCGTTACTCGCCTGAGTTTCGACCGGCCAAGTCCGGAATGAGCAAAAGAGAAGCGGAACCATCGCGAGTACGAAAGGCGAGAAGATGAACTCCACTACAGTGTATGTCGCAAGCTCGACGGAAGTAAAATCGCGCGCCCGGCTTACCCAATCGAATGACATGACAACGTAGCTTTCGACCAGTTTACCGACGACGGCCAAGAGCAGGGAGACCGAAACCAAACCCCATGCCTGTCTCCGCCGATATCCTGCCTTGCGAACAACGCGGAAGACCACCCAGAGAATGAGGCCAAGAATGGCAAGTTGTGTAACGTATCCGGACAGGCCGAGCGCTATCATGACCTTCTCTAGAAATGGAGCGTCCGGCCGTAGGCCGCAAGCACCGATTCGTGCATCATTTCCGAGAGGGTGGGATGCGGGAAGACCGTGGCCATCAACTCGGCTTCGGTCGTCTCCATTGTCTTGGCGATGGTATAGCCCTGGATCAGCTCCGTCACCTCGGCGCCGACCATATGCGCGCCCAGGAGCTCGCCGGTCTTGGCGTCGAAGATGGTCTTGATCAGGCCCTCCGGCTCGCCCAAGGCAATCGCCTTGCCGTTGCCGATGAAGGGGAACTTGCCGACCTTGATCTCGCGGCCGTTCGCTTTGGCCGCCTCTTCGGTCAGGCCGACGCTGGCGACCTGCGGCATGCAATAGGTGCAGCCCGGGATGTTCTTGGTGTCCATCGCATGGACGCCTTTGACGCCCGCGATCTTCTCGACCACGAGCACGCCTTCATGCATCGCCTTGTGCGCGAGCCAGGGCGGGCCGGCGAGATCGCCGATCGCATAGACATTGGGTTCGCCGGTGCGGCCGTATTCGTCGATCACCACATGGGTCTTCTCGACCTTCACCTTGGTGCCTTCGATTCCGATCCCCTCGACATTGCCGACGATCCCGACCGCCATGATCACGCGATCGACGGTCAGCTCCTCGGTCTTGCCACCGGATTCGATCGTCGCGGTCACATTGTTGTTGCCCTTCTTCAGCGCCTTCACCGTGGCGCCCACCTTGATCTTCATCCCCTGCTTCTCGAACGCCTTGTGGGCGAAGGCGGAGATCTCGGCATCCTCCACGGGGAGAATGCGCGGCATCACCTCGACCACGGTCACCTCGGCGCCGAGGGAGCGGAAGAAGCTCGCGAACTCGATGCCGATCGCACCGCTGCCGACCACCAGCAGCGACTTCGGCATCATATTCGGCAGCAGCGCTTCGCGGTAGGTCCAGATCAGCTTGCCGTCAGGCTCAAGCCCGGGAAACACCCGCGCCCGCGCGCCGGTCGCGAGGATGATGTGCTTGGCGGTCAAGTCGGCGACCGGCTTGCCGTCCTTCTCGACCTTGACCTTGCCGGCGCCGTTCAATTTGCCCGTGCCGTCGAACACCGTGATCTTGTTCTTCTTCATCAGGTGCTTCACGCCGTTGGTCAGCTGGTTCGAGACCTTGCGCGAACGATCGACCACCTTCTGGAAATCGAAGCTGACATCCTTGGCCGAGAGGCCATAGGCATCGCCGTGCTGCATCAGGTGATAGACCTCGGCCGAACGCAGGAGCGCCTTGGTCGGGATGCAGCCCCAGTTCAGGCAGATACCTCCGAGATTCTCGCGTTCCACCACCGCCACGTTGAGCTTCAATTGCGCGGCGCGGATCGCCGCCACATAGCCGCCGGGGCCACCGCCGAGAATGACGACGTCAAAGGATGTATCGGCCACGTCAGTTCCTTCCCTTATTCGATCTCATTGCGGCGCCGCGATGCCGGCGGCCTCGGAGCAGGTCTTGGTGATGGCGAGGATCTCCGGATCCGAGGACATCGTGCCGGCGAGTTCCGAGACGGTCATGACCGGCCGCTTGGCGAGCGCCGCGATCACCGGATCGCGGGCGCATTTGCAGGCCGCTTCCGCCTGCACCAGCTGCTCGGCGGAAGGCGGCGTTCCCGCCTTGGTGAGCTGCTTCTGATAGGTCGCGACGCAGTTGTTGGTGTAGGTCTCGCTGAACTTGCTGACCATCTGCGGGTCTTTGAAGTCGACCTTGATGTTGGCGAGCCAATACGCGCCGCCGCCGACCACCACGACGCCGGCCACGATCAGGATCAGCAATCCCCAGAAGACGTATTTCACCGCCGCCGCTTCCGGCTAGACCAGCATCGCGGCCGGAGCTTCCACCAGCCGCTTGAACGCCGCCAGCAACTCCGCGCCCAGCGCGCCATCGACCGCGCGGTGATCGACCGCGAGCGTGGCGCTCATCACCGTCGCCACGGCAAGCTGGCCGTTCTTCACCACGGCGCGCTGCTCGCCGGCGCCGACCGCGAGGATGGTCGCCTGCGGCGGATTGATGATCGCGCTGAAGCTCTTCACCCCGAACATGCCGAGATTGGAAAGCGAGCCGCTGCCGCCGGTGTAATCCTCCGGCTTGAGCTTGCCCGCCTTGGCGCGGCCGGCGAGCTCCTTCATCTCGGCTGAAATCTGGGTCAGCGACTTCGATTCCGCGTTGCGGATGATCGGCGTCACCAACCCGTTGGGGATCGACACGGCCACCGAGATGTCCGAGGACTTGTACTGCTTGATGCCCTCGTCGCTCCATGAGGCATTGGCCTTCGGCACCTGCTTGAGCGCGATGGCATAGGCCTTGATCATGAAGTCGTTGACCGAGAGCTTGTAGGCATTCGGCCCTTCCTTGGCTGAAGCGGAATTGGCGTCCTCGCGCAAGGCCAGCAAGCGGTCGAGCTCGCAATCCACCGTCAGATAGAAATGCGGCACGAACTGCTTCGACTCCTGCAGGCGGCGCGCGATGGTCTTGCGGATCGTCGTGTGCGGGATGAGCTCGAATTCCGGCTCGCCGAAACCGCCGAAGCTCGGCGCGGACGGCAAGGTCGCGGGACGCTGCGCAGCACCGGGCGCCGCCTTGCCCTTCGGTGCGTTGTCGAGATCGGCGCGAACGATGCGGCCGTTCGGACCGCTGCCCTGGACCGCGCCAAGGTCGATGCCTTGCTGCTCGGCGATGCGCCGCGCCAGCGGGCTGGCGAAGACGCGGTTGCCGCCGCCGGCGGGCTTCGGCGCCGGCGCAGCGGCGGGTGACGCTTTCGGTGCAGCCGGTTGTGGCGCGGGCGCTGCGGCGGGCGCCTTCGCCTGCGCGGCCTTGGGCGCGGGTTCGGGATTGGACTTCGGCGTGGCGCCGATATCCTTCTCGCTCTCGCCCTCTTCCAGCAGCACGGCGATCACGTCGTTGACCTTGACGCCTTCGGTGCCGGCAGGGACCAGGATCTTGCCGATCTTGCCCTCGTCGACCGCCTCGACCTCCATGGTAGCCTTGTCGGTCTCGATCTCGGCGATCACGTCGCCGGATTTCACCGTATCGCCTTCCTGCTTCAGCCACTTCGCGAGGTTACCCTCGGTCATGGTGGGCGAGAGGGCGGGCATCAGGATGTTGATGGGCATCGCTCCCTCCTCGCTCTAACGATAGCAGACTTGCTTGGCCGCATCCGCGATCTGCGCGGCTTGCGGGAGCGCGAGCTTCTCGAGATTGGCGGCATAGGGCATCGGCACATCGATGCCGGCGATGCGCGCGACCGGTGCATCGAGATAGTCGAAGGCCTGCTCCATGATCACCGCGGCCATTTCCGAGCCGATGCCGGCGAAGGGCCAGCCTTCCTCGACGCTGACCATGCGGTTGGTCTTCTGCACCGACGTCACGATCGTCTCGGTATCGAGCGGACGGATGGTCCTGAGATCGATCACCTCGGCGTCGATCCCCTCCTTCGCCAGCAGCTCGGCCGCTTCCAACGCGACGCCGACCATCCGCGAGAACGCGGTGATGGTGACCTGGGCGCCCGGACGCACGACCTTGGCCTTGCCGATCGGCACGATCCAATCCTTGTCCTGCGGCACCTCGAAGCTCTGGCCGTAGAGGATTTCGTTCTCCAGGAAGATCACCGGATTGGGATCACGAATGGCGGATTTGAGCAGGCCCTTGGCATCGGCGGCCGACCAGGGTGCCACGACCTTCAGGCCCGGAATGTGGGCGTACCAGCTCGCATAGCATTGCGAATGCTGCGCGGCGACACGGGCCGCGGCGCCGTTCGGGCCGCGGAACACGATCGGCGAGCCCATCTGGCCGCCGGACATGTAGTTGGTCTTCGCCGCCGAATTGACGATCTGGTCGATCGCCTGCATGGAGAAGTTGAAGGTCATGAACTCGACGATCGGCTTCAACCCGGTGAAAGCCGCGCCGACCGCGAGACCGGCGAAGCCGTGCTCGGTGATCGGCGTGTCGATAACCCGGTTCGGACCGAACTCTTCCAGCAGGCCCTGGCTGACTTTATAGGCGCCCTGATACTCGGCGACTTCCTCGCCCATGAGGAAGACGGTCTCGTCGCGGCGCATCTCTTCCGCCATGGCGTCGCGCAAGGCTTCACGCACGGTCTGCGTGGCGGTCGGGCCGCTGTATTCCGGCTCGGCGGCAACTTGGGCCGCAGCCGGTGCAGCCGGTGCCTTCGGTGCCGGCGCCTTCGCTTCGGCCTTAGGCGCATCGGCCTTCGCCGCTTCCGCCTTGGGCGCGGCGGCCGGCGCCGGCGCCGCGCCGGCGGCCTCGTCTTCGCCACGGAGCACGGCGATCGGCGTGTTCACGGCGACGTTTTCGGTGCCCTCCGGCACGAGGATCTGGTCGAGCACGCCTTCATCGACGGCTTCGACTTCCATCGTCGCCTTGTCGGTTTCGATCTCGGCGAGAATGTCGCCGGCTTTCACCGCGTCACCCTTCGCCTTCAGCCATTTCGACAGCTTGCCCTCGGTCATGGTCGGCGAAAGGGCGGGCATCAGAATTTGTGTGGACATGGATTGGCCCCCCTTACGCTTTCGCCCGAGTGGATTCACTTGGGACCAGGACATCGGTGTAGAGTTCCGATGGATCGGGCTCCGGCGAGGCCTGGGCGAACTCGGTCGCCTGGGAGACCAGGTCCTTCACCTCGCGGTCGATGTTTTTCAAGCCGTTCTCGTCGATATGCTTCTCGGTGAGCAGCCGCTCGCGCAGGCGATCGATTGGATCGTGCTCCTGGCGCATCTTCGCGACCTCTTCCTTGGTGCGGTACTTCGCCGGATCCGACATCGAATGGCCGCGATAGCGATAGGTCATCATTTCCAGGATGGTCGGGCCCTCGCCGTCGCGGGCGCGGCCCAGTGCCTTGGCGGCGGCGGCGCGCACGGCGGCGATGTCCATGCCGTCCACCTGCTCGCCCGGAATGCCGTAAGCCAAACCGCGGTCGCAGAGCTTGGTGCCGGCGGCGGAGCGCTGCACTGAGGTGCCCATGGCGTATTTGTTGTTCTCGATCACATAGACCACCGGCAGCTTCCAGAGTGCGGCCATGTTGAAGGCCTCATAGACCTGGCCCTGGTTCACGGCGCCGTCGCCGAGATAGACCATCGCGACCTTGCCGTCCTTCTTGTACTTGTGCGCAAAGCCGAGGCCGGTGCCCAGCGGAACCTGCGCGCCGACGATGCCATGGCCGCCGTAGAACTTCTTCTCGGCGCTGAACATATGCATCGAGCCGCCCTTGCCTTTGGAATAGCCGCCGGCGCGGCCGGTCAGCTCGGCCATGACGCCCTTCGGGTCCATGCCGCAGGCGAGCATATGGCCGTGGTCGCGATAGGAGGTGATGACGGTGTCGCCCTCCTCCGCCGCGGCCTGCATGCCGACCACCACGGCCTCCTGGCCGATGTAGAGATGGCAGAAGCCGCCGATCAGGCCCATGCCATAGAGCTGGCCCGCCTTCTCCTCGAAGCGGCGGATCAGCAGCATGTCGCGATAGTGTCGGATGAGGTCTTCGGAAGGGATCTTGGCCGGTTGGGCGGCGGATTTGGCGGCAGGCTTGGTGGCGGTTTTGGCCATGAGACCCCCTGTTGGGTTTATTGGGCGGGCGAACTTCGGGAGGAAACCCGCCACCATCTGCCTGGTTCGCCCAGGTCCCTATGGGGTCGAGGAAGCCGCCGCAGGGCTAAATTAGGCCTTGCGCAATAAAAGTTCAATCGCACTCATTGCGCTGAATCTAAAACAAAAAATGACAGTTAACTGGAAATGAGTTAACAGGCTTTGAGGGGGATGCGCTCAGTTGAGCGCGGGCTGCGGCGAAGTGCCGGCTTTTTGCTGCGCGTTGTAGAAGATCACCAGGTCGTCGGGATGCGCGAAATTGAGCATCACCCGCGCCCGCTCTTCGAGCATGTCGAGATCGAGGCTGGTGTTGGAGAGCAACGCGACGCGTTGCTCCATCTCTTGCCGCTCGGCATCGGTCTTGTTGCGCTCGGTTTCAGCGACGCGGATCTGCTGATTGAGCTGCATCCACGCGACGATGCCGCGATCACCCTGGACGGCGTGATAAACAAAATAGCCCGCCAGGCAAGCGCCCAGCATTGGCCAGGCGACTTGAGCGAGTCGACGCTTGATGTCACGGCGTAGGTCCATGCAAAGAGCGAATCACATCACGATTCCTGCCGTCAACAGAAATCGATTCAAGAGGTTAGAAGGGATTCATTTTTCTTGAGTCGAACGAAGGTTTGTAAGCTGTATTGCACTTCTGTCGGCAGCAGATGTCCGGGTCAACCCCGGGCATGACCCTCCACTAAGGGGCGTCATCGCCGGGCTTGACCCGGCGATCTCGTGCCGATGTGCCGCTTAGCGCCGAAACACACCCTTCCCGGCATACCGCGCGCTTGGCCCGAGCTGCTCTTCGATGCGGATCAGCTGGTTGTATTTGGCGTTGCGGTCGGAGCGCGACAGCGAGCCGGTCTTGATCTGGCCGGCATTGGTGGCGACGGCGATGTCGGCGATGGTGGAATCCTCGGTCTCGCCCGAGCGGTGCGAGATCACTGCGCGATAGCCCGCCTTATGCGCCATCTCGACGGCTTCCAATGTCTCCGAGAGGCTGCCAATCTGGTTGACCTTCACCAGGATCGCATTGGCAACGCCTTTGCTGATGCCGTCGGCGAGGCGCTTCGGGTTGGTGACGAAGAGATCGTCGCCCACGAGCTGCACCTTCTTGCCGATCGCGTCGGTCAGCGCCTTCCAGCCTTTCCAGTCGTCCTCGGCCATGCCGTCCTCGATCGTCACGATCGGGAACTTCGCGACCAGGTCGGCATAGAGCTTCACCATGCCGTCGGAATCGAGGGTCTTGTCCTCGCCTTCCATCACGTATTTGCCGTCCTTGAAGAACTCGGTCGAAGCCGTGTCGAGGCCGAGCGCGATCTCGTCGCCGGCTTTGAACCCGGCCTTCTCGATCGACTTCACCACGAACTCGAGCGCCTTCTCGGCGCTGGCGATGTTAGGGGCGAAGCCGCCCTCGTCGCCGACATTGGTGTTGTGGCCGGCCTTCTTCAGCTCGGCGCGGAGCGCGTGGAAGACTTCGGCGCCCCAGCGGATCGCTTCGGCGCAGGAGGGTGCCGCCCAAGGCAGGATCATGAATTCCTGGAAGTCGATCGGATTGTCGGCGTGCGCCCCGCCGTTGATGATGTTCATCATCGGCACCGGCAAGGTGCCCGCCTGGGTGCCGCCGATATAGCGATAGAGCGGCAGGCCGGCCTCCTGGGCCGCCGCCTTGGCGACCGCGAGGCTGACGCCGAGGATCGCGTTGGCGCCAAGGCGCGCCTTGTTCGGCGTGCCGTCGAGATCGATCATGGTCTGGTCGATATGCAGCTGGCCGGCGGCGTCGAGGCCGGAAACCGCGTCGAAGATCTCGCCGTTGACCGCCTCGACCGCCTTCAGCACACCCTTGCCGCCGTACTTCGCTTTGTCACCATCGCGCAACTCGACCGCCTCATGGGCGCCGGTCGAGGCGCCGGAGGGCACGGCGGCGCGGCCCATGGCCCCACTCTCCAAGGTCACATCGACCTCCACCGTCGGATTGCCCCGGCTGTCCAGGATCTGTCTTGCGTGGATGTCGATGATCGCGCTCATTCCGCCTCTTCCTCAGCTCATTCGGGTTGAGCGGAAGTTATAGCGGCGCTTCTGCGGGGCGACTACCGTGAATTGGCTGCTTCTTTGGGCCCATCCGGCCCATTGGACTCTGCGGTGGGCTTGTCCAGCGCAGCCAGCGCGTCCTCGACCGACTGGGCCAGCATCCCCTGCTCCTCTTTGTCGAGCCGCTCGATCAGCGGGCCGACACGCGGCACGCTCGCGCTCTCCCGGCCGGCCAGGCTGACGCCGAGCACGCGGCAGAGATAGTGCATGGTCAGCGCGGTGAGATCGCGGGTCAGGACCCAGCGGCCGTGGTCGCTGTGCGCGATGATATTGGCGCGCTGCAGCTGTTCCAGCAGCGCGTGCATCTGGACCGGATCGGCCTGCAGCTCCTTGACGAAATCCTGGGTGCGCACCCCGACCCCATGGCTCCGCGCCTGCCGCAGCAAGGCGAGCGCGCCCAGGCTGAAGCTCAGTTGATCGCCGCGGCGGTGATGCGCGACGAAGGAACGTCGCCCGGCCCGCCATTCCGGCAAGGCCGCGGTGATCTCGGCGCCGATCAGGGTGATCACCCAGGCGAGATACATCCAGACCATGAAGATCGGGATCGCCGCCAATGCACCATAGAGCGCCTGATAGGTCGGTGCATAGTGGAGATAGAGGCCGAACAGGCGTTTCACCACCTCGAACAGGAAGGCCGCCGCGAGCCCACCCCAGATAGCGTCGACGTTCCGCACCGGGCGCGTCGGCATCAGCCGGTAGAACAGCGCGAAGCCCGCCGCCTCCAGCACGAAAGGCAGGATGTTGCCGATGATCTGCACGCCGGTGCTGACGCCGTAGATCTCGGCGCTGCCGGCCATCTGGAAGAAATAGGTCGAGATCGAGAAGCTGACGCCGAACAGGATCGGCCCCAGCGTGAGCAGCGCCCAGTAGATCGGAAAGCGGTTCCACTGCGTCTTGCGCGAGGTCGAGCCGAAGATCCGGTCGAACGCGGTCTGGATCGTGTGGATGAGCAGGATCGCGGTCACGGCGAGCCCGACGATGCCGGCGCCGGTCGCCTTGCCGGCATTCGCCATGAAGGTGTTGAGATAGGTCTGCACCGTGGCGCCGAGGCTCGGCGCCAAGTTGTTGAACAGGCTCTGCACCATCGTGTCGCGCATCCCGGCAAAGAACGGGAACGCCGCGAACATGGAAAGCGCGATCGTCAGCATCGGCACGATCGCGAGCAGCGAGGTGTAACCCAACGCTGCGGCCGCGGTCGTGCAGCCGTCGCTTTGGAAGCGGGCCAGGAGATAGCGCAGGAAGCTCGGCGTAGCCTTCGAGGTCCGGCCGGCGATCGCGCGCGCCCGCTCCGCCGCGTGCTGGGCGGCGGCCAGCTTCACCTGTCGCGGCTCGACATTCTCCGCCATCCGGGTCCCCGCCAGTTCCTCTCTGCGTTCAACGCTACGCTCGGGTAGGAGTCGGGGTCAACCACGGGTGGCGGTGCGTTCAGGCGGCGTCGCGGTCGACGAACTTGTTGAACCGGCTGTCGCGCTCATCCTGATACAGGAAGGCGAGCTTCCGCTGGTCGAAGACCTTGAAGAACTCGTCCCAGCTGATCGGTTCCAGCCCCGGCTCCGGCTTGTCGAAATCGATGCGCAGGATGCCGCCGCTGCCTTTCGCGTCCTTCACCTTGGATGGCTTGCCGTTGCGCGCCTCGGCCCATTTCTGAATGACCTTGTGGTCGGTCGTCGTGGTTGCCTGGCTCATGATCGAACCTCCGCATGTAGTGCGTCCTATGAGAGTCGAACCACTGCAGAACCCATCTGTTCCGCGCAAAGCGGGAGGCAATCCGACTCATTGTCCAGGCCGGAACCGCGTCTGCCCGCTCAGGTTGGCGTTTCATCTGATGCAACCCGAAGGAGTTCCGATGAGTATGCTCAAATCAGCGCGCAATGGCCTGGCCGGTTCGGCAGCGGTCGCGCTCATCGCCGCGGCCTGCGCCTTCCCCGCGACGGCTCAGACCACGACCACACCAAACGACAACGGAGCCAACTGCGGCGGCACCGGCAGCAACAGCACGAATTGCACCAACAACAACTCCAACACCGGGACGCAGCCCGGCAGCGGTGGCGGTAACAACGACGCCGGAACCAACGGCAGCAGCGGCGTCGGCGGCGCCAACAATCCGGCGCTCGGCACCGGCACGGGCTCCGGCACTGGGACCGGTGCGGGTGGCGGCGGGACCGGCAGCGGGACCAGCGGCGCCGGCAACGGTTCGAGCGGCGGCGGTTCCGGCGGTGGCGGCTCGAGCGGTGGCTCCAGCGGCGGTGGCAGCAGCGGAAACTGATCCGCATCGCCGATGACGAAATCCCCCGCGGTGTCTGCCGCGGGGGATTTTTCGTCGGGGATTTGCGCGATCAGTGCGCGAAGCGCGAGGGCTGGCCGAAGGTGCTGGTGACGATCTCCGCGAGTTCGCGCATGTCGGTCGGCTTCTCCAGCCGGCGCGTACCCCGATATTGCGGCGGCACGACCAGCTCGTTATGGCCGGTGAGGAACAGGAATGGGACGTCGCGCTCGATCAGCGCCGCCGCGACCGGAAAAGAAAGCTCGCCGCCGAGATTGATGTCGAGCACCGCGCCATCCAGTGCAGCCTGAGCGACCAGGTCGAGCGCCGCGGCGATGGTCGCTGCCGGGCCCACGACCTCGCAGCCGCTGGTCTCGAGCAGATCCTGGATCGCGTCGGCGGTCAGGAAATTGTCCTCGACCACCAGGATGCGCAGGCTGTGCAGGTTGAGGCGGAGCGGCGACCCGGTGTCTTCATGCCACATCACATCTTCGACGGTCTTTTCCGGCACGACTTGCAGCTCGGCGACCGGCTTGCCGTCCTGGACGCGGTAGAAGCTGTAGATGTCGGCATCCTCGATGTTCACCACCGGCTGGTGGTTGGCGCCGCGCGAGAAGCGTCCGGTGTTCCATTTGAACCGGGCGACGCGCTCGAGGAACTTGCGCACCGATTGGAAACCGTCGACCAGCTCTTCCGGCGTCGCGCGGAAATTGCAGCCGAGGGCCGTCAGCGCCGAGCGCCGCACCCGGCACGCGACGGGCAACCGCCCGTCCAGCGCGGTGAATACGATGGCATCCCGATCGGGCAGGTAAATTCCGACGTCCCCGACAAAGCGCAACATCCAGATACCCCGGTTCCGGCCATCGGGTGCAACACACGTCAGGAACAGGAGTTCCCGCACGCGTGCGATATCGTCAGGCGTTGGCTATCCGGCCCCAGACTTCAATGACTTCGGCGATATCCTTGGCGTCGAACGGTTTGGAGAGCCGCCGCACTTTGCGAAACTCCGGGGGAAACAGCACGCCGTCGTCATAGCCGGTCATGAACACGAAGGGTATGCCCCGTTCCTCCAGCAGCTTGGCCAGGGGGAAGGACAGAATCCCGCTCAGGTTGATGTCGAGCATGGCGCCGTCCAGCGCGCCCTGGTCGATCAGGGCCACGCCGCCCGGCAGATCCGGGGCCGGCCCCACCACCGTGCAGCCGCAATCCGCCAGCGTGTCGCAGATGGTCTCGGCGATCAGCAGGTTATCCTCCACCACCAGCACACGCAGTTTGTGAGCTTGTGTCGGGGTCCGCTCAGTCGGATGGGGCATCCTTCTGCCCTCCCAAGCCCGTAGGTCCGTTCAGCAGATTGCGCGCGCTCGGGAACAGGATGCGGCAATGCAATCCGCTGGACTGAAGCTCGATATCCACCTTGCCGTTCAACTCGTATTCGACGCTGCGCCGGATGAACCCGGTGCCGAAGCCTTCCTGGAAGGTGCCGTTGATCGTGGGTCCATCGGATTCGATCCACTCGAGGCTGACATCCTGACTGCCGTTGAGTTTCGTAACCCGCCAGGAAATGGCGACCCGTCCGCCGCGCTCCTTCAGCGCACCGTATTTCATCGCATTGGTCGCGAGCTCATAGAGCACGAGGCCGAGGGTCGAAGCCGCGGCCGGAGTCAGAACCAGATCCGGTCCGGAGACGGCGATGTTGCGGCCGTCCCTGGAACTGTACGACCGCACGGTCGCATCGATCAGAGGCCGCAGGCCGGCGCCCTGCCAGTTGTTGGCGGTCAGCAATTCGTGGGTCTTCGCCATGGCGCTCAAGCGCCCGCTGAAGGCGCTCCCGAAATCCTCCACCGACATGCTGCCTTTCAGCATCCGGTTCGCGAGGGCGCCGACGGTCGTGATGATGTTCTTCACCCGGTGTTGCAACTCGTGCAGCAGGAGCTGCTGTTGCGCCTCGCCGCGTTTTCGTTCGGAGATGTCAATGATGACACCGATGCCACCGCGCACCGATCCATCCGCGCTCATGAGCGGCGCAGCAGAAATCATCACCGCGACCCGGCGGCCGTCGGCCCTGACCAGCACGCCTTCGTAACTCGGCACCGCCCGCCCGAGGCGGATCGCCTTCATCAGCGGCTGATCCTCCGGGCGCAGCTCCGCATCGCCCTCCAGCAAGTGCAGGCTGGTCACGGACTCCTCGCCCAACAGCTCGCTGACATAGCGGTTGCCCCGTACGGTGCCGGTCTGGCCGTCCTCGGCGATCAGAACTCCTGCCGGGACCAGGTCGAACACCGCCTGGAGATTGTCGATCTGGTCGTTGACGTCGCGGGTTAGCGCATGAATCCGGGCCTCTGCGGCGGTGATCTTGGTGATGTCGGTGAATGTGAGCACGACGCCGGCGATCACGTTGTCGATCGTGCGATACGGCAGGATGCGCATCACGTAGCGCGCGCCGTTGTGGCTGCTATCGACCCGTCGCTCCAACGTGCTGAGCGTGCGCAGCACGCGCTCGGCATCGTCCTGCACGGTGTCAGAGGCGAAGCGCGCGCGTACATGGCTGATCGGCCTTCCGGTGTCGCTCTCGACCAGCCGGAAAACGTCCTTCGCGGCCGGCGTGAAGCTCTTCACCGCAAGATTGCGGTCCAGGAACACCGTTGCGATCTGCGTGCTCTCCAGCAGGTTGGCGATGTCGCTGTTGGCCCGGCTCAGCTCCTCGACGCGGGCATTCAGCTCGGCGTTGACGGTCTGCAGCTCCTCGTTGATGGACTGCAATTCTTCCTTCGAAGTCTCGAGCTCTTCATTGGCGGATTGCAGCTCCTCGTTCATCGAGGAGAGCTCCTCGTTGCCGGACTTCAGCCCTTCGTTGGATGATTCCAGCTCCTCGGTCGTGGTCTGCAGCCGCTCCCTGGTGGCGCGAAGCTCGTGCTCGAGCTGACGCAAGCTGGAATTCTCAGTATCCTCCGCAATGTGTTCCTGATCACCATTCGCGTTGATTCCGCCAATGTCCTGGAACACCACCATGAAAAGCAGATCGTGGATTTGCGCGGATCGCAATGGATGGATGACCAGATTGATGGTCTGCCGGCCGCCATTGGTGCCGACCGTGACATTGGCCTGAACCACCGGCTGACCCGAATTGATCGCCTTATGCACGCCGGCGCGGAGATCGGGTCGCAGTCCGCGGCGGGCCAGGCTGAAGATATCGGTCTTCGGCGTGCCGACCGCGAGTTCCAGATATTTGCCGGTCCGGCCCGAGGCATGGATCAAGTCGCCGTCGCCGTTGATGACGACGAAAGCCGGCGCGTAGCGGTCGAGCAACTGGCGCTCGGCCAGGCTTTGCAGGCTTTCCTGCTCGCTGGCCGGACGCACCATCGCGGGGGTCTTGCGGCGGGCACTTTCCGGCGTGGTGAGTGGGAATTCCGGCAACCGGCGCTCGACTTGCGCCCGGCGCTGGAAAATGCGCTGCACCTTATCGACCGTCGCAAACAGCCTGGTATGCCGCGTCACGTTCTCCGAGCTGCCGAGGAAGAGATATCCGCCGGAGTTGAGCGCGTAGTGGAACAGCGGAATGAGGCGATTCTGCAGATCCGGCGTCAGGTAGATCAGCAGGTTGCGGCAGGAGATCAGGTCGAGCTTCGAGAAAGGCGAATCGCGCAACAGATTATGAGCGGAGAACAGGCAGCATTCCCGCAAGTCACTCGAGATGCGATAGGTGCCGTCCTCGCGCACGAAATAGCGGTCGAGGTAGCGTGGCGGAATGTCCTTGCTGATCGCTGCCGGATAACGCCCGGTCCGAGCGATTTGCAGCGCCTCTTCGTCGATGTCGCTGGCGAAGATCTGGATTTTCGGCATGCCCTGCTTGCTGAAGCAGTATTCCTTCAGCAGGATGCCGATCGAATAGGCTTCCTCGCCGGTCGAGCAACCCGGCACCCAGATGCGGACCGTATCCTGCGAGGTCTTGGTCGAGAACAGCTGCGGGATCACCTGTTCCAGGGCCTCGAAGGCCTTGGGGTCACGGAAGAAGTTGGTGACGCCGATCAGCAGGTCCTGCAGCAGCGCATCGACTTCCTGCGGCTCCTTGCGCAGGCGCTCGATGAAGGCCGGCACCTCGTCGATCTGCAGCACCTGCATGCGCCGCTGCACCCGCCGGGCAACTGTCTTATCCTTGTAACCGCTGAAATCGTGGCCGGTGCGCATGCGCAGCAAGGCGCTGATCTGAGCCAGGTGGTCGGTGGCATCGGTCAGGATACCGTCCGGTCCCTTGCGTCCGTCGACCCGGGCCAAGTGCTCGAAATAGTCAACCAGTTTGGCCGGGATCTGCTCGACTGGCAGCACGAAATCCACCAGCCCGGTGCCGAGTGCGCTGCGCATCATGCCGTCATATTCGGCGCCCTGCTGCGCAAAGGTGGCCCCGCCATGCTCCTTGATGGCACGCAGGCCGAGCGTTCCGTCGCTGCCGGTGCCGGAGAGAATGACGCAGGCCGCGTCCTCGCCCCGCGCTTCCGCCAGCGAGACCAGGAACCCGTCGATCGGCGTGCGGAAGCCGCGACTCTGGCTCGGCGGTGCGAGAAGCAACCGATTGTCGGCGATGCTGAGGGCGGTGTTCGGCGGGATGACGTAAATATGGTCGGTTTCGATCGGCGTATCGTCGTGGATCTCGACGACCGGAATCGTCGTCACCCTACCAAGCATGTTCGAGAGATGGCTGGTGTGGGTGGGATCCAGATGCTGGACGATGACGAAGGCTACGCCGCTGTCCTTCGGCACCGCCGGAACGAAAGCAAGCAGCGCATCAATTCCTCCCGCCGAGGCGCCGATTCCGACGACCGGCGTGGCCGGGCCGTTTTCGGGCGGCTCAAGCGGCGGCTCTTCCTCATGGCTCTCGTTCTTCGGCCGCTTCATCCCTCAGAAAGTTCCCTTCATCCCTGTCGATCGGCTGGCTGTGCCGCGCCAGCCGACGCACGACTTCGGCATCGTGTTCGTATTCCTTGGCGCGTGCTTCGAGTTGCGCAGCCAGGGAATCGTTTTGGAGGCTATGCTCGTGCTTGGCCATCCGACGCACCAGCGCCGCCCGTTCCTGATGGGAACGCAACAAGCTCTCCAACATCCGGTCCACCTCCGCTGCCCGGGCAGAGAGGACGGAGTCCGCCGTGAAAGCGTGGCCGACATGGCAACGATAGCGAAGCATACTGCCGTCGCTAATCTCCCACAAGGCGCCGTTGCATTCCGGACAGGTGAAGGGCGACAGGTCTCCGAGCCTTTCTTCGAGGTCCATGGTTGCCAGGTCCTGGGCAGCAATGGTCGATTCCAAACGGATATCCAGTGGAATTTCGGGAGTGGCTGCGGCAGGCCTGCTGGCCAGCTCGGACAACAGATCCGCCATGCGGTCGATCGGCGTGACATGGTCGACATCGACGTGGCGCAACGCACTTCGCACCATCGAAGGCACGGCGGCATCCTCGGGGTCTTGCACGACCGCGAGCCCGCCACAGCGTTTGATTGCGCGCAGGCCGGCCGTGCCGTCGTTCAGATTGCCCGACAGCACGACGCCGATGACGCGCCCGCCGCGGCTCGCAGCAGCGGTGCGGAACAGCGGATCGATCGCCGGCCGCGCCATGTTCTCGCGGGGGCCGCGACGCAACAGGGTGTGGCCATCGTGGATCAGCAGATGCTTCCCCGGTCCTGCGACGGTGATCGTGCCTTCGCGAATGGGCGCTCCGCTTTCGGCGGAAACGACCGGCAAAGCGCTCTTCTTGCCGAGAAGCTCGGCAAGAAGACTGCGGATTCCGATATGCATCACAATGAAAACGGCTGCGGGCAGATCGCCGGGAAGATCGCGCACCAGTCTGTCCAGCGCCTCGAGCCCGCCCTCCGAAGCGCCGATGACGATCGTGTCATGGCCAGGAACGACGCGCCCCGCTTCGTTTGCCATTATGTTGCATTCCTTGCTGTGTGCCGGGGCTCGCGAAGCCAACCCTGGCTCTCGAAGAGTGGTTCCGGTTTCGATCGCCCATGCCTAAAGTCGGGTCGGAGACGGAAAAAGGGGCTTTCATGGCGATTACGGTGCGACCTGCACGGCGCGATGACCGCGAAGCGGTCAAGCGGATGCTGGCCGAGTTCATCGATTACCTGAACGCGATCGAGCCTTCGGAAGGCGAAGCCGATCTGGATTATCTGGTCGATCAGTCTTTCGGCCCGGATCCGGTCTGCCAGACCTTGATCGCCGAAAGCGGGGGCCGGTCCGTCGGCTATGTCGGCTTTCATCCCGGCGTCTGGGAGATTTGGCGTTCGATCTATGTCATCAGCCTGTTCGTCCGCGCCGAAGCCCGCGGCACCGGCGCCGGTCGGGCACTGATGGACGCAGTCAAGGACATCGCCCGAAAGCAGCAGGCCAAGCGCATCGTCTGGGAAGTCTGGCGCAAGAACCCGCTCGCGATCGCTTTCTACAAAAGCGTCGGCGGCGAAGTGTTCGACGAGAATCTGTTGATGAGCTTGGAAGTGGAGTGACTGGGTCGGCATAAGCGAGTTCGCACGCCCTCTCATTCTTCTCCACCCTTTAGGGGGGAGTGAGAGGGGGGCACTGCAGCCGAGATGCTTCCAGACCAATCGTCAAAGGAAGATCCAGCGCCACCCTACTCCCCCTGCCGCTTCGGCCGGCGCAGCAGCTCGCCGCCGCAATTCGGACACCTGCCATGCATCGCGTCAGAGCAGCTCTTGCAGAAGGTGCATTCGTAGCTGCAGATATAGGCCTCGCCCTCAAACGGCAGCGATGCGTTGCACTTCTCGCAGACCGGACGCATTTCTAGGCCCATAGGGGTTCTCTCCTTCACGCGAGATCGAAGTATGCTCGAAGTCTATCGCAGTTCGGTGATCCCCGCTCCGGCGCAACGCGTCTGGGCGCTGGTGCGGGACTTCAACGCCATGCCGGCATGGAACGCGACGATCCGGAGTTCGGCGATCGAGGACGGACCGGCGGACCGGATCGGCTGCCGCCGTGTCCTCACCTTCGATGACGGCAGCGTCTGGGTTCACGAGTTGACCCAGCTCTCCGATGCCGAGATGACGATCGCCTACGCCATCGTCGGAACGCCGCCGGGAACCAGGATTCCGATGCGTGACTATCGCGCGGTCATCCACCTGGAACCGGTGATCGACGGCGAGCAATGCTTCATCGCCTGGCGCGCGACCATGGAGACCGAGCAGGAAGAAGCCGTGCGCGCCCGCGCCCAGGCGGTGTTCCAAGCCGGTTTCGACGGGCTGAAGCGACATTTCGGAAGCTAAGCCTCTTCTTCGGCGTCGGGCGCGATCAGATCCTTGGGTTGGAGATTGAAGACGATCTGCCTTGTGGCATTCCAGGCCGGCATCGGCATGAAGCCCGGGTCCGGCGGCAGCTCCAAGGTGAAATGCACCGGCTGGTCCGGCTTGTCATGCGTTTGGTCGACCACGTCGCGCACCAAGCCGTAGAGCGTCCGGCACTGTGCGGCCGTGAGGCCGGCAGGGCCGAGCTGGCGCAGCAACGTGCCCTTCACGATGAGATAGGCGCTATTGACCCGCTGATGCCGAATCTTCGAGCCGTACCGCGTGAAGCGTACCCGCGCCGTGTCGTCATGCGCGACCACTGCATCGATCAGGCTCAAGTCCAGCCGTTCCGACGGCACGCCGAGCAGTTCCTGGCGGTAATAGAAGTCGTTGTCCTCGCCGCCATAGCATTCCATCGCCTCGTCATAGCCCCCGCTTGCGGCATAATCGGCGCGATGGACGATGCAGCTCCCATTCGTGCCGGTGACGCGGCCTTTGGAGGGACCGAAGCGATAGATCGTGCCCTGCCGTATGATCGGCTCCAATCGCGCGACGAAATCCGGCGCGATCAGGATGTCGGCATCGAGAAAGATCAGCCACTCACCCTGCGCCATAGCGGCGCCTTGGTTGCGCGCATGGGCGATGTTGAGCAACGGCGCATCATGAATGGCGACGGTGCGCGCCGCCGGAAACTCGCGCGTGACCGCCGCCGCGGTCCCGTCGGGACAGTCATAGTCGACGACGATGGTTTCCGCGTCCGGCTGTGCCAGGCAGCGCGGCAATGATTCGCGCAAATGCGCCAGCCGCCCTTTGCAGGTGGTGATGAAGGAGAATCGCGGCACGGTCGACGGAGCCCCTCACGCCGGTTGCACGAGGTCCCATTTGTTACCGTAAAGATCCCGAAAGACAACGACCGTTCCGTAAGCCTCCTGACGAGGCTCCTCGGTGAAATCGACGCCGCGGGCTTTGTACCTGTTGTAGTCGCGCCAGAAATCGTCGGTCCGCAGAAACAGGAAGACCCGCCCGCCGGTCTGATCGCCGATCCGCGCGGCCTGCTCGGGATTGGCCGCTTTCGCCAGCAGTAGATCGGCCCCGCCCTCGCCCCCTTTTGGGCCATCGGGGGGCTTCACGCGCACGAAGCGCTTGTTCGGACCCTGCTGCGTGTCCTCGACCAGGCGGAAGCCCAGCACCTCGGTGTAATAGGCAATGGCCCGGTCGTAATCATCGACCAGCAGGGCGAGCGCGCTGATGTGCTGCGGCATGATGGCCGTTAGGGCGCGATGCTCTCCACCGGCCGCGCTTTGGCGAGCTTGTCGAATTCCATGATGGTCTCGAGCAGCTTCGGCAGGTGCTTCAGCGGCACCATGTTCGGCCCGTCCGACGGCGCGTGGTCCGGATCCTGGTGCGTCTCCATGAAGACCGCCGCGACACCGACAGCGACCGCGGCACGCGCCAGGACCGGCACGTATTCGCGCTGCCCGCCCGAAGTCGCCCCCTGCCCCCCCGGCTGCTGCACCGAATGGGTGGCATCGAACACCACGGGGTAGCCGGTCTCGGCCAGCACCGGCAGCGCGCGCATGTCGCTGACGAGCGTGTTATAGCCGAACGAGACGCCGCGCTCGCAGACCAGCACGTTGTCATTGCCGGCCGCCGAGCATTTTGCGGCGACATGCTTCATATCCCAAGGCGCCAGAAACTGGCCCTTCTTGATGTTGATCGCGCGGCCGGTCTTGGCCGCCGCGACCAGCAGATCGGTCTGGCGCGACAGGAAGGCCGGGATCTGCAGCACGTCGACGGCCTCGGCCGCGATGGCGCATTGCTCCTCGGTGTGGACGTCGGTCAGCATCGGTACGCCGTATTTGTCCCTGAGTTCGGCGAAGATCGGCAGGCTGGCCTCAAGCCCGACGCCGCGCCCCGTCGAGATGCTGCTGCGGTTGGCCTTGTCGAAGCTGGTCTTGTAGATGAGCCCGATGCCGAGCTTGCCGGTCAGCTCGGTCAATGCATGGCACATCTCATGCGCATGCTCCCGGCTCTCGAGCTGGCACGGCCCCGCGATCAGGGCGAGCGGCCGGTCGTTGCCGAGGGTGAGGTTGCCGATCCGGACGTGGCGTGGCTTGGTCATTTGGCACCTTCTTGAGGGGTGAGACCCATCCCCGAATATCCATCAACCCGACCGACTCTACACCAACCGCGACTGGGTCTTCGCGGCGCCGATAAACGAGGTAAACAGCGGGTGGGGCTCGAACAGCCGCGATTTCAGCTCCGGATGGAACTGGACGCCCACGAACCAGGGGTGATCCGGGATCTCCACCATCTCCGGCAAGACACCGTCAGGGGACATGCCGGAGAATTTCAGGCCCGCCTTTTCCAGCCGGTCCTTATAGTTGATGTTGACCTCGTAACGGTGCCGGTGCCGCTCGCTGATCCGGGTCTTGCCGTAGATGCCGGCAATCAGGCTCCCCGGCGTCACATCGCATTCATAGGCGCCAAGGCGCATCGTGCCGCCGAGATCGCCGCCGGCCTTGCGCTTCTCCAGCATGTTGCCGCGCAGCCATTCGGTCATGAGCCCGACCACGGGCTCGGATGTCTCGCCGAACTCGGTCGAGCTTGCGTTCTTCACGCCGACCAGATTCCGCGCCGCTTCGATCACCGCCATCTGCATACCGAAGCAAATGCCGAAATACGGCACCTTGCGCTCGCGGGCGAAGCGCGCCGCCTGGATCTTGCCCTCGGCCCCGCGCTCGCCGAAACCGCCGGGCACCAGAATCCCGTGCACGCCATCGAGATGCTGGACCGCGTCCTCGCGTTCGAAGATCTCGCTGTCGATCCAGTTCAGATTGACCTTCTGATTGTTGGCGATGCCGCCATGCCGCAACGCCTCGGCCAGTGACTTATAGGCGTCGAGCAAGGAGGTGTACTTGCCGACGATGGCAATGTTGACCTCGCCCTCCGGATGCCGGATGCGCTCGACCTTCTCGTTCCAGGGCTTCAAGTCCGGCGCAGGCACATCGAGATTGAAATGCCGGCAGACCTCGTCGTCGAAGCCTTCATTGTGATAGGCGGCGGTCACGGCGTAGATCGTGTCCACGTCCAGCGCCTGAATGACGGCGCTCGGACGCACGTTGCAAAACTGCGCGATCTTGCGCCGGCTCTCCGCCGGGATCTCGCGGTCGCAACGGCAGAGCAGGATATCCGGCTGGATACCAACCGATTGCAGCTCCTTGACCGAGTGCTGGGTCGGCTTGGTCTTCAGCTCGCCGGCCGCCGGGATCCACGGAATCAGCGTCAGATGCACGAACATCGAGCGCTCCGACCCGAGTTCGTTGCCCAATTGTCGGATCGCTTCCAGGAACGGCAGGCTCTCGATATCGCCGACCGTGCCGCCGATCTCGCAGAGGATGAAGTCCTCGTCGGTGACGTCGGCCTTGATCCAGTCCTTGATCGCGTCGGTGACGTGCGGAATGACCTGGATCGTGGCGCCGAGATAATCGCCGCGGCGCTCCTTGGTGATCACGTTCTGATAGATGCGGCCGGTGGTGATGCTGTCCGATCTGCGGCCAGAGATGCCCGTGAAGCGCTCGTAGTGGCCGAGATCGAGATCGGTTTCGGCTCCGTCATCGGTGACGAAGACCTCGCCGTGCTGATACGGGCTCATCGTGCCCGGATCGATGTTGAGATAGGGGTCGAGCTTCCGCAAGCGAACCTTGAATCCGCGTGCCTGCAGCAGAGCACCGAGTGCTGCCGAAGAAAGACCCTTGCCGAGAGAGGAAACCACGCCGCCGGTGATGAATATGAAACGCGTCATGGGCGGTCCTTATGGAACGAGTCGGGACACCCCGGCAAGTGCTGCTGACTTGCCGGGTGAGGGTGGTTCCTTTTCAAGGGATTACTGGCCGGTCGGTGCGGCGGGCGCGGCCGGTTCGGACGGCGCCGCGGGGGTAGACGGTGCCGATGTGCCCGAGTCGCTACCAGAGGACGTACCGCTTGGGGCTGGCGCCGCCGGAGTCTCCGGACCGGTGGTGTTGGTCGGTGCGGCCGGTGCTGCGGGTGCCGTGGTGGTGGTGGCTGCCGGAACCAGGGTGGTCGGCTTGCCCCGGCCGGCGTGATCGCCATAGGCCAGGATCAGGGTGCTCGCCAGGAAGCCCGCGGCCAGGATCGCGGTGGTGCGGGTGATGACGTTTGCCTGCGCGCGGCCGGTCAGGAAACCGCCCATGCCGCCGGCACCGCCGCCCCCACCGCCAAGCCCGCCCAGCCCGCCTTCAGAGCGCTGCATCAGGATGATGATGCCGGTGAGGCCGATCGCCAGGAAGACCTGGATCACGCGGACGACGGTGTAGATGATCTCGGGCATTGGGAAAGCTTCGGGTCCAGGACGGTTGCGGCCGGGTTTCTAAACCGTTTGAGATGGGATTTCCAGCGGCGATTTCCAGTGGTGGATGAATGGGTTGGTGGACTGTCTGATGGGGTGTCTCGTACCCCCACCCCGGCCCTCCCCCGTATCGGGGGAGGGAGAAGAGGCAAGCTCCGTCCAGTCCCCGCCCCCGCATCGGGGGCGGGTTAGGGTGGGGGTGCGAGTCACCGCCCGCCAGTTAGCTGCAAGCCGCCGCGATCCCCAGGAAGTCCGCCGCCTTCAGGCTGGCGCCGCCGACCAGGGCGCCGTTGACCTCCGGCACCGCCATGAGCTCCGCTGCATTCGAGGGCTTCACCGAGCCGCCGTAGAGGATCCGCACCTCCTGCCCGTCTTTCACGCCGGAAAGCAGCAGCTTGCGGATATGGGCATGCACCACCTCGACATCGCCGGCCGTCGGGGTCTTGCCGGTGCCGATCGCCCAGACCGGCTCATAAGCGACGACCAGGTTGGCCGGGCTCGAGCCCTGGGGGATCGAATTGACGATCTGGGATTCGACCACCTTCAGGGTCTCGCCGGCGACCCGCTGGCCGTCGGTCTCGCCGACGCAGACGATCGCGACCAGGCCGACGGCCTGCGCCGTTTTGGCTTTTGCTGCAACCTGGGCGCTGGATTCGCCGTGATCGGCGCGGCGCTCCGAATGGCCGAGGATGACGTAGGATGCGCCGCAATCCTTCAGCATCATGGCGGCGGTGTCGCCGGTATGGGCGCCGCTTTCCTGGGGCGCGCAATCCTGGGCGCCGAGCGCAATCCTGCTGCCGGTCAGGAACTCATGGGCATGGATCAGATAGGGAAACGGCGGGCAGACCAGCAGGTCGGCATTGAGGCCGTTGCTCCCGGCTTTCAGCTCCGAGATCAGCTGCGCCGCCATGGCGCGGCTGCCGTTCATCTTCCAGTTCCCCGCCACCAGATGCCGCAGCTTTGTCATCCCAGCCTCTTTGTCATCATTGTCCCCATCGGTTTCGCATCAGACGCCCATTACCAGTCCCATGCGAAAAAGCCCATAGCCCGTGAGGATCAGCAGCAGGACCAGGGCGACCATCGCCAGGATGAAGCCGGGCTGCCGGCGCGGCGGTGCGCTCCAATAACCGAAGACGTAGATCACCCGGCCGAACAGCCAGACGATCCCAAGGATTGCCGCCGGCAGCGGCTCGAAGAAGACCGCGCACATCCACAGCGCCACCAGGAACGGCACCAGGTGCTCCAGCGTGTTGCCATGAATCCGGGTCGCCAGCTCGAAGTCCGGGTGCCCCGTCATGGCCGGCGCCGCGATCCGGTGCCGCCCGCGGATCCGTGCCGCATGCATGGCGAGGCCCAGGTAGAAGACCAGGCTGGCCAGGGTTATCCAGCCGATCCAGATCAGTCCCGGCGTGATTTTCATATGTCCTCCCGATAGATCCCGCGACCGCGACCGGCCGCCCGGCGGGACAACCATCCGACCCTGCGGCGGGTTGCGGTCAATAGGGTGCATCCCTATGATGCGGCCCGATTTCCGGCCTTTTGCCGGCGTTCTTCAAAGTGATGGACCTGACCTTCTTATGCTGACTTCGATCCGTAGCAAGAGCACCGGCCTCGTTGCCAAGATTCTGTTCGGCCTCCTCATCGTGGCTTTCGCGCTCTGGGGCATCGGCGACATCTTCCGCGGCGACCAGGCGCAAAAGGCGGTCGCGACCATCGGCAACATCAAGTATTCGCAGAACGAGTTCCGCCGCGACCTGAAGCAGGCCATGGACCGCTTCGCCGCGCAGATGCAGGGCATGACGTTCACCGCGCAGCAATTCGCCCAGTTCGGCGGCGTCGCCCAGGTGGTGGCGCAGGCGATCAACCGCAACTCGCTCAAGGTCTATGCCCAGGACCACGGGCTCGGCGTTTCTCAGGCGACCGCGGTCGCCGAGATCCAGGCCGACCCGCAGTTCCAGAATGAGCAGAAGCAGTTCGACCGCAACCGCTTCATGCTGGGGCTCGACCGCCTCGGCTTGAGCGAGGGCGGCTATGTTGCCGAGGTGCAGAGCGATCTCGTGAACCAGGCGCTCTATCGTGCGGTGCTCTCCGGGATCGCCGTGCCGCAAGCCATGGCCAACGAGATCTATCTCAACCAGGCCGAAGAGCGCACCGCGGACGTCCTGGTCATCCCGAGCAGCGCGATGACCGGCATCGCGGCCGCGGACGACGCCGCGCTCCAGCAGTACCAGAAGGATCACGCCGACAAGTACAAGGCGCCGGAATTCCGCGCCGCCACCGTGCTCACGGTCTCGCCCGAGGACCTGATCGGCGAGGTCGCGGTCTCCGACGACGAGATCAAGGCGGAATACGAGAACCAGAAGGCGAGCTTCTCGACCCCCGACATCCGCGAGATCGAGCAGGTCGTGGTCCAAGACCAGGCTCAGGCCGACAAGGTCGAGGAAGCGATCAAGGGCGGCGCCAGCTTCGCCGATGCGGTGAAGCAGGTCACCGGCGGCGCGCCGGTCGTGCTGGGCAAGCTGCAGAAGGAAGGCCTGCCGCCGGAGATCGCGGAGAAGGTGTTCGCCGTCGCTTCCGGCGGCGTCTCCGAGCCGCTGAAGAGCCCGTTCGGCATCCATGTCGTGCATGTGATCTCGTCCGAACCCGCGACCACCAAGACGCTCGATGAAGTGAAGGACCAGCTCAAGCACGGCATCGCCCTGACCAAGGCGACCGAGGTGCTGGATTCGCTGGTGAAGCAGCTCGAGGACACTTTGGCCGCCGGCTCCACGCTCGATGACACCGGCGCCAAGCTGAAGCTGAAGGTCACCAAGGTCGCCGCGACCGACTCCTCCGGCAAGGACGACAAGGGCGCCGAGACCGGTCTGAAGCCGGACGTCGTGCAGCTTGTCTTCGGCACCGAATCCGGCAATCAGAGCCCGGTGACCCCGTTCAACGACGGCTCCTATGCCGTGGTGCAGACCACCAGTGTCACGCCGCCCGCGGACAAGCCCTTCGCCCAGGTGAAGGAGCAGCTCGCCGCCGACTGGATGGCCGACAAGCAGCACGAAGCCGCCCAGGCTAAGGCCAAGGAAATCGCCGAGAAGGCGAAGACCGGCGATCTCGAGGCGGAAGCCAAGGCGCTCGGCCTCGAGGTGAAGAAGTCCGCTTCCTTCACCCGCGGCAAGGGCGATCCGGAGAACGGCATCGAAGCCGACTTCGCCGCCAAGCTCTTTGCCTTGAAGCAAGGCGAGACCGCGCTCGGCGAGGGCAAGGACGGCCCGGTCGTTGCCAAGGTCACGGCGATCACGCCGCCGGATCCGAAGGCGCATCCGGACGATGTCGCGACCCTGACCCAGGGCATCACCAACCAGATCCGCAACGATCTCGCCGCGCAGTTCAGCGACGCTCTGCGGCAGGAGATCAAGCCGCAGGTCAACGAGGACGTGATCAACTCCCTGATCTCCGAATAAGGATCGGGGAATAGCATGCGCACCGAACCGGCTTTCGATGAATTCGCCGCGCGCTATTCCAGCGGTCGGCCCCAGCTCGTCTGGACCAAGCGGGTCGCCGATCTCGAGACCCCGATCTCGGCGATGCTGAAGCTCGCCGACGGGCGGGCCAATGCCTTCCTGCTGGAATCGGTCGAAGGCGGCGCCGTGCGCGGCCGCTATTCGATCATCGGCCTGAAGCCCGACGTGATCTGGCGCTGCCGCGGCGACAAGGCCGAGATCAACCGCAACGCCCGCGCCGATCCCGACGCCTTCACGCCCGAAGAGAAGCCCTCGCTGGATTCGCTCCGCGCCCTCATCGGCGAGAGCCGCATCGAGGTGCCGCAAGGCCTGCCGCCGATGGCCTCCGGCGTCTTCGGCTATATGGGCTACGACATGGTGCGGCTGGTCGAGAAGCTGCCGCAGGGCAATCCCGACAAGCTCGGCGTGCCGGACAGCATCTTCCTGCGCCCGACCGTCATCGCGATCTTCGACAATGTCGAGGACATCGTCATCATCGTGACGCCGGTCTGGCCGCGGATCGGGCTTTCGGCGCGCGCCGCCTACAACCAGGCGATCGAGCGGATCGGCGACGTGGTCAACGATCTCGACCGCAGCCTGCCGCAGCAGCGCACCGATCTGGATCCGCGCCTCGAACTGCCGCAGCCGGGCTCCAACATGAGCCCGGACGAATACAAGGGCATGGTGGACAAGGCCAAGGAATACATTTTGGCCGGCGACATCTTCCAGGTGGTGCTGTCGCAGCGCTTCAGCCTCCCCTTCACGCTGCCGCCCTTCGCGCTCTATCGCTCGCTCCGGCGCCTCAACCCTTCGCCCTTCCTGTACTTCCTGGATTTCGGCGGCTTCTCGATCATCGGCTCGTCACCGGAAATCCTGGTGCGCCTGCGCGACGAGACCGTGACCATCCGCCCGATTGCCGGCACACGCCCGCGCGGCAAGACGCCGGAAGAGGATCGCGCGCTCGCCGCCGATCTCCTCGCCGACAAGAAGGAGCTGGCCGAGCATCTGATGCTGCTCGACCTGGGGCGCAACGATGTCGGCCGCGTCGCCCGCATCGGCTCGGTCAAGGTCACCGAGCGCAACATCATCGAGTACTATTCCCACGTCATGCACATCGTCTCCAACGTCGATGGCAAGATCGATCCGCAATACGACGCGATGAACGCGCTCATGGCCGGCTTCCCCGCCGGCACCGTCTCCGGCGCACCCAAGGTCCGCGCCATGGAGATCATCGAGGAACTCGAGCCGGAGAAGCGCGGCATCTACGGCGGGGCCATCGGCTACTTCGCCGCCAACGGCGCCATGGACACCTGCATCGTGCTCAGGACGGCCGTGGTGAAGGACCAGGTCATGTACGTCCAGGCCGGCGCCGGGATCGTGGCTGACTCGGTCCCGGAATCCGAGCATCAGGAATGCCAGCACAAGGCCCGCGCTTTGTTCCGCGCCGCCGAAGAAGCGGTGCGCTTCGCCCAAGGCGGAAGCGCGAACCGCTAGGAAACCCAGCCCGAGCCGACTTTCGCGGAACCACCCTCCGCTGCAGAGGTTGGCAAGACAGGTGACGGTCCACGATCGACGGGCCGCGCCGATCCGAGCATATCTTCAAGGAGATTCGAGATGACCCACGGAGCCGCCCGTATGGGCTTGGCCGCGTCGGCCGCTATTGCTCTCATCGCCGCCGCTGTTCTGCCGGCCAATGCGCAGCAGAAGACCTACCCGTCCGGAACCGATTGCACCAAGCTGGTCGGGAATTCCAAGACCGATTGCGAGCACCAGTCCAAGAACACCTCCTCGCCGGACAACGCGAACAATCCCGACAACAGCGACATCAACACCAGCAACCCGCCGACTTGGCAGCAACAGCCGATCGGCGCCCCCAGCGCCGGTGCTTCCGGGAATGGCGTCAACGTGCAGACGCAGGATTCCAACACTTCGAATTAAAACGGCACTGCTAGGGCCGATGGCCGCCCCTGCGTGATCGCCAGGGGCGGCCGTTTGCTTGGTCACTCCGCGCGCGCGGCCTGGATGATCCCGATCATCGAGGGCCACATGGCGGCGGTCAGTTGTTTCACCGCTTTGGTGGCGGTGGCGGGCTTGGCGTTCAGGGGCGGCATCTGCAGGTGGTCCCAGAGGTCCTGCCGTTCCGGGTCGCAGGCGGCGAGCGCCTGGTCCACGATGACCTCTTCGGCGCCCTCGGATTTGGCGAGGTCATGCGCCTGCGTCTTGAGACAAAGCGTGTAGGCGTCGAGCTGCTTGCCGACCGCCTGCATGATCTCCGCCTCGCCCTGCGCCCAGGCCGGCGCGGCCGCGAGGCCGAGCGCAAGGGCCAGCCCGGGAACCAGGCGGGCGCTCACCCTGTGACCCCGCTCCGCTTCTTCGCAACGGCGCTGATCGGCACCAGCACGAAGCCCTTGGCTTGGACCTGGGGGATCCACGCCCGCAAAGCGGCGACGGTGTCGCGATGCGGATGGCCGATGGCAATAGCGACGCCGTGCTTCCTCGCGATCGCCTCGGTGCGGGCGAGCTCCTTCATGATATCGGCCTCGTCGATCACGTCGTCGAGGAAGACATCGCGCTGCAGATGGGTGACGCCGAGCTCGGCCGCGAGCGCATCGCCCACGGAATTCGCGATGGTGCGGGAATCCAGGAACAGCAGCCCGCGCGCCTTCAACTGCGCGAGGACGACGCGCATGCCGGCGGCGTTCTGGGTGAACTTGCTGCCCATGTGGTTGTTGATGCCGACATAGCCCGGGAACTGCGCCAGGCCCCAGTCGAGGCGCTTGGCGATCTCCGCGGCGGAGAGGTTCACCAGCAGCGCGTTCGGCCCGGGATCGGCATCGCGGTTGATCGGCTCCATCGGCACATGGACCATGATCTCGTGCCCGCCCCGATGCGCCTCCGCGGCAATTTTCGCGGCATTGGGCGCATAGGTCATGATCGAAAGCGTCACCGGTCCCGGCAGTCCGACCGCGCCCGCCACATCGCCCGGCGTCGCACCCACATCGTCGAGCACGATCGCGATCATCTGCCGGTTGCCCGGATCGATCGAGGCGACGGCATTCTGCAGCCAGGCGGGCTCGGCCGCCGTCGGCGCGGCGGGACCCGGCTCGGCCGGCAGCGGCGCCGGCGCGACGCGCGGCGCGGGAAGCTGTGGCTCGACACTCTGCGGCAGGGGTTGATTGTCGATGACCGCCGGCGGCACCGGTTCCGGCGCCGTCGTATCGCCCTCTTCCACGGGTGCCGGCTCGGTGCGCTCGACATAAGCCGGCGGCACGCTGGGGGCCGGCGGCACGCTGGGCTCGGGCTCCACCGCGATTGGCGGGACGGCCTTTGGCGCAGTCGGCGGCGCAACTTCGGCGACCTCTGTCCGGATCGGCGCCGGCACGCGCTTGCCGTCCAGCCAGGTGAGACCGACGCCGATGCTCAAACCCACGGCAAGCCCGATGCCGATGCCGATCACGAAGACCGAGGAATGCGGCGGGCGATAGGCGAGCAGCTTGCCGAAGCTCTTCTTCGGCAGCTTGCGCAAGGCCTCGATGCGACGCCGGGCCGGCGATTTCTTGGTGCGGCGGCGGGCCATCTAATCTTCCTCGTCGATCTCGGTCGCGGTCGCCGTCACGAAGCCCAGGAGCTGCGCATTGGCGACGACGCCGATGAGACCGACCAGCGCGGCCAGCACGAAGATCGCCGCGGAGGATTGCCCGGTCGCGATCAGCCAGAGCCCGGGCACGGTGAAGACCGCGGCCAGAAGATAGCCGAACTTCTCGCGCCGCTTGATGTCGCGGCAGAGCCGCAGCAGGTCCATGATCAGGCGCGGATCCTCGCGTGACGTCGCCGCGGCCCAGTCGCCGCCGACGGCGGGCGCCGCGTCGCCGACCGCTTGCATGCCCATCAGCAGGCGCGGGCCCACCGGCGCGTCCGGCACCGGATCGCCGCGATGCTGCACGATCACGGGCTTCAGGCCGAGCGTGCTCCACTCGGTCGCCATGGCTTTTCGCGCCAGCGTGTCGTCCTCCACAAAGCGCAGGTTGAGATAGCGCGCCAACTCTCCTCCGCCTTCGGCGCCCCGCCGATCCAGCAGCGCGCCGGTCAGGCCGAATCGCTTGGCATTCTTGCACATCTCGGAGGCGCCGGGCTTCAACCGCTCGCCGCCGATGATGACGCCGATCAGCACCGGCGCCGGCGTCACCTGCGCGACCCAGAGCGCACGGCGGCCGGGGGTCAGGCTCTCCCGCTCCTGCGCTTCCAGCAGCGAAATGCGGATGCCCTGCTCCGCCACCCAGTCGCGGCTTCCGGCGATCAGCCCCTGCCCGCCCTGGGTCAGCGCGCGGATGCCGAAGCCGGTCTCCAGGATCTCGTCGGTCCATTCGGCCAGGGGGGCCAGCCGCAGCTTGCGCGAGACCGCATAGCGCAGCAGGGCGCGCGCCCAGACGCCGTGACTCGACTGCGCGATGGTCGCCGCCGCCGCGACCAGCTCGACCGCCTCGACGTCGATCGCCGGATGGATCGCGACGATCTCCATCTCCGGCTTGGTCACCACGCCGCCGCGCCCGCAGACCAGCGCAGAAATATCCGCGAGGGAGTCGATCACCGCCGTGCCGTTCAGCACCCAGCCGAGCTTGCGCGCGCGGCTCACCACCTTGGCATGGATCATCGGCCGCACCAGGCCGAGCGCCACCGGCGTGGCAACGGAGAGCACGACGAGGCCGAGCGCCAATCGTGCCGCCGGCAGCGATGTCCCCATCGACGAGAGCACCACGGCAAGCACAATCAGCCCGATGAAGATCAGCAGCGCCTTGGCGTGGATCATCTTCGGAAACAAAGCGGCGGCGGTGAAGCTCGGCGCCGTCAGCGGCATCTCCACCATCGGATCGATGGTGAGCCGACCGTCGCCGTTGCGGGCACCGCGATGCACGATGTCGCCGGCGCCGCGGAGACTCCCCAAGGGCGAGCCGCCGACCAGGCCGTCATCGACCTCGGAGCGGCCGCCGATCACGAAACCGTCGAAGGGAATGAAGGCGCCCGGCTCGATATGGACCGCGGCGACCGCCGGCTCCGGCGCGACATGCGGCTTGCGGGTCGGCCCGGCCAGCAGCTTGCGGCCGAGCACCGCGCCGGCAACGATGCCATTGGCCAGGACCAGGGCCGCCAACCCGGTTTCCAGATGCCAAAGATCGTCGCGCTCAATCCCCAGCATCAGCCCGGCCACCAGCCCCGCATCGGCGCCCAAAGCCAGCAGGAAGCGGCCGGAGACCCGGATGTTCAGGATGTCGGTCAGCGCGTCGCCCTGGACCCGCTTGCCGAAGCCGAGGCAGACCAGCACCGACACCGCGGCAATCAGCCAGTAATGCCGCTGGAGCGCGGGCCAGAGGTCGAAATCGCTCGCCGGATTGGCAGCAGCCAGGACCAGGCCGGCTGTCGCGAGGAAGCCCAGGAGTGCCCCCGCCACCCCTATCCAGGGGTTCTTGGCCCAGGAAGAGGCCGTCCGGGTTGCACTTTCCGACACCGCGCCTTCCGGACGCGGCTTGCTTCCCTCCTCCAACATCGCCTGCTAAACTTCTCGCCCGATTGCTGAATTGGCCTCTTTAACGATGTTCATCCTAATCGACAACTACGACAGCTTCACCTACAACCTGTTCCACTATCTGGGGGAACTGGGCGCCAGGCTCGAAGTCCATCGCAACGACAAGGTCACCGTCGATGAGGTGCTGGCCAAGCATCCGCAGGGGATCATTCTTTCGCCCGGTCCCTGCACGCCCGACACCGCAGGCATCTGCCTCGACCTGATCAAGCGCGCCTCCGGCAAGATTCCGATTTTCGGCGTCTGCCTCGGCCATCAGGCGATCGGCCAGGTGTTCGGCGGCAAAGTGATCCGCGCGCCGAAACCGATGCACGGCAAGCTCTCCAAAGTGCACCACAACGGCAAAGGCGTGTTCCGCGACGTGCCGAACGATTTCGACGCCACGCGCTATCACTCACTGACCGTCGAGCCCGAAACCTTCCCATCGGAACTGGAGATCACCGCGCAGAGTGAAGACGGCGTGATCCAAGGCCTGCAGCACAAGAGCCTGCCGATCTTCGGCGTGCAGTTCCATCCGGAGAGCATCGCTTCCGAGCACGGTCACAAGATCCTCGCCAACTTCCTGCAGGATTGCGGCACCAACCTGCGCATGGATAAGGTCGCGTAACGATGAACGCGCCTGTCGTGACGCCCACGGCGTCTTCCGTCGACTTCAAGGGTCTGCTCGGCCTCGTCGCCCAGGGCAAGCCGCTCACGCAGGCGCAGGCCGAGCAAGCGTTCGGCGCGATCATGACCGGGGAAGTGACGCCGGCGCAGATCGGCGCCTTCCTGATGGCGTTGCGCGTGCGCGGCGAGACGGTCGAGGAAATGACCGCCGCCGTGAAAGTGATGCGCGAGAAGATGACGCGCATTTCCGGTCCGGCCAATGCGATCGATGTCTGCGGCACCGGCGGCGACCACGCCGGCACGCTCAACATCTCGACCCCGGTCGCGATCATCTGCGCCGCCTGCGACGTCGCCGTCGCCAAGCACGGCAACCGGGCGGCCTCCTCCAAGAGCGGCGCCGCCGACGTGCTGGCCGCCCTCGGCGTCAATCTCGAAGCCGACATGGCGACGGTCGAACGCGCGCTCAACGAAGTCGGGACCAGCTTTCTCTGGGCGCAGAAGCATCACAGCGCCATGCGCCATGTAGGCCCCACCCGCGCCGAGCTCGGCACCCGCACGATCTTCAACCTGCTCGGCCCGATGTCGAATCCGGCCGGCGTGAAGCGCCAGCTGCTCGGCGTCTTCTCCGCCGATTGGCTGGAGCCGATGGCGCAGGTTCTGCGCAACCTCGGCACCGAACATGCTTGGCTCGTTCACGGCAGCGACGGGCTCGATGAGATCACCACGACCGGCCCGACCAAGGTGGTCGAGCTGCGCCACGGTGCCATCCGCAGCTTCACCATCGCGCCGGAGGATTTCGGCATCGCGCGTTCCGACGCCGCGGCTCTCAAAGGCGGCGACGCTGCAGCGAATGCCCAGGCGATCCGCGGGTTGTTCGAAGGCGTGCCGGGTTCTTATCGCGACATCGTGCTGCTGAACACGGCGGCGGCCCTTGTCATTGCCGAGCGGGCATCCGATATGCCCTCTGCGCTGGTGCTGGCCGCCGACGCCCTCGACAGCGGCAAGGCTAAGGGCACCCTGGCCGATCTCGTCCGCATTACGAATTCGAGCCCCAAGGAATCCGTTCGGGCATGAGCGACGTTCTCGCGAAGATCTGCGCCGACAAGCGCGAGCATATCGCCGCGCGCAAACGCGCCCTGTCGCCGTCGGAAATCATCGCGGCCGCCGAAGGCCGCAACCGCATCGATCCGCCACGCGGCTTTGCCAAGCGCCTGGAGCAGGTGATCGGCAGCGGCAAGTTCGGCCTCATTGCGGAAATCAAGCGCGCCTCGCCCTCGAAGGGCCTGATCCGCGCCGATTTCGATCCGCCGGTGCTGGCCCGCGCCTATCGCGACGGCGGCGCCACCTGCATCAGCGTGCTGACCGACTTTCCCTATTTCCAGGGCGAGGACGGGTTCCTGACCGCGGTGCGTGCGACCGTGGATCTGCCGCTGCTGCGCAAGGATTTCATGCTGGATCCCTACCAGATCTATGAATCCCGCGCGCTCGGCGCCGATTGCATCCTGCTCATCATGGCGGCGCTCGAAGACGTGCAGGCTGCGGAACTGGCGGCGCTCGCCGACGATCTCGGCATGGACGTGCTGGTCGAGGTGCATGACGCGGCGGAGCTCGACCGCGCGCTGCAGCTCGACGTAAAGCTCTTCGGCATCAATAACCGCAATCTCAAGACCTTGAGCGTCGATCTTGCAGTAACCGAGCAACTGGCGCCGCGCGTGCCGCGCGACCGCATCCTGGTCGCCGAGAGCGGGTTGAATGCGACGGCGGATCTCGAGCGCATGCACCGCGTCGGTGCCTCGGTCTTCCTGGTTGGCGAAAGCCTCATGCGCCAGCCGGACGTCACTGCGGCAACGCGCACCCTGCTCGGCACGCGCGGGCCCCAGCTCGCGGTCGCCTAGTGACCCGCCTCACCCATTTCGACGCCGAGGGCAACGCCCGGATGGTCGATGTCTCCGAGAAATCGGAGACCGAGCGCATCGCCGTCGCCAAGGGTGCCGTGATCATGGCGCCGGAGACCCTGGCGCTGATCCGCAACGGCAATGTGAAGAAGGGCGACGTGCTCTCCGTGGCGCAGCTCGCCGGCATCATGGGCGCCAAGAAGACCCCCGATCTCATCCCGCTCTGCCATCCGCTCGCACTCTCCTCCGTGAAGGTCGAGCTCACGATCGACGAGGCGCAGACTGCGGTCGCAATCGAGGCCACCTGCAAGCTGAAAGGCCGCACCGGCGTCGAGATGGAAGCATTGACCGCCGTCTCGGTCGCAGCCCTGACCGTCTACGACATGGTGAAGGCGGTCGATAAGACCATGCGCATCACCGAGATCCGCCTGACCCATAAGAGCGGCGGCAAGTCCGGCACCTTCGAGGCCCCATGAAGGCGATCGAGTGATGCTCTCCGTTCAGGACGCGACTGACCGCATTCTCGCTGCCTTCGCCCCGCTCGGACCTGAAGTCGTCGCACTCGACCAGGCACTCGGCCGCGTGCTGAGCATGCCGGTCACGGCAAGGCTCGCGCATCCACCGCAAGCCGTCTCCGCCATGGATGGATACGCGGTCCGTGCGGACGATGTGCAGCAGCTTCCCGCCCGTCTCAAGGTCATCGAAGCCATCGCCGCGGGCACCCTGCCTTCCCGCACGATCGGCACAGGCGAGGCCGCGCGCATCTTCACCGGCGCCGCTCTGCCGCGGGGCGCGGATACGATCGTCATCCAGGAGAATACCGAGAAGGACGGCGAGCACGTCCGCATCGTCGATGGCGGCGCCGCGATCGAGGGCAAGCATATCCGCAATGCCGGCAACGATTTCGCGGAAGGCCAGCTCGGCATTCCCGCCGGTCGCCGCCTGACGCCGTCGGATATCGGTCTTGCCGCGGCGATGAACTGGCCCTGGCTCACCGTCGCGCGGAAGCCGCGCGTCGCAATCATCTCTACCGGCAATGAGCTGGTGCAGCCGGGCGAGGCGCTGGCGCCGGGGCAGATCATCGCTTCCAACGGCTTCGCCCTCGCCGCCTTCGTCACCCAACGCGGCGGCGAGGCGATCAATCTCGGCATCGCCCGCGACGAGGAATCCGCCCTCGCCGATCTGATCGATCGTGCTGCCGGCGCGGACCTGCTGCTCACCAGCGGCGGTGCCTCGGTCGGCGAGCATGATCTCGTGCAAGGCGTGCTGAAAGCCAAAGGCATGGCGCTCGACTTCTGGAAGATCGCCATGCGACCGGGCAAGCCGCTGATGTTCGGGACGCTCGGGACCGCCAAGGGCGCGCTCAAAGTGATCGGCCTCCCCGGCAATCCGGTCTCCGCGATCGTGACCTCGACCTTGTTCGTCGGCCCGGCGATAGCGCGCATGCTGGGCGAGACCGAAGTCGGCCCGCATATCGTGAAGGCGCGGCTCGCCATCGATTTGCCGGCCAATGACCTGCGGCAGGATTATCTCCGCGCCTCGGTCATCGAGGACGCGACCGGCTTCGTCGCGACGCCCTTCAGCAAGCAGGACAGCGCCATGCTCTCGGCGCTCTCTCGCTCTGGCGGGTTGGTGATCCGCCCGCCGAATTCCCCCGCCATCAAAGCCGGGACCGAAGTCGAGATGGTCCGGCTCGGCTGAGGCCAGCGACGCCCTCTAGCTCAATGTCTCCTGACAATCCGTGTCGGGAAGTTGAGACTCGCTTGACTTTTCCACACGAACCAAACTAGAACATGGGCACAGTTTTTGCTTTGTTCCGCGTCGACACCCGTTCAGGCCGGTGCCGACTCGCCCCGAAGATCGGGCGGCGGAACTGGAGAAAGGATCAAACCCATGCTGACCAGGAAGCAACGCGAACTGCTGCAGTTCATTCAGGAGCGCCTCGGCGATTCGGGAATCTCTCCGTCCTTTGACGAGATGAAGGACGCGTTGGGACTGAAGTCCAAGTCCGGCGTGCACCGCCTGATCACCGGCCTCGAGGAGCGTGGCTTCATCCGTCGCCTGCCGCACCGGGCGCGGGCCCTGGAAGTCACCCGCCTCTCCGACGACCAGATGGGCGGCCGCGCGGCAGCAGCGGCTGCGGCGCCCGCCGATTCCGGAAAGCGCGGCTTCTCGGCCAATGTGATCCGCGGCGATTTTACGCCCACCCTGACCGGCGCCATGGTCGCGCAGACCGCCGAGACGGTGCAGCTCCCGCTCATCGGCAAGATCGCGGCCGGCACGCCGATTGAGGCTCTGCGCGACAACAGCAACGCGGTCGATATCCCCGCCAGCATGCTCGGCCGCGGCGAGCACTATGCCTTGACTGTCGAAGGTGATTCGATGATCGAGGCCGGCATCCATGACGGCGACACGGTGCTGATCGAGCGCTGCGAGAATGCCGAGAACGGCACCATCGTGGTCGCACTCATCGACAACAACGAAGTCACCCTGAAGCGGCTTCGCCGCAAGGGCGATTCCATCGCCCTCGAACCCGCGAATGCCGCGCACAAGACCCGCATCTTCGGCCCCGACCGCGTGAAGCTGCAGGGCAAGCTCATCGGCTTGATGCGGAAGTATTGATCGTCTGATTGTTGCGCTGCAACGCAGACGGGACGCAGACGAAACGCAGAATCTGATCCCGCGACCTGACAGGCCTAATTCATTGCTGGTCAGGGGCTTAGCTTAGGATTGCGGCCCAGAAAGCGGTGTTCGCCGTATGGGTTCAATCCTCATCGCCGGAAGTATCCGCACCACTCTCGTCACTCTCGTCTTCTATGAGATCCGGATCGCCGATCAGCCGATCCTTGCGTATCGCTTCGCGCATCTGATCGAGTACCCAAGGTCGATCGCCTAAGGTCGCCGCGACGCTTTCGATGTGCAGCATGCCGTCCTGGTCGATGCGGATCGCATGCGTGCCGCCACGCCAGAGATCGAAGCGATCGACCGTGACTGCATAGCCGCACTTGCCGTGGATCGGTACGAGGCTGACGACCACATCGGCATTCGCGCAATCCTCGCGCAGTGCCTCGCCGCTCAGGGATATCGCCACGATCTTGCCCGCACGCGTGTAGATGCAGCCGGCAGCGTCGCAGTTGAACAACGGCAAGCCGGGATCATCCGGCCCCGGAAAGGACGCCGCCTCGGCCTGCCCGTTGCGGCGCAGCCAGGTTTCCGCCGCGAGCTTGCTCGCTCGCCGTGAGCTTAAGTGGTAGTCGCCGTCTGCGCTCTTGACCGCGAGCAGCTTGGCATCCCCGGCAACCAGGAGATCGGGCGTGTTGACGAAGAACAGCGTAGCGAGACCCCCAAGTACTGGAAGCAGGCCGGCAACGCGCATCCGGCTCCTCATCAGGCAAAGCGCGACGAGCCCCAGCGCGATCGCCACCAGCGCCCCGATCGGCATCGCCCGCGTCACCAGATTTGCAAAGGGCCATGAGGCAACCGTATGCGCAATCCACAGGATCCCGTCGCAGCCGCGCGCCGCAAGATGCCAGAATGGCGCGTCGAGCCCGAGCGGCATCAGCAGCAGCGCCGCCATGCCCATCGGCATCACCCAGAAGCCGGTCAACGGCACCGCGACCAGATTGGCGATGACGCCATAGGTGCTGACCCGGTCGAAGTGATACATCGCAAATGGCCCGGTCATCAGCGTCGCGACCACACTGGTCAGCATCGTGGTGCCAAGCCAGAAGCCCGCTCCGCGAATTGCATTGCTCACCCGCCCGAACCAGTCGGTCTCGAGCGCCCGCGTGCCGCGCCAGCGCGTGAGCCGCGGGCGCAAGGCCTCGAACACCGCGATCAAGCCCAGCACGGCGAAGAACGACATCTGGAAACTGGCGCCGGTCAGCGCTTCCGGCTGCAGCAGCAGAACCACGATCGCCGCCCAGGCGACCATCCGGAACGAAAACGGCGAGCGATCGACCAGCACGGCGATGAAAACGATGGCGATCATGACAAAGGATCGCTGTGTCGGCACCGTGGCGCCCGCCAGCAGCGCATAGAACCCCGCGGCGAGGATCGCCGCGGCCGCCGACCATTTCTTGATCGGATAGTGCAATGCCAGCGCCGGGATCAGCGCCAGCAATTGGCGCAGCCCGAAAAAGAACAATCCCGCCGCCATGCCGATATGCAGCCCCGAGATCGAAAGCAGATGTGCGAGACCGGAAATCCGCATCGCCTCGGTATCGGGCTTGGTCAGCGCCGTCTGGTCGCCAACGGTCAGCGCCCGAGTCATTGCCCCCGCGGCCTCTGGCTCCAGGCTGGCGATGCGCTGCCCGATCGAAGCCCGCAAACGGTCGATCCAAAGTTGGAGCCGCTCCGGCAGCGTCAGCGCACCGGCATCAGGCAAGGGCCGCGCTGCGCCCCGGGCAAAGCCATTCGCGCCGACGCCTTCGAAGAAGAGCTGCCGGCGAAAGTCGAAAGCACCGGGCGCAGATGGCGGTGCTGGCGCCTGCAGGTCGGCCAGCAACTCCACACGCTGACCCAGCACCAGCATTTCCTCGCCCTTGAAGATCTTCACCCGGATCCGGGTCGGCGTGGCTTCCGGTTTGAGCTCGGCGATTACAACCTGGTCCAGCGTGACGCGCGCGGCGTTCGGGAAAGGCTCGATCTCCGCCACGCGGCCGGACACGTGGGCGAAGTCGATCTTCTTCTGCAACTGCGGCGCCGCTACGGCGGTGGTCCGCATCTGAGCCACGCCGAAACCGATCGCCGCCGCCGTGACCGCAACCACCACGACCAGGACCAGTGGCACCCGGCGTACCAGGACTGCGAGTACCAGCCCGCTCGCCGTCAGCGCGGCACCCAGCCAAAGCGGCGGCTCAACCGGCAGCGCGAAGTACACGGCAATCCCAAGCGCCAGCGCGACCGCCAGCCAGCCTGGCCAGCTCGGCCGCTCATGGGCGAGGAACACCTCGCACCGGTCCCGGATTGCCCCCAAATGCAACGTTGCCCCCGCTCCGCCCACCCACATTGCCAAGGCCCGTGGCATTGCCAATTTTGGGGGCGGATGTGTTAGACCTGTCTCCCGTCCCCGATATCACCACGAATTTATCCGGATTTCTGCAATCATGAGTGTCGTCACCCGTTTCGCCCCCTCGCCGACCGGCTACCTGCATATCGGCGGGGCCCGGACCGCCCTCTTCAACTGGCTCTATGCCAAGCACACGGGCGGCAAGTTCCTGCTCCGGATCGAGGACACCGACCGGGTGCGTTCGACCGAAGCGGCAATCCACGTGATCATCGAGGGGGTGAAGTGGCTCGGGCTCGACTGGGACGGCGAAGTCGTCATGCAGTTCGCGCGGCAGGCGCGCCATGCCGAGGTCGCGAACCAGCTGCTCGCCGAGGGCAAGGCCTATCACTGCTATTGCTCGCCCGAGGAACTCGAGGAGATGCGCGCCGCCGCCAAGGCCGCCGGCAAGCCGGTACGCTATGACGGCCGCTGGCGCGATCGCGATCCCAAGGAGGCGCCCGCCGGCGTGAAGCCGGTCGTCCGCATCAAGGCCCCGCAGACCGGCTCGACCATCGTCGGCGACGAGGTCCAGGGCACGGTCGAGGTCGCCAATGACACGCTCGATGACATGATCCTGCTCCGGAGCGATGGCACACCGACCTACATGCTCTCGGTCGTGGTCGATGATCACGACATGGGCATCACCCATGTGATCCGCGGCGACGATCATCTGACCAACACCTTCCGCCAGGTGATGATCTACGACGCGATGGGCTGGAAGCACCCCTCGTTCTCGCACATCCCGCTGATCCATGGCGCCGATGGCGCCAAGCTCTCGAAGCGCCATGGTGCGCTCGCGGTCGATGCCTATCGCGAGATGGGCTATCTGCCCGAGGCCCTGCGCAACTACCTGCTCCGTCTTGGCTGGTCGCATGGCGATGACGAGATCATCTCCACCGAGCAGGCGATCGAGTGGTTCGACCTGCCGCAAGTCGGGCGGTCTCCCTCAAGGTTCGATTTCACCAAGCTCGACAATCTCAACGGCCACTACATCCGTGAGGCGGAGGATGCGCGCCTCGCCGCCGATGTCGCGGAGCGACTGGGTGTCACGGATGCGGCGGTGATCGATCGTCTGCGCCGCGGCATGCCGGGGTTGAAGGCGCGCGCCAAGACGCTGAAAGAGCTCGCCGAGAATGCGAAGATCTACGTGGTGTCGCGGCCGATCCCGATGGCCGACAAAGCCGGCGCGCTGCTGACCTCCGAGGCCAAGACGCTGCTCGGCGGTCTCGCCAAGAACCTGACCGGTCACAACGACTGGACGGCCGCCTCGCTGGAGGCCGCGGTCCGGCAGTTCGCCGAGCAGGAAAAAGCGAAACTGGGCCAAGTCGCTCAGCCCTTGCGTGCCGCTCTGACAGGCTCCACGACGTCGCCCGGAATCTTCGAAGTCCTGGAAATCCTTGGCCGATCCGAAGGTCTGGGGCGGATCGAGGACGTGCTGTAATCCACCTGTCCACCGGGGGCTTTTCGGCCACCGGAGTCATGGACCCTTAACCATCCTTCTGTTAGCGTGTGGCCAGTTTGCGGCGGTGCAACATCGCCGTTCTAGCCCCCAGCCGAAGCCCTGCGCCCCAGAACGCGCGGGACCATAACGAGGTGTCCTATGACGACGATCGCGGCGAACAGCAAAACGGCCAAAAAGCGGATGGCGGAGAAGTCGAAGCCGGCCTCCAAGGCGGCAAAGAAGGCTCCGAAGGTGCAGTTCAAGGCAAAGGACAGCGGCATTAAGCCGGCGGCGCCCAAGCCCTTCGCGAAGGTCTCGGTCAAGGACGAGCGTCTGAACAAGAATTGGGACTTGCCGGTGCTCAAAGGCACCGTCGGTCCCGACGTGATCGACGTCCGCAAGCTCTACACCGAGCACGGCTACTTCACCTATGACCCGGGCTACGGCTCGACCGGTTCCACGCAGTCGTCGATCACGTATATCGACGGCGACGAGGGCATCCTCACCCATCGCGGCTATCGGATCGAGGATCTGGCCGCGAACAGCAGCTTCATCGAAGTCTGCTACCTGCTCTTGGAGGGCGAGCTGCCGAACAAGGAGCAGCTGAAGAAATTCGAGAAGGACATCACCTATCACACGATGCTGCACGAGCAGATCGCCCGCTTCTTCCAGGGCTTCCGCCGCGACGCGCATCCGATGGCGGTGATGGTCTCCGTTGTGGGAGCGCTCTCGGCCTTCTATCACGACAGCACCGACATCCACGATCCGCAGCAGCGGATGATCGCGACGCATCGCCTGATCGCGAAACTGCCGACCATCGCCGCGATGGCCTACAAGTATTCTGTCGGTCAGCCTTTCGTGTATCCGCAGAACAATCTCTCTTACGCGGAGAACTTCCTGCGCATGACCTTCGCGGTCCCGGCGGAGGATTACAAGATCAACCCGGTCGTCGCCAAAGCGATGGACCTGATCTTCATCCTGCACGCCGATCACGAGCAGAACGCCTCGACTTCGACCGTGCGCATCGCCGGCTCGTCGGGCGCCAATCCCTTCGCCTGCATCGCCGCCGGCATCGCCTGTCTCTGGGGCCCCGCCCATGGCGGCGCCAACGAGGCCGTGCTGAAGATGCTGGCCGAGATCGGCGACAAGTCGAAGGTCAAGGACTACATCAAGCGGGTCAAGAACAAGGAAGACAACACGCGCCTGATGGGCTTCGGCCACCGGGTCTACAAGAACTACGACCCGCGCGCCGCGGTCATCCGCCAGGCGTGCCATGACGTTCTGGATGCGCTCGGCAAGCGCGACGAGCCGTTGCTCGACCTCGCCATGGAGCTGGAGCGGGTCGCGCTCGAAGACGACTACTTCATCTCGCACAAGCTGTTCCCGAACGTGGACTTCTATTCGGGCATCATCCTGCAGGCGATCGGCTTCCCGACATCAATGTTCACCGTGCTCTTCGCCGTCGCGCGCACCGTCGGCTGGGTGGCGCAGTGGAAGGAGATGATCGAGGATCCGACCCAGCGCATCGGCCGCCCGCGCCAGCTCTACACCGGCTATGGCGAGCGTCCCTACCTGCCGATCGAGAAGCGCAAGTAAGCAGCACGGGGCGGAAATCCCGCCCGGCTTTACATTGCATTAAGCCTATCCTCCTATGGTCGAGGCGAACGCCTAGGCCATAGGAGAGGCATGCTCCGGACTTTCACCAACGGTTCGATCGAGTATTTCATCGATCGCGATCGCGGCTTGATATTCGGCCGCTGGGAAGGCGACTTTCGCGGCAATGAGCTGCTGGCGGCGCTGCCTTCGCTGTGGCGGGAATTCCCGGAGATCGGACGCTGGGATGCGATCCACGATATGATGGATTTCACCGGCTTTCTCGAGCACCGCTATACGCGCGAGATGATCAGCCTTCGCGCCGAATTGGTGCCCGATTTCAATCCGCAAGTGCGCACTGCCGTTGTCTCCGCCGATCCCATGAAGACGTTCGAGATCAAGATCACCAAGGCCTCGGCGCCGGACCGGCAGTTCGGATTGTTCGGCAGCAACGCCGCCGCACTCGACTGGATGATGGCGGATCGGCCCGGGCCGGCGCGCAACAGCCCCCTGCCCTGGTGGTTTGACCGGAGCATCGCCGCAGGTCCGGTCCGGATCTCCTAGCGCGCTACTTCTGAATCAGCTCGATCTTGTAGCCGTCCGGATCCTCGATGAAGGCGATGACCGAGCCGCCATGCTTCATCGGCCCGGGCGGGCGTGGAATCGAGACGCCTTCCTTGGCCAACTGCTCGCAAGTGCCGTAGATGTCGCCGACGCCCACCGCGAGATGGCCGAACGCATTGCCCTTGTCGTAGGGCGTCTTCTGCCCCCAATTGTGGGTTAGCTCGATCACCGTGTTGTCCATCTCATCGCCGTAGCCGACGAAGGCCAGCGTGAACTCGCCGCTCGGGTAATCCTTGCGGCGCAGCAGTTTCATGCCGAGATGGCGGGTGTAGAAGTCGATCGACTTGTCCATGTCGAACACCCGGATCATCGTGTGCAGCAGTTGGTTCGCCATTGCTATTCTCCCATCCGCTCATCACGGATCATCGCGGCGAATGTCGCCTCGGCGACCTTCTGCCCATTGACCAGTCCGACACCGTTGAACTTCCAAATCATCCCGCGGCTGCGGTCCTTGGTGACGTGCAGCCGGAGTTCATCGCCCGGCATCACGGGCTTGCGGAAGCGGCAGTCATCGATGCTCATGAAGTAGACGAGCTTGCCCTGGAAGGCCTCTCCCAAGGTGTGGACCACGAGAACGGCGGCGGTCTGCGCCATGGCCTCGATGATGAGGACACCCGGCATCACCGGATCGCCTGCGAAATGGCCGACGAAATAGGGCTCGCTCACCGAAACCATCTTGATCCCGGTCGCCTCGATATCGGTGCGCATGCCTTCGACGCGCTCGATCATCAGGAAGGGGGGACGATGCGGAATCATCCGCATGATGCCCTTCACATCGACGGAGATGGCGTCGGGCGACGCTTGCGCGCCGGCTTCAGACTTTCCTTGGTGTTCCATTCACGAATCTCGAACAGGCAGAGCGATGCTTAGAGTTTGACGCTCGGCAGGGCCTTGTTCAAGCGGGCCATCACTTCATCGGTGATGTTCCAGGGCGACGGCGAATACGGCACCGCGGAGCGGTCGAGGATGAGCGTCAGGCCGCGCTGCTTCGCGACGTCCTGCATCGCCTTGCGGGCGGCGTTCGCAATCGAGTCGCGCGCCTTGTTCAACCGTGCGTCCCAAGCCTGCTTGTTCTTGGCGAGGGCCTGCTGGAACTGCAGGTCCTGCTGCTCGATCGCTTTGCGCTTGGCCGCGTAGTCCGCCGGCGTGATCGGCGGATTGCCGGCCCGTGCCGCTTCGAGCTGCTGAGCCTGGGCGCGCAGCCCGTCTTCCTTCTTCGTCATATCGTCGTTCAGCGCCTTCATGGCGGCATTCCACTGGGTGTTCAGCGACTTGCCGGCGCTCGACACGTTGAGGATCGCCTGGGTATCGAGGACGCCCATCACGATCGGAATCTGGTTGGCCTGGATGGGGCCGTTCTGGGCGGGCGCCGCTGGCGCCGTTGTCTGGGCGAGGGCCGGCCCGGCGGCCGCGAAGGCGCAGAGGGCAGCCGCGGCCGCGACGGCCCGAGCGAAACGGAGAACGGGGAAAGTGTGCTGGTTCACGTAGGGAATCTCCAAGAAAGGTGGATTTTCGACCGAGAATTGGCTTCGTAACCGGCTCGGTCAGAAGTTGGTTCCGAAGCTAAAGCTGAAATACTGTTTCTTGTCTTCGTCTTCCTTGAGGAAGGGATAGGCAAGATCGACGGCCAGCGGCCCGAACGGCGACACCCAGGTCAGGCCGAAACCGGCCGAAGCGCGGATGCTGCCAGAGTCAATGAGCTCTTCATCGCTGCTCTTGGACTTGTAGCCGGTCAAGACGCCGAAATCGCTGAAGACACGGCCGCGGATCGCATATTCCTCGGGGAGACCGAGGGGGAAGCTCATCTGCACGTTGCCGTCCCACAGAAACTGACCGCCGATCGAGCCGTCGCCCTTGTCGGCGCCGCGCTCACGCGGACCGGCGCCGCGATCGTCGAAGCCGCGCAGGGATCCCGGGCCGCCGAGGAAGAAGCCGTCCGGATAGTGCAGGTAGTCGCCGAACAGCGGCTCGATATACCCGACTTCCTGGGTGGTCGAAAGCGTCACGTCCTTGGTGAGCGGATAGTAGTAGCCACCTGAAAGCTGGCCCTGAATATACTTCACATCGCCTGCCAGGCCCGCGTAATGCGTCTCAAGCTGGATGTTGTAACCCTCGCGCGGATCGATGGTGCTGTCGCGCTTGTCGTAAGCCAGCGTCGTGCCGATGATCGAATAGAACTTCCAGCCGATTTCATCCTTGATCACCTGCGCCGCATCGCTGTCGACATTGTGGATGCGATCGCCGCGGAACTGATAGGACAGCGTGTTTCGCAGATACTCGGTGAGGTCATAGCCCATGCGAAGGCCGAAGCCCGCTTGGTCTTCGTCGTTCGCATCCGGCGTGAGGCGGCGATAGAAGAGATCGACGCCGGCGCTCACGTCCTTATCCAGGAAGTAAGGATCGGTGAAGCTGATGGAGCCGGACGACCGCTTGCCCGAGATGGTGAGATCGATGCGCGCGTCCTGGCCCTTGCCGAGCAGGTTGCGTTCGCGCAAGCCGATGCTGCCGAGAGGACCGAGGCTGGTCGAATAGCCGGCGCCGAAGGAAAGCTCGCCGGTCGACTGCTCCTTCACCTTTACCTTGACGATGGTCTTGTCGGGCGCGGTGCTCGGGACCGTGGTGATGTCGACCGTCTCGAAGAAGCCGAGATTGCGCAGCCGCTGCTCGGTGCGGTGCAGCTTCTCGGTGCTGAAGGCGTCGCCCTCGGCCAGGCGGAACTCGCGGCGGATCACCTTGTCCTGGGTGCGCACGTTGCCCGAGATGTCGATGCGCTCGACATAGACCTTCGGCCCTTCCTGGATGTCATAGGTCAGGTTGAGCACGTGCTTCTTGGCGTCGCGGTCGATGCGGGGCCGCACGTCGACGAAGGCATAACCCAGACTGCCGACGTGGTCGCTGATCGACTGGACCGTGTCTTCCACCTTGCTGGCGTCGTACCAGTCGCCTTCTTTGGTGGTGACATCGCTCATCAGCGCCTTCGGATCGAGATCCTTGAGGGTGGTCTTCACATCGACCTTGCCGAGCTTGTAGCGCTCGCCCTCTTCCACCGTGAAGGTGATGAAGAAGGCTTCCTGGTCGGGCGAGAGCTCGGCCACGGCGGAGAGCACGCGGAAATCGGCATAGCCCTCGGAGAGATAGAACTTCCGAAGGTTCTCCTTGTCCACGGTCAGGCGGTCAGGATCGTAGGTGTCGGTGGTGCTGAGGAAGCGGTAGAAGGCGCTTTCCTTGGTCGCGATCTCGTCGCGCAGATCGGTGTCGGAAAACGTCTTGTTGCCGACGAAGTCGATGCGCTCGACCTGGGTGACGTCGCCTTCATTGATCTCGAAGACTAGGTTGACGCGGTTCTGATCGAGCTTGATGACCTTGGGATCGACCGTCGCCGCAAAGCGGCCGCTGCGCCGATAGAGATCGAGGATGCGCTTCACGTCGGCTTGGACGCGGGTCTGGGTATAGACCTGACGCGGCTTCAGCTGCACTTCGCTGGTCAGCTGCTCGTCCTTGATCTTGTCATTTCCCTCGAAAGCCAGCTTGTTGATGATCGGGTTCTCGACAACCGACACCACCAGGTTGTTGGTGTCGCGGCGCAGATGTACGTCGGCGAACAGGCCGGTCGCGAACAGGTTCTTCAGCGCCCGGTCGACCTTCGCGGCGTCGAACGGATCGCCGGGGTTGATCTCCATGTACGAACGAATCGTGTCGGCCTCGATGCGCTGATTGCCTTCGATCACGATCTGCTGGATCGGATCGCCACTGGTAATGGTTTGCGCCAGCGCGGAATGATTTCCTGCCCCGAACACACCCCCAAAGCACAGACCCAACAAAAGGCCGAAGCAAGCTAGACGCAGAAACCCCATCTCCCCCGACTTCCGATCACGTAAACAGGGATTTCACAAAATCGACAACTTTCAGATAAACCAAGTCATTCCAAGTGGCAAACAGCATCAGGCTCAACACCAGAGCGAGGCCGACCTTAAGACCGAACTCCTGGGCCCGTTCCCCCAGCGGTTTGCCGCGGACCGCTTCGACCGCGTAATAGACCAGATGCCCGCCGTCGAGCATCGGCACCGGAAACAGATTGATCAGCCCGAGATTGATCGAGAGCGCCGCCGAGAAGGCGATCAGCGAGATGAAGCCGACCTGGGCGACGTCACCGGACATCTTGGCGATCCTGAGCACGCCGCCGATCTCTTCGGTCGAACGCGCCCCCACGACCATCTGCCAGAGACCTTTCAGAGTCCCGATCGTCGCGCGATAGATATCACTGCCCGCGACCGCCACCGACTGACCGACTGAAAGATCCTGGATAACGCTCTTGGCGGTGTTTCTCATCCCGAGGCCGACGAAGGTGATTTCCTTGCCGGTTTCGGGATCCTTGTCATGCACCGTGCCCGGCGCGACCTTGACGCTGATCGGCGCGCCGTTACGGGTCAGATCGATGGCCAGCGTGTTGCCGAGGCCGCTCTGCACCACATAGGCGACGTCGGTGAAGGTTTCGATCTCGGTGCCGTCGATCCGGACGATGGTGTCGCCCGATTGAATGCCGGCGCGGGCTGCGGGTGAGTCGGAGATCACCTCGCCGACCACCGGCGGAATGATCGGCTTGCCAGCGACCGCATAAAGTGCGGCGAAGACGACCAGGGCGAAGAGATAGTTCGCAGCCGGCCCGGCAACGACGATCGCCATGCGCTGGCCGACGCTCTTGTCCTTGAAGGAAACGGCGCGCTCGGCGTCGCTCATCGGGCGGGCGCCGCCGCCTTCGATCACGTTCTCATCCTGGCCGAACATCCGGACATAACCGCCCAAGGGCAGCCAGCTGAACTTCCAGCGCGTGCCGGTCTTGTCGGTCCAGCCGAAGAGCTCCGGCCCGAAGCCGATTGAGAAGACTTCGACCCGCACCTTGCACCAGCGCGCAACGGCAAAATGGCCAAGTTCATGGATAAAGACCAGGACGGTCAGAACAACCAGAAACCAGAAGCCGTAATGCTGAATCTGACTAAGGATTTCCATTTCCCGGTCCGGACCAATTGCGGCAGTCCCCCGGCTGCCAACGACCGGCACTGTCTAGCACAGTCCGGTGCCCTGCCATAGCCCAGAAAAGGATTTCACGCCAACGTGTTAGCTGACGAAAGCTAGGCCTTAATTGTGGCGAAGCGTCGCGGCCTTCTGCTCGGCCAGCCGGCGCGCCTCGGCGTCCGCGGCAATCACGTCATCGATCGAGCCAAGATCGCGCTGGGGCAAGGCCTCCAGGACCGATTCCGAAAGGGCGGCGATGTCCATGAAGCGGATCCGGCCGGCCAGGAAGGCCGCCACCGCGACCTCGTTGGCTGCGTTGAGGATGGCGGGTGCCGTTCCGCCGGCCTTGAGCGCCTCACGGGCGATTCGGAGTGCCGGGAACCGGACCGGGTCCGGCGCCTCGAAGGTGAGCTGGGCGACCTTGGCGAAGTCGAGTCGGGCCGAGGGGGCGCCGATCCGCTTCGGCCAGCCGAGGGCATAGGCGATTGGGGTCCGCATGTCCGGGGTGCCGAGCTGGGCCAGGACCGAGCCGTCCTGGTAGGCGACCATCGAGTGGATCACCGATTGCGGGTGCACCAGGATATCGATCTGCTCTTCCGGCATCCGGAACAGGTGGTGGGCTTCGATCAGCTCCAGCCCCTTGTTCATCATCGACGCGGAATCGACCGAGATCTTGGCGCCCATCGACCAGTTCGGATGGGCGACCGCCTGGGCCGGGGTCGCCGCCTTCATCTCCGCAACCGACTTGGTGCGGAACGGGCCGCCTGAGGCCGTGAGGATGATCTTCTCGATCGCCTCGATCTTGTCGAAGTCAAAGACCTGGAAAATCGCGCTGTGCTCGGAATCGACCGGCAGCATGACCGCGCCATGCTCGGTCAGCTCGCGCATCATCAGCGCGCCGGCGCAGACCAGGGTCTCCTTGTTGGCGAGCCCGATCATCGCGCCGCGGCGCACCGCCGCCAGCGTGGGTTCGAGGCCGGCCGCGCCGACGATCGCCGACATGACCCAGTCCGACGGCCGCGCCGCGGCTTCGATGACGGCGGAACGGCCGCCGCCGATGGCGATGCCGGAACCGGCGAGGCCGTCCTTCAGCTTGCCGTAGAGCTTCTCGTCGCCGATCGCAACGAAGCGCGGCTTCAGGCGCAAGGCCTGCTCGACGAGCTTCTCGACATTGCTGTGCGCGGTCAGCGCATCGACGCGATAGTCGTTCGGATAGCGCTCCAGGACGTCGATCGTGTTGCTGCCGACCGAGCCGGTCGAGCCGAGGACGGTCACCCAGCGCGGGGTCTCCGCCTGACTGCGTGCTGCCGTTGCTCGTCTTGCTGCCGCGCTGGTTTCGGTCACAGCCATGTCAGCACGCTACTCCCAATCAGATAGTTGATCCCGGCCACCGCGGCCGCGACGGCGATGAGGCCGTCGACCCGATCCAGGGCACCGCCATGGCCGGGGATTATATTGCTGGCGTCCTTGACGCCAAAGTGCCGTTTGAACGCCGATTCGGCTAGATCACCAATCTGCGCCACGATCCCAAGCGCGCCGGAGAGCGCGATCAGGGGCCAGGCAGAAGGACGATCCATCAAAACGGCCGTGATCGCCCCCATGATGGCCGCCGAAACCACTGCCCCACCCAAGCCGGCCCACGTCTTATTCGGGCTCACCCGTGGCGCCAGCTTCGGCCCGCCGATGCTGCGTCCGGCGATGTAGGCACCGGTATCGGCAAAGATCACCAGCGCCACGATCCAGAAGATCTGCTGCAGGCCTGCGGAGGGGTCGGCGCGCAGATCAATGATCGCGAAGCACGGGACGACAACATAGACAAACCCGAGGACAAACCAGAATGACGACCATCGAAATGACGGGAGGATACGTCCCCGTCGGCCGGTGACACCGTTGTAGGACGCTATGCTGCCCACAAACAGGGCGACAGCAAAGACCAGCAGAAAATTTGAATGATCACGCAGCACTTGCGGCCAAACTGTTGGAAAGGCCGTCGCAAGCATTATCCCGACCACCAGCAGAACGGTTGCGATGATAGCCCGACTTCGCTGGCCTTCCGTCACCGATGGATTCCGGGAGGCGATCCTGCTCCATTCCCAGGCCATCACCCCGGCGAACAGAATGACCAACAGGTCCCACGCCGGATGCCCGGCATAGACCGCCGCGACGACAATCGGAATCAGCACCGCCGCGGAGATGATCCGCAGGGTCAGGGGCTTCTTCGACCAGTGGGTGGTGGGTTCAGCCGGCGCCGCCATAGCGTCGCGTCCGACCGAGATATTCCTGGATGGCGGCGTTGAAATCGTCGGCGTCGAAATCGGGCCACTGCCGCTCGAGGAAGACGAACTCGGCATAGGCACATTGCCAGAGCAGGAAGTTGGAAATGCGCTTTTCGCCGCTGGTGCGGATCAGGAGATCGGGATCCGGCATGTCGGCGGTCAGCAGAAACTGCGAGAAATTCTGCTCGTTCAACTGCTCGGGTTTCAGCTTGCCGTCGATCGCCGCCTGCATCGCCTGCCGCGCGGCGGCAACGATCTCGTCGCGGCTGCCATAGCTCAGCGCGATCGTCAGATTGAGCCGCTGGTTGCTCGCGGTGCGCCGCTCGGCATCGCCGATCAGCTTCACGATATCCGCGCCGAGCCGATGGCGATCGCCGATCACGTTCAGGCGGACGCCGTTCTTGTGCAGCTCCTGGAGTTCGCGCTTCAGATAGAGGCGCAGCAGCCCCATGAGGTCGTCGATTTCGGAAGCCGGCCGCTTCCAGTTCTCCGAGGAGAAACCGAACAGCGTGAGATAGCGGACCCCCGCCTCGGCCGCGGCTTTCACCGTGCGTCGCACAGCCTCTGCACCGCGGCTGTGGCCGGCGGTGCGCGGCAGGCCGCGGGCGCGCGCCCAGCGGCCGTTGCCGTCCATGATGATGGCGACATGCGTCGGCACGGACCGCGCTCCGCCGTTCTCGGCGGCGGTCTCCTTGCTGATGTCGGAAAGCGGCTGGGCCGTGCCGGTTTGATTCACGTCAGACCTGCAGAATCTCTTTTTCCTTGGCGGCCAGGGCGTCGTCCACCTTTTTCACATGCTCGTCGGTGAGCTTCTGCGCCTGGTCGTTCAATCCGTGATGCTCGTCCTGGGAAATCTTCCCATCTTTCTCGAGCTTCTTCAGGGAGTCCATGGCGTCGCGCCGCACGTTGCGGACGGCGACCCGCGCCTGCTCGGCGTACTTGTGGGCGATCTTTGAGAGTTCCTGGCGGCGTTCCCGTGACAATTCCGGGATCGGAACGCGCACCGTGCTCCCATCTGCGGCAGGATTGAGGCCGAGCCCGGAGTCGCGGATCGCCTTCTCCACCGCACCGACCAGGCCGCGGTCCCAGACCTGGACCGTGATCATCCGGGGTTCCGGCACGTTGACGGTGCCGACCTGGTTCAAGGGCATGTCGTTGCCATAGGCGCTGACATGGACCGGCTCCAGCAGGTTCACGGAAGCACGGCCCGTGCGAAGGCCGGCGAACTCCTTGCGCAACGCCTCCAGAGCGCCGTCCATGCGGCGGCTAAATTCGTTCAGTCTTGCATCAGCCATCTCGGTCTATCCCCCGACTATCATGGTCGCGGTCATCTATGCCGCGCCCTTCTTCATCTGCTCGCCGATGACGGTGCAGCGTCCCCCGCCCTGCAGCACTTCGGCAAACATGCCGTGCGTGTGGATCGAAAAGACGATGATCGGGATGCGGCTCTCGCGGGCGAGCGAGATCGCAGCTGCGTCCATCACTTTCAGATCGCGCGACAGCACTTCGTGATGCGTCAATGATTCGTAGCGCTCGGCCTTGGGGTCGAGCTTCGGATCGGCGCTGTAGACGCCGTCCACCTTGGTGCCCTTCAGCAGCGCTTCGCAGCCCATCTCGGAGGCGCGCAACGCGGCCGCGGTGTCGGTGGTGAAATACGGGTTGCCGGTGCCGGCGGCGAAGATCACCACGCGGCCTTTCTCCAGATGCCGCATCGCCCGGCGGCGGATGTAGGGCTCGCAGATCGACTGCATCGAGATCGCCGATTGTACCCGGGTCGCGACGCCGGCCTGCTCCAGCGCGTTCTGCATGGCGAGCGCGTTCATCACCGTCGCCAGCATGCCCATGTAGTCGGCCGAGGCGCGCTGCATGCCCTGGGAGGCGCCGGAGATGCCGCGGAAGATATTGCCGCCGCCGATGACGAGGCAGCACTCGACGCCCATTTCGGCGACCTGCTTCACCTCTTCGGCGACACGATTGACGGTGTTTGGGTCAAGGCCGAACTCCCGGCTTCCCATCAAGGCTTCTCCGGAAATCTTGAGAAGCACCCGCTTGTAGAGAAGTCCCGGTTTTGCTGGCCCTGCCATCGCTGCCCCATCTCCACCGTTAAGTCGGCGCCGGCTTGGACTGCCGCCGGCGCCGAGTCTCTCTTCGGATCCCTTATACCACGGGACCCGCCGACTCGAAGGATTGTGCGGCGCCTCGTTAGGCGGCGTCCGCCTGTTCCTTCGCGATGCCTTCGCCGAGCGCCATGCGGGCGAAGCCGGTGATCGTGACCGGGGCGCCGATCTCCTTGGCGGCCTTCTCGACGACCTGCTTCACCCGGCTCTCGCCGTCGATGACATAGAGCTGCTCCAGCAGCACCACGTCCTCGTAGTACTTCCGCAGACGGCCTTCGACCATCTTCGCGATGATCTCTTCCGGCTTGCCGCTGGCGCGGGCCTGCTCGGAGAGAACCGCGCGCTCACGGTCGAGCTCGGCCTGGGAGACCGACTTGATGTCCAGCGCCGACGGATTGGCGGCGGCGACATGCATGGCGATTTGCTTGCCGAGAGCGGCCAGCTTCGCTTTGTCACCGGTCGATTCCAATCCGACGAGCACGCCGATCTTCCCCATGTTCGGAACGGTCGCGTTGTGCATATAGGTCGCGACCACGCCGTCCTTGACCGAAACGGTCGCCAGCCGGCGGAGATTCATGTTCTCGCCGATCGTGGCGACCAAATGCGTCAATTTTTCGGCGACCGTTTGCCCGTCGCCAAGCTTGGCGTTCTTGAGTGCCTCGACGTCGCCGGCATTGAGCGCCTGCTGGGCGGCAGCCGAAACGAAGCCCTGGAACTGGTCGTTCCGGGCGACGAAGTCGGTCTCGGAGTTCACCTCCAGAAGCACACCCTTCTTGTCGCCGGAAACGACGGCGACCAGGCCCTCGGCAGCGACGCGGCCGGCCTTCTTGGCGGCGGCGGCGAGGCCCTTCTTGCGCAGCCAATCGACTGCCTGCTCGAGGTTGCCCCCGTTCTCGGCGAGCGCCTTCTTGCAGTCCATCATGCCGGCGCCCGAAACTTCGCGCAGTTCCTTGACCAGCGCGGCGGTGATCTCGGCCATGGTTTCTCCTCTCAAATCTCGATGTTGATCACGTCAGAAGCGGCGGACCGGAGCCTTCCCTGAAGCGCTCCGAATCCGCCGCTGTTGACGCAAGATTTAGTTCGCGGCGGCGGCTTCGGTAGAGCCCGATTCCGCAGACGGGAGCTGCTCAGCCGGCAGGTCTTCCGCTTCGCCGATGTCGCGGCCACTGGAGATCGCCTCCTGCTGCAGCCCGTCCAGCACCGCGCCGGAGAACAGGTCGCAATAAAGCTGAATGGCGCGGATCGCGTCATCGTTCCCCGGAACCGGGAAGGTGATGCCTTCCGGCGAGGAATTGCTGTCCAGGATGGCCACGACCGGGATGCCGAGCTTGTTGGCTTCCTGGACCGCGATCTGCTCCTTGTTGGTGTCGATCACGACCAGGATGTCCGGCTGGCCGCCCATGTCTTTGATTCCGCCCAAGGCCCGGTCCAGCTTGTCACGGTCGCGAGTCATCATGAGCTGCTCTTTCTTGGTCAAGCCGGCAACGTCGCCGCTTTCGAGCTTCTCTTCATATTCGCGCAGGCGCTTGATCGAGTTGGAGATGGTCTTCCAGTTGGACAGCATGCCGCCCAGCCAGCGGTGGTTGACGTAGTACTGGCCGCAGCGCTTGGCCGCGTCCGAGACCTTGTCCGAAGCCGCCCGCTTGGTGCCGACGAAGAGCACGCGGCCGCCCGAAGCGGCGACGTCGCGCACCGCCTTCACGGCGTGGTCCAGCATCGGAACCGTCTGCTCGAGATCGATGATGTGGATGCCGTTGCGGACGCCGAACAGGAACGGCGCCATCTTGGGATTCCAGCGGCGGGTGTGGTGACCAAAGTGCACGCCAGCTTCCAGCAGCTGGCGCATCGTGAAGGATGGCAAAGCCATTGTTTCAGTCCTTTTCCGGTTATGCCTCTGCGGGTGGAGTGACCGGCTCACCAGAGCCGGCACCGGAGCGTGGTCTGCCGGGATTTCTCCCCGACAGCGCGCGCACCCGCATGCGTTTTCAAGCGCGGCTTAAGTAGTGGATAAGTGCCGGGAAGTCCAGCGGGAATCCCGCATTGCGGCAAGCTGTTGACCAGCTCTTACGCTGTAGCCGTAATGCTTTAGAATCAATGTATTATTAGGCGTCTTAGCTTTCGCTAAAGTCTGCCTCGACCACCCCGGCCGAGCAGAGGAACATCCCGCGCCAGGAACCCTCGTGCTCGAGCGCCATCGCAGCCTGCCGGAAGGCCGCTTCCATGCCGCTCTCCAGCATCGGCGGGGCCGGGTGGTAGTGGTACCAGTGCAGCCGGAAGTTCTTGAAACCGGCCGCGGTGTAGAGGGCTTCCAGCTCCAGCGGGTTGTGGAACTTGGCCAGGATGGCGTCGTAGCTCGGCCCGGATCCGGTCGCCTGGCGCTGCTTCGGGAGGTCGGTGGCGAGGCGCTTGTCGAGCTCGGCCGCGACCCGGTCCCGAACCGGACCGGAGACGGCGCCCAAAAGATCGTCGAGCACGAACTCCTTGGTGTAGCTGTTCATGGTGAACATCGAGAACAGCTTGTTCCGGAACTCAATCAGGACCTTGCCGCCCGGCTTCAGCAGCATCTTAACGTTGTCCAGGAACAGGCGGTCGTTCTTGACGTGCGGCATGACGCCGGCGGCGATCACCGCGTCGAACCGGCCCCCGGCCAGTTGCCCGGCCATGGTGGTGCTGTCCTCGACATCGCCCCACTGGATCAGGTCCTCGGCCAGGCCGTGGGCTTTGAAGTTGCGGCGGGCGGCCGCCACCATCTCCTGGGAGATGTCGCAGCCGGCGACATCGAACCCGGTCTTGGCCATGGTGATGAGCGGCGTGCCCTCGCCCACCCCGACCTCATAGACCCGCTCCACATTGGCGGAAGCGAGGCGCTGGACCAGGATCTGCAGGCGGAAATAGTTCGCCGGATAGCGCCCCGGCTTCTCCAGGTTCTCGCGCTGATACATCTGATGATAATCGCCTGACTCCGCGTCATAGAGCTTGGCGATGTCCTGTTTTGCATCACCGGGCATGCGCCGGTCCTCCATTTCCATCTTCGAGGCGCTGCAGCAGGCCGTGCTGCTCCAGCGTTGCCGCGATCGGCGCGAGATCCCAGACCGGGACCTCCAACATATCGGCGACGGCCAGCAAATCATGCGCGCCATCGGCATAGGCCAGCACATTCATCATTGAGCGGACCTGCCGCGCGGTGTCCTTGGTGCTCAAGGTCGGATAGAGGCCGCGCTTGCCGAGATTGGGCTCGCAGGGCGTGGTCGCGCGGTAGGTGGCGTTCGCCTCGACCGCCATCACCGCCTTGCGCAAGGCCTCGAAACCGCCGCCGAGACCCGACGGCGTGATGAAGGAGAGATCGTCCTTCGACGTATGGTATTCCGGGTACATCGCATATTTCGAGCGCATGATGGAAGCCACCGGAAGATCGGCGCCGGGGCTGCAATACTGCCGCTCGTCGCTGCCGCGATCGAGATAGCTGTAGCGCTCGAACGCGCCGGCATGGTGGCGAAGCGCGTGCAAAGCCGCGCGGTCCGACAAGGTGCCGCCGAGCCGCGTCGGCAGGTAGGAATAGGCGCGGTCGTCGCCGATGCAGGTGACGTTGAACCCTGCGGTGACGTGGCATTTCAGCGTCTCTATGTTGCGGCTGAGATAGACGACCGAGCCGATCGTCTCCGGGATGAACACGATGCGATAGGAGTAGCGGCGGCGCGGCAGGTTCAGCAGCCACTTCGCGAGCGCCGTCGTCACGACCGGTCCGGACAGCTCGTTGTTGCCCATCGAAGGATGGCAGACATAGGTCGAGACGAAGACTTCCCGCGTCTCATCGCCCGGGATCAGCAGCTCGGCATAGGTCAGGTTGCCCGGCGCAAGCGTGGAATCGATCTTCACCCGGTATTGGCCGGGCTCCAGGGTCTGAAGCTGCTCATGCGTCAGACAGAAGCCCCAGCGCTCCTTGTAATAGGAGGTCATGTAGGGGATCGCGTCCGGCTGGTCCGGCAGGCTGTAGAGATGCGGGCGCAGCTCGTCGAGGCTGAGCGTCGTATCGACCGGCGTCGAATAGCCGACCACGTGCAGATTGTGCACCTTGAAATCGACGATCTTTTTGCCGTCCGGTGCGATGATGTAGCCGTCGCGGATGTTCCATTCCGGCGGCACGGTCCAGTCGAAGACCGGCGTGCCGCTCGGGACTTCGAAGCTCTTCAGCCCCGGCAATTCGCGGCGGAGAATTTCCAGCGTCTGCCGGACACCGTCGCCGGTGATGCTGCGGCAGATCGGGTAGAGCTCGGTCGCCAGCGCATGCATCGCGGCGCCCGGATTCCCCTGAAAATCGAGCCCAGCCGTTCCGATTGCAGCCGATGAGTCCATGGTCGCTCCTAGCCTCGGGAGCGGTTCTAGGTCAGTTCCCCGACCCGCTCAAGCATCTTGCCAGTCAGGCGTCCTGGATATCCATGACCCCGGGCACCGCCTTGATCGCGCTCCGTACCGCGCCGGAGATGGCGAATCCGCCCTTGATGGTCAGGTCGGTTTCCCAGCCGAGATCGGCGAGGTCCAGGGAAATCTGCACCCTGCCCTTGCCCTTCCCGGCCCGGTCGAGGATCTGCTTGATGCCCGAAACCGGGGTCGGATCGCGGAGAAAGATCTTGAGGCCGGCCGCGGTCGCGGCGACCGCGTTGTCCAGGCCCTGCGCCTCCGCAACCATCAGGCGGAGGTTCTCCTCCTCGGTCCGCACATCCACGGTGAGCAAGAGGGCGCGACCGGGTTCCAGCAGCTCGCGGTATTCGACCAGGCGCTCGGAGAAGACGGTCGCTTCGTAGATACCCGACGCGTCGGTCATCTGCACGAAGGCGTAGCGGTTGCCTTTCTGCGAAGTGCGCTCCTGCCGGCCGACGACGATGCCGGCCATCTTGGCCCGGCTGACGCCGCGCTGCTGCAGCAGCTCGGCATAGGACACCACTTGGAGCCGCTTCAGGCCCATGCCGTAGGAATCCAGCGGATGGGCTGAGAGATAGAAGCCGATCGCGCCGAACTCCTGCTGCAGCCGCTCCATCGGCGGCCAGTCGAGCACGGTTGGCAGCGTGATCCGCACCGAAGCGGCATCGCCGAAGAGGTTGTTCTGATCGGATCCCTTGGCGTCATGCGCCGCGTTCGACTGCCGCAGCATCTGCTCGACCGCGTCATAGACCTGGTGGCGGTTCTTGTTGAGGCTGTCGAAGGCGCCGGCGAGGACCAGGTTCTCGAGCTGGCGCTTGTTGAGGCCCTTGGGGTCGATCCGCTCGCAGAAATCCTCGAGCGACTTGTAGGCGCCGCCGCTCTGCCGCGTCCTGAACATGCCTTCGACCACACCGGCACCGACATTCTTGATCGCCGCCATCGCGTAGCGCACGGCCCAGCCGCCGTCCGGCAACGGTTCCGGCGCGAAAGTCGGCTCCGACTTGTTGACATCCGGCGGCAGCAGCTTGATGCCGAGGCGCTGCAGCTCCTGGCGGAAGACGTTGAGCTTGTCGGTGTTCCCCATGTCGTAAGTCATGGAGGCGGCGAAGAACTCGACGGGATGATTGGTCTTGAGCCAAGCCGTCTGATAGGCGACCAGCGCGTAGGCCGCGGCGTGGCTCTTGTTGAAGCCGTAGCCGGCGAACTTGTTCACCAGGTCGAAGATTTCCCCGGCCTTGTCGGGCTTGACGCCTTTGCCGACCGAGCCGTCGATGAAGGTCTTGCGCTGCGCCTCCATCTCTTCCTTGATCTTCTTGCCCATGGCGCGGCGCAGGAGATCGGCGCCGCCGAGCGAGTAGCCGGCCAGGACCTGTGCGATCTGCATCACCTGTTCCTGGTAGATCATGATCCCGTAGGTCTCTTTGAGGATCGGCTCCAGGGTCGGATAGAGATAGTCGGGCTCTTCCTTGCCGTGCTTGCGGTTGATGAAGCTCGGGATGTTGTCCATCGGGCCGGGGCGATAGAGCGCCACCATGGCGATGATGTCCTCGAAGCGGTCGGGCTTCAGCTTGCGGATTGCGTCGCGCATGCCCGAGCTTTCCAGCTGGAAGATGCCGGTCGCCTCGCCGCTCGCCAGGAGCTGGTAGGTCTTAGCGTCGTCGAGCGGGATCGTGTCGATGTTGATGTCGATGTTGCGCCGCTTCAGCAGCTTCAGCGCGGTTTGGATGACGGTCAGCGTCTTAAGGCCGAGGAAGTCGAACTTCACCAGCCCGGCCTTCTCGACGTCCTTCATGTTGAACTGGGTGACCGGCATGTCCGAGCGCGGATCGCGATAGAGCGGCACCAGTTCGTCCAACGGCCGGTCACCGATCACGACGCCGGCGGCGTGGGTCGAGGCGTGGCGGTAGAGCCCCTCCAGCTTCACCGCGGTCTGCATCAAGTTGGCGACGGCGGAGTCCTGCTCGATCGCCTGCTCCAGTGCCGGCTCGCCTTTGATGGCGTCCTTCAGCTTGACGGGATTGGCGGGGTTGTTCGGGATCAGCTTGCAGAGCTTGTCCACCTGACCGTAGGGCATCTGCAGCACGCGCCCGACGTCGCGCACCGCCGCGCGGGCCTGCAGCTTGCCGAAGGTGATGATCTGGGCGACGCGGTCATGGCCGTATTTGCCCTGGACGTAGCGGATCACCTCGTCGCGGCGGTCCTGGCAGAAGTCCACGTCGAAATCCGGCATGGAGACGCGTTCGGGATTCAGGAACCGCTCGAACAGCAGGCCCCATTGCAGCGGATTGAGATCGGTGATGGTGAGGGCCCAAGCGACTACGGAGCCCGCGCCGGAACCGCGGCCCGGACCGACGGGAATGCCCTGCGCCTTCGCCCATTGGATGAAGTCGGCGACGATCAGGAAGTAGCCGGCAAAGCCCATCTGGATGATGACGCCGAGCTCGAACTCCAGCCGCTCGCGATAAGGCTTCGCAGCCGCCTCGTCGAGGTTCATCACCTGGAGGCGCGCGTCGAGCCCTTCGCGGGATTTCTGCCGCATGATCTCGATCTCGTCGCCCTTGTCCGAGAACGGCGGCAGGATCGGCTTGCGGCTCGGCGGCATGAAGGCGCAGCGCTGCGCGATGATCAGCGTGTTGTCGCAGGCTTCGGGAATGTCGCGGAACAGCCGCCGCATTTCGCCCGCCGACTTGAATCGGTGCTCGCGGGTCACCCGGCGGCGGTTGCCTTCGCCGACATAGGTGCCCTCGGCGATGCAGAGCAGCGCGTCATGGGCGAGATACATGCCCTCGTCGGAGAAATAGACGTCGTTGGTTGCAACCAGCGGCAAATCGAATTTGTAGGCGAGGTCGATCAGCCCGGCTTCGATCCGCTCCTCGATCTCGGTGCCGTGGCGCATCAGCTCGACATAGAGCCGGCCGGGGAAGAGGGTCATCAGGTGCTGCAGTGCCGCTGCGGCTGCATCGCCCTGCCCTTCGCCCAGCAATCGGCCGACTTGCCCTGTCGGGCCGCCGGTCAGTGCGATCAAGCCGTCGGCATGGCCATCGAGATCGGTGAGCGCGACGTGGGGAACCGTGCCCGGCTCGCTGGCGATGAAGGCCTTGGACGAGAGCTTCATCAGATTGCCGTAGCCGGCCTCGCTCTGGGCCAGCAGCAGCAGCCGGTCGGGCGCCGGTTGCTTCATCGCATGCGGATCCTGATCGGGGCGCGCAACACCGAGCAGACAGCCGGTGATCGGCTGCACGCCGGCATCCTTGGCGTAGCCGGCGAACTCCATGGCGCCGAACAGGTTGCCGGTGTCGGTCACCGCCACCGCCGGCATCTCCGCCCGCTTCGCCAGTTCCGCCAGCGCCTTGGGCGTGATCGCGCCTTCCGACAGCGAATAGGCGGAATGGACCCGGAGATGGACGAAATCTGCGTGCGGCATTCGGATTTCCTGGTGGGCGACTCGGCCAATCAGTGTATCCCGATTCGCCTGTGGGTATCTTTTTTCGGTTGGGGGACCGTGCCGGATTTCCTGCCCAGCCTGGATCACGCTTTCTGGATCGTGACGGTGCTGTCGCTGATCGCCGGGACCGTGCGCGGCTTCGTCGGCTTCGGTGCCGGCATGATCATGATCCCGTTCATCAGCGCTTTCTACGGGCCGAAGATCGGCGCCACCTCGATCCTGGTCGCCGACGGCATCCTGACCATCCCCTACATCCTGAAATCACTGGCGCATTACGAGAAGCGCACCGTGGCGCCGGTTGCACTCGGTGCCGTCGTGATGATCCCTTTTGGCGCCTACCTGCTCACCACCATCGATCCGACGCCGATCCGCTGGGCGATGGTGCCGATCATCGCCGGCCTGCTCGCGATTACCCTCTCCGGCTGGCGTTATCACGGCATCCCGAGGGTCGGCGTCTCATTGGCGACCGGTGCCACCTCCGGATTTCTCTCCGGGCTGATCCAACTCTCCGGACCGCCGGTGGTGGTGCTGTGGATGTCGGGTCCGTTCCCGCCGCAGACCATCCGCGCCAACATCTTCGTCTATTTCGCCGTCACCAGCGTGGTCGCGGTGATCTCCTACGCGATCGGCGGCGTGTTCAGCTGGGAACTGATCCCAGTTCTGGTGCCGATGATCCCCTGCTACGCCGTCGGTCTCATGCTGGGCGGCCGCTTCTTCGGCAAGGCCGATCCGAAGCTGTTCCGAGTTGTCGCGGTCATCCTGATCGGCTGCTCCGTCATCTCGAGCATGCCGATCTTCGACGCCTATCTGCGTTAGCTTTTGCCGTTCGTCTTGTAGGGCGGCTTCGGAATCCCGAGATGCGCCTCGCGCAAGGCCTCGGACCAGCGGTGGCGAAGGTCGGAGAAGTAGTGATCCTCCGCGTCGATGCGGTAGTTGAGTTCCGGCTTCAGCGTGTCGCGCTTTAGCACCAGCACGTCGATCGGCAGGCCGACGCCGAGATTGGACCGCATCGTGGAGTCCATGGATATGAGGCCTATCTTCAGCGCGTCGTAGATCTCGGTCTCGTAGGTGACGGCGCGGTCGAGCACCGGCTTGCCGTATTTGTGCTCGCCGATCTGGAGATATGGCGTGTCCGCGGTCGCCTCGATGAAATTGCCAGCGGCGTAGATCATGAAGAGACGCAAGCGCCGTCCCTTGATCTGGCCGCCCAAGAGCAGCGCGATATCGAAGGTGGCATTGTGCTGCTCCATGCTCGGGCCGTCGACGCGATAGACCTCGCGCACCGCCTGCCCCACGATCTGCGCCGCGTGGAACATGCTGGTCGCCTTGGCCAAGGTCTCGGTCTCGCCGGTCTCCGGGTTCGCGAAGCCTTCGTTCAGCAGCCCCAGCACGGCTTGGGAGATCGAGAGATTTCCCGAGGTCGAGATCGCCAGCATGCGGTCCGGGCCTTCGAACAGATGCAGCTTGCGGAAGCTGGCGATGTTGTCGATGCCGGCATTGGTGCGGGTATCGGAGATGAGGACCAGGCCTTCCTTGACCAGGAGGCCGACGCAGTAAGTCATGACAGGTGAGACTCAGCCTTGTTGCTGTTGCTGGGCAGTTTGATCGACCGTGACGGCGACCGCCAGCTTTTCGTCCGAACCGCCGGTCTGCGCGCCCCGGACCGGCGCTGCGCCCAGATAGTCCAGGCCGATCGCAACCCGGACATAGGAATCGGTCGGCGAGATCCCATTGGCCGGATCGAAGCCGATCCAGCCGAGATCCTCGATATGGGCCTCGGCCCAGGCATGCCCCGCCTCTTGCGGCGTCGCCAGGTCGGAGCGAAAGAGATGGCCGGCGACGTAGCGGCATGGGATCCCGATCGTCCGGGCCGCGGCGATGAAGACATGGCTGAGGTCCTGGCAGACGCCTCGCCCGGCCTGGAAGGCTTCGATGGCGGAGGTGCCGGAATCCGTGGCGCCGATCTCGAAGGTCATATGGTCGTGGAGCCCGATCAGCAGCTTGTGCAGGCGGTCGAGCGTGCCGTTCTTGGCCTTGCCCGAGGCTGTGCGGGCGAAGTCCATGATCGCCGCATCGGGCTTGGTGAGCGCGGTCTCGCGGAGATAAAGCGCCGGCGGGAAATGTTCGGTGCCGCCGCGGACGATGCCCGCGGTGTCCTGGGTCTCGACCTCGCCATCGACCGCGAGGCTGAATGATGTGAACTCGCCCGAGGCCGAGAGCACATGGATGATGTTCCCGAACGCGTCCTCGCGTTGCCGCAGCACGCCGCCATGGTCGAGATCGATCCGCCAGCGGCGCACATACTGCCCGTCATGGTCGCGCGGCGTGAGGCGCAGGATCTGGATCACCGACTGGGCCGGCCGGTCGTAGGTGTAGGCGGTTTCGTGATGGATGCGGATGCGCATGACTACACCAGGTACTGGGAACTGACCGCCGAGCCGACCTTGTTGTTGTCCCCGATGAAGTTGGTGATGAACTCGTGGAGGCCGCTCTGGAATACCTGCTCGATCTTGGTATCGCCGAGCCGGCGGTTGATGGCGCGAGCGGTGCGTTGCGCGGGACCGGCGCGGTTATAGGCGCCGGCGATCTCGTCCAAGTTGGCGACGATGTTCTGATAGCAGGCCGCGAGCGAACGCGGCATCTGCTGATTGAGGATCAACAGGTCGGCGATCAGCCAGGGCTTCAGGCTCTCGCGATAGACCCAGTGGTAACTGGTCAGCGCCGAGACCGCCCGCAGGATCGCCGCCCATTGCGAATAGTCGATGCCGCCGCCGACCGTCGCGTTGCCGGGCAGCAGGATGTGATACTTCACGTCCAGGAGACGCGCGGTATTGTCGGCCCGCTCCACCGAAACGCCGAGCCGCGAGAACCAGTAAGCGTCGTTGCGCAGCATGGTGCGGTAGGCCGAGCCATCGACCCGGAGCGACGTCTCTTTAACCCAGGCGAGGAATTTCGGCCAGGTGCTCGGTGTTAGCTTGGACGGATTCAGGCTCTGCAACTCCAGCCATGAACCGTTGATCGCGTCCCACATCTCGCTGGTGAGCGCCGTCCGCACGGCACGCGCATTGGTGCGGGCATTCTCGAAGCATTTGACGATCGAGGACGGATTGTCCGGCGAACAGATCAGGAAATGGGCCACCGTCTCCGCGGTCGCGGTCTCATGCTTTTCATGGAAGATATTGCCGCAGCCGGCCGTGGCGACGGCGCTCTCCCATTCATTCGCCTCGCCGGCATAGGAGGCGGGAAGCGACGACAGGCGCTGCGCCGCCTCGATGGAACGCGCGAGATAGTCGGCGCGCTCGACGTAACGAGAGAGCCAGAACAGGCTGTCGGCGGTCCGGCTCAGCACTCGATCACCCAGGTATCCTTCAACCCGCCGCCCTGGCTGGAATTGACCACCAGCGAGCCGTCGCGCATGGCGACGCGCGTCAACCCGCCCGGCACGATGCGCACGCCGTCGGAGCCGCTCAGCACGAAGGGGCGCAAGTCGACATGGCGCGGCGCCACGCCGCTTTCGACGAAGGTGGGACAGGTGGAGAGCGAGAGGGTGGGCTGGGCGATATAGCCCTCGGGATTCGCTTTCAGCCGCGCGCGGAAGGTTTCGATCTCGGACGAACTGGCATGCGGGCCGACCAGCATACCGTAGCCGCCGGAGCCGTGGGTTTCCTTCACCACCAGCTCGGCGAGGTGGTCCAGCACGTATTGCAGGTGCTCGGCCTCGCGGCAGCGCCAGGTCGGCACGTTTTTCAGGATCGGTTCCTCACCCAGGAAGAAGCGGATGAGATCAGGGATGTAGCTGTAGATGACCTTGTCGTCGGCCGCGCCCGTGCCGATCGCATTCGCAAGCGTCACGTTCCCTGCGGCATAGGCGGCGAAGAGTCCGGGCACGCCGAGCGCGCTGCCGGGGTTGAAGGTCAGCGGATCGATGAACTCGTCGTCGATCCGGCGGTAGATGACATCGACCCGCTTCGGCCCCTCGGTCGTCCGCATGTAGACGACCTCGTCCTTCACTTGAAGGTCCCTGCCCTCCACCAGCTCGACACCCATCTTGTCGGCAAGGAAGGAATGCTCGTAGTAAGCCGAGTTGTATTGGCCAGGGGTCAGCAACGCGACGGTCGGATCGGAAGCGGAATTGCGCGGCGCCACGGAGCGCAGCGAGGACAAAAGCTCGTTGGTATAGTTCTCGATGGGTGCCACGCGGTGCTGGCTGAAGAGCTCGGGCATCAGGCGGATCGAGATCTCGCGGCCTTCCAGCATGTAGGAGACGCCCGACGGCGTGCGGGCATTGTCTTCCAGCACATAGAAGTCCTCGGCATCGACCCGCACCACGTCGATGCCGCCGATATGGACATAGACGCCGTGCGGAACTTCGACGCCGGCCATCTCCGGGCGATAGGCCGGATTCTGCCAGACGAGGTCCGGCGGCACGATGCCGGCCTTGATCGCGGTCTGCGCGCCATAGACGTCGGCGAGGTAGAGGTTCAGGGTCTTCACCCGTTGTTCGAGCCCCCTGGCGAGGCGCTCCCATTCCGCGCGAGAAAGCACGCGGGGCACGATGTCATAGGGGATGATGCGCTCTTCGCCCTGGGCGTCGCCGTAGACCGCGAAGGTGATGCCGCCGCGGCGGAAGAATAGCTCGGCCTCGAGCCGGCGCTGCTGGAGCTGGTCGCGCGGCACGGCGTCCAGCCAGGCCGCGATCTTTTCGTAAGGGGCGCGGATCTTGCCCTCGCCTTCCGTCATCTCGTCAAAGGCCACGCGCGCTTCCCCTCCGCGACAGTCCCCTGGAATAGTCCTGGCGGGCATTACTGCATGCCCTGTGCCGAACTAAATTTGCTTTATAATCAGTTCATTGGCAGGCCTGCTCCCAATGGCGTCTGCCGCATTTTTGGGCATTGTGCTCCGGAAACCCGCTTCCCGCCATCGTGAAACAATCCAGCGCTTTCTTCATGGCTGGATCGACAATTGAGGCATGGTTGGCAGTGTGTGCCCGTGATACGCCCGCGATCACTTCGCCTCGCGCCCAATCTTTCCATCCTCTGAAGCCGCGGATTCGCAAGGCCGACACTCATCCTTGCGCGGCGAGTCCCCGTCCGTCTTATGAGGTTCACTTGACCGAAGAAGCTCGCCAGTCGGGGCCGATCGCCAGCCGCGGCCAAATCCTTGTCATGGCCCTGGTGGCCGGCGTCACAGTGGCTAATCTTTATTACAGCCAGCCGATCCTCGCGGAGATTGCCAAGTCGTTCGGCGTGGGTGAATCCGAAGTCGGTAACATTCCCGTGCTGACCCAGGTCGGCTACGGCATCGGCCTCTTTCTGCTGACGCCGCTCGGCGACATGATCAACCGCAAGAAGTTGATCATCACCCTCGATCTGATCCTCTGCCTCTGTCTCGTGGGCATCAGCTTGGTCGGCAGCATCAGCCTGCTCTACGCAGCGAGCCTGCTCCTCGGCATCGTCACGGTCTCGGTCCAAGTCCTCATTCCGATGGCCGCCAGCCTTGCACCCAAGGACAAGAAGGGCGCCTCGGTCGGCACGGTCTTCACCGGTTTACTCACCGGCGTTCTGCTCGCGCGCGTCTTAAGCGGGGGCATCGCCGAATGGCTGGGCTGGCGCTGGGTTTACGGCATTTCCGCCATGCTGATCCTCGCCATGGCGGCGCTGGTCTTTGCCACTCTGCCGGATGCGCCCCCGCATCATGCCGGCAGCTACCTGAGCTTGCTGCGATCCACCTTCAAACAAGTGAAGCGCTTTCCCGTGCTGCGTCGTATCGCGTTGATGGGAAGTTTCATCTTCGGCGGGTTCTCTTCGTTCTGGACCACTCTGACGTTTCACTTGAGCGGCGCACCCTTCCACTATCGCAGTGACATCATCGGCAGCTTCGGCTTCCTCGCCGTTGCGGGCACGCTGATCACGCCTGTGTTCAGCCGCTTCATCGATCGCGGCAATCCGGCGCGCAGCCAGATTTTCACGATCGGCATAATGATTCTCGGCGTGCTGACGATGGCGCTCTGGCCGAGCGCAATTTCCGCCATGGTCGCAGCAACCCTGCTGCTGGATATCGGCATGCAAGGGACCCAGGTCAGCAATCTCGCGCAGATCTATGGCCTCGACCCCACCGCTCACAGCCGGATCAACACCGTCTTCATGACAAGCTTCTTTGTCGGAGGTGCCATCGGCAGCTTCGCCGGAGTGCTCTGCTGGGGCTGGGGTGGCTGGACCTTGGTCTGCTGCCAGATCCTGGTCTGGATTCTGATCGCGCTTGCGTTGGCGGTCGTGAACTATCGCGCGGCGAGACGCGCGGTCGTGCCGACAGCCAGATAGCGCGCGAGGACGAGGAAACCAAGGGAGGCTGCACCTATTGGTCTAACGGGCATCTAGGGTCGCGCCCAAATCCGCTTGACAGCGTCGATCTAATCTAAAATAAATCATACATAACGGCTTAAAAAAACACCCTGGGAGTCGCTGTGCGGATTACCTCGATCTCGGCGCATGTCTGCAACGCGGAAATGCGCAACTGGATCTTCGTCCGGGTCGAAACCGACCAGCCGGGCCTGTTCGGCTGGGGCGAGGCGACTCTCGAGTGGAAGACCCGGGCGGTGGTGGGGGCGATCGAGGACCTGGCGCCGCTGCTGATCGGCCAGGATCCACGCGACATCGAGCATTGCCAGCAGATCCTGACCAAGCATGGCTTCTGGCGCCTAGGCGTCGTCGGCATGTCGGCCGTGAGCGGCATCGAGCTGGCGCTCTGGGACATCCTCGGCAAATCGCTGGACGTGCCGGTCTGGCGGCTGCTCGGCGGCAAGGTGCGGGATTACCTGCGCACCTACACCCATCTCGGCTTGGGCGACATGAAGGCGGTCTACGAGAGCGACACCGCTTCCAGCATCGTCGAGCGCGGCCGCGTGGTGGTCCAGGCCGGCTATGACGCGGTCAAGGTGGTCTGCATCCCCTACACGCACTATCTCGCCCCCGGCCGCGACATCGACAAGGTCGGGCGGATGCTGTCGGACCTGCGCGAGGCGCTGGGTCCGGATATCGACATCATGGTCGATTTCCATGGCCGCCCCGCCTCGGTCAGCGCGGCGATGGATTACATCAACGCGATTGCGTCCAGCCGGCCCTTGTTCGTCGAAGAGCCGGTGCCGCCCGAGCAGAGCATCGGCCTCTCGGAGATCACCGCGCGCTCGCCGGTGCCGATTGCTTCCGGCGAGCGGCTGGTCGGCCGGCGGGAGTTCGAGCCGGCGATCCGGAGCCGCGCCTTCCATATCGGCCAGCCCGATATCTGCCATACCGGCGGCCTCATGGAGACCAAGAAGATCGCCGCCATGGCGGAGACCGCGGGGATGGGCCTCGCGCCGCACAATCCGCTGGGGCCGATCGCCGGCGTTGCGGCATTGCATTTCGGCATCTCGACTCCGAACGTCGTCATCCAGGAGGAGATGTCGGGCGCCGTGCCGTGGTATGGCGAGGTCGTGCAATGGCCGATCGATCGCAAGCCCGGCCACTGGGACCTGCCATTGAAGCCCGGCCTCGGCGTCGAGGTCGATGAAGCCGTCATCGCCAAACATCCGTTCCAGCAGGAAGTGCTGCACGCCCGCAACGCCGTCCTGCCCGACGGCACGATCGCGGATTGGTGATCCGGGTGGCAGGGCGTCTCTCCGGCAAAACCTCCATCGTCACCGGCGCCGGGCAAGGCATCGGCGAGGCGATCGCCAGGGTCTTCGCCCGCGAAGGTGCTGCGGTAGTCGTCGCGGAGAAGAACGCGGCGACCGGCAAGACCGTGGCCGATGCCATTGTGGCGGCTGGCGGGCGTGCTCTGTTCGTCGAGACCGATGTGACCGACAAGGCTGCCGTCGCCGCCCTGGTTTCAGAGGCGAGTTCCGCATTCGGCCCGGTCAATGTGCTGGTCAACAATGCCGGCGCCAATGTCTTCCACGAGCCGCTCGAGATGCCGGAAGAGGAATGGCGGCGCTGCTTCGCGCTGGACCTCGAGGCGTGCTGGAGCTGTGCGCGGGCCGTGCTGCCCGGCATGATCGCGCAAGGCAGCGGGGCGATCGTCAACATCGCGAGCTGCCATGCCTTCCAGATCATCCCGCATTGCTTCCCCTACCCAGTCGCCAAGCATGCGCTGGTCGGCCTGACCCGGTCGCTCGGCATCGAATACGCCGCCAAGGGTGTCCGCGTGAACGCGATCGCGCCCGGCTATATCGAGACGCCGATCGCGACCGCCTATTGGAACACCTTCCCGGACCCCGAAGCCGAAAAACGGCGCGCCTACGCCATGCATCCGCCGAAGCGCATCGGTAGGCCCGAGGAAGTCGCCATGACGGCACTGTTCCTGGCTTCGGACGAAGCGCCGTTCATCAACGCCGAGACGATCGTCATCGATGGCGGCCGGTCGGTGCTCTACCACGACTGACCCGAACTCGAACAAAGAACACTTGGGAGGAACAACAATGAAATTACATACAGTCTCTCTGTCCGCCGGCCTGCTGCTGGCATTCGCGGGCCATGCTTTCGCCGACGACATCAAGATCGGCTATATCAACAAGATGGGCGAGCATCCCTGGTTCGTCGCGGAAGTCGCGGGCGCCAAGGCGGAAGCGGCGAAGGAAGGTGCTGCCTTCCAGTCGCAGGACGTGCAGTTCAATGCCGACCTCACCGTCACCACCTTCGACACCATGGTGGGCGACGGCGTGAAGGGCATCGCGATCGTGGTGCCGGACAAGGGCCTAGGCCCCGTGATCGCCGACAAGGCGAAGAAGGCAGGGATCAAGCTGGTCGCCGTCGATGACGACATCTATTTCCAAGACGGCACCCAGGTTCCTTATGTCGGCATGAACGCCCACAACATCGGCGTCCGGGTCGGCGAGGAACTGGCCAAGCTCTATCAATCGGAAGGCTGGGCGGGCAAGGAAGTGCGGATCGCCTCGATCGAGGATCGCAAGGCCGACACCTGCATGCAGCGCAACAAGGGCGCCGAAGAGGCGTTCCTGAAGGCGGTGCCGGATTTCAAGCCGGAGAACATCATCCGCGTGCCCTATGACAACACGATGGTGAACTCGATCGACGTCATGACCACGACGCTGACCGCGAACCCGAACGTCACCAACTGGATCTTCTATTCCTGCAATGACGACGGTGTCCTGGGCGCCGCGCGGGCGATGGAGAACTCCGGCTACAAGCCCGAGCAGGGCCTGGGCATCGGCATCGACGGCAGCCGTGCCTGCGACGCCTTCGGCGCCGGCAAGCCGAGTGCCTTCCGCGGCACGATGTGGCTCAACTCCGAGAACCACGGCGCCACCGCGGTGAAGCTGCTCGTGGCGGCGATCAAGAACGGCACCGATCTGCCCACGCAGACGTTCACCAGTCCGGAATACATCACGCCGGACAACTTCGCCTCCACATACAAAGCGAAGCTCTGCAAGTAAGATGGGGCGCGGCGGAGGGGTTGTTCCTCCGCCGCCTCTTCCCGACTGGAATTGCTGATGAGTGCAGAGAGAAATCCGGAGACACCGCTGCTGGAATTGCAGCGGGTGTCCAAGCGTTTCGGCATCGTCCAGGCGCTCGAGGACGTGTCGCTGGCCTTCCACGCCGGCGAGGTCCTGGCGCTGGTGGGCGAGAACGGCGCCGGCAAGTCTACAATGATGCGGCTGATCGAAGGCGTGTTCCCGCCGGATGGCGGCGGCATCGCGCTTTCCGGAGCACCGGTGAGTTTCCATGAGCCGCGCGAGGCGCATCTCAAGGGCATCCGTGTCATCCATCAAGAACCGGAGATCGTCGCCACCCTGACGGTGGCGGAGAACATTTTCATGGGGGACATGCCGCGGCGCGCCGGCCTGTTCCTCGACTGGTCCAGCCTGGAGGCACGCACCGCTACGGTGCTCGCCGAGTTCGGCATGGAGCGCGACCTCCGGCCGCGCCAATCCTGTGAAGCGCTCGGGCCGGCGCAGCGGCAGATGATCGAGATCATGCGCGCGGTTCGCGCCGGGGGCCGGCTGATCGCCTTCGACGAACCCACCTCCTCATTGACCGATGACGAAGCGCGGCGGCTGTTCGCGGTGATCCGGCGGCTGCGCGCCGATGGGGTTTCTATCATCTACATCTCGCATCGCCTGCCGGAGATCATCGAGCTCGCCGACCGGATCGCGGTTCTGCGCGACGGACGGATGGTCGGCACGCTCTCGGCCGGCGAGGCGAGTGAAGACAGCATCACGCGGCTGATGGTCGGGCGCGACTTGAGCGGCTTGTTCCGCCGCTCGCGCCGCACGATCGGCGAGGACGTGCTGGTGCTCGACCGGCTGACGACGGAGCATGTGTCGGATATCAGCCTGAACGTTCGGCGCGGTGAGGTGCTGGGAATCGGCGGCTTGATGGGCGCCGGACGTTCAGAGCTGGCCAAGGCCATCGTCGGCTACGACCGGCGCAAGGGCGGAACCGTTACCATGGCGGGCAAGCCCGTGCCGGCGAACAGCCCGGCCGATGCGATCCGCTGCGGCATCGGCTTCGCACCGGAGGACCGCAAGCGCGAGGCGCTGCTGCTGTTCCGTTCGATCCTGGACAACGCCGCTCTGTGCATTCCGGACAAGGTCTCGGAGTTGGGCCTGTTCAGCCGCAAGCGCGCGCTCGCCGTCATCGAAGGGATCGCCCGCAAGATGGCGATCAAGGCGCCGAGCCTGGATGAGCAGGTGTCGCGGCTTTCCGGCGGCAACCAGCAGAAGGTGGTGCTGACGCGCTGGTTGGCGCGGCAGCCCTCGTTGCTGATCCTGGACGAGCCGACCCGTGGCATCGATATCGGCGCAAAGTCCGAGATCTATCGCCTGATCGACGAGCTGGCGGCCCAGGGCATGGCGGTCATCCTGATCTCCTCCGAGATGCCGGAGCTGATCGGCCTCGCCGACCGCGTGGCGGTGATGGCCGGCGGCGAGATTACCGGCATGCTGGAAGGCGACGCCATCACCGAACGCGAGATCCTGGCGCGCGCGATGCCGCGCAGCGCCGCACAAATGCAAGAGGCCGTATGAGCATGGATGCCATCGAGAGGGAAATCATGGACCGCACGGCCGCCAAACAGGAACGCAGCCCATTCTCCACCCTGCTGGAGCGGATCGGCATCCACAATGTCAGCCTGCTGATGGCTTTGGCGGTGTTGTTCATTATCTTCGGGGCGTTGCGCGGCGACGTCTTCTTCTCTTCGCGCAACTTCCTCAACATCGGCCTCGCCATCACCATCCTCGGCGTGCTGGCGATGAGCCAGACCGTGGTGATCGTCGCCGGCGGGCTCGACATCTCGGTGGGATCGATGGTCGGTCTCACCACGGTTTCGGCCGCGATGGCGACCCAGGTGACGGATTCCGCCGGCGCCGGGATCATCGCCGGCGTGGTGATCGGCGGTCTGGCCGGGGTGGTCAATGGCCTCATCATCACCTATGGCCGCGTGAACGCCGTGATCGCGACCCTTGGCACCATGGCGATCTTCCGCGGCATCGCCTTCATCCTGTCCGACGGGCAGTCGATCTCGATCTTCAACGAGACCTACCGTTTCATGGGCACCGGCACCATCCTCGGCCTGCAATTCCCGATCTGGGTGCTGATCGCCTCCGCGATCCTGTTCCAGATCTTCCTGGCGAAGACGATCGTCGGGCGCAACGTCTATGCGCTCGGTGGCAACCCTGTGGTGGCGCGTTTCTCCGGCATCAAGGTGAACCGCTACCGGGTCGGCATCTATGTGATGAGCGGCCTCTTCGCCGGCGTCGCCGGCATCCTGCTGGCGGCGCGCACCGGTTCGGGACAGCCGATCTCCGGATCGCAGGGGCTGGAGCTGGAGGCGATCACCGCGGCGGTGCTCGGCGGCTGTGCGCTGCAAGGCGGCAAGGGCACGATCGCCGGTGCCCTGCTCGGCGTCGCCATCATCGGCATCCTCAACAACGGCATGATCTTGACGTCGGTGCCGACATTCTATCAGTTGCTGGCCAAGGGCAGCCTTTTGATCCTCGCGGTCATCATCGCCGAGTACCAGCAAAACCGGGCATAGAGTCCGAGGCTCTAAGGGGAGAGATGGCCAAGGTCACCAAGATCACGCGCCTCGCATCGCCGCGCCCCTCCAACGCCTCGCTCCGCGACAAGGTGGCGAGCCGACTCGCCAAGCAGATCCTGTCCGGCGCCTACAGCCAAGGCGCCCTGCTCCCGACCGAGGCACAGCTCGGCGCCGAGTTCAAGGTGAGCCGCACCGCTCTGCGCGAAGCAGTGCGCACGCTCGCCGCCAAGGGGCTGGTGGAATCGCGCCAGCGCGCCGGAACCCGCGTTCTCTCTTCCGAGGATTGGAACCGGCTCGACACCGATGTGCTGCGCTGGATGGGCGAGATCGAGCCGGATCTCGATTTCGTCCGCGGGTTGACCGAGGCGCGGCAGATCCTGGAGCCGGCGGCCGCCGAGATGGCCGCCAAGCGCGCGACGGCAAAGAATCTCGCCGCGATCGAGGAGGCCTATGACGCCATGTGCGCGGCCAAGCTCACCGATCTCGATGCCTGTGCGCGCGCCGACGTTGCATTCCACGTCGCCATTCTGCGCGCCAGCCGCAATCCGGTGCTGGCCAATCTCGGCAATGTCATCGGCGCCGCACTGATGAACGCCTTCCGGCTGACCACTTCGGCCTCGGTCAACTACCGCAAGACCCTGGCGGCGCATGGCGAGGTGTTCGAAGCCATCCGCATGCGCCAGCCCGATGTGGCGCGCGGCCGGATGCAGGCACTGCTCGGCATTGCCACCGAGGATCTGATGCGGATCGCCGATGCCGGTACGCAAACGCCCAAGCGCGGCGGCAAACGGAGCGCCTGATGTTCGAAGCCCGGCTGATCGCGGATGTAAAAGACCAGTTGGGCGAAGGTCCGGTTTTCGTCGCGAGCGAGAATGCATTGCGCTGGGTCGATATCTTCGGCAAGCGCTGGCATCGCTATGATCTCGGCACCGGCGCCCTGCGCACGATCGATCTGCCGGAGGGCTTGACCGCCTTCGCGCCGCGCAAGACGGGTGGTTTTGTCGGCGCGTTCGAGAGCGGGTTCGCTTTCCTCTCCGAGGATGCGAGCGAGATTTCCTGGCTGCATCGGCCGGAGACCACGCTTCCCGACAACCGGCTCAATGACGGCGGCACCGATCCGCGCGGCCGCTTCCTGGCCGGCTCGATGAACAAGGTCGGCAGCGGTCCGACCGGCACGCTCTATCGCCTCGATGCCGACCGGCGGCTCGACATGCTGAGAACGGGGATCGGCATCTCCAACACCATCGCCTTCAGCCCGGATGGACGGGCGCTCTACTTCGCCGACACGGCGGCCAACGATCTCGGCGCTTACGACTACGATCCGGAGAGCGGAACCTTGGGCGCGCGGCGAAAGTTCGCCGTGCCGGCTGATGTTCCCGGGTTCCCGGATGGATCCGCGGTCGATTCCGAGGGCTATCTCTGGAATGCCCGCTGGGACGGCTGGTGCCTGGTCCGCTTCGCGCCGGATGGACGGGTCGATCGCATCGTCGAACTGCCGGTGCAGCGACCGACCTGCTGCGCCTTCGGCCCGCCCGGCTCCACCACGCTCTATGTGACCTGCGCATCCTGCGAGCTCACGCCGGATGAACTGGCGAAGCAGCCCTGGGCGGGCGGATTGCTGGCGGTCGAGGCCGGCGTCACCGGTCTCTCTCGCGCACCTTTCGCCGGCTGAGCATGCTGTCGCTGCGCAGCGATCGCCTGCATGCCGAGATCACGACACGCGGCGGATCGGTCACGCGCCTGGATCTGCACAATGGCGCGGCGATCCTGCATCCGTCCGATATGGCGATGCATCCCCTGCTCCCCTTCGCCAACCGCGTGCCCGGCAATGTGATCGACCTGGTCGAGCCGCCGCTGCACTTGCAAACCAACGTACCCGGCGAAAGCTGTGCGCTGCATGGCATCGGCTGGCAGCGAGAATGGCGTGTCCTCGACATGCATCAAGACCGGTGCGTGTTGGAGCTGATCGTCTCACCCGAGGAATGGGTGTTCGGATTTCGGGCGGTGCAGCAGTTCAGCATCGCGGGCGGAGAATTCCATGTGGCACTCGCGATCGAGAACACAAACGATCGGCCGATCCCGGCGGGGCTCGGGTTCCATCCCTACTTCGCCCGCGTACCCAAGATGCAGCTCCAATTCGAGGCCGAGCACTTCTGGCTGGAGGGGCCGGGTTATCTGCCGACCGACGCCGTCTCGCTGCCGCCGGAGCTCGATTTCGCCACAGCGGCGCCGCTGCCGGAGACCTGGCGCAACAACTGCTATTCCGGTTGGGACGGCCGCGCCGTGATCCATGACCCGGTACGCGGGCTGGCGGTGACGATGCAAGCCGGTGCACCGCTCAGGAACCTGATGCTCTACACACCACCTGGTGAGCCATACTTCTGCCTCGAGCCGCAGAGTCATACGACCGGCGCCGTGACCCGGGCCCGCGGGCTTCCACCGGCGACGCCATTGCAGATTCTGGCGCCCCAGGCGCGCCTTGCGGTGGAAATGGCCATTGGAGCGCAGCCGCTCTAGCCCCCGGATCGGGTTGGCCAAATGTCTGACTATTGTATACTTGGCGGGCATGAGCCGAACCAAAGCGATCGCAGGAACCAATCTCGAGCAGGCGCGGTCGCACAACCGCCGCGTGGTGATCGAGGCCGTGCGGATCAATGGCGCGCTGTCACGGGCGGCGATCGCGCGGCTGACGGCGCTGACCACCCAGACCGTTTCCAACATTGTCGAAGAGCTGGAACAGGCCGAACTGCTGCGGCCGGAGCCGACCACCAAGGGCACGCGCGGCCAGCCGGCGGTGCCCTACTCGATCAATCCAGACGGCGGCTATTCGATCGGCCTGCAGCTCGACCATCAGCTGCTGGTCGGTGTCGTGACCGACCTCTCCGGCACTGTGCGCTCGCGGATCGAGACGCCCGTGGATCGGCCGACGCCGGTCGAGGCCATGCCGGTGCTGGCGGAAATGCCCGCCAACTTGATGCGCGATTTCCGCTTCGACCGCGAGCGCCTGCTCGGTATCGGCATGTCGATGCCGGGTCCGTTCGGCGTCGAAGGCATGACCTCGGTCGGCCCGACCGCTTTGCCCGGGTGGCAGGATTTTCCGCTCGACAGCGAGCTGCAGCGGCTGACCGGCATCGATGTGACCGTCGAGAACGACGCCACGGCGGCGGCGATCGGCGAACGGCTCTACGGTGTTGCGCGCAATCTCAACAACTTCATCTATCTGTTCATCGGCACCGGGATGGGCGCGGGCCTGTTCCTCGACGGCCATCTCTACAAAGGCAGCCGCCACAATGCCGGCGAGATCGGCCATATGGTGGTACGGCCCAAGGGCCTCCCCTGCGGCTGCGGCAAGCGCGGCTGTCTGGAGCGCTACGTCTCGCTGCGCGCGGCCTATGAGAGCCTGGACCTTCCGGATCCGGACCATGCCTCGCCGGAACTCCTGGAAGAACTGCTGGCACGCGGCGATCGCCGCATCGAGGCATGGATCAAGGATGCCGCCGAACCGCTGCGGCAGGCGATCAATGTGCTCGAGCTGGCACTCGATCCGGAAACCGTCGTGCTGGGCGGCAGCATGCCGCTTGCCATCATCGAGCGGCTTGCCCAGGCGCTCGATCCTCTGCCGCTCTCCGTCAGCACCATCGGCGAGCGCAGCGTGCCGCGCGTGGTCATCGGATCGGCCGGCAAGGACACGTCGGTGCTGGGCGCCGCGGCGCTGCCGATCTTCGGCGAGACCAACCCGCAATTCGACGTGCTGCAGAAGCCGTTCGGTTAGCCTGAGCCGTACAACACTGGCATCATCCGGGCGAGGCCTTTGAACCGCGTCCACGATTTTGCCTGCGGCTCGGTCCAGGCGCTCTCCGCCAGCGCCGAAAGCCGCGGGAAGATCAGACGGTCGAACACCGCGCGATCGGTCATCGGCTCTGACCAGATGCAGCACTGGATGCCGAGGAAATGCTCCTTCTGCGCCGCCGTCCAGCCGGCGACCGGATCGAAATTGTAGAGCTTCTCCGGGCTCGACCAGCCGGCCCAGGCCGCACCCGGCTCGTCCCAGTCCGGGGCGTTCGCCATGTCGAGGTAGTAGACCTGGCCCGGATTGACCACGACGTCATAGCCCTGCCCGGCCAAAGCGGCGCAGATCTCGATGCTGCGCCAGCCGTTGAGATAGGACTTGCTCTTGTCGATGGCATTGCCATGCGCCGCCTCTTCCCAGCTGCCGGTGGTGCAGCCGCGCGAGGCGAGAAACGTCTGGATGCGTTTCAGGAATTCGGCCTGGAGGATCGCGGTCCCGGAGCCTTCGATATCGTCGGCGCCGTGGAGGTTGGTGATCACGTTGTTGCGCTTGGCATGCGCCTCGGCCACCGCCGGTCCGGCGAGTTCGCGCAGCCGGTCGAGGGCCACCGGTGAACCCGACCAAGCGCCGAGCGGCACTTCGTCGGCGCCGATATGGATGGTCTTCGCCGGGAACAACGCAATCAATTCATCGAAGATGGTCTCGAGGACGCGATAGGTCTCTTCCCGCGCCGGGTTGAGGCAGTTGTTGGGGAAGCCTTGCACCGAGAAATATTCGCCGCGCTCGGCCGGGTCGCGCAGCTCCGGGAGCGCCTGCTGCATGGCGTAGCAATGTCCCGGCAGGTCGATCTCCGGCACGACCGCAATGCCAAGCTTTCCAGCGAGCGCCACGATCTCGCGCACCGCCGCCTTGCTGTAATAGCCGCCGGAGGGTTGCGGCCCGGTGCCCAGCAGCGGCGGCACGGGGAGACCGTGACCGCGCCAGGCGGCGATCTTGGTCAGCTGCGGATAGGCATCGATCTCGATCCGCCAGGCCTCGTCGTCCGAGAGATGCCAATGAAAGCGGTTGAGCTTGTTCCAGGCCAGGATCTCCAGGAACCGCTTGATCTCCGCGGTGCCGTAGAATTGCCGCGCGACGTCGAGATGGCAGCCGCGCCAGCCGACCGCCGGCGCGTCGCGGATCTCGCCCTCGGCGGGAAACAGAAAGGCGTCCGGATGTTTCCGCGCGCCGCGCAGGATCTGGCCCAGCGTGATCAACCCATAGAGAATGCCGTTGCGCGTGCTGCCCGTGACCGAGACTGCTTGGCCGGAGAAGCGGATCGCGTAGGCCTCCGACGCATGGCCGTCCGCGATCGCGGTCTTGACCGGCAAGCCGCCTTCGGATGCAGGGCGGACGATGCCTTCGACCGGGAACAGAGTGCTGGCCAAGGCGGTGAATGCCTCCGTCGCAGCTTCCGCTTCCGCACCTTCGGCGTGAAGATCGAGCCCGGCCGGCGCAGCAATGCGACCCGAGATCGCGACCTTCCGCGGCCAGGGAATGACGGCGATCGGCGCCTCGGCATTCGGTGCGATCGGATCGGTCTCCGCACCCCGCTTCAGCGGCGCATTGCTGCCCTTGATCTCGGTCGGTTTCACGGCGACGGGCGCGGTCGTTCCGTCTTCGAAGACCAGATAGGCGGTCGTGGCGCCATCGGTCCAGTGGCGCAGCGGATAGCTCAAGCCCCGCGCGGTCACGGTCCAGGATTGTCCATGCGCCAGCGCAAAGCCTTTCGGCGGTGCGAGCTCGGAGTGATTGGAGAGGCGCGCGGCGAGCGTGCCGCCCTCCATTTGCGACTGGGGGTCGATGCGGGCCGGGCCGCTGACGCAGAGCCGAAAACCCTTGATCGGCGAAGACGACGCATTGGTGAGCGTCAGCGCATAGGCGAGGCTTTCCCCGGCGCTTGCAGGGACGTAGGTCGTTTCCAGCCGGAATGGGATTGGCATGCGGTGCTTTCGGATGCGGAAAGTTTAGTCGGAGTTCTTCAGCAAGCCGGCATAGATGCCGGGCTCGGAATTGGGAATTGCAATGGCGCCGACCGTGCGCTCGTAGAAAGCCGAAGGGCCGACATCGCCGATGATGGCATAGGCGTAGCCCATCACCTTCAGATCGAGCAGCGATGCGAGCAGGAGCGCATGGCCGATGCCCTTGCCGCGCGCCGATTTCTTGACACCGGTCGGGCCGAAGAAGCCGCGGGCGATCGCCTCGTGGCAGGAGAAGCCGATCAGCTTTTCCTTCTGCGTCGCCAGGAAACATGCGGGCGGCTGGCGCGAGATCGCCACGGCCGTCTCGCTCGACCAGCCCGGACCGAAGGTGCGGCGGACCCAGTCGGTCGCCAGCTCCAGTTCCGGCGCCAGCGCGCGGCGGATGGCGATGCCATCTTTTTCCAGCCGCTCGACGAGCGCGGGATCGGGACGAAGCAGCGAGAGATTGACCAGATAGTCCATGTTGACTCTTTCAGCCTTGGCCGAGCGGGCGAACGAAATGGTTGGGACCCACCTGCTCGACTTCCAGCGAAGCGGGCCGGCTGAGCCGTCGTACCTCTTCCGCATGGCCAAGGAAACGGGCGCTGTCGCCGGGAACGAAACGCTGATCGGGATCGGGGACCGCCGAAAGCAAGAGCTGCGTGTAGGGATGGCGCGGTCGGCCGATCACCTGGTCGGTGCTCCCCCACTCCACCATCTGGCCGGCGAACAGGACGACCACCTCTTCCGCGACATGGGCGGCCGTGGCGATGTCATGAGTGATGTAGAGAAGCGCAAGCTGGCGCTCGCGCTTGATGCGCGCGAGCAGCTCCAGGATGCCGAGCCGGATCGAGACGTCCAGCATCGAGGTCGGCTCGTCGGCGACCAGCACCTCAGGCTCCACGGCGAGCGCCCGGGCGATGTTGACCCGCTGGCGCTGACCGCCCGAGAGCTCGTGCGGGAACTTGTGCGCCGTGACCGCCGGATCGAGGCCGACGTCGGTGAGCAGGTCCGAGACGCGCTGCGAGAGCTCGGCTTTGGTGCGGGCATGACCGTGCAGGGCCAGCGGCCGGGCCACGTGGTGGCGCACGGTGAACACAGGATTGAGCGAGGCGAACGGATCCTGGAACACCATCTGGATGGCGCGACGATAGGCCTTGTCCTCGGCCGCGGTACACGGTGCGGTCAGGCTCTTGCCGCGTAAGGTGATCTCACCGGCGGTGGGCGCATCCAGCCGGGCGATGATGCGTGCGCAGGTCGACTTGCCGGAGCCGGATTCACCCACCAGGGCCAGCGCGCGGCCGGGCCTGAGGGAAAGCGAAATGCCGCGCAGCGCTTTAATCTCGGCGAAGTCACGCTCGATCCCCTCGACCTGGATGATCGGGTCCGCCAGGACTTCGGCACCGGCGAGCTGCGGCGCCGCGTTCACGCCGTCGCCTCGCGCGCGGGCAGCAGCGGCACGGAAGACCAAAGCTTGCGCGTATAGTCGTGCACCGGCGCGGTGCTGATCTGCCTCACATCGCCGACCTCGACCAGCTCGCCCTTCAGCATGATGCCGATGCGGTGGCAGAGCTGCGCCATCAGATGCAGGTCATGGGTGATGAACAGCACGGAGAAGCCGCGACTGCGCTGCAGGTCGATCACCTGCTGCAGGATCTCACGCTGCACGACCACGTCGAGTGCCGTGGTCGGCTCGTCCATGATGATGAGTTCGGGGTCCAGCGCCAGGCAGATCGCGATCACGATCCGCTGCCGCATGCCACCGCTGAACTGATGCGGGTAATCGATGAGCCGATGGGTCGGAATGCCGACCAGCTTGAACATCTCCTCCGCCCGAGCCCGCGATTGGTTGCGGCTCGACCCCAGGTGGCGGCGGAGCACGTCGTGGAACTGCGCCTCGACGCGGATCAGCGGGTTGAGGGAATTCATGGCACTCTGGAACACCATCCCGACGCGGCGCCAGCGCACCTTCTGCAATGCCGTCTCCGGCAGCTTCAGAAGATCCTGCCCGTCGAGCAGAATTTCCCCGGCGGCAATCCAGGCCGGCGGCTTGGACAGCCGGGTGATGGCATAGGCGATGGTGCTTTTGCCGCAGCCGGATTCTCCCGCGAGGCCGAAGAACTCGCCCCGGCCGATCTCGAACGACACGCCCTTCACCGCGCGAAAGGCGCCGTCGTCGAGCAGGTAGTCGACGCTGAGGTTCCGGACCTGGAGCAGCGGCCCGTTCATGGGGCGGGCTCCAAGCCGCGGCGGCGCAAGCGGTTGAGATAGAGCCAGCGGCTCAGCGCCGGACCGGACCGGAGCTGCGGATTGGCGATCTCGTCGAAGGTGAAGTTGAGCAGCGCCAAGCCCAGCCCGACCAGCGCGATGCCCACGGCCGGGGCTCCGATGTCCCACCAGGCGCCGACGATGATCGCCGAGGAGTTCTGCGCGTTGTAGAGCATGGTGCCCCAGGTGACGTTCAGCGGATCCCCGAAGCCGAGATATTCGAGGGTGGTCTGGGCGACGATCGCATAGATGATCGAGCCGACGATGTTGATGCCGATCAGCGGCACCAGGTTCGGCAGGATCTCGACAAAGATGATCCGCCAGGACGGCTCTCCGATCATTCGCGCCGCGACCACGAACTCCCGGTGCCGCAGCGCCAGGGTCTGCGCCCGGGTCATGCGGGCGCCCCAGGGCCAGGAGGTGAGCGCGATGATCGCCATGATCGACATCGGCCCGACGGTGCCGGCGAACGAGGCGAGAAGTATCAGCAGCGGTATGTTCGGAATCACCAGGACCGCATTGGTGATGAGATCCAGCGCCGCATCGGTCTTGCCGCCGAAATAGCCGGCGATCAAGCCGAGCGCCGTGCCGATCGCGGTAATGGCAAGGCCGGTCGCAAAGCCGACGGCCAGCGAGGAGCGCGCGCCCCAGACGAACTGGCTGTAGACGTCGCGGCCCATCTTGGTGGTGCCGAAATAATGCTCCACCGTCGGCGCCTGGTGCGAGCGACCGACGCGTGCGGCGGGATCGTTGGGTGCTAGGACCGGCGCCAGCACCGCCATCAGCCAGAGGGCGGCGATGATGATCAGACCGGCGACCGCCTTCTTCTGCCGCCAGAACAGCTTCAGGCCCGGGATCATGCGCGGGCCTCGCCGGTGCGCGGATCGATCACGCCATAGAGGATATCGACCACAAGATTGGCGCCGAGCGTGGCGAGCGTCATCAGGAGCAGCTGGCCCTGAATGACCGGATAGTCGCGGGCGACGCTGGCCGTGAAGAGCGTGAGGCCGAGGCCGGGATAGTTGAACACGATCTCGGTCACGATCGAGCCGCCGAACACGGCGCCGAGGATGAGCGCCAAGTTGGTTAGCACCGGCAGCATGGCATTGCGCGCGGCGTAGCCGAACATCACCGCCATCTCGGAAAGGCCCTTGGCACGGCCCATGGTCACGTAATCCTCGCCGAGCACGGAGATCATCGAGGAGCGCATCGTCGTCTGGAATTCGCCGATCAGATAAGGCGAGAGCGTCAGCACCGGCATGATGGCGTGAAAGAAGACGCTGCCGAAGAAGGTGAAGTTGAATCCTGGATCGAGGTTCGGGTCATAGGCATAGCCGACCGGAAACCACCGCAGACTGACGCCGAAGATGAACAAGGTCGCCAGGGCCACGATCACCGGCGGCACGGCGATCAGCACCACCGAGAACGGCGAGACGAAGGCGTCGAAGCGCCCACCGCGCCGCCAGGCCGCGACGGCGCCGAGGGTGACGCCGACGCAGAGCGAGAAGATGATGGCGGTCACGATCAGGAAGGCGGTCCAGCCGGCCGAGCGCCCCAGCACCTCGGTCACGGTCTGCGGGTAGTATTTGACCGAGACACCGAGATCGAAGGTGGCGAGTCCCTTGATGTAGTCGATGAACTGTTCCCAGACCGGCTGCTGGATCGCGCCGAAGCGGGCCTTGATCGCCTCGATCGCGGCCGGCGTCGCGCGTTGGCCGAGCTGCGCGATCATGCCGTCGACCGGGCTCCCCGGCATCAGCCGGGGAACCGCGAAGTTCATGACGATGGCAAAGAGGAAGGCAATGCAATAGACCCCGATTCGCCGCAGGGGAATGCGCATTGCCGACTCCTCGCCCGGGTTGATTAAGTCCGAATTATTGCACGGGCTTCAGCAGCAGCAAGTGCATAAGCCGCATCCGGTTATTGTCATGGTTCTCCGGATTCATGATCGGGTTGTCCTTGGTCACCCAGCCGGTGAAGCGCTTGGACGAGTACTGGTACCAGGTCGGGCCGTTGAAGACCGGAATGACCGGGAAGTTCTGGGCGATGATCAGCTGCACCTGGTCGAACAGCTTGTGCCGCTCCTCGTCGCTCGTCGCCTTGCGATAGCCGGCAAACACCTTGTCGAGGTCGGGGTTGGAATAGCGCGAGGGCGCGCTGGTGACGCGGCCGGCGAAAGCCGTCGACAGCGACTGGTAGTAGCCGCGGAACGGCGTCGGCCCATCGGCCCGCGAGTTCATCACCGCGTCGAACGTGCCGTCGAGGATCTGCTTCTCCCATTGCTCGTATTCCGGGGTCCCGACCGACGCGTTGATGCCGATCTTGCGCAAGCCCTCGGCCGCGATCTGCACCGCGTCGATCCAGTCGGTCCAGCCGTTCGGTACCAGGATGGAAAATGCGATCGGTTTTCCGCTCGGCGTGGTGCGGAAGCCGTCGCCACCCTTCTTGTAGCCCGCATCGTCGAGCAGCTTATTGGCCTTGTCGATGTCATAGCTCATGTATGCGTCGAGCGGACCTTCCGCGGCCTTATTGCGCCAGGAATCGAAGCGCGGCGGCAGGCCGCTGGCATGCAGGTTGACGACCGGATAGCCGAAGCCGGCGATGTCGACCATCGAGGTCCGGTCCATCGCCAGGCTGAAGGCCTGGCGGAACTTGATGTCGTTGAAGGCTTCGGAATTGTCCGCATTCTTCGTCTTCAAGTTCATCTGGAAGGCGATCGTTTCGGCCGGCGGCTGCCAATAACCGTTGTGATCCGGATCGAGGCCGACATAGGTCTTGTCGATCTGCGGCAGGAAGGAGCCGATCCAGTCCATCGTCCCCTCCGGCAAAAGCGCCAGCATCTGGTCGTTGCCGGCGATCTGCGGCAGCCGCAGGCAATCGACATGGAGCGAGGCGGCATCCCAATAGTTCGGGTTGCGGCATTGCTCATAGACCTGCGGCGTGAAGCGGCGGATCTCGGTCATCGGACCGGAACCGACCGGCTTCTCGTTCTTGAAGGCGAGCGGATCAGCGACGTCCTTCCAGATGTGCTCGGGCACGACGGCGAAGTCGGCAAGCGATTCCGGGAAGTGGGTGTCGACGTCCTTGAGGTTGATCTTCACCTCGGTCGGCGAAGGCGTTTCGACGGAAGCCACGGCCTCGCCGACGCCGACGGTGTCCACGGCCGGGTTCTTCAGCATGAGTTCCAACGTGTACTTCATGTCGGCGGAGGTCAGCGGCTGCCCGTCGGACCATTTCACGCCGTCGCGCAAGGTGTAGGTGATCGACTTCAGGTCGTCGGAGAATTTGTACGAAGTCGCGAGCCGGTAGATCGGCTTGCCGCCGTCATAGTCGTTGAAGATGACCAGCGGTTCGTAGACGAAATCCATGGTGCTCTGGCGCCGTCCGCCGAGATCGAACGGATTGAAGTTCTGCACCCAGCTGGTCTGCTCCTCGATATGCATCGAGAGCACGGATTCCGCGCTCGCCGCGCCGGACCAGAATGACCCCGCCGCGAGGGCCGCCGCACCCAGCAAACCGGCGGGAAAACCGGACTGAAACCGCAGGAAAGGCGCCTTGATACCCATGATCCTCACCTCCCAGTTGATGTTGTTATTAATTCAATCAATTTGATTTAACCTAAGCGATGACAGGCGGAACCGTCAATGCGCCTTTGGTCGATAGAGCCGTTCCGACCCCTTGGAATTGCTCGCAATATGCCCAAAGAAAGCGGGCCCGATCTTGCGATCGGGCCCGGAGTCTAGGGGATAAGTAATGGTCGGACGGTACTATCAGGCTGTCGCGGGCAGGCCCGTGAGGTAGCCGACGGCGCCGCCGAGCTTGCCGCGGGCATCGGCGTAGTTCTGCTTAATCAGCGGCTCCAGCTCCTTGTAGACCTTGATGTGGAGGCCGCTGACCACGTTGCCGGCGTCGTCCTTCTTCAGCTCCCAATCGGCGGGATGCTGGAAGTTGGACATGATGTAGGTGAAGCCGTTCACCTCATCGACCGCGTGCAGCCCGGTCGATTCCGCGCCGGCGGGCGTGGAGAGGATGCGCGACAGTTCCTTGGTGTCCACGTTGTAGGCCCAGAGGAAGTTGTTCACGTGCATGCCGCTGTCCTCGCCGATGAAGAGGGTGCGGAGCTTCTCGGAGAACTTGAGGTTGTCCGGGTTGGCGATCTTGTCGGCATTGGCGAGGTTGCCGAGCGCATCCGGCTCCTTCAGATCCTCGCCATAGACCACGGCTTCGGAGAAGACCGGGACCCATTCGCTATCGATCGCGGCGCCGGTATCGTCCTTCTGACCGCCGGTCATCTTGTGGCCGAAGACCGCGCCGGCTTCGAGCGCGTTGACGCTGATGCCGCCGGAGCCGTCGGTCATCTGCTTGCGGATGTAGGACATGGCCGAATAGGCGACCTTGTCCTTGGCGTTGACCGTGGTGCCTTCCATCTTGGTGAAGCCCAGGCTGCCGCCCTTGAAGGCCGCGTAGCGATGGGTTTCGAGGAAGGCCGCAGCGAGTTCCTGGCCGGGGACGAACTTCACCCAGTTCGGCTTGCCGCCGAGCGGGATCTTGGTGAAGGAGGTGTCGTTCGGATCCTCAGTCTTCACCTCGACGATGTCCTTCACGGTCAGCTTGTCCGCCAGGGCCTTGATTTCGTCCGAGGTCGCATGGCCGAGCTTGATCCAGGAGAGATCGCCGGAGCCGCCATTCTCCGCGGTCTTCTGTGCCCATTTCGCGACGTAGAGTGTGCCGGCCGAAAGATCGCGCGGCTTGTCGGCGACGAACATGAAGAGGCCGCCATTGGTCTGGTCGTCGCCCATCAAAGCAGTGCGCTCGTCCGGCATGACCTGGATGAGCTCGTGCGAGATGCGGCCCAGCGCATAGTGCTTCTTCACCGAGCCGGTGCCGTCCGGGTTCACCGTGACTTCCGGGATGTGGTTGTAGTGGTACGGGTTCGCCTTGGTCGCATCGCCGTAGAGATTGGTGGCGAAGCCCTGCCATTCCTCGTTCTTGGCGAGCTTGGTGGTGTCGGGCTCATACTCTTCGCTGGAGAGATGGGTGTTCCAGGGCGAGAGGCTGGCGCCGCAGGTGATCCACACACCGTTCACCGGCGAGGTATCGACCGGGCTGTACTTCACCAGGGCGAGCTTGCCGGTCTTCGGGTCCTGGTCGAGGGTCAGCACGGCGTATTGCGACGGCAGCTTGCCGTACATGTCCTCGCCGGCCGCGTTCTCGGAGCAGTATTCAAACTGCACCACGGAGAACAACGTGTTGCCTTTCACCCCATCGACCTTGGCGTTGTCGAGCTTGATCAGGCTCATGCCGTCCGGGCAATCGGAGAAGAATTGCGGCTTGGTCGCCTCGGTCGAGCTCGCGTCGAGGATCGGCTTCATGTTGATGTCGTAGTAGCCGCCGGCGATGACCGTCCCGCCCTTCCCGTCCGGAACCTGGGCGCCGGTCACGAAGAACGGCTCATATTGCAGCTTGAAGAGCTGCTCGGTGCCGTCGGCGTATTTCACCTGCATCGAGGAGCCGACCGTGGTCATCGCCATGGCGGCGGGATTGTCGAGACCCGGCGCCGCCATCGGAATGAACTTGGCCGAAGCGATCTCCGGCATGGCGGCCGAGGCGGTGGTCGAGAACAAGGCGGAAGCGGCGGAGCCGGCGAGCGGCAGCAGCGGCGCATAAGCCAGCGCCTTCAGGGCCTGGCGGCGGGTGGTCTGGATCGGCTGGTTCATGGCAGGAGCACTCCCTATGTCTTTGGCAGACGGCAAAAATCTGGGCGGGACGCGCGGCACTCCAGAGGGACTCAGGAGGCGCGCGTCCCGGAGACTAGAAGGGGTTGGTGACGGGTTTACTGCCCGTCTGTGACAGAATGATGTCGTCCTTGTTTCGCGCTGTTACGAACCGATCTCGCCGCCATCATCCTTGGTGACGGCGAGGACGGTCGGCCGGGGCAGGCTGTCCCCGCCATCGGGCCAATGCGAGGTCAGCTTATCCAGCGTCTCCGAGTTTTCACCCGGATGCTGGATCGAGACGAACAGCGTCTTGCCGTCCGGCGTGAAGCAGGGACCCGTCAATTCCGCGCCGGTCGGGCAAGCGAGGAACATCTTGGTGAGTGCCCTGCCCTCGCCATCGACATCGGCGGCATAGAGGCCGTCGGCGATGTCGAAGTCGTTGGCGCCGTCGCTGCCGATCCAGATCCGGCCCTTGGGATCGAAGGCGATGTTGTCCGGGCAGACGAACCAGCCGTTGGCACTGGTGCCGGGGTTGAGCTTCGCCCCCTGCTCTGCCTTGGCCGGATTGCCGGCCATCAGGAACACGTCCCACTTGAAGCTGGCTGCGGCGTGATCGCCGTCGGGTGGCAGCAGCTCCAGGATGTGGCCCCAATTGTTCTCGGCGCGCGGATTGGCGGCGTCGACCTGGTCGGGTTTGCGCTTCTTGTTCTTGGTCATGACGGCATAGACCTTGCCGCTCACGGGATCCGGTTCGAAATCTTCCGGCCGGTCCATCTTGGTGGCGCCGACCGCGTCGCCGGCGAGTCGCGCCTTGATCAGCACTTCGGCTTGATCGGCGAAGCCTTTCTCGGGCGTGAGACCGTTCTGGCCATGGACCAGCGGGATCCAGTGCAGCGTGCCGTCGGCATCGATCTTCGCGACCGAGAGCTCGCCCTCATCCAGCAGGTTCATGTTCGCGGCACGGTCATCCGGGTTGAACTTGCCCGCGGTGACGAAGCGGTAGAGGTATTCGAAATAGTCGTCATCGCCGAGATAGACCACGACGCGGCCATCCTTGCTGACGATGGAATTCGCAGCTTCATGCGAGAAGCGGCCGAGGGCGGTGCGCTTCACCGGCTTGGCGGCCGGATCATAGGGATCGAGCTCCCAGACCCAGTCGAAGCGGTTGGGCTCATTCGGCTCCTTGTCGAGCACCAGCCGGTCTTCGAACCGGGCGAAGCCGTAGAAATCCGAGCCGTCATAGGCGTAGCGCTCCAGGAGATCGGCATTGGCGGCCTTGGACGCGTCGCCGCCGAACGTGTCCGAGAGCCCTTCCTCGCAGGAGAGGATCGTGCCCCAGGGCGTCATCCCGCCGGAGCAGTTGTAGCCGGTGCCCATCACCTTGGTGCCGGTCGGATCGGCGCTGGTCTGCAGCAGCTTGTGGCCGGCGGCGGGACCGCTCACCGCAAACTCGGTCATGCCGGTGATGCGCCGGTTGTACTGGCTGTCAGCGACGACCGCCCATTTGCCGTCGGTCTTCTTGATCTCGACGATGGAATGACCCCAGGCGGCGCGCAGCGCTTCGGCCTGTTCCTTGGTCACCGTCTTCGCCTGATCGTCCTCGGTCATGCCGGGGAACATGATGTGCGGATCGGTGTATTCGTTGTTCACGCAGAGCAGGCCGTGGTCGCTGGTCTTCGAGCCCACGGGCAGCGGCATGTAGCCGATGAAGTCGCAATTGTAGCCGAACTGGCCAGCCTGGGTCTCGGCGGAGAGCGCCTTCGGGTCGAACGGCTTGGCGCCGGCGACGATCGGATCGCCCCAGCGCACCAGCGGCGAGGCGGTATAGCCGGCGGGCACGTGGTGGCTGTCGTCATAGACCTTGGTCAGCTCTTCGAAGGTCAGGGTCGAGGACGCCTGCGCCGCCGGGGCGCCGCGGCTTAGACCGCCGATGCCCGCGAGGGCGGCAACGCTGGTGAGGCCGAGCAAGGCTGCGCGGCGGCTGAGACGCGTGTCGGCAAGTTCGGAATAGACGCGTGAATCGGTTGTCATCTGGCAGGCCTCCCGTTTGGCTGAGGGAAGGCTTATGCGGCGCACGCGGCGTCAGGTATCCGACAGGTCCATGATGGATTTGTGACGGCGCCGCTGAAGACGCCTAGCCGACCGACACTTCTTCCAGCACGCCTTCGCGGATCGTGACCACGCGATCCATGCGACGGGCGATTTCGAGATTATGGGTGGCGATCAGGCAGGCGACACGGAAGCCGTGCACCAACTCGGTCAGCATGGCGAAGACATCGTCCGCAGTGTGCAGGTCGAGGTTGCCCGTAGGCTCGTCGGCCAGGAGCACTTTCGGCGCATTGGCGAGTGCGCGCGCAATGGCGACGCGCTGCTGCTCACCGCCGGAGAGCTTGCCTGGGCGATGCTCCAGGCGGCCGCCGAGGCCGACGCGGGTCAAGAGCTCGGTCGCGCGGGGCTTCGCGGCTTTGCGCGACTTCCCAGCGATCATCTGCGGCACGATCACATTCTCCAAGGCGGAGAATTCCGGCAGCAGGTGGTGATACTGGTAGACGAAGCCCATCGTGCTCCGGCGGAGCGCGGTGCGGCGATCGTCGGACATATCGCGGCTGGACTGGCCGGCCACGACCACCTCGCCGGCAAGCGGCTTCTCCAGCATACCGGTGATGTGCAGCAAGGTGGACTTGCCGGCGCCGGACGGGCCGATGAGGGCCACCATCTCGCCAGGATAGAGTGCCAGCTCGGCTTGCTTGATGACATCGAGGCGGCCGCCGCCGACTTCCTTGAAGCTCTGCTGGATGCCACGGAGTTCCAGAACCGGTGTGTCACTCATAGCGGAGCGCCTCCACCGGATCGAGCCGTGCGGCGCGCCAGGCCGGATAGAGCGAGGCCAGCAGCGTCAGCACCAGCGACATCGCCGAGATCAACACCACTTCCATGGGATCGACGATCGCCGGCAGCTTGGAGAGGAAGTAGATCGTCGGGTTGAAGAGATCGGTGCCGCTGACATCCTGCAAGAACTGCCGGATATTCTCGATGTTGTAGGAAAAGAGCGTGCCGAGCAGGCAGCCGAAGGCCGTGCCGATGATGCCGATGCTGGCACCCGAGAGCAGGAAGATCCGCAGGATCGCACCCCGGCTGGCACCCATGGTCCGCATGATGGCGATGTTCCGCCCCTTGTCCTTCACCATCATGATCTGGCCGGAGATGATGTTGAAGGCGGCGACGATGATGATCAGCGTCAGGATCAGGAACATCACGTTGCGCTCGACCTCGACCGCGGTGAAGAAGTCGGCATTGGCCTGCTCCCAGTCGCCGATCACGTAGCTCTTGCTTTTGCTGTCGGTGCAATAGGCGGCGCGGCCGGCGTTGAAGTCGAGCTTGGTGTCGAGAGCGGCGCAGATCTTCGGCTTGAGGCCGTCCACATCCAGGATGTTGTCGGCCATGATCTCGACGTCGGTGACGCCGTCCTTCTTCTGGAACAGGACTTGGCCGGATTCCAGGGGCACGAAGATGATGCTGTTGTCGTACTGGTACATGCCGACGTCGAACAGCGCGACCACGCGGTAGGTCTTCATGCGGGGGATCGGCCCCGCCATGGTGGTCTGGACGATCGGCGTGATCAGCGTGACCTCGCCGCCGATGCCGACCCCGATCGACTGCGCGAGCTTGGCGCCCATGACGGCGACATCGTCATCGGCCACGAAATCCTTCAACGAGCCTTCGGTGATGCTCTCGGCGATCAGCTTGCGGCTCTGCAGATCTTCTTGGCGCACGGCCTTGACCAGGGCGCCGGCACCGCCGCTCCGCGTGCCGGTGGCGAAGACCTGGCCCTGCACGGTCGGGGTCACGGACGCGATGCCCGGAACCTTGCGCAGCGTGCCGGTGATGGCGTCGAAATCGGTGACGACGCCCTTGCCGGAGCTGCTGGAGAGCGAGAGGTGCGAGTTGAAGCCGAGGATCTTGTTCAGGAGCTCGACATGGAAGCCGTTCATCACCGACATGACGACGATGAGCGTCGCCACGCCGAGCGCGATGCCGAGCAGCGAGAAGACGGCGATGACCGAAACGAACCCTTCCTGGCGGCGCGCGCGCAGATAGCGCATCGCCACCATGCGCTCGAAGGCATTGAAGATCATGCAGTAAGCCGCTTCAGAGCTTCGTCCGCGGAGATCTCCACCTTCTCGCCGGTCGCGCGGTTGGCGAACTCGACCTTGCCGGCGGCGGCCCCGCGCGGGCCTACCACCACCTGCCAGGGCAAGCCGATCAGGTCCATCTCGGCGAATTTCTCGCCGGCGCGGATGTCGCGGTCGTCGTAGAGCACCTCGACCTTCGCCGCGGTCAGCTTGGCATAGAGGTCCTCGCAGAGCTTGCTGCAGGCGGCGTCGGCGACCTTCAGGTTGATGAGACCGGCTTTGAACGGCGCCACGCTCTCGGGCCAGATGATGCCCTTGTCGTCATGGCTGGCCTCGATCACCGCGCCCACCAGGCGCGAGACGCCGATACCGTAGGAGCCCATGTGCAGGGTGACGTTCTGCCCGTCCTGACCCTGCACCTGCGCCTTCAAGGGCTCGGAATACTTGGTGCCGAAATAGAAGATGTGCCCCACTTCGATCCCGCGCGCTTCCAACCGGCGATCGGCCGCCAGCGTCTCGAAACGCTTGGCGTCATGCTTTTCGTCGGTCGCGGCGTAGTCGGTAGTCCAGGCCTTCACGATCGGCTCGAGATCGCTCGCGTAGTCGATGTCCATGGAGAGCACGTCACGCTCGGTGAAGCTCTTGTCGCAATAGACCGCGCTCTCGCCGGTCTCGGCGAGGATGATGAACTCGTGGCTCAAGTCGCCGCCGATCGGGCCGGTATCGGCCGCCATCGGGATGGCCTTCAGACCCATGCGGGCGAAGGTGCGCAGATATGCCACGAACATCTTGTTATAGGCGCGCTTCGCCCCGGCCTTATCCAGGTCGAAGGAATAGGCGTCCTTCATCAGGAACTCGCGGCCGCGCATCACGCCGAAACGGGGGCGCACCTCGTCGCGGAACTTCCACTGGATGTGATAGAGCAGCGCCGGCACATCGCGGTAGCTCTTGGCGCCGTTGCGGAAGATGTCGGTGATGACCTCTTCGTTTGTCGGCCCGTAGAGCATCTCGCGCTCATGGCGGTCGGTGATGCGCAGCATCTCCTTGCCGTAAGCCTCGTAGCGGCCGGATTCCTTCCAGAGGTCGGCCGACTGGATGGTCGGCATCAGCACTTCCTGGCAGCCGGTCGAGTCCTGCTCCTCGCGGACGATGCGCTCGATGTTCTTCAGCACCCGGAAGCCCAGCGGCAGCCAGGCATAGATGCCGGCGGCGGTCTGGCGCACCAGGCCGGCGCGCAGCATCAGCCGGTGGGAGACGATCTGCGCCTCGGTGGGATTTTCCCGGAGCGTGGGCAGGAAGAACTGGGTCGAACGCATGTGATTGGGAATCCTTAAGGAATCTCTCGCTGGCCGGCGAATTTAGGCGAGGGATTGTGGCCTGTCCATGGCGGCCATTGGGGCGGGCTGGAGGCAGCCCGAAGGCGCCTCACTTATACGGCACCTGCTGCCGGCACAGATCCGCCAGCGCCGCCGTCTCCGGATCGGTCAGTTCCTGGCCGTTGAAATAGACCCGGTCGCCATGGACCGTCACGGTGCCGATCTCGGCCTTGGCGGCGAACAGCACCGAATTGGCGGGGATGTGGTACTTGTCCTGGATGAAGAGCTCGATCGGGATGACGATCGTCTCCGGCAGCTTGATGTTGGTGCCGCCGTTCAAATCCGCCGGGACCACGGTCTCGCCATGGGCGTTGACGCCGGGCTGATACTCGACGCCGGGCGGCTGGTGGTACTCGGTCACCCGGTCGCAGTCCTGGCGCGTCACGGCGATGTCCGCCAAAGCCGGGCCGGCGGCCAGCGAAGCCAGGATGGTTAATGCGATAGAGCCGATGCGCATGCCTCTAAAATGGGCGCTCGCCGGTCGGCATGCCAGCGGAATCGGGTCTAGTCGGTGAAGGCTGCGTTATAGGCCGCATTCCCGCAGATCGTACGGGCTTCACCGAGTTCCTCCGGGTTATCCAGCGCCGCCTGCTGGTTGTTGAGCGCAACGATTATGGCATCCAGGGTGCTGGACACGACGGCTTTCACGTCTTCGCGGGCCTTGTCGCTGGCCTGATCATCGGTAGCCGCGACGATCGGCATTGCGATTGCCGCCACGACGGCCTTTCGCACCCGGGTTTCGACCTCTGCCTGAGACCGCCGCACGACATTGACATGCTTTGCTTCATGCTTCGTGACGGCATCGCTCATGCAGCTGTTGGGCTTCAGCTCCGAGGCGATCAGCTCTTTCGTCCCCCAGGTGACGGTGATCTCGATCGAAAAGATCGCGGCACAGAAGCCCCTTGCTCCGACCGGCTTGGTCGCTGTGCGGGCACTGGTGTGGAAGGCGATATCGATTTCGGTCCGGCCCAGCGACTGAAGCGCTTCGTCCCTTCCCCGGTTGTCCTGCTTCGATCGCGCGGTGAGCGCCGCTCGCGACAGACTGTGATCGATCACGACCGGCGGCGTGTCGAGCTTGACCGAGACGAATTGCCGACCAGGGATTTGGCAATCATCATCGGCGCGGACCGCCGGCGATCCGAAAGCGATGGCCAGCATGGCCGTCGCGGTTGCCGCGATCACACATTTCGACCGCCCATACGCCGTCGCCATCCTCGTGTCAGACCCGGATCACGTGAACGCGCGTGATCGGCTTCTTGTCGTGGTTCTTGTGGAACCAGCGGCGGGCGGCCAGGCGCGCGCATTCGGCGACCTCGCCGTCATTCTCGAGCTTGCCGGCGGAGAGGTTCTCGATCGCGTCCGCCACGGCGTCGGCGATGTCTTCCTTGGCATCCGCCTCGGGATCGCCGTCGAGCAGGCCTTCGAGGGTCACCTGCGGATCGGTGATGAGATCGCCGCGCCAGTTCATCACCAGCGAGACCAGGATCACGCCGTTGAAGCCGAGGCGATGGCGGTGACGCACCACCTCGCTGGTCATCGGCACCAGGGCCTTGCCGTCGACGCCCCAGCGGCCGTTGGTGACGCGGGCGACGATCTCGGCCGGGCCGGGCGCCAGGCGGATAATGGCGCCGTTAGCGGCCTCGACCGCCTGCGGCACCTGGCATTCGCGCGCAAGCTCGGCATGGGCACGGATGTGACGCGCCTCGCCATGGACCGGGATCGCGATCTGGGGTCGGACCCACTGGTACATCTCGGTCAGCTCAGCCCGCGCCGGATGGCCGGAGACGTGGATCATCTCGTCATGGTCGGTGATGACCTCGACGTCGTGGTGGATGAGGTTGTTCTGCAAGAGCGAGATCGACTTCTCGTTGCCGGGGATCACGCGCGAGGAAAAGATCACCGCGTCGCCCGCTTCGAGATGCACATGCGGATGCTCACCCTTGGCGATCCGCGCCAAGGCCGCGCGGGCCTCGCCCTGGCTGCCGGTGCAGATCATCACGATCTTGTCCTTGGGGAAGAAGCCGACGTCATGCTCCTCGATGAATTCCGGCAGATCGGCCAGATAGCCGTTCTCGCGCGCCGCCTCGGTCATGCGCCACAAGGAACGGCCGACCAGCGCGACCTGGCGGTCGTTGGCCATGGCGGCGCGGGTGATGGTCTCCAGGCGTGCGACATTGCTGGCGAAGCAGCCGACGGCCACCCTGCCCTTGCGCTCGCCGATGATCTTGGTCATGGACGGCAGGATGTCGGCTTCCGAGCCCGACGTACCGGGCACGAAGACGTTGGTCGAATCGCAGACCATGGCGAGGACATTGCCGTCGCCCAGGCGCCGCAACGCTTTCTCGTCGGTGGTCTCGCCAATGACCGGATCTGGGTCGAGCTTCCAGTCGCCGGTATGGAGCACGGTGCCGAGCTTGGTGCGCACGACGACGGCGTTGGGCTCCGGAATCGAATGCGTCAGCGTGATCAGCTCCAGCTCGAAGGGGCCGATCTTGAAGCTGCCGGACATCGGAATCTCGGTGATCTTCGCCTTGCCCTCGAGCCCGGCTTCCTGGAGCTTGCGGCGCAGCACCGAGGCGGTGAACGGCGTCGCATACATCGGGCATCGGAGCTTCGGCCAGAGATAAGGCACCGCGCCGATATGGTCCTCGTGGGCATGGGTCAGCACCAGGCCGGCGAGATCCTGCACCCGCTCGGTGATGAAGCTCGGGTCCGGCATGATGACTTCGATCGAGGGCGTCTCGTCGCCGCCGAAGGTGACGCCGAGATCGACCATCAGCCATTTGCCGGCATGGCCGTAGAGATTGAGGTTCATGCCGATCTCGCCCGCCCCACCCAAAGGCAGGAACAGCAGCTCGTCGGCTGTCGGCTTGTGGAAGTCGGAAGTGCTCGGGTTGGCAGTGCTGCTGGGCGATTTCAAAATACTGAATCGTCATGGTCCGCGAAGGCGGACCATCCACGAGTTCCTTTCGTGCGACGGATGCAAACTCGTGGATGGTACGCCTTCGCGGACCATGACGAGATTAAATGAGAGGCAATCTTCAATTCCGATTCCGCCGGTAAATTTCCACCAGACCACGCATGGTGATCTCCGGATCGAGGTGATTGATGAGCGGTGTCACGCCGACGAAGAGCGGCGCGAGGCCGCCGGTCGCGACCACGGCGAGATCGGCGCCGAATTCCTTGGTGATGCGCTGGACCATGCCCTCCACCAACCCGACATAGCCCCAAAAGATGCCGGATTGCATGGCTTCGGTGGTGCTCTTGCCGATCACGCGCGCCGGGCGCTCGACGGCGATCCGGGGCAGCATGGCGGTGGCGCTGTGCAGGATCTCGACCGAGAGGTTGATGCCGGGCGAGATCGCGCCGCCCAGGTAATTCCCCTCCCCGTCCGCCACGTCGAAGGTGGTGGCGGTGCCGAAATCGACGATGATCAGCGGCTTCCGATAGGTGATATGGCCGCCGACCGCATTGGCGAGGCGGTCCGCGCCGACCGTCGCGGTCGGGATGTCCATCTTCACCGCGATGCCGAGCTTCACCGCCGGGTCGCCGACCACGAGCGGCTTGGTCTTCAGATGCTGCTCGCAGAGCATGGTGAGGTGGAACACCGATGCCGGCACCACACTGGCGATGATGGCGCCGGTGATCGCTTTGAGCTCCAGGCCGGCCATCCGCATCAGCTGGTCGAGCCAGACGACGTATTGGTCGGCGGTGCGGGCGGCCTCGGTCTTCAGGCGCCAGTCGCCGACCGGCTTCTCGCCGTCATAGACCGCGAATTTCACATTGGTGTTGTTGGCGTTGATGCAGAGGAGCATGTGTCGCCTTCAGAGATTCGGAAAGAAGATATCGCCCGCCGCGATGCGGCGCTGCTGCCCGGAATCCAATTGCATGATCAGCGCGCCGTCGGGATCGAGATCGGTGAAGCTGCCGGCGACCTCCTCGCGCTCGAGGCGCGCGACCACCCGCTCGCCGATGCCGGCGGCGAAGGCCAGCCAATCGGCACGGATCGCCTGGAAGCCGCCCGCTTCCCAGGAATCGTAGAACGGGCCGAAGACTGCAAGGAAGCGCTTCAGCAAGTCCTGTGGCGCGATCGAGGGGCCGCCGGAGGCGACCAGATCGGTGGTCGGATAGAGCCCGGTCTCCGGGTGGGAGCGGATATTGACACCCATGCCGAGCACCAGCCAGTCGAGCTTGCCGTCGGGCTTGGTCCCGGCTTCGAGCAGGACACCGGTCATCTTCTTGCCGTCGATCAGCAGATCGTTCGGCCATTTGTGCAGCACTTCGGCCGGTGTCAGATCGCGCAGCACGCGGCCAAGGGCGACGGCGGCGACGAAGCCGACCGTGGCGCCTTCGGATGGTTTGCAGTCCGGGCGGAGCAGCAGCGAGACATAGAGATTGCCGGCGGGGGAATCCCAGCCGCGGCCGCGACGACCACGGCCGGCGGTCTGTTCGTCGGCGCGGAGGACGAGGCCTTCCGGCTCGCCCCCCTCTTGAACCCCACGGGCAGCCCGCTCACGCAGAGCCGCGTTGGTGCTGTCGATGGACGGGACTTCCGTGATCCGGAAGGCGATCGTCATCCAGGGAACAGGCTCGCCGCGGCGCTGGTCGCCGCTTCGGCCACCGGGCCGGGCACGAAGACGCCGAGCAGCACGAAGAGCGCACAGACCAGCAGCACGACGCGCAGGGTCGGATCGGGCCGATCGAACACGCCCTCGCCCGGATCGAAGCACATCACCTTGATGACCCGGATGTAATAGAAGCAGGACACCACCGAGGCGACGACGCCGATCACCGCCAGCACGTAGAGATGCGCATCGACAGCGGCGTTGAAGACGAAGAACTTGCCGAAGAAGCCGGCGAAGGGCGGGATGCCCGCCATCGAGAACAGGAAGAGGATGAAGGAATAGGCCAGGAGCGGCTGGCTCTTGGCGAGGCCGGTCAGGTCGGCAATCTCCTCCACCATCTCGCCCTTGCGGCGCATGGCGAGGATCACGGCGAAGGCGCCGATCGTGGTCACGATGTAGATGGTCATGAAGATCAGCACGCCCTCGACGCCGACCTGGGTTCCGGTGGCGAGGCCGACCAGGGCGTAGCCGATATTGCCGATCGAGCTGTAGGCCATCAGGCGCTTGATGTTGCGCTGGTTGATCGCCGCGACGGCACCCAGCACCATCGAGAGGACGGAGATCACCACGATGATCTGCTGCCATTGATGCAGCAGCGGGCCGAAGGGGCCGATCAGCACGCGCGTGAAGAGCGCGAGCGCCGCCACCTTGGGTGCCGCCGCGAAGAAGGCGGTGACGGGCGTGGGGGCGCCCTCATAGACGTCCGGAGTCCACATGTGGAACGGCACGGCCGAGATCTTGAACGCGAGGCCCGCGCTCAGGAACACTAGGCCGACGATCAGGCCGATCGAGGGCTGCGCGTCGACCGCGAGCGCCTTGGCCAGCACGGTGAAGTCGGTCGAGCCGGTGAAGCCGTAGATCATCGAGGCACCGTAGAGCAGCATGCCCGACGAGAGTGCGCCGAGGACGAAGTATTTCAGGCCCGCCTCGGTGGATTTGATCGTGTCCCGTCGGAAGGCGGCGGTGACGTAGAGCGCCAGGCTCTGCAGCTCCAGGCCGACATAGAGCGAGATCAGGTTGTTGGCCGAGATCATCATGCTCATGCCGAGCGCAGCGATGGTCATCAGGATCGGGAATTCGAAGCGCATCATGTCGTTGCGCGACGCGTAGCCGAGCGAGATCAGGATCGCGGCGGCGGTGGCGACGAGGGCCAGCACCTTCATGAAGCCGGCGAAGCCGTCGACGATGAACTGGCCGCCGAAGGCTGGGTCGGCACCGGTTGCCGGCGCCACATGGACGGCGAGATAGGCCGCCACGCACAAGGCGACGGCGGCCAGCCAGGACACAGCGCGGGTGGACTTGTCGCCCTGGAAGACACCCAGGATCAGCAGCACCATGGCGGCGACCGCCAGGAAGATCTCCGGCGTCGCGGCGGCGAGGTTGAGTTCGGCGAAGCTCATCTTACTCTCCCGCCCCCAGCACTTCCGATTGGGCCACGTTTTGCTGCTGCGAATGCAGCAAAGCGGTCTGGTGCGTCTTGATCAGGTTGTCGACCGAGGGGCCGAAGATCGTGGTGAAGGAATTGGGATAGATGCCCATCCAGAGCACGATCAGGATCAGGGGCACGAAGATCGCGATCTCGCGGGGGCTCAAGTCCAGCAATTTCTTCAGATCCGGCTTGGTCAGCTCTCCGAAGATTACCCGGCGATAGAGCCAGAGCATGTAGGCGGCGCCGAGGATGACGCCGGTCGCGATGAAGAACGCGGCCCAGGTGTTGTCCTTGAAGACGCCGACCATGACCAGGAACTCGCCGATGAAGCCGCTGGTGCCCGGGAGGCCCACGGAGGCCATGGTGAAGATCATGAAGGCGAAGGCGTAGCGCGGCATGTTGTTCACCAGGCCGCCATAGCGCGAGATATCGCGGCTGTGCAGCCGGTCATAGACCACGCCGACGCAAAGGAAGAGCGCGGCGGAGACGATGCCGTGGGAGAGCATCTGAAAGAGCGCACCCTCGATGCCCTGCTGGTTCAGCGCGAAGATGCCGGCGGTGACGAAGCCCATATGCGCGACCGACGAGTACGCGATCAGTTTCTTCATGTCCTCCTGCGCGAGGGCCACCAGCGACGTATAGATCACGGCGACGACGCTCAGGGTGTAGATCAGCGGCGTGAAATAGACCGAGGCGTCCGGCAGCATCGGCAGCGAGAACCGCAGGAAGCCGTATCCGCCGATCTTCAGGAGCACGCCGGCCAGAATGACCGAGCCGGCGGTCGGCGCTTCGACATGCGCATCGGGAAGCCAGGTGTGGACCGGCCACATCGGCACCTTCACGGCGAAGGACGCCAGGAAGGCAAGCCAGAGCCACTTCTGCATCTCCGGATCGAAATGGGTCTGCATCAGGGTCGGGATGTCGGTGGTGCCGGCCTGGCGGTACATCGCCAGGATCGCCAGCAGCATCAGCACCGAGCCCAGCAGCGTGTAGAGGAAGAACTTGATCGCCGAATAGACGCGCCGCGGCCCGCCCCAGACGCCGATGATCAGGTACATCGGGATGAGGACGCCTTCGAAGAAGACGTAGAAGGCGAGGAAATCGAGGGCGCAGAAGGTGCCGATCATCAGGGTCTCGAGCACCAGGAAGGAGATCATGTACTCCTTGACCCGGGTGGTGATCGCGTCCCAGCTCGCCAGGATGCAGATCGGCGTCAACAAGGTCGAGAGCAGCACGAAGGTCATGGAGATGCCGTCGATGCCCATCCGGTAGCCGATGTTGAGCGTCGGCATCCACTCCGCCTTCTCCTCGAACTGGAAGCCCGGGTTGGTGCGGTCGAAGTTGAACCAGATGTACAGCGACAACAGGAAGGTGATGCTGGAGGTGATCAGCGCCAGCATCCGCGCGCTCTTGGCGACGAAGGCATCATCGCCGCGCGTGAAAAGGATCAGCAGCGCGCCGACCAGCGGCAGGAAGGTGGTGAGGGAGAGGATCGGGAAATCGGACATGCGAGCCTCAGCCTCGGAACGCGACCAGATACCACGAGACCAGCGCGACGACGCCGATCAGCATGACGAAAGCGTAGTGATAGACGTAGCCGGTCTGGAGCTTGCTGGCGCGGCCGGCGAGCTTGACCGTAAGCTTGGAGATGCCGTCCGGCCCGAGCCCGTCGATGATCGCTCCGTCCCCGCCCTTCCAGAAGATCCGGCCGAGCTTGATCGCCGGGCGCACCAGCATCGCGTCGAACAGCTCGTCGAACATCCATTTGCGATAGACGAAGGTGTAGATCGGGCCGAAGGCCCCGGCGATCTTCGCCGGCAGGTCCTTGCTCTTCATATAGGCGATGAACGAGAAGCCGATGCCGACGATGCCGGCCAGCAGCGGCAGCAGAGCGACCCAGGTCGGGACGTCGTGCGCCTCGTGCGGAACGTGATTGTCCGGTGCGAAGAACAGCGCGCTGCCCCAGAACTCTTCCATATGCTCGCCCACGAAGTATGGCGCGAACACGATGCCGGCGAGCACGGCACCGACCGCGAGAACAACCAGCGGCGCCAGCATCACCCACGGGCTCTCGTGCACGTGTTCCATGGTGTGGTGATCGGCGCGCGGCTTGCCATGGAAGGTCATGAACAGCAGACGCCAGGAATAGAACGCCGTCATCACCGCGGCGAGAATACCGAGCCAGTACCCATACATCCCGACGCCGCTATGCGCCGCAAACGCGGATTCGAGGATCGAATCCTTCGAATAGAAACCGGCGAAGCCGTAGACGCCCGGAATGCCAATGCCTGCCAGCGCCAGGCTGCCGATCCACATCAGCGCGTAGGTCCAGGGGATCAGTTTGTAGATGCCGCCCATCTTGCGCATGTCCTGCTCGTCGGACATGGCGTGGATCACGGAGCCCGAGCAGAGGAACAGCAGCGCCTTGAAGAAGGCGTGGGTGAAGAGGTGGAACATCGCGGCGCCATAGGCGCCGACGCCCGCCGCGAAGAACATGTAGCCGAGCTGCGAGCAGGTCGAATAGGCGATCACGCGCTTGATGTCGTATTGCGTGAGGCCGATCGTCGCCGCGAAGAAGGCGGTCGAGGCGCCGATCACGGTCACGACCA